>Ga0310830_100118_pt1 | contig 130973 bp, 112 predicted proteins | sample WT_ome_5_FD_201301 | JGI IMG/M metagenome (GOLD analysis project Ga0310830, IMG submission 201301) | Sorghum-adapted microbial communities enriched on wild type (WT) sorghum from Joint BioEnergy Institute, Emeryville, California, United... ... | reverse complement strand
CCGCCGCGGTCTCCGCGTCGGGATCAGGCTGGTTCTTGCTCACGTGGGTGTCCTTCCCGACCGCAGTGTCGATCACTGAGGTCGATCTTGGATCACCCGCGGCTTACACCGTTCGCGTGACACGCCCCCCGGCGATTCCCACCGTCGGGTGATCATCGGCCACCCGGCCGCACGAGGTTCGCCCGAAAACGCCGCGGCGGCCCGCCGCGTCCCGCACGATCTTCGACGTGATGTTCTGGGCTGCAGCCGCAACCGCCGCGATCCTCGTCGGGGCACCCCCGCCGCCGGACCTGCCCGCCGTGCCGACCCCGCCCGGGTCGTCGCTGCCCGCGATCACCGCGGAGCGCGCCGCGCAGAACCCCACCGTGCGCGACCCCGGGCGCATCGCGCTGTCCGCCGACGGGAACCAGCACGACGAGGACGACTGGGCCTCCTCGGCGATGGCGCTCGCGATCCTGGCCCACGCCGGGTTCCAGGAAAACGTCGTCAACTACATCTACAACAACCACATCTGGGACTCCTCCTCCGAGCACCGCCGGAACATGACCGAGAGCGTGCTCGGCGCCGGCGAGCGGTTCGGGTTCGACCTCTCGCGGTTCTACGACGGGGCCGACCCGCAGCAGCTCGAGGCGGGGGTCGCCGCGCTCACCGCCGAGATCAACGCCTCGACGCCCGACGACGAGCTCACGATCGTGCTCGCCGGGCCGATGGAGACCACCTGGATGGCCCTCGAGGCCGCCGACCCCGCGGCCCGGCGGCACGTCAAGTGCGTCTCCCACGGCAACGGGACGTTCAACCAGACCCACGGGAAGACAGACCACGGGGGCCACTCCTACGACGACGTGCTGGAGCTGGGCTGCCAGCGCGTCCAGATCCCCGACCAGAACGGCAACCTCGGCCCCACGAAGCTGTCCGACTGGGACTACCTGCGCGACCTCGGCCCCGAGATGGCCTGGGTGCACTCCCGGTTGGAGGTGGCGGAGAAGGGCGACGTGTCCGACGCGGGCATGGTCTACTTCGTGATCACCGGCGAGGAGCGGGTGTCGCGCTCGGAGCTGCGGAAGTTCCTGACCACCCCGCGCTCGGCGCTGCTCGGAGGGGCGCGATCGGCCACCATGGCCACGTGACGGCCCTGCCCGGCGTCCTGCCGCCGCTCGACGGCGCGCTGCACACCGACCTCGCCACGCGCACCCGCTACGCGTCCGACGCCGGGCACATCGCGACCGGGCTGCCCGCCGCGGTCCTGCGTCCCGGCTCGGCGGCCGACGTGGCCCGTGTCGTCGCCCACTGCCGCGCCCACGGCGTCCCGGTGGGCGCCAGGGGCCTCGGCAACACCACGGGCGGGCAGTCGCTCGTGCCCGGCGGGGTCGTGGTCGACACCACCGCGCTCGCCGGGGTGCGGGCGATCGGCCCCGACCGGGCCACCGTCGGCGCGGGCACCACCTGGCTGGAGCTCGCCCGGTCCGCGCACGCCCGTGGCCTCGCGATCCCGGCCGCCACCGGCTACCTGGGCCTGACCGTCGGCGGAACGCTGTCGGTCGGCGGGATCCCACCCGCGGTCGCGAGCGGCGCCCAGGTCGACCACGTCCACGAGCTGGAGGTCGTCACCGGCGACGGCCGGCTGCGCCGGTGCTCGCCGACGGCCGAACCCGAGCTGTTCGACGCCGTGCTCGGCGGGCTGGGCCAGTTCGGGATCATCACCGAGGCCACCGTCGCCCTGGTGCCCGCCCCGACGGCGGTGCGGGGTTGGTCGCTGCCCCACGCCGACCCGGCCGCGTTCTTCGCCCACCTGCGCGCCGTCGTCCGCGCCGGCGCGGCGACGGAGGTGTTCGGCGACTGGTGGCGGCCCGGTGAGGCGGGCGAGCTGCACCACCTCAACGCCTTCGCCTTCGACGCCGAGCTCCCCGCACCGCCGGGGGCGGAGGTCCGCGAGGACGGCTACCTGGAGCACATCACGCGCATCGACGACGCGGTGGCGGACCTGCGCGCCGCCATCGGCTGGGACGCGCTGCCCAAGCCGTGGCTCACCGTGTGGCTGCCCGACTCGCGGGTCGAGGACGTCGTCGGCGCGACGCTCGCCGAGCTGGGCCCGGCCGACGTCGGCGCGGGCGGGTTCGTGCTGCTCTACACCCACCGCAGGGCCGCGCTCACCCGGCCGTCGCCGCGGCTGCCCGACCCGGACGGCAGCGACCTGGTGCACCTGTTCACGGTGATGACCGCGGGCCCGCCCGACGCCGGCGCCGACTACGCCGCGGGCGTCCTCGCGCGCAACCGGCGGTTGCTCGACCGGGCCGTCGCCGCGGGCGGCACGCGCTACCCGATCGGCACCGTGCCGGTCGACGCCGACGACTGGCGCGCCCACCACGGCGACCGCTGGGCCCACCTGGTCGCGTTGAAGCGGCGCTACGACCCGGCCGACGTGCTCGGTCGCGCCGTCCGCTGGCCGCCGTTCGCCCGGGGCCGGTGAAATCCACGACGAGGTGACCGTCGGACCGCTATCGTCGTCGGGTGACTTCCGTCGCGGAACAAACTCCGCTCTCGGATTGGGGCGCGCTCGACGGCAGCCACCGGCGCGTCGCCGTCGAGGTCCTGCGGTTCGGCCCGCTGCCGCGCGCGCGGCTCGCCCGCAGGCTCGGCCTCTCCCCCGGCTCGCTGACCCGCCTCACCCGCCCGCTGGTCGACGGGGGCCTGCTCGTCGAGGGCGACCCGGACCCCGGCTCGCGCGACGACCCGGACCACCCGCGCACCGGGCGCCCGTCGCTGCCGCTGGACGTCGCCCCCTCCGAACACCGGTTCATCGGCGTGAAGGTCACGGGCGACACGCTGTTCGCGGTCGTGTGCGACCTGCGGGCGAACGTGCTCGCCGAGCACACGCGCCCGCTGCCCGGCGCCGAGCCGGCCGCCGTCGTGGGGGCGATCGCCGACGCGGCCCGGCTGCTGCGGGCCGACCACCCCGGCGTCGTCGGCCTCGGCGTCGGGGTCGGCGGGTTCGTGGTCGACCGCCGCGACGTCGCCCGCGCCCACTTCCTCGGCTGGCACGAGCGCGTCCCGCTCGCCGACCTGGTGCACGAGGCCACCGGGCTGCCCGCGGTCGTCGACAACGACGTCCGGGCGCTCACCGCGGCCGAGCACTGGTTCGGGGCGGGCCGCGGCCTGCAGTCGCTGCTCGTGATCACGATCGGGGCGGGCGTCGGGTGCGGGATCGTCGTGCACGACCTCGTGGTCGAGGGCGCGCACGGCGGCGGCGGCTCGATCGGGCACCGGCCCGTGCTCAGCTCCGTGGTCTGCGAGGACGGCCACCGCGGCTGCGCGCAGGGCCTCGTGTCCTCCCGCGCGGTCTCCGGGGCGGTCGCCCAGGCGCTCGGCCGCCCGGTGACCTACGACGAGGCGCTGGCGCTCGCGGCCGAGGGCCACCCGGCCGCCCGCCGGGTCGTCGACGAGGCCGCGAGCGCGCTCGGGGTGCTCGTGGCCGACATCGCCAACCTCATCGACCCGGAGCTGGTGATCCTCACCGGCGACGGCATCGGGCTCGTCGACGTCGCCCGCCCGGCGCTGGACGCCGCGCTGGAGGAGAACCGCAAGGCCCCGCTCGCGCCGGTGCCCCTGGACGTGCACCCGTTCCCGTTCACCGAGTGGGCCCGCGGGGCGGCGGCCGTCGCCGTGCAGGAGCACGTGTTGGGCCGGGCCCGCGCCGCCCGGGCCGTCACCCCTGCGTGAACAGGGCGTTGACCGCCTCGTTGGCCGCGGTGAGCGACGAGACGTCGGCCCTGCCGGTCATCACCCGTTCCATCGCCGTCTCCATGATCGCGTCCACCTCGGCGGCGTGCTGGGCGGCCGGGAAGGGGAACGCGGTGCCCTCCCGCAGCTGGCGGGTGAACGGGGTGATGTCCAGGCCGTGCGCACCGATCGCGGCCTCCGCGGTGGGCACGACGGACGCGATCGCGGGCACCACGACCCCGCCCTCGGCCACCACCGCCTGGCACTCCGGCGAGGCGAGGTAGCGCACCCACTTCCAGGCGGCGCCCTTGTTCGGCGAGCCGGCCGCGATCGTGTCGGCGAGCGAGTTGGTCATCGCCGCCCGGTGGCCGAGCGGGCCGATCGGGGTCGGCGCCGTGTCCAGCTCGACGCCGCCCAGGCGGGCGTACGTGCGGATGTTCCACGACCCGTCGGTGACCAGCGCGACCCGCCCGGCCTGCAGCAGCTGGCCCAGCTCGGTGCCGACCGCCTGCTCCACCGGCGGCATGTAGCCCTTCTCGACCAGGCCCCGCCACCATGCGATCGTGTCCTGGAATCGGGGGTCGTCGTAGTTGAACCGGGTGCCCCACAACGGGCGGTCGGTGTGGGTCCAGCCCAGCGTCGCGGTGAGGTACGACCACTCCGTCTGCCCCGACCCGCCGCCGGGCGGGTAGTTGATGCCCAGGCCGTAGGTGGCGACGTTGCGCGGGTCGAAGCCCGGCTCGTCGCCGCGCACCCCGTTGCGGTCCACCGACAGGCGCGCGAGCACGCGCTCGAAGGTGCCGCCGTCCTGCGGGTTCCAGGTGAGGTTCTGCATCTGCTCCGGCGTGATGCCGGCCTCGCGGGCCATCGCCGCGTTGTAGAAGATGCCGACCGCGTCGAAGTCCTTCGGCAGGCCGTAGCGCCTGCCGTCGTCGCCGACCCACAGGTCGCCGGTGCCCTCGACGAACTGCGCCAGGTCGGGCCCGTCGCGCGCGATCAGCTCGTCGAGGGGCTCGATCAGCCCGCGCGCGGTGTGGTCGCCGTACTTGGAGGTGTGGTTGACGAACACGTCCGGCGCGGCGTTGGCGACGAACGCCGTCAGCAGCCTGCCCCAGTAGTAGTCCCAGCCGACCTGCTCGATCGCGATGTCGATGCCGGGGTTGGCCGCCTCGAACTCGTCGGCGCACCGCTGGTAGGCGGGCAGCTGGTTGGCGTCCCACATCCAGTAGGTCACCTCGCCGGTCTCGGCCCAGCCGCCGGACTCGGCGGGCGGGCGCTCGGCGGCGCAGGCCGGGGCGAGCGCGAGGACGGCGGCGGCCAGGGCGGCGGTGGTCGTGCGCTTCATTTGATCCCCGAGAAGCCGATGGAGTCGACGATCTTGCGCCCGAACGCGAGGAACAGCAGCAGGACCGGGAGCGCGGCGACCAGGGTGGCCGCCATCAGCCCCGGCCAGTCCAGGCCGCCCTGCGGGGTCTGGGCGCGGAACACCCCCAGCGCGACGGTGAGCGTGCGGACGCTGCGCTCGCTGCCCACCAGCAACGGCCAGAAGTACTCGTTCCACGACTGCACGTACTGCAACAGGGCCAGCGTGGTGATCGGCCCCCAGCTCATCGGCACGATGATCCGGAAGAACGTGCGGACGTGGCCCGCGCCGTCCAGGCGGGCCGCCTCCTCGATCTCGCGCGAGATGCCGAGGAAGAACTGCCGCAGGAAGAACACCGCGAACGGGGTCATGAAGAAGAACGGCAGGACGAGCGCGGCGTAGGTGTTGAGCAGGCCGAGGTCGCGCATCAGCAGGAAGTTCGGCAGGTGCGTGAAGATCGGCGGCACCATCAGCGCGGTCAGCAGCACGAAGAACACCGCGTCGCGCCCGGGCCAGCGCATCCGCGCGAACGCGTACGCCGCGAGCGCGCCGAAGAACACCTGTCCCGCTGTGATCAGCGCCGACACCACCACCGAGTTGCGCAGGTAGACCCAGAAGTCCACCGCCGAGCCGGTGCCGCCCTCCGCCTGGGCCTCCTCGAGGGTGGCCAGCCCGAGCACGCGCCGGAACGCGCCCCACGTGAAGTCGACCGGCAGGAACGAGCCCCCTGCGGTGGCGAGCGTCGTGCCGTTCGACAGGGCCGTGCGCAGCATCCAGTAGAACGGGAACAGCGTGACCAGGATGATCGCGAGCAGGCAGGCCCACGCCAGCACGCGTCCCGGGGTCAGGCCACCCGCCTCGCGGCCGGGGGTGCGACCGGCGGGCGCGACGGCGGTGTCCGCATCGACGGTGACCATGGACGACTCCTCAGCCGAGGTCCGACTCGCCGGCTCGCATCAGCCGCAGCTGCACGAAGGCGATCACGGACAGGATCACGAGCAGGACCACCGACACCGCCGAGGCGTAGCCGTAGTCCAGGCGCTCGAACGCGAGGTCGAAGATGTGGTACTGGATCACGCGGGAGGCGTCGGCGGGCCCGCCCATGGTGGTGACCGCGACGGTGTCGAACACCTGGAACGAACCGACCACGGTGACCACCAGCACCAGCGCGAGCACGGGGCGCAGCAGCGGCAGCGTGATGCGCCAGAACATCTGCCACTCGCTCGCGCCGTCCACCCGCCCCGCCTCGTAGAGGGTGCGCGGGATCATCACCAGCCCCGCGAAGATCAGCAGCGCCGTGTAGCCCAGGTGGCGCCACGTGTTGACGAACGCGATGGTCGGGATCGCCCACGACTCGCTGCCGAAGAACGAGATCGGGCCGATCCCGAACCAGGACAGCATCTCGTTCACGATCCCGATCTGGGCGTCGAGCATCCAGAACCACAGCAGCGCGACGACGACGTTGGCCACCAGGTAGGGCATCAGCACGAGCCCGCGGATCACGACCGAGCGGGTCAGCCGGTGCAGCAGCACCGCCAGCAGGACCGCGAGCACCGTCTGGAAGCCGATGTTGAGCACGACGTACCAGACGGTCACCGCCATGGCGTTCCAGAACGTCTCGTCGGCGAGCAGCCGCTGGTAGTTGGCGAGCCCGACGAACGAGGTGTCGGAGAAGAACCGGTAGTCGGTGAAGCTGAGGCCGAGCCCGCGCACCGACGGCCACAGGTAGAACACGACGAACCCGAAGATCGTCGGGAGGGTGAAGCCCAGCGCCACCCAGGTCTCGCGGCGGGTGCGGGCCCGGCGGGCCGTGGCGTGGGCACCGCCGGGGCCGCCGGCGGTGGCGCCCGTCGCCGGGACGGCGGCCGTGGTCACGACGCCACCGCCGTCGCGCGCAGCAGGAGCAGCTGCTCGGGGTTGAGCGCGGGGGCCCGCAGCCCGACCGCGGCGAGCGCGCGGCCCGGCAGCTCCACCCCGTCGGCGAGCCACTCCGGTGGCCGTCGCTGGCGCAGCGCGGGCCGGTCGCCCGGCGGCTGGGCGGTGACCCGGTAACGCCGGTCCGGGTCCAGGCCGGGCAGCCGCAGCCGGCCCGGCACCGACGTGAGCGGCGTGGCCAGCTGCACGAGGGCGTAGAGCGCGTCGGAGCGGTCCGGGGCGACGGCACCGTGCAGGGCGAACGACGGGTCGTGCTGGTCGGCGCGGACCAGCGTGCCGGTGTGGATCAGGCCGCGGACGTCCTTGTAGAGCTGCACCCACGCGGCGAGCTCCGTGCGCTCCTGCGGCCCGGTGGCGGTCAGGTCCCACTCGATGCCGAACGAGCCGAACAGCGCCGTGCCCGCGCGGAACGACAGGTCGTGGGTGCGGGCGGTGGAGTGCGAACGCGGCGCCGCCACGTGCGCGCCGATCAGCTCGGGCGGTAGCAGCTGCGCGGTCCAGCGCTGGATCTGCTGGCGTTCGAGGGGGTCGGTCTGGTCGCTGCCCCAGATCCGGTCCGTGCGCTGGAGGATCTCCAGGTCCACGCGCAGCCCGCCGGACGAGCACGACTCGATCTCCACACCGGGGTGGCGCGCCCGCAGCTCGTCGATCAGGCGGTAGACGGCGAGCGTCTGGGCGTGCACGCCGGGCACCCCGAGCGGGCCGTGCCCCGCGTCCACGAGGTCGCGGTTGTGGTCCCACTTGAGGTAGCTGATCGGGTACTCGGTGAGCAGGGCGTCGAGCCGCTCGAGGAGGTAGGCGTAGGCGTCGGGGTTGGCGAGGTCGAGCACCTGCTGGCGCCGCGACGTGATGGGCGTCCGCCCGCCGGTGCGCAGGATCCAGTCGGGGTGGGCGCGAGCGAGGTCGGAGTCGGGGTTGACCATCTCGGGCTCGACCCACAGCCCGAACTCCATCCCGCGCTCGCGCACCTCGCGCACGAGCGGGTGGAGCCCCTCGGGCCAGACGTCCTCGTCGACGTACCAGTCGCCCAGGCCGGCGCCGTCGTCGCGGCGGTGGCGGAACCACCCGTCGTCGAGCACGTAGCGCTCCACCCCGACGTCGGCGGCGACGCGGGCGAGCTCGACGAGCCGGTCGAGGTCGTGGTCGAAGTAGACGGCCTCCCAGGTGTTCATCACGACCGGCCGTGGGTTCTTCGGGTGGTGCGGGCGCGCGCGCAGCATCGTGTGGAAGCGCGCGGCGATCCCGTCGAGGCCGGTGGCGTGGGCGGCGTAGACCCACGGGCCGGTGTAGGACTCCCCCGGCCGCAGGAGCACCTCGCCGGGCAGCAGCAGCTCGCCGCCGCCCAGGACGGCGGCGCCGGTGGACAGCCGCTCGGCGTAGGCGACGTGGTTGCCGCTCCACGCCACGTGGATCGCCCACACCTCGCCGGAGGCGTAGCCGAAGCCCTCCGTGCCGGCGGCGAGGATCAGCGGCGCGTCCGGGCCGGTGCGGCCGCGGCGGTTCTCGCGGGAGTGCACGCCGACCACGAACGGCATCCGCTGCGGCGCCCGCTCGCGTCCCCACCGGCCGGCGAGGTCGAACAGCTCGGTGGCGACCGGGGGCACCGGTAGCGCGAGGGCGAGCCCGTCGACGACGAACGGCTCGGGGTCGGCGTCGGGCGGGACGGCCACCGTGGCGCGTTGGCGCAGCACCCCGGAGGGCAGCAGCTGCAGCTCCAGGTGGAGCTCGAGGCCGGCCTCGGCATCCCGGCCGGACGCGCGCACGCGAGCGCCGCCGTCCGGGTCGTCGGCCACCGCGAGGTCGGTCAGCGCGAACAGCGGCGACCACGCCCGGCCTGCGCGCTGCCCGGCGAGCCCCGGCCTGCCGTTCCAGCCGTCGGCGTGCTCGGCGAGGATCCCGGCGCGGGTGGGCCGGTCGAGGTCGTTGGGGACCGGGGCGGGCACCCCGGCCCGGGCGAGCTCGGCGAGGTCGGCGGCGGTCAGGTCGCCGAGGTCGGCGCCCCAGTGCAGCACCGCGGGGAGCCGCTCCCCGTCGGTGGTGAGGACGACGCTCACCCCGCCCGCCCGCAGGTGGATCGGGTCCGGGAGCGGCTGGATCATGGCGCCTCCGTTCACCTCGTCGTGGCGGGATTAGTTCTACGGCAGAACTTAGTGCCCGTCAACGGGAGGCGTCAGCCGGGGCGCACCGCATCCGCGAGCCGGTCCAGCACGGCGACGAACGTCGCCCGCTCCCCGGGGTCCAGGTCGGCGAGGAACTCCCGCTCCATCGCCCGGATCGCCGACCGGCACGCGGCGACGACCTCCCGGCCGGCGGGGGTGAGCGCGACGATCCGGTTGCGCCGGTCGGCCGGGTCCGGGGTTCGGCGCAGCAGGCCACGGGCCTCGAGGCGATCGAGGATCGGGATCAGCCGCGTCTTGTCCCGCCCCGAGGCCGCCGCGAGCTCGGACTGGGTCGAGGCGGGCCCGCGTTCGAGCGTCGCGAGCACGGCGTAGTCCCACATCTCGACGTCGTGCGCGCGCAGGATCGGCTCCTCGGCCTTGAGCATCGCGCGCGCGAGCCACGCGAACGCGGCCCCCAGGTCGTGCCGTTGCCCGTCCACGGCGGGACGATATCCCTTGACCAATCGTAAACGTTGGTAGACGATCTACTGGTGGAGAACATTCGAGAGCTGCACCGACGCGCCGTCGACGGCATCCGCCCCGTCCTCGCGCGCATCACCCCCGCCGACCTGGACCGGCCCACCCCCTGCGCGGGGTGGGCGCTGCGTGCCCTGCTCGAGCACATGGCCGGCCAGGACCACGGGTTCGCCGCCACCGTCCGGGCCACCCGCACCGGAGAGGAGGTGGACGTGGCTGCGTTCGCCCCGCGGCCGGTCGGCGCGGACCCGGCGCCCGCCCTCACCGCGGGCCTGGACGACCTCGTGGCGGCGTTCGCGCAGGTCGGCGACGAGGACGGGCCGGTCCTGCTGCCCGAGTTCGGCACCCGGGCGCCGGTGCCGGTCGTCGTGCACATGCACCTGATCGACACGCTCGTGCACGGCTGGGACGTGGCCGCCGCCCTCGGCGCGCAGGACGACTACGGCGCGGGGCTCGACGCGGAGGTCGTCGCCGCCGCGCTCGCGATGACCGAACGGATCCCGGACGACGAGTCGCGGGAGGCGCCGGGCGCCCCGTTCGGCCACGCGCTGCCCGCGGCCCCGGACGCCGACCCGTGGACCCGGGTGCTCACCTCGCTGGGCCGCGACCCGGCGTGGGCGGGCGAGCCGGTGCCGCGCGGCTGAGCCGCGGGCTCGGCGGCGGGGTCAGAACGGCCCGATCACGGCCAGCAGCAGCGCGACGATCGCGCCGGCCGCGCAGAGCGCACCGGCGCGCCACCCGGCGCGCTCGGCCCGCTCGTCGGCCCGGACCGCCTCCGACGACGTGGCCGTCGTGACCCGGATCGGCTTGTCCGGCCGCTCGCGGGCCACGAGCCGGTCCCCGGCCTCGGTGACGTCGGCGACGACGGTCAGCGGCGTCCCGGCCGGGACGATCCACTCGCGGCGGATCGTCCGGTCGGGGTTCGCCACGATGCGCACCAGGCCGAGCTCGAGGCCCTCGCCCTCGGTCTCGACGAGCTCGTCGGGCAGCTGCGCCGCGCCCTCGACCGGGCCCGTCCCGGGCACCACGTGGAGCTCTCCGCCGTCGTCGACCAGGCGGAACGACTGCCGGCTCGTGAAGTCGGCGTCGACCTCGTGGCGGGTGCCCTTGCGGTCCCGCACGACGCGGATCGTCATCGCCCGGTACCAGACGCACGGCGTCCGGCTGAACGGTGCCGCGAGCGGCCCGCCCTGCGCGGGCTGCGCCGTGCCGGAGACGACGACGTGCTGGTCGAACGCCCCCGTCCCGAGCTCGGTGCGCGCCGCGCCCGCCATCGCCACGAGCTCCGCGACCGACACCGGGGTGGCGCCGAGCGAGCGCAGGCGTCGGGACCGCCCGGCCAGGGCCGCGGTGACGTGGGTGTAGGCGCGGTAGCCGAGGATCCCGGCGAACCCGAGCGCAACCAGGGTGCTGATCGACACGCGGTGAGCCTCCCACCGGTTGCGGGCGCCCGGCACCGTGGTTCTACGGAGGGCTCAGCCGGACCGCTCGCCGCGCACGACGCGGCGCAGCTTGGGCAGCCGCTCGGCGAGGGCGCGTTCGGCGCCGTGGGTGGTGGGGCGGTAGTAGTCGCGGCCGACGAGCCCGTCGGGCGGGTACTGCTGGGCCAGCACGCCGCCGGGGTCGTCGTGCGGGTAGCGGTAGCCGACCGCGTTGCCCAGCTTCTGCGCGCCCGCGTAGTGGCCGTCGCGCAGGTGCGGCGGAACCGCCCCGGCCGCGCCCGCGCGCACGTCGGCCATCGCCTCGTCGATGCCCGTGATCACGGCGTTGGACTTGGGCGCCGTGGCCAGGTGGATCGTGGCCTGTGCGAGCGCCAGCCTGCACTCCGGCATGCCCACCAGCTGGACCACCTGCGCCGCGGCGACGGCGGCCTGCAGCGCGGTGGGGTCGGCGAGCCCGATGTCCTCGCTCGCGTGCACCATCAGCCGCCGGGCGATGAACCGCGGGTCCTCCCCCGCCACCAGCATGCGGGCGAGGTAGTGCAGCGCCGCGTCCGGGTCGGAGCCGCGGATCGACTTGATGAACGCGCTGATCACGTCGTAGTGCTGGTCGCCCTGGCGGTCGTAGCGCACCGTGGCCTCGGTGACGGCCCGCTCGACCGCCGCGACGTCGATCACCGGCTCGGAGTCCGCCGGTGCGGTGCCCAGCACGCCGTCCGCCGCCGCCTCCAGGGCCGTGAGCGCCCGCCGCGCGTCGCCGCCGGCGAGGCGGACCAGCGCGTCCTCCGCGTCGGGGGCGAGCGACACGGCGCCGTCGAGCCCGCGCGGGTCGGCCACGGCCCGCCGCAGCAGCGACCGCACGTCGTCGTCGGTGAGCGACCGCAGCTGCAGCACCAGCGACCGCGACAGCAGGGGCGACACCACCGAGAACGACGGGTTCTCCGTGGTGGCGGCCACGAGCAGCACCAGCCGGTCCTCGACGGCGCCGAGCAGGGCGTCCTGCTGGGTCTTCGAGAAGCGGTGCACCTCGTCGATGAACAGCACGGTCTGCTGCCCGAGCCGGTCGCGCCGGCGGCGCGCGTCGTCGATGACGGCGCGCAGCTCCTTCACCCCGGACGACAGCGCCGACAGGGCGACGAAGTGCCGGCTGCCCACCCCGGCGAGCAGCCGGGCGATCGTGGTCTTGCCGGTGCCGGGCGGCCCGTAGAGCAGCACCGACGCGGCGGCGCCGCCCTCCACGAGCCGCCGCAGGGGCGCGCCGGGGCGCAGCAGGTGGCCCTGCCCCACGACCTCGTCGAGGGTGCGCGGGCGCATGCGCACCGCGAGCGGCGCCGTGGCCCCCGCCCCGGCCTGCTCGACCGGCGGCGCCTGGTCCGGCTCGTCCAGCTCGAACAGCCCGTCCGCCTCGGTAGTCATCCCCTCCAGCCTGCCACTGGCCCCCGACGGCGCGCCCGGGTGCCTATGGTTCCGGCGTGCGGAAACCGCAGCGGGGGGCGATCGGTTCGGCGGCCGCCGTGCTCGCGCTCGTCCGGCTGGTGGCGCGGCGAGGTTCGGTGACCGTCACCGAGGTGTCGCGGGAGCTCGACGTCGCGGTCTCGACCGCGCACCGGCTCCTCGCCACCTGCGTGCGGGAGGGCTTCGCCCGCCAGGACCACGTGGGAGGGCCGTACACGGTCGGGCCGGCGCTGCACGAGCTCACGCTCGTCGCCGGCTCGAACGCCGTGCCGCTGCGCGACGCGGGCGCCGAGGTGCTCGCCGCCCTGCGCGACGAGCTGGGCGAGACCGTCAGCCTCGCGATCCTCGAGGGTCGCCACACCCGCTTCGTGCAGTCCCTCGAGGGGCGCCGGTCGGTGCGGGTGAGCTCGCGGCTCGGCCTGCTGCTGCCCGCGCACAGCACCTCGGGCGGCAAGGCGATGCTCGCCGCGCTGAGCCCGGACGCGCTGCGCGACCGCTACCCCAGCCACCACCTCCAGGCCACCACCGCCCGGTCGATCACCGATTGGGACGACCTGCGGCGCGAGCTGAACCGCGTCCGCCGCCGCGGGTGGGCGGCCAACCTCGGCGAGACCGACCCCGCCGTCGCCGCCCTCGGGGCCGCCGTGCTGCTGGGCACCGGGGAACCGGTGGCGGCCGTGTGCGTCGCCGCACCGATGTCGCGGCTGGGCACGGCGGCCCGGCTGCGGGCGCTCGCGCCTGCGGTGATCGCGGCGGCGTCGAAGATCCAGCAGCGGATGCGGGGCAGCTGAGGGGTCGGCCGGGGACGGATCCCCCCGGGCCGACTGGTGGCGCCGCGGACCGTGCCGGCCGCCCTCCGGGCAGGCTTCGCGGCGGGCCCGGCGCCTGGCCGGTTCGGGCGCGCAGCACACCGTGCGACAGCCTCACGTCTGCGTTCGGCGGAACCTGGTCCCGCGGAGCCCGCCGGGCCGGGAGAACCAGCCCACCCACCGGCAGCCTTTCCACATCGGGGAAAGGTCGTCGCGGTCGCTTGTCGCCGTCGCGTAGACCCGGCTGTGGTGGTGGTCACCGCCACCACGAGGGGGTCGACGATGACGAGGTTCCCGCCGCGGGATGGGCTGAGCGCGTTCGAAGCGCCGATGCGGGTCGAGGCCGACATCGCGGGGCTCGAGGTGGTGCAGGGCGAGGTGCCCGAGCACCTGTCCGGCACCTACTACCGCGTGGTCACCGACCGGCAGTGGCCGCCCGCCGTGCTCCCGGACGTGCCGACGTTCAACGACGACGGCATGGCGATGTACTTCCGCTTCCACGGCGGGCGGGTCGACTTCCGCAGCCGCTACGTGCGCACCCCGCGCTACGAGGCGGAGGCGAAGGCCGGCCGCGCCCTGTTCGGGGCCTACCGCAACCCGCTGACCGACGACCCGTCCGTCGCGGGCATCTCCCGCGGCCTGGCCAACACGAACGTCTTCTACCACGGCGGGAAGCTGTACGCGTCGAAGGAGGACAGCCCGCCGATCCTGCTCGACCCGATCACCCTGGAGACGATCGGCGAGTACACCTTCGAGGGCACGCTCACCTCGCAGACGTGCACCGCGCACCCGAAGATCGACCCGCACACGGGCGAGATGGTGTTCTTCGGCTACGCCGCCAAGGGCGAGACGACCCCGGACATCGCCTACTACGAGGCCGACGCGGACGGGCGGATCATCCACGAGGCGTGGCTGCGCGCGCCGTACTCGAGCATGGTCCACGACTGGGCCGTCACCCAGAACTTCGTGATCTTCCCGATCATCCCGATGCGCAGCGAGTGGGAGTGGCTCGAGGCGGGGCAGCCGCACTTCCAGTGGGACCCGGACCGCGAGATCTACCTCGGGGTGCTGCCGCGGAAGGGCCGCGCCGACCAGGTGCGGTGGCTGCGCGGGTCGAACCGGTTCGCCAGCCACATCCTCGGCGCGTGGGACGACGGGCGGCACATCCACATCGAGACGCCGGTCGGCGAGAGCAACTTCTTCCCGTTCTTCCCCGACGTCACCGGGGCGCCCTACGACCCGATCCGGGCCCGCGGCTACCTGTCGCGCTGGACGATCGACATGGGCTCCGACGAGCAGACGTTCACCGAGACCCGGCTGACCGACGTCGCGGGCGAGTTCCCACGCATGGACGACCGCTACGAGACCCTGCCGCACCGGCGCGGGTTCCTCGCGCTCAACCACGTACCCGGCGAGGACCGGCCGGGGGCCGGGTTCCGCTGGATCGGCGCCTTCGACACCACCGGCGCGACGCGCCCGCAGATCTACTACCCCGGTGACGACTGCTCGGTGGGCGAGCCGCTGTTCGTCCCGGGCGACGACGACGCGCCCGAGGGCCACGGCTACGTGTTCGTGGTGGTGGGGCGCCACCAGGAGATGCGCAGCGACCTGGTGATCCTCGACGCGCAGCGGCTCGACGGCCCGCCCGTCGCCACGGTGGCGCTGCCGATCCGGATCCGCCGCGGCCTGCACGGCAACTGGGTGAGCAGCCGCGAGCTCGCCGCCCGCACCGCCTGACGAGAACGAAGGGGTTCGCATGTCCACGACCGAGGCATCCACCGAGATCGAGCAGCTGCGCCGCACGGTCGACGACCTCGCGCGGCGCCTCGCGATCACCGAGGCCCGCCACGAGGTGCGCACGCTGCACCACAAGTACGGCTACTACCTCGACAAGTGCCTCTACCAGGAGGTCGTCGACCTGTTCGCCCGCGACGGCGACGTCGTGTTCATCGGTGGGCGCTACCGGGGCCGCGCGGGCGTGGAGCGGCTGTACCTCGAGCGGTTCCGGCAGCGGTTCACCCGCGGCCACAACGGCCCGCTCCCCGGCTTCCTCCTCGACCACCCGATGCTGCAGGACGTGGTGACGGTCGCGCCGGACGCGCGGTCGGCGAAGGCCCGCATCCGCGCGCTCATGCAGGCCGGGGTCCACGAGTCCGCGCCGGAGCTCGCCGGGCGCACCTCGTTCGAGCAGTGGTGGGAAGGCGGCGTCTACGAGAACACCTACGTCGTCGAGGACGGCGTCTGGAAGATCAAGGAGCTGCACTACCGGCCGTTCTGGCACGCCGACTACGCGAAGGGCTGGGCGCGCACCGCGCCGATGAACCACCTGATCCCCACGAAGACCTACCCCGAGGACCCGACCGGGCCCGACGAGCTGCTGCCCGACTTCGCGTTCTTCCCGAACACCGACGTCCTGCCGTTCCACTACCCGCACCCCGTGACGGGGCAGCCGTGGGGGTGAGCTACCGGCGGATCGCCACCGAGGAGGCCTTCGCCCCGCCCGAGCTGCTGCAGCTCTACCGCGGCCTGCTGCGCGACGGGGAGGGCGACAAGGGCTTCCAGAGCCTGTGGGGCTTCTACCTGGGCAGCGCGGCGGAGCGGCCGCGGGCCGTCGTGCGCAAGCTGGCCGACCTCGGCGCCGAGCGCATCGCCGACATGGACGCCGCCGGCATCGACCACCAGGTCCTCGCGCTCACCGCACCCGGCACCAACGTCCTCGACCCCGCCACCGCACGCTCGGTGGCCGCGCTCGCCAACGACGTCGCCGCGCAGGCCGTGCGCGATCACCCCGACCGGTTCACCGCGCTCGCCGCGGTCGCGTGGCAGGACCCGGATGCCGCGGTCGCCGAGCTGGAACGCGCCGTGCGGCGGCTCGGGATGTGCGGCGTGGTCGCCAACTCCCACGTGCAGGGCGACTACCTCGACGACCCGCGGTTCTGGCCGGTGCTGGAGGCCGCCGAGCTGCTCGACGTGCCCGTCTACCTGCACCCGAACACCCCGAACGACCGCATGGTCGACCCGCTGTACGAGGCGGGCCTCGACGGCGCGATCTACGGGTTCGCCGTCGAGACCGGGATGCACCTGCTGCGGATCATCAACGCGGGCGTGTTCGACCGGTTCCCGCGGCTGAAGCTCGTCGTCGGGCACCTCGGCGAGGCGCTGCCGTTCTGGCTGCCCCGGATCGACCACTTCCACGCCGCGCAGGTCGCGTCCGGGCGCTACCCGGCCATGAAGGCGCTGCAGCTGCGCCCGAGCGAGTACCTGCGCCGCAACGTCTGGTACACGACCAGCGGGATGGCCTGGCAGCCCGGGATCATGTTCGTCCGCGACGTCGTCGGCGCCGACCGGGTGCTCTACGCGATGGACTACCCGTACCAGTACGTGCCCGACGAGGTGCGCCACCAGGACCAGCTCCCGCTCGACGCGGGCGAGAAGCGCGAGTTCTTCGAAGGCATCGCGATCCGCCTGTTCCACCTGACCGTCTGACCGACCATCTCCCTCCCCCCGCAGCGGACCGGCGCGGTCGGCCCGCCGACCCGCCGTGGAGCACACCGTGGACCCAGCCGTGCCCTCTGGAGCCGTGCCCTCTGCCGCGAGCCCCGCCGCACCGGGGGCGCCGCCGACGGATGCGGGCCCGGGCCTGCGCCCGCTGGCCCTGGTCGCGTTCGTGCTGGCCAACCTGTGTGCCTGGTCGGCGATCCTCACCCCGGCCGCGATCACGCTGGCGCTGCGGGTGCGCGAGATCGACCCGGACGGGGCGAGCGGATCGCTGTCCCTGGTGGCGGCCGTCGGCGCGGTGTTCGGGATCATCGGGAACCCGCTGTTCGGGCGGCTGTCGGACCGCACCCGTTCCCGGTTCGGCATGCGCAGGCCGTGGATGCTCGGCGGGACCGCGGCCGGTGCCGTGGGGCTCTGCCTGGTCGCGGTCGCGCCGTCGATGCCGGTGCTGGTGGTCGGGTGGGCGGTGACGCAGCTGGGCATCCAGGCGCTGCTCGCCGCGATCACCGCGGTGCTGCCCGACCAGGTGCCGCCGCACCAGCGCGGGCGCATCGGCGGGCTGGTCGGCATGGGGCAGGGCGCCGCGACGACGCTCGGGACGGGGCTGCTCACGCTGAACGCGGGCTCGCTGACGTGGGGCCTGCTCGCACCGGTCGGCCTGGCCGCGGTCGCCGTCGGGTTCCTGTGCCTCGTGCTGCCCGACCGGGTGCACGACGGGCGGCCGCGGCCGCCGCTGTCGGTGCGGGAGATCGCGTCGAGCTTCTGGTCCAGCCCGCGCCGCTACCCCGACTTCGCCTGGACCTGGGTGAGCAGGCTGCTCGTGTTCATGGGCATCACGATCCTGATCGTCTACCAGACCTACTTCCTGCTCGCCCGGATCGGCGTGCCCGCCGCGTCGATCGCCGCCGTGATGTTCGGGGTGCTGCTGCTGGAGAACGGCGTGAGCATCGCCGCGAACCTGGTCTCGGGCTACCTCTCCGACCGCGCCGGCCGGCGCAAGGTCTTCGTGGGCGCGGCGGCCTGCCTCGGCGCGCTGGGTTTCGCCGTCGCCGGGCTCGCGCAGACGCTGCCGGTGTTCCTCGTCGGCGTCACGCTCCTCGGCGCGGCCAAGGGCGTGTACGTCGCGGTCGACCTCGCGATGGCCACGGACCTGCTGCCCGCCGGGCGCGCGGAGGCCGCGAAGAACATGGGCCTGTTCACGATCGCGAGCCTGTTCCCCAACCTCCTCGCGCCGATGATCGCCCCGCTGGTGCTGGCGATCGGGGCCGGGCCGCCCGCGCCGGGGGCGCCGGCCGGGAACTACCCGCTGCTGTTCCTCACCGGCGGGTTGTTCATGCTGGCCGGGGCGCTGGCGGTCCGACCGATCCGCGGGGTGCGGTAGCCGGTCGCTCCCGGACGCGCCGCGCGGCGGGCGCGCGCGGCCGGCGTTCCCCTCGGTGGCGCCAGGAGGCGGGGCTGGCCTGCTCGCCGACGCCCTGGTGGACGGGAACGACGAGCTCTCCGGCGCGCACACCGGCACGGCCGGCCCCGACGTCGCCGGGCGTCCGGCCATCGAGCTCACCGGGCCCACCCGCCGCTGACCGGCGCCGGTGCAGGTCGTGTTCTCCTCGACGCCCGGTCAGCCGAAGCGCACGTGGCGCAGGCTCACCGCGTAGCGGCGCAGCCGCCGCCGCAGCGGACCGTCGAGGTTCGGCGCGATCGGCAGCCCCGCCGACCGGGCGATCCGGGTCGCCACGTCCGGCACCGGAAGGGCGTCGGTGCGGATGTGCTCGGCGAACTCCGGCCCCTGCAGCCGCTCCAGGCACTCGTCGAGCTTCGCGACGGCGAAGCTGTCCCCCTTCAGCCCGCGGCCCCAGCCGCGCTCGCGCAGCCGCCGCAGCACCGTCTCCCGCTCGGCGAGCAGCGCGAAGTGGCGCACGTCGTGCCCGTCCTCGCGCAGCCGCCCGACCACCTCGTCGAAGTAGCCGGGGTTGACGAGCGTCATCGGCGCGATGACCGGGCCGTCGTGCTTGCGCAGCACCAGGTCGAGGACCTCCCGCACGCCCTGGCGCCACGCCGGGAAGTCCTGGAAGTCGCCGCGCAGCGCCGTCGGCGTCATCCGGTGCAGGCCGAAGCCGACGTGCTCCGGGTCGCACACCACGCTGCCCGGCAGCCGCCGGTGCAGCTCGTAGGCGGTCTGGGTCTTGCCGCCGCCGAACGGCCCGTTGATCCACAGGAGCACCCGCCCGACCTTAGGCCATCTCAGGATCCGAGAAATCAGTTCTGCATCACAGGACACGTGGGGCATCCTCTGCACGGGCGCAACCCGGCCCGCCCTCCAGTTCGCCCTGCCGACCCAGGACGACGCACCACCCCGGGTTCGACAGAAGGCGATCCGCGTGTCCATCACCCTCTCCACCCGGCTGCGCGACGTGAGCGGCTCGGCGATCCGCGACCTCCTCGCGCTCACCGCCCGCCCCGAGGTGATCTCCCTCGCCGGCGGGCTCCCCGGCACCGACCTGCTCCCCCGCGAGCGCATCGCGGCGGCCCTCGCGAAGGCCGCCGCCGACCCGGCGGCCATCCAGTACGGCGAGACCGCGGGCCTGCGGCCGGTGCGCGAGGTGCTGGCCGCCCGCGAGTCCGAGCGCATCGGGCGCGCGGTCGCCCCCACCGACGTCGTGGTGACCAGCGGCTCGCAGCAGGCCCTCGACCTGGTGGCGCGAGCGCTGCTCGACCCCGGCGACCCGGTCGTGGTCGAGGACCCGGTTTACGTCGGTGCGCTGCAGGTGTTCCAGGCCGCGGGCGCCGCGCTGCACGCCGTGCCCGTGGACGCCGACGGGATGGCCGTCGACGTGCTCGCCGACCGGCTCGCCGCCGGGCTGCGACCCCGGCTGGTGCACACCGTGTCCAGCTTCCACAACCCCCGCGGCGCCACGCTCAGCGCGCCCCGGCGGGCCCGCCTGGCCGAGCTCGCCGAGCGGTACGGCTTCCTCGTGGTCGAGGACGACCCGTACGGGCTGCTGGCCTTCGCCGGGCCGCCCGCACCGCCGGTCGCCGGGTTCGGTGAGCGTGTGGTGCGCCTGTCCAGCGCGTCGAAGATCCTCGCCCCGGCCCTGCGGGTCGGCTGGCTCACCGGTCCCGCGCCGCTGTGCGCGGCGGTCGAGCGGCTCAAGCAGTCCACCGACCTGTGCACCTCGAGCCTCACCCAGCTCGTCGCGGCGGAGCTGCTGGCCGACCGCGCCTTCCTCACCGCGCACCTCGACCGGCTGCGCGCGGCGCTGCGCGAGCGCGCCGCCGCCCTCACCGGCGCCGTCGCCGCGGTCTTCGGCGACGCGGTCACCTGCTCCGTGCCGACCGGCGGCATGTTCTGCTGGGTCGAGTTCACCGACGGCACCCGGCCGGCCGACCTCCTGCCGGCCGCGCTCGACCGCGGCGTCGGGTACGTACCGGGTACCGCGTTCGCCGTCGCGAAGGACCTGTCGGCCGCGGCCCGGCTCTGCTTCGCCTCGAACCCGCCCGGTGAGCTCCACACGGCCGTGGAGCGGCTCGGCGCCGCCTGGCGCGCGAGCGCGACGTAGGGTTCGGCGCGTGCGCCAGATCCTGGAACTGCTGGAGCGCGACGCCCAGCTCTCCCACGAGACGATCGCGACGATGACCGGCCTCCCGGTCGCCGAGGTGAGCGAGGCGATCGCGGCCTGGGAGGCGTCCGGGGCGATCCGCCGCTACAAGGCCGTCGTCGACTGGGACGCCGTCGACGAGGACCCCACCAGCGAGCGGGTCACCGCGTTCATCGACGTCTCGCTCACCCCCGCCCGCGGGGTCGGCTTCGACGACGTCGCGGCGCGCATCGCCCGGTTCGAGGAGGTCCGCAGCGTCTACCTGGTGTCGGGCACGCACGACCTGCGCTGCACGGTGATCGCGCCGACGATCCGGGCCGTGTCGGACTTCGTGTCGCAGAAGCTGTCCACGATCGACCGGGTGCAGTCGACCGCCACGCACTTCGTGCTGAAGACCTACAAGCGCGACGGCGACGCGTTCACCGCCCAGGAGGCCGACCACCGGCTGCCGGTCACGCCATGAAGCCGCTCAACTCCGTCATCGCCGCTTGTCCCCCGTCGGGGATCCGCCGGTTCTTCGACATCGCCGCGGAGATGGACGACGTCATCTCCCTCGGCGTCGGCGAACCCGACTTCGTCACCCCGTGGCGGGTGCGCGAGGCGGGCATCTACGCCCTCGAGCAGGGCTACACCACCTACACCTCCAACGCGGGGCTGCCCCGCCTGCGCGAGCTCATCTGCGCCGACCTCGCCGCCCGCTACGGCGCCGACTACGACCCCGCCCGCGAGTGCCTGATCACGACCGGCGTGTCGGAGGGCCTCGACCTCGCGCTGCGCGTGCTGCTCAACCCGGGCGACGAGGTGATCGTCCCGGAGCCCTGCTACGTGGCCTACGAACCGTGCGTCGCGTTCGCGGGCGGCACCCCGGTGCGGGTGCCCACGCGCGCCGAGGACGGGTTCGCCGTCGACGCCGACGTCGTCGCGGCCGCGGTCACGCCGCGGACGAAGGCGATCCTCCTCGGCTCGCCCGCCAACCCGACCGGCGCCGTGCAGCCGCGGGCCGCGCTGGAGGCGCTCGTGCGCCTCGCCGAGCAGCACGACCTCTACCTGGTCTCCGACGAGATCTACGACCGGCTCACCTACGCTGGCAGCCACACCTGCCTGGGCACCCTGCCCGGCGCCCGCGACCGCACGGTGCTGCTCGGCGGGTTCTCGAAGGCCCACGCGATGACCGGCTGGCGGGTGGGCTGGATCTGCGCCCCGGCCGCCGTCGCCGAGCTCGCGGTGCGGGTGCACCAGTACACGATGCTGTGCGCGCCGCACGTGTCCCAGCTCGCCGCCGTCGAGGCGCTCTCGGCGCCGTCGGACGAGGTGGACGCCATGGTCGCCGACTACGACCGGCGCAGGCGGGTGTTCGTCAAGGGCCTGCGGGAGACCGGGCTCGACTGCCCGGAGCCCGGTGGGGCGTTCTACGCGTTCCCCTCCATCCGCTCGACGGGAATGGACTCGGTGACGTTCGCCGAGCGGCTGCTGCAGGCCGAGCGCGTGGCCGTCGTCCCGGGGAGCGTCTTCGGTCCCTCGGGCGAGGGCCACATCCGCTGCTCCTACGCCACGGCGCTCCCCCAGCTCGAGGAGGCGCTCGTGCGCATCGACCGCTTCCTGCGGCAGGCGGGCTGATCAGGCGGCGGTCTCGTCGTCGGCAGGCTCGTCCGGGAAGAACGGCAGCTCCTTCCGCACCCGGTCGGCGGCGGCGAGGATCGCGGCGGCGTCGTCGACCGGCGGGTGGATCGCCTGGTTGATCTTCTTCTTGATCTCCGCTCCGGCGGCGCCGGTCGCCATCACCCTGCGGTCCCAGCCGCGCGTGAAGATGCCGCCCGCGTCGCCGAGGTCGAGACAGGTGACGTACCGGCCGGGGGTGAACGGGCGCAGTGGCGCACCCAGCAGGTCGGCCGCCGCGTTGTAGCCGGCGACCTTGCCGAGCGGGGTGGCGTGCTGGCAGGCCTGCATGGCGGTGTGCTCGGCGTCGAAGGCCGCGGCGGCCGCGTCCCCGGCGACGAACACCTCGGGCAGCGCGCGCAGGTGCCGGTCCACCGGCACCCGGCCGAGGGGGTCGAGCTCGTCGGTGATCTGCCCGGTGAGCCCGCTCGCCCGCATGCCCACCGACCAGACCACCGCGTCGGCGGGAACCCGGCTCCCGTCGGACAGCACCGCGTAGTCGTCGCCGACCTCGGTCACGGTCGTGCGGAGCCGGGTCTCGATCCCCAGCTCGTCCAGCGCCTTCTCGATCTCCGGGCGCGGGCCGGGGCCGAGCTCGGGCCCGACCACGTCCGCCCGGTCCACCAGCAGCACGCGCCCCCGGTCGGCCAGCGCGGTCGCCGCCTCCAGCCCGACGAACCCCGCGCCGACGACCACGACCGAGAAGCCGTCGCGGCCGCGCAGGTGGTCGGCGAGCCGACGGGCGCCGTCGAGGGTGTCGATGTCGAACAGCCGCTCCGCGCCGGGCAGCCCGTCGGGCCGGACGAGCGCGCTGCCCGCGGCGAGCACGAGGCGGTCGTAGGCGAGTTCGGTGCCGCCCGCGTCCACCACGCACCGCCCGGTGTCGATCGTGCGCACCGCGGCCCGCAGGTGCTCGACCCCGATCGGGTCGAGGATCCGCCGCAGCGGCACCGTCGCCCGTTCCGGCTCCGGCTCGTACAGGCGCGGTCGCAGGACGAGGTCGTCGTTCGGCGCGACCAGGGTGATGCGCAGCCGGGCATCCCCGCGCGCGAGCGCCGCCCCCGCCGCGCTCCACACGCCCGCGAAACCGCCACCGATGATCACAACGTGGGCCACGTGCCTCCCCTTCGCTCGTTCCATCGGCAGGGAGACAGGGCGGCAGGCTCAGATGTGACCGATGCGCGCGAGCTTCTCCGGGTTGGCCTGCCTGCGGATGGCGGTGATGCGCCCGTCGGCGATCTCGACGGTGTCCAGCCACACCGGCCTGCCGCCGCGGTGGGTCAGCAGCGCCGGCAGGCCGTTGACCTCGACGATCCGGGTCCCGTCCGGCCGCCTGGTGGTGATCAGCCGGATCGTCAGCAGGGCCACCGGCTCGGCGCCCGTGACCGGCCTGCGCGCGGCGGGCACGTGGCCGCCGCCGTCGCCGACGTAGACGACGTCGGGGTGCAGCAGCGCGACGAGCCGGGCCATGTCCCCGGCGTGGGCCGCGGCCCGGAACGCCTCCAGCACCCGCCGGGTCTCGGCCTTCGACGCGCGTGGGCGCTCCTGCACCGCGGCCACCCGGGACCGCGCGCGGGAGGCGAGCTTGCGGGCGGCGGCGGGCGTGGTGCCGAGGACCTCCGCGATGTGGTCGAACGGGACGGCGAACACGTCGTGCAGCACCAGCGCGACCCGCTCCGCGGGGCCGAGCGCCTCCATCACCACGAGCATCGCGGTGCTCACCGACTCGTCGACCAGCACCTCCTGCGCGGCGTCCGGCCCCGTGAGCAGCGGCTCGGGCAGCCACTGCCCCACGTAGGACTCGCGGCGGACCCGAGCGGACCGCAGCACGTTGTACGACGTGCGGGCCGCCACGGTCACCAGCCAGGCGCGCAGGTCCCGCACCTCGGACAGGTCGGCGGCCGCGGCGCGCAGCCACACCTCCTGGGTGACGTCCTCGGCCTCGGCCACCGTGCCGAGGATCCGGTAGGCCGCGCCGAACACCGCGGCGCGATGCGCCTCCCACTCGACCCCCGCCGGCCAGCTGGTCGTCCGGCCCCCGTCGTCGTGCACGGCGCCCATCCTGCCCCCGGGCGACACGCCACGACCTCCGGTGGTCGGACGTCCACGCGTCGTGACCGTCACGCCGGCTTCATCCGAGCGCAATCCGGGCCGAGGATCCTCGGCCGGCATGGAGAACGCCGTGTGCCCGCTCTGCGCCCGCCACCGCACCCCGGGCGACGCGCTCACCTGGAGCAGCCGGCACGAGCCGGACGGCACGATCACCTGGATCTGCCCCACCTGCACCCGCGCGCAGCTGTGGCGGATCGAGGCGCTGCTGCCGCTCGTCCCGCCGGAGCCGGCCCGCCGGGTCGCCTGACGTCCCGGCCGGTCAGGCCACGGAGCGGAACGCCGGGTAGAGCGGCAGGGTGCCCGGCGCGTCCGGGAACCGCTTCGCGAGCGCGTCGGCCACCGCGTCGCCGAGCTCGGCGGTGCCGGGCAGCCCGCCGCTCTCGGCCTCCCGCGCCATCTGGCGCCAGTAGTGCCCCAGCGCGCTGCTGATGCGGGGCGACCGGGTGGCGTCGGGGCCGATCGGGCGGTCGCGCTCGCGGATGCGGGGCAGCAGCCACCAGGTGGTGAGCCACACCCACAGCAGCTGCGCGTGCAGCAGCCTGCGCTCGAGCACGGCGGGCTCGTCCAGGTCGGGCCAGACGGTCGCGATCTCGTTGCGCCACGCCTCGAGCATCGTGTCGGCGAGGCCGGCGGGCAGGGCGAAGCTCGCCTCGCACCCGGGGAACGGCACCCGGAAGTACGCCGCGTCGAGCGCGACGTCGCGGAAGCAGCCCCACTCGAAGTCGACGAACCGCACGCCCCGGCTGGTGACGAGGTTGTTGTCGGGGCAGGTGTCGGACGGGCTGAACGCCCGGTACCGGGTTCCGCCGAGCAGCCGGGCGGTCTCGTGGGCCTCCAGGATCGCGGCGGACGAGGCGTCGACGCCGAGCTCGCTGGCGAGCAGCGCGGGGCCCTTGGCGAGCGCGATGCGCGCGTCCTCCGCGACCGGGTCGCGCCACGCCCGCTCCCCCAGCCGGCGCAGCAGCGCGCCGAAATCGCCCTCCCGGCCCGCCGTGGCGGCCTGCATCCGGCCCAGCGCCCGCGCCCAGCTGAGCATGTTGCTGCGGGCGGCGGCCGGGTCGGGCCCGAACAGCTTGTCGGCGAGCGTCGAGCTGCGGCCCAGGTCCTCCAGCACGAGCAGGCGGGCCTGCGGGTCGTGCGCGATCAGCACCGGGCTCGGGCGGCTGTCGGCCGGGAGCGCGGTGAACAGCTGACAGCTCGCGACCTCGTAGTGGAACGGGTCGGGCCGGTCCGGGTCGGGCTCGCCGAGGTAGTGCTTGACGACGATCGTGCGCGGCAACGAGAACGGGTTGCGCGCGAGCCGGGCGCGCGCCACCACCGACCGCTCGCTCCCCCCGAGGTCCTCGGGGTCGGCGAGCACCACACCCGCCCCCGACCGGCGGGTGAGCAGCCGCTCGGCAGCAGCCAGCGCAGCGAGCACCGGCCTGGGGAAGCTGCCCAGGTCGCGAACCATCGTGTCGACCCTACCCCGCGGAAAGCCTTCGCCGGCCCCGTTCCGAACACCTCCGGACGGCCCCGGGAACGGGTGCGTCACCGTCCTGCCTGCCACCGTTCGCCGCCTGCGCGGACGCCCTCATGCCCCGCACCGGAGGCCCGCTGCGCGGGCGGGTCGGCGCGGGGCGGGCCGGTCGTCCGGCAAGCGGCGCGCCGACCCCGCGGCCCTCACGACCGCGTCGGCGGTTCGTCGCCGGCCGGGGACGCCGCGGCGGGCGGTGGCACCACGTCGACGCCGGCCTCCTTGCGCTGCTCGGGCGTGATCGGCGCCGGCGCCGACGTGAGCGGGTCGAAGCCGCCGCCGGTCTTCGGGAACGCGATCACGTCGCGGATCGACTCGGCCCCGGCCAGCAGCATGCAGGTGCGGTCCCAGCCGAACGCGATGCCGCCGTGCGGCGGCGGGCCGTAGGCGAACGCGTCGAGCAGGAAGCCGAACTTCTCCCGCTGCTCGGCCTCGTCCATGCCGAGCAGCGCGAACACGCGCTGCTGCACGTCCGAGCGGTGGATACGGATGGAGCCGCCGCCGATCTCGTTGCCGTTGCAGACGATGTCGTAGGCGTAGGCCAGCGCCTGGTCCGGCGCCTCCTCGAAGCGGTCGATCCACTCCGGGTTGGGCGAGGTGAACGGGTGGTGGACCGCGGTCCACCCGATCTCGTTGCCCTTCTCGTCGCGCACCCGCTCGAACAGCGGGGCGTCGACGACCCACACGAACGACCAGGCGCTCTCGTCGACCAGGCCGCAGCGGCGCGCGATCTCGCCGCGGGCGGCCCCGAGCAGCTCGCGGGCGTCGGACGGGTGGCCGGCGGCGAAGAAGATCGCGTCGCCGGGGGCGGCGCCGACGGCCTTGGGCAGGCCCTCCCGCTCGGCCTCGGACAGGTTCTTCACGACCGGGCCGCGGTCGCTCACCGCGCCGTCGTCGTCGACGAGCACGTACGCCAGGCCGCGCGCCCCGCGCTGCTTGGCCCACTCCTGCCACGCGTCGAGCTGCTTGCGCGGCTGGCTCGCGCCGCCCGGCATCACGACCGCGCCGACGTAGGGCGCCTGGAACACCCGGAACGAGGTGTTCGCGAAGTACTCGGTGAGGTCGGTCAGCTCCACCCCGAACCGCAGGTCCGGCTTGTCGGAGCCGTAGCGGGACACCGCCTCGGCGTAGGTGAGCCGCGGGATCGGGCGCGGGATCTCGTAGCCCGCGAGCTCCGACCACAGCGCGGCGACGATCTCCTCGCCCAGCTCGATCACGTCGTCCTGCTCGACGAAGCTCATCTCGATGTCGAGCTGGGTGAACTCCGGCTGCCGGTCGGCGCGGAAGTCCTCGTCGCGGTAGCAGCGCGCGATCTGGTAGTAGCGCTCGACGCCCGCCACCATCAGCAGCTGCTTGAACAGCTGCGGGCTCTGCGGCAGCGCGTACCACGAGCCGGGCCGCAGCCGGGCGGGCACGAGGAAGTCGCGCGCGCCCTCCGGCGTGGAGCGGGTGAGCGTCGGGGTCTCGACCTCGACGAAGCCGCGCTCGGCCAGCACGGTGCGCGCGATCCGGTTGGCCTCGCTGCGCAGCCGCAGGGCACGCGCGGGGCCGCTGCGGCGCAGGTCGAGGTAACGGTGCTTGAGGCGGATCTCCTCGTTCGCGTCGCTGTGCTCGTCGAGCGGGAACGGCAGCGGCGCCGACTCCGAGAGCACCGTCAGCGACGTGGCGGTGATCTCGATCTCGCCGGTGGCCAGGTCGGGGTTCTCGTTGCCCGCGGGGCGGCGCACCACCTCGCCGACGACCTGCACGCAGAACTCCGCGCGCAGCCGGTGCGCCCGCTCGGCCATCTCGCCCTCGCGGAACACCACCTGCGCCGAGCCGGAGGCGTCCCGCAGGTCGATGAAGATCACGCCACCGTGATCCCGGCGGCGCGCCACCCACCCGGCGAGCGTCACGGTCTGTCCGGTGTGCTCGGCACGCAGAGTGCCGGCGGGGTGGCTGCGCATCACGAGGCGAGGTTATCCGGCCGGGGCCACCCGGATTCCGCGCACCCCGCCCACGCCCCGCCGCACGGCTCACAGGAGCGTCAGCTGCTCGGCGGGTGGGGCGGGAGCGGCCTCCCGCGCCGGCGTGCGGGGCATGCCCACACCCCGGTCGAGGCCGTGGCGGGCGAGCAGCGGGCGGACGCGTTCGGCCAGCGCCCGGCGGTACTCCGGGTCGGCGTAGGAGCCGCGGCGGTACAGCCGCTGGTACGGCCCGACCAGGCCCGGGTGCTCGCGGCCCAGCCACGCCATGAACCACTCGCGCGTGCCCGGCCGCAGGTGGAGGGCGAGCACGGTGGCGCCGCTCGCGCCCGCCGCGCTGATCTCCGCCAGCAGGTCGTCGAGCGCCTCGGCCGAGTCGGTGAGCATCGGCAGCACCGGCGCCACCATCACCCCGCAGTCGAACCCCGCGTCGACGATGCGGCGCACCAGCTCCAGCCGCGCGGCGGGCGACGGCGTGCCCGGCTCGAGGCGGGCCTGCAGCGGCCGGTCGAGCAGGGCGAGCGACACCCCGAGCGACACCGGCACGTCGGCCGCGGCCGCCGCGAGCTGCGGCAGGTCGCGCGCGAGCACCGTGCCCTTGGTGAGCACCGAGAACGGGGTGCCCGAGCGGGCCAGCGCGGCCACGATGCCGGGCATCAGCCGGTAGCGGCCCTCCGCCCGCTGGTAGGGGTCGGTGTTGGTGCCCATCGCCACCGGCTCGCGCCCCCACCGCGGCGAGCGCAGCTCGCGCTCCAGGACCCGCACGATGTTGACCTTCACGACGATCTGGCGGTCGAAGTCGGCGCCCGCGTCGAAGTCGAGGTAGGTGTGCGAGTTGCGCGCGAAGCAGTAGGTGCAGGCGTGGCTGCACCCGCGGTAGGGGTTGATCGTCCAGGTGAACGGCATCGGCGACGAGCCCGGAACCCGGTTCAGCGCCGACTTCGCCTCCACCTCGTGGAACACCGTGCCCGCGAACTCCGGGGTGCGCACCGACCGCAGCAGACCCCGCATCCCGGGCAGCGCGGGCGCCGCGCCGACGCCGTCGTCGAGCACCTGCTGCCCGCTCCAGCGGAACCCGGAAGCCATACCGTCATCGAACACCCGTTCGATGACGGGTGCAAGCGGGCGCCCCGGCGATGCGCGAAGCTCTCCCCCATGACACGCACGTTGGTGGTGATGGGGGTCTCCGGTGTCGGCAAGAGCTCGGTGGCCGGCGCGATCGTCGAGCGCACCGGCTGGGCCTTCGTCGAGGGCGACGACCTGCACCCGGAGGCCAACCGCGCCAAGATGGCCGGCGGGACCCCGCTCGACGACGAGGACCGCTGGCCCTGGCTGCGCCGCATCGCCACCTGGATCGGCGAGCAGGAGGCCGCGGGCCGCGACGCCGTGGTGACCTGCTCCGCGCTCAAGCGCAGCTACCGCGACCTGCTGCGCGACGGGCACCCCTCCGTGCGGTTCGTGCACCTGCTCGCCCCGCGCGCGCTGCTGCAGCAGCGCGTCGACAACCGCCGCGGCCACTACATGCCCCCGTCCCTGCTCGACAGCCAGCTCGCCACCCTCGAGCCGCTCGAGCCCGGCGAGCCCGGCTTCGGCGTCGACACCGACCGTCCGCCCGCCGACGTCGCCGAGGAGGTGTTGGAGCGCATCGGCCGAACGGACGCACCGGGCGCGCCGAGCGGCCGCAACACCCGCTGACAGGCCGGACGCCCGACCGCTGAGCCCCGGACGGCGGGCCGGTGACCGCGCAGCAGCCACCGGCGAACGGACGAGGCGCCAACCACCGCGCCCCCGTTGTCAGGATGGGGATCGTGCCTGCTGACGAACCGGAGGAGACCATCCGGGCGGTCCGGGGCAGACGCGCGGCCGGCCGTCACCGCACGGACCGGCCCGGCGCCGCCCCGCAGCCGCCCGACGCCGGCTTCCCCGTCCGCCGGCCCGACGCGCCGCGGCGCTCCCGCCGCCGAGGCGCATCCGCGCACCACGCCCCGGAGGCCCCCGCCCACGACGCGTTCGCCGACTGGTACGGCGGGGGCGCCTGGGAGGGCGGCGACCCGAGCGGCGGCTGGCCGGCCGTGGAACGGCCCGACCCCGAGCAGGTCGCGGGCGGCTGGGACCTCGCCGACTGGCCGCCCCCCGCGGAGCCCTCACCCGGCGGCGGCGCCGACCGCGACGCAGACGAGGGCGAGGGCGCGACGGCGCAGCCCGGGCGCAGGTCCCGGCGGCGCGCCGCCGAGCGCCGGCAGGCCGACGACCCGCAGGAGGCCCTCGACCCGGACGGTTCGCCGTACGGCGGGGACCAGCAGGGAGTCGGCCCTGCGCGCACGCAGCAGCGCCGCGTCGACCACCGGGCCGAGGCCGATCCCGAGGAGGCCGCCTGGTACGGCCGACCCGCGCCGCCCTCAACCCCCGACGCCCGGGGCGCCGGCGAAGCCGCACCCACCCGCGGTCGCGCCCCCGGACGGCAGCGGCCCTCGGCCGAGCCCCGGGCCGACGCCCCCGTCGGCGCGGACGACCTGTTCGGTGCACCCGCCGACACCGGCGCCGAGCCACCCGCAGCGCCGAGCGGCCCCGCCCGCGCAGCACCCGGCGTCGGCACCCGGCCCGAGGCTCCCCTCGGCGAAGCCGACTGGTTCGGCGAACACCCCGACACCGGCGCCGAGCCGCCCGCGGCGCGCAGCGGCCCGACCCGGGCCCGGCAGCCGCGCGTCGACCCCGCGGGCGAGCACGACGTCGACCACGCCGGCTGGTACGGCCCGCCCGACGCGGGCCCCGCCGCCGACGGCGGGGCGGCCCGCCCTCGACGCGCCGCGCACCCGCCACCTGCCGACGCCCACAGCGACGCCAGGGGCACGGGCCCGCCCAGCCGGTACGCCGCAGCCGAACCCGGTCCCGCGGCCGGCCCCGCGCCGCCGAGCGCCCGCGGTCGCGCTGCCGGACCGCAGCGGCCCGGCGGCGACCCGCAGGCCGATGCGCCCGTCGGCGAGGCCGACCGGTACGGCGGTGCCCCGGACGGCCCTGCGGCCGAGCCCGGCCGCCGCTCCCCCGACGCGCCCACCGCCGGGCGTGGCCCGGCCCGCTCGCGGCGCCCGCGCCTCGACGGGGGCCGCGCCGCGATGCCGGCCCGCCGCCCCGGCGACCCGCCGGCGGCGCCCGCGGAGCTGTTCGTCGAGACCACCGCGGAGACCCCGGCGCTGACCCCCGAGCTGCTGGGGGTCCACGACCGGGCCCGCGCCGCCGCGGAACCCGCCGACGGCCGCACCGCCGACGGCAGGGCCACCGACGGCAGGGCCACCGAGGCCGCCTCCGACGCCGCGGGGCCCCGCCGCGTCCTCGGCGTCCCCGTCCCCGCGCTGCCCGCCTGGGCGACCCGGTGGCTGCCCGCCGCGAAGGCGGAGCCCGGACCCGCCGCCGCGGGTCACGGGCACGGGCACGGCCCCGCCCGCCCGGCCGGCCGCAGGGTCCGGATCCTCATCGCGGCCCTGCTCGTGCCGTGCGCCCTCGCCACGCTCGTCGGGCTCGCGCTGCTCTGGCCCACCAGCGGGCCGCCCGCCACGACGTACCAGTCGGCCCAGGAGCAGGTCCGGGCCCAGGTGACCGCGACCCGTCCCACCGACTGCACCCCGGGCTCCGGCAACGGCGGGTGCGTCGCGCTCGTCGTGCACATGGCCGACGGGCCCCGCCCCGGCCGCGACCTCATCCAGGTCGTGCCGGTGGAGCCCGGCACCCCGCAGTTCGCGGTCGGCGACCGGGTCGTGCTGGGCTGGTCCGGCGCGGACCCGGAGGACGCGGGCTCCTACCAGGTGATCGACTTCCAACGCGACACCCCGCTGTGGTGGCTGGCCGGGCTGTTCGCCGTCGCGGTGCTCGCCCTGGGCCGCTGGCGCGGCCTCGCCGCGCTCGCCGCGCTGGGGCTCAGCTTCGTGGTGCTGCTGTTCTTCGTGGTCCCGGCGATCCTCGCCGGCCGCGACCCGCTCGCCGTCGCGGTGGTGGGCTCCTGCCTGATCATGTTCGCGGTGCTGTACCTCACGCACGGCCCGTCGGCGCGCACCTCGACGGCCGTGCTCGGCACCCTGCTCTCGCTCGCGCTCATCGGGGCGCTCGGCGCGGGGTTCTCCGCCGCGGCCCGGCTCACCGGCCTCGACGACCAGACGAGCAACCTGATCGCCACGCTCGGCACCGGCGTCGACGCCCGCGGCCTCCTGCTCGCCGGCGTCGTCATCGGCGCGCTCGGTGTGCTCGACGACGTCACCGTCACCCAGACCAGCGCCGTGTGGGAGCTTCGATACGCCAACCCCGCCCTGGGTGCACGCGGCCTGTTCACCTCGGCCATGCGGATCGGGCGCGACCACGTCGCGTCCGCCGTGAACACCCTCGTGCTCGCCTACGCCGGCGCGGCGCTGCCGCTGCTGTTGCTGTTCTCGGTGTCCGGGCGCGGCTTCGGCGAGGTCGTCACCTCCCAGGACGTGGCCACCGAGATCGTGCGGACCCTGGTGGGCAGCATCGGGCTCGTGGCCTCGGTGCCGATCACGACGGCGCTGGCGGCCGCCGTGGCCGCACGGGAGACCGTGCCGGCCGCGGACGAGGCACCGTAGATCCCGACGGACGGCGCGTTCGTCGGAACCCATCCGGCCAACGGGCCGTCCGTCGGACGGGTCGGGGCGCCCGATGGACGGCGCGGTGCACCCTCCGGGATCGTCCGCCCGCTGGGACAGCGCTTGCCCCAGCCGCCTGCCAACCGTGATCCTCGTCGGGTGACCCTCCTCTCCGTTCAGCTCTACACCCTGCGCGAGCAGCTGGCCGAGGACCTGCCCGGCACCCTCGCGCGGCTCGCCGGGCTCGGCTTCACCCAGGTCGAGCCGTTCAAGCTCACCGACCACGCGGCGCAGCTCGGCCCCGCGCTCACCGCCAACGGGCTCACCGCGCCCACCGCGCACCAGCACGTCGTGGGCACCGGCGCGGAGCAGGAGATCTTCGCCACGGCCGCCGCCCTCGGCGTGGGCACCGTGTTCGACCCGCGCATCGACCGGGTGCGCTTCGAGACCCCGGACGGGGTGGCGGCCGTCGCCGACGACCTCAACGCCGCCGCCGAGGTCGCCGCCGCGCACGGCGTGCGCCTCGGCTACCACAACCACGCCCAGGAGCTGGAGATCGTCCACGACGGCACCACGGCGCTCGAGCTGCTCGCCGAACGCCTCGACGACGCGGTCGTGCTCGAGGTCGACACCTACTGGGCGGCGGTCGGCGGGCAGGACCCGGTGGAGCTGCTCAAGCGGCTCGGCGACCGGGTCACGGCCGTGCACATCAAGGACGGGCCCGCCACCCCGGACCCGCTCGACCAGGTGGCGGTCGGCCGCGGCGGGCTCCCGGTGCGGGACATCCTCGCCGCCGCCCCGCACGCGCTGCGGGTCGTCGAGCTCGACGACACCCGCGGCGACCGGTTCCAAGCGGTCGCCGACAGCCTCGCCTGGCTGCGCACGGAGGGGTTGGCGTGAGCGGGGGGCCGGTGCGGGTCGGCGTCATCGGCGCAGGCGTCATCAGCACCGAGTACCTGCGCAACCTCACCCGCTTCCCCGACCTGGACGTCCGCGCGGTCGGCGACCTCGACGCCGAGCGGGCCCGCGCGCAGGCCGACGCGTTCGGCGTGCCCCGCGGCGGCGGGGTGGCCGAGGTGTTCGACGACGACGCGATCGAGCTCGTCGTCAACCTCACCGTGCCGCAGGCCCACGTCGACGTGGCGCTGCAGGCGATCGCGGCGGGCAAGCACGTGTGGAACGAGAAGCCGATCGGCCTGGACCGCGAGGGCACGCGCAAACTCCTCGACGCCGCGCGGGCGAGCGGGCTGCGGGTGGCGACGGCGCCGGACACGTTCCTCGGCCCCGGCATCCAGACCGCGCGCCGGCTCGTCGAGGGCGGGGCGATCGGCAGGCCGCTCACGGCGCTCACGCTGCTGCAGAGCCCCGGCCCCGAGTCGTGGCACCCCAACCCCGACTTCCTGTTCCAGGACGGCGCGGGCCCGCTGTTCGACCTCGGCCCCTACTACCTCACCGCGCTGGTCCAGCTGCTCGGCCCGATCACGCAGGTCTCCGCGGTCACCTCGAAGGCGCGCGAGGTGCGCACCGTCGGGTCGGGGCCGCGCGCCGGGCAGCGGTTCGACGTCACGGTGCCCACCCACGTGGCGGCCATCTACCGGTTCGCCGGCGGGGCGAGCGCGCAGAGCGTGTTCAGCTTCGACTCGGCGGTGAAGCGCCGCGTGATCGAGGTGGCAGGCACCGACGGCACCATCGCCGTGCCCGACCCCAACACGTTCGCAGGCGACATCGTGGTCCACCGCATGGACGGCGAGCAGACGACCACCCCGTCGGCGCCCGCACCGGCCACCCGCGGCACCGGCGTGCTCGAGCTGGCCCGTGCGGTGCGCGCGGGCAGGCCCGAACGCGCGTCCGGGGAGCTGGGCGAGCACGTGCTCGACGTCATGATCTCCACGATCGAGGCGGCCGAGCGCGGGACGCCGGTGGACGTGGCGACCACGGTCGACGTGGCGCCCGCCCTGCCGGAGGACTGGGACCCGACCGTGCGCACACTGGGCGAATGAGCACGACCGAACGGCCGACCGGGCGACGCATCGCGGTCGCCAGCTTCGTCGGCACCGCGATCGAGTTCTACGACTTCTACATCTACGGCACGGCGGCGGCGCTCGTGTTCGGCGGGGTGTTCTTCCCGTCGTTCTCGCCGCTCGCCGGCACGCTCGCGTCGTTCGCGACGTTCGCGGTCGGCTTCGTCGCCCGGCCGCTCGGCGCGATCCTGTTCGGCCACTTCGGCGACCGGATCGGGCGCAAGCGGATGCTGATCGTGTCGCTGGTGCTCATGGGCGGCGCGACGGTCGCGGTCGGGTTGATCCCGTCGTTCGAGACGATCGGGGTGCTCGCGCCGATCCTGCTGGTGACGGCCCGGTTCCTGCAGGGCGTCGGGCTCGGCGGCGAGTGGGGCGGCGCGGTGCTGCTCGCCACCGAGTACGCCCCGCCGGGCAAGCGGGGGCTCTACTCGGCGTTCCCGCAGCTCGGCCCCGCGGTCGGCTTCGTCCTCGGCAACGCGATGTTCCTGCTGCTGGACGCGACGATGTCGGACGAGACCTTCCGCGCGGTCGGCTGGCGGATCCCGTTCCTCGCCTCGGTCGTGCTGCTCGTGGTGGGCTACTACATCCGGATGCGGATCGCCGAGACCCCGGTGTTCCAGGCCGCGATGGACCGGCAGGAGCGCTCCCGGGTGCCGTTCGCGGACCTGCTGCGCCGCCAGCCGAAGGTCCTGGTGCTCGCGACGCTGTCGTTCGTCCTCGCCCACACGCTCTTCTACACGGTCACCACGTTCGCGCTGTCCTACGGCACGACCACGCTGCACGTCGACCGCACCACGATGCTGCTGGCCGCGATGGTGGCCGTGGCCGTCATGGGCGCGCTCACGCTGTGGTTCGCCGTGCAGTCCGACCGGGTGGGCCGCAAGCGGGTCTGCATCGCGTCGGCGGTGCTCGCGGCGGTGTGGGCGTTCCCGCTGTTCTGGCTGATCGACACCGGCAACCCGCTGCTGATCACGCTGGGCATGGTCGGCGGGTTGATCTGCTTCGCGATGCTCTACGGGCCGATGGGGGCGTTCCTGCCGGAGCTGTTCCGGGTGCGCTACCGCTACTCGGGCTCCTCGTTCGCCTACAGCGCGAGCGGGATCGTCGGCGGCGGGCTCAGCCCGATCATCGCCACCGACCTGCTCGCCCGCACCGGGTCGAGCGCCGCGGTCTCGGCGTACGTGCTGGTGATCGCCCTCGTGTGCCTCGGCGCGCTGCTCCCGCTGGGCGAGACGAAGGACGCCGACTTCACCGACGGCCTGGCGGGCGCCGACGGTCGGACGGGCACCGACGGTCTGACGCCGCCGCGTTGAGCCGCGCCACGAGGTGCGCCTCCCCGTCCCGCTCGACGTGGTGGAGCACCTCGAGGCCGGCGAACGCCGCGAGCAGCTCCCCCGCGGGCGCGCGGAACGGGCCGGGTCCCTCGCCGACCTCGGACAGCACGGTGACCACCAGCAGGCCGCCGGGAGCGAGCCGAGCGGCCAGCTCCGGGTAGCGGGCGGGGTCGCGGAAGCGCTGGCACACGACGACGTCGTAGGGCCCGCCCTCGGGCAGCCCGTCGTCGAGGTCGTGGCGCAGCCACCGCACCGCGACGCCCTCCCGCACCGCGAGCTCGCGCCCGGCGTCCAACGCGACCGGGGAGACGTCGACGGCGTCGACGGCGAACCCGCGGGCGGCCAGCCACACCGCCACGGTGCCGCGGCCGCAGGCCACGTCGAGGGCGCGCCCGCCGGGCGGGAGCAGCTCGGTGCGCCCGCGCAGCGCGTCGGGCGGGGCGGGCCCCACCGCGCCCACGGCCACCGCCGCGGCGTGCCGGGCGTCCCAGCGCTCCCGGTCCGATTCGGCCACGCGGCGAGCGTAAGCCGCCGCGGCCACCCTCGGCGATCCGGGCGATGCGACCCCCGGCGCTTTCAGGAAAGCCACATTCATGACGCTGGGCTTCAGGAAAGCCACATTCCTGAAGCCAGGGGCACGTCTTCAGCCGACCGCGCCGACCACCGTGTCGACCACGGCGTCCAGGGCCACCGACCGCTGCTCGCCGCTCGCCAGGTCCTTGACCGCGATCGTGCCGGCCTCGAGGTCGCGCTCGCCGAGGACGAGGGCGAGGCGGGCCCCGGACCGGTCCGCGGCCTTCATCGCGCCCTTGAGCCCGCGCCCGCCGTAGGCGAGGTCGACCCGCACGCCCGCCCGCCGCAGCTGCGCCGCGATCTGGACCAGCCGTCGCTTGGCCGCGTCGCCCAGCGGCACGCCGAACACCTCGCAGCGGGCCTCCGACCAGGGCGCGACGCCCTCGACCTTGCAGGCCAGCAGCGTGCGGTCGACGCCGAGGCCGAACCCGATGCCCGAGAGCGGCTTGCCGCCCAGCGTGGCCATCAGCCCGTCGTAGCGGCCGCCGCCGCCGATCCCGGACTGCGCCCCGAGCCCGTCGTGGACGAACTCGAACGTGGTCTTCGTGTAGTAGTCCAGGCCGCGCACCATGCGCGGGTTCTCCACGTAGGACACGCCGAGGTCGTCGAGGTGCTGCTTGACCGCGGCGTAGTGGTCGGCGGCCGCCGCCGACAGGTGGTCGACCAGGAGCGGGGCGTCGGCGAGCATCGCGCGCACCTCGGGCCGCTTGTCGTCGAGCACCCGCAGCGGGTTGAGCTGGGCGCGGGCCCGGGTGGGCTCGTCGAGCGGGAGGCCGGCGAGGAACTCCCGCAGCATCTGCCCGTACGCGGGGCGGCACTCGGCGTCGCCGAGCGAGGTGATCTCCAGCCGGTAGCCGGTCAGCCCCAGCGCCCGGAACGCCTCGTCGGCGACGGCGATCACCTCGGCGTCGAGGGCCGGGTCGTCGACGCCGATCGCCTCGACGCCGACCTGCTGCAGCTGGCGGTAGCGGCCCGCCTGCGGGCGCTCGTAGCGGAAGAACGGGCCCGAGTAGCGCAGCTTGACCGGCAGCCCGTGCCGGTCGAGCCCGTGCTCGATGACTGCCCGGACGACGCCCGCCGTGCCCTCCGGCCGCAGCGTCACCGACCGCTCGCCGCGGTCGGAGAAGGTGTACATCTCCTTGGTGACCACGTCGGTGGACTCGCCGACCCCGCGCGCGTACAGCGCGGTGTCCTCGAACACCGGCAGCTCCAGCAGCCCGTAGCCGGCGCGGTCGGCGGCGGCCTCGAGCGTGGCGCGGACGTGGGCGAACCCCGCCGACTCCGGCGGGTAGTACTCCGGGACGCCCTTGGGCGCGGCGAACGGGGTGATCTTCTTCTCCTCCACGGTGGTCACAGGCCCCGCCCCCGCACCGGTGCGCCGAGCCCCTGCAGGAACGGGTTGGACGCCCGCTCGCGCCCCACGGTGGTGGTGGGGCCGTGGCCGGGCAGCACGACGGTGTCGTCGGGCCTGGTCAGCAGCTTGTCCCGCAGGCTCGCGAGCAGCTGCTGGTGGTCGCCACCGGGCAGGTCGGTGCGCCCGATCGACCCGGCGAAGAGCGTGTCGCCGGCGAGCACGACCTCGACGCCCTCCTCGGTGGGGGTGCTGAACACGACGGAGCCGGGCGTGTGGCCCGGGGTGTGGTCGACGCGCAGCGTGAGGCCGGCGAGCTCGAGGGCGGCGCCGTCGGCGAGCTCACGGACCTCCCGCGGCTCGCGCACCTCGAGCCGCCCGCCGAAGAACGCGACCGCATCCGGCGAGAGCCCCTTCAGCGGGTCGGAGAGCATCTCCCGGTCGTCCGGGTGGATCCAGGCGGGCACGTCGTTGCCGTCGCAGACCGGCGCGACGCTGAACGTGTGGTCGAAATGGCCGTGCGTCAGCAGGACCGCGACCGGGGTGAGCCGGTGCTCGGCGAGCAGCGCGTTCAAGGGCTCGACGGCGTCCTGGCCGGGGTCGACCACGATGCACGCCTCGCCCTGACCCGCCGCCACCACGTAGCAGTTGGTCTGGAACGATCCGGCGGGAAATCCTGCGACGAGCACAACTCCAGCGTAGAGGCACGTGACCTCACCGGATCGTCTCAGGGTCGATCGCTATCCTGCCGCCGTTCGGCGCAAGCAAGGGAGATCCGGTGGCGACCAACCAGATGCGGCGTGAAGCGGCCAAGCGCAAGCTGGAGAACCAGCAGCGGCGACGGGCCGAACGGGCGCGCCGCCGCCAGCGTGTCGCGATCATCACGTCCGTCTCGGTCGTGGTCGTGGTGGTCCTGGCCGTGGTCCTGCTCTCCACCGTGGGCCTGCCCGGGGGCGACGACACCGCCGCACCGTCGACCGACGCGGCCCCGACGTCCGCGGCCGCCGCGGGCGTCCCGGAGTCGATCCCGACCGAGATCGCCCCCGCCCCGGCGCGGCCCACCCCGTTGCCCGCCACGGTCAGCTGCGAGTACCCCGCCTCGGACGAGCCGGCGGCGAAGCCCGTCGAGCCGCCGTCCGGCGGCGAGGTCAGCGCCCAGGGCACCGTGAACGTCACCCTGCAGACCAACGCGGGCGCCATCCCGCTCACGCTCGACCGGGCGCTCGCCCCGTGCACGGTGCACAACTTCGAAAGCCTCGCCCGGCAGTCGTTCTACGACGCCACCCCGTGCCACCGGCTCACCACGGGCGCGGGCCTGCAGGTGCTGCAGTGCGGCGACCCGTCGGGCCTCGGCACCGGCGGCCCCGGCTACACGATCCCGGACGAGGTGTTCCCCGAGCTGACCTACGGCCGCGGCACCGTCGCGATGGCGAAGACCGCGGCGCCCAACAGCGGTGGGAGCCAGTTCTTCCTCGTCTACGGCGACGCCCAGCTGCCGCCCGAGTACACCGCGTTCGGCACGATCAGCCCGGAGGGGCTCGAGGTGATCGACCAGATCGCGCGCCGCGGCCAGGACCAGAGCAACGGGTCGACCGACGGCCGCCCGGTCGAGCAGGTCACCATCGAGCGGGCCCAGCTGGGCTGACGCGTGCCGGCCGACCCCGTGCGACCGACCCGGCGGCACCGGACCGCCGGGTGACCGCGCGGGGCCTCCTGCACAGCGCCGTCGGGGTGGCGCTCGCCCTGGCCGGTGCGGCGTGCGCGGCGCCACCGCCCGCCCCGCCGACCCCGCTCGGCGAGGTCGTCGCGGTGGAGCAGGGCGAGCTGCTCGGCCGCGCCGACGGGTCGGTGCTGCGTTACCGCGGGATCCCGTACGCGGCCGCCCCCGTCGGCGATCGGCGGTTCGCCCCTCCCGCGCGGCCGCCAGGCTGGCACGGCACCCGCCCGGCAACGGAGCCCGGGCCGCGGTGCGCCCAGCCGGCGTCCGCCCCGGGCACACCGCAGGCCCCCGCAGGGGGTGGCGCGGACGGCACCGAGGACTGCCTCACGCTCGACGTCACGGTCCCGGCGGGCACCACGGCCGACGCGGGGTTGCCGGTGCTGGTGTGGATCCACGGCGGCGGGTTCAACACGGGCGCGGGCACCGACGTCGACCCGCGGCGCCTGGCCGAGGCGGGCCCCCTCGTCGTGGTCACCGTGAACTACCGCCTCGGCATCTTCGGGTTCTTCGGCCTGCCCGGCCTGGAGGGTTCGGGCTCGTTCGGGCTGCTCGACCAGCGCGCCGCGCTCAGGTGGGTGCAGCGCAACATCGCCGCGTTCGGCGGCGACCCGGACGACGTCACGCTCGCCGGCCAGTCCGCGGGCGCGGACAGCGTGTGCGCCCACCTCACCTCGCCCCAGTCGGTGGGGCTGTTCCACCGGGTGATCATGCAGAGCGGCGAGTGCGGCCCGGGCAGCCTCGTCGACACCATCCGCCCGGGGGCGGGGCCCGCGGGCGACACGTGGAAGCCGCTGCCCCTCGTCGAGGCCGCCGGCGTGACCGTGGCCGGTGAGCTCGGGTGTCCGGCGCCGCCGGACGGGGACACGACCGTCGTGCTCGAGTGCCTGCGCGCGCTGCCCACCGAACAGCTCGTCGACGGGGCCGGCTACTACTGGAGCCCGGCGACCGGCACCCCGATGCTGCCGCGGCGGCCGTCCGACCTGGTGCTGGGCCGCGACGTCCGCCCGGGCCTGCCCGTGCTCGCGGGCACCACGCGCGACGAGGGCACGCTGTTCACCGCCGCGTTCTTCGACCGCGCAGGCACCCCGATCACCGACTCGGGGTTCCGCGCGCTGCTCGCGGCCGCAGCCGGTGCCCGCGCCGCCGAGGCCGAGGCGGCCTACCGGACGCCGGGTCGCACACCGGAGCGGGCCTGGGCGGACGTGATCACCGATCGCGTGTACGCCTGCCCCGGCCTGGTCAACTACCGCGCGCTCGCCGGCCGCGGCCCGCTCTACGCCTACGAGTTCGCCGACCCGGCCGCGCCCACGCCGTACGCGCTGCCGCCCGGCCTCGCGGGCGGCTCCCCGCACGGGGCGGAGATGCCGTTCCTGTTCGACCTGCCCGCGGGGCCGCAGCTCTCGGCCGACCAGCGGGCGCTCGCCGCCGAGCTGGTGGAGCGCTGGGCGCGGTTCGCCGCGACCGGCGACCCGAACGGCGGCGGTGCGACCACGTGGCCGCGGTGGACCGGCGGGGGCGCGCTGCTCACGATCTCCGGTCCGGGCGCTGCGACGACGACCACCTCGGCGGGCCAGTTCGCCGCGGCCCACCGGTGCGGCCTGTGGGGCGTGCGGTAGAACCCCGGATCAGTCGACGGGGGGTGCCACGAGCTCCCGGTCGATCCTGCGGTGGTAACGCATGCCCGCGAGGCCCCCGAGGACCGCGCCGAGCAGGGTCACCACGAGCAGCCCGACGGTGAGCGCCGCCGCACCGGCCGACAGCACGCCACCGTCCATCAGCTCGCCGCCGACCAGGGCGTTCCACAGCTCGTCGGGCCGCGGGACGGCGATGGCGCCGGTCGCCGCGGCGACCGCGGCACCGACCGCGGCCAGCGCCAGCGTCCACAGCCACACGGCCACCCCCTGCCGGGCGCCGGCGAACCGGGCCATCCGGCCGGTGACGTAACCGCCGCAGCAGTACCCGGCGAACACGACGACCAGCAGGGCGAGACCGCCGGCGGGCCCGAGCCGGTCGAGCGCCCCTGGCGCGAGCGACACCCACCCCATGGCGGTGGCCGCCGCGGTCAGCGCGGCGCCGAGGAGGGCCGCCATCGCCGTGGCCGTCACCCAGCCGAAGAAGGCCGCGCCCCAGCGGATGCCGCCGAGCCGGCGCGCCTGCTCGGGGGTGAGCTGCGCGCGGGTCTGCTCCAGGGCCGGCAGCGGTTGGGTGCGTTCCGCCTCGGGCACCGTGCTCATGGGCTTCTCCTCCCTGCTCGGCAGGAAGTACCCGGCGCGGGCGCGCGCCACTCAGCTCGCGCTGGTCACCCGGTAGACGTCGTAGACGCCCTCGACGTTGCGGACGGCGCGCAGCACGTGCCCGAGGTGCTTCGGGTCGCCCATCTCGAAGGTGAACCGGGAGACCGCGACCCGGTCGCGCGAGGTCTGCACCGATGCCGACAGGATGTTGACCCGCTCGTCGGCGAGCACCTTGGTGACGTCCGACAGCAGGCGGTGCCGGTCGAGCGCCTCCACCTGGATCGCGACGAGGAACACCGAGCCCGGCTTCACCGACCAGGCGACCTCGACGAGCCGCTCCTTGCGGGTCTGCAGGTCCTTGGCGTTGGTGCAGTCGGTGCGGTGGACGCTGATGCCGCCGCCGCGGGTGACGAACCCGAGGATGTCGTCGCCCGGGACCGGCGTGCAGCACCGGGCGAGCTTGATGTACATGTCGCCCATCTCGCCGTCGGGCCCGAGGACCACGACCCCGGCGTCGCCGCCCGGGCGGCGCAGCCGCTCGATCGACGGGCTGGCGCGTTCGGCGAGGTCCTCCTCGGCCTGCTCCTCGCCCCCGAGCAGCGCCACCAGCCGCTGCACCACGTGCCGGGCGCTGGCGTGACCCTCGCCGACCGCGGCGTAGAGCCCGGAGACGTCGGTGAAGTGCATCTCCCGCGCGAGCGCGGCCATCGCATCGGCCGACACGAGCCGCTGCAGCGGGAACGAGGTGCGGCGCGCCTCGCGGGCGATCGCCTCCTTGCCCGCCTCGATGGCCTCCTCGCGGCGCTCCTTCGCGAACCACTGCCGGACCTTCGACTTCGCCCGCGGCGACGCGACGAACGACAGCCAGTCGCGGCTCGGCCCGGCGCCCTCTGCCTTCGAGGTGAAGATCTCGACGACGTCGCCGGACTCGAGCTTGCGCTCCAGCGCGACGAGCTTGCCGTTCACCCGGGCCCCGATGCAGCGGTGGCCGACCTCGGTGTGCACGGCGTAGGCGAAGTCGACCGGGGTGGAGCCCGCGGGCAGCGTGACCACGTCGCCCTTGGGCGTGAACACGAAGATCTGCTGGGATCCGAGGTCGTTGCGCAGCGACTCGAGGAAGTCGCCCGGGTCCGCGGCCTCGCGCTGCCAGTCGAGCAGCTGGCGCATCCAGGCCATCTGCTCCACCTCGAGGGCCTGGCCCTGGTGGGTGCCGCGGGTCTCCTTGTACCGCCAGTGCGCCGCGATGCCGTACTCGGCGGTCTCGTGCATCTCCCGGGTGCGGATCTGCACCTCGAGCGGCTTGCCGTCCGGCCCGATCACCGTGGTGTGCAGCGACTGGTACACCCCGAAGCGGGGCTGGGCGATGTAGTCCTTGAACCGGCCGGGCATCGGCTGCCACAGCGCGTGGACCATGCCCATGGCCGCGTAGCAGTCGCGCACCTCGTCGACGAGCACGCGCACCCCGACGAGGTCGTGGATGTCGTCGAAGTCGCGGCCCTTGACGATCATCTTGCGGTAGATCGAGTAGTAGTGCTTGGGCCTGCCCTCGACGGTCGCCTGGATCCGGGCCGCGTCCAGCTGCTGGGTGACCTCGTCGATGACCTGCTTGAGGTACGTGTCGCGGGAGGGCGCGCGCGTGGCGACCAGCCGCACGATCTCGGAGTACTTCTTCGGGTGCAGGATCGCGAAGGACAGGTCCTCCAGCTCCCACTTGATCGTGGACATGCCGAGCCGGTGGGCCAGCGGCGCGAGCACCTCGAGGGTCTCGCGGGCCTTCTTCGCCTGCTTCTCCGGCGGCAGGAAGCGCATCGTGCGCATGTTGTGCAGCCGGTCCGACAGCTTGATCACCAGCACCCGCGGGTCGCGGGCCATCGCGACGATCATCTTGCGGATCGTCTCGGCCTCGGCGGCGGTGCCCAGCTCGACCTTGTCCAGCTTGGTGACGCCGTCGACGAGGTGCGCGACCTCGTCGCCGAAGTCCTTGCGCAGCCGGTCGAGCGAGTAGTCGGTGTCCTCGACCGTGTCGTGCAGCAGCGCCGCGACCAGCGTGGTGGTGTCCATGCCCAGCTCGGCGAGGATGGTGGCCACGGCGAGCGGGTGGGTGATGTACGGGTCGCCGGACTTGCGCTTCTGGCCCGCGTGCTTCTCCGCGGCGACGTCGTAGGCGCGTTGCAACAGGCCGAGGTCGGCCTTCGGGTGCATGCTGCGGTGCACGCTGGCCAGCGGCTCGAGCACGGGAGCGACGACGGCGACGCGCTGGGGCGTCATCCGTCGTGCGATGCGGGCGCGCACCCGCCGCGTCGCCGACGGCCGGGCCCCGTTGGCGTTGGGGTCCGGGACGGGTGTGGCCGACTCCGCGGCCGGGAGCGCGGGGTTCTGCAGCTCCGTCATCCCGTCGTGCCTCCCACCTACGCCAGTCTAGGCGTCGTCGGATCAGGCCGTCAGCAGGGCGTGCACCGGTACGTCACCCATCCGTGCCCGGCCGTTCAGCCCGGTGAGCTCCAGCAACGCCCCGAATCCGACCACGGTGGCCCCCACCTCGCGCAAGAGGCCGGCCGCCGCGGCGGCGGTACCGCCGGTCGCGAGCACGTCGTCGACGAGGAACACCCGCGTGCCCGGGTGCACGGTGTCGGCGGGCAGCTCGAGCGTGGCGGTGCCGTACTCCAGCTCGTAGCTGCGGGAGGCCACGACCCGGGGCAGCTTGCCCGCCTTGCGCACCGGCACCACGCCGCAGCCCGCCACCACCGCGACCGCGGCGCCGATGAGGAACCCGCGGGCCTCGACCCCGGCGACGAGGTCGGCCTCCCCCACCAGCGCCGCCATCTCGGTGGTGACGGTGGTGAACGCCTCCGCGTCGGCCAGCACCGGCGTGATGTCGCGGAACAGCACGCCCGGCGAGGGGTAGTCGGGCACATCGCGCACCAGCCCGGCGACCCGTTCCAGCTCGGGTTCGCCGCTCACGACGGCGGGCCCGCTCACCGGCGCCGTTTCCCCGTCGGTCGGGCGGCCTTGCCGGTCGGGCGGGCGCCGCCGCGGTGCTGCCCACCGCGGGTGTGGCGCGCCGGCACGCTCGCCGCCGCGGCCATCGCGCGCTCCTTGCGCAGCTCCCCTTCGAGCACGGCGTCGTCGGAGAGGTCCGGGTCGTCCGCGCCCTGGGTCGCGCCCGCAGCGGCGGCCGCCGCCTTCTGGCGCCGCGCCGCCACCCGCGCGGCCTGCTGCTGGAACCGCTCGTCGCGCATCTTCAGGTCGACGAGGATCGGCGTGGCCAGGAACACCGACGACAGCACGCCGGCGATGATGCCGACCATCTGCACCAGCGCCAGGTCGGCGAGCGTGCCGACGCCGAGCAGGCCGACGCCGATCACCATCAGCGCCACGACCGGGAGCACCGCGAACAGCGAGGTGTTGAACGAGCGGATCAGCGTCTGGTTCACCGCCAGGTTGGCCGCCTCGGCGTAGGTGCGGCGGGTCAGCCCGAGCAGCCCCCGGGTGTTCTCCTTGACCTTGTCGAACACGACGACCGTGTCGTAGAGCGAGAACCCGAGGATGGTCAGCAGGCCGATCACCGTCGACGGCGTGACCTCGAACCCGACGATCGAGTAGATGCCCGCCGTGACGACCACGTCGTGCAGCAGCGCGACCAGGGCCGCGATGGCCATCGCGCGTTCGAAGTAGAACGCCAGGAAGATCGTGACCAGCACGAGGAACACCGCCAGCGCGATGAGCGCCTGGCGGGTGATCTGCCCGCCCCAGCTGCCGCTGACCGCGCTGTCGCTGATCACGCCGATGTCGGGGGCTCCGGACTCCCCGAGCGGTTGGAATTCGTCGAACAGCGCCTGCCTGAGCGTCACCAGCTGACCGGTGTCGAGGGTCGTCGAGCGGATGAGGATCGACGACGCCTCCCCGGTGCCCACCGACTGCACCGACTCCGGCTCCTGGCCGATCACCCGCTCGTAGACCCCGCGCACCGCCTCCACGTCGGCCGGCGCGGCCGCGGTGGTGGCCGGGAACTGGATCTGCGTGCCGCCGGTGAAGTCGATGCCGAGGTTGAACCCCCGGAACAGGATCGAGCCGATGCAGATCAGGACCAGCACCGAGAACGCGATGTACAAGGCGCGCTTGCGCCCGACGATGTCGAATGCGCCGGTGCCCGTGTAGAGCCTGTTGATCACGCTGGCCACGTCAGGCTCCCTTCGATCGGCCGGCCGCCGTGGCCAACGCCCGCCTGCGTTCTGCGCCCGTGCGGGCCGCCTCGCCCAGCCCGGACAGGGCCGGGTTGCCGAACACGCGCGACGTGGACAGCAACGCCACGAGCGGGTGGGTCACCAGGAACACCACGATCAGGTCCAGGACGGTGGACAGGCCGAGGGTGAACGCGAACCCGCGCACCTGCCCGACCGCCAGGATGTACAGCACCGCCGAGCAGAGGAAGCTCACCGCGTCCGCGGTCAGGATCGTGCGCCGCGCGCGCACCCACCCGCGCGGCACCGCCGAGCGGAACGTCCGCCCCTCGCGCATCTCGTCCTTCAACCGTTCGAAGAAGATGATGAAGGAGTCGGCGGTGATGCCGATGGCGAGGACGAAGCCGGCGACGCCCGCGAGGTCGAGGGTGAACCCGATCCACCGCCCGAGCAGCACCAGCACCGGGTAGACGATGGACGCCGACAGGACCAGCGACAGGATCAGCAGGATCCCGAGCGCCCGGTAGTAGACCAAGCCGTAGAGGAACACCAGCGCCAACCCGATGGCGCCCGCGAACAGGCCCGCCTCGAGGGAGGCCAGCCCGAGCGTGGCCGACACCGTCTGCGCCTCGGACGCCTCGAACGACAGCGGCAGCGAGCCGTAGCGGAGCACGCCGGCGAGCTGCTCGGCCTCAGCCTGGTTGAACTGCCCCTCGATCTGGGTGGGCCCGAAGATCGGCTGGTTGATCCGCGGCGCCGACACGACCTCGCCGTCGAGGGTGAACGCCACCAGCTTGCCGACGTTGTTGGTCGTGTACTCGCCCCAGGTCTGGGCGCCCTCCGCCTCGAAGGTCAGGCTGACCACCCAGCCGACGCCGGTGGTGTTCTGCTGCGCCTGGGCGGTGTCGATCTGGCTGCCTTCCAGGAAGGCCGGCCCCAGGATGTACTTCTCGGTGCCGTCCTGGCTGCACGCGACGAGCGGCCGGGCCGGGTCGTCGTAGCCGCGCAGCGGGTCGCGGGCGTTGCAGTCGAGCGTGAGCAACGCCGTCTCCTGGACGGTGGGGTCGGTGCTCTGCCGCATCTCGCGCGCCGACTCGACCTCGGCCGCGAGCCGGGGGTCCTCCGGCCCGCTCGGCGCGGGCGGTGGCGGGGCGGGCGGGGGCGCCGGGTCCTGCAGCGGGTTGGTGTGCGCGACCGGGGCGACCGCGCGCTCGACGACGTCGCCGGGGCCGCTCATCCCCTGGGGCTGGCCCTCGGGCGCCTGCTGGTCGGCGGGCGGCGGCGGGGCCTGCTGGTCACCCGGCGGCGGCGGGGCGGGCTCCGGCGCGCCCGGCTGGGGCTCGCCGGGCTGGCCCGGCTGCTCGGGGTCCTGGCCCGGCTGCTGCGCCGCGTACGGCCCGCCGATCACCTCGCGGAACCGCAGCTGGGCGGTCTGCCCGAGCGATCGGGCCTGATCGCCCTCCTGGCCCGGCACGGTGATGGTCAGGTTGCTGCCGTCGATGACCACCTCGGCGCCGGACACGCCCAGGCCGTTGACCCGGGCCTCGATGATCGACTGGGCCTGGACGAGCTGGTCGTAGGGCGGCTCGGCGCCGGTCTCGGTGCGCGGCTGCAGGGTGACGCGGGTGCCGCCCTGCAGGTCGATGCCCAGCTTGGGCAGGGGGTTGCCGTCACCGGTGAAGAACACCAGCCCGTACAACGCGCCGACGACGGCGACGAACGCCGCCAGGTGACGCCAGGGACGGATCTGCCCCGGGGTGGATGCCACTGCTCGCGATCTCTTCCTCTACGAGCGCGGCCGCCGGTGCACCGGCCGCCGCGCGGGCGCCGTCAGCTCCGGGCGCTGCCGTTGGTCGACTCGTCCTTCTCCGCCGCGGGCTGCTCCGTCGCAGCGGCCTCGCCGTCGGTGCTCGCCCCGTCCTGCGTCTCCTCGGCCGGGGTCTCCTCGACGGCCGGGTTGACCTTCTCGCGGATCGCGCCGCGCACCCAGGTGGTGACGACGCCGTCGGCGATCTCGAGGTCGATCGTGTCCTCGTAGGAGGCGTCGACGACGGTGCCGCGCAGGCCCGAGGTGGTCATGACGACGTCACCGACCTCGAGCGCGGCCTGCATCGCCTGCATCTCCTGCATCTGGCGCTTCTGCCGCCTCCCTTGCAGGAAGATCGGGATGAACAGCAGGAGGATCAACAGGGGGAACAGCAGTTCCATGGTCCAGGTCTCCGAATCTCCGCACGTCGAGGAGCCACCAGAGTCTGCCAGCCCCCGGTTCAGAACAACGCGGGAGGTCCTCCCGGAGTGACGTCCGGTGGCGCAGCGATGCCCAGATGTGACCAGGCGGCTGCGGTGGCCACCCGGCCCCGTGGCGTGCGCGCCAGCATCCCGGCGCGCACGAGGTAGGGCTCACAGACCTCTTCGACGGTACCCGGTTCCTCGCCCACCGCCACGGCCAGCGTCGACACGCCCACCGGCCCGCCGTTGAACGACCGCACCAGGGCCCCCAGCACCGCGCGGTCGAGCCGGTCGAGGCCGAGCTCGTCGACGTCGTAGACGGCCAGCGCCTCGCGCGCCACGGCGCGGGTGATGGCCCCGTCGGCGCGCACCTCGGCGAAGTCGCGCACGCGGCGCAGCAGCCGGTTGGCGATGCGGGGCGTGCCCCGGGACCGGCGCGCGATCTCCTCGGCGCCGTCCGGGCGCAGGTCGACGCCCAGGATCGTGGCCGCGCGGCGGAGCACGAGCTCCAGCTCCTGCGGCTCGTAGAACTCCATGTGCGCGGTGAAGCCGAAGCGGTCGCGCAGCGGACCGGTGAGGGCACCGGCCCGGGTGGTGGCGCCCACCAGCGTGAACGGGGCGACGTCGAGCGGGATGGAGGTGGCACCCGGGCCCTTGCCGACGACCACGTCGACGCGGAAGTCCTCCATCGCGAGGTAGAGCATCTCCTCGGCGGGCCGGGCGGTGCGGTGGATCTCGTCGATGAACAGCACATCGCCCGGTTCGAGGTTGGACAGCATCGCGGCCAGGTCGCCCGCGCGCTCCAGGGCGGGACCGGACGTCAGCCGGATCGCCGCACCGAGCTCGGCGGCGATGATCATCGCGAGGCTGGTCTTGCCCAGCCCGGGTGGCCCGGACAGCAGGATGTGGTCCGGCGGCTGGCCCCGCCGCCGCGCCCCCTCCAGCACCAGCTGCAGCTGCTCGCGCACGCGCGGCTGGCCGATGAACTCGTCCAGCGTGCGCGGCCGCAGCGAGGCCTCGGCCTCGAGGTCCTCCGGCTCCGGCCCCGGCGTGAGCGACAGCTCGGTCATCGACCCTTGCCACCCAACCTGGTCAGCGCGGCCCGCAGCAGCGCGCTCGCGTCGGCCTCCCCGTCAGCGGCCAGCACGGCGTCCACCGCCTGCTCGGCGGGCTTGGCCGCGAAGCCGAGGCCCACCAGCGCCTCCACCACCTGGTCGCGGCGCGGGTTCGCCCCGTTCACCGGGGCGGTCGCCGTGGCCGGGGAGGCGGCCGGGACGACCACCTTGTCCCGCAGCTCGAGCACCAGCCGCTCGGCGCCCTTGCGGCCGATCCCGGGCACCCGGGTCAGGGTGGCCACGTCGCCGTCGACGAGCGCCCGGCGCAGCGCGTCCGGGCTGAGCACGGCGAGGGTGGCGAGCGCGATGCGCGGCCCGATGCCGCTCACGGTCTGCAGCAGGCCGAACAGCTCCCGCTCGTCCTCGTCGGCGAACCCGAACAGGGTGAGCGAGTCCTCCCGCACCACCAGCGCGGTGGCCATCCGGCCCTGCTCGCCGCGCCGCAGCTTCGACAACGTGGCCGGCGTGGCGTGCACGGCGAGGCCGACCCCGCCGACCTCGACGACCGCGTGGTCGAGGCCGATCTCCAGGACCTCTCCCCGCACCGAACTGATCATGAAGCCTCCCCCGCACGTCGCGCGGCCGCGAGCCGCGCCCGGTGGGCGCGGGCGAGCTCCGCCGACCGCGTCTGCGCCTGCGCCATCCGGTCGAGCATCGGGGCCCGCCAGCAGTGGCAGATCGCGAGGGCGAGCGCGTCGGCCGCGTCGGCGGGGCGCGGGGCCTCCTCCAGCTTCAGAAGCCGCGTGACCATGGCCGTCACCTGCTGCTTGCCCGCGCGCCCCTCGCCGGTGACGGCGGCCTTGACCTCGCTGGGGGTGTGGAACGCGACCGGGAGGCCCGCCTTGCCCGCGAGCAGCGCGACGACGCCGCTGACCTGCGCGGTGCCCATGACGGTGCGGACGTTGTGCTGGCTGAACACCCGCTCGACCGCCACCACGTCCGGACGGTGCCGCTCGATCCACCGCTCGACCTCGGCCCCGACCGCGAGCAACCGCTCCGGGAGCGGGGAGTCGGCCGGGGTGCGCACGACGTCCACCGCCACGCACCGCACGCGGCGCCCGCCGGCGCCGTCGACGACCCCGAGACCGCACCGGGTCAGCCCCGGGTCGACGCCGAGCACCCGCACCCGATCTCCCCCAGCCCGTCTTCTCGCGAACAGCCGTTCGAGGGGGCAGGCTACCGGCGCGGGCCGCCGCGGCCGGAAGGGGCGCGCCGACGCGGCGCGAGACCGCACGGCATCACGCCGGGATCACGCCGGCCCGCGCTCAGGCGCTGGCGTCCGCCGCGGCCTGCTCCCCCGCCGAGCGCCGGTCCCACTCCGCGAGCACCGCGGGCGCCGTCGCCCGGGAGGCGAGGCTGCCCACCACGAACGCCACGAGGCCGGTCACGAGCCCGACGTAGATCGGCTCGTTCGCGTAGATGTCGCCGACGACCGCCATCGTGGTCAGGGTGGCGACCGTGCCGACGGCCATCGCGGCGATCGCGCCGACGATCGTGGCCCGCCGCCAGACGAGGCCGCCGAGGATCGGCACCAGGAGCCCGCCGACGAGGATGTCGTAGGCGATGGTCAGCGCGGCGACGACGTCCTGGAGCAGGCAGGAGACCACGATCACGACCGCGCCGAACACCGCGATGAGCACGCGGTTGCCGCGGACGTGGTCCTCCTCCCCGCCTGCGGGCGCCCGCCCGCGCAGCCGCTGCACGATGTCCTGGCCGAACACGGTGGCGGTCGCGATCAGCGCGCCGCTGGCGGTGGACATGACCGCGGCCAGCGCCGCGGCGAGCACCAGGCCCGACAGCACCGGCGGCATGGCGACGTCGACCACCGCGGTGAACGCGTCGTCGCGCTCGGCGAGGCCCGGGACCAGCACGCCGGCCCCCATCCCGACCACGGCGCCCGCGACGCCGTAGAGCAGGCAGTACACGCCGGAGGCCGCGCCCGCCCACCGCGCGACGCCCGGGCTGCGCGCGGTGAACACCCGCTGCCAGATGTCCTGGCCGATCAGCAGGCCGAACGTGTAGATGACGAAGTAGGTGACGATCGTGTCGGTGCCGATCGTGACCGGCGAGAGCGCCTCCGGCGGGAGCGCGGCGAACCCGCCGGCCCGCACGAGCACGATCGGCAGCAGGACCAGGAAGATCCCGACGGTCTGGATGAGGAACTGCACGAAGTCGGTGAGGGTGATCGACCACATGCCGCCGAGGGCGGAGTAGACCACGACCACGAGCCCGCCGAGCAGGATCGACGGCACCCGCGGCAGGCCGAGCAGCGCGGCGAAGATCGTGGCGTAGGCGATCGTCGAGGTCACCGTGAGCATCAGCGTGTAGCCGAACATGACCACGCCTGACAGCACGCTCGACCCCGGCCCGTAGCGCAGCTCGAGCATCTGGCTCACGGTGTAGACCTTCAGCCGCTGGATCCGCCCGGCGAACAGCAGCGACAGCAGCAGCACGCCCGCGCCGATGGCGACCACGAGCCACATGCCCGAGATCCCGTACTCGTAGCCGAGCCCGATGCCGCCGATGGTCGACGCCCCGCCCAGCACGAGGGCGGACATCGTGCCCGCGTAGAGGAGCGGGCCGAGGCGGCGGCCCGCCACGAGGAACTCCGACTCCGTGGTGGCGCGGCGCTTGCCCCAGAAGCCGAACGCGATCATGGCGGCCAGGTAGGCGGCGACGATGGCGACGTCCACGGCTACTCCCGGTTCTTCAGGTGGATGAGGGTCGGGCGATCGGCCGACAGGGCGCCGGCCACGAGCGCGGTGAGCGCCCCCGGGTCGCCGGTGGCGACGCCGCGGGCGCCGAACGCGGCGGCGAGCGCGGCGAGGTCGGGGGCGGGCAGGTCGACCCCGACCGGCGGGATGCCGCGGGCGGCCTGCTGGTCGCGGATCTCGCGGTAGCCGCCGTTGTCGACCACGACGACCGGCAGCGGCAGCCGCAGGTCGACGGCGGTGGCGAGCTCCTGCACCGAGAACAGCAGCGCCCCGTCCCCGAGCAGCGCCGCGACCGGGTGGCCGGGGCGGGCGAGCGCCGCCCCGATCGCCGCGGGCAGGCCGTAGCCGAGCGTGGCGAAGCCGGGCGTGTAGCAGAACCGCCGCGGGGCCGGCAGGTCGAAGAAGTGCACCGAGCCGAGGTAGGTCACCTGCGAGCTGTCCCCGGCGAGCACGCCGTCGGCGGGCAGCGCGGCCCGGACCGCGGCGGTGATCTCCGCGTAGCGGCCGGCCTGCGCTCGCGCCTCCCGCCGGCACGCCTCCCGCAGCTGCCGCGCCCTGTCCCCTCCGCCGAGCGGCGCGTCCGTCGGAAGGGGTGGCATGGCCGCGCGGAGCGCGCGGAGGGCGGTGGCCGCGTCGCCGAGCAGCGTGGCGTCCGCGGTGCAGTTCTTGTGCAACTGGCCGGGGTCGATGTCGCATCGGATGACGGTCGGCGCCGAGATCCGCCCCTCCCACAGGTCGGCGTCGCCGAGCTCGCTGCCCACCACGAGAAGCGCGTCGCTCTCGCCGGCCGCCTCCTGCAGCGCGCGCAGCCGCACGGCGGCACCGACCGCGAGCGGGTGCGACTCGTCGAGCACGCCCTTGCCGTTCACCGTGGTCGCGACCGGCGCGCCCAGCGCCTCGGCCAGCGCCCGCACCTCGTCGGCCGCATCGACGGCGCCGCCGCCCGCGATCACCAGCGGCCGGCGCGCCGCGGCGAGCAGGGTGGCCGCCCGTCGCACGTCGGCGGGGTCGGGCGCGGGCGGCGCGGTGACCGCCCCGACCCACGGGCTGCCGCCCCACGGCCGCTCCAGCACGTCGAGCGGGATCTCGACGTGCACCGGGCGGGGGCGCCGGCCGCGGAACCCGGCGAACGCCTCGGCGACGGCGTCGGCGGCCTCCTCGGGGCTCGCGACGCGGCGGCTCCAGGCGACGAGCCGGTCCATCGCCCCCGTCGCGTCCTTCACCTCGTGCAGCAGACCGAGGTCGGCCCCCTCGGCGCCGGTCGGCACCCCGGGCGAGACGACGAGCAGCGGCTGCGACTCCGCGTACGCGGTGGCGGCGGCGGTCATCGCGTTGGTGAGCCCGGGCCCGCTGGTGGTCAGCACGACCCCGGGTCGTCCGCTCACCCGGGCGTAGCCCTCGGCGGCGTAGCCGGCACCCTGCTCGTGGCGCGGCGTCACGGCTCGGATGCCGGCGGCACCGAGGTGCCGGTACAGCTCGAGGTTGTGGGTGCCCGGGACGCCGAAGACGGTGTCGACGCCGTGCGCGGCGAGGGTCTCGACGACGGCGGCGCCCCCGTTGCGGGTGCTCATCGCGCCCCGATCACCCCTTCGCCAGCACGGAGAGCAGCTCGTACGCCACGTGCGCCGCCGCGATGCCGGTGATCTCCGCGTGGTCGTAGGCCGGGGCGACCTCCACGATGTCGGCGCCCACGATGTCGACCCCGACCAGCCCGCGCAGGGTGTGCAGCAGCTCGCGGCTGGTGAGCCCGCCCGCCTCGGGCGTCCCGGTGCCGGGGGCGTGGGCGGGGTCGAGCACGTCGATGTCGACCGAGACGTAGACCGGGCCGTCGCCCAGGCGGGCCCGCATCCGCTCGACCACGGCGGCGAGGCCGTCGAGCTGGTAGTCGTCGGAGCCGATCACCTGAAAACCGAGGCGGGCGTCGTCGGCGAGGTCGCCCGAGCCGTAGACGGGCCCGCGGATCCCGACGTGCAGGCAGCGTTCCGGGTCGAGCAGGCCTTCCTCGATCGCCCGCCGGAACGGGGTGCCGTGCGTGTACGGGGCGCCGAAGTAGGTGTCCCAGGTGTCGAGGTGGGCATCGAAGTGCAGCACGGCGACCGGGCCGTGCGTGCGGTGCACCGAGCGCAGCAGCGGGAGCGCGATCGTGTGGTCGCCGCCGATCGACAGCAGCCGGGCCCCGCTCCCGCGCAGCTCGTCGGAGGCCCGCTCGACGGCGCGGATCGCCTCCTCGATGTCGAACGGGTTGATCGACACGTCGCCGGCGTCCACGACCTGCTGGGCCGCGAACGGGTCGACCTGCAGCGCCGGGTGGTGCGGGCGCAGCAGCTTGGACGACGCGCGCACGTGGGCCGGCCCGAAGCGGGCGCCCGGCCGGTAGGACACCCCCGAGTCGAAGGGCATCCCCAGCACGGCCACGTCCACGTCGGTGACCTGGTCCAGGCGCGGCAGGCGCGCGAACGTGTCGGGTCCGGCGAAGCGGGGGGTGGTGGTCGCGTCGACTGGTCCCAGCGGCATCGGCCCAGGGTGGCGGCCCGCAGGCTTCCCACCCATCGCCGTCGTGTCTAACGTTGGTCCGATCGAATCGACGAAACGTCCAAGGGAGCACGCGTGCTCACCGTCGCCGACCTCGCCGCCGACCCGGCGTTGCGGCTCGCGGTCGTCGCCGGCCACGCCGCGCTGGGCCGCGAGATCGAGGCCGCGGCCGTGTCGGAGCTGCGGGAGCCGGGGCCGTGGCTGCAGGGCGGCGAGCTGCTGCTCACGATCGGGTTGCTGCTCGACGAGACCGACGAGGGCTGCGCCAGGTACGTCGAGGGGCTGCAGGCCGCGGGCGTGCGCGCGCTCGGGCTGGGGCTCGGTGCCGACCTGCGCTACCAGGCGGCGCCCGACTGCCTGGTCCGCGCCGCCGAGGCCGCGGGCATGCCGCTTCTGACCGTGCCCGACGGGGTGCCGTTCATCGCCGTCACCAAGGCCGTGTTCGCGTGGCGGGCCCGGGAGGAGCGCAAGCAGCTGGAGTGGGCGCTGCACACGCAGCGCGCGCTCACCGCGGCCGCCGTCCAGCCCGGAGGGCTCGCCGGCATCCTCGGCGCGTACGAGCGGGCCACCGGCCGCCCCGCCGTCGTCGTGGACCTGCTCGAACGACCCGTCGCCACCTCCCGGCCCGGGCACGAGGCCCTCGTCGCCGAGTTCGCCCCGATGCTCGCGCGGGTCCGCGCGCAGGGCCTGCTCGGCGCCGCCGTCGACGCCACCGCCGAACGCAGGCGGGAGGTGCACCCGCTCGGGTCGCGGCGGCTGCGCGCGTGGCTGCTCGTCGCGGGCCCCGCGGACCGGGTCGGCTCCAACCTCGTCACGGGCGACCTCGTCTCGCTGCTGTCGCTCGAGCTCGAACGCGTTCACGGCCTGGGCGCGACCAGGCAGCGCGACCGGGCCCAGCTGCTCGCCCGCCTCGCCCGCGGCACCGTCGACGACATCGTCGCCGCGCGCTGGCTGGACGCGGCCGGCCTGCCCGGCGGCGACCTGCAGGCCGCGGTGATCGCCGCGCCGCACGCCGCCGAGCTCGCCGCCGACCTCGCGGGCGCCCTGCCGGACGCGCTGACCCGGGTGGTCGAGATCGCCGGGGAGCAGGCGGTCGAGCTGGCCGTGCCGGTCGGTGTGGACCTCGCCGGCGTGCTCGGCACCCTCGCCCCCACCCGGCCCGCCGGGGTCGGCATCGCCGTGCGCCCCGGGGCGCTCGCCGTGTCGCTGCGGCAGGCGCGCTCGGCGCTGCCGGAGAGCCGCCTCTCGGGCCGCCACGTGCACGCCGCCGACATCGCGAGCAGCCGCCAGCTGCTCGCGGCGGTTCCCGCGGAGCGGCTGCAGGGGTTCGCCGACGCCGTGCTCGGCCCCCTCGACGCCGACGAGCGGGCGGGCGAGCTGGCGCGCACCCTCACCGCCTTCCTCGAGCACAACGGGCACTGGGAGGCCGCGGCCGCCGCGCTGCAGGTCCACCGGCACACCGTGCGGAACCGGATCGCGACCGTCGAGGCGCTCACCGGCCGGCGGCTCGCCTCCGCCCACGACCGGCAGGAGCTGTGGCTCGCGCTGCGCGCCCGCGAGCTGGCCCGCGCCGCCGGTTGATCGGGTTTGCCATGCTGGCCGGGTGCACGCACCCGTCGACGGCCACGACCACGCCTTCCTGACCGCCGGGTCCATCGCCCTGGACCTCATCCGACGACCCGAGGTCACCGACCGGTGGTCGCAGCCGAGCGCCCTGGAGAAGATGTCGATCGGCGCGCTCGCGTGCCACCTGGGACGCCAGCTCGCCCGCGCCGCCGACCTGCTGCCCGCCGCTGCGGAGCTGCCCACGCTCGAGAGCGCCGACGACCACTACGCGCGGGCCGCCTGGGTGAAGGCGACCTCGCCCGACGACCCGGCCAACGACCGCAGCACCGACGACGCCGAGGCCGAGCTCGGGCCCGCCGCGCTGCACGAGCGCGCCGGGGCGGCCCTGGAGCGGGTGCGCGAGCTGATGGACACCGGGGCCGCCCGGGAGGTGGTGCCCATCCCCTGGCAGGGTTGGGCGCTGCGCCGCGACGACTTCCTCCTGACCCGGCTCCTCGAGGTCGTCGTCCACTCCGACGACCTCGCGGTGAGCATCGGCGTGCCCACGCCGCAGTTCCCCGACGCGGCGTTCGCGCCCGTCCGGGACCTCCTCGTGCGGCTCGCGGTGCGCCGGCACGGGCAGTCCGCGCTGGTCGGCACGCTGGCCCGGCGGGAGCGCGCCCGCCCGGTCCACGCGTTCTAGCTCGGACGGGCGCCCGGACGGCCGGACGGGTCCTGGACCGAACGGCCGGCGACAGCCCCGCGCCTCCTCGCGACCCTGGGCCGCTCCACACGGTTCGATCCCCGGGGAGGCGTCATGAAGGCCGTCCGGCTGCACGACCACCACCACCCGCCTCGGCTCGACGAGGTGCCCGAACCCCGGATCAGCGGCCCGCACGACGTCGTCGTCCGGGTCGGGGGCGCCGGGCTGTGCCGCACCGACCTGCACATCCGCGACGGGTGGTTCGCCCCCGTCGTGCCCAGCGAGCTCCCGGTCACCCTCGGGCACGAGAACAGCGGCTGGGTGCACGAGGTCGGGTCGGCCGTCGAGAACGTCGCCGTCGGCGACCCCGTGATCTGCCACCCGCAGCAGTCCTGCGGCGTCTGCCCGGCCTGCCGCATCGGCGACGACATGCGCTGCGAGCGCGGGCTCGCCTTCACCGGCCTCACCCGCGACGGCGGGTTCGCCGAGCTGCTGCTCACCACCGACCGCGCCGTGCTGCCGCTCCCCGGGGAGCTGCGGCCGGTCGACGTCGCGCCGCACGCCGACGCGGGCCTCACGGTCATGCACGTGGTCCGCAAGGCGGTGCCGCTGCTCGGTCCCGGGACCCGCGTGATCGTCGTCGGGATCGGCGGGCTCGGCCACATCGGGGTGCAGTGCCTGCGGGCGCTCACCGCGGCGGAGGTCGTCGCGGTCGACCGCGACCCCGAGGCCCTCAAGCTCGCCAGCGGCATCGGCGCACACCACGTCGTCCCCGCCGACGAGCAGCAGGTCGAGCGCGTCCGCGGCCTCACCGGCGGGCAGGGAGCCGAGGTCGTCATCGACTTCGTCGGCGAGGGCGACGCCCCGGCTGCGGCCTTCGCCATGGTGCGGGCCCGCGGCACCTACTTCGTCGTCGGCTACGGCGGCGAGCTGCGGGTGCCCACGTTCGCGCTCGTGCTCCCGGAGATCAGCGTCGTCGGCAACGCGGTCGGCACGCACGACGACCTGCGGGAGCTCATGGCCCTCGCGGCGACCGGCGCGGTGCCGGTGCACACCCGCACCTACCCGCTCGAGGCCTTCGCCGACGCGATGGCCGACCTGGAGGAGGGCCGCATGCACGGCAGGGGCGTCCTCGTGCCCGGTGGCCGGTAGCCACGGCGACGGCCCGGACCGGGCTGCTCAGGCCGCGGACCGGAGCCCGGCGGGACGACGCCGCAGTGCCGTCTCGAGCAAGGCCGGAGGCCTGTACTCCTGGTCGAGCGCGGTGACGTCGGTGCCCGGCGGGACGATCTCGTCGATCCGGTCGAGCAGGTCGTCGGACAGCTCGACGTCGGCCCCGGCCAGCAGGTCGTCGAGGTGCTCCATGGTGCGCGGGCCGAGGAGCGCGGCGCTCACACCCGGGTGGGCGATGGTGAAGGCCATCGCCAGGTGGGTCATGGGCAGGCCGGCCTCCTCCGCGAGCGGGACGAGCTGCTCGACGACGTCGATGCGGCGCTCGTCGGACAGGTGACGGGAGAACCGGGCGCGCCGGAGGTCGTTGCCACCGCCCTTGCGCACCCGGCCGGTCAGCAGGCCCTGGCCGAACGGGCCCCACACCATGACGCCCATGCCGTACTCCTGCGCGAGCGGCAGGACCTCCCGTTCGATGCCGCGGTTCAGGATCGAGTACGGCGGCTGCTCGGTGCGCATCCGCTGCAGCCCGGCGCGTTCGGCGACCCACTGGGCCTGGACGATCATCGAGGCCGGCGTGGTCGACGAGCCGATGGCGCGCACCTTGCCCGCCCTGACGAGGTCGGTCAGGACGGAGAGGGTCTCCTCCAGGTCGGTGTGCGGGTCGGGCCGTTGGAGCTGGTAGACGTCGATGTGGTCGGTGCCGAGCCGGCGCAGCGAGTTCTCGACGGCGGTGGTGATCCAGCGGCGGGAGCCGCCCTTCCGGTTGGGCCCCTCGCCCATGGGCAGGCCGACCTTGGTGGCCAGGACCACCTCGTCGCGGCGGCCCTTGAGCGCTCGTCCGACGATCTCCTCCGAGTCGGCGTAGCGGTCGGCGGTGTCGATGAGGTTGATCCCGGCGTCGATCGCCTTGTGGATGATCCGGACCGACTCGTCCGGGTCGTTGCCCATCTGGCTCGCGAACATCAGCGTGCCGAGGCCGTAGGGGCTGACCTCGATCCCGGTCCGCCCCAGGTTGCGGTACCTCACGAACGTGCTCCTTCGGCGCAGTGCGGCGGGGTCGGTCCCCGCCGTCCGGTCCAGCCAGCGTTCGCGGGTCCGCGGGCGTCGACCAGTGCCCGCCGCAGCCGGTGGACTCGCAGTACCACGACGGAACGCGGCCGTTCGGCCACACTCGGGGGATGACCGGAACCAGGGATCTCGGCAGGGCGTTGCACGCCTGGCGGGATCGCACGAAACCGGCCGAGGTCGGCGTGCCGGACAACGGGGGCAGGCGCGCGCCGGGCCTGCGCCGGGAGGAGCTCGCCCGGCTCGCCGGGTTGTCCGTCGACTACGTCGTGCGGCTCGAACAGGGCAGGTCGACGAACCCGTCCCCGCAGGTGCTGTCCGCGTTGGCCCGGGCGTTGCGGCTGTCGACGGCGGAGCGCGAGCACCTCTTCGTGCTCGCCGGGCAGGCGGTGCCGAGCGCCGGGCAGGTGTCCGACCACGTGCCGGCGGGCGTCCAGCGCCTGCTGGACCGGCTGACCGGCACCCCGCTGTCCGTGTACGACGCCGCCTGGAACCTGATCACGTGGAACCCGTTGTGGGCGGCGCTGTTCGGCGACCCGCCACCGTCACGCGGCTTCGGCAGGAACGCGGTGTGGTGGTCCTTCGTCGCGCCGCCCGCCGGGTACCCCCAGGCCGTGAGCCGGCACGCGGGTCATCGCGCGGCCTTCGTGTCCGACCTGCGGGCGGCGTCGGCCCGCTATCCCCAGGACGCCGGCCTGGCCGCGCTGATCGATGAGCTCCGCACCCGCAGCGGTGACTTCGCGGCGCTGTGGGACTCCGGCGTCGTCGGTGTGCACGAGCCCATGACCAAGACGGTCCGGCACGCGAGCGTCGGCGAGCTCACCCTCGACTGCGACATCCTCGCGGCGCTCGGCACCGACCTGCGGATCATGGTCTTCAGCGCGGCGGAGGGCAGCGAGACCGCCGAGCGGCTGCGGCTGCTGGACGTCGTCGGCGTCCAGGCGTTGACGGGCGCCGGAACGGACACGTGAGGCGTCGTCGACCCGGGACCCCGGTAACGTCGACCGGGTGGAGGACATCGCGGTCGACATCGCCGGTCTCCTCGTCTCCCCGATCCACTCCTACGCGGGCCGCCCCGACGACGGCCCACGCCCCGACCCGGACGGCCGCCGCCTCGAGTCGGTCGCGGTGCGCGCCGGGCTCGGCCTCGTCGGGGACCGCTACTTCGCCCGGCCGGCGCACCGACGGTCCGCGGTGACGCTGTTCGCGGCCGAGTCGATCGACGCGATCGCCCGCGAGCTGGGCCTGCCCTCCACGCCGGACCCGCTGCTCACCCGCCGCAACGTGGTGCTGCGCGGCTTCCCGGTCGACGAGCTCGCCGCGGGCCGCGACCACCCCGGTGCGCTGTTCAGCCTCGACTCCGGCGACGGGCCGGTCCGCTTCCGGGCGCACCGGCCCGCGAACCCGTGCCGATGGATGGACGTCGTGCTCGCCCCGGGCGCGTTCCGCGCCCTGCGCGGCCGCGGCGGCGTGCGGTGCGAGCCGCTCGACGACGGCGTGCTGCGCCTCGGCCCCGCCCGGCTGCGGATCCTCGAACCCGCCGCCGGCGACCGTCAGTGGGCGGCGTCGTCCCAGCTGCGCCCGTAGCCGACGGAGACCTCCAGCGGCACCGAGAGCTTGGCCGCGGCGCCCATCTCCCGGCGGACGAGCTCCTCGACCTTCTCCCGCTCGCCTTCGGCGACCTCGAGCACCAGCTCGTCGTGGACCTGCAGCAGCATGCGGCTGCGCAGCCCCTCGTCGGCGAGGGCGCGGTGGACGCCCAGCATCGCCACCTTGATGATGTCGGCGGCGCTGCCCTGGATGGGGGCGTTGAGCGCCATGCGCTCGGCCATCTCGCGGCGCTGGCGGTTGTCGCTGGTGAGGTCGGGCAGGTAGCGGCGGCGCCCCATGATCGTCGCCGTGTAGCCGTCCTTGCGGGCGACGTCGACGATGCTGCGCAGGTAGTCGCGCACGCCGCCGAAGGTCTTGAAGTACTCCTCCATCAGGCCGCGGGCCTCATCGGTGGAGATCCGCAGCTGGCTCGCCAGGCCGAACGCGGACAGGCCGTAGGCCAGCCCGTAGTTCATCGCCTTGATCTTGGCGCGCTGCTCCGGCGTGACCTCCTCGGGCGCGCAGCCGAACACGCGCGCGGCGGTCTCGGCGTGGAAGTCGTGCCGCGACCGGAACGCCTCGATGAGCGCCTCGTCCTCCGACAGGTGCGCCATGATCCGCATCTCGATCTGGCTGTAGTCGGCGGTCATCAGCTCCGCGTGCTCCGGGCCGACGACGAACGTCTGCCGGATGCGGCGGCCCGCCGGGGTGCGGATCGGGACGTTCTGCAGGTTCGGCTCGGTGGACGACAGCCGGCCGGTGGCCGCGATCGTCTGGCTGTAGGTGGTGTGGATGCGCCCGTCGTCGGCGATCGACTTGAGCAGGCCCTCGACGGTGACCTTCAGCCGCGTGGCGTCGCGGTGCACGAGCAGGTGCGCCAGGAACTCGTGGCCGGTCTGCTCGTAGAGCGTCTGCAGCGCGTCGGCGTCGGTGGTGTAGCCGGTCTTGGTGCGCTTGGTCTTCGGCATGCCCAGCTCGTCGAACAGGACGACCTGCAGCTGCTTGGGCGAGCCGAGGTTGATCTCCTTGCCGATCACGGCGTAGGCGTTCTGCGCGGCCTGCCGGACCTGCGCGGCGAACTCCGCCTCCAGCGCGGAGAGGGCCTCCTGGTCGACGGCGATGCCCGCGGCCTCCAGGTCGGCGAGCACGTACTCCAGCGGCAGCTCGATCTCGGCGAGCAGCTCCGTGCCGCCGCGCTGGGCGAGCTCGGCGTCGAGCGCGTCGGCGAGGTCGGCGACGGCGGACGCGGCGACCATCTGGGTCTGGGCGTAGGCCCTGTCGGCCTCCTCCTCGCCGCCCAGGAGCGACAGCTGGCCGTTGTCCTCCTCGCCGTCGAAGCGCAGCTCGCGCCGCAGGTAGCGCACGGCGAGGTCGGCCAGGTCGAAGCTGCGCTGGCCGGGCCGGGCGAGGTAGGCGGCGAGCGCGGTGTCGCTGGTGAGCCCGGCGAGCCGCCAGCCCCGCCCGCGCAGCGCGTGCAGCGCGAGCTTGGCGTCGTGGGCCGCCTTCGGGATGCTCGGGTCGGCCAGCCACTCGCCCAGCGCCTCCTCGTCGTCCGGGGTGAGCCGGGTGACGTCGAAGTAGCCCGCCTGCGGCACACCCGCCGCGGCCCCCGCCGCCCGCGCCTCGACCGTGGGCTCCCCCGCGGCCAGCGCGATCCCGGCCAGGTCGGCCGTGGTGGGGCCGCCCTTGACCCCGGCGAACGCGACGCCGACCCGGCGGCCGTCGCGCGCGTGCGCGTCGAGCCAGGCCCGCGCCCCGCCCGGCTCGATCGCCCCGCCCTGCACCTCGATGCCGCCGTCGGCCTCGGGTTCGGCGCTCTGCAGCGTGGCGAACAGCCGCTCGCGCAGCACCCGGAACTCGAGCTCGTCGAACAGCCGGTGCACCGCGTCGCGGTCCCACGGCCGCACCGCGAGGTCGGCCGGGGTGACGTCGAGGGGCACGTCGCGGATCAGCTCGGTGAGCTGCCGGTTGAGCAGCACGCCCGCGAGGTGCGCGCGCAGCGCGTCGCCCGCCTTGCCCTTGACCTCGTCGACGCGGTCGGTGAGCTCGGCGAGCGAACCGTACTCGCGGACCCACTTGGCCGCCGTCTTCTCCCCGACGCCGGGGATGCTCGGCAGGTTGTCGCTCGGGTCGCCGCGCAGGGCCGCGAAGTCGGGGTACTGGGCCGGGGTGAGCCCGTAGCGCTTCATCACCTCCGCCGGGTCGACCCGGGTGATCTCCGAGACGCCCCGCTTCGGGTACAGCACCGTGATGTTGTCGGTGACCAGCTGGAACGTGTCGCGGTCGCCGGTGCTGATCAGCACCTCGAAGCCCTCGGCCTCGGCCCGGGTGGCGAGGGTGGCGATCAGGTCGTCGGCCTCGTAGCCCTCCACGCCGAACGTGGGGATGTTCAGCGCGTGCAGGACCTCCTTGATGAGCTCGATCTGGCCGCGGAAGTCGTCGGGCGTGGTGGTGCGGTTGGCCTTGTACTCGGCGTAGCGCTCCGCGCGGAACGTCTTGCGCGACACGTCGAAGCACACCGCGACGTGGGTGGGCTGCTCGTCGCGGAGCATGTTGATCAGCATCGACGTGAAGCCGTAGACCGCGTTCGTGGTCTGGCCGGTGCCGGTGCGGAAGTTCTCCGCCGGCAGCGCGAAGAACGCGCGGTAGGCCAACGAGTGGCCGTCGAGCAGCAGCAACCGCCTCCCCGTCGACGGTGGTGCGGCCTGCTCCGCACCGGGCTTGCTGGACGTGGTGGTGGCGGCGCTCACGGGAGGCGAGTGTAGGACCACCCCCCGACAGTGTTTCCCACCGTGCCCGGCCCCGCCGGGGCCTGCGCGAAAAGCCGGACGGCGCCCCCCTCGGGCGGGGAGCGCCGTCCGTGACGCAGCTGCGGGCCCGCCGGCCGCCGAGGCGAATCCACACACCCGGGATGTGCTTCACACACCGCTGGCGGGGTGAGGTGCGCTCGGAGCGGGTGGAGTCCGACGAGTCGGGCGGCCCGGGTCAGCCGACCTCGGCCATGACCTCGTCGGAGACGTCGAAGTTCGCGTAGACGTTCTGGACCTCGTCGGAGTCCTCGAGCGCCTCGATGAGCCGGAAGACCTTCTTGGCCGCCTCGGCGTCGAGCGGCACCGACATCGACGGCAGGAACGTGGGCTCGGCCGAGTCGTAGTCGATGCCGGCCTCCTGCAGCGCCGTGCGCACCGCGACGAGGTCGCCGGCCTCGCAGACGACCTCGAAGCTCTCCCCGAGGTCGTTGACCTCCTCCGCGCCCGCGTCGAGCACGGCCGTGAGCACGTCGTCCTCGGTGAGCCCGTTCTTCGGGACGATCACCACGCCCTTGCGGTTGAACAGGTAGGCCACCGAGCCCGGGTCGGCCATCGTCCCGCCGTTGCGGGTCATCGCGAGGCGCACCTCGGTGGCGGCGCGGTTGCGGTTGTCGGTGAGGCACTCGACGAGGATGGCGACGCCGTTGGGGCCGTAGCCCTCGTAGGTGATCGTCTGGTAGTCGGCGCCACCCGCGTCGACACCCGACCCGCGCTTGATGGCGCGCTCGATGTTGTCGTTGGGCACCGAGCTCTTCTTCGCCTTCTGGATGGCGTCGTAGAGCGTCGGGTTGCCGTCGGGGTCACCGCCACCGGTGCGTGCGGCAACCTCGATGTTCTTGATCAGCTTGGCGAACATCTTGCCGCGCCGAGCGTCGATGACGGCCTTCTTGTGCTTCGTGGTCGCCCATTTGGAGTGGCCGCTCACCGTCTAAGTCCCTTCGCCGTGCACAGAACTCGTCGATGGTACCGGCGGCGGGCATCGCGATCCCGACCCCACCGACTCAGGCCAGCCTCACCTAACATCATGCCGTGCCGCTCCTCCTCGCCCCCGACGAGCCGGGCCTCGACGCGCTCCGCAGCGAGCTCACCCGGCGCACGCTGATCACCTCCGCCGGGCTGGCCGCGCTGCTCACCGCCTGCGGTGGCGCACCCGAGCCCGCGCCCGAGCCCGGTCGCACCCGCACGGTCGTCCACGCCCTCGGCACCGCGGAGGTGCCGGTCGCCCCGCAGCGGGTCGTGTCGCTGGACTCCAACGGTGCGCTCCAGGTCGGCCTCGAGCTGGGCGCGCCGCTCGTGGCGTCCGAGACGCTCGACGGCGCCGTCTCCGTCCCGCCGTACGTGCCCGCGCCGCCCCCGGGGTTCGAGCCGCTCGGGTTCAACCAGCTCGACCTCGAACGCGTCGCGGCGCTGCGGCCCGACCTCATCATCGGCAACGTCCCGCGGGTGGAACCGGCCTACCCCGAGCTCAGCCGGATCGCCCCCACCGTGGCCTACCGCAACGCGGGCGCCGGGCAGGACTGGCGCGAGTCGGTGCGCGCCATCGGCGACGTGCTCGGCGCGCTCCCCCGCGTCGAGGAGGGGCTCGCCCGGTACGCGGCGCGGGTCGCCGACGTCGCGGCGCGGCACGCGGACCTGATCGCGGGCGCGACGGTCGCGCTGCTGCGCTTCACGTCGTCGGAGCTGCGGATCGTGCGCGGGGAGATCTTCGGCGCCTCGATCCTCACGCACGCCGGCATCCGCCGCCCGCCGTCGACCGACACGCCCGGCCCGAGCGCCACCTACGTGTCGCTCACCGACGAGACCGTGGGCGTCACCGCCGACGCGGACGTGCTGCTCTACTTCGTGGGCGGGGGCGGGTCGGCCGTCGACGCCGCGGCCACCGCGCAGCGGTACACCTCGGGCGAGCTGTGGCAGCAGTTGCCCGCCGTGCGCGCGGGGCGGGTGGTCGAGCTCGATCCGGTGGCCTGGTGGGACGGCTACTCGGTGTCGGCGGCCATGGCCTGCCTGGACGAGCTCGACGCCGCGCTCGCGCGGCTGTGACCGTCAGCCGGCCGCGGCCTTGACCATCTCGCAGAAGAGGCCGTGGACGCGCAGGTCGCCGGTGAGCTCGGGGTGGAACGCGGTGGCCAGCACCGAGCCCTGCCGCACCGCGACCACGCGGCCGGCCGCGGCGCCGGCGTCGGCGCCGGAGAGGGTGCGCGCCGGCACCGTGGCGAGCACCTCGACGGCCGGGCCGACCGACTCCACCCACGGCGCCCGGATGAACACCGCGCGGACCGGCCCGCCGGAGAGGCCGGCGAAGTCGAGGTCGGTCTCGAACGAGTCGACCTGGCGGCCGAACGCGTTGCGGCGCACCACGACGTCGAGACCGCCGAGCTGCTGCTGGTCGGGCCGCCCGTCGAGGACCTCGCTCGCCAGGAGGATCATCCCGGCGCACGAGCCGTAGGCGGGCATGCCGTCGACGATGCGCTTGCGGAGCGGGTCGAGCAGGTCGAAGGTCTGCAGCAGCCGGCTCATCGTGGTGGACTCGCCGCCCGGGATCACGAGGGCGTCCACCGCGTCGAGCTCGGAGGGGCGCCGCACCGGCACCGCCCCCACGTCGCCGCAGGCTGTGAGCGCTGCCACGTGCTCGCGGACGTCACCCTGCAGCGCGAGCACCCCGATCACCGGAACCACGCCTCCAGCCTACGTGGCCCCCGCGAGTCGCGGCCTCGGCGCGCGCGAGTCGCGCCCCCAGCCCCGGCGAGTCGCGGGCTCAGCGCGCACGAGTCGCGGCCTCAGCGCGCACGACTCGCTGCCTCACCGCGGGCGAGTCGTGGGCCCACCGCGGGCGAGTCGTGGGCCCACCGCGGGCGAGTCGCGGCCCGGCTGCAGACGGGGCGGGGTTCGGACGAGCTCGCCCCGTCGGGTCGTGCGCCGGTCGGTCGGCGGCTCGTGCACGCGGTCAGGTATCGCCGGTACCCGGCAGCGTGACTCGCCCGCTCGCCGGCTGCGCGACGAGCGCGCACCCACACCGCGACTCACCCAGAGCGCGACTCGCCGAGCTACGAGCGCGACTCGCCGGGGCTCAGCGCGCGACTCGCCGACACCCAGCCCGCGACTCGCCAGGGCTCACACCGCGACTCGCGCCTCAGACGGGGGCGACGTCCTGCTGCTGCGTCGCCTCGCGCACGGCCTCGGCGACCGCGGGCGCGACGGCCGCGTCGAACACGCTCGGCACGATGAACGACGGGTTCGGCTCGGCCACGACGTCCGCGATCGCGTGCGCCGCCGCCACCATCATGGCGTCGGTGATGTCGCGGGCCTGGGCGTCGAGCAGCCCGCGGAACACGCCGGGGAACGCGAGCACGTTGTTGATCTGGTTCGGGTAGTCCGACCGGCCGGTGGCGACGACGGCGGCGTGCGCGGTGGCGATGGCGGGGTCGACCTCGGGCTCGGGGTTGGCCAGCGCGAACACGATCGCGTCGCGGTTCATCGTCTTGAGCTCGTCGGCGCCGAAGAGGTTGGGCGCCGAGACGCCGATGAACACGTCCGCGCCGACGAGCGCGTCGGCGAGCGTGCCGGTGATCCGCTCGGCGTTGGTGTTGTCGGCGATCCACCGCAGGTTGGCGTCGAGGCCGGGGCGGTCGCGGTGGACGATGCCCGCGATGTCGACGGCGACGACGTCACCGGGCGCCGTACCGTTCGACTTCAGCAGCCGGATGATCGCCGAGCCCGCCGCGCCGACCCCGCACACGACGACCTTGCAGTCGGCGAGGTCCTTGCCGACGACGCGCAGCGCGTTGCGCAGCGCGCCCAGCACGACGACCGCGGTGCCGTGCTGGTCGTCGTGGAACACGGGGATGTCGAGCAGCTCCCGCAGCCGGGCCTCGATCTCGAAGCAGCGCGGCGCGGCGATGTCCTCGAGGTTGATGCCGCCGTAGGCGGGGGCGAGGATCTGGACGGTCCGGATGATCTCCTCGGTGTCCTGGGTGTCGAGGCAGACCGGCCACGCGTCCACGCCCGCGAACCGTTTGAACAGCGCCGCCTTGCCCTCCATCACCGGCATCGCGGCCGCGGCGCCGAGGTTGCCCAGCCCGAGCACGGCCGACCCGTCGGTGACGACGGCGACCGTGTTGCGCTTGATCGTGAGCCGGCGCGCGTCGGCCGGGTTCGCCGCGATCGCCTGGCAGACCCGCGCCACGCCCGGGGTGTAGGCGCGGGAGAGGTCGTCGCGGTTGCGCAGCGTCACCTTCGACTGCACCTCGAGCTTCCCGCCGAGGTGCACGAGGAACGTGCGGTCGGAGACCTTGCGCACCCGCACGCCGGGCAGCGCCTCGAGCGCCGCCGTGATCTCGCCGACGTGCTCCTCGTTCAGCGCGTTGCAGCTGATGTCGACGACGAGCGTGGCGGTGTGGGACTCGACCACGTCGAACGCGGTGACGACGCCGCCGGCGCGGCCCACCGCCATCGTGAGGTCGCCCGCCGCGCTGGCCGAGGCGGGCACCTCGACCCGCGCGGTGATCGCGTATCCGGGACCGGGAACTGGCACCCCCGCACCTTATCGACGCCACCATGGCGTGACGTGCGCCACAGCTCCCAACGGATCGACGTCGACCCAGGTCGTCCGCGGTGTCACGAGCCCCGCGCCCGAGGAGGTAGGCATGACCACCGCCCCCGACCCCGCCCCGACCACGGTGCCCGCCGCGTCCACGGTGCCGTCCGCCGCGACGACCCGGCCGCGACGGGTCGACGGGCTCGGCACCGCCACCGCCGTGCTGCTCGGCCTCAGCGGCCTGGCGTACGCGAGCAGCCTCTACGTGGACTGGTCCGACTACCGGCTGTTGTCCGACCACGTCAGCGGCCGGATCACCGGGGAGGAGTTCTGGGCGGAGTACTCGCCGTTCGCCGGGCCCCTGTCCCTCCTGCTGGTCGCCGCCCCGTTCGCGGTGGCGGCCGCCGTCGTCCTGCTCGTCTGGGTCCACCGCGCCCGCACCAACGCCGGGATCCTCTCGCCCGGGTACCGGTTCCGGTTCTCCCCCGCCTTCTCCGTCGGCGGCCTGTTCGTCCCGTTCGCGAACTACTGGTGGTCGCGGCCGATCCTCGAGGACATCGTCGCCGGTAGCAGCCCGCACCGCCCCGCCGACGCGACCCTCCGCCTCGTCCGGGTGTGGTGGGGGCTGTTGATCGGGAACGCGGTCGCCGGTCTGGTCACCAGGTACGTGCGCCCGGAGTACACGCTCACCTACGACCCGGACGGCTCGCTCGTCGAGGGAGGCCGCGAGGCGCTGCAGGGTTTCCTGGGCATCGCGCTGGGCAACACGGTGCTGGTACTGGTGGTCCTGCCGATGATCGCGCTGCTCGCCGTGATCGTCCGGCGGGTCAGCCGCCAGCAGACCGAGCTGCTGTTCCCCGCGCAGCGGGCCTGACGGGGCGATCGCGATGACCCGGCCCGTCGAGGCGCCCCCCGGGGCACCCGCCCGCAGGCCGATGGCCGCGCTCGTCCTCTGCGGGATCGCCACCTGCGCCGTGAGCCTGTTCGCCCTCCTCGTGGTCGGCGGCGGCGTCGTCTGGCTGTCCTCCGAGCGCGCCGAGGCCATCGACCGCCTGATGGCCGTCCTCCTCGTGGTGATCGGGCTGCTGTTCCTGGCGACGCCGGCCGTGCTCATGTGGGTCGCGCTGGCCTGGCTGGTCGCCGAGCCGCCCCGCGGCGCGCTGCTCATGATCGCGTGCCTGCGCGCCCTCGGCGGTTTCGTGCTGCTGGTGGCGCTGCCGACGCTGAGCCGCGCCGGGGGCGTCGCGGTGATCGGGGTGGGCGTCGGCGTCGCGCTCGCCTTCCTCGCCGTGGCGCAGGTGCTCGCGGCGGCCACCCGCCCGCGCGCGTGAGCCGAAGCCGCACCGCCGCCACAACCCCTGCCGGTCGAAGCACGCCGGCAGGGGTTGTGGCCGCTGTGGGACGGGTGTGTGATGGCCAACACGTCACACGCAGCGTCGCGGAGGTGGTCCTCGATGGCGGTCAGAGCAGACGCCGGGCAGCGCGCGGGGAGCCGTGGGACGGCCCCCACCGTCAGCGATCCGTCCCGGCTGCGCAACGCGGTTCTCGTCGGACCGTCAGGGTCCGGGAAGACGACGCTGGTGGAGGCGCTGCTCGCGCACACCGGCGAGATCCCCAGAGCGGGCACGGTGCTCGACGGCACCACGATCTGCGACCACGACCCGGCCGCCGTCCGCCAGCAGCGATCGGTCGCTCTGTCCGTCGCTCCCCTGTTCCACCAGGGCACCAAGATCAACCTGATCGACACCCCCGGCTACGGCGACTTCGTCGGTGAGCTGCGCGCGGGGCTGCGCGCCGCCGACGCGGCCCTGTTCGTCGTGCCGGCGAGCGCCGGCCGCGAGGGCCCGATCGACCCCACGATCGTCGCCCAGTGGGAGGAGTGCGCCGCCGTGGGCATGCCGCGCGCGGTGGTCATCGCCCGGTGCGACAACCCGCGCGCCGACATCGAGGCCACCATCGCCGCCTGCCAGGAGGCGTTCGGCAACGGCGTCGCCCCGCTCTACCTCCCGCTGCGCGACGGCGACACCCTCACCGGCCTGTACGGCCTGCTCTCCCAGACCCCGGCCGGGCAGGCCCCGCCCGGCGCCGAGGAGGCGCGAGCCTCGCTGATCGAGGGCATCATCGAGCAGTCCGAGGACGAGACCCTCATGGACCGCTACCTCGGCGGCGAGGACATCGAGCTCCAGACGCTCATCGACGACCTGGAGACCGCGGTCGCCCGCGGCACGTTCCACCCGGTCATCCCGGTCTGCGCGGCGTCCGGCATCGGGCTCGACGCGCTGCTCGAGGTGATGGTCGGCGGGTTCCCGTCGCCGCTGGAGCACCCGCTGCCCCAGGTCACCGGCATCGACGGTGCCGAGCACCCGCCGCTCACCGCAGACCCGGAGGGCCCGCTCGCCGCCGAGGTCGTGCGGACCTCCGCCGACCCCTACGTCGGCCGGGTGTCGCTGGTGCGGGTGTTCTCCGGCACCCTGCGACCCGAGTCGACGGTGCACGTGAGCGGCCACCCGAGCGGCATCCCCACCCAGCGCACGGGTGAGCCGGACGGGCACGACGCCGACGAGCGGCTCGCGCACGTCTACACCCCGCTCGGCGCGACGCTCCGCGAGGTCGACGCGTGCATCGCGGGCGACATCTGCGCGCTCACGAAGCTCGGCACCGCCGAGACGGGCGACACGGTCTCCTCGGCCGACCACCCGTTGCTGCTGTCGTGCTGGGACCTGCCCGAGCCGCTGCTGCCGGTCGCGGTGGTGGCCCGCACGCGCGGCGACGAGGACGCGATGGTCAAGACCCTCGCCAAGATCGTGGCCGCCGACCCGACCCTGCGCCTGGAACGCAACCAGGAGACCCACCAGACGGTGCTCTGGTGCATGGGCGAGGCGCACGCCGACGTCGTGCTGTCCCGGCTGCGGGCGGGCGGCGCGGAGGTCGACACCGAGCCGGTCCGCGTGCCGATGCGCACCACCCTGGCGAAGAAGGCGCGGGTCACCGGCCGCCACGTCAAGCAGTCCGGTGGCCACGGCCAGTACGCCGTGTGCCACGTCGAGTTCGAGCCGCTCCCCCGGGGATCGGGCATCGAGTTCATCGACAAGATCTTCGGCGGGGCCATCCCCAACCAGTTCATCCCCAGCGTCGAGAAGGGGATCCGGGCGCAGGCCGAGCGCGGGGTCACCGAGGACGGCTACCCGGTGGTCGACTTCCGCGCCACGCTCGTGGACGGCAAGGCGCACAGCGTCGACTCGTCCGACGCGGCGTTCCAGACCGCGGGTGCCCTCGCGCTGCGCGAGGCGGCGCAGGCGTGCGGCGTGGTGACGCTCGAGCCGTACGACGAGGTGGAGATCCGGGTGCCCGACGAGCACCTGGGCTCGGTGCTCGGCGACCTGTCCGGGCGGCGCGGGCGGGTGATGGGCACCGACGTCGCCGGCCCCGGCCGCACGCTGGTGCAGGCGGAGGTCCCGAGCGTCGAGCTGCTGCGCTACGCGGTGGACCTGCGGGCGCTCACCGCGGGCTCGGCGACGTTCACGCGGCGGTTCGCCCGCTACGACGTGGCACCGGGCCACTGACCGCCGTCGGATCACCGCTGCTGAAGCGCGACGGCTGATCCACCGGCCCGGGCGGCTGGACAGCCGGACGGCCGACGGATCAGCGACGGTCGTACCGCGCCGCCATCGCGTGGAACACCTTCTTCGGCTCCCAGCGCGTCTCGTCGAGCACGCGCACCACGCCGTAGGAGGCGATGTCCCGCGCGGCGGGCTTGTCGTAGTTGGCGAAGGAGAACCACAGCGCGGTGTCGACGCCTTCCTCCTCGAAGAGGTCGAGCAGCTCGGTGAGGTAGCGGACCTGCTCGTCCTCGTCCGGCACGGCGTCCGGTGGCGGCTGCCAGGCCATGGCGCCGCGGTCGGCGGCGCCGCGGTAGGCACAGGTGCCGTATTCGGTGACCGCCACCGGCTTGCCGTGCCGGAAGAACTCCCGCAGGTGGGTGCGGAAGCCGTCGCCGTCGGCACCGGTCCGGTAGGCGTCGACGCCGACGACGTCGAACGGGTCCCAGTCGACGGCCTCCCACGGGCCGGACGCGTAGGTGACCTTCCCGCCGAACTCGGCGCGGACGGTCGCCGCCGCCTGGGCGAGGAAGTCGTTGAGTCGTTCCGGCACCGGCCCCAGCGAGGTCCACCACGCCATGTCGGCAGTGGTCATCGCCTGCAGCCGGGCCAGGTACGTGTCGCCGGGGAGGAAGCCGGTCCCGAACGTGCTCAGCTCGCACCCGGCGACGAACACCACCTCGGCGCCGCGCCGCCGCACGGCCTCGGCGCGCCGCGCGCAGTCGGCGAACAGCGGCAGCATCTGTTCCGGTGTGAGGTCCACCGGGAACGGCGAGAACCAGACCTCCAGCCCCGCGTCGACGGCGGCGCCGGCCGCCGCCCCCAGCCGTTCCGGCTCGCGCCCGCAGATGCGTACCGCGTCGCAGTGCAGCTCGCCCGCGATCACGGCCATCTCGTCCCGCACCGTCGCGGGCGCGAAGGTCGTGCGGGTGAGCTGCCCACCCGGGAACGTGCCGGTGTCGTAGTTGATGCCTCGAGCCCGCATCTCACCGTCCTTCCTGTGGGCGGCAGCCGTGCTGCAGCAGGTCGAAAGCCAGTTCCACGTCCTCGGCCAGGCGCCGGCCCGCCTCCCGGGACGAGGCGCCGGCGCGCAGACGCTGCAGGTACAGCTCCCGCACGGCGTTGCACGCCGCGACGATCTGCGCCGCGACGATCGCGGCGGCGGGCTCGCCGTACGCTTCGGTCAACTCCAGCGCGAGCGCGTGGCGTTGCCGGTCGAGCCGGCTCATGACAGCGCCGGCCAGCGTGGGGCTGTCCAGGATCACCCGCACCCGCGTCACCAGGGCGTCGAAGTCGGCGGCGGCGGCCTCGGTCGCCGCCGCCGCGCGGTAGTGGGCCCGCAGCGCGTCCAGCGGCGACCGGCCGGGGGGCCGGCGGGCGACGATCCCCGCCAGGTCGTCGTCGGCCACGCCGTCCAGGACGAGCGCGTCCTTGGTGGGGAAGTACGTGAAGAGCGTGGCCTTGGCCACCTCGGCGGCCTCGGCGACATCGCTGACGGTCACCGCCTCGTAGCCCCGCTCCGCGAACAGCCGCAGCGCCACCGCGGCGATGCGCTGCCTGGTCTGCTCCTTCTTCCGCTCCCGGAGTCCGCTGACCGCACCGCCGGCGAGGTGTAGGGCCGCTCAGGGCCCAACGGCGCCGGAGGACGTGCCCGGTCGTGGGCGATCCGCGCGCGCTCACGGGACCCCGAGCAGGCGCAGGCCCGCCGTGGTCGCGGCGGCGAGCACGACCACCAGCACGAACGGCACCCGTCGCCACGCGGCCACGGCGCCGACCAGCACCCCGGCCGGCCGCGCCCAGCCGGCGAAGCCGCCGCCCTCGGTGAGCGTGGCGGTGGCGACGAGCGCCACCAGCAGCGCCGTGGCGCCGAGGTCGAGGTAGCGCTCGACGCGCTGCGGCATCGCCAGCCGGTCCCGCAGGACGATCCCGACGAGCCGCATCAGGTAGGTACCGACGCCGAGGACGAGCACGGCCGACCAGCTCATGACACCTCCTGTCGCACGGTGCGCGCCGCCAGCAGCCCGAGGAGACCGACGAGCACGGGCACGCCCGCCGGCAGGAACGGGGTGGCGGCGAGGGCCACGACGGCCGCGGCCGCCCCGACCCGCCGGGCGTCCGCCTTCCGCAGCGCGGGCAGCAGCAGGGCGAGCAGCGCGGCCGGGAACGCGGCGTCGACGCCGAACGCGGCCGGGTCCGGGATGGCGGATCCGGCGAACCGCCCGACGATCGCGCCGGTGTTCCAGAAGACGAACAGCAGGATCCCGCAGGTCCAGTAGGCGGCGCGGGCGCGCGGGCCGCTCCCCCGGGCCCGGGAGAACGCCACGGTCTCGTCGACGAGCAGGTGCGCGCCCAGCAGCCGGGCCGGCCAGCGGTCGGCGATGGTGCCGCCGATCGCCAGGCCGAACGGGACGTGCCGGGCGTTCATCAGCAGCCCGGCGGCCACGGCGGCGAACACGTTGCCGCCCGCGGCCACCACGGCCACGACCAGGAACTGCGACGCGCCGGCGAACACCACCACCGAGAGCGCGACCATCAGGGTGAACGACACCCCCGCGGTGCCGGCCAGCGCGCCGAAGGAGGCGCCGACGACCCCGACCGCCGCGGCCAGCGCGAGCGCGTCCCGGACGTCGTCCGACCGGAGTGTTCGGGTCAGCGAACGCATGTCCGATACAGTGAACGACGCACGCGTGTTCGTCAAGTCGAACAAGGAGTCCGATGGATCGAACGGGCCCGCTCTCGGTCATCGCGGCCTCGCTGCGCAGGGAGCGCGAGCGGCTCGGCATCTCGCTCACCGAGCTCGCCCGCCGCGCAGGCATCGCCAAGTCGACGCTGTCCCAGCTGGAGGCGGGCACCGGCAACCCCAGCGTGGAGACGTTGTGGGCGCTCGCCGTCGCGCTCGAGGTCCCGTTCAGCAGGCTGGTCGACCCGCCCACGGCGCCGGTGCACGTGCTGCGCGCGGGCGAGGGCACGGCGATCGCGTCGGAACGCGCCCCGTTCGCCAGCACCCTGCTCGCCGCCTGTCCCCCCGGCGTGCGGCGCGACCTGCACGTCATCACGGCCGAGCCGGGACCCGACCGGGAGGCCGACAGCCACATCCCCGGCACCGTCGAGCACATGGTCGTCACGGCGGGGCGGTGGCGGGCCGGGCCGGTCGGCGGCGAGGTGGAGCTCGGCGTGGGCGACTACGCGCGCTTCCCCGGCGACCGCCCGCACACCTACGCCGCGCTCACCCCGGGGGCAGCAGCGGTGCTGGTGATGGAGTACGTCTGAGATCTACCGGATGCCGAGCAGCCGCTCGACCTCCTCGGTCGTCGGGTCGCCGCGCTCGAGGCAGAGCCGGTGCGCCTCCCGCCACACCCGCATCGCCTCCTCGTGGGCCCCGGCCGCGGACAACTGCCGCCCCAGCGCGACCCGCGTCGGGATCACCTCGTACCTGACGTCCAGTTCGTCGGCCGCCGCCACCGCCTCCCGGTAGGCCTGGACGGCGAGCGCGTCCTCGCCCCGCGCCGCGTGCACCTCGCCGAGCCGGTTCAACACCGGCACGAGCCGGAACGGCTCCGCCCCGCCCCGGATGACCTCGAGGGCGTGCTGCGCGGTCCGGAGCGCCTCGTCGAGCTCGCCGAGCTCGACGAGCGCGATGGCGAGGTTGTTCTCCGCGAACGCGGCGTAGAGCTCGTTGCCGTCCTGCAGGTAGAGGTCCCTCGCCCGCCCCAGCGCCGCCCGTGCCTCGCCGTGGCGACCCGACGTGCTGTAGCCCGCACCGAGGTTGAGCAGGCACGCCGCCTGCCCGTGCCGCACGCCCAGCCGCTCGAAGATGGCGAGGGCGCGTTCGCAGGTCCGCATCGCCTCGTCGGCGCAGCCGGGGAGGTGGCCGTACGGCTGGCCGAGCCCGTTGCGGATCTTGGCCTCGAGGAGGGCGTCGCCGACGGCGACCGCGTGCTCGACGCCGACCTCCCCCATCACCCGCATCTGGTGCCACAGACCCCGCATGTAGAAGTGGTGCCAGGTCAGCTGGCCGAGCGCGGCCGCGGCCCGCCGCTGGTCGGGGTCGTCGCCCCACCGGGCGACCTGGACCATCGCGTCCTGTTCGGCGTCGAGCCACGCGACGGCGGCGCGGTGGTCGGTGAACCGCTCGGGCTCGATGCCGCCCGGTGGCTCGGGAGGGATCGGCATGTCGTGCGGGGTCGTCACGACGTGGGCCCGGGCCGCGACCGCGGAGTGGACGTACCACTGCAGCAGGCGGCCCCGGGCCCGCGTGCACAGCTCGGGGTCGCGCTCGGCGCGGGCGCGGCCGTGCTCGCGCAGCAGGTCGTGCAGCTCGAAGCGCCCGGGGAACCGCTCCTCGAGCAGGTTCGCGTCCACCAGCCGCCGCAGGGGCGCCACCGCCCGCGCCGGGGCGACGCCGGCGAGCGCGGCCGCGGCCCGCACGCCGACCCGGCCGCCGGGGTGCAGGCTGAGCACGTCGAACATGCGGGCGGCCTCGGGGTCGAGCGCGTCGCAGGACCAGGAGAAGACCGACTGCAGGTCGGTGTCCGGGCTGTCGTCGACGGAGAGGGCGGCGAGCCGGCCGCGGTGGTCGTCCAGCTCCGCCGCGAGCTCCCGCAGCGGTGCGCCCGGGGCCGCACCCACCCGCTCGGCGGCCAGGCGGAGCGCGAGCGGCAAGCACGCGCACCGCCGCACGATCCGCGTCGCCGCCTCGGGTTCGGCGGCGACGCGTTCCCGGCCCACCGCCTCGGCGAGCAGCTCCAGCGCGTCCTGCTCCGGCAGCAGGTCGACGGTGAGGGTGCGGGCCCCGTGGTGCACCGACAGCGCGCGCAGCTTCCGCCTGCTCGTCACGAGGACGTACGCCCCGCTGCCCGGCAGCAGCGGCCGCACCTGCGCGCTGTCGCGAGCGTTGTCGAGCACGACCAGCACCCGTCGGCCGGCCATCGTGCTGCGCAGCAACGCGGACTGCTCGTCGACGCCCGCGGGGATCCGATCCGGGTCGACCCCCGAGGCGCGCAGCATCGCGGCGAGGGCGTCGGACGGCTCGACCGGCTCGCCGGGGCCGTACCCACGCAGGTTCAGGTAGATCTGACCGTCCGGGAAGTGCTGCTTCACCCGGTGCGCCCAGTGCACGGCGAGCGCCGTCTTGCCGATCCCCGCCGTCCCGTCGACCGCCGAGATGACGACCGGCGCGGCGTCGCCCCCGGCGCCGTCGACGGCCATGATCTTGTCAAGGAGCGCGATGTCGGCGTCCCGGCCGACGAACCCCGGCACGCCCGCCGGGAGCTGCCGCGGGACCGCGCCGCCGGCCGGCTCGGGGACCTCGGCCGCGGTCGGGGCGCCGTCCGCGGCCGCCGCGAGCGCGGCCCGGTCGGCCTCGTCGAGGTGCAGCGCGTCGGCGAGCAGCTGCAGGGAACTGCGCTGGGCGCGTCCCGCCGGACCGCCGGACTCGAGCCGCCGGATGGTCCGCACGCTCAGCCCGGCCCGCTCCGCCAGCTGTTCCTGGGTGAGCAGCGCCCGGGCGCGCCACCGCCGTAGGAGCGACCCGACCGACGGGCCGTCACTCGCCTCCACGGGGGTTCACTCTGCCGGTAGCCCCACCGGCGCCCGCAAGCCCCCGCGATCTAGCGCGCTGCGCCCGACTGCGCCCGCTGGGACGACCTCGGCCCGTCCGGGCTGCCCTCGGTGAGCGGGGCGCCCTCTGCCTCCTCGGTGCCCGGGTACCGGTACTGCTTGACCCAGTCGACCAGCATGTACGACTCCTGCACCTCGCCGACGGCGTCCTCGGGGAACCAGTCGAGCTGCACGCACAGGTGCATCGGGCGCGGCGGGAAGATCTCGGTGCGCTCGGTGCGCCACCACTCCTTGCCGTCCACGAACGCGGCGATGTGGGTGGGAGCCCACTCCACCGCCCAGTTGTGCCACTGGGTGGCGTCGATCTCCACCTCGCCGGAGATCTGGTCGTTGTCCTTGCCGTAGTGCAGGAAGATGTTCGTCTTCTGACGGGTGTGGTCGAGCATCTCCATGAAGTCGATCTCGCCGCCCACCGGGAAGTCCTCCGCGTCCGGCCACAACAACAGCAGCGCGTTGTAGGACTCGTCGCTCGCCGGCGCCTTCACCCGGCCCTCCCACCGGCCGTACATCTGGCCCGGCTCCCAGCCCATGCCCGCGGTGTCCCCCTCGGGGCTCCCGGTGATCGTCATGATCCCGTCCGCGAAGCTGATGGCCGACGGGGTGCGCCTGCCCTTCCCGGCGTGCCCGGGCCCGTCGTAGACGTTCCAGCCCGGGCCGAGCCGCCCGTCGAACTCCTCGACGCGGACCGGCTCCCCCCAGTTGTGCAGGAACGCGGCGCTGGTCTCGTGGCCCCGCGACGTGCCGGGCGTCGCGGGCGGTGGCGGCGGGTCCTGCGGCGGCTGTGCCGCGGCGGTGGAGGCGCTGCCGAGCACGACCGCCCCGACGATGGCCGCGATGGTCAGGGACCGCCTCATCCGTCACTCCCGCCCCTCGAGTCACAACTCGGACAGGGCGGACGTTAAGCGGCGACCACTACCGGGGCCGCCCCGGTCACCTCACCGGGGGGTGAACTCGACCCGATCGAGCGAAGGGCCCGGTGAACACGCTCGTCCCCGGTTCGGCGGCGTCTGCTGCGGGTGGCCTCGACCGGGTCGACCGCCGCCCACCCCTTCGTGAGCTCGATGCTCTGCTCCCGCCCGGAGTTGACGTGCTCGAACATCAGCCGGGCGGCGCACTCGGCGTCCCCGGCCGCGACGGCCTTCGGCGCCCGGCACGTGCTCACCGACCGCGGCGCCGTCGTGCCGGCGTTCGACCGGGTCGAGGTCCCGCTGCTGCACGACGTGCCCGTGCTCGGCCCGGCGCAGTTCGGGCAGACCGCGCTCGGCTACGGCTGCGTCGCCGTGGTGGTGGTGACGGCGCTGCTGCTCGGCCCGCGCACGGCCCCAGGCGGACGTCCGAGGCGGAGATCACCCTCTTCGACTCCGTCGGCCCAGGGCTGCAGGACCTCACCACCGCGGAGCTCCTGCTGGTCCGGCCCGGGCCCGGACCGAGGGGGTCGGAACCGAGGTGGACCTGTCGGCGTGACCCTCAGCCGCCGCTCACCAGCCGCGGGTGGCCAACCGCTGCTCCTCGGGGAGCTCCGCCACGTTGATGCCGACCATCGCCTCGCCGAGCCCGCGGGAGACCTTCGCGACGACGTCGGGGTCGTCGTAGAACGTGGTGGCCTTGACGATGGCCTCGGCCCGCTTGACCGGGTCGCCGGACTTGAAGATGCCCGAGCCGACGAACACGCCCTCGGCGCCGAGCTGCATCATCATCGCCGCGTCGGCCGGGGTGGCGATGCCGCCCGCGGTGAACAGCACCACCGGGAGCTTGCCCGCCTTGGCGACCTCGGCCACCAGCTCGTACGGTGCGCGCAGCTCCTTGGCGGCCACGTACAGCTCGGCCTCGTCCAGCGTCGTCAGCCTGCGGATCTCCGAGCGGATCGCCCGCATGTGCCGGGTGGCCTCGACGACGTTGCCGGTGCCCGCCTCGCCCTTCGACCGGATCATGGCCGCGCCCTCGGCGATGCGGCGCAGCGCCTCACCGAGGTTGGTGGCGCCGCACACGAACGGCACGGTGAACGCCCACTTGTCGATGTGGTGGGCCTCGTCGGCCGGGGTGAGCACCTCGGACTCGTCGATGTAGTCCACGCCGAGCGACTGCAGCACCTGCGCCTCGACGAAGTGCCCGATGCGGGCCTTGGCCATCACCGGGATCGAGACGGCGTTGATGATGCCCTCGATCATGTCGGGGTCGCTCATGCGCGCCACGCCGCCCTGGGCGCGGATGTCGGCGGGCACCCGTTCGAGCGCCATGACGGCGACCGCCCCGGCGTCCTCGGCGATCTTCGCCTGCTCCGGGGTGACCACATCCATGATCACGCCGCCCTTGAGCATCTCCGCCATCCCGCGCTTGACGCGCGCGGTGCCCAGCACCGACTCGTTCTGCGCGGGTTCGGTGGTGGCCTTCTCGGGGGACGACACGGCGGGTCTACCTCTCGCTTCGACGGCTTGCGATCCACCCGATGGTACGTCAGCCGGGTGGGCCCGCCCGCCCGTTCATCGGGCGGCCGTCGTCACACCCGGGCCGGGGTCGGCGATCTCGAAGTAGGTGGGCATCGGCGCGGTCCCCGCCAGGTGCAGCCAGCGCACCAACCGCCGGGAACGCAGGTCGCGGGTGTCGCGCACCGCATCGTTGTAGACCCGGCGGGCGATGACGAGCAGCTGTTCGGCCTCCTCCAGCTCGGCCCGCACGTCCGGCGGCAGCGGCCCCCGCGGGACGGCCGCGAGCTCGCGGGTGAGCGCGTTCTCCGCGACCTCCCGGTCGCCGTCGCCGACCCGCTCGGCGCGCACCCCGAGCGCCGCGGCGCGCACCCCCGCGGCGCGCTCCCGCTCGCCGGCCAGGCCCGCGAGCACGTCCGCGACCGCGAGCGCCGCGTTCGCCCGCCGCTCGCACGCCGCCTCCAGGCCGGTGCGGGCGGCGTCGATGCGCACGTGCAGCCGGTCCAGCCGCCGCGCCCGGGTGGTGACCAGGACGACGACCGCGGCGACGAGGAGCACCGCGAGGACGACGAGCAGCCATGCGAGCAGCGTCATCGCGCCCCTCCGATCGGGATCCGCCGCGGGTCGGCGGCGATGGCGGCGCGGTACACGCGCAGCACCGCCGCGGCCACCGCGGGCCAGTCGAAGGCGGCCGCCCGCGCCCGGCCGGCCCGCGAGAGCGCGGCCCGCCGCGCCGGGTCGTCGAGCAGCGCCGCGAGCCGCTCGGCCAGCGCGGCCGCGTCCCCCGCCGGGAACAGCACCCCGGCGGGCTCGGGCTCGCCCAGGACCGCGCGGAACGCGTCGAGGTCGCTCGCGAGCACCGGCGCCCCGGCGGCCATGGCCTCGGCGAGCACGATCCCGAAGCTCTCGCCGCCGGTGTGCGGGGCGCAGAACACCTCCACCGAGCGGAGCGCGGCCGCCTTGGTGGGCTCGTCGACCGGGCCGAGGATGTCGAGCCGGTCGGCCACCGGGCCCGCGCGGTGGCGCAGCCACTCCGCGTCTCCGCTGCCCGCGACCAGCACCCGCAGGTCGGGCCGGGTGGGCGCGAGCCGCCGCACCGCGTCCAGCAGCACCGACATGCCCTTGCGGGGCTCGTCGAAGCGGCCGAGGAATCCGACCGTGCCCTGCAGCGGGTACCCGGGCAGCGGCGCCGCGCGCGCGAACGCACCCACGTCGATACCGTTGGGGATCTCGACGGCGTCGCCGCCCAGGTGCTCGACCTGGACCCGCCGGGCGACCGGCGACACCGCGATCCGCGCGGTGACCTTCTCCATCAGCGGCCGCAGCACCCCGCCGAACGCCGCGAGCGCCCGCGACCGCTCCGTGGCGGTGTGGAAGGTGACCACGATCGGGCCCTCGGCGGCGAGCAGCGCCAGCACCGACACGCTGATCGTCGTCGGCTCGTGCAGGTGCAGCACGTCGAACGTGTGCTCGGTGAGCCAGCGACGGGCCCGCGCGTAGGTGAGCGGCCCGAACGCGACCCGCGCCACCGAGCCGTTGTAGGGCACGCCGACCGAGCGCCCGGCGGGGGTGACGAACCCCGGCACCGCCGTGCCCTCCGCGGCGGGCGCGAGCACGCTCACGCTGTGCCCGAGCCGCTCCAGGGCGGCCGCGAGGCCAACGACGTGTGCCTGCACGCCCCCCGGGACGTCGAGGGAGTACGGGCAGACGATGCCCACCCGCAGCGGGCCCTGCGCGTTCACCGGGGCTCCCGATCGGCCGTCCACAGCGGCTGCAACGCGTGCCAGTCCTGTGGTGCCTGCGCGATGAGGTCGGCGAACGCGTCGGCGATCGCCTGGGTGGCCTTCGCCACCGCGTGCGGGGTGCGGTCCACCGGGATCGGGTCCGCGATCGGCACCACCCACCCGTCCGGGCTGAAGTGGGGGTAGGCGGGCATGAGCACCGCCCCGGTGAGCGCCGCGAGCCGCGCGGGCCCGGTCGGGAACCGCGCGGGTTCGCCGAAGAACGAGACCTCGATGCCGGAGCCGGTGAGGTCCCGGTCGGCGACGAGGCACACCACGCCGCCCGCGCGCAGCCGCCGCGTGAGCGCCCGGTGGGCGGCGGTGCCCGCCTCGGCCGGGACCACCTCGAACCCGAGCGCCTCGCGGTAGGCGAGGAACCGGCGGTAGAGCGACTCGGGGCGCAGCCGCTGAGCCACGGTGGTGAACACCGGCTCGCGCCCGAGCCGGCGCAGCGTCTCGACGACCCACACGCCCGCGGCGTCCCAGTTGCCGCTGTGCGGCACGGCGAACACCACGCCGCGGCCTTCGGCCAGCGCGGCGTAGAACGGGCCGGTGCCGCTCATCCCCCGGTCCATCAGGGCGTGTACCGCCGCGGCGTCGCCGGGCCGCAGCCGGAACATCTCGCACCAGTAGCGGGCGTAGCTGCGCAGGCCGTCCCGCACGAGCGCGTCCAGCTCCGCGGGCGAGGCGTCGGGGACGACCCGGGCGAGGTTGCGCCGCAGCCGCTGGGCCGGGCCGGCCCCGGTCAGGGCGGCGAGGTCGGCCGCGAGCCGGAACGCGCGTCCGGTCACCCCGGCCGGCAGGGCCCGGGCGAGCCGCCACGCCAGCGCGTACTGGAGGTCGGCCAGCCGCTCCCGGGCCGGCTGCGGGCTCAGGCGGGCGGCGCTCACGGGTTCTGGGCCGGGTCGGGTGGAACGGGGCCGGCCTGCGCGTCCCGGGCGCTGCGGTGCACCGCCGCGAGCCGCTGGCCGACCGTCCACACCGACGCGGCCGCGAGCAGCCACAGCGCCACGTGCAACGCGTAGGGCACGCCGAGCCCGTGCAGCGCGGAGCCGACCAGGGCGACGATCAGCCGCTCCGCGCGCTCGACGAGGCCGCCGTCGGCCGAGAGGCCCGCCCCCTCGGCCCGTGCCTTGATGTAGGAGACGATCTGGCCCGACACCAGGCACAGCAGCGCCGCGACGCCGAGCCCCCGCTCCCCGCCGACGCCCAGGCACCACCAGGTGAGGGCGGCGAAGAGGGCGCCGTCGGCGATGCGGTCGCAGGTGGAGTCGAGCACGGCCCCGAACGGCGTGCTGTAGCCGCGGGCCCGCGCCATCGCCCCGTCGACGAGGTCGAGCAGCACGAACAGCGCGACCACGGCCGCGCCCGCGAACAGCTGGCCCTGTGGCAGGAACCACAGCGCCGCGGCGACCGACCCGACGGTGCCGACCACCGTGACGACGTCAGGCGTGACCTTCCGCGCGACCAGCCACCGGCCGACGGGCTCGGTCGCGCGGTTGACCTGCACGCGGGCGAAGACGTTGAGCATGGACTCCTGCTTGATCGCCGGGGCGGCGACCCGCCTCTACCCTGCCAAGCCTACTGCCGTTCACACGGTGGGCGCTCCTCAGCCGGGTCGGGCGCCGGCCACGCCTCGGCGAGCAGCGCCCGCGTCTCCGACAGCAGCTGCGGGATCACCTTCGTCTGCCCGATCACGGCGATGAAGTTGGCGTCGCCGCCCCAGCGCGGCACCACGTGCTGGTGGAGGTGCTCGGCGAGCGAGCCGCCCGCCGCCGCGCCCAGGTTGATCCCGACGTTGAACGCGTGCGGCGCCGCCACCCGCTTCATCGCCCGCACCGCCGCCTGGGTGAACGACATGAGCTCGTGCGACTCCGCCGGCTCGAGGTCCTCCAGCTCCGCGACGTGCCGGTACGGCAGCACCATCAGGTGCCCCGGGTTGTACGGGTGCAGGTTGAGCACCGCGTACACCGTCGTGCCGCGGGCCACGACGAGCCCTTCCTCGTCGGGCAGCTTCGGGATGCGGCAGAACGGGCAGCCCTCCGTACCGGCGTCCTTGATGTAGGCCAACCGGTGCGGGGTCCAGAGCCTGCGGAACCCGTCGGGCGTGCCGACGCCGTCACGCGGTTCGTAGGTCGGCTCGCCCGACTCGCTCATGCGCCGATCCTAAGGACGCCTCAGGACGTGGCGGCGAGGGCGTCCGCGTTCGGCGAGGCGTTGTTGCGGCTGCGGATCCAGTCGACGACCGTGGTCACCGCCTCGGCGACCGGGACCCCGTTGAGCTGGCTGCCGTCGCGGAACCGGAAGCTCACCGCGCCCGCCTCCTGGTCGCGCCCGCCCACGAGCAGCAGGAACGGCACCTTCTGGAGGGTGTGGGTGCGGATCTTCTTCTGCATCCGGTCGTCACCCGCGTCCACCTCGACGCGGACCCCGTGCGCCTTGAGCTGCCGTGCGACGTCCTCGACGTAGGGCACCTGCTCGTCGGTGACCGGGATCGCCACGACCTGCACCGGGGACAGCCACGCCGGGAACGCGCCGGCGTAGTGCTCGGTGAGGACGCCGAAGAACCGCTCGATGGACCCGAACAGCGCCCGGTGGATCATCACCGGCTGCCGGCGGGAGCCGTCGGCCGCGGTGTACTCCAGGTCGAACAGCCCCGGCTCCATCAGGTCGACCTGGATGGTCGACATCTGCCAGCTGCGCCCGATCGCGTCCTTGGCCTGCACGCTGATCTTGGGGGCGTAGAAGGCGGCGCCGCCCGGGTCGAGCACCAGGTCGAGCCCGCTGGCCTCGGCGGCCTCACGCAGCGCGTTCGTGGCGCGCTCCCAGTCCTCGTCGGACCCGATCGACTTCTCCGGGTCGCGGGTGGACAGCTCGAGGTAGAAGTCGTCGAGGCCGTAGTCGCGCAGCAGGTCGAGCACGAACTGCAGCAGCGAGCGGATCTCGCCCTGCATCTGCTCCTGGGTGCAGTAGATGTGCGCGTCGTCCTGGGTGAAGCCGCGCGCCCGGGTGAGCCCGTGCACCACGCCCGACTTCTCGTAGCGGTAGACGCTGCCGAACTCGAACAGCCGCAGCGGCAGCTCCCGGTACGACCGCCCGCGCGAGCGGTAGATCAGGTTGTGCATCGGGCAGTTCATCGGCTTCAGGTAGTAGTCCTGCCCGGGCTTGCGCACGGTGCCGTCGGCGGCGCGCTCCTCGTCGAGGTGCATGGGCGGGTACATGCCCTCGCGGTACCAGGACAGGTGCCCCGAGGTCTCGAACAGCTGCGCCTTGGTGATGTGCGGGGTGTTGACGAACTCGTAGCCCGCCTCCTCGTGGCGGCGCCGCGAGTAGTCCTCCAGCTCCTTGCGGATCACCCCGCCCTTCGGGTGGAACACCGCGAGGCCGGAGCCGATCTCGTCGGGGAACGAGAACAGGTCCAGCTCGGCGCCGAGGCGGCGGTGGTCGCGGCGCTCGGCCTCCTCCAGCCGCTGCAGGTAGGCGTCGAGGGCCTCCTGGCTCTCCCACGCGGTGCCGTAGATGCGCTGCAGCTGCGGGTTCTTCTCGTCGCCGCGCCAGTACGCGGCGGCGGAGCGCATCAGCTTGAACGCCGGGATGTAGCGGGTGGTGGGCACGTGCGGGCCCCGGCACAGGTCCGACCAGACGGTCTCGCCGGTGTGGGCGTGCACGTTGTCGTAGATGGTGAGCTCGCCGGAGGCGTCGACCTCCACGACGTCCTCGCCGGGGGCGCCCTTGAGGTCGATCAGCTCCAGCTTGTAGGGCTCGTGGGCGAGCTCCTTGCGGGCCTCGTCGCGCGAGTCGAAGCGGCGGCGGGAGAACCGCTGGCCGGACTTGATGATCTTCTTCATCGCCGACTCGAGCTTGCGCAGGTCGTCCGGGGTGAACGGCCGGTCGACGTCGAAGTCGTAGTAGAAGCCGTCGGCGATCGGCGGGCCGATACCCAGCTTCGCCTCCGGGTGCAGCTGCTGCACGGCCTGCGCGAGCACGTGCGCCGCGGAGTGGCGGATGACGCTGCGGCCCTCGTCGGTGTCGGCCGGGACCGGCTCCACCTCGACGTCGGACTCCGGCGCCCAGGCCAGGTCGCGCAGCTGCCCGTCTGCGTCGCGCACGACGACGACCGCGGACGGCCCGGTGGTGGGCAGGCCCGCCTCCCGTACCGCGGTGCCGGCGGTCGTCCCGGCCGGCACCCGGACCGGGGCGGACGCAGGACGAGAAGCGGGCGCGGACACGGGAAACCTCCTGGGGATCTGTCGAGCTCGGGCGCCGACCGCCCGAGGCCCGTCGATGCTAGTCGGGCGCCCCCCACGGCCTGCGAGCCGGTTTCCGCACCGGCGCCGGTCAGGCCAGCCGGCGCAGTCCGGCGAGGGTCCGCCGCATGGTGGAGAGGTCGTCCGACCACGGCAGGTTCAGCACCGCGGGCGTGACGACCGCCCCGGGGGCGGGGGCGGCGTGGGCGGGGGCGGCGCGCCTGCGCCGGGGTAGCGCGGGCAGCGCGAGCAGCGCGAGGGCGCCCGTCGCCGGATCCGCCCGGCCGGAGTCGACGGCGACGATCGCGGGGTCGCGGCCGTCCCCGTCGGCGCGCAGCGCGTGCCGGGGCAGCGGGACGGACGGTGGCTCCGGCGGGCGCTCCACCCGGTTCTCCGGGCGCGGCCGGGGCGAGGGGCGGTCCGGGGGGCGGTCCGAGGGGCGGGCCGAGGGGCGCTCCGAGGGGCGCTCCGAGGGGCGCTGTCGCGGGATGTGCTCGGTGGCCGGCTGCTGGGGCTCGGAGGGTTGCGAACGGGCCTGGCGCGGGGGCGGGGCCGGGCGGGGTGCGGGGAGCCGGCGCGGCGGGTCCTGCCGCGGCGGCTCGGGGCCCGGCGGCGAGCCGGGCGGCTCGACGCCGGGCATCGCCGGCCCGGGCGCGCCCCGGCCGGGCTCGCGCGCGTCGCGCTCGCGCAGGGAGCGGGGTGGCGCCGAAAGGGGTGGCGTCGAAAGGGGTGGCGTCGAACGGGCCGCGGCGGGTGCGGGCGGTCCCGGGTTCTCCGGCGTCGAGCGTCGGTGCGCCGGCGACGCGGGGGCGTCCGGCCGGGCCCGCGGCGGCTCCGGACCGGTCTCGCGCCCGCCGCCCCGCGCCGTGCGCGGGGCCGGGCGGGGAGGGGGCGTGGCCGGCCGCATCCCCGGCTCCGTCGACGCCGCGGCGGACCGCTCCACCCCGCGCGCCTCGTCGCGCCCCGGCTCGGCCTCCGCCGGGTCCCGCCGCGTCCGCGGCAGCGAGTACGGCCAGGCGTCCTCGGCGGCCCGGTGGCGTCGGAGCTCGTCCCGCCGGGCCGCGGGGCGCGCGGCGGGCGCCGCCTCCCGGCCCGTGCCGCCCGCGACCGCGCGCCCGAGGCCGGCGAGCCCGCGCCGCACGGCGGCGATGTCGCCCCGGGCGGGGTCCAGGCGGGCGTGCAGCACCACGCCGTCGCACTCGCGCAGCACGTGCAGGGACGCGCTGCCCAGGGCCACCGCGACGTCCTCGATCCGCTCGCCGCGCCCCCGCGCGAGGGCCTGCGCAGCGCGCGCGAGCTGGGCGAGCGCGGCGGGGTCGTCGCCGTCGGCCGGGCCGACGCGGGCCAGCACCTGCCCGCTCGCCCCGTCGACGGCGTGCGCCGCCTGCGCCCCCGCGGCCCGCACGAGCGCGGCAAGCCGGGCTTCCAGCGGCGGTGGGCCGGGGGGTGGTTCGGGGGGCACCGCCTCGGGCGCGCTGCGGTCACGAGGAGTGGGGAGCATCCGCGCAGCATCGCGCGGCGTGGCGGAGCAACCGATGTCCACCCGCTCGGCCGTCGCCGCTGCGCCGACCGGGCACGCGGCCGTCCGACGGACGGATGATCACCGAGCGTGACGATCGTGGCCCACCGGGTGCGTCGACGATCACTCTGCGCAAGCCCATCGGGTGATGTCGGGGCCTGCGCCACACCGCCGTCGCGGCGGCGCCCGTTGGACCTCACGTCCTCCCCGCCGTCGGGCGGGGAGTGCTGGTCAGGGCAGGTAAGGGGAGGTGCGACGCGTGCACGGAGCCCGTCCGAGGCGCTCCTCCCGCTCCGCCGGGCCCGGGGTGCGGGGCCTGGGGCTGCCGACGCAGCGGTCGCGGCGAGGCACCCACCCGGTCGGCTGGTGGCAGCCGCCGAAGCCGCAGCGCAGCCGGGCGCAGCGGGCCCGCGCGCAGGGCCACGGCACGCCGGGGATGGACACCGCGCGCCACCGCGCACCGGAGGCCACCGACGTCCTGCCGCTCGCCGAAGCCCCCGCGCGCGCCGCCCGCCTCTCCCCGCGGGCGCGCCGGAGGCGCATGCTGCTGCGGGCGTTCGTCGGGACGGCGGCGGTGGTCCTGCTGGGGCCCGTGCTCGCCTTCACGATCGGCTACCTGGCCTTCCCGGTCCCCACCCCGGACGCGGCGGTGAACAACCAGGTCACGGTCGTCTCGTACGCCGACGGCACCCCGCTCACCCGGCTGGTGCCCGAGGAGGGCAACCGGATCAAGGTGTCGCTCGAGCAGGTGCCGGTGCACGTGCGGTATGCGGTGCTCGCCGCGGAGGACCGCTCGTTCTACTCCAACCCGGGCTTCGACCTCACCGGCATCGCGCGCGCGGCCTGGAACCAGCTGCGCGGCGGCGTGGGCGGTGGCTCGACGATCACGCAGCAGTTCGTGAAGAAGGCGCTCGTCGGCGACGAGCAGACGCTGTGGCGCAAGTACAAGGAGGTCGTCCTCGCGGTCAAGCTCTCCCAGCAGCGCACGAAGGACGAGATCCTCGCCGACTACCTGAACACGATCTACTTCGGCCGCGGCGCCTACGGCATCCAGTCCGCCGCCCAGGCCTACTTCGGCAAGAACGTCGACCAGCTCACCCCGACCGAGGGCGCGCTGCTGGCGGGGTTGATCCAGTCGCCGTCCCGCTGGGACCCGGCGGTCAACCCGGAGCGGGCCGTCGCGCGGTGGAACTTCGTGCTCGACGGGATGGTCTCCCAGGGCTGGATGGACCCGGCCGAGCGGGCGGGCGCGCATTTCCCGCAGACGCAGGCGCGCCGGGCGCTCGCCCGCGGCGTCCCGACCGACAGCCGCGGTCACATCGTCAGCGCCGTGACCGCCGAGCTGGAGGACCTCGGCTTCACCGAGCAGGACGTCGCCCAGCAGGGCCTGCGGATCACGACGACGATCGACCCCCGCCGCCAGCAGCAGGTGGTCGACGCCGCGCACGACGCCCTCGACAAGCAGCCGGTGAACCTGCGCAGCGCCGTGGTGCAGATCGACCCGCGGACCGGAGCGGTCCTCGCCTACTACGGCGGCGACAACGGGCTCGGCCTGGACTACGCGCAGGTGCGCAAGCTCGCCGGCTCGACGTTCAAGCCGTTCGTCGTGCTCGCCGCGCTGCTGCGCGACCCGCCGGTGGGCCTCGGCGAGGTCTTCGACGGGCGCGAGGTACCCGGCCTGCGCAACGCGGAGGGCGCCGACTGCGACGAGTGCGACCTCAAGCAGGCCATGACCGTGTCGAACAACGTCGTGTTCCACACGCTCACCAAGAAGATCGGCCCGGAGGCCGTCGCCGCCGCGGCCCGCGCCGCGGGCATCACCTCCCCGCTCGACAACCCGACCGAGGGCATCGCGCTGGGCAACAAGGAGGTGTCGACGTTCGAGCTGGCCTCGGCGTACGCGACGCTCGCGGCGGGCGGCGTGTGGCGCCAGCCGCACCTCGTGGCGTCGGTGGTCACGGCCGACGGCACCGTGCTCTACCAGGCCTCCACCGAGGGCGAGCGCCGCTTCCCGGAGCGGGTGGCGCGCAACGTGGTCGAGTCCATGCTCGACGTCGCCGAGCACGACGACCTCGCCCTGCCGGGCGGGCGCCCCGTCGCGGCCAAGACGGGCACCGTCGAGTCGCGGTTCGAGGGGGAGAACAACGACGCGTGGATGGCCGGGTTCACCCCGTCGCTGTCCACCGCGGTGTGGCTGGGCACCGACATGAACTCCCCCATCCGCACCGCGCGCGGCCGGCCGATCCGCGGCAGCAGCCTGCCGGGGGACGTGTGGCAGGAGGCCATGTCGAAGGCGCTGGCGGGCACCCCGGTCGAGGACTTCCCGCCGCTGCGGCCCATCGGGAAGCCGCCGTCCCCGCTCGGGGCCAACGAGACCCCGCCGCCGTCGGCTCCCCCATCCGTCCCGCCGGAGCAGCCGCCGTCGGCGCCGGAGCCAGGAGCGCCGCCCGGGCCGGTGCCCGCGCCACCGCCGGAGGAGCAGGAGCTCGTCCCGGAGGAGCCCGAGCGGCCCGGCTTCTTCAGCGACGAGGGGGCCGACGAGCCCGACGAGGAGGACGAGGACTGCTCGATCACTCCTTGTGGCTGACGACGGCAGCGCGTTCGCCGACTACCGTGGACGGTGTGGCCGCGCACACAGGCGAGCGGACGTTCGAGGTGGTGGCCTGGCTCTCGGAGCGGCACCTGGTGCTCTACGTGCCGGAGATCGAGGCAGCCACCACCGCCCCGGCGATGCCTGACGCCGAGGACGCGGCGCGGTCGCTGATCGTCGACCTCACCGGCCTCGACCCGGAGAAGGTCCGGTGCGACATCCGGCTCGGCCGCGCCCGGGGTGGGCTCGGCGGGCCACCCATGCCGGCGGTGTAGGCGGTTAAGGTCATGCCATGGCGCAGGCGGTGACCGACGTCGGTCGCGACGTGGCGGATCGGATGGCCGAGGCGGCCTCGGCGTGGCTGGAGTCCCTCGACCCGGAGCAGCGGAAGGTGGCGGTCGGCCCCCCACCCGGCACGAGCGAGGAGGCCGAGGGCGAGCGCACCCGGTGGTTCTACACGCCCACCGACCACGGCGGCCTCACCTTCCACCAGCAGCGACCCGCGCAGCACCGGCTCGTGATGCGGCTGCTCGCCACCGGCCTGTCCGAGGCCGGGTACAACACGGTCGCCACCGTGCTCGGTCTGGAGAACGTGCTCGACCGCACGGAGGGCTTCACCGTCGACTTCGGCTGGGAGCGGGGCCGCGACCCGGGCCGCTACTTCCTGCGGGTCTTCGGCGAGCCCGGGGGCTCGGCCCCGTGGGGGTGGCGGTTCGGCGGCCACCACGTGTCGCTGCACAACCTCGTCGTGGACGGGCGGGTCGTGGCCACCACGCCCTGCTTCCTCGGCGCCGACCCGGCCCGCTCCCCGCTGCTGGGCGGCGCGGCGCTGCGGCCGCTGGGGGTGGCCGAGGACCTGGCGCGCGAGCTCGTGCGCTCGCTGCACCCGGACCTCGCCGCGCGCGCCCTGCTGCTCGGACGGGCCCCCGACGACATCGTGGCGGGCAACAGCCCGCAGGTCGTGAGCGGGCTGGACCGCAGCGCGCTGTGGCGGCCGGGCGGCCCGCACGTCGATCCGCGCGGGGCCACCCCGGTCACCGGCATGCAGGGCGGCGAGCAGGAGGCGCTGGCGATCACCCCGGAGCCGAAGGGCGTGCCGGGCGCCGAGCTGGACGCCGCGCAACGCGAGCTGCTGCACGCGCTGCTCGGCACCTACCTCGACCGCGTGCCGCCGGGGATCTCCCCGCTCCCCCGCTACGACGACCCGGCCGCGCTCGACGCCGTGCACCTCGCGTGGGCCGGTTCCACGGAGCCGGGCGAACCGCACTACTACCGGCTGCAGGGCCCGCGGCTGCTCATCGAGTGGGACAACACCCAGCGGGGCGCCAACCACGCCCACGCGGTGTGGCGGGATCCCGAGGCCGACTTCGGCCGCGACGTGCTGGCCGCGCACCGGGCGGCGCACCACTCCTGACCGGCACGCGGGCGTGGCGCGCCCGCGCCGCGCCTGCCACGCTGGCGCCGTGGACGGGGAGTACACCCCGGGGCGGCCGCACCCCGCGCTCGCCGGGTACGTGCTGCGCTACCTGGGTTACCGCGAGCACAGCCGCACCCCCGTGCTGCGCCGGCAGGCGGCCGCCGCCTCGTGCACGCTGATCATCAGCTTCGGCCCGCGGCTGCGGCTGCACGGCCCGGCCGGCCCCCTCGCGCCCGCGTCGTTCCTCGCCGGCATGCACGACGCCCCGGTCCGCACCGAGTTCGTCGGCCTCCAGCACGGGGTGCAGGTCGACCTCGGCCCGCTCGGCGCCTACGCCCTGCTCGGCAGGCCGCTGTCGGACCTCACGAACGCGACGCCGCAGCTCACCGAGCTCGACGTGCCCGAGCTCGCCGGGCTGCCCGGCCGGCTCGCCGAGGCGCCGGGCTGGCGGGAGCGCTTCGCCCTGATCGACGACGCGCTGCTGCGCCGCCTCGACGCGTCCACCGCCCGCCCCGACCCGGAGGTCGCGTGGGCGTGGCGGCGGCTCGTGGCCGACGGGGGCCGGGTCGAGGTGCACGAGCTCGCCGCCGCCACCGGCTGGAGCCGCCGCCACCTGCTCACCCGCTTCCGCCGCCAGGTGGGGCTGGGCCCGAAGACGGCCGCCCGGGTGCTGCGGTTCCAGCGCGCCGCCCGGCTGCTGGCCCCGGCCGGTGTCCACGGCCCAGGCCCCTCCGACACGGCGTCGGTCCCGGTGCGCTCGATCGCCGACGTCGCCGCCGCGTGCGGGTACGCCGACCACGCGCACCTGGTGCGGGAGTTCCGCGCGCTGGCCGGGTGCACGCCCACCGAGTACCTGGTCGAGTGGGGCTGAGCCCGCGGTTCCCATTCGTCCAAGCCACGGCGCCCCGTGGTTCCTACGGTCGGGTGGCATGAGCATCCACGTGACCCTCCGCTACGACGACGCCCGGGCGGCGATCGCGTACCTCACGGGCACGCTCGGGTTCGTCGAGCAGAACGTCCACCTCGCCGACGACGGCACCGTCGCGCACGCCGAGCTGAGCTTCGGCGACGACGTTCTCATGATCGGGACGCGGCGCGCAGGGAACGACCCGTTCGACACCGGCCGCGCGGTCGTGTACCTCGCCCTCGACTCCGCCGAGGAGGTGAACGCCCACCACGATCGCGCCGTCGCCGCCGGTGCCGAGGTGGTGCAGGAACTCGTGGACCAGCCCTACGGCTCGCGCGAGTACGCGGTGCGCGACCCCGAGGGCAACATCTTCTCCGTCGGGAGCTACCGGCCGCAGGTGAAGCCGTGACCGCCGCAGTGGTCTCCGAGCGGGAGCGGTTGGCGGCGCTGGTCTTCGGGTTCTTCCCGGCGCAGGTCGTGCAGACCCTCGCGCGGCTCGGCGTGCCGGACGCGCTGGGCGACGGCGAACTCGACCTCGACGCGCTGGCCACCCGCACCGGCGCCGACCCCGGGGCGCTGCGCAGGCTGCTGCGGGCGGCGGTGGGGCTGGACCTGGTCGGCGTGAGCGGTTCCGGGGGGGTACGCGCTCACCCCCGCCGGGCAGCTGCTGCGCACCGGGGTCCCCGGTTCGATGGCCAACCTGGCGCAGCTGTTCTGCGGCGACGTGGTCTGGCGGTCGTGGGGCGAGCTGGAGTGGAGCGTCCGGACCGGGGGCGTGGCGTTCGAGAGGCTCACCGGCCTCACCTCGTTCGCCCACATGGCCGCCGACCCGCACCTGAACGCGATCTTCACCGAGGCGATGGCGGAGGGCACCCGGGCGGCCGCGCCCGGCATCGTGGCCGCGTGCGACCTGACCGGCGTCACGACCCTCGCCGACGTCGGCGGCGGCGACGGCACGCTGCTCGCCGCGTTCCTCGACGCGCACCCGCACCTGCAGGGGATCCTGTTCGACTCGCCGGCAGGCGTCGGCGACCCCGTGGTGGCCGAGCGGTGCACGGTCGTCACCGGCGACTTCTTCGCCGAGGTCCCGACCGCGGACGCCCACGTCGTGAAGAGCGTGATCCACGACTGGGACGACGAGCGCAGCGCCGTGATCCTGTCCCGGGTGCGCGCGGCGGTGCCGGACGGCGGGGTGCTGTTCCTCGTGGAGCCCGTCCTGCGCGACGATCCGCAGGTGCTCGCCGACCAGCGCATGCTCCTCATGAGCGACCTCAACATGCTCGTGTGCACCGGCGGGCGGGAGCGCACGGAGACCGAGTTCGCGGGCCTGCTCACCGCGGCGGGATTGCGGCTGGAGAGCGTCACGCGGGCGGCCGGGTCGGGCTACTCGGTGCTGCGGGCGGTGCCCGCGTGAGCGCGCGGGCCACACCGCTCGAGCGGCTCCGCGCGATCTGCACGGCGCTGCCCGAGGTGACCGAGCGGCGAAGCCACGGCGAGCCGACCTGGTTCGTGCGCAAGAGCTTCGTGATGTTCGCCGACCACCACCACGACGACCGGCTCGCGTTCTGGTGCGCCGCCCCGCCGGGGGTGCAGGAGGAGCTCGTCGCCGCGGACCCGCGGAGGTTCTTCCGCCCGCCCTACGTGGGCGTCCGCGGCTGGGTGGGCGTGTACCTCGACGTGCCGGACGTGGACTGGACCGAGATCGAGGAGCTCGTCACCGACGCCTACCGCCAGGTGGCGCCGAAGCGCCTCGCCGCCCGGCTGGACGCACCCGCGTAGCGGCAGGCACGCTGCCGGGCGTGGACCTTCCGCTCGTCGACGTGCCGGGCGGGCGCGTCGAGTACGACGACGTGCCCGGCGACCCCGCCCTCACCCCGCTGCTGTTCCTGCACGAAGGCCTGGGCTCGGTGCGGCTGTGGCGGGGGTTCCACCACCGCCTCGCCGCCGCCACCGGGCGGCGGGCCGTCGCGTTCTCCCGGCTCGGGCACGGCGGCTCCGACCTCCCGCCCGGCAAGCGGACCCCCCGCTACATGCACGACGAGGCGGCCGAGGTCGTCCCGGCCGTGCGGGCGGCGCTCGGGCTGGAGCGCGTCGTGCTCGTCGGGCACAGCGACGGCGGCTCGATCGCCCTGCTGCACGCGGCCGACCCGCGCACCGCGGAAGGCGTCGAGGCGGTGGTGGTCCTCGCGCCGCACGTGTTCGTCGAGGAGGTCGGGCTGCGCGGCATCGAGCAGGCCCGGCGCGACTTCGTCGACGGCGACCTGCGCGCCCGGATGGCCCGCCACCACCGCGACCCGGACGTCACGTTCTGGAACTGGAACGACGGCTGGCTCGACGACGCGTTCCGCGACTGGGACATCCGCGACGAGCTCGCCGGCATCACCTGCCCGGTGCTGGGTGTGCAGGGCACGGCCGACCCCTACGGCACCGTCGTGCACGTGGAGGAGGTGCGCGACCGCGCTGCCGGGCCGGTGACGCTGCAGGTCCTCGATTGCGGCCACGCCCCGCACCTGGAACGCCGGGAGGAGGTCGAGGCCGCGATCACGCGGTTCCTGGGCGCAGGGCGTGGATGATCGTCATCGCGCGCTCGACGGCGGCGTCCGGGTCGGCGGCGGGGTTGCCGACCGCGCGGTCGAAGTTCAGGTCGTAGAACAGCTCGGTGACGCCGCGCTCGGCGAGCCAGGCCGCGTCCTCGCGGATCTTGTCGTACGGGCCGGACAGCAGCCGGTCGGTGCGCCCGTCCACCCGCACCACGCCTCGGACGACCACCCGCACCGCCGCCGGGTCCTTCCCGGCCTGCTCGGCACCCCGGCGGACCAGCGCGATGTCGTCGGCGATCCGGGTGAGGTCGGCGCCGCTGCTGGAGATCCAGCCGTCGGCGATGCGACCGGCGCGCCGCAGCGCGGCGGGCACGCCGCCGCCCAGCAGCACCGGCGGGCCGGGCCGCTGCACCGGCTTGGGCAGCGCGCGGCTCGGCGGGATCACGTAGCACCCGCCGTCGAAGCGGCTCACCTCGTCGGCCCACAGCGTGCGCAGGACCTGCACGTACTCGACGGCGCGCGGGCCGCGACGGGCGGTCGACGCGCCGGTCGCGGTGAACTCCGGCGGGGACCAGCCGACGCCGAGGCCGAGGTCGAGCCGTCCGTGCGACAGCACGTCGAGCGTCGCCGCCTGCTTGGCGAGGTAGGCGGGCGGCACGAACGGCATGTTGATCACGCCGACCCCCAGCCGGATCCGGGAGGTCCGCGCCGCGGCGAACGCGAGGGCGGTGATCGGGTCGAGCACGCTGTGGTAAACGGGCGGCAGGTCCTGGTCGGCGCCGACCAGGAGCCGCTGCAGCGTCCACAGCGACGCGTACCCGTGGCGCTCGGCCTCCTCGGCCACCCGCGCGAGGTTCTCGGGGGTGGCCCACGCCCCGGATACGGGGGCGCCCAGTCCGATCCGCATGCCGATCACCCTAGGCGGGCGGCCGCGCGGCCTACGGCGTGCGGGACACGCGGGCGCGGGGCGCGGCCCGCCAGGCGTCCAGCACCTCGCGGTCCTGCAGCTCCATCCACGCCACGACGTCGGAGTGGGTGGCGCAGACCGTCTCGGGCTGCAGGCACACCTCGGCCATGAACCGCTCGACGGCGTCGAAGAACCCGCCCCCGGACCACCGGTTGAAGTGGTTGCCGATCACCAGCGGAGCGCGGTTGCCGTCCCGGGCGGCCGTGTAGGCGGCCCGGTAGGCGCCGAGCACCGTGTCGCTGATCTCCGCCGCCCGCTCCGGCTGGTCGCGGCCGCCGTTGACGGCGATCCACAGGTTGTAGTCCATGAGCAGCGCCTGCCGGCCGAGGTCGGGCACCCGCACCGAGGGCATCCAGAACTCCCAGATGCCGTTCTCATTGGTGGGCCAGACGATCCCGTCGGTCGGGCGGCTGGTGTCGTAGGTGAACCCGTGGGCCCGCATCGCGGCGTAGGCCTGCGACCACCGGCCCTCGAGACACGGCGTCCGGCCGCCCTTCACCGCCCCGGGCCCGAGGTCGAGCCCCCGCTCGCGCGCGGCCTCGACGAACGCGAAGAACTGGTCGAGCTCGGCGTTCCACATCTCGGTCGACCAGCGCCCCACGCTCGGCTCGTCACCCGAGCAGAAGTGGCCGTTGTAGTGGGTGCCGATCTCGTGCCCGCGCCGGCGGGCCTCCATGAGGTCCGCGATCAGCGTGTCGACCTCGGACCGCGACCCCCCGAACCCGATCGCCGATCGCCCGGCCGCCCTCCCCGGCGGCCGGTAGCGCCGCCGTTCTGAGTCCGGCAGCAGGTAGACCCCGGACAGGAACCCGGTGACGCGCGCCTCCGACGCCCCCGCCAGCGCGAGCACCCGCTCCCAGTGCCGGTGCGACCCGACGCCGTCGAAGGAGAACAGCACGAACTGCGGCGGCCGCTCCCCCGGCGCGAGCGGGCGCATCCAGGCCGCGAGCCGGGCGGCCGCCCGCTCGGTCTGCACGTCCACCGGATCGGCCGCCGGCGCGGGTGCTGCGTCGAGCGCCGCGGCGTCCGCTTCCGGCTCGGGCAGCTCCCGGCCCGCCAGCAGCCCGCACACCAGTGCGAGCGCCGCGGCGAGCAGGAACCACTCGCCGACCCGTCTCCCGCCACGACGCCCGTCCCCCACGGCGGCATCGTGACCAGCGGAGAAGGCCGCCCGCCGCGCCAGTAGCCCGACCGTGCGAGAAGATCCACCCGGACCGGTGGCGGAGGCCGCTTCGTGTCCTTCTCCCGGCGGGTTCCGCGGGACTCGATCCCGGATTCGGCTGCCGGTCGGCGCGCCTGGCCACCTCGGGGGGCTGGTTGGGGTCACAACCGAGTGGCGTGGTTGCAGGCCCATTCTCGAGTCGGGTTCCGCGGAACCCGAAAAATGGAACCGCCTCCTGGCGGCGCCGCGGGCGTATCCGGGCAGGCCCCGCGACCTGCCCGGGGAAACCTGCCCGTACAACCGGCGCCGCCAGGAGGTCGGCGGGTTCACGCAGCGGTTCCGCAGCGAGGACGTGGCTGGGCCCCGCAGCGGTCCCACGAGGCACCCGGAACCCCCACGACCACCGCCGCGTTGGCCATGTGCCCGAGCGGGTACCTGCCTACGATGTCAGCAGGGAGGACCTGATGCGGACCCCAGCGGCAGTGGACGTGGAGGTCGTCGAGGAGGCCCCCTTCCGCCTGCGCGTACCGGCGCGCGGCGACATGCGCGTGGACGGCGTCATCTTCACCTCCCGCGACCTCCTCCCCGACCCGGCGGAGGACGGGTCGCTGCAGCAGGTGGTGAACGTCGCGACGCTGCCGGGCATCGTCGAGGCGTCCTACGCGATGCCGGACGTGCACTGGGGCTACGGGTTCCCGATCGGTGGCGTCGCAGCGACCGACGTGGAGCGCGGTGGGGTGGTGTCGCCGGGCGGGGTCGGGTTCGACATCTCGTGCGGCGTCCGGCTGCTCACCGCCGACATGGACCGGTCGGAGCTGCCGATCGAGCGGGTGATGGACGGCCTGGACCGCTCGATCCCCCGGGGCGCGGGGTCGGGCGCGGTGTGGCGGCTGTCCGGCCGCGCCGAGCTCGAGCGGGTGCTGCTCGGCGGTTCCCGGTATGCGGTGGAGCGCGGCCACGGCGAGGAACGCGACCTCGAGCGCTGCGAGGACGGCGGCGCCGTCGCCGACGCCGATCCCGGCCAGGTGAGCGCCCGCGCGGTGGAGCGGGGCCTGGAACAGGTCGGCAGCCTGGGCTCGGGCAACCACTTCCTGGAGGTGCAGGCGGTCGACGAGGTGCTCGACGAGCCCGCCGCGGCCGCCTTCGGGCTGGCGCCGGGGCAGGTGTGCGTGATGATCCACACGGGCTCGCGCGGGCTCGGCCACCAGATCTGCACCGACCACGTGCGGATCATGGACCGGGCGATGCGCGAGTACGGGATCTCGGTGCCCGACCGCCAGCTGGCGTGCGTCCCGGTCGAGTCCCCCGAGGGGCGCGCCTACCTGGGGGCGATGGCCGCGGCCGCCAACTACGGGCGCGCGAACCGCCAGCTGCTCGCCGAGGCCGCCTCCGACGTGTTCGAACGCGTCACCGGGCAGCGGCTCAGCATGGTGTACGACGTGTCGCACAACCTCGCCAAGCTCGAGGAGCACGAGGTCGGCGGCGAGCGCCGCCGGCTGTGCGTGCACCGCAAGGGCGCCACCCGGGCCCTGCCGCCGGGCCACCCCGACCTGCCGCCTGCCCTGCGCGACGCGGGCCAGCCGGTGCTCATCCCGGGTTCGATGGGCACCGCGTCCTACGTGCTGCGCGGGGTCACCGGCGGGGGAGCCTTCTCCTCCACCTGCCACGGCGCCGGCCGGGTGCAGAGCCGGAAACAAGCGGCGCGCGCGGTCACCGGTGGTGCGCTGCGCAAGCGGCTGGAAGGACACGGCATCGCCGTGCGCGGTGCCTCCGCGCGCGGGCTCGCCGAGGAGGCGCCCGAGGCGTACAAGGACGTCGACGCGGTCGTCGCGGCGGCGCAGGGCGCCGGCCTGTGCCGGGCCGTCGCCCGCCTGGTCCCGCTGGGTGTGGTGAAGGGATGACGGCCCGCGGACACCGCGCCGTCGAGCACACCGCCGACGTCCGCGTCGAGGCGTGGGGGCCGACCCGGGAGGACTGCCTGGCCGAGGCGGTGGCCGGGCTCGTCGCGACGTTCGCCGACACCGCGGGCGCCGCCCCCATGGAGACGATCACCACCCGCCTGGACGCGACCGCCGACGCCGACCTGCTGGCGGCCGTGCTCGACGAGGTGATCTACCTGCTGGACGCCCACTCGGTGGTGCCGTGCGGCGCCGAGCTCACCCCCGGCCCCACCGGCGTGGAGCTGCGGCTGCGGGTCGCGCCGGTGGGTGAGGTCGAGGTGATCGGCGCCGCGCCCAAGGCGGTCACGCTGAACGACCTGCGCTGCGAGCCGAGGGACGACGGCTGGTGGTGCGCGGCCACCATCGACGTGTGAGGCGACGTGCGAGCCTCAGTCGCCGGTGAGGCTCCGGTACCCCGGCCCGAGGACGTTGTCGCGGATCGTGATGCCGGACGTGCCGTCGGCCAGCTGGATCGCCTTGTTGCCGCGCCCGGCGAACGTGTTGTTGCGGATGACGAAGCCGTGGGCGTCGCGCAACGCGATGGTCTGGTTCGCGAAACACTCGAAGTGGTTGTCCTCGATGATCCAGTCCCGGGTGGCGCCGGGGCCGCCGCCACCGCCGTCGGTGGAGCCGGGGCCCTCGACCATCACGCACTGGCGGAAGTTCGGGTCGCGGCACTCGTTGCCCGCGATCACCACGTGGGCGCTGCCCCCACCGGTCTGCGGCGAGGCCCACGTCTGGATGCAGTCCAGGTGGGAGTCGTGCTTCGGGCCTTTCAGGATGTCGACGAACCGGTTGCGCAGGATCTTGGTGTCGTCGCCGAAGAAGCGCAGCCCGTCGATGTCGTCGCCGGCGTAATACACCTGCGAGACCGTGTTGTCCTGGGCGACGTTGCGCTCGCCCTTCATCCAGATGCAGTTGCCGGCGCAGTCGCGGAAGGCGAAGTTCCGCACCACGACGTCGTCGGCGTTCACAGTGATCCCGACGGAGGAGAACCCGCGGCCGTCGACGACCGTCCCCGGCGTCGTCACCTCGATCCGCGACGTCGTGTCCCCCGTCATGCAGACGACGCGCTCGGCGGAGCAGTCCGCGGCCTGCCCGGCCGCGGGTGCGGTGTCCACGATCGCGACGGGCGGGAACGCCAGCGCCAGCGCGGCGAGCAGCCCGAGCGACCACCCGGGCACCCGCCGCCGGCTCGTCGCCGTCACCGCTACCTCCTCACCAGCCCAGGCCCTCCTCGATCCGGCTGGCCAGCAGGTCCGACATGGACGTGCTGTAGGTCGCCGTGAGGTGGTTGTCGTCCATGTACACGAGCACGTTGCCGATCACCGGTGGGCAGCGGTGAGCGTCGCACACCGCATCGGCCGTGTCGACGAACGTGACGTTGTCCGGCACGTCGGGCAGGCCCGCCCACGGCGGGGTGGGTGCGTAGAACTCCGCGCGGTCCCCGCCGCATCCGTCGATGTCGTCGGGGCGGGTCTGCACGCAGTCGGGGATCGAGTGGTCGAAGCGGGGGTTGTCGCGCAGAGCGATCACCGGGATGCCCTCGGCGTCGAGCCGGCGCCACTGTTCGACGAAGCCGGCGGGCGTCTGCTCGGTCTGCCCGGCGCGGACGTCGCGCGAGGCGAGCGTGACGACGGCGTCCGGCCGCATCGCGATGATCTCCTCGGCGGCAGCGGCGTTCCAGGCGAGGCAGTCCTGGTCGTCCGGCACCACCTCGGACGCGGTGGAGAACGGGCACGCGCCACGCACGATCGTGATGATCTGCCAGTTGTTGCGCTCCGCGATCGGCAGCAGCGCGCCGGTGAGCTGCTGGGCGTGCGAGTCGCCCACCACGACGATCCGGCGGTCGGGCGGCAGCGGCTCCTGGGTGTCCTCGGCGACGGGCAGCGGCTGCGCGCACATGTCCATGGGGAAGCCCGACATCTGCGTGCAGTCCCACCGCTCGATGCGCACCCAGTCCTCGGTGACCGCGACCGCCGACGGCAGGTACGGCGCCGGCGGGACCTCCTCGTCCGACAGCAGCGCGCGGGCGCCGGGGTGGGCGTCGTCGCCGAGCACGGCCTCGGTGTCCGCCCGTGACACGGCGGCGAGCTGCCAGACGAGCGCGACGGCGAGGACGGCGGCGGTGCCCGCGGCGGTGATCCGGACCTGGCGGCGCAGCCCGCCCCGGCGGCGGTTGAGGGGCTTTTCGAGACACTCGTAGGTGAGCGCGGCGAGCCCCGTGGCCGCGGCGATGATGAGCGCGCCCGCGGCGAGCCCGACGTCCTGCCGCCCCGAGCCCTGCTGGTACAGCACGAGCAGCGGCCAGTGCCACAGGTACAGCGCGTAGCTGATGTCGCCGAGGTAGCGGGCGGGCGCGGCGACGAGCAGGCGGTCGGCGCCCAGCGCCGCCCCGGTCTGGCCGGCGAGCAGCACGAGTGCTGCGGCGCCGGTCGGCCACAGGGCCGCGATCCCGGGGAAGGCGTGCGCGACGGGGATGACCGCGCCACAGGCCACCAGCGCGACCACGCCGGCCCAGCCCGCCGCGACGCGCCCGCGCCGGGTGAGCGCGATGCGGTGCCCGTGCAGCGCGAGCAGCCCGCCGAGGGCGAACTCCCACAGCCGGGTCAGCGTGTGGAAGTACGCGAGCGGCTGGTTGGTGATGGTCAGCTCGATCGAGTAGACCAGCGATGTCGCGAACACGCCGGCGAGCACCAGCGTGGCGGTGCGGTGCAGCTTGTCCGCCGCGCCGCGGCAGGCGATGGCGACGACGGCGAACAGCAGCGGCCACAGCAGGAACACCTGGACCTGCACCGACAGCGACCAGAAGTGCTGGGCGACGCTGACGACGTTGTTGCGGGCGGCGTAGTCGACCGAGTCGGCCGCGAGCTGCCAGTTCTCCAGGAACAGCGCCGCGGCCGCGATCTCGCGCACGGTCTGGCCCCACCGGCCCTCCGGCAGGACGAGCGCGGCCGCCCCCGCGGTGGCGACGAGCACCACCGCCGCGGCCGGCACGAGGCGGGCGAGGCTGCGCATCCACCGTGCCCGCACGTCGAGCTCGCCGCGTTCGGCGGCCCGCAGCAGCTGGCCGGTGAGCAGGTAGCCGGAGACGAAGAAGAAGACGTCGACGCCGCCGGAGACGCGGCCGATCCAGACGTGGTAGACGACGACCAGGAGGACGGCGAGGGCCCGCAGGCCCTGGAGTTCGGGGCGGAACCCGGTCTTCTGCCCCACACCCGCGGTGGGGAGCCCCCCGTGCTGGTCGCGCGGCGTCATCCAGTCCTCCCTCTCCGCGATCGTGCCAATCCTAGAAGCCGCTCCGCCGGGCCCTCGCGCGCCCGGATCCTGATCAGATCTCGACCTCCGCCCGTCGCGTTCGCTCCTAGGCTGGGTCCGCCAGGTCCTGACCATGGGGGGACGCGTGAGCCTGGACCTCGACGCCGGCGGCGCCGTCGGTGGCGGTGACCGTGACGATCGCGTCCACCCGCGTCCCACCGGCGGGCAGGTAGCTGTTCTGGTCGACCTCGACGGTGAACGTCCCCGGCGCGGGCGAGCCGCTCATCCGGTCCTCCTCTCCTCCGGCGGCCCGACGGGCACGGCGACGACCGTGACGTTGTCGCGCCCGCCCGCGTCCAGTGCGATCGTGGTGAGCAGGCGGGCGACCTCGGCCGGGCCGCCGCGCGCGAGCGCGGGCAGCGCCACCTCGGCGAGATCGGTGGGTCGCGGGACGTAGTTCCACAGCCCGTCCGAGCAGAGCAGCAGCAGGCCGGGGCCCGCCGGGCGCAGCGTCACGACGTCGGGCTCCGGCTCGCCGCCCGCCCCGAGCCACCGGGTGATCGCGTGCGCCCGCCGGTCGGCGAGCGCGGTCTCCGCGTCGAGCGCGCCGGTGGAGATCATCTCCACCGCCCAGGAGTGGTCCACGGTGAGCAGCCGCGACGGCTCGGCCGCGTCCGGTGCGGCGAGCCAGTAGGCCCGGCTGTCGCCGACCCAGCCGACGGTGATGAGCGGTCCGCCACCCGATTCGCCGCCCGGTTCCCCGCCGGGCTCGACGACGGCGGCCACGAGCGTGCACGACGGCGGGTTGCGGTGGTGCGCCTCGGCCAGCTCGGCGACCGCGGCCGCCGCCGCGGCCACCGCCCCGGCCATGTCGGGGCCGCCCGGCCCCAGGAGCCGCTCCAGCGCGGCGTCGGCGCCCGCGCGGGAGGCGAGCTCGGGGGCGTCCACCGTGGACACGCCGTCGCAGACGATGGCCGCGATCACCGGCGGGCGGCCGGGCGCGGCGAGCAGCCCGACGGCCATCGCGTCCTCGTTGCGGACGTGGACGAGCCCGCGGTCGCTCACCCCGGCGATCCGGCCGAGGTCGGCCTCGACGTGCTCGGTGCCGTCCGGCAGCCGCAGCCCGCAGGTGCCGCAGTAGTCCTCGCCGGCCGCGTCCACCCCGATCCCGCTCGCGGGTCTCGCGCCGTTGGCGCCGCACCCGGGGCACGGGCCGGTCGGGGGCCGGGCGGCCCCGCCGCGGCGCAGCCACAGGTCGTGGCCGCAGCTTTCGCAGAAGCGGTGCTCGTCGACGGGTTCCCGGCAGCGGGGGCAGGCCGCGGCGGGCCCGGTGCCGGACGCGGTGTCGGGAGCGGTGTCGGTCATCGGCTACACCCACGTCCGCGGGCGCACGGCGTTCGCCCGGTCCACCAGGAGGATCCGCTGCCCCGGGTCGGACGCGAGCCGGGCGCTCGCGCGCAGGCTCGCCTCGAGCGCCAGCCGCAGCTCCCGCTCGTCCCACGCGCACCCGAGCAGCGGGGCGCCCACCGCACCGTTCCCCACGATCCGTACCGCCTCCTCGAACAGGCGGGTGCGCACGCGCTGGGCGGTGGCCGCGTCGAGGCGAAGCCGCTCCACCCGCGCCGCGGCCGCCCGCAGCTCGTCCTCCCCCGGCTCGGCGCCGGACCGGTCCGACAGGATCACCTCGACCGCGCCGAGCTGCGCGGCGACGTGCTCGCCGGAGGTGTCCGGCACCGCGTCGAGCGCCGCGATGGCGCCCACGTGGTCCCCGGCCCGCACCCGCGCCCGCGCCAGCCCGAACGCGGCGTCGGCCACCCGCGGGTCGGGCCGGACCACGAACGCGTAGTAGCGGCCCGCGGCCTCGTCCTGGGCCGCGCACTCCGAGGCGGCGGCGAGCGCCAGCTTCGGCGCCGCCTCGCCGGGGAGCGTGGCGTACACGGTGTCGAACGCCGCGCACGCCGCGTCGGCGCGCCCCTCGACGAGGGCGGTGACGCCGCGGAACCAGTCGAGCCGCCAGTCGTCGGGGTCCTCGGCGGCGAGCCGGTCGAGGACCTCCGCGGCCGCGGCCGGGTCCGCGGCGTCGAGGTGGGCGCGCACCAGGGCGACGTGCAGCGCCCGGCTGGGGCTCGGCGTCGCGGCGAGCACCCGCTGGACCTCGGCGGGGCTGCCGGGCGCCGCGGCGGCGAGCACGCCTGCGGCGGGGTCGTCGCGGTCGACGAGCGGCACCGGCAGCACCGCGGCCACCCGCTGCGGCTCGGGCCGGCCGGGCGGGGTGGAGCCGTCCCCGGCCGAGAGCCGGGCCGCGAACGTGCCGCGCGGCGGCCCGAACACCGCCGACACCGGCGGCGGGATCGGGCGCCGGTCCGTGCCGGTCCCGTCGTCGACGCCCTCGGCGCGGTCGGTGGCGATCACCTCGCGCAGCACGCCGCCGAGCTGCTCGGCCATCTCGTCGGCCGACTCGAACCGGCGCAGCGGGTCGGGGTCGGTGGCCCGCAGCAGGAGCCGGAGGAACGACTCGTGGCGCGCGAGCACCGGGTGCTCCGCCGGGTCGGGCAGCGGGGTCGGCACGCCGCGGCGCGCGGGCGGGATCCCGAGCGCGAGCACGGCGAGGGTCCGCCCGACGGTGTGGATGTCGGAGGCGACGGACGGGCCGTTGTCCTCGACGTCCTCGGCCCCGATCTCCGGCGCCTGGTAGCCGATCGTGCCGAAGACGTCGCTGGTGAGGTCGTCGAACCGGATCACGGCGCCCAGGTCGATCAGCTTGAGCCGCCGGTCGTACTGGATCACGTTCTCCGGCTTGAGGTCGCAGTAGGCCAGCCCGCGCTCGTGCAGGTATCCCAGGGCGGGCAGCATCTCGAGCACGTAGGCGATCGCCCGCGGCACCGGCATCGGGTCGAGCGTGCGGTCGGGGCGCCGGCGCTGCTCCATCAGCTGCTTGAGCGAGGAGCCGCCGACGTACTCCATGACGATGTAGCCGACGGGGGTGCCCTCCTCGTCGGGGTGCTGCACGAAGTTGTAGATCGTGACGATGTTCGGTTGGTCGACCTGGGCGAGGAAGCGCCGCTCGGCGACCGCGGCGGCCACCGCGTGCGCATCGCCGGAGTCGAGCAGGCCCTTGAGCACCACCCAGCGGTTGTCGACGTTGAGGTCGGTGGCGAGGTAGATCCAGCCGAGGCCGCCGTGGGCGAGGCAGCCGCGCACCACGTACTGGCCCGCGACGACCGTGCCGGGCTTCAGCTTCGGCGTGAACGAGAACCGGGTGCCGTCGTGCGGGCAGAAGCCCTCGGTGCGGCCCGGTCTGCCGTTCTCGGACCGGCCGACGGGCTTGTGGCAGGTGCTGCAGAACCGCTTGTCCTCCGGCACCTGCGGGTCGCTGAGGATGGCGCTCGCCGGGTCGACCCGCGGCACCTCCGGCACCTCGACCAGCCCCGCGCCGAGCCGCCTGCGGGACGTGCCCGTGCTGGTGCGCCCCGAGCCGCGCCGCGTCGGCCGGCTGCCCCCGGTGCTGGTGGACGAACCGCCGGGTGGCGTCGCCGCCGCGGTGGCGGGTCCGCTCGCGGCGTCGGCGGCGGGCGCGAGCCCGCAGGTGTCGCACCACCCGCCGTCGATGGTCCCGTCGCAGCCCGGGCGGCCGCACGCCCGGGGTGCGGTCACGCGGTCCTCCCCGCGGTGTCGTCGCCCGCGGCGAGGAGCCGCTGGTAGGAGGCGAGGGCGCGGGTGGCGGCCGCGAGGTCGGTCCACAGCAGGCGGCGCACGTCCCCGTCGAGGGCGAGCAGGTCGGGGCGTTCGGACACTCCGAGCGGGTTCGCCTTGGCCCGGTAGGCCTCGAAGCGGCCGCGCAGCTCGGTGCGCCGCTCGATCAGGCCGTCGGCGAGCTGGTGGGCGGTGCGCACCTCGGCGGCCGCGGCGTCGACCTGGGCCTCCAGGTCGGCGAGCGCGCGGGCCCGGGCGGTCCAGGTCCGGCGGGTGGGCAGGCGGCCGTCGGTGAGGGCGGCCAGCACGCCCCGCAGCGCAGCGGCCCGGTCGGGCGCGGGCGGGAGCGGGGCGGTGACCACGAGGTCCTCGGCGCGCAGTCGCACCCGCTCGGCCTCGGCGCGGGCCCGCTCCAGCTCCGCGAGCGCCTCCCCCACCCGGGCCAGGCGCTCGTCCCGGGAGTCCCGGGCGGCGGCGGTGCGCTCCAGGCCGGCGGTGAGGGCGTCGACCCGGCCCGCGAGCGCGGCGATCGCGGCGTCGGCGGGCGCGTCGGCCAGCGACAGCGGATCGCCGGTGCCGCGCGCGGTGAGCGCCTCGACCTCGGCGGTCAGCTCGGCCACCCGCGGGTCGGCCGGCTCGGCGGCGAGCCGGCGGGCCGCCCGCAGCCGCTCGGCGACCGGCCCGATCGCGGCGAGGAACCGCCCGTGCCGGTCGTCGGCCTCGACGAGCAGGTCGTGCACGCGGTCGAACGCCGCCTCCATCCGGGCGGCCAGCTCGGCGAGGGTGATCGTGTCGACGCGTTCGACCACGCCGGTGAGCGTGCGGTCGACGACCGCACGCCCGACCTCGATGGACGCCTCCCGCAGCAGGCGGCGCAGCTCGGCCTCGTCGCCGCCGTCGAGAGCGGTGCGGGCGGCGGCGAGCGTGCGCCGGTAGGTGTCGAAGTCCTGCCACAGGCCCGCGAGGACCGCGCTCGCGGCCGCCCACTCCCGCGCGGTGCGGCCGGTGAGCCGGCCCGCCGACAGCAGCGCGTGCCCCGGGTGGCGCTCCAGCTCGACCAGCGACGTCGCGATCCGCGGCTCGGCGGCGCTGCGCCGCGCCAGCTCCGCCTCCAGCCCCCCGGAGGGCGCCGCGCCGCTCCCAGCCGTCATCGCGCGATCACGCCCCTGCCCCCCGGAACCGCATCGAACCGGGAGGGTAGCGCGATCACACGTCCGGGGGGATGGCCTCGAGCGACGGTTTGGCATCGGGTTGGCCGATCACCGTCCGTGCGCGCGGTGATCGGCCCCGCACCCGTCGCGGTGATCACCGGAGGTGGCCGACCGACCACCTCCGGTGATCACCCGGGTCAGACCTCGTCGAAGATCCGGCCCATGTCGGCCCAGACGTCACGCCGGTACCGCCGGGTCCACGCGGCCACGGCCAGCCCCGCCGCGGCGACGGCGAGACAGACCCACGGCACCATCGCGGTCTGCGGCGGGATCGGTACGCCGGGGGCGGCGGGCACGAACGAGTAGTACAGCCCGCCGACCACCGCCAGCGCCCCGACGAGCGCGGCGAGCACGCCCGTCACCGCGAACCCGGCGCGGCCGGTCCGCCTGCCCTGCGCCACGCCGGCGACGCCGAGCATCAGGTACACGCCCATGACGAGCGGGGTGCCGACGCCGGCGAGGAACGTGAACAGGAAGATCCCGCCGGTCAGCCCGCTGTCCACCCCGCCGGCGAGCGCGACCTGCCCCTCCCGGCTGGTGAACGCGATGCTGAGCGCGGCGAGCAGCACCCAGACCGCGAGGTCGAGCGCGATCGCCCGCCACGGCGTGCCCCACCGCGGGTGCAGCACACCCAGCCAGCGGGGCAGCACCCGCTCGCGGCCCATCGCGAAGAGCACCCGCGAGACCGCGATGTGCACCCCGAGCGCGCAGAACAGGCTCGCGAGCGCCGCGCAGCCCAGCACGACCGCGCCGACCACCTCGTTCGGGGCCACGGCGGCGAGCCCCGCCACCGACGTCGGCCAGTCGGTGGCCGCCTGCCGCACGCCGAACCCGATCGCCGTCGCGTAGGTGATCACCAGGTAGAACAGCCCGGCGGCGACGATCGAGCCGATGATCGCGCGCGGGACGGTCCTCCGCGGGTCGCGGGTCTCCTCCGACAGCACCGCGCTCGCCTCGGCCCCGGTGAACGACAACATCGCGAACGACAGCCCGAACAGCACGCCCGTCCACGACACCCCCGCCGCGGACGGCCAGAACGCGGCCAGGTCGAGGCTGCGGCCCGCACCGTCGACCGGGGTGGCCCCGTCGATCACGCTGACCGCGGGCGAGCCGATCCCGATGACCACCACGGCCACCGCGAGCAGCGCGAGCATCGTGACCGCGAGGATCGCCAGCTGCGTGCGGGTGGAGGTCCGGATGTCGAACAGGCTCATCAGCGCGATGACGGCGAGCCCGCCGAGCGAGAACCAGTACCAGTCCGGGTCGGCGCCGGTGAGCATCGCGACGAGGCTCGCGGTGAAGAACCCGAAGCCCCACAGCACCGCGCCGCCGAGCACGAGGAACGCGGCGGCGTAGCACCACCCGCCGAGGAACCCGAGCACCCTGCCCCCGCCGCGGGTGATGTAGGTGTACATCGACCCGGCCGAGGACAGCGACCGCGCGAACATCGCGACGGTCCCGCCGACGGCGAGCATCGCGAGCGTCCCGAGCACGTACGCCAGCGGAGTGGCCCCGCCCGCCTTCGTCGAGGCCAGGTAGGTCAGGAACGCCCCGGACATCGCAGGCGCGATCACCGACAGGCTCTGCGCGACGACGTCGCGCAGGCCGAGGGTGCGGTGGAACCCGCCACCGCCGGCGGTGGGCGTGACGGCCGAGGTCGTCCCGGTACCGATCTCAGCGTTGATCCCGGTGTTGATCTCAGCGTTGATCTCAGTGGCCATCGCCCGCGCCCTCCTGCCCGGCGTGGCAGTGCGCGGACCGGGTCGGCGGGACGTCGAGGGCCGGGTTGCGGTCGAAGAACCCGACCGGCTTGAGCGTGAAGCCGGTGTAGTCGACCGGCATGACCGGCCAGTCCTCGGGCCTCGGGAAGTGCGTGGTGCCGAACGTGTGCCACACGACGACGTCCTCGCCGTCGATGTCGCGGTCGGCCTGCACCCACGCCGGCAGGCCCGCGCCGCCGGGGTTCTGGTTGACGAAGTCGCCCGCCGGGTAGCGCTGCGCCGGGTCGTAGCGGGTGACCCACAGGTGGTTGGTGGCGAACGTCGCCCGGGCGTGGATCGAGGAGGCCGGGTCGGCGAGCAGGGTGGCCTTGCCCTCCGGCAGGAGCGCGTAGCCGACGGGCCGGCCCAGCGCGTTGCGCTTCTCCGGGTTGATGATGTGCCAGCTGCGCACCACCGACCCGTCCGCGCGGCGCTGCGCCTGCGACTCGCGGGTCAGCCGGGTGCGCCGCTGCCGGAAGGCGTTGCCGTACGGGTTGCCCTCCCCCATCGGCACCGGTTCGGCCTCGACCTCCTCCACGGCGTTGCGCACGCCGTCGACGGTCATGTCCAGCCGGGCGGAGAACAGGTGCTGGTGGTAGGGCGCGCCGAGCCCGGGCGCGACCTCGGTGGCGTAGTCGTTGCCGCCCTCCGGGTAGGCGGCGGTGAACACGACGCCGGTGGCCTTGACCTCGAGCTGGATCGTGCCGTCGAGGTAGAGGTACCAGTAGAAGCCGTAGTCGTAGTTGCCGATCGGGGTGAAGAACGAGATCACCAGCCGGCGCTGGCGGCGCACCTCCCGCGACTGCGTGAACAGGTCGGAGTGCTTCCACAGCACCCCGTAGTCCTCCTCGTGCATGCAGATCGCGTTGGTGATCGTCTTGGGCCGGCCGAGGTCGTCGGCGATCACGGCGTCGACGTAGTGGATGTCGCCGAGGCAGTCGCAGCCCAGCTGCAGCGAGTCGGCGTAGCGGGCGAACATGTACTCGCCGCAGTCGAAGTAGTTCTGCCAGAACCGGGTGGGCGCCGGGTCGGCGTAGGGCACCACCATCTCCGCGACCGAGGCCCGGTAGCAGACCGGGCGGCCGTCGAAGCTGATCTGGTGCAGCGTGAGCCCCTCGCGCTCGTTGAACCCGATGCGCAGGTCCCACTTGCCCCAGCGCACCCGGCCGTCGTCGACGGTGAAGCTGCGGCCCTCCGGCTGGGTGATCTCGATCGGCTTCAGCGACTCCAGCGGCGGGCCCTGCACCTCGGGGTCGTCGAAGTTGCCGGAGGTGGCCGGGACGGGCGGCGCGGCGACGTCGACGATCCGGGTGACGCGCCGGTCGGTGAGGTCGACGTAGGCGACGAGCCCGTCGATCGGGTGCGCCCACGGGTGGTCGCGCTCGTGGTCCTGGCGGAAGCCGAACGAGCGCACGATGCGCCGCCCGACCTCGTCCGGGTAGTCGTACACGCCGGCCGACAGCGGCACGGCCCGCACCGTCGCCGGGTCGATGCCGCGCTTGCGCAGCGCCGCGACCCAGCCCTCGTCGGCGTTCAGGATGTCCTCGATCAGCTCGAACTCGGCGTCGATGATCGGCGGCTGGCCCTCCCGCGGCGGGTCGATCTCCCGGGAGGAGACCACCTGCCCGCTGGTCGCCGACACGACGGTGTCCCACGACCGGCCGGTCGCGAGATCGAGCAGCACCACCCGGAAGCGCCGGTCGACGGGGTCGCCCTCGCGGTGGGCGAGCACCTGCTCCTTCGGCGGCTCCTCGGGCGCGAAGAACGCGAAGCGCACGGTCTCGGTGAGCAGGCCCGCGGCGGCGAGCGCCTCCCGGACCCGGTCGACCTCCGCGGTGCGGGTCATGGCGAGCGGGTGGGCGGGGGTTGCGGTCGTCGCGTCGCGCCGGTCCTCGACGGTCGTCATGCGGATCCTCCCTGCGTCGTCGGCGAGAGCCTGGTCAGGCACCGTCACCGCCGCGTGCCGCCGCGGTCAAAGGTGCGTCTCCGCAGCCGCGAAAGGCCGCTGTGACGGCTCTCACCCGGCGAGAATCAGCGCCCGGCGATTCTCATTCGACCCGTTCCCGCCTGTCGCGGCCGCGATCGACGGGTTAGCGTCCCGACCGTCGGAGGTGGACATGCGGAACGGGGCTCTGGCGCGGCTGCGGCACCGCTCCCCGGTGCACGGTCTCGACCGGCGCAACCTCCGCCCGGTCGAGGTGCTCGCGCAGTCGGTGTCCACGGCGGCGCCTGCCGCCGGGATGGCCACGGTGCCCGCGATCGTCGCGACCACGGCGGGCACGGCGACGGTCTGGTCGTTCGCGCTCGCCACCGCGGTCGCGCTCGCGGTCGGCGCCTGCATCGCGACGTTCACCCGGCGGATGGCGGCGGCGGGGTCGCTGTACAGCCTCACCGCGAAGGGCCTCGGGCCGGGCGCCGCGTTCGCGTGCGGGGCGGCGCTCGTGGCCGGCTACGCGGTGCTGCTCATGGCGGCGCTCGCCGGGGCGGCGCTCTACACGGGCGCGTTCCTCACCCGGGTGGGGCTCGCCGCGCCGCCCGCGGTGGGGACCGCCGCGGTGCTCGTGCTCGCCGCGCTCACCGGTGGCCTCGTGCTGCGCGGCGTGCGGGTGTCGGCGCGCATCGTGCTCGCGATCGAGGCCGTCTCGATCACGGTGATGCTCGTGATCTTCGGGGTGCTGTTGGCCGGGCCGTCGACCCCGCCCCCGGCGCCTGCCGAGACGCCGAGCTGGAGCCTCGTCGGGGTCGCGGCCGGGGTGCTGCCCGCGCTGGGGGCGTTCATCGGCTTCGAGGCGGCCACCACGCTCGGGGTCGAGGCGCGCAGGCCGTTCGCGTCCGTGCCGCGGGCGGTGCTGGGCACGGCCGGGCTCGTCGGGCTGCTGTCGCTGCTCGCCGCGCACACGCAGGTGGTCGGGTTCGCGGGCGCGCTGGGCGGCCAGCCCGAGCCGGTCGTCACGCTCGCGGCGGCGCACGGCACGCCGTGGCTCGCCGTCCTGCTCGACCTCGGCATCACCACCTCGTTCGTCGCCTGCACCCTGGCCACGGCGAACGCGCTGGTCCGCGTGCTGTTCTCGATGGCGCGCGACCGGATCGTGCCGCGGCGCATCGGCGCGACCCACCCCCGCTACCGCACCCCGCACGTCGCGATCGCCGTGGCCGTCCCCGTCGGCGCCGCCGTGCCGGCCGCGCTGTTCGCGGCGGGGCTGCCCGGGCTCACCGTCCTGCGCGGGCTGCTCAGCGTCGCGACCGCCGGCTACCTGGTCGCCTACCTGCTCGTGGCGCTGGCCGCGCCGCTGTTCCTGCGCCGCATCGGCGAGCTCACGCCCGGTCCGGTCGTGGTGGCGGCGGTGGCGGTGCCGGTGCTCGCGGTGGTCTGCGGCGCGTTCGTGGTCTCGGCGGCGGGCGGGCCGGTCCCGGTGGTCCTGGCCGCGCTGGTGCTCGCCGCGCTCGCCTGGTACGCGGCGCTGCGCATCGCGCGGCCGGACGAGCTCGCCGGCATCGGCGTCTACGACGAGCCGTCGGCGGCCGATGTGCACGTGGTGAGCGGACCGGTCGGGCGGGCCTCGTGAGCGGCCTCGACCCGCTCCCGCTGTCCGGCCGCCAGCCCCGCGCGGTGCGCAGCGCGCTGGCCGTGCTGGAGGAGGTGGTCGCCGCGGGCCCCGGGGTCACCGCGAAGGAGATCTCGGCCGCGCTCAAGCTCCCGCAGGCCACCACCTACCGGCTGCTCAACCTGCTCGTGGCCGAGGAGTACCTGGTCCGGCTGCCCGACCTGCGCGGCTTCGCCCTCGGCAGGCGCGCCGCGCGCCTGTCGCTGCCGGTCGTCACCACCCCGCCCACGGCGGCACGGGCGGTCGTCGACCACCTGCGCGGGCTCGTCCGCTGGGGCGTGCACCTCGCGTCGTTCACCGCCGGGCAGGTCACGCTGGTCGACACCGACCCCGACCACCCGCCCGCCGAGCCCACGCTCCTCGCCCGCTACCCGCACGCCTCGGCGCTGGGGAAACTGCTGCTCGCGGCCCAGCCGGACTGGCGCGCGGTGGCCCGCGACCTGCGCCGGTTCACCGAGCACACGGTCGTCGACGCGAGCGCGCTCGACCGGCAGCTGTCGACGTTCGCCGCCACCGGGATCGCCCGCCAGTGCGGCGAGCTGCGCCCGGACCGGGGCTGCCTCGCCGTGCCCGTCCGCGCGCCGGGCACCGGCGAACTCGTTGCCGGGCTCGCGCTCGCCGGGCCGCCGCAGCGGGTCGCGGAGCCGAACGACGAGCTCGTCGCACTGCTGCGCGAGCACGCCGACCGGCTGAGCCCGTTGCTCGCCTGACCCGGATCAGCAGGGCGCCGTCCCCGGGCGGCACGGCGCGCCCGTCGGCGAGCCGAGCTGCAGGAACCGGGTGGAGCCGTCGGGCAGGATCTCCATGATCGGCACGGCCTTGGCGACGGTGCTGCCCGCCGCCTCGAGCGAGATCCAGCCGCTCGCCCCCGCCACCGCCTGCGGCCCGTGCAGCCGCTTGAACTCCTGGACCACCGCCTCCGGCGTGGCGACCGAGCCGTCGGGCTGCCGGATCGCGGTGACCGCGGTCAACACCGCGTCGTAGGCCATGATCGCGTAGCCGTCGTCGAGGCTCTGGCCGGGGAACAGGACCGGGAAGCACTCCTCGCAGCCGTCGGTCAGGTACTGGGCGGTGCCGGGCGCGAAGGCGTCGGGGGCGGCCTGCCAGGCCGCGGGGTGCGCGAGCGCGGTGTAGACCACCGACGCGTTGGCCCGCAGCCCCTCGCGCAGCCCGGGCTCGTCGCGGGCCACCGCCTCGGCGAGGCTGGCTCCGTCGTCGCCGGTGACCACCCGGACCGGGTGGTCGAGGCAGGTCCGCCGCGGCAGCGCGGCGACGAACGGCGCCAGCTCCGCGGCGCGGCCGGCGAACACCACGACGTCCGGGCGGCTCTGGCAGACGTGGACCAGGATGTCGTCCATGGTGTTGGCCGCACTGGCGCCGCCGATGTAGGTCTCGTCGGGTGCCACGATCCGGTGCCCCTCGTCGGGGTAGCTGGCGCGGAACCCGTCGCCGAGGCTCGCGGCGTAGCGGTCCTCCCGGTCGCTGTTCTGCACGATCAGCGCGCTGGAGGTGGACGGTTTGAGGAACGCGGCCAACGCGGCGGCCTCGTCGGACGTGGTGGGCGCGACACGGGCCAGCGAGGTGTCCGCCGCGGTCGGGGCGGAGGTGACCTGCTCGGCGGTCAGGTGCGAGACCAGCACCGGCACCTTCGCCTCGACCAGCTGGTCGATCACACCGATCAGCGGGTCGAGGGACTTCCCGCTGACCGCGACGGCCATCAGCCTCTCCTCGGTGAAGTCGTCGGTCGCCATCGCGATCAGCCTGCGGACCGGCTCGGGGGCCGGGTCCGACGAGTCGCCGACGTTGGCGATCAGCAGGCGGATCAGCGGGCGGTCGCCGAGCGTGGTCGTGCGGTTCGCCTGGCGTTGGGCCACGGCCGCCCCCATGACGTCGGCGCCCAGCCGGACGGCGTAGTCGTCCTCCACGCCGGGCGGCGGGATGGGCACCAGGTAGGCGACCGTGACGACGTCCCTGCCCTGCGGGTCGGCGGCGATGCGGGCGTTCTCCTCGCCGATGAGGGCCAACGCCTCGGCGGTCCCGGGACCGAACACGGGACCGTGCGAGCCGTCGGTGATGCCGACGCAGCTGCCGTCGGCACGGGCGATGTCCGCGGCGCAGTAGCGCCACTCCCGGTAGCCCCACACCCCGAGCGCGACCAGCGCCACCACCAGGACGAGCGCCAGGACGCCCCGCAGCAGGGGCCGCAGCGCCCGCCACCACCCGAACAGCCCGTGCAGCGGGCGCGTCCGGCGCTGTGGGTGAACCCCGGTCATCCTCTCCCCCTCACCGTCGGTGCCACCGGTCCCAGCAGGCCGCGAAGTCCCCGCTCTTCTCCAGCAGGTACGCCCGCCCGGTGCGGGCGCTGCGCGACAGGTCGCCCAGCTCGGCGGTGACCACCCCGCACATGTCGTGCGCCGGGTCACCGAGCGGGTCGCTGTGCAGCTGCAGCGCCGCCACCAGCGCCGAGCTCACCGCCCCGTCCCGCTCCGGGACGGAGGAGGCCAGCTCGGTGTGGTGGGACGTCGCGTCGACCGCCCGGTCGGGCCGCGCCAACGGCGCGGCGGTGACCCGCAGGAGCACGTCGTAGAACTCCCGCGGGTCCTCCGGGTCGAACACCTCCGACAGCGCGGCGGCGACCGCGTCGATCCGGCCGAGGGCGAGCTCGTGGTAGAGCCGCGTCACCTCGTTGCCGCGTTCGGCGGCCGCGTCGCGCAGCAGCGTGTGCGCGCTCGTCCAGTCCAGCCCGGCGACGCCGCCCCGCCGCGCGAGCCGGTGGGCGATGGCGCGCCGCGCGAACGGGTGCAGCCGGGGCGGATCGGCCCGGCCGTCGGCGACCCGGTGGGTGACCCACAGATCGCGCTCCCGGAACTCGGTGATCAACCGGCCGATGCGCTGGTTCTCGGCGGCGAGGATCGGGGCGATGCCCGCGTCGGACAGGTCGACGGCGACCCCCATGAGCGCCAGCGGGCGGCGCAGGTCCTCGGTCCAGGGCCCGAGCACGAGGTCGAGCACCGCCTCGTCGAGCGGCGTGCCGGTGGCGTCGGGCCAGGAGAACAGGCGGCGCAGGTCCACCGTGCCGTCCGCCGCCTCGCGGGCGCTTTCGACGGCACGCAGGACCAGGTCCATGCCGGCCGGGTGGGCCGCGGTCAGCCGGCGGGCGAACGCGACCACCGGGTACTCGGCGGGCAGCAGCCCGTGCCGGTCGGCATACGCCCGCACCTGGGGCTCCCGCGGGCCGGCGGTGGCCTCCACGTCGTCGACCGGGTCGACCCAGACCGGGTAGAAGCGGCTGCCCTCGCGCGCCGGGCGCTGCCGCGACCACCGTTCCCACGACGCGCCGGTCAGGTCGTCCGGCTGCCACAGCGCCGGGTGCTTCGCGGCCTCGTCCGGGAAGCGCCGGTGCGACGCGGCGACGACCAGCAGCGGCCCCGAGCCGTCCCGCTGGTCGGCGAGCATGCGGATGAAGCGGGCCGCCGGTCCGGTCGCCACGTTGTCGAAGAGGACCAGCGCGCTGCGGTGGCGCTCGTACACCGGGCCGGCGCCGCCGGCGAACTCGCTGCGCAGGTCGGCGACGAACGCGCGGCAGAGCACCTCGTCGACGAACTCGTGCGCGCCCTGGAACTCCCGGACCGACAGCTCGACCAGCGCGTCCGCGCCGTCGGACACGGGGTGGCCGAGCCCTTGCTCGTACCACCGCAGGCCCGCGCCGCGCAGCAGGGCGAGGGTCCGCCCGGCCTCCATCACGCCGTCGACGAGCATCCCGACCGCGTCGGCGCGCTCGGCGGTGAGCCCGGCCAGGGACGCGATGGCGCTGGCGGAGCGGCGCAGCCACTCCCGTCCCTCCCGCCGGTTGCGCAGGTACCGCCGCAGCAGCTCCCGCCGGGCCGCCGTGGCGTCGGGCGCCGACTCGGGGTCGAGCGGGTTGCGCACGGCCAGCACGCCGAGGAAGAAGCGCGGGAAGCGGGCCCGGCCGAACAGCGCGACGTGCTGCCCCAGCTGGAACGCCAGGCGGTTGGCCACCTCGTGCGGGCGCAGGTCGGGCAGGAGCTCGCCGTCGAGGTGGGCGCGCGGCGCCCGCCAGTCGGCGGCCCGGTGCAGGTGCGTGAGCAGCTCCGACGACGCCGAACCACGCGCCCCCCAGAGCACCACGATGGGCAGGTCGTCGGGGTCCCTTCCGGGGCGGTCCCGGTTGGCGAGGTCGGTGGCGAGCTCGATCAGCGCTGACGCAGGATCGCCGGGCAACTGCCACCCCCTGGGCACCGTGGACGGTCCGTGAGCGGGACACCACAAGATCGAGTGACGCCGAGAATACGCACGACCACGTCCGGTAGCGCCACCCGGAGCGGCGCACCTATACGTGATCGAAACCTTCCTGGCGCCGCCGTCCCCGACGCGGAGCGCCACCCGATCGCGTGGTCCGGCTGTCTGTCCACTCACCTCCGCGTGACGCGGCGGTCGCGGGGCGGGAGCATGGACCCACGTGACCGCTGCCCGCCCGACGCCCCAGCCCACCACCGGCCCCCGGACGGCGTCGGCGGCGCTGCTCGTCACCGCGATCCTGCTGCTCGCGCTGAACCTGCGCGGGCCGCTCGTGGCCGTCTCGGCCGTGGTCGACCCGATCCGCGCCGACCTGGGCATCGACGCGGCCACGGCCGGCCTGCTGACCAGCCTCCCGGTGCTGTGCTTCGGGCTCGCCACGCCGCTGGCCTCGGCGCTGCTGGCGCGGGCGGGGCTCTTCCGGGGCGTGCTCATCTCGCTCGGCGTGCTGCTCGCCGGCATCGTCGTGCGCTCGCTCGACGGGCTGCCCGCGGCGATCGCCGGCACGCTGCTGCTCGGGTTCGCGATCACCGCGGGCAACGTCGCCGTCCCGGTGGTGATCGGGCGCGATCTCGCCCGGCACTCGGGTGCGGTTCTCGGCGCCTACACGGCGGCGCTGAACGTCGGGTCGATGCTCACGCTGTCGCTGACGGCGCCGATCGCGGGCGCCACCGGGTGGCGCGTCGCGCTCGCGAGCTGGGGCGCGCTGGTCGTCGTGTCCGCCGTGGTCTGGTGGTGGGCCACCCGGCGCCGCCCCGGCCCCCGGCCCGAGCCCGCCCCGGCCGCGGAAGCGGGCACCCGGGTGGCCTGGTGGCGGCGGCCGGTGGCGTGGGTCCTCACGATCGCGTTCGCCGGGCAGGCCTTCTCCTACTACGGCGTGACCGCGTGGCTGCCGGAGCTGTTCGCCGACGAGCTCGGGATGCCGGCGGTCACCGCGGGCGCGGCGGCGTCGGTGTTCCAGATCGCCGCGCTCGGCGGCGCGTTCGGGGTGCCGGTGCTCCTGCGCTGCACCAGCGCCCGCGCCACCGTCTTCGTCGTCTGCGCCGCCTGGACGGCCATCCCGCTCGGGCTGCTGCTCGCGCCCGCGGCCTGGACGGCGTGGTGCATCGTCGGCGGGTTCGCCCAGGGGGGCGGCCTGGTCGTGATCTTCTCGCTGGTCGTGCGGGTCGCCAGGGACGCGGCCGAGAGCAGGCAGTTCTCCGCGCTCGTGCAGGGCGGCGGCTACACGGTGGCCGCCACCGCCCCGCCCGTGCTGGGGGCCGTCCACGCCGCCACCGGCGGCTGGACCGCGCCGCTACTGGTCGTGCTCGCCGCCATCGGCGTGCTCGCGGTGGCGGGCGGCGTCGCGGCGGGCGCGCGGGCGGGCGCTACCCGGCCCGCCGCCGGCTGATCTCCTCCAGCGCCGCGCGCACGTCCTCGCGGATCTCCGCGGTCATCCGGTCCAGGCCGTGGCCGAGCGACATGCCCGGCAGCCACCGGGTCTCGTCGAGGAACGACCGCACCTTCGCCGCATCGCGGGCGCGGATCGCGCCGATGACCGCGGTGTAGGCCTCCACGTCGTCGACGACCTCCGACAGGGGCGTGTCGAGCGAGACCGGCCCCGGCGCGCCGTCGGTCGACGGCGCGGCCACCTCCCACCGGTGGGTGCCGGAGCCGACCGACAGCGACTCCTCGGCGCCGGGCAGGTGCACCGTCGCGGTCGTGTTGGCCGGCACCACCGCGTCGACGACGATCGTGTCGCCGCGCCGCTCCCAGCCCACCTCCGCGCGCCCGTAGGGCGTCTCGTGCGCGGTGCGCGCCCGGTCGAGGCCGGGCAGCGGGTGCGGGGCGATCGCGAGCTCGCGGTAGCCGGGGGCGGCCGGGGCGAGGCCGGCGACGACCCGGTGCAGCCAGTCGGCGATCGCGCCGAACGCGTAGTGGTTGAACGAGGTCATCTGGCCCGGGTTGACCGTGCCGTCGGGCAGCATGCTGTCCCAGCGCTCCCAGACCGTGGTGGCGCCCATCGTCACCGGGTAGAGCCAGGACGGGCACTCGGTCTGCAGCAGCAGCCGGGCGGCGGCGTCGAGGTGCCCGGTGTCGGTGAGCGCGTCCTGCACGATCGGGGTGCCGACGAACCCGGTGGCCACCCGGTACCCGGCGACGCGGACCAGCTCGGCGAGCCGCTGTCCCATCACCCGCCGGTCCTCCGGCTCGGTGACGATCCCGTAGACCAGCGCCATCGCGTACGCGGTCTGGGTGTCGGACATCATCCGGCCCGCCGGGGTGACGTACTCGCGCAGGAACGCCGCCCGCACCTCCTCGGCCACCTTCCGGTAGTGGGCGGCGTCGTCGTCGCGGCCGAGCAGCGCGGCGGCGCGGGCGAGCAGGTCGGTGGAGCGGAACAGGTGCGCGCTCGCGACGAGGTCCCGGTCGGTGGTGGCGTCGCCGGGCCGCTCCGGCGGGGCGGCGGGGTCGAGCCAGTCGCCGAACTGGAACCCGCCCTCCCACAGCAGCCTCGGGCCGGCGCGGCGCAGCAGCACCTCCACCCAGTCGCGCATGCTGTCGTACTGCGCGGCGAGCACGCCGAGGTCGCCGAAGCGCTCGTGCAGCACGTGCGGGACCACGGTGGCGGCGTCGCCCCACGCCGCGGCCGGGGTCGCGGCGCGCTCGAGGACGTTCGGGACGATGAACGGCACCACGCCGTCTTGGACGCGCTGTTCGAGCGCGAGGTCGGTGAGCCAGGAGGCGAGGAAGCCGTCGCTGTCGAACAGGTAGCAGGCGGTGGGCGAGAAGACCTGGATGTCGCCGGTCCAGCCGAGCCGCTCGTCGCGCTGCGGGCAGTCGGTGGGCACGTGCAGGAAGTTGCCCCGCATCCCCCACACCACGTTCTCGTGCAGCCGGTTGACCAGCTCCGAGGAGCAGTCGAACCAGCCGGTGCGCCGCATGTCGGAGTGGACCACGACCGCGACGACGGCGGACGGGTCCAGCTCGCCCGGCCAGCCGTCGACCTGCACGTAGCGGAACCCGTGGAACGTCGAGCGCGGCTCCCAGGTCTCGGGGCCGCCGCCGGCGAGGACGATGCGGTCGGTGGCCTCGGCCCGGCGCAGCGGGCGGGTGCACAACTCCCCGTGCTCGAGGACCTCGGCGTGGCGCAGCACGATCTCCTGGCCGCGCTCGCCGCTCACCGTGATCCGCAGCCAGCCGACGACGTTCTGCCCGAAGTCGCAGACGGTCGCGCCGCTCGGGGTGGTGATCACCTCGCGGACCGGCACCTCCTCGATCCGCCGCGCGCCGGGGGCGGTGCGGGGCTCGGGCACGACGTCGGTCTCGTCCACCCGCACCGGCGCCCAGCCGGAGTCGTCGAAGCCGGGCTCGGACCACCCGGGCAGCGCGCGCCGCGCGTCGTAGCGCTCCCCGGCGTAGATCCCGCCCGCGACGACGGGCCCGTCCCCGGTGGCGCGCCAGCCCGGACCGCTCGCCACGGTGGCGGTGCGCCCGTCGGCGTACTCGATCACCAGCTGGACGGCGACCGCGGGCTGCGGCCCGTAGTGCAGCTCCGCCTCCCGGAAGCCGAACCGCTCGCAGTACCAGCCGCCGGTGAGCCACACGCCAACGGCGTTCTCGCCGTCGGCCAGCAGCGCGGTGACGTCGGTGGTCTCGTGCAGCAGCCGCTGCTCGTACGGGGTCCAGCCGGGCTTGAGCACCTCGTCGTCGACCTCACGGCCGTTGATCTCGACCTGGTAGACGCCGTGCGCGGTGGCGTAGAGGGTGGCGCGGCGCACCGGGCCGTCCACGGTGAACCCACCGCGGACGAGCGCGGGCTGCCCCTCGAACGCGGGGTCGGCGAGGCCGACCAGCTGCGCGCGCCAGCCGCCCTCGGGCAGGAACCCGGCGACGATCTCGTGCGGTTCGCTCCAGTCGGAGGTGAGGCCGTCCTCGCCGGTGACGCGCACCCGCACGGTGTGGCGGCTGCCGGCCTCCAGCGGCTCGAACGGCCAGTCCACGAGCACCGAGTCGCGGCCGGGCAGCCGGGCGGTGCGGTCACCGTCCAGCTCGACCTCGGCGCCGGCCTGGAGCCAGCCGGGGGTGTCCGACTCGGTCACCCACGTCAGCCGGGGGCGCGGCGTGGCGACGGTGGTCCGGTCGGTGGCGTACTCGGCGGTGATCCGCACGACGGACGGCACGGGTTCTCCCTCGGGGGTCTTTTCAGCCCTTGATGGCGCCGGCGGTCATCCCGGCGACGATCTGGCGGTTGAAGAACAGGAACATCACCAGCGGCGGGATGGTGATGAGCAGGATGTTGGTGAACAGCAGGTTGTACTGGGTCTCGTACTGGCTCTGGAAGTTGTAGAGCGTGAGCTGCACGGTGGCGTTGTGCTCGCCGGGCAGGAAGTACAGCGGGTGGGTGAAGTCGTTGAACACCACCACCGACTGCACGACGATCACCGTGACCGCCACCGGGCGCAGCAGCGGGAACACGACGCGGAAGAACAGCCGCAGCGGGCCGGCGCCGTCGATGATCGCCGCCTCGTCCAGCTCACGGGGCACCGTGGCGATGAACGCCCGGAACAGCAGGATCGAGAACGACAGCCCGTAGGCGACCTCGACGAGGATCAGCCCCGGCATGGTCCGGAACAGCCCCAGCCCCTGCAGCACCCAGATGGTGGGCACCACCGCGGGCGGGATGATCAACCCGGACAGCACGAGGAAGTTGATGAAGCCCGACCAGCGGGTGGCGCGGCGCTGCAGCACGAACCCGACCATCGCCGCGAGGACCACCATCAGCGCGACGCTCGTGACCGTGAGGATAGTGCTGTTGATGAAGGCGATGATCAGGATGTAGTCCCGCGCCTGGAGGGCCTCCCGCAGGTTGTCCAGCAGCGCGATCTGCGACGGCCAGGTGAACTCCAGCTGGCCCGCCTCCTGTTGGTCCTTCATCGCCGTGAGGACGATGAAGAGGAACGGGACGATGAACACGACGGCGAACACGACGATCGCCGCCGTGCCGAGCCAGTAGCGGGTCGCGGTCCTCACAGCTCCACCTCCTTGCGGTTGAGGAACCGCGAGAGCGGCAGGACGATCGCGGTGACCAGGACGAACAGCAGGACGTTCCCGGCGGTGGACAGGCCGTAGAAGCCGGCCTGGTACTGCTTGTAGATCACCGACGCGATGACGTCGGAGGTGAAGCCGGGCCCGCCGCGGGTCATCGCCCAGATCAGGTCGAACGACCGCAGGCCGCCGATCAGCGACAGGATGATCACGGTGACGGTGGCGGGCCGGGCCAGCGGGAGCAGCACGTGCCGGAACTGGTGCAGCGGCCCGGCGCCGTCGACGCGCGCGGCCTCGAAGTACTCCTGCGGGATCGACACGATCCCGGCCATGTAGATGACGGTGGCGAGCCCGACCCCCTTCCACACGTCGACCAGCGCGACCGACAGCAGCGCGAGCGACGGGTCGGTGAGCCACCCCGGCCCCGGGATCCCGATGGCGGCGAGCGCCTCGTTGATCGGCCCCCCGAACGGGTCCATCAGCACCTGGAAGGTGATCCCGACGCCGATCGTGCTGACCAGCACCGGGAAGAACACCACGGAACGCAGGAACCCGCGGGCGATGATCTGCGAGGTCAGCAGCACGCCGAACAGCAGCCCGAGCACGACCTTGAGGCCCGAGGTCACGACCCCGTAGATGATCGTGTTGGTCAACCCGGTGACCAGGGCCGGTTCCCGGAAGAACTGGACGAAGTTCTCCAGCCCGATGAACTCGAACTCGAACAGGCTCCAGCGGGTGAGGCTGAAGTAGAACGAGGCGAACGTCGGGACCAGGAAGAAGATCGTGTAGAGGATCGCGGCCGGCAGGTAGAACCAGGTGGGGTATGGGCTGCGCGGCCGACGACCGGCCGGCGGGGCGGCCGCCGCCCCCGGCGGGGCGGCGGCGCTCGTCGTGGTCGTGAGGGTCACTAGTCCCACCCGGGCAGCCCGAGCTGCAGCGCCTGCTTGCGGACGTCCTCGTCGTAGAGGGCGGCGCCGTCGACGGCGGAGCGGATGCCGGAGCCGACCTCGACGGTGATCTGCTCGAGCGCCGGGCCCTTGATCGGGGACAGGAACTCGAGCGCCGGGCTGTAGGCCCCGGCGTCGTAGTAGGTCTGGAAGTCCTTGGTGGCGGGCAGGACGTCGGCGGGCAGCGTGCACCCGTCCACCGCGTACGGGCCGGTGGGCATGGAGCCCGCCGCCTGTGCGGCGCAGCCGGCGGGGCTCGCGATGAACGCCAGGAGCCGCTTGGCCGCCTCGAGCTCGGCGCCCTCGGTGGTCTTCGGGATGTACACGCCGTCGGGCGACCAGACCGTGAGCCCGTTCCGCGCGGGGTCGTCGCCCGGGATCGGGAAGATGCCGATGTCGGTGGCGCCCTCGGGCGAGGCGACGGCCAGCGCCGAGATGCCGTTGGACAGCATCGGGTAGTGCGCGCCCTCGCCGTCGCCGAGCTTGCGCATCCCCTCCTCCATCTTGGCGGTGGGGAAGTCCTCGTTGTAGTAGCCGAGGTCGTGCAGCTCCTGCAGGTGCTGCCAGCCCTTCAGCGCGGCCGGGGAGGTCGCGAACTTGGCCTCGCCGGCGGTGTAGCGCTCGGCGAAGTCGGGTTCGGCGGCGGCGACGTTGTGGAAGTCGCCGAGCACGAACAGCTGCGAGGTGTAGGTGTCGCCGTAGGTCTGGATGACCGGGTCGATGCCCGCCGCCTTGATCGCGGTGTTGTTGGCCATGAACTCGTCCCACGTGCGCGGGACCTCGAGGCCGAGGTCGGCGTAGATGCGCTTGTTGTAGAGGACCGCGCCGGTGAGCTGCGGGCCGAAGGGAGCGCCGTAGACCTGGTCGCCGACCGACACGACCCGCTTGAAGTTCTCCTCGAGCGCGCCGACCCACGGCTGGTCGGTGACCGGCGTGAGGTTCTGCTCGGGGCCGATGGCCTGGAACAGCGAGCCGGAGTTGTAGAGGAACACCTCGCTCATGTCGCCGGTGGCGAGCCGGGTCTTGACGATGTTGTCGCCCTCCGACCCGCCGGGACGGGTCTCGACCTCCACGGTGATGTCCGGGTTCTGCTGCATGAACGCCTCGGCCAACGCCTCGGCGGCGCTCACGGTGCTCTGGTTGCTGGAGACGAGGAAGGTCAGGAGGACCCCGTCGCCACTGCTGGAACCGAGGCTGCCGGCGCTGCAGCCGGCGAGGGCCATCGCGGCACCTGCCGCGAGCGCGATCGTCCGCGCGAGAAGACGCGGGGAGCTGTGCTTCCTCATCTGGACCTCTTTGTCGGACGGGAATTTAAACGTTTCAGACGTTGCGGCGACCCTAAGGGTGCATGTGACGTGCGTCAAGCCCCCGTGCGATCACCGGTGATCGCGGCGGCGGGTCGTGAAAGGTTTCATCACTGGTCGACGGGGCCGGCGGACCAGCCCGTCCAGCGGGTCGGCGTGACGACGAGGACCGGGCCCGCCGGCGGGGCCGCCGCGTACTGCGGGTACTTGGCGACGAGCGCCCGCACGGCCCGCTCGCGCAACGGCCCACCGGTGTGCACCGCGGCCGTGCCGTCCACCCGGACCCACCACAGCGTCGACCAGTCGTCGGCGTAGTGGTCCACGACGATCCCGACCCGCGGATCGCGCTCGACGTCGGCGAGGCGGGCGAGCCGGGTGGTCGTCTTCGGCTTGACCTCGTCCACCGCGGAGCAGATCACGTCGTCCAGCAGCGCGAACGTGATCGGCACCAGGCGCGGGGAGCCGTCGGGGCGCAGCGTCGCGAGCCGGGCCACGGGGGCGGTGGCGAGCCGGGACCGCTGCGCGGACGGGGGCAGAGCGGGCATCCCGCGCAGTCTGGCGCGGGCCCGCCGGGCGGCTACGCTCGGGTCGCATGGCCCCTCCCCCAGCGGTCGCCGTCGCGCCGGGTGTCTTCCGCATCCCGACCGTAGGCTCGTGGGCGGTCAACTCGTTCGCGCTGCTCGACGACGACGGGTCGGTCACGCTCGTCGACACCGGCGTCCAGCGGGCGCCCGCGCGGATCGTCGCCGGGCTGGCCGCGCTCGGCAAGCACCCCGCCGACGTGCAGCGCATCGTGCTCACCCACGCCCACCCCGACCACGCGGGCGGGGCGATGGACATGGCGGCCCGCACCGGCGCCCCGGTGGCCGTGCACGGCGAGGACGCCGGGTTCGTCGAGTCGGGGCAGGCCCCGCCCGGCGACCGCACCACCCTGGCGGGCCGGATCATCGCGCGGCTGCAGAACGGGCGGTTCCCGCCGGTGGCGGTCGGCGAGCGGCTCACCGACGGCCAGGTGCTCGACGTCGCGGGCGGGCTGCGCGTCGTGGCCACCCCCGGCCACACGCCCGGGCACATCTCGCTGCTGCACGAGCCCACCCGCACGCTGATCACCGGCGACGCGATCTTCAACGCGTTCGGCCTGCGCTACCCGCCCCGGTTCGTCTGCAGCGACTTCCGGATGACCAAGCGCACCGCGCACGTGCTGGGCGAGCTCGACTACGACCGGGTCGGCTTCACCCACGGCCCGGAGATCGTCGACGGCGCCCGCGAGGCGGTCCGCCGCTTCCTCGCCGCCTCGCGCCCGGCCTGAATCACACCCGCTGCTGCCGGTTTCCTGCCTCCCTGGGAACAGAAAGTCTGCAGTCGCCGTTGTAGATGACGGATCCGGCGGTCGGGGATGCCGGACCGGACGTGCAGGAAGGAGGCGATGAGCGGATGCTGATGCGCACCGACCCGTTCTACGAGCTGGAGAGGTTCACCCAGCAGGTCTTCGACCACTTCGGCGCGAACTCGCGCAGCGCGATGGCGCCGATGGAGGCCTACCGCGACGGTGACCAGTTCGTCGTCCACTTCGACCTGCCCGGCATCGACCCGGGTTCGATCGACCTGAGCGTCGAGCGTGACGTGCTCACGCTGAAGGCCGAGCGGACCCAGAAGCTGCCGGACGGCGTCGAGACGCTGGTCTCCGAGCGGCCCTACGGCTCGATCACGCGCCAGCTCTTCCTCGGGGAGGGCCTGGACACCGAGCGGATCGAGGCGAGCTACGACGCGGGCGTGCTGACGCTGCGGATCCCGGTGATGGAGCAGGCCAAGCCGCGCCGCATCGAGATCAACGCGAGCGCCCCGAAGGCGATCGCCGCCTGACGACCGCTCGCCCGGTCCGCACCCGCGGCCCGCCGGCCCCGCCGGCGGGCCTTTGCCTTGTCCGCGCTCCGCCGCGCCCTCGATGCCGCGGCCCGGCCCCAACCCTGTCGTGGGTTCGCGCATCCCGAGGGCACGTCACGGACCGCCGGCGGTGTGTGAAGCACATGTGGGAGTCGCCCCCCGAGGCACCGCCCGCCGGCGGCGCCGCGTACGACACAACCCACCTGCGGCCACGCCGCGCCCACCACCCCCGGTTGTCGGGGACCCTCCGTAGCCTGATCCCGTGCTCGCCGTCCACGCCCTCTGGTCCCCTGGCCGCGGGGTGCTGCTGTGGGCCGAGGACGGCGAACGTCCCGCGAGCACCTCGAGCCGGTCCTCGCGCGCCGCCCGGCCCCACCCGTTCGCGGCGCCGGTGTCCGCGCTGGCGGCGCTGCACCCGGGCAAGCCCGCCACCGCCACGCTGCTGCTCCCCTCCCGCCCCGGCGGGCCGCTCGCCTCGCCGGAGCTGGTGCGCAGCCGGGGCCGGTCCGCGCCGCCGCGCGGCGGGCCGGTGCTGCGCGCGTGGACGGTGCCCGCGCTGGTCGTCGACGCCGCCGAGCTGGAGGACCCGGCCGACGAGGCGCGCTACGGTGCGACGGTCGCCCACCTGCGCGCGGTGGCCGCGCTCGCCGCCGACCTCGCCGCCCGCGGCCGGGTGCTGCCCACGCTGCGGCGCCACGGCGGCCACGCCCACGCCCGGTGGCGGCCCGTGGTGCAGGGGCTCGACGCCGTCGCGTTCGACGCGCTCGTCGCCGCGCTGCCGCCGGTCGGGCGGGCGGAGGCGATCGCTCCCGACGCGGGGCCCGACCCGCACGAGCTGATGGCCGACGCGCTCGAGGCGCTCACCGACGCCGCGGTGCGCGACCGGCTCGCCCGCGCGCCGCAGCCGGTCGAGCTCCTCGCGCCCCGGCCCGCTGCCGGTCCCGCGGCGCCGCCCGCCGCGGAGGCCTGGCTCGCCGCCCTGCAGACCGCCGACGGGCGCCTCGACACCGCCGTCCCCGCTTCCGAACTGTCGGCGCTGGAGGAGGCCGTCGCCTCCTGGGACGAGTTCGGCGCGGACACCACCGGCGAGGGCAGGGCCTGCTTCCGGCTGTCGGAGGTCAGCACGCTGCACGACCCGTCCGACCCCGAGCCCGACCTGCTCGACCAGACCGGCGACGGCACGCGGTGGGTGCTGGAGTTCCTGCTGCAGTCCACGTCCGACCCGAGCCTGCTCGTGCCCGCCGAACAGGTGTGGGCGGGCGCCGCCGAGCGGCTGCTCGACTCGCCGCAGGAGCTGCTGCTCGCCGAGCTGGGGCGGGCGGCGCTCGTCTACCCGGCGCTGGCCAGGGCGCTGCGGCAGGCCCGGCCCGGCCGGCTCGACCTCACCGTCGACGACGCCCACGAGTTCCTCACCACCCGCGCCGCGATGCTCGTCGAGGCCGGGTTCGGGGTGCAGCTGCCCCGCGGGTGGGACGGCGCCCGCCGGGTGGGGCTCACCCTGTCGGCCCGCAGCACGCCGGCCGACCGGGTGCTCACCCGCAGCGGGCTGGGCCGCGAGCAGCTGGCGGAGTTCCGCTGGTCGATCTCGGTGGGCGACGAGGAGCTGTCGGAGGAGGAGATCAGCGACCTCGTCGCCACCAAGGCGCCGCTCGTGCGGCTGCGCGGCCGGTGGGTGAGCGTCGACGTCGAGCGCCTGCGCAAAGGGCTCGAATTCCTGCGCCGGGCCAACGCCCGCCGCGACACGGGCGCGCCCACCGCCGCCGAGCTGCTCGCGCTCGCCCAGCGCCACCCCGACGACCAGGGCCCGGAGGCGCCGCCGCTGCCCGTCACCGACATCCGCGCCGACGGGTGGATCGGCGAGCTGCTCGCGGGCACCGCGGAGCGGTCGATCACGCCGATCGAGCCACCGGAGGGCTTCCGCGCCCAGCTGCGCCCCTACCAGCAGCGCGGCGTGTCGTGGCTCGCGTTCCTGTCCGCGCTCGGGCTCGGCGCCTGCCTCGCCGACGACATGGGCCTGGGCAAGACGGTGCAGCTGCTCGCGCTGGAGGCCCACGAGCGCGCACGGGTTCCGCCCGACGAGCGCCGCCCCACGCTGCTGATCTGCCCGATGTCGCTCGTCGGCACCTGGCAGCGGGAGGCCGCCCGGTTCGCCCCCGACCTCCGCGTGCTCGCCCACCACGGGGCGGGCCGCGCCCACGGCGAGGAGCTGCTCGCCGCGGTGGACGCCGCCGACCTCGTCGTCACCACCTACGCCACGGCCGCCCGCGACGGCGATGACCTCGCCCAGGTGGAGTGGCGGCGGCTCGTGCTCGACGAGGCGCAGGCGGTGAAGAACAGCCGGTCCGGTCACGCGCGGGCGGTCCGCCGGTTCACCGCCGAACACCGCGTCGCGCTCACCGGCACCCCGGTGGAGAACCGGCTCTCCGAGCTGTGGTCGATCATGGACGTGCTCAACCCCGGCCTGCTGGGGTCCGCCGAGAGCTTCCGCGCCCGCTACGCCATCCCCGTCGAGCGCCACGGCAACGCCGACGCCGCGGCCCTGTTGCGCCGGGTCACCCGGCCGTACCTGCTGCGGCGGGTCAAGACCGACCCGGCGATCATCGACGACCTCCCGGAGAAGATCGAGATCACCCAGCACTACCGGCTCACCCGCGAGCAGGCGTCGCTCTACCGCACGGTCGTCGACGACATGATGGAGAAGATCGCAGACTCCGAGGGCATCGAGCGCCGGGGCAACGTGCTCGCCGCGATGGCCAAGCTCAAGCAGGTCTGCAACCACCCCGCGCACCTGCTGCACGACGGCTCGCCCATCGGGCACCGCTCCGGCAAGATCATCCGCCTGGAGGAGATCCTCGCCGAGATCCTGGCCGAGGGCGACCGGGTGCTCTGCTTCACCCAGTTCACCGAGTTCGGCCACATGCTCGTCCCGCACCTGTCGGCGCGCTTCGACACCGACGTCGCGTTCCTGCACGGCGGCACCCCGAAGAAGCGGCGCGACGAGATGGTCACCCGCTTCCAGTCCGGCGACGGCCCGCCGATCATGCTGCTGTCGCTCAAGGCGGGCGGCACCGGGCTCACGCTCACCGCGGCCAACCACGTGATCCACCTCGACCGCTGGTGGAACCCCGCCGTGGAGAACCAGGCCACCGACCGGGCCTTCCGCATCGGCCAGCGCCGCAACGTGCAGGTCCGCAAGTTCGTCTGCCCCGGCACCGTCGAGGAGCGCATCGACGAACTGATCACCAAGAAGAAGGCGCTGTCGTCGATGGTCGTCGGCGACGGCGAGGGCTGGCTCACGGAGCTGTCCACCGACACGCTGCGCGAGCTGTTCACGCTCGGCGCGGAGGCCCTCCAGGAGGACACCGAGCAGGAGGGGGCCGATGCCTGACCCCGATCCGTTCTGGTGGCGCGACGCCGAACCCGCCCGGCCGCGCAAGGTCGAGGGCGGCATCCAGATCAACAACACCCGCGGCCCGGTGGCCCGCACCTGGTGGTCGCAGCGCTTCCTGTCGGTGCTCGAGTCGCTCGGCGTCGGCGGGCGGCTCTCGCGGGGGCGCACCTACGCCCGGGCGGGGCAGATCGTCTCCCTCGACGTCGACGTGGGCGGCGCCACCGCCCGCGTGCAGGGCACCCGGCCCCAGCCCTACCAGGTGCGCATCGGGGTGCCCGCGTTCGGCAAGGCGGAGTGGGGCGCGGTCGCCCAGGCGCTCGCCGAGGACGCCTCCTACGCCGCCGCCCTGCTCAACGGCGAGATGCCCCGCGACATCGAGCGGGTCTTCGCCGACGTCGGGCTCTCGCTGTTCCCGTCCGACGCCCGCGACCTGGCGATGGACTGCAGCTGCCCCGACTACGCCGTGCCCTGCAAGCACCTCGCCGCCGTCTGCTACGTGCTCGCCGAGCGCTTCGACGCCGACCCGTTCCAGATCCTCGCCATCCGCGGGCGGCACCGCGAGGCGCTGCTGGAGGAGCTGCGCACCCGCCGCGCCGCGGTCCCCGCACCGGCCCACGGCACGGACCTCGCGGAGGTCATGGACCGGTTCTGGGTGGCGGGCGAGCTGCCGGGCGCCCTCGCCGGGCCCCGCACCCCGCCCGACGCCCTGCTCGACCAGGTGCCGCGGTTCCCCATCGAGGTCCGCGGCCACGAGGTGAGGGAGTTGCTGCGCCCCGCCTACCGGGCGCTCGGGTCGGCGCTCTAGGAAGGGTTCGTGTCGAACTCCCCCCACCTCGCCACCCTCGCCGTGCACGCGGGCAACGCCGTCGACGCCGGGACCGGGGCGATCCGCAGGCCGCTCGTGATGGCCAACTCCTACGCCCTGCCCGAGGACCCGTCGGAGCTGTCCTGGTCGGGCACGGGAACGCCGCTCTACACCCGCAACGGCGGGGCCAACCAGAAGTGGCTGGAGGCCAAGCTCGCCGCGCTCGACGGCGGCACCACCGCGGTCGCGCTCGCCAGCGGGATGGCGGCCATCCACGCGGTGTTCTTCGCGGCGCTGCGCTCCGGCGACCACGTCGTCTCGTCCGACACCACCTACGTCGGCACCTACCGGCTGCTCACCGAGCTGCTGCCGGACAAGTACGGGATCACCGCCACGCTCGTCGACACCTCCGACCCGGAGGCCGTGGCCGCCGCGATCCGGCCGCAGACCCGGCTCGTGCACGTCGAGACCCCGGCCAACCCGACCACCCGCATCACCGACGTGGCGGCGGTCGCCGAGCTCGCCCACGCCGCGGGCGCGCTGCTGTCGGTGGACGCCACCTTCGCCACGCCGGTGCTGCAGCGCCCGCTCACGCTCGGCGCCGACGTGGTCGTGCACTCGCTCACGAAGTACATCAACGGCCACGGCGACGCGATGGGCGGCGCGGTCATCGGCGCGGGCGAGGCCGGCACGGCGCTGGTCGAGGCCGTGCGCGAGCAGGCGATGGTGAACGTCGGCGGCGCGATCAGCCCGTTCAACGCCTGGCTGATCATGCGCGGGTCGGTGACGCTGCCGATGCGGATGCGCACCCACTGCGCGAACGCGCAGGCCGTGGCCGAGTTCCTCGACCAGGACCCGCGCGTGGCCTACGTGGCCTATCCCGGGCTCCGGTCGCACCCGCAGCACGAGCTGGCCGCCCGCACCCTCGACGGCGGATTCGGCGGCATGCTCGCCTTCGCCGTCGAGGGCGACCCCGACACCCAGAACCGGTTCGTCGCGGCGCTGCGGGTGATCACATCGGCGGTGTCGCTCGGCCACGACGAGTCGCTCATCGTGCACGTGTCCGGCGACGACGAGCGCGCCCGCTTCTACCCGGAGGAGTTCCGCCGCTACGGGCACCTCCGGTTCTCGGTGGGCCTGGAGGACCCGCGCGACCTGGTCGCCGACCTCGACCAGGCCCTCACGGCCGCGGTCGGCCCGCGGCCACGGTCCTGACGCGTCCTAGTACTACAGCCGTAGATCGTGATCATGTTGCTGGTCGGCGGCGGTAGTGGCTGGTTCGGGCGCGGTGTTGGTGTCGGCGTCGCCAGTGGCTCCAGCGCAGGACGCTTGCCAGGGACCGGATCG
>Ga0310830_100117_pt1 | contig 131418 bp, 121 predicted proteins | sample WT_ome_5_FD_201301 | JGI IMG/M metagenome (GOLD analysis project Ga0310830, IMG submission 201301) | Sorghum-adapted microbial communities enriched on wild type (WT) sorghum from Joint BioEnergy Institute, Emeryville, California, United... ... | reverse complement strand
CCCCGCAGAACTCATGCCGGACCTCGACGGTCGAGCGAGCAGGGCGATCACCCGGTGGCCACCAGCGGTGCATCCGAACCCTCTCATCACACAGCCCGGACACGAGGAGGGTGCAGCAGTGAGCCGGTTCGACCCTGCGCTGCGCGTCGCCGACGCCGTGCTGTTCGAGGGCTACGTGCTCTACCCGTACCGGGCGTCGGCGACGAAGAACCAGCTGCGCTGGCAGTTCGGGGTGCTCGTTCCCCCGAGTTTCACCGACGGCGGGGAGCCGACCGCGCACCAGGCGGAGGTGCTGCTCGAACCCCGCGACGGGGCCGTGCTGCACGTGCGCGTGCGGTTCCTGCACGTGCAGGCCCGCACCGTGCAGCGCGCCGACGGTGACGCGTTCGTCGACGTGCCCGAGCTGGTGGTCGACGGCGAGCGGCTCGTCGGCTGGGACGAGGCCGTGCCGGTCGAGGTCGACGCCACCGTCGACGCGGCCGACCTGCTCGCGGGCGAGCACGAGGTGCCCATCCGTGCCCCGGCCGAGCGCTACGAGGAACCGGTCCGCGACGCCGCAGGCGCGACCGTCGGGCGGATCGTGCGCGAGCGGTGGCCCCTGGAGGGGGTGCTGCGGCTGTCCGCGCAGGTCCTCGCCGGCCCGTACGTCGTGCGGGTGCGTGCCCGCGTCGAGAACACCGCCACGCCGCCCGTCGCGTCCCGGCAGGAGGCGCTGCGGCACGCGCTCGTGGCCGCGCACACCCTGCTCGCCGTGGCCGGCGGGTCGTTCCTCTCGCTGCTGGAGCCGGCGGAGTGGGCGCGGCCGATCGCGGCGGTCTGCGAGAACACCGGGGTGTGGCCGGTGCTCGTCGGCGGGGACGCGCTGGTGCTCGCCTCCCCGATCATCCTCTACGACCAGCCGGAGATCGCCCCGGAGAGCCCGGGCGACCTGCACGACGGCCTGGAGATCGACGAGATCCTCGCCCTGCGCACCATGGCGCTCACCGACGCCGAGAAGCGGGAGGCCAGGGCCACCGACCCGCGCGCAGCGGCGATCGTCGACCGGGTCGACGCCATGCCGCAGGAGGTCCTCGACCGGCTGCACGGCGCGATCCGCTACCTGCGCGGCGGCGCACCGGACGAGCCACGGCCGTGGTGGGACCCCGGCGCCGACCCCACGGTGTCACCGGAGACCGACGCGGTCACCGTCGACGGCGTCGCCGTCGCCCGCGGCAGCCGCGTGGTGCTGCGCCCCCGGCGGGACCGACACCGCTGTCGCACCGATGCGCAGGACCTGTTCCTCGCCGGCCGCACCGCAACGGTCGCCGCGGTGCTGCGCACCGTCGACGACGAGTGGCACCTCGCGGTCACCCCCGACGACGACCCGGAGGCCGCCGAGCTCATGGCCGCGCACGGCCGCTACCTGTACTTCGCGCCGGACGAGGTCGAGCCGCTGGAGGTGGCGCCGTGACCGGCATGCTCGTGGCGGGGCTGGGCAACGTCTTCCTCGGCGACGACGGGTTCGGCGTCGAGGTCGTGCGGCGGCTCGCCGCGGAACCGCAGCCGGAGGGCGTGCGGGTGGGCGACTTCGGCATCCGCGGCCTGCATCTCGCCTACGAGCTGCTCGACGGCTACGACACCGTCGTGCTCGTCGACGCGGGCTCCCGCGGCGGCGCCCCCGGCGAGCTGCACCTTCTCGAGGTCAGCCCGGACGACCTGCCGGACCTGGCAACCCCCGACGAGCTGGTGGGAGCGGGCGGCGTCCTCGACGCGCACGCGATGACCCCGGACGCGGTGCTGGCGCTGCTCGCCACCCTCGGCGGTAGCCCGGGGCGGGTGCTCGTGCTCGGCTGCGAACCGGCCGTCGTCGACGAGCGGATGGGGCTGTCCCCACCGGTCGAGGCCGCCGTGGACGTCGCGCTCGCCGAACTGCGCGCGCTGATCGCGGCCCGAGGGGAGGTGGACCGATGCGCAAGCTGATCGCGCTGGCCCTGGCAGGTGCCGTCGCGCTGGCGGTGGCCAAGTCCCTGCCGGACATCAAGCGCTACCGCCGGATGCGGCAGATGTGAGGTGAGCGGACATGTGCCTGGGCATCCCGGGTGAGGTGGTCGAGGTCGGCGTGGACCGGCCCGACCTGGCGATGGTGGACGTGAGCGGCGTCAAGCGGGCGATCAACATCGGCCTGCTCGACGAGGGCGAGGTCGGCCCCGGCGACTGGGTCCTGATCCACGTCGGGTTCGCCATGTCCAAGATCGACGAGGCCGAGGCGAAGGCGGCCATGGAGTTCCTCGAGGGGATCGGGCAGGCCTACGCCGACGAGATGGCGGCGCTGCTCGAGTCGCGGATCGAGTAGGAGGACCGGGCATGCGTTTCGTCGACGAGTTCCGCGACGCCGGAACCGCCCGCGCGCTCGCCTCGCGGATCGCCGAGCTGTGTCGATCGATACCGGGCGAACCCGGCCGCGAGTACAAGTTCATGGAGGTGTGCGGCGGCCACACCCACACGATCTACAAGCACGGCCTCGAGGACCACCTCCCCGACACCGTGACACTCGTGCACGGCCCGGGCTGCCCGGTGTGCGTGATCCCCATGGGCCGGGTGGACGACGCGATCGCCATCGCCGAGCAGCCGGACGTCATCATGACCACCTTCGGCGACATGATGCGGGTGCCGGGCTCGCGCGGCACCTTCCTCGAGTCGAACGCCGCGGGCGCCGACATCCGGATGGTGTACTCGCCGCTGGACTCGCTCAAGATCGCCCGGCAGAACCCGGACAAGCGGGTCGTGTTCATGGGGATCGGGTTCGAGACCACGGCCCCGTCGACCGCGATGACGCTGCTGCGCGCGGCCCGCGAGGGCATCGACAACTTCGCGGTCTTCTGCAACCACGTCACGATCATCCCGGCGATCAAGGCCATCCTCGACTCGCCCGACCTGCGCCTCGACGGGTTCGTCGGCCCCGGCCACGTCTCCACGGTGATCGGGTGCCGTCCGTACGAGTTCATCCCCCGCGACCACGGCAAACCGCTCGTGTGCTCCGGGTTCGAGCCGCTGGACATCCTGCAGTCGGTGCACATGCTGCTGCGCCAGCTCGCCGAGGGCCGCTGCGAGGTGGAGAACCAGTACAGCAGGGTCGTGCCCTGGGACGGCAACCCGCGGGCGCTGCGGGCGATCGCCGAGACCATGCAGCTGCGGCCCTACTTCGAGTGGCGCGGGCTGGGCTTCATCTCGCACTCGGCCCTCCAGCTGCGCGACGCCTACCGGGCCTTCGACGCCGAGCTGATCTTCGACGTGCCCGGGGTGCGCGTCGCGGACCCGAAGGCGTGCCAGTGCGGCGAGGTGCTCAAGGGGGTGCTCAAGCCCTGGGAGTGCAAGGTCTTCGGCACCGCCTGCACGCCGGAGACGCCGATCGGCACCTGCATGGTGTCGTCGGAGGGTGCGTGCGCCGCCTACTACAACTTCGGCCGGTTCAGCCGCGAACGCGTGCGGCACGCGACGGCGCTGCCGACCCCGTCGATCGGGCGGAGATGACCGAGATGACCACCGACGAACAGCAGGTGCTCGACCGCATCGACCGGGCGCGGCGGCGCAGGCCGCGCGTGCGGGAGGAGCGGATCACGATGGCGCACGGCGCGGGCGGCAAGGCGACGCACACCCTCGTCGAGGCGCTCTTCCTCGACGCCTTCCGCAACCCGCAGCTGGAGCGGCTGGAGGACCAGGCCGTGTTCCCCGCCGCGGGCGGGCGGTTCGCGTTCACCACCGACTCGTACGTGGTGTCGCCGCTGTTCTTCCCCGGGGGCGACATCGGCGAGCTCGCCGTGAACGGCACCGTGAACGACCTCGCGGTATCCGGGGCGAGTCCGCTACACCTGTCGGCCGGGTTCATCCTCGAGGAGGGCTTCCCGGTGGCCGACCTGCAGCGGATCGTCGCCTCGATGGCGGCCGCCGCCGCGGCCGCGAACGTCACGGTCGTCACCGGTGACACGAAGGTGGTGCAGCGCGGCAAGGCCGACGGCTGCTACATCACCACCGCCGGGGTCGGGGTGCTCGAGCGCGACGTCGAGCTCGGGGCCGACCGGGCCCGCCCGGGGGACGCCGTGCTGGTCTCCGGGCCGATCGGCGACCACGGCGTCACGATCATGCTGGCCAGGGGCGAGCTGGAGATCTCATCGGACATCGCCTCCGACACCGCCCCGCTCGCCGGCCTGGTCGACGCCCTGCTCGACGCCGTCCCGCGCGGCGTGCGGTGCCTGCGCGACGCCACCCGCGGCGGCGTGGCGACGATCCTCAACGAGGTGGCGGCCGCGTCCGATGTCGCGGTCGTGGTGGACGAGGCGGCCGTGCCGATGCGCGCCGAGGTGCGCGGCGCCTCGGAGATCCTCGGCATCGACCCGCTGTACGTGGCCTGCGAGGGCCGGATGGTCGTGGTGGTCGACGGGGCGCAGGCCCCCGCGGCGCTGGACGCGCTGCGCTCCCACCCGCTCGGCGCGGGCGCGGCGGTGGTCGGGACGGTCGCCGCGGACCCGCCGGCGCTGGTGCTGCTGCGCACCGAGTTCGGCGGCACCCGGATCGTCGACATGCTGATCGGCGACCCGCTGCCGCGCATCTGCTAGCCGAAAGGACGCGCCATGAGCACACCGGGCACGCCGCAGGAGGACCCGGTCAGCCGCTCGTCGGGCGGAGGCGACGCGGGCCCTCCCGGCCCCGGCCGGGAGGTCTCCGAGGAGGAGCGCGGCGGCGTCGGCGACACCGACACCGAACCCGAGCCCGCGCTGGGCGTCGGCGAGCACATCACCCGCGCCGGCGAGTCGCTCGCCGGGCAGGACACGGGCGAGGAGGGCCGCACGGGCCCGGCCCGACGCCCGCACGGCCGCCAACCCGACGAGAGCGGGATCTCCGAGCAGGAAGGCGGAACGGACAGCCCGGTCGCGGGCGAACCCGGCGACCAGGGCGGCTGAGGCGCTGACCCGCACCGACGAACGGCGCGTTCGTCGGATCCGGTGGGGCCGCTTCACCGCATCCGGGCGGCCGCCACGGCCGCCTGGCCCAGGCTGATGCCGCCGTCGTTGGTAGGCACCCGCGAGTGCGTCAGCACCCGGAACCCGGCGCCCTCCAGGCCGGCCACCGCGGTGGCCAGCAGCAGCACGTTCTGCCACACCCCACCGGAGAGCGCGACGGTCGTCTCGCCCGTGGCCGCACGCGCCCGCTCGCAGCCGGCCACCACGGTCGCGGCGAGCCCGCGGTGGAACCGCGCGGCCACCGCCGGGACGGGCACGCCCGCGAGCGCGTCGGCGACGACGGCGCGGACGAGGTCGGCGCCCTGCACCCGGAACGGCGCCCCGTCGCTGATCCGCACCGGGTAGCTGCCGGTGTGCGCCGGGTCCGCGCGCTGCTCCAGCTCGATCGCCGCCTGTCCCTCGTAGGTGGTGATGTCCCGCACCCCGAGCAGCGCGGCGACCGCGTCGAACAGCCGGCCCGCGCTGGAGGTGAGCGGCGCGTTGAGGCCGGTGCGGGCCATGGCGGTGACGGCGTCCCAGCGGTCGGCGTGCCTGCCGACGACGTCGAGCCCGCCCGGCGGGCCGTCGGGGAACGCCGCCGCGAGGTGGGCGGCCGCCATCCGCCAGGGCTCGCGGACCGCGGCCGCGCCGCCCGGCATCCGCACCGGTTCCAGGTGGCCGAGGCGGCGATGGTCGGTGAGGTCGGCGAGCAGGAACTCCCCGCCCCACAGCGTGGTGTCGGTGCCGAAGCCGAGCCCGTCGAGCGCCACGCCGATCACCGGCCCGGTCTCGCCGTTGTCGGCGAGGCAGGACGCGACGTGCGCGTGGTGGTGCTGCACGCCCACGTGCTCCACCCCCTCCAGCGCGAGCGCGTACTTCGTGGACAGGTACTCCGGGTGCAGGTCGTGCGCCACGACCTCGGGGGTGATGTCGAACAGCCGCCGGAAGTGGGCGATGCCCTCGGTGAAGCTGCGGTGGGTCTCGTGGTTCTCCAGGTCGCCGATGTGGTGCGAGACGAACGCGTGCCGGTCGCGGGCGAGGCAGAACGTGTTCTTCAGCTCCGCCCCGCAGGCGAGCACCGGGCGGCGCGCCGCGACGGGCAGCGGCACCGGGTGCGGCACGTAGCCGCGGGAGCGGCGGATCGGGTACTCCCGGTCCCGGAACACCCGCACCACCGAGTCGTCGGTACGGGTGTGGATCGGGCGGTCGTGGGTGAGGGTCGCGTCCACGATCCCGGCGAGCCGGGTGGCTGCGTCGTCGTCGCGGTAGGCGATCGGCTCGTCGGAGGTGTTCCCGCTGGTCAGCACGAACGGGCGCCCGACCGCCCCGGCGAGCAGGGTGTGCAGCGGCGTGTAGGGCAGCACCAGCCCCAGCGACGCGTTGCCGGGGGCGACGGCGTGCGCGACCCCGGCGTCCGCCCGGCGCGGCAGCAGCACGATCGGCCGCCGCGGGCCGGTCAGCACCGCTTCCGCGGCGGCGTCGACGACGCAGAGCCGCCGCGCCCACCCCAGGTCGGGCACGAGCACCGCGAACGGCTTGTCCTCCCGGTGCTTGCGCGACCGCAGGGTGGCGACGGCGTGCTCGTCGGCCGCGTCGGCGGCGACGTGGTAGCCACCGAGCCCTTTGACCGCCAGCACCGCGCCGGCGTCGAGCAGCGCGGCCGCCCCGGCGATCGGGTCGCCGTCGACGGGCGTGCCGGTGGCGTCGAGCAGCCGCAGCCGCGGGCCGCACGCGGGGCAGCAGATGGGCTGGGCGTGGTAGCGCCGGTCGGCGGGGTCGGTGTACTCGCGCCGGCAGTCGTCGCACATCTCGAAGCCGGCCATCGTGGTGGACTGCCGGTCGTAGGGGACGTCGGTGACGATCGTGAACCGCGGGCCGCAGTGCGTGCAACTGGCGAACGGGTGCCGATGCCGCCGGTCGCCCGGGTCGGCGACCTCGGCGAGGCAGGCCGCGCAGGTGGCGGTGTCGGGGGAGACCAGGGTGCGGGTGGACCCCGGCCGGCTCGCGACGATGCGGAACACCCGCTCGCCGATCGGGGCGAGGGGCTCGGCCGTGACCCGCTCGATCACCGCGAGCGGCGGGGCCTCGCGGTGCAGCGCGTCCTGGAACGCGCCGACCGCCGCGGGGTCGCCCTCCACCTCGACGAACACCCCGGCCGCATCGTTGCCGACCAGCCCGCCGAGCGCCAACCGGGTGGCGAGCGCGTGCGCGAACGGGCGGAACCCGACGCCCTGCACCACGCCCTCGACGCGGAGCCGGGCGCGGACGGTCGTCACGGCCGTCGGGTGCGCAGCCAGGCGTACCAGGCCGCGAGGCCCTGGCCGCGGGTCGCCGAGACGGGCAGGACGTCGAGGCCCGGGTTCACGTGCGTGGCCAGCGCGGTGCAGCGCCCCGCGTCGAAGTCGACGTGGGGGAGCAGGTCGACCTTGGTGAGCAGCATCAGGTCGGCCGCGCGGAACATCTGCGGGTACTTGAGCGGCTTGTCGGCACCCTCGGTCACCGACATGATCACCACCTTCGCTCGCTCGCCCAGGTCGAACAGCGCGGGGCAGACGAGGTTGCCGACGTTCTCGATCATCACGACGGAGCCGTCCGGTGGCCCCAGCTCGCGGATCCCGCGGGCGACCATGTCGGCGTCGAGGTGGCAGCCGCTGCCGGTGTTGATCTGCACGGCGGCGCAGCCGGTGGCCCGGATCCGCTCGGCGTCGAGGCCGCTCGCCTGGTCGCCCTCGACGACCGACACCGCGAGCTCGCCGCCGACGTCGCGGATGGTGCGTTCCAGCAGCGTGGTCTTGCCCGCGCCCGGCGAGCTCATCAGGTTGAGCGCCACGATCCCGTGCTCGGCGAAGAAGCGCCGGTTCGACGCGGCGAGCTGGTCGTTCTTGGCGAGCACGTCCAGCTCGAGCGTGATCACCCGCGTGTGGCCGTGCCCGTGTTCGTGGGGCGCGGTGGTGCCGGAGCAGCCGCAGGTGGCGCACATGTCAGTCTCCGATCTCCAGCTGCCGGATCTTCAGTTGCTGCCCGCCGGTGATCTCGAGGTTCGCGCTCCCGCACGGGCAGAGCGGGATCTGGTCCGGCAGCTCGACGTCGGCGGCGCAGTCGCGGCAGCGGGCCCGACCGGGGGTGTCGACGATCACCAGCTGCGCTCCTTCGCACGGCGTGCCGGCGGCGCACAGCTCGAAGCAGAACCGCACGGCGTCGGGCAGGACGCCGGACAGGCGGCCGATCTCCAGGGTGAGCGAGCGCACGGCGGAGCCGCCCGCGTGCTCGGTCACGGCGTCGACCACGCTCCGGGTGATGGACAACTCGTGCATCGGCCCTGCACCGCCCTGTGCTCCCCGTCACATCCACCCACCGGCGGGGATCGGTGTCAACTCGAGCCCGAGGTCAACTCGGGCGTGGCGCACCCGGCGGCGGCGCGGTGGTGCCGCGGACGACGAGCTCGGTGGCGAGCTCGACGTGGTGGGAGTCGAGCGTCTCACCCGCCGCCATCTGCAGCACGGTCTTGACCGCGACGCGGCCCATCTCGCGCAGCGGCTGGCGGATCACGGTGAGCGGGGGAGAGGCGAAACGGGCGAGCTCGGTGTCGTCGAAGCCGGTGACGGACAGGTCCTGCGGGACCCGCAACCCGCGCAGGCGGGCGGCCTCGATGACCCCCAGCGCGATGGTGTCGCTCCCGCCGACCACGGCCGTGGGCCGCTCGCGGAGGTTGAGCAGGTGCGCGCCCGCGCGCAGCCCCACCTCGTAGTGGAAGTGCTCGTTGTGCACCAGGTCGGGGTCGGCGGCGATCCCGGCGGCCTCCAGCGCGGCGCGGTAGCCGTGCAGGCGGGCCTGGTTGCAGCCGGCGCCGGGCGGCCCGCCGATGTAGCCGATCCGCCGGTGCCCGAGGCCGAGCAGGTGCTGGGTGGCGGCGAGGCCGCCCGCGAAGTTCGTGGACCCGACGCTGGTGACCTCGACGCGCGGGAGGCTCATCGGGTCGAGCACGACCAGCGGCAGGCCCGTGGCCGCCAGCGCGTCGATGTAGGCGCTGATGAGCGAGCCGGTCAGGACGACGACCCCGGCCCGCCCGCTGGTCGCGACCCGCCGCGCCCACTCCTGCGGGGACGGGCCCTCGTCGTCGATCCGGTCGATCACGATCGAGGCGCCCATCTCCGTGCCCGCGTGCACGACGCCGGAGAGCACCTCCGTGGCGTAGGCGCCGAACTCGCCGTGGACGACCAGCTCGACGGTCGCATCCGCGCCGGCGGACTTGCGCGCCGACGGTGGCACGTACGCGTGCTGTCGCAGGAGCTCCTCCACGAGGGCGCGCGTCTCCGCCGCGACGTCCTGACGGCCGTTGACGACCTTGGACACCGTGGCGACCGAGACGCCGGCCGACGCGGCGATCTGCGCGAGCGTGGTTCGTCCGGTCTGCCGCCCGCCGGCAGACACATGCGATCCGGTCAGGGGGCCTCCTCCGGCCGCGGTGCGGGATGTTCGCACGGTAACCGCCGAAGCGCCGTTTGGGGAACCGATATCGAAAATTTTCGGTGGAGAACCTGCGGCACCGCGCGCTTGACGGCGTCCCGCGGGGCTCATTATGGTGCGGTTCACGCGAGGTATTTCGAAAGTTTTCGGAGCCGTCGTCGACGGCCCCGATCCGGATCGAGCGGCCGCACGGATGCGGCCCGGCGCAACGGAGATCGACGTGGATCAGAACCGGTTTTCCCGACGGTCGTTCCTGGCCATGGCCATGGCCGCACCGATCGGTGCGAGTGCGCTCGCGGCCTGCGGCACCACGGGGCCCGGCCAGGCGCGCAGCGGTGAGGCCACCATCTGGTACCTCACCGGCCAGCCGCAGGAGGGCCTGCGCAAGGCGTCGGTCGACGCCTTCAACGAAGCGCACCCGGACGGCCAGCTCGTGGCCACGTTCTTCGAGAACGACGCCTACAAGACGCGCATCCGGACCGCCGTCGGGGCGAACCAGGCTCCCACGATCATCTGGACCTGGGGTGGCGGCGGCCTGCGCGACTACGTCAACAACGGCCAGGTCGACGACCTCACCGACTGGTTCGCGCAGAACCCCGAGGTGAAGGAGAAGCGGTTCGACACCGCCTTCCCGGCGGCCACGATCGACGGGCGGATCTACGCCGTGCCGTGCGAGCAGGTCTCGCCGATCGTCATGTTCTACAACAAGGAGCTGTTCGAGCAGGTCGGCGCGCAGCCGCCCACCACGTGGGACGAGCTGATGGCGCTCGTGCCGGTCTTCAACAACGCCGGGATCGCCCCGATCTCGCTGGCCGGCCAGTCGCGCTGGACCAACATGATGTGGCTCGAGTTCCTGTTCGACCGCCAGGGCGGGCCGGAGGTCTTCGACGCCATCGCGGCGGGCGAGTCGAACGCCTGGTCGCACCCGGCCGCGCTCGAGGGCCTGAAGAAGGCGCAGGACCTCGTGCGGGCGGGCGGTTTCGTCAACGGTTTCCAGTCCATCGCCGCCGACGCCAACGCCGACCAGGCGCTGCTGCACCAGGGCCGCGCGGCCATGATGCTGCACGGCGCGTGGACCTACGGCTCCATGAAGGAGGAGGGCGGCGACTTCGTCCCCAGCGGCAAGCTGGGTTGGTTCCCGTTCCCCGCGATCGAGGGCGGCGCCGGCGACCCGAGCACGGGCGTCGGGAACCCGGCGTCGTTCCTCGCGCTCTCGTCGCAGGCGAGCGAGGAGCAGAAGGCGATCGCGCTGGAGTACTTCAAGTCCGGGCTCCTGACCGAAGCCGACATCGACGGGTGGGTCGCGAGCGGCGCCGTGCCGATCGTCAAGGGCGTCGACAGCAAGTTCACCGGCCCGGACGCGCCCTTCCAGCAGTTCGTCTACGACACCGCGACGCAGGCCAAGACCTGGGTGCACTCGTGGGACCAGGCGCTGCTGCCCGCGACGGCCGAGGTGCTGCTCAACAACATCGAGCAGCTGTTCTCGCTGTCGATCACCCCTGAGCAGTTCGCCAGCAACATGAACGCGGCCCCGACGTCGTGAGCAGTGCGACCGTTGGCGCTCGGCAGAACGGGTCGCTGTCGTGGCTCGTTCTGCCGGCGCTGGTGTTCTTCACCGCCTTCGGGATCATCCCGCTGATCGGTGTGCTCCTCTTGAGCTTCACCAGCTGGAACGGCATCGGCGAGATCGTCCCGATCGGGTTCGAGAACTGGGTGTCGGTGCTGTCCGACCCCGGCCTGTACCACTCGCTGGGCGTCACGTTCCTGATCATGGGGCTGTCCTGGCTCGTGCAGACCCCGATGAGCATCCTGGTCGGGGTGTTCACCGCGGGCCAGCAGCGCTACCGCGGCGTGCTCGCGGTGCTGTACTTCACGCCGCTGCTGCTCAGCTCGGCGGCGATCGCGATCACCTACAAGGCGCTGCTGGACCCCAACTTCGGGCTCGGCGCCTCGCTGGGGATCCCGCTGCTGGTGCAGAACTGGCTGGGTGACCCCGTGCTCGCGATCGCGACGGTGGTCTTCGTCGTGTCCTGGCAGTACATCCCGTTCCACGCCCTGATCTACCAGGGCGCGGTGCGCCAGATCCCGGCGTCGCTGTACGAGGCGGCGCGGATCGACGGCGCCGGGCGGGTGCGGCAGTTCTTCTCGATCACGCTGCCGCAGCTGAAGTACACGATGATCACGTCGTCGACGATGATCGTCGCCGGGTCGATGACGCTGTTCGACCTGATCTTCGTCCTCACCCTCGGTGGCCCGAGCGACGCCACCCGCGTGCTGGCGCTGGACATGTACCTGCGGGGGTTCCGGGGCAACATGATGGGGCCCGCGAGCGTGATCGCGCTGATCATCGTCGTGGTCGCGGTGCTGCTCGCGATGGGCATCCAGCGCCTGGGTGGCAAGGACGCCAATGCGAGCCAGCTGGAAGGAGCCTGACGTGGCCGCACCGACCAGCGCCGCCGCCGGCGCCCCTTCGGCGGTCTCCGTCACGCCCCCCGGGCGCACCCCGTCGCAGCGGCGGCGGCGCCCGACGACGAGCGACCGGCCGAACTACCTGGGCGGGTTCGCCGGGTTCGTGTGGCTCTTCATCACGATCATCCCCGTCTACTGGGTGGTGATCACCAGCTTCAAGCCGCAGTCGGCCTACTACTCGAGCAACCCGCTGCTCCCCGCGGAGCCGACCCTGGACAACTACCTGGACGTGCTCGAGGCCGACTTCCTGAGGTACTTCCTGAACTCGGTGATCGTGACCGTCTCGGCGACCGCACCCGCGGTGCTGTTCTCGTTCATGGCGGCGTTCGCGATCGTCCGGGGCGGCGGCAGCCGGTTCCTGCGGTTCAGCAACACGCTCTTCCTGATGGGGCTGGCCCTCCCGCTGCAGGCCGTGATCATCCCGGTCTACCTGATCATCATCCGGCTGAGCCTCTACGACAGCCTGCTCGCGCTGATCCTGCCCTCGATCGCGTTCGCGATCCCGCTCTCGGTGCTGATCCTGGCCAACTTCATCCGGGACGTGCCCAACGAGCTGTTCGAGTCGATGCGGATGGACGGGGCGAGCGAGTGGGGCACCATGTGGCGGCTGGCGTTCCCGCTCACCCGCCCCGCGCTGGTCACGGTGTCGATCTACCAGGGGCTGCAGGTGTGGAACGCGTTCCTGCTGCCGCTGGTGCTCACCCAGAGCCCGGAGCTGCGGGTGCTGCCGCTGGCGCTGTGGGCGTTCCAGGGCGAGTACGGGATCAACGTGCCGGCCGTGCTCGCCTCCGTGGTGCTCGCGACGCTGCCGATCCTCGCGCTGTACGTGCTCGGACGCAGGCAGCTGGTCGCCGGGATGATCGCAGGCTTCTCCAAGTGAGCTGGCTCCACCGAGTGGAAGGACAACCGTGACGGAACGGCATGCGTTGGTCGTGCGCGGAGGCTGGGAGGGCCACCAGCCCGTCGAGGCCACCGACTACTTCCTCCCGCACCTCGAGGCCAACGGGTTCACCGTCCGGGTCGAGGACTCCCCGAAGGTCTACGCCGAGACCGACTACATGGACGGCGTCGACCTGATCGTGCAGTGCATGACGATGAGCACGATCGAGAAGGACGAGCTCGCCGGGCTGTGCCGCGCCGTCGAGAACGGCACCGGGCTCGCCGGCTGGCACGGCGGCATCGCCGACTCCTACCGCAACTCCAGCGACTACCTGCAGCTCGTCGGCGGGCAGTTCGCCTGCCACCCGCCCAAGGCGCCCGAGGAGCGCACGGGGGAGCAGTCGGACTACTTCATCCCGTACCGGGTGGAGATCACCGTCCCCGACCACCCGATCACGGAGGGGATCGCGGACTTCGACCTCGTCACCGAGCAGTACTGGGTGCTCTCCGACGAGTACAACACCGTCCTCGCCACCACCACGCTCGCCAAGAACGAGTGGGAGCCGTGGCACCGGCCGGTCACGTCGCCCGCCATCTGGACCCGGGACTGGGGCAAGGGCCGGGTGTTCGTCTGCACGCCGGGCCACGACATGGACGTGGTCCGCAACCCGAACGTCACCACGATCATCCAGCGGGGGATGCTGTGGGCGGCCCGCTGAGGGTCGGGGTCGTCGGCGCCGGCAACATCTCCGGGCAGTACTCCGCGAGCCTGGCCCGGTTGCCCCAGGTGCGGGTGAGCGCCGTGTGCGACCTGCGGCCGGACCGAGCCGCCGCGCTCGCCGCGGAGCACGACGGCGCCCGCGTGCTCGACCTGCCCGACCTGCTCGCCGCCGACGACGTCGACGCGGTGCTCGTGCTGACCCTGCCCGCCACCCACGCCGAGGTGGCGCTCGCCGCCCTCGCCGCGGGCAAGCACGTCTACGTGGAGAAGCCGCTCGCCACGTCGGTGGCGGAGGGCCGCGAGGTCGTCAAGGCGGCCGCCGCGGCGGGTCTGCGGGTGGGGTGCGCGCCCGACACCGTGCTCGGCACCGGCGTGCAGACGGCCCGCGCCGCGATCGACGCGGGCCGGATCGGCACGCCGCACTCGGCCACGGCGTTCATGACCACGCCCGGCCACGAGCGCTGGCACCCGGATCCGGAGTTCTACTACCAGCCCGGCGGCGGCCCGCTGCTCGACATGGGCCCGTACTACCTGACGTCGCTGGTGCACCTGCTGGGCCCGGTCACCCGGGTCGTCGGCGCGTCCACCCGGCCGTCGGCCACCCGGACGATCGGGTCCGGCCCGAAGGCGGGCACGTCGTTCGACGTCGCGGTCGACACGACGATCACCGGGATCCTCGAGCACGCCTCCGGCGCGCTGTCCACGCTCATCATGAGCTTCGACACCTGGGCCGCCCGGCTGCCCCGGATCGAGGTGTACGGCACGCGCGGCTCGCTGTCGGTGCCCGACCCCAACCACTTCGCCGGCCCCGTGGAGCTGTATTCGGCGTCCGCGGTCGACGACGGGTGGGTCGACATCGGCGCCACCGCCGGCTACACCGACTCCGGCCGCGGCTACGGGCTCGCGGACATGGCGCTCGCCATCGCCGAGGACCGCCCGCACCGGGCCGGCGACGAGCTCGGCCTGCACGTGCTGGAGATCATGGAGGCCGTGCAGCAGGCCGCCGACACCCACGACGCGGTGAAGATCACGACCACCTGCGAGCGCCCGGCCGCGGTGACCGGGACGGTGGATCTGGCCTGCGCCTGACGCCGATCGCCGGTCCGCCCGCCGACCCGACCAACTCGGCGGCGCGCCCCGCGGCCCCCGCTTCGATTTGTGCCGCGGGCGCCGGCGTGCCAGAGTGCCGCGGGCACTGTGCTGGAGGGCCGCCGTGCTGGAGGGCACCGCGCCGGCCAGAGCGCTGCGACGAGCCGGAGGGCCGCGACGAGTCGATCGGGAGGTGGTCGTGAGGAGCACGTTTCGCGTCGGGATCAGGGACGTGACGTGAACTTCCTCGACTACCTGGCCACGAGGTGGGACAACCTCCTCGAGCTGGCGGTCGAGCACGCGGTCGTCACGATCGTGGCCGTCCTGATCGCCACCGTGGTGGGTGTCGCGCTGGGGATCGCCACCTACGACCGCCCTCGGTCGCGGCAGCTGGTGATCGCCACCACCTCCGTGTTCCTCACGATCCCGTCGCTGGCGCTGTTCGGCCTGTTCATCAACGTGTTCGGGATCGGCACGACGTCGGTGGTCGTCGCGCTGGTCATGTACTCGCTTCTGCCCATCGTCGCCAACACGGTGGTGGGGCTGCGCGAGGTGGACCCGGCCGTCGTCGAGTCGGCCAGGGGCATGGGCATGAGCCGCGCCCAGCGGCTGGTGCGCATCGAGCTGCCGCTCGCCTGGCCGGTGATCCTCACCGGAATGCGGGTGTCCACCCTCATCACGCTCGGGATCACCGCGATCGGCGCCTACATCCAGGGCCCCGGCCTCGGCAACGACATCTTCGCCGGGGTGTCGCGCCTGTCCAGCCCGAACGCGCTCAACCTGGTGCTCGGCGGCACGCTCGGCGTGGTCGTGCTCGCCGTGCTGTTCGACCTGTTCTACGTCCTGCTGAACCGCCTCACCACGTCGAGGGGGATCCGATGACCCGGACCAAGATCCGCCTCGAGCACCTCACGAAGCGCTTCCCCGGGCAGGCGACGCCCGCGGTCGACGATCTCTCCCTCGAGATCCCCGAGGGCGAGATCGTGATCTTCGTGGGCCCGTCGGGCTGCGGCAAGACCACCACGATGAAGCTGATCAACCGGCTGATCGAGCCCACCTCGGGCCGGATCTTCCTCGACGACGAGGACGTCACCCGCGTCGACCCGGACCGGCTGCGCAGGCGCATCGGCTACGTCATCCAGCAGATCGGGCTCTTCCCGCACCAGACGATCGCGGAGAACATCGCGACGGTCCCGCGCCTGCTGAGGTGGGACAAGGCGCGGATCGCCGCGCGCGTGGACGAGCTGCTCGAGCTGGTCGGCATGGACCCGGCCGCCTACCGCGACCGCTACCCGAAGCAGCTGTCCGGCGGGCAGCGCCAGCGCATCGGCGTCGCCCGCGCCCTGGCCGCCGACCCCGACGTGATGCTCATGGACGAGCCGTTCGGCGCGATCGACCCCATCACGCGGGACCGGCTGCAGAACGAGTTCCTGCGCATCCAGGCGGAGATGAAGAAGACGATCGTCTTCGTCACCCACGACATCGACGAGGCGATCAAGATGGGGGACCGGATCGCGATCCTGCGGGAGGGCTCGCGCGTCGCCCAGTACGACACCCCGGAGAGAATCCTCGTCGAGCCGGCCGACGAGTTCGTCGCCGACTTCATCGGCCGCGGCGCCTCGCTCAAGCGCCTGTCGCTGTCGCGGGTGCGCGACATCGAGCTGGGGGAGTGGCCGACCGTGGCCGAGGACGCCGACCGCGCCGACGCGCGCCGCACCCTGCTCGCGAGCGACAAGGCCAGCCTGCTCGTGCTCGACGGAGAACGCCGCCCCCGCAGCTGGGTGAGCAGCGACCACCTGGCCGCGGCCAACGGGCGCAAGCTCTCCGAGGTCGGGCTGCCGATCGCGGTGGTCACGCCGCAGGCGACCCTGTCGGACACGCTCGACGAGATGCTCACCGCCCGCTACAGCACCGCGGTCGTGGTCGACGACGCGGGCCGCTACGCGGGTGTCGTCGACATCGACACGATCAACGAGGCCATCCGCGGCATGCGGGCGCGGGAACGCAGCGCGGCGCGTGACCGGCTCGAGACCACGGCGCAACCGGACCCGGCGCCATGACCGTCGCGATCGCCGAGGAGGTCGAGCGGCCGCATCGCCGGTCGCTCGCCGGGTACGCCGTCACGCCGGCGGTGCTGCTGCTGGTGGTGGCCGGGCTCGCGCTCTACGTGAGCAACCGGGAGCTGGACAGCATCGAGGAGCGCCGCCTCACCCTCGAGTTCATCATCCCGGCGACGCTGCAGCACATCACGCTCACGTTCGTCTCCACCGCGATCGTGCTGGTGCTCGCCGTCCCCGTCGGGATCCTGCTGACGCGCCCGTTCGCCAGAGGCGTGGTGGCCCCGGCCGTCGCCGTGTTCAACGTCGGCCAGGCCGTGCCGTCGATCGGCGTGCTGGTGCTGCTCGCGATCGTGTGGGGCATCGGGTTCTGGCCCGCGGTCGTCGCGCTGGTCGCCTACTCGGCGCTGCCGGTGCTGCGCAACACCGTCGTCGGCCTGCAGCAGGTGGATCCGTCCGTCATCGAGGCCGGGCGCGGGATGGGTATGAGCCGCTCGGGAGTGCTCGCCCGCATCGAGCTGCCGCTCGCCGTCCCGGTGGTCCTCACCGGCCTGCGCACGGCCCTCGTCATCAACGTCGGCACGGCGGCGCTGGCCGCCCTGACCAACGCGGGCGGGCTCGGCACGATCATCATCACCGGGCTGGTGCAGAACCGGCCGATCGTCACCGTCGTCGGCAGCGTGCTCACCGCGGTGCTCGCCCTCTTCATCGACTACGTCGGTCGCGTCGCCGAGGACGTGCTCCGGCCGAAGGGTTTGTAAGGGAAGGAGTGGCCATGCACATCCGACTGGTGGCGGTGCTCGCCGCCGCGGTACTGGCGGTCACGGCGTGCGGCGGTGGCGGTGACGGCGGCGGATCGGGCGGTGGTGGCGGCGAGGGCTCGCTGTCGGCGATCGACCTGTCCAGCGCGTCGTTCCGCGTGGGGTCGAAGGAGTTCACCGAGCAGATCGTGCTCGGGCACATCGCCGCGCAGGCCCTGGAGGCCACGGGCGCGTCGGTCGGCGACCCGATCGCGATCACCGGCAGCACCAACGTGCGCACCGCGCTCACGGCCGGCGAGATCGACATGTACTGGGAGTACACCGGCACCGCCTGGACCACGCACATGCGCCACGAGCCCCAGTCCGCCCCGAAGGGCGAGCAGGAGCTCTACGAGGCCGTCGTCGCCGAGGACAAGCAGAACGGCATCGCCTGGCTCGCTCCGGCACCCGTCGACAACACCTACGCCATCGCCACCGCGCGCGGCCGCGACGACGAGCTGGGCGTCCGCACGCTCAGCGAGTACGCGGCCCTGGTGAACCGCGACCCGTCGCAGGCCCGCATGTGCGCCGCCGCCGAGTTCCTCACCCGCGACGACGGCTGGCCCGGCCTCGAGCAGGCCTACGGCTTCGACCTGCCCGACGACCACATCGCCGAGCTCGAGCTGTCCCTGGTCCCCCAGGAGATCGCCTCGGGCCAGAACTGCAACTTCGGCGAGGTGACCGCCACCGACGGCGCCGTCGCGGCCAACGACCTCGTGCTCCTCGAGGACGACCAGCAGTTCTTCGTGCCCTACAACGCGGCCATGACCGTCCGCCAGGAGGTGCTCGACCAGCACCCGCAGCTCGCCGACGTGTTCAACCCCATCGCCGAGAAGCTCACCACCGAGCTGATGCGCGAGCTCAACGAGCGCGTCGACGTGGGCGGCGAGCTGCCGGACGAGGTCGCCGAGGACTTCCTGAGGCAGAACGGCTTCATCGGCTGATCTCCGTCCGGCGGTTCCGCGGAACCCGAGCTCCGTCGATCCGGCCGGCGGTGGGCGCGCCGGGCCGCCTCGCCGGTGTCGGCGCTCGCTTCCGGGTTGGTGCTGTCGTGGCGAGTGGCCCGGTGCACTCCGGGTCCTCGCCGCGGTGGTGGCAACAGCAGGCCGAGGACGTGGTCGAGGCCGAGATCGAGGCCGCCGCCACCCCGCCTCGAGCTGATCGTCGTGTGGTCGATGTGCAGGCCGGCTCCCCGAGCCGCACGCCCGGCGCCGCCTCGGGCGGCCTACGCCCTCCCCGCGATCTCCGCCACCACCCTCCGCGTCACCGCCGCCCCATCCGGCAAGGCCCGCAGGATCGGCCCCGCGATCGCGTCGAGCTCGAGCGTGGCGCCCGCGAGCGCGTCCTTGAGCATCGACGACCGCATGCCCGTGGGCAGGCCCGCGATCCGCTTGGCGACCGCGGCCGGGTCGATCTGCACCCCCGCGGCGGCCGCGGCGGCGGCCGTCTCGGTGACCAGCCCGTCCAGCAGGTCGGGGTGCGCCTCGGCGGCGGGGCCGATCGGCCGGCGGGCGTGGGTGGTGAGCAGCGCGAGCGGGGCGAGGAACGACAGCTTCCGCCACAGCAGCGTCGGCTCGTCGGGGGCGGTGGTGTCGACGTCGAGCCCCGCGCCGCGCAGCAGCTCCTCCGGGTCGACGCGGGCCCGCTCCCGCTCGGCGGCGAGCGCGTACTCGACGAACGGTGACACGTGCTCGACGACGCCCGGGGCGACGCGGGTGGCCTCCACCGACACGGTCATCGGCACGACCACGGCCTGCGGCAGCGCCGCGCGCAGCAGGGGCACGTGGTCGGTGCCGTTCAGCAGCGGCGCCACCGCGGCGTCGGCGAGCAGGCCGCCGGGCACCCGGCCGAGCGCGGCGAGCAGGTCCGGCGCCTTCACGGCGACGAACAGGACGTCGACCGGGGCGGTGAGGTACGGCCACGCCTGCACCCGCACCCGCCGCTCGCCGAACCGACCGCTGCGCAGGGTGAGCCCGTCGACGTTGATCGCGGTGCTCGTGCGTTCCGAGGCCAGCACGGTGACCTCGTTGCCCGCCTCGGCGAGGAGGACGGCGAGCATCCCACCGACCGCGCCCGCCCCGAGCACCCCGACCCGAACCGCCACAGTGCGCTCCTTCCCCCGTGCGTTCGACACGGGTCATCCTGCCTCAGCGCCTCCCGAGCACGCGCATGCCCGGCGGCAGCAGCATCCGCCGCGGGTCGACGAGGGCGAGCGCGGCGAGCCCCACCAGCGGGAGCAGGGTGAGCTGCACCAGCCCGGCGCCCTGCCAGCCGATGCCGGCCACCAGGCGGGCGAAGATCAGCCCGGACACGGCGGCGGCCACGTAGTAGGTCAGGATGAACAGTCCCGCCCCGCGCCCGACGTGCTCGGGCCGCACCGAGCGCTGCAGCACCGTCGAGCAGTTGGTGAACAGCACCCCGCTGGCGAACGTGCCGATGAGGAACGCGAGCACGTACTGCGCCGTGGCGCCGGTCGCGACGGTGTAGGCGGAAAGGGCGCTCACCGCCGTGCCGGCGAACCCGACGGCCATGAGCAGCCGCTGGTCCACCCGGTCGGCGAGCCAGCCGACCGGGAGCGCCATCATCGCGCCGAACCCGACGAGCGACGCCGCGAGCGCCGCTTCGCCGGGGGCGAACTCGAGCTGCTCGCGCAGGAACGTCGGGTACAGGCCGAGGAAGCCGTAGAAGACCAGACCCGACACCGCCGAGGTGACCCCGAAGGCGAGCGAGTTGCGGTTGTAGGGGGTGTCGGGCACGTGGTCGTAGTCGGCGGCATCGGGGGCGTCGGCCCGGCCCGCCACCGCCTCGCTCATCGCCCGCGGCACCGTGACCAGCAGGATCAGCGCCATGACCAGGCCCGTGAAGCCGAACACGTAGAACGGGGTGCGCCACGAGCCGGACGCGGCGGCCATCGCCTGCCCGATCACCGGACCGAGGAACACACCGAGCCCGAACGCGACCCCGATGAACCCGGCGGCGAGCGCCCGGCGGTGGAAGTAGTAGGCGCCGATGATCGCGTAGATGGCGGTGGCCTGCACGCCCTCCCCGATGCCGGAGACGAGCCGGTAGACCGCCATGTCGACGAAGCCCGCCGCGAGCGGGATGGCGACCGTGCCCAGCGAGTACACGACCACGCTCACCACGACGATCGTCTTGCGCGACATGCGGTCGAGCAGGTAGCCCGCCGGGACGCCGGTGAGCGCGAGGCCGAGCGTGAAGCCGGTGGCGAGCAGCCCCGCCTGGTCGAGCGAGAACCCGAACTCCTCGCGGATCTCCGGGACCAGCGGGTAGAACACCTGCCGGTCCATCGCGTTGAGCAGGTACGACAGGCACAGGGCGGTGAAGCCGAGAACGACCACCGCCGTCCCGGCGGGCGCGGCCTTCTGCGGGAGCACGCGCTCGCTCATCGGATCTCCTGCCGGCGCTCGTGGGTGCTGGCGCTGCGGAAGTCGGTGTACGTGTACGGGTTGTCGAGGATCTTGGTCTCCGGGATGTCGGGGTTCATGCCCTTCTCCCAGGCCTCCTCGCCGAGCTGGGCGCGCAGGTGCTCGACCGTGCGCTCCACGGCCTGCCGCGCCGCGGCGAGGTCGACGCCGACGAGCTCGTGGTCGCGCTTCACGACCCGCCCGTTCACCAGCACCGTGTGGACGTCGCCGCGCTGGGCCTGGAACACGACGTGGCCGTGCGGGTTGAGCAGCGGGAACATCACCGGCGAGCGCTCGTTCCTGATCAGCACGAGGTCGGCGAGCTTGCCGACCTCGACGCTGCCGAGCCGGTCCTCCCGGCCGAGCGCGCGGGCGCCGCCGCGGGTGGCCCACTCGACCACCTGCGCGGCGCGCAGCGAGGAGTGGGTGACCGTGTCGCCCTTCGCGTGCGCCTCCAGGTGCTCGCGGGAGCGGTCGGCGCCCAGCGTGGACCGCATCGCCGAGAACAGGTCGGCGCTCCACCACACCGAGGTGTCCATCGACAGCGACACCGGGATCCCGTAGGCCCGCAGCGCCCAGGTGGACGGGTAGCCCTGGCCCGCGCTCTGCTCGCTCTCGGTGGAGACCGAGACCGAACCGCCGGTGGCCGCGATGCGGTGGTAGGAGTCCGGCGAGAGCGAGGCCGAGTGCACGTAGACGGTCTCCGGCGTCATGAAGCCGTGCTCGTGCATCAGCCGGATGCCCTCGTCGCCGGTGGCGCCCCACACCCCGGCGTGCGTGGTGACCGGCACCCCGAGTTCGCGGGCGAGTTCGAACGCGGGCTTCTCGGGGAACGCGGGGTCGCCGGTGACGTCGAAGGCGAGCTGGAAGCCGAGCAGGTCGTCGCCGCGCCCGTTCGGGAAGCGGCGCGCGACGAAGTCGCGGAAGCCGGGGGAGGCGGTCCAGTTCGCGGGCGCGTCCTGCAGGTTGCCGTAGGCGAGGACGAACCGGCCGGGCACGGCGGTGAGCGCGTCGACGGCGGCGTCGGCGTGCTCGGGGGTCTGCAGCCCGTGCGACCAGTCGACGGTGGTGGTGACGCCCGCGTCGATCGCCTCGATGGCCGACAGCAGGTTGCCCGCGTACACGTCCTCGGGCCGGAAGACCTTGCCCCACTCGAGGTAGTACCAGACGAAGTACTGGGTGAGCGTCCAGTCGGCACCGTAGCCGCGCATCGCGGTCTGCCACATGTGCCGATGGGTGTCGATCATCCCCGGCATCACGATGCCGCCGGTCGCATCGATCTCGACGGTGCCGGGGGGAACGCTGAGGTCGGGTCCGATCGCGGCGATCGTCTCGCCGACCACCAGCACGTCGTGGCCGGGGAGTACGGAGTGCGCCGCGTCGACGGTGAGAACCGTGCCGCCCCGGAGGACGACGGGCGTGGGCTCGCTGGGCACCAGACGCTCCTTTGCGCGACGGACGGACGTCCGCCTACCGGACATCCTGTGGGGCGCAGCTTTGTGGAGGCCGCGCGCCGTGTCAATCCGCGCGTGCGACGACCCGCCGGCGGGCTCCGCTGTCCGCCTCGCGGACACGGCGGTTACGCTCGTGCGATGCCACGCGCAGGAACCGGTCCGGACTTCATCGAGGCGCTCGCCCGCGGGCTGGACGTCCTCACGGCGTTCCGGCCCGGGCAGCCGGTCATGACGCTCGCCGAGGTCGCCTCCGCCACGGGCCTGGCCCGCCCGACGGCGCGCCGGATCCTGCTCACGCTCGAGGAGCTGGGCTACGTCCGCGCCGCGGAGCGGGGCTACTCGCTCACGCCGCGGGTGCTCGACCTCGGCGTGGCGTACGTGCGGTCGATGGGGCTGTGGGAGGTGGCGCGCCCGCACCTGGAGCAGCTGGTCGCCCGCACCGGCGAGTCGTGCTCGATCGCCCAGCTCGACGGGTCGGACATCGTCTACGTCGCGCGGGTGTCGGTCCCGAAGATCGTCACCCTCGCCGTGCAGATCGGCACGCGGTTCCCGGCGCTGCCCACGTCGCTGGGGAAGGTGCAGCTCGCGGCGCTGCCGCCGGACGAGCTGGAGCGGGTGCTCGCCCAGCCCTCGCGATCGGGCCTCACGCCGCGCTGGCAGCCCGACCGCGCCGAGCGCGACGCGGTGCTGCGCGAGGTCAGGGCGCGCGGCTGGGCGCTCACCGACGAGCAGCTCGCGCCGGGCATCCGGTCGATCGCCGCGCCGCTGCGCGACGGCTCGGGCAAGGTGATCGCGGGCGTCAACGTCAACTGCCACGCCGCCGAGACGTCGGTGGAGTACCTGCTCGAGCACCACCTGCCGCTGCTGCTGCAGACCGCGGGGGAGATCAGTGCCGACTTCGCCCGCCTCGACACCGTCCCCCACGTGACGGTCTCCGCGTCATGACGGGTTGACGCGCCTCACCCGTCCGGAGAATGATCCGGGCCGCGGACGGATGTCCGCCTTACGGACGGAAGGTGCGTGAATGGCCGAGAGGGCGGCGGGACCGCTGGCCGGGATCCTGGTCGCGGACTTCTCCCGCATCCTGGCCGGCCCGTACGCGACGATGCTGCTGGCCGACATGGGCGCCGACGTGATCAAGGTCGAGGGCCCGGCGGGGGACGACACCCGCACGTGGATCCCCCCGGAACGCGACGGCGTGTCCACCTACTACCTCGGGATCAACCGGGGGAAGCGCTCGATCGCGCTGGACCTGCGCGACGAGGAGGACGCCCGGGTGGCGCGCGAGCTGGCGCGGCGCGCGGACGTGCTGATCGAGAACTTCAAGCCGGGCGGCCTCGCCCGGTTCGGGCTGGACTACGAGGCGGTGCGCGCGGTCAACCCGGGCGTGATCTACAGCTCGATCACCGGCTTCGGCGCCGGGAAGGGCAGCCACGTGCCCGGCTACGACCTCATGGTGCAGGCCATGTCCGGCCTGATGAGCCTCACCGGCGACCCGGACGGCCCGCCGTACCGGGCGGGGATCTCGGTGTTCGACGTGATGGCGGGCAACCACGCCTTGATCGGCATCCTCGCCGCGCTGCGCCACCGCGACCGCACCGGCGAGGGGCAGCTCGTCGAGGTCAACCTGCTGTCGTCGGCGCTGACCGGGCTGGTCAACCACAGCTCGGCGTACGTGGCCGGGGGAGTGGTGCCCTACCGGATGGGCAACGCGCACCCGAGCGTGTTCCCGTACGAGCCGCTGCCCACCGCCGACGACGACATCATCATCGCCGCGGCCAACGACCGGCAGTTCCGCAAGCTGTGCGAGGTGCTCGGCATCCCGGAGGTGGCCGACGACCCCCGGTTCGCGCGCAACGCCGACCGCACCACGAACCGGGAGGAGCTGCGCCCGCTGCTCGTCGAGCGGCTCAAGCGGCGGGGCGCGGTCGAGTGGTTCGACGAGCTGGTCGCCGTCGGGGTGCCGTGTGGACCGATCCAGACCATCGACGGCGGGTTCGCCATGGCCGAGCGCTTCGGGCTCGACCCGATCGTCGAGGTCGGCGAGGGGGAGCGGGCGATGCCGGCCACCCGGCACCCGATCCGGTTCTCCGCCACCCCTGCCAGCTACCGGCTGCCGCCACCGGAGCTGGACGAGCACGGCGCCGAGCTGCGCACGTGGCTGTCGACCCCGCAGGAGGACCGGGATGCCTGAGTACCGCACCGCGCTCGGCGCGTCGAGCCTTCACAAGATCACGCTGCTGGGCCAGGACCTGGCCGAGGACGTGATGGGCACCGTCGGGTTCGGCGAGCTGTCGTTCTGGCTCGCCACGCAGCGGCGCCCCTCGAAGGGCGAGACGCGGGTGTTCGAGGCCGTCCTCGCCGCGCTCGCCGACCACGGGTTCACCCCCACCGCGATCGTCACCCGGCTGACCCACCTCTCGGCGCCGGACTCGGTGCAGGGGGCGCTCGCGGCCGGGCTGCTCGGTGGCGGGTCCCGCTTCCTCGGCGTCACCGAGGACTGCGGCCGGTTCCTGCACGAGCAGCTGCCGGACGAGCTGCCCACCGACGAGGCGGGCTGGGACGAGCTCGCGCTGGGCATCGTGCGCGCGCAGCGGGAGGCGAAGCGCTTCGTCCCCGGCCTCGGCCACCACGTGCACAAGAACGGCGACCCGCGCACGCCCCGCCTCATGCAGATCGCCCGCGAGGAGGGGCTGTTCGGGCCGCACCTGCAGCTGTTCGCCGCGATCGGGCGCGTGCACGCGCAGGTGCTCGGCAAGGAGCTGCCGCTCAACGGCGCGGGCGTCTGCGGCGCCGCCCTCGCCGACCTCGGCCTGCCCCTGGAGCTGTTGCGCGGGTTCGCGCTGCTCGCGCGCACCGCCGGGCTGATCGGGCAGCTGGCCGAGGAGTTGCGCCACCCCGTGGCCAACGACATCTTCCTGTCGGTCGACCTGAACAACGTGCCCGTCCCACCCGATCCCTACGACCCGGGAGGTACCCGTGGCTGAGCTGGTGGCGGTGATCGCCTCGACCCACCATCCCTTCTACTACCGGGCGAGTACGTCGACCGGCGAGGAGCGCCCGCCCTTCGCCGACGAGTGGGTGCGCAAGGTCGAAGCGTTCCGCGAGACGCTGACCCGCGCCCGGCCCGACGTGCTGGTGATGGTCGGATCGGACCACTTCCACCAGCTGTGGCTGGACAACATGCCGCAGTTCCTCGTCGGCAAGGCGCCGGTGTACGACGCCAACTGGTACAACGAGGAGCGCGAGTTCGGCCTGCCACGGATGCGCCTGCACGGTCAGGAGGACCTGTCGGCCCACATCCTGCGCGAGGGCATCGACGCGGGCTTCGACCTGGCGTTCTCCAACGAGCTGCGCATCGACCACTCGATCACGTGCCCGATCATCACGCTGCGGCCGCAGGCCGACCTGCCGATCGTGCCGATCTACACCAACATCTTCGCCCCGCCGCTGCCGCAGCCGAAGCGGTTCGTGCAGCTGGGGCGCACGATCCGGGAGCTCGTGAAGTCCTGGCCGTCGAACCAGCGGGTCGCGGTCATCGGCACCGGCCACCTGTCGCTGGAGCTGGGCGGGCCGCGCCAGTTCGGCCCGCACGGGCCCGACCCGGAGTTCGACCGCAAGGCGGTGGAGTGGATCTCCTCGGGCGACATCGAGGGGTGCCTGTCGGAGGTCACCCTCGACAGCCTGCACGCCCCCGGCAACGCCACCCACGGGTTCATGGACTTCATGCTGATGATGGGCGTCGCGGGCGAGGGGCAGAAGGCCGACTACGTCGACACCTACGACCTGTTCCACACCATGGAGGCCTACTTCACCTGGTATCCGGGGGGTCAGCGGTGAGCAAGTACCTGCTCAACAAGTTCCTGTTCACCGTCGACCGGGACCCCGGGCTCGTCGAGCGCTACCGGGAGGACCCGGCGGGCACGGTGGCGTGGTGGGAGGCCGAGGAGGCCGGCCGGATCCTCAACTGCGTCACGCTCGAGAAGACCACGTGGCTGGCGTTCGACGACGAGGAGCGCACGGCGCTCGCCACGCACGACTACCCGAAGCTGTTCGAGCTCGGCGCGCACCCGTTCCTCACGCTGACGCTGTTCATCGCGATGTTCGAGCGCGACTACGACGAGCCGCTCGGGTTCCAGAAGGAGTACGCGCGGCGGCTCGCGCACTTCTCGCTGCCCTACCCCGACATCGCGACGTGAGGGCCGCACGGATCGTCGAGTGCGGGCGCGAGCCCGTGGTGGGGGAGAAGGAGCCGCCCGCGGCCGGCGCGGACCACGAGCTGGTCGACGTGCTGGCCGCGCCGATCACCCCGCTCGACCTGCTGTGCGCCACCGGCACCTCGTACTTCGGGCGGCCCGCCACCCCGTACGTGCCCGGCGTGCAGGGCGTGGGCCGGGCGGGCGGCCGGGTGGCGTGGTTCCCGACGGCCGCCGGGATGGCGCCGGGGGACGGCAGCATGGCCGAACGGGTCGCCGTGCCCGCGGCCGACCTCGTCCCGCTGCCGGAGGGGGCCGACCCGGTGCAGGTCGCGGCGCTCGGGCTCTCGGCGGTCGCCGCGCACATGGCGCTCACCTGGCGCGGCGAGCTCGCGCCGGGCGAGCAGGTGATCGTGCTCGGGGCGGGCGGCGTCGTCGGGCAGGCCGCGGTGCAGCTGGCCCGGATCGCGGGTGCCCGCCGGGTGATCGCGGGCGCCCGCTCGGCGGAGGCGCAGGAGCGGGCCCGGGCGGCGGGCGCGGACGCCGTCGTCGCGCTCGACACCGACGACGTCGACGTCCTCGCCGCGCGGTTCACCGAGGCCGCGGACGGGCCGGTCGACCTCGTGATCGACCCGCTCTACGGTGCGCCCGCCGCGGCGGCGGCGCGGGCCCTGTGCGAGCACGGGCGGCTGGTGAACCTGGGCGGCTCCGCGGACGAGCGGAGCCCGATCGACTCCTCGACCCTGCGCAGCCGGTCGCTGCGCCTGCTCGGCTACACCAACAACTCGCTCACGCGCGAGCAGCGCGCCGCCGCCGTCACGACGGTCGCCGAGCACGCCGCCCGCGGCGCGCTCCGCGTGGCCCACGAGGCTGTTCCCCTGTCGGACGCGGGCGCGGCGTGGCTGCGCCAGGCCGAGGGGAAGACCGACGGCCGGATCGTGCTCACGCCCTAGACGCCCAACCCCGAGGAGGAACCGTGTCGTTGCCGCTGCTGCCGACGTCGCTGGTCGGGAGCTACGCCCAGCCCGAGTGGCTGATCGACCGCGCGAAGCTCGCGGGCCGGTTCCCGCCGCGGGTGCGGGCCAAGGAGCTGTGGCGCATCCCGCCGGAGCACCTCGCCGAGGCGCAGGACGACGCCACGATCGTCGCGATCCGGCTGCAGGAGCGGGCGGGGCTCGACATCGTGACCGACGGCGAGATCCGCCGCGAGAGCTACAGCAACCACTTCGCCACGGCCCTCGACGGCGTCGACGTCGACAACCCGGGCACGGCGCTCGACCGCACCGGCCACCCCAACCCGGTCCCGCGCATCGTCGGCCCGATCGGCAGGCCGAAGCCCGTGCAGGTCGACGACCTGCGGTTCCTGCGCGCGCACACCGACCGAACGATCAAGATCACCGTGCCGGGGCCGTTCACGATGTCGCAGCAGGCGCAGAACGACCACTACCCCGACCTCGAGTCGGCCGCCCTGGCCTACGCCGCCTCGGTGAACGCCGAGGTCAAGGACCTGTTCGCGGCGGGCGCCGACATCGTGCAGCTCGACGAGCCGTACATGCAGGCCCGCCCGGACGCCGCGCGCGCCTACGGCCTCGCCGCGCTGAACGCCGCGCTGGACGGTGTCACCGGCACCACCGCGGTGCACATCTGCTTCGGCTACGCGGCGATCGTCCACGAGCGGCCGGAGGGTTACTCGTTCCTGCCCGAGCTCGCCGCCTGCCCCGCGGACCAGGTCTCCATCGAGACCGCGCAGTCGGGCCTCGACCTCGGCGTGCTCGCCGACCTCGCGGACAAGACGATCGTGCTGGGCGTGCTCGACCTGTCCACCCCGGAGGTGGAGAGCGTCGAGACGGTGGCGGCCAGGGCCCGCCGGGCCTTCGCCCACCACGCGCCCGAGCGGCTCGTCCTCGCCCCCGACTGCGGCATGAAGTACCTGCCGCGCGAGTCCGCGTACGGCAAGCTGCGCGCGCTCGCCGGGGCGGCGCGGGTGCTGCGCGCCGAGCTGAGCTGACCGGACGTCCCCGCGGGCGCCGCCGCCCGGGTCTTCAGGAATGTGGCTTTCCTGAAGCGCAGCTTCATGGATGTGGCTTTCCTGAAACGCGGAAGGCCGCGGTCGCGGCGGCGAGCAGCAGGCTGGGGCTCTCGCTGCACCCCGGCCGCACCGCGCGGGCGGTCGTGGAGCTCGCGGCCGCCGAGCTGGCCGACGCGGCCGTGGTGGTGCTGCCGGTGCGCGGCGGGGTCGCCGAGTGGTACCGGCACGAGCGCGGCGGATCCGGGACCGGTGGGGTCGCGTCCGGGCGGGTGGCCGGGCGCAGGCTGCCGGGGCCGGTGGCCGCCGCCCTGTCCGGGCTCGCCCCCGGTCCGGAGCCGCTGCTCGCCGACCACCTGACCGGGGCGCCGTGGGGCGACCGGGCGGGCGAGCGGGGCGCGGTCGTGCGCGCCCTGCCCGGCAACGGGATGCCCGCGGGGGCGTTGGTGCTGCTGCGCGCCGGCGGGGCGCCGGACGAGCCGGACGCCGCGCTCGTGGACGAGTTCGCGCAGCGGGCGGGGATCGCGCTCGCCGCGGCCGCGCTGTACGCCGAGCAGACCCGCACCACGGCGGTGCTCAAGCGCAACCTGCTCGAACCCGACCTCCCCGAGGTCGAGGGGATGGTGTTCGGGGCGTGCTACCGGCCGGCCGAGGAGGCCCTGCTGATCGGCGGCGACTTCTTCGACGTCCACGCGGGCGGGGCCGGCGCGCTGTTCCTGCTCGGCGACGTGTGCGGCAAGGGCGTCGACGCGGCCGTCGACAGCGGCCGGGTGCGCCAGGCCGTGCAGGCGCTGCGCCGCCTCGAGCTCGACCCGGTCCGGATGCTGGAGCTGCTCAACGAGTCCATGCTCGACGCGGCCCCGTCCGCCGCCGGACCCCGCTTCGCCACCCTCGTGCTCGGCACCGCCGACCCGCTGAGAGGGGGAGGGGCTGCGGGTGCGGCTCGCCGCGGGCGGGCACCCGCCGCCGATGGTCGTGCGCGGCAGCGGGGTCGAACCGCTCGAGATACCCGGCATGCTCGTCGGCGGCGTGGCCCGGGCCCGGTTCGCCGCCCGCACCGTCGACCTCGCCGCCGGCGAGGCGTGCGTGCTCTACACCGACGGGGTCACCGAGGCCCGCGGCGGGGTGGACGGCGACGCGGAGTTCGGCGAGGAGCGGCTGCGGCGCCTGTTGGAGGGCTGCCACGTGCTGCCCGCCCCGGGCATCGCCGAGCGGGTCGCCCAGCACGCCACCGCGTGGGCGGTCACCGGCCGCGACGACATCGCCGTGCTCGTGGTGCAGGCGCCCCTGCCCGTCGCGCCGGCCCACCCGCAGGAGCCCTCCGCATGAGCACCGACCGGATGACCACCGGCGCGCCGCGAGCCGCCGCCCCCTCCGTCGCCGACGCGTTCTTCGACGCGCTGACCCGCGCCGACGAGCAGGGCGCCGTCGGGATCGCCCTCGGCCGCCTCGACGCGGGCACGCCCGCGCAGGACGTGCTGCTGCACCTCGTCGGCCCGGCGCAGGAGCGGGTGGGGCGGCACTGGGCCGCCTGGACCGTCGCGCAGGAGCACGCCGCCACCTGCATCAACGAGCGGGTCGCCGCCGCGGTCGGCGTCCGCACCCGGACCGACGGGCAGCGCGGCCACGTCGTGATGGGCTGCCTCGACGGCGAGTGGCACGCCCTGCCGGCGCGGATCGCGGCCGAGGTGCTGCGGCTCGCCGGGTGGCGCGTCACCTTCCTCGGTGCCAGCGTCCCGCCCGCCCATCTCATCTCCTACCTGAACGAGCACGGCCCGGACGTGGTGGCGGTCAGCTGCGCGCTGCCGATCCACCTGCCTTCGGCGCACCGGACGATCGCGGCGGCGCAGCGCACCGGCACCCCGGTGCTCGCCGGCGGCCCCGGCTTCGGCCCGGACGGCCGGTGGGCGGCCACGCTCGGCGTCGACGCGTGGGTGCCCGGCGCCGCCGAGGCCGTCGCGCTGCTGGAGAGCCCGGGGTGGCCGCGGCAGGCCGGGCCGGGGCGGGCCGCCGACGGGGGCGCCGAGTACGCCGGGCTGCGGGGCAGGCGCGCCGAGCTCGTCCGCGCCGCGCTGCACCGGCTCGGCGGCGCCTCCCCGCTCGCCGAGCCCGAAGGCGCCTCCGGCGGCAACGGGCTCGAGGGACAGCCGCACGAGGACGTGGGCCGGCTCGTCGACTTCCTCGCGGCCGCGGTCTACCTCGACGACGCCGACCTGTTCGGCGAGCACGTCGGCTGGCTCGCCGCCCTGCTGGCCGCGCGGGACCTGCCGCGCACCGGCGTCGGCGCCGTGCTCGACGTGCTGGCCGGCGAGCTGCACGACTTCCCCACGGCGCAGCGCTGCCTGCACCGCGGCCGCGCCGCGCTCGGGGCGTGAGCGGGAAGCGGGGTTGCGACGCCCGGTAGGCTCGCGACCACGGGTCGAGAGGCGCTGCAACGGACCCCGCGTCCGCCACGCTCGACCCGTGTCGGTCCGCTGCCGGGTCGATCTGCGACAAGGGCGCCTCCGATCACTTCGGAGGTGTGCGCGGATGCCGGATCGTCGAACCGCCCTGTCCCAGCTGCTGGAGCGGCGCATCGCCGTACTCGACGGCGCGTGGGGCACGATGCTGCAAGGCGCGGGCCTGAGCCCGGCCGACTACCGCGGCGAGCGGTTCGCCGACCACCCGCACGACGTCACCGGCGACCCGGACCTGCTCAACCTCACCCGGCCCGACCTCGTGCTCGACGTCCACCGCCGCTACCTCGCCGCGGGCGCGAACATCACCACCACCAACACGTTCACGGCGACCTCGATCGGCCAGGCCGACTACGGCATGCAGGCCGCCGTGCCCGAGATGAACGTGCGCGGCGCGCAGCTGGCCCGCCAGGCCGCCGACGAGGCGGGCGGGCGGTTCGTGGCCGGTTCGATCGGCCCGCTCAACGTCACGCTCTCGCTGTCGCCGGACGTGAACGACCCGGCGAAGCGCGCGGTGACCTTCGACGAGGTGCGCGCGAGCTACGCCGAGCAGATCGCCGGGCTCGCCGAGGGCGGCGTCGACCTGCTGCTCATCGAGACGATCTTCGACACGCTCAACGCGAAGGCCGCCATCGCGGCGGCCCGCGAGGTGGCGCCGGACCTGCCGCTGTGGATCTCGGTGACGATCGTCGACCTGTCCGGCCGCACGTTGTCCGGGCAGACCGTCGAGGCGTTCTGGAACTCGGTCCGCCACGCCGACCCGCTCGTCGTCGGCGTCAACTGCTCGCTGGGCGCCGCCGAGATGCGCCCGCACGTCGCCGAGCTCGCCCGCTTCGCCGACACGTACGTCGCCTGCCACCCCAACGCGGGCCTGCCCAACGCGTTCGGCGGCTACGACCAGACCCCCGACGAGACCGCGGGACTGCTGCGCGAGTTCGCGGGCGCCGGCATGGTCAACATCGTGGGCGGCTGCTGCGGCACCACCCCCGACCACATCGAGCGGATCGCGGCCGCGGTCTCGGGCCTCGCGCCGCGGACCGTGGCGTCCCCGCCGCGGGTCGGCCGGTTCAGCGGGCTGGAGCCGCTCACGATCGGGCCCGACACCGGGTTCCTGATGATCGGCGAGCGCACCAACGTCACCGGGTCGGCGAAGTTCCGCCGCCTGATCGAGGCGGGCGACCACCAGGCCGCGGTCGACGTCGCCCTGGAGCAGGTGCGGGGCGGGGCCAACCTCGTCGACGTCAACTTCGACGCCGACCTGCTCGACTCCGAGCGGGAGATGACGACGTTCCTCAACCTGATCGCCACCGAGCCCGAGGTCGCCCGGGTGCCCGTCATGATCGACAGCTCCCGGTGGAGCGTGCTCGAGGCCGGGCTGAAGTGCGTGCAGGGCAAGGGGATCGTCAACTCGATCAGCCTCAAGGAGGGCGAGGAGGTCTTCCTCGACCACGCGCGGCGGATCCGCTCCTACGGCGCGGGCGTGGTCGTCATGGCGTTCGACGAGAAGGGGCAGGCCGACACCGCCGAGCGCAAGGTCGAGATCTGCGCGCGGGCCTACGACCTGTTGACCCTCGAGGTCGGCTTCCCGCCCGAGGACATCGTGTTCGACCCCAACGTGCTCGCCGTGGCCACCGGGATGGCCGAGCACAACGGCTACGCGAAGGCGTTCCTCGACGCGCTGCCGCTGATCAAGAAGCGGTGCCCCGGCGCGCGCACCTCGGGCGGCATCTCGAACCTGTCGTTCGCGTTCCGCGGCAACGACGTGGTGCGCGAGGCGATGCACTCGGCGTTCCTGTACCACGCGGTGCGGGCCGGGCTGGACATGGGCATCGTCAACGCGGGCCAGCTCGCCGTCTACGAGGACATCCCCGACGACCTGCGCGAGCTGGTCGAGGACGTGCTGTTCGACCGCCGCGAGGACGCCACCGACCGCCTCGTCGCGTTCGCCGGCACCGTCAAGGGCGCCGCCACCAAGCGCGAGGTGGACCTGTCGTGGCGCGATGCCCCGGTCGCAGAGCGGCTCTCGCACGCGCTCGTGCACGGCATCGTCGACTTCGTCGAGGCCGACACCGAGGAGGCCCGCCGCGAGCTGGCCCGGCCGCTCGATGTGATCGAGGGCCCGCTGATGGACGGCATGAAGGTCGTCGGCGACCTGTTCGGCTCCGGGAAGATGTTCCTGCCGCAGGTCGTGAAGAGCGCGCGGGTGATGAAGCGCGCCGTCGCCTACCTCGAGCCGTTCATGGAGGCGGAGAAGGAGCAGGCCCGGCTGGCCGGCACCGCCCAGGAGGAGCGGGGGCAGGGCAAGGTCGTGCTCGCCACCGTCAAGGGCGACGTGCACGACATCGGCAAGAACATCGTCGGCGTCGTGCTGGCCTGCAACAACTACGAGGTGATCGACCTCGGCGTGATGGTTCCCGCGAACGTCATCCTCGACACCGCGGTGGCCGAGGGCGCCGACGTGGTGGGCCTGTCCGGGCTGATCACGCCGTCGCTGGACGAGATGGTGGGCGTGGCCAAGGAGATGCAGCGGCGCGGGCTCAAGCTGCCGCTGCTGATCGGCGGCGCCACCACCTCCCGTCAGCACACCGCCGTGCGGATCGCGCCGGAGTACGACGCGAGCACCGTGCACGTGCTCGACGCGTCGCGGGTCACCGGGATCGTGTCGCAGCTGCTCGACCCGGAGCGCGCCGAGAAGCTGGACGTGGAGAACCGGGCCGAGCAGGAGCGGCTGCGCACCCAGCACGCCGCCCGCACGCAGAAGCCGATGCTCTCCATCGCCCAGGCGCGCGCCAATCGGGAGCGGGTGGAGTTCGACGACCTGCCGGTGCCCGCGTTCACCGGGGTCCGCGCCACCGCGCCGACCTTGCAGACCCTGCGCGCGTTCATCGACTGGCAGTTCTTCTTCCTCGCGTGGGAGCTGAAGGGCAAGTTCCCGGCCATCCTCGACCGGCCCGCCGCCCGCGAGCTCTACGACGACGGCAACCGGCTGCTCGACGAGATCGTCGCCGACGGTTCGCTGCAGGCCAGGGGCGTCTACGGGTTCTGGCCCGCGCACTCCGACGGCGACGACATCGTCCTGGAGTCCGGGGTGCGCCTGCCGATGCTGCGCCAGCAGACCAGCAAGCCGGAGGGCCGGGCCAACCGCTGCCTCGCCGACTACGTCGCCCCCGCGGGTGACCACCTCGGCGGCTTCGCCGTCTCCGTGCACGGTGCCGAGGAGCTCGCGGCCCGGTTCGAGGCCGAGCACGACGACTACCGGGCGATCATGGTCAAGGCGCTGGCCGACCGGCTCGCCGAGGCGTTCGCCGAACAGGTGCACCTGGAGGTCCGGCGGGCCTGGTTCGAGCCGGACGCGCAGCCGGCGATGGAGGACCTGCACGCCGAGCGGTTCCGCGGCATCCGCCCCGCGCTGGGCTACCCGGCGAGCCCCGACCACAGCCTGAAGAAGGAGCTGTTCGAGCTGCTCGGGGCCGAGCGCGCCGGCATCGGGCTCACGACCTCGTACGCGATGACCCCGGCCGCGAGCGTCAGCGGGCTGATCTTCGCCCACCCCGCGTCGCGGTACTTCACCGTCGGGCGGATCGGCGCCGACCAGCTGCGCGACTACGCCGAGCGGCGCGGCCTGCCGGAGGCCGAGGTCGCGGACTGGCTGCGGCCGAACCTCGACTGACCGGCGGTCGAGCTGCTGCGCTGCGTAGCTACGGCTCGAGGAGACCGGCCAGCACGCGCGGCAGGATCCGGTCGAGCAGGTCGTCCCCGGCCGCGGCTGGGGATTCCGCGAGCGCCGCGGCGAGGTGCGGGCGCTCGCCGCGCACGCCGCCGGCCGGCCGTGAGGAGTTCCCGCACCACGGTGCTCGCGATGATCCCGCGATACTCCTCGAAGCAGCCGTGCCGGGCGCCTGCGATCAACAGCAGACGGGCCCCGGGCATCCGCTCGTCCGCACGCGCCCGACCGGCTCAGCCGCGCGTCGTCGTGGCCCCGAGCACCTCCCCGGCGATCTGTTCGGCCCGGCGGGGCGTGCTGTCGACCAGGCGTTCCCGGACCCAGCGGCGCGCCGTCTGCAGCACGCCGCGGGCGGCGCCCTCGCGCAGCGGCGGCGGGAGGGTCTCGATGTCGGTGGTCTTGGCCAGCCCGACGATGCGGCGGGTCATCTTCGCCGCGCCGAAGAGCCACGCCTCGGACCGCCACGTGGCCAGCAGGTGCTCGCGCAGGTCGTCGCGGAACATCCGCGGGTCGGCGCGCCCGTCGGTCCAGGCGCTGCGGAACTCGGCCTCGAAGGCGTCCCAGGTGCGGGTGCACAGCCGGAGCGCCCACGCGGCCCGCTCGTCGTCGCCGAGCGCGGTGGCGCGGGCGGCGGCGATCACGTAGTTGCCCCAGAGCGCGCCGAGGTCGAACGCCACCGGGCCGTAGAAGGCGAACTCGGGGTCGAACGCCTTCGCCGAGTCGACGGGGCCCTCCTCGCCGTCGGCGGCCCGGACCATCACCGACCCGGTGTGCAGGTCGCCGTGCACGAGCGCCTCGGCCCGGGTCATGAACGCCCACTTCGCCCGCCCCATCTCGTCGACCATCGTGCGGTCGGCGGCGAGCTCGGCGGCGTCGCGCTCGTTCGCGGGCAGCACGCTGTTGCGACCGGCGTCGACGTAGGGCTCGGTGAACACGAGGTCCTCGGTGATGAGGCACAGCTCGGGGTTGACGGCGGCGGCGAGGGTGCGGGCGCGCTCGCCCGCGTCCATGCCGAGCACCGAGGTGCCGAACGCGATCGTGCCGACGTAACGGCCCATCGCCTCGGCGGCGCCGTCGTGGCGCAGCCCGTCGTTCAGCGCGGTGCGCCAGACGCGGTGGTCGGACAGGTCCTCGATGGCGAGGACGTAGCGGTCGGGGTCGTAGTCGTACAGCTGCGGCACGAGGTCGGGGGCGAGCCGCCCGTGCAGCCGCAGCGCCTCGGCCTCGTGGCGGGCCCGGTCGGGGGTGAGCCGCCAGCTCGGGCCGACCAGCCGCACGTAGGGAAGGGCCTGTTTGAGCACGAGCCCCCGGCCGGCGCCGTCGGCGAGCACGAAGACGAGGTTGAGGTTGCCGTCGCCGACCTCGCGCACGGAGCGCAGGTCGTCGGGGTCGATGCGCTCGGCGAGGGCGGGCCGGGACCGCAGGAACGCGGGCACGGTTTCGGGGGTGAGGATCTCGTAGGGGGCCTCGACAGCGGTGTCGGTCGTCATCGATCGCTCCTCAGATGACCGCGGCGGGCGTGTAGCGGGTGCGGCGCCGCGACAGCGTGAACGAGAACAGCAGGGCGAGCAGCAGGACGATCCCCTTGACGACGTCCTGGCCGTAGTAGGGGAACCCGGCGATGGTGAGGCCGGTGATGAGGATGCCGACGAGGACGGCGCCGAGGATCGTGCCCCAGGCGTTCGGGCGGCCCATGCCCAGCACCGACGTGCCGACCAGCGCCACGGCGACCGCGTCGAGCAGCAGCGAGTTGCCTGCGCTGATGTCGCCCTGGCCGATGCGCGCGGACAGGATGAGCCCGCCGATCGCGGCGAACACCCCGGACAGGACGTAGGCGAGCGCGCGGTAGCGGCCCACCCGGACCCCGGCGAGCCGGGACGCCTCCGGGTTGGCGCCCACGGCGTACATCAGCCGCCCCCACCGGGTGCGGGTGAGGAAGAACCAGGTGGCGACGGAGATCACCCCGACGATGAGGACCGGCAGCGGGATCGGGCCGACGAAGGCGCGGTCGATGGCGAGGAAGTCGGGGGTGAACCGCCCGGGCGCGACGCTCCCGTCGCGCAGCACCATCCCCGACGACACCGACTGGCCGTCGACCGGCACGAGCTTCAGGCCCATGACGATGAACATCGTGGCCAGCGTGGCGAGCAGGTCGGGGATCCGCAGGACGACGATGAGCAGCGCGTTGACCGCGCCGATGAGGGCCCCGGCGAGCAGCACGAGCGCGATCGCCACGCCCCCGACCTGCGCGTAGATGACCATGGTCATCGCCGAGATCGTCACCGCCATCCCGGCGACCGCGCCGACGGACAGGTCGAGCCCGCCCACCACCATCGTGAGCGTCACCCCGAGCCCGACGACCGCCACCACGGAGGCGAACTTCAGCATCGAGAACAGGGTGCTCGGCTGCCGGAAGGTCTCCTCGGTGAGCGCGAAGAACACGAACAGCGCCACCGTGATCGCGATGAACCCGTACCGGACGGCGAGCTCGCGCACCCCGGGGCGGGGCTCGGCCGGGGCCGCCGCGGCGGTCCCCCGTTCGGCCTCGGTCTTCGGCATCGCCACTCAGGCCACCCCTTCTCCGTGCGGTTCGGCGCGGGTGAGCGCCGCCATCTGCGCGACGATCTGGTCGCGGGTCACGTCGACGCTGCGCGCGTCGAGCCGGGGGACGCCCTCGGCCAGCACGACCACCCGGTCGGCCACCTCGCGCACCTCGTCGACGTCCGAGGCGAGCACGAGCACGGCCGACCCCCCGGCGGCGAGCTCGCGCAGCCGGCGCGACAGGTCGTGGCGCGCGCCGATGTCGATGCCGCGGAACGGCTCGTCGAGCACCATCACCCGCGGCTGCCCGCGCAGCCACCGCCCCACCACGACCTTCTGCTGGTTGCCGCCGGACAGCGCGTCCACCGGCTGGGTCTCCGAGGACGCCACGACGCCGAACCGCTCGACGACGGCCCGCCCGTCGGCCCGTTCCCTGCGGTGCTGCAGGACCCCGCGGGGCGAGAGCACCCGCAGGAACGGCAGCGACGCCGTCCGCGCGATCGACCAGCCCGGGAGCATCGCCTGCGCCGCGCGGTCCTCGGGCACGAGGTAGACCTCGCGCGCCACCGCGTCCGCGGGGGAGGCCGGGGCGTACGGCTCACCGGCGAGCCGCATCGTCCCGGCCGGGAACGGCTGCGCGCCGAAGATGCCGAGCGCGAGCTCGCTCTTGCCGGCCCCGAGCAGGCCGACGACCCCGGTGACCTCGCCGCGGCGCAGCGTGAGGTCGAACGGCGCGGAGCGGGGGAACAGCTGCACCCCGCGCAGCTCCAGCACGTCCTCGTCGCCGCGCCGGTCGTGGACCTCGACGAGCTCCTGCGCGCCCCGCTCGCCGAGCATGTCGCGCACGGCGGCCGGCCAGTCGAACGGCTTGGTCTGCTCCGAGCGGATGCTCCCGTCGCGCAGCACCGCGATCCGGTCGGCGAGCCGGTCGATCTCCCCGATGCGGTGGGAGACGTACAGGACGGCGACGCCGCTGCGGCGCAGGTCGTCGACGACGCCGAAGAGCCGGTCGGTCTCGGCGGCCGACAGCGCGGAGGTCGGCTCGTCGAGCACGAGCAGCCGCGGGCGGCGCGACAGCGCCCGCGCGAGCAGCACGAGCTGCTGGTCGGCGATCCCGAGCTCGTGGATGTCGCGGCGCAGCGTCGCGTCGCTCCAGTCGAGCCCGAGCCCCGCCGCGACCTCGCGGGCCGCAGGCAGGAGCCGGCGCAGCGAGCCGACCGGCGGCAGCTCGGACTGCGCGATGCGCTCGAACAGCAGGTTCTCCACCACCGACAGCCCGGGGACGACGCCTTCGTCGATCCGCTGGTGCACGGTCTCGATGCCGAGCCTGCGGGCCGCCAGCGGGCCGTCGGCGGCCGACAGGGGCGTGCCGTCCACGCTGATCCGGCCGTGCTGCAGGGGGTGCACCCCGGCCAGCACCTTGATCAGCGTGGACTTGCCCGCGCCGTTGGCGCCCATCAGCGCGAGCACCTCGCCGGCGTCCCACTCGATGCTGACCCCACGCAGCACCGGGTTGCCGCCGAACGCGTGCCGCACGTCGTGCAGCTCGACCGTCGCCATCGCGCGCTAGAAGTTGACGACGGGGATCCAGTCCGCCGTCGCGACGTCGGTCATGTTCAGCTCGGGCAGCACCTCGCGCAGCTGCGCGAGGTTGCGGATGCCCTGCTCGCGCAGGAGGTCCTGGGTGACGAGGGTCCCGGGGAAGACCACCTCCTTGGTGCCGAGCTGGCCGGCGAGCTCCAGCGCGGTCACCCGGACCACGGCCGCGCCGATGGCGTTCGGGTCGGTGGTGGCGGTGGCGACCCACGGGCTGTTCTCGGCGGTCATGACCTCGATGTCGGCGGTGGAGATGTCCACGCCGTAGACGCGGATGTCGGCCTCGCGCCCGTTCTGCTGCACCGCGGAGACCGTGCCCTTCGTGAGCTCGTCGTAGGGCGCGAAGATGCCCACGACGTCGGGGTTGGCCTTCAGCGCGGCGTCGACCAGCTGCGCGTTGTCGGTGGCCACCGAGTTGGTGAACTCCCCGACGAAGAACTTCTGGTCCCAGCCGTTCTCCGCGCGCACCTGCTCCCAGACCGCGTGCCTGCGGTCGAGCGGGGCGATCCCGAGCACGTTGACGTAGCCCACGGGCTGGTTCGGCCCGAGGTCCTCGGTCATCTTGCCGAGGATCAGGCTCGCGAGGTTCGCGTCGTCCTGGGCGGTCTCGACGGCGTCGGGGGCGCACTCGGTGATCTCGACGTCGTAGATGACGACCGGGAGCCCGGCGTTCAGCGCGTCGTTGATGAGCGGGCACATGGTGTCGGACTGCCCGTGGTCGACGATGATCGCGTCGACGCCCGAGCCGATCGCGGTCTGCATGTCGGTGGCCTGGCGGGCGTTGTCGGCCTGCGCGTCGTAGACCTGCAGCTCGATGCCGAGCGCGGCGGCCTGCTGGCGGGCGCCGTTGGTCCACTGCTGGAAGTAGTCGCCCGCCCCGCTGTTCTGCACGAGCGCGACGCGCACGGGCTCGTCGCCCGCGAACGGGGGAGGGGCCTCGCCGGTGGCCTCCTGCACGGTGGCCGTCTCCGGGGCCGCGGCCTGCCCGCCGCCCGGCCCGAGGTCCTGTGAGCAGCCGGCGAGCAGCAGGGCGGAGCCCAGCAGCGCAGCCGTGGATCGCAACGTGGTTCGACCGCGCGTCACGGGTGTCGTCATTGACATCTCCTTACGGACTGGGAGGCGCTCGTCAGAGGGGCTGCTGGACCGCCGTCATGTCGGGGCGGACCTTCGGTTCGGCGACCCCGCGCTCGGTGACGATCGCGTCGATGAGGCGGGCGGGAGTGACGTCGAACGCCGGGTTGAACACGCGGCTGCCCGCGGGCGCGATCGGCACGCCGCCGATCGCGACGACCTCGTCGGGGGCGCGCTCCTCGATCGTGATGCCGGTGCCGTCCGGGGTGGCGAGGTCGACGGTGGACCACGGGGCGGCGACGACGAAGGGGATGCCCGCGTCGGCGCACGCCAGCGCGAGCCCGACGGAGCCGACCTTGTTCGCGGTGTCGCCGTTGGCCGCGATGCGGTCGGCGCCGATCACGACGGCGTCCACCAGCCCGCGCAGGATGGCGCCCGCCGCCGCGCTGTCGACCTGCACGACGTGGTCGATGCCGTCGGCCCGCAGCTCCCACGCCGTGAGCCGCGAGCCCTGCAGCAGCGGCCGGGTCTCGTCGACGTGCACCAGCTCGAGCCGGCCGCGCGCGTGCAGCTCGCGGACGACGCCGAGGGCGGTGCCCCACGCGGTGGTGGCGAGCGTGCCGGTGTTGCAGTGGGTGAGCACCCGCAGCGGGCGGTCGGGGCAGCGGCGCAGCAGCCAGTCGGCCCCCTGCGCGGACAGCGCCCGGTTGGCCGCCTCGTCCTCGGCGAGCACGCGGCGGGCCTCGGCGAGCACCGCGTCCGGGCCGTCGGGCAGGAACGCCGCGACGCGGTCGACGGCCCAGGCGAGGTTCACCGCGGTCGGGCGGGCGTCGCGCAGCCGGCTGATCTCGTGGCGCAGGCGGGCGTCGTCCCAGCCCTCCCGCGCGCCCTGGCCGAGCGCGACCGCGACGCCGAGCGCCCCGGCCGCGCCGAGCGCCGGGGCGCCGCGGACGGCCAGGCGGGCGATCGCGTCGACGAGCGTGTCGACGTCGGCCGCGGTGAGGTAGACCTCCTCGGCCGGCAGGCGGGTCTGGTCGAGCAGCCGCACCGCCGGGACCGGCTCGTCGAGCCATTCCACCGTCCTGACGGCCACACGGCCTCCCGAGCTGTCAGTCGTCCTACGACTGCCGCGCACGCTATGGAGATGTAGGACGACTGTCAACCCACCGTTACGCTGTGGCCGTGTCGACGTCGTTGGGTTCCCGCACCTCGCTGGCGCGCCGGCTCGCCGAGGACGTGCGGGCCCGGATCATGTCGGGGGAGTACGCGCCGGGGGAGCGGCTGCCCAGCGAGGCCGAGCTCGTGCGCCGCTACGAGGTCTCCCGGGTCACGGTCCGCACGGCGCTGCGCACGCTCGAGGCGCAGGGGCTGGTCGACATCCGCCACGGCACCGGGTCGTTCGTCAGCGACTTCGGCACCGGGATCCGCGCCGGGCTGCAGGAGCTGCGCTCGATCAGCGAGACCATCCGCGAGATGGGCCACGAGCCGGGCATGGAGTGCCACAAGCGGGAGCGGCGCCCGGCGACCGCGGTGGAGGCGACCAAGCTCGGCATCCCGAAGGGCGCCGAGGTGCTCGCCGTCGAGCGGATGATCCTCGCCGACGGGGAGGCGGTCGCGTACTCCTACGACGCGGTGCCCCTGGAGGGCTTCCCCGCCGAGCTGGTCGACGAGCTCGGGACGGGGAGCCTGTTCGCCACGCTCGACGCGGCCGGCCTGCTGCCGTCCCGCGCGCTCGCCGAGGTGCACGCCATCAGCGACGAGACGATCGGTTGGGGCCCGCAGAAGCCGGTGCCGGGCCTGTACGTCCTGCTGGACCAGGTGCACTTCAGCCGGCGGGGCAAGGCGGTCGCCTACAGCCGCACCTACTTCGTCGAGGGCCGGTTCCAGTTCGTGGTGCTGCGATCCAACTGAGCCGGCCCACTGAGCCGGCCCACTGAGCCGGCCCGCTGAACGGGCTCAGCCCAGCCGGTAGACCCGCCGCGCGTTGTCGCGGCCGACCATGTCGACCACGCGCCGGGCGTCCTCGGCCGCCCAGTCGCCGTCGTCGACCCAGCGCCCGACCACCGTCGTGACCGCCCGCCGCCACAGCACGGCGCCGAGGTGGTGCAGCTCCGGTGGGCCCCAGGCGTCGGACGAGTAGAGCTGCTTGGCGAACGGCGCCAGCTCGAACGCCTCGGCCACCACCTGCGTGCTGCGCACCCCGACGTGGTTGAGCGCGAGGCCGACGTCGAAGTGGACGTTGGGGAACGCCTGGGCGAGGTAGCCCGCCTCGCGGTGGTACGGGTAGCAGTGCAGCAGCACGATCGGCACGTCCCCGGCACCGCGCAGGAAGTCGAGCAGGTGGATCGGGTTGGCGCGGTGCAGGTCGAGGTCGCGGTCGCCGAAGCCGGTGTGGATCTGGATCGGCAGGCCGAGCCGCACGGCGGCGTGCAGGCCGTGGCGCAGCAGCACCGGGTCGGTGAGGCGCGTCCCGCCCGCGTCCACCCAGCGGGCGGCGGCCTCGGCGACCTCGTGCGGGGCGGGCGGAGACAGGTCGATGTCGAAGCCCGCGCGGTAGGCGAGGATCGACTTGACGGCCACGGCGCCGCGCGCCGCGCGTTCGAGCCGCTCGGCGAACTCGTCGGCGTAGCCGCGCCCGGGCACGCCGTCGGCGGCGATCTCCTCGGCGAGCGATTCGAGCCGCACCACCGCATGCGCCCGAGCCCCCGACGCGGCGGCCATGCCGTCGACGTCGAGGATCGCGTCGGCGCCGTACCCGGTGTCGACGAGCCAGTCCGACACGCCCGCCGCGCGCAGGAACCGCTCGGTGACCGCGGGGACGCCGAGCTCGGCGCGGCGGCGCCAGTACTCGTCCGCGGGCGCGTGCGGCGGCAGGTCGAGGACGGGCGCGCACCACCGCCGGATCGCGAACCCCAGCTGCGAGTCGAACTGGGTCATCCAGTCCGGGATCGGATCGGGAGAGCCCTCGTTGAGGTGGGCCTCGAAGGCGGCCCGGTCGAGCTCGACGCTGAACGCGCCGTGCACGTGGTGGTCCACGAGCCGCAGCGCGGCGACGTGCTCGGCGAGGTCCCCCGCCCGGTGCGCCACCGCCATCAGGCCGACCAGGCGTAGCGCAGCTTCTCGGCCACCGCCTCGACGTCCTGCTCGCCGTAGGTGGTGAGCTCGTAGCGGCGCACGGCGGTGAGCGCCTCCATGATCTCCTCGCCGAGCAGGCGCTTGGCGCGCTCGGAGCCCTCCAGCGCCTCCAGCGCGGCGGCCTGGTCGTCGGGCAGCCGCACCGCGCCGGTGCGGGCCGCCTCCTCGGCCGACAGCTCGGCCGGGGCGACGGTCACCTCCGGCGGCAGCGGCGCGCCCGCGTCGATGCCCTCCAGCGCGAGCCCGAGGAACACCGCGGCGGCGAGGTAGGGGTTCGCCGACGGGTCGATGCACTTGAGCTCCACGCTCGCGCCGTGCGGGTTGCCTGCCGTGGCCGCGCAGAGCCGCACCGCCGCCTCCCGGTTCTCCCACCCCCAGCAGGCGAACGCGCCGGACCAGTGCCCGGGCTGCAGCCGGTGCGGCGACAGGACCGACCCGGCGAACACCGCGGAGAGCTCCGGCAGGCCGGCGATGACGCCGCCGATCGCCGCGCCGCCGTCGTCGGTCAGCCCGTGCGGGCCGCTGCCGCCGGACAGCAGCGGGGTACCGTTGCGGGACAGCGACAGGTGCTGGTGCGCGCCGTTGCCGCTGCCGCCCGCGAACGGCAGCGGCGAGAACGACACGGCGACGTCGTGGTGGCGCGCCACGCGGCAGGCGAGCAGGCGGGCCAGCACGACGTGGTCGGCCGCGGTGATCGGGTCGGTCGGGGCGATCGAGAACTCGAGCTGGCTGTCGCCGTACTCGGCGTGGATCTGCTCGATCGGCAGGCCGGCGCGGTCGGCGGCGTCGAGGAGGTCGAGCACGTACGGTTCGACGTCCAGCAGCGCGCCGAGCCCGTAGGCGTTCCACCCCGGTCCGCTACGGGGCGTGAGCACCATCTCCAGCTCGCAGCCGAGCCGGGCCTGCAGGCCGCGTTCGGCGAGCGCGGCCGTGGTGCGGCGCAGCAGGCCGCGGGTGCAGACCTCGGCGGGCGCGCCGTCCTGGTCGAACATCTCGGCGGGCGCCCAGGCGACGCCGTCGCCGAGCACCCGCAGGGCGGTGAGGTCGGCGCGCAGCCGCAGGTCGCCGACCACCCCGAACCGCGGGGTGAAGGCGATGGCGTTGTCGACGCAGAAGACGTTCCAGCTGGGGGAGGCGCCCATTCCGTTGACGTGGAACGCGCGGGCCCGCCGGGCCGGGACGTGCTTGGCCCTGATCACGCCGGCGGGGTCGACGACCGAGCCGGTGACCAGCCGGACACCGGCTTCCTCGAGGCGGTTCGCCGCAGCGGTCAGCTCCTCGTCGGGGAGCACCGGCATCGGGTAGGAGCTCACGGGAGCGCACGCTACAACGCCCGGCGGCCCCGGGGGATCACTCCAGCCGCGACCGGTGGACGGGGCAGTCGGGGGCGATCAGCACGCCGAGCCCGGCGCGGGGGTCGTTCGGCAGCATCGGGCACAGGCAGCCGCGGGCCGCGGCCGCGGCGCTGCCCGGGCCCTCGGACTCCCAGACCGCGCCCGGTTCCAGGTCGTCGACGAGCCCACCGCCGTCCGCCGGGGGCAGGGGCCAGTCCCCGCCGCCGGGGAGCGGTCCGGTCGGCTCATCGTCACCAGTGCCGTTGTGACGCACGCGTTCATTCAACCGGATCACCGGCGGCGGTCGCCGCCACGGTGAGTGACGACCGCCGCGCGGGCCGACGAACGTTATCGGCTCTTGACGTGGGCTTCTCTTGACGGAGGGCCATGTTAGCGCTCACAGTGTCCGCCGGTGGGACGTGCATCACACCGGCTCCGGTGACCACCGCACCCGACGACGACGCCTGGGGAGGCGCTGTGCGCACAACGACGACGTTGCCCGCGCTCCGGAGGACCGCTGCACTCGCCGCGACGGCGGTGGCCGCGCTCGTGCTGGCCGCCTGCGGCGGCGGTGGGGGTGGCGGCGACGGCGGTGGCGGGGCCGGCACCGACTCCGATCCCATCACGCTGGGCTTCTCGCAGGTCGGGGCGGAGAGCGGGTGGCGGACGGCGAACACGAAGTCGGTCCAGGAGGCCGCCGAGGCGGCGGGCATCGACCTGAAGTTCTCCGACGCCCAGCAGAAGCAGGAGAACCAGATCAAGGCGATCCGCTCGTTCATCCAGCAGCGGGTGGACGTGATCGCGTTCAGCCCGGTCGTCGAGTCCGGCTGGGACACCGTGCTGATGGAGGCCAAGCGCGCGGGCATCCCGGTGATCCTCACCGACCGTGCCGTCGACTCCGAGGACACGTCGCTGTACGCGACGTTCCTCGGCTCGGACTTCATCGAGGAGGGCCGCAAGGCCGGCGAGTGGCTGCTCGCGAACGTCGACGCGTCCGCGGGCCCGGTGAACATCGTCGAGCTGCAGGGCACCACGGGGTCGGCCCCGGCGATCGACCGCCAGAAGGGCTTCGCCGATGTCATCGCGCAGAACCCGAACTACCAGGTCATCGCCTCCCAGACCGGCGACTTCACGCGCTCGGGCGGTCGTCAGGTGATGGAGGCGTTCCTCAAGGCCCATCCGGACATCGACGTCCTCTACGCCCACAACGACGACATGGGCCTCGGCGCGATCGAGGCGATCGAGGCGGCGGGCAAGGTCCCCGGCCAGGACATCAAGATCATCACGGTCGACGCGGTCAAGGACGGCATGCAGGCGCTGGCCGACGGGAAGATCAATTTCATCGTCGAGTGCAACCCGCTGCTCGGGCCGCAGCTGATGGACCTGGTCAAGAAGGTCGCCGCGGGTGAGGAGGTGCCGGCGCGGGTCGTCACCGAGGAGACCACGTTCGACTCCGCCGCCGCCAAGGCCGCCCTGCCCAGCCGCCAGTACTGATGCATCCCCCGCGTCCCCTGGTGGAGATGCTCGGCATCTCCGTGGCGTTCGGGCCGGTGCAGGCCCTCGACTCGGTGGACCTGCGGCTGTACCCCGGCGAGGTGCACGCGCTGATGGGCGAGAACGGCGCCGGCAAGTCGACGCTCATCAAGGCCCTCACCGGGGTGCACCCGGTGGACGCGGGCGAGATCAGGGTGAACGGCGAGCCCGTGGCGTTCAGCGGGCCCGCCGCCGCCCAGGCCGCCGGGATCAGCACGGTCTACCAGGAGGTGAACCTCTGCCCGAACCTGTCGGTGGCGGAGAACCTCCTGCTCGGCCGCGAGCCGCGCCGCGCCGGTCGCATCGACTGGCGCGGCGCCCGGCGGCGGGCCGCCGAGGTGCTGGGCAGGCTGCACCTGGACCTCGACCCGTCCTCCCCGCTCGGGGCGCACCCGATCGCGCAGCAGCAGCTGGTGGCGATCGCGCGGGCGGTCGAGGTCGACGCCCGGGTGCTCGTGCTCGACGAGCCCACCTCCAGCCTCGACGCGAGCGAGGTCGAGGAGCTGTTCCGGGTGATCCGCAGGCTGCGCGACGACGGCGTCGCGATCCTGTTCGTCTCGCACTTCCTCGAGCAGGTCTACGCGATCTCCGACCGGATGACCGTGCTGCGCAACGGCAGGCTCGTCGGCGAGCACCGCACCGCGGAGCTCTCGCGGCGGCAGCTGGTGTCGGCGATGGTCGGGCGCGAGCTCGAGGTCCTCGACCGCCTCGACCACGCCCCCGCCGCGCCCGCCGACGACGAGGATCCCCCGGTGCTGTCGGCCGTCGGGCTGGGCCGGGCCGGGGCGATCGAGCCGGTCGACCTCGACGTGCGGCCGGGCGAGGTCGTCGGCCTCGCCGGCCTGCTCGGCAGCGGACGCACCGAGCTCGCGCGGCTGCTCTTCGGCGCCGACCGGGCCGACCGGGGCGAGATCTCGGTGGCCGGGCGGGCGGTCCGCATCCGCAACCCGCGGTCGGCCATCGACGCCGGCATCGCGTTCACCCCGGAGGACCGCAAGGCCGCCGGCGTGGTCGGCGACCTCACGGTGCGCGACAACATCGTGCTGGCCATGCAGGCCTCCCGCGGCTGGATGCGCCGCATCCCCCGCCGCAGGCAGGACGAGCTCGCCCGCCGTTGGATCGAGCTGCTCGACATCCGGCCCGCCGACCCGGACGCGCTGCTGCGCAACCTCTCGGGCGGCAACCAGCAGAAGGTGCTGCTCGCCCGCTGGCTGATCACCCAGCCCAAGGTGCTCATCCTCGACGAGCCCACCCGCGGCATCGACGTCGGCGCGAAGGCCCAGATCCAGGCCCTGGTCGCCGAGCAGGCCCGCGACGGCACCGCGGTCGTGTTCATCTCCGCCGAGCTCGACGAGGTGGTCCGCCTCTCCGACCGGGTCCTCGTACTGCGCGACCGGAGGCCGGTCGCCCAGCTCGCGGGCGACGACGTCGACACCGACCACGTCATGGAGCTGATCGCGACGGGGGGTGAGGCCGGTGCGTGAGCTGCTGCGCAAACCGATCTGGCCGCTCGTCGCGCTGCTGCTGCTCAACCTCGCGGTGACGCCGAGCTTCTTCGCCGTGCGCGTCCAGGACGGCAGGCTCTACGGCAGCCTCGTCGACATCCTCCACAACGGCGCGCCGCTCGCCCTCACCGCGCTCGGGATGACGCTCGTGATCGCCACGCGCGGGATCGACCTGTCGGTCGGCGCCGTCGTCGCGATCGCGGGCGCGGTGGCGTGTTCCTGGATCGCCGCGAGCCCCGACCCGGCGAGCTCCGGCGCCGCGCTCACGGGCATCGTGCTCGCCCTCGGCCTCGCGGTGGTGCTCGGGGCGTGGAACGGGTTCCTCGTCGCCCGCCTGGGCATCCAGCCGATCATCGCCACGCTGGTGCTCATGACCGCGGGCCGCGGCCTCGCCCAGCTCGTCACCGACGGGCAGATCGTGACCGTCAACAACGACACCTTCTCCGGCATCAGCGGCAGCGCTCTGTTCACCGTGCCGGTGACGGTGGTCGTGGCGGCGGCGGTGTACGCGCTCGTCGCGCTCGTCACCCGGCGCACCGCGCTCGGCACCCTCGTGGAGGCGGTGGGCATCAACCCGGAGGCGAGCCGGCTCGCCGGGGTGCGCTCGCGCAGCATCGTGTGGACCGTCTACGTCTTCTCCGCGCTGTGCGCCGCCGTGGCCGGCCTGATGATCAGCGCGAACGTCCACGCCGCCGACGCCAACAACGCCGGCCTGTGGCTGGAGCTGGACGCGATCCTCGCCGTCGTCATCGGGGGCACGTCGCTCGCGGGCGGGCGGTACTCGATCGCGGGCACGCTGCTCGGCGCGCTCACCATCCAGGCGCTCACCACCACGATCTACTCCGTCGGGATCCCGCCGGAGGTCTCGCTCGTGTTCAAGGCGGTCGTCGTGATCCTGGTGTTCCTGGCCCAGGCGCCGAAGGTGCGGGCGCTGCTCGCGCGCCGCCGCCGCGGCGGGTCGGGCCCGCCGCCCGCGGCGCCCACCACCCCGGCCGCACCCGCCCCCGCCGCCGAGACCACGGGGAGCGGCCGATGACCGCGCTCGCCGAACGCGCCCGCGTCGCGGCGCGCGTCCCCACCCGCTTCCTGCCGGTGGTGGTCACGTTCGCGCTGTTCGTGCTCATGTTCGCCGGGGGCAGCCTGCGCTACGACTCGTTCGCCTCCGGGCAGGTGCTGCTCAACCTGCTGATCGACAACTCCTTCCTGGTGGTGCTCGCGGTCGGGATGACGTTCGTGATCCTCACCGGGGGCATCGACCTGTCGGTCGGGTCGGTCGTCGCGCTGTCGACCATGGTGGCGGCGTCCCTGCTGCGCGCCGGCTGGCCCGCGGTGCCCGTGATGCTCCTGGTGCTCGCCGGGGGAGCGGTGTTCGGGCTCGCGATGGGTGCGGTCATCCACTACCTGGAGATCCAGCCGTTCATCGTCACGCTCGCCGGGATGTTCCTGGCGCGCGGCCTGTGCTACGTGATCGACCTGCAGTCCATCTCGATCAGCGACCCGGTGTTCCGCACGATCGCGCAGACCGCGATCCCGCTCGGCGACGACCTGTTCCTGAGCCCCAGCGCCGTCGTCGCGCTCGTCGTGGTGGCGATCGCGGTGTACGTGCTGCACATGACCCGGTTCGGGCGCACGGTCTACGCGGTCGGCGGCAACCAGCAGTCGGCGATGCTGATGGGGTTGCGGGTGGGGCAGGCCAAGGTCGGCGTCTACGTGATCAGCGGCACCTGCTCGGCGCTCGCCGGGCTGCTGTTCACCTTCTACATGCTCTCCGGCTACAGCCTGCACGCCGTCGGCATGGAGCTCGACGCGATCGCCGCGGTCGTCATCGGCGGCACCCTGCTCACGGGCGGCTCCGGGTTCGTGCTCGGCTCGGTGCTCGGGGTGCTCGTGCTCGGCACGATCCAGACGATCCTGTCGTTCGAGGGCACCTTGAGCTCGTGGTGGTCGCGGATCGTGATCGGGCTCCTGCTCCTGGTCTTCGTGGTGCTGCAGCGGGTGCTGGCCCGCCGCAGCGCGGCGGCGAGCACCTGAGGTCGGTTGAACGTCGAGTACTCGGGCGGGGTGAAGCGCAGCGCGACGGCGCCGTCGATCTGCACGACCCGCTCGACCTCGAAGTCGACGACGCGCTGGGCGCCCGGCACGCGGGCGGCGCGGTCCGGGGCCCAGTCCAGCCGCGCCCGCCCGGTGAGCTGCAGCGTCCGGCCCCGGTCCCAGTCGAGGAACAGCAGCCCGGCGCGCGGGTCCAGCTCGAGGTTGCCCAACGTCATGTCCATGGAGGTGCCGAGGTAGTCCGGCCAGCTCAGGTGCCGCTCGTCGGCCGGCGCCACGAACCCGGGGCGGCCACCGCGGTGCGAGGCGTCGGTGCCGTGCCCGGGGGCGCGGGTGGCGACGAAGAACGTGTCGACCGCGGCGACGAGCGCCCGCTGCTCGGCCGAGAGCCGGTCGGACTCCACGACCGCGCCCGCGGCGGGCCAGCCGTCCGCGCGCACCTCGTGCGCCTGGATGTACTTCGGGCAGTTCGCGTACACCTGCTCGGTGTGCACGACGAGCAGGTCGCCCTCCTGGCGGGCGCGGCCGTTGACCCGCATCCGCCGCCTGCGCGCCGGCTCGATCGCGATCATGCCGAGATCCCGCTCCGCGGTGAACGCGTCGCGCAGCGGGTCGCCCACCACCGGCGTCCGCCGCGCCGCGACCGTCCGCTCGTCGCGCGCGGTGACGAACCCCGGCGGGCCGGTGAGGGGGCTCGCCCACACCGACCCGTCCGGCGCGGCGGCGGCGATCACGGCCAGCCGCTGGTGGCGCAGGAAGTCGGCCGCCACCGGCGGGACGGTCGCCCCGACGTGCGCCGACCCCCACGGCCGGTCCGGGAAGCCGGCCCTGCGCTGCACCGCCCGCTCGCCCGGGTGTTGCGTCGCCATCAGAAGAAGCCGCAGGTCGGGGCCGCGGGCACCGGGGCGGGAGCGACGTCGGCGCCGGTTGGGGCGTAGACCTCGAGCCGGATCCGGTCCGGGTCGGTGAAGAACACGCCGCCGGAGGAGGCGCCCTCGCCGTGCGGGACGATCCCGTCGTAGGCGAACGCGACGCCCAGCCCCTCAGCGTGGCCTCGGCCGCCGCACGGCGTCGATGTCGGCCACCTCGAACGCGAGGTGGTGCAGCCCCGGGCGGTCGGCGGGGAACGCGCCCGCGCTCTGCTGCCAGAGCGTGAGCACCAGCGCGCCCTCCTGGCCGAGGAAGGCGAACGGCGGTCGCCGTCCGCGCGCTCGGCGAGCACGTCGAACCCGAACACCGCGCGGTAGAAGGCGGTCGAGCGGGGGAGATCGCCGACCTGCCGCCCGACGAGCCGCTGCCCGTCCGGTTCATGAACACGGTCTGGGCCGACCGGCGCGGGGTGCACGACGACCTGGGCAGCGTCGAGCAGCTGGGGGCCTGGTTCGCGCGGGCCGGCCTCGCCGGCGGACAGCAGCTGGGGGCCCGACGACCTCGCGGCGTTCCGCCGGCTGCGCGACGCGATGCGCCGCATCGCCGCCCACGTCACCGGCGACGACCGGCCGGCCGCGCGGTCGGGGCCGGACGACCTCGCCGCGGCCCTGGAGACGCTCAACGCCGACGCCGCCACCTGCGCGCCGGTCCTCGAGCTCGACGAGACCGGCCGGCCCCGGCTGCGCCGGCACCCCGGCCCGCGCGACGCCGACCGCTCCCGCGCGGAGCTCGCGCTGGCCGCGGCGCGCCTGTTCGGCGGCCCGGACGCCGAGCTGCTGCGGGCTGCCACGGCCCCGGTTGCGTCCTGTACTTCCACCGCGACCACCCACGGCGCGGCTGGTGCTCGGCCGGCTGCGGGAACCGGGCGCGGGTCGCACGGCACTACGAACGGCACCGGCGCGACCGATGAGTTCGCGCGGGTGCGGCGGTCTCATCGGCATGACCGCCACGAGCAACAGCCGCGCCCGCCGCACCTTCCGCCACGCGCTCGCCAACACGCTCGTGGCGTCGGTCGTCAACTCCACCGCGTGGTTCGCGGTGACGTTCTGGGTCTACCTCGAGACCCGCTCGGTGTTCGCCACCGGCGTGATCTCCGGGATCTTCCTCGGGCTCACGGCGCTGTCCGGCGTGTGGTTCGGCAGCCTGGTCGACCACCACCGCAAGCGCTCCGCCATGCTCGGCTCGAGCGCCGCGTCGTTCGCGCTCTACGCGGCGGCCCTCGCGGTCCACCTCGCCGTCGCGCCGGAGACGTTCCGCGACCCGACCAGCCCCGTGCTGTGGGTGTTCGTCGTCCTGCTGATGGCCGGCGTGATCGTCGGCAACATCCGCGGCATCGCGATGAGCACGGTCGTCACGCTGCTCGTGCCCGAGCCCGAACGCGACCGCGCCAACGGGATGGTCGGCACCGTCACCGGCGTCGCGTTCCTCGTCACCTCGGTGATCAGCGGCCTGCTGATCGGGCTGTCCGGGATGCTCGCGGTGCTCCTGGTGGCGCTCACCCTCACCGCCGCCGTGATCGCCCACCTGGCGACCCTGTCGATCCGCGAGGTGCGCCCGGTGCGCACCGAGGGCGCCGCCCACCGTGCCGACCTGCGCGGCACCGTCGCCCTCGTCGCCGCCGTGCCCGGCCTGCTCGCGCTGATCGCGTTCACGACGATGAACAACTTCCTCGGCGGGATCCTCATGGCCCTGGCCGACCCCTACGGCCTGTCGCTGGTGTCGGTCGAGGTGTGGGGCCTGCTGTTCGGCGTGCTGAGCACCGGCTTCATCATCGGCGGCCTGCTCATCGGCAAGAAGGGGCTCGGCGCCAACCCGGTGCGCACGCTGCTGCTCGCCAACCTCGTGCTCTGGGGCGTCTGCAGCGTCTTCGCCGTCCGGTCCTCGATCGTCCTGCTCGCCGTCGGGTTCTTCATCTACCTGTGCGTCGTGCCGTACGCGGAGGCGTCCGAGCAGACCGTGCTGCAGAAGGTCGTGCCCTTCGAGCGGCAGGGCCGGGTGTTCGGGTTCGCGCAGAGCGTCGAGCAGGCCGCGTCCCCGCTCACCGCGTTCCTGATCAGCCCGATCGCGCAGTTCGTGTTCGTGCCGTTCATGACCACCGGCGCCGGCGCCGAACTGCTCGGCCCGTGGTTCGGCGTCGGGCCCGAGCGCGGCCTCGCGCTGCTGTTCACCATCGCCGGGATCCTGGGGCTGGTCCTCACGCTCGTCGCCTTCGCCAGCCGCAGCTACCGGCGCCTGTCGCGGCACTACCTCGACACCCCGGCGGCCGAGCCGGTCGCCCAGCCGGTCGCGGAGCTCGCCGCGGCGTGAGGGCGACCGGGCGAGCGGGGCGGCTCGGCGTCAGCCCTCGCCGGCACCCGCGGTGGCGGGCTGCAGAAGCGGGTGGTGGCAGGCGGCGAAGCGGCCGGGCCGCACCTCCCGCATCTGCGGCACCTCACCGGCACAACGCTCGGTGGCCTCCGGACAGCGGGTGCGGAAGTAGCAGCCGCTGGGCGGGTTGATCGGCGAGGGCACCTCGCCCTGTCCCCGGTCGGCGTCCTCGATGTCGATCCCGTCGGCGCCGCGCGCCCGCTCCATCGACGGGATCGACGACACCAGCAGCCGGGTGTAGGGGTGCGCCGGCTCGTCGAAGAGGGCCTCACTCGGACCGAGCTCGCAGATCCTGCCGAGGTACATCACGGCGACCCGGTCGCTGATGTTGCGCACCACCCCCAGGTCGTGCGCGATGAACACCAGGGTGAGCCCGTAGCGGCGCTTCATGTCCTCGAGCAGGTTGAGGATCTGCGCCTGCACCGACACGTCCAGCGCCGAGACCGGCTCGTCGCAGATCAGCACCTCCGGTTCGAGAACGAGCGCCCGCGCGATCGACACGCGCTGGCACTGGCCCCCGGACAGCTGGTGGGGCCGCCGGTCGGCCACCTGCTGCGGGTCGAGCCCGACGGCCGACAGCATCTCCGGCACGATCGTGGTCCGCTCGTCGCCGCGGCCCCACACCACCAGCGGATCCCCGACGATGTCGGGGATCCGGCGGCGCGGGTTCAGCGACGAGATCGGGTCCTGGAAGATCATCTGCAGCTTGGGGCGCACGCGGCGCAGCTCCTCGCCCGAGAGCTGGGTGAGGTCACGGCCGTCGAACTCCACCGAACCGCTGGTGGGGCGCGGCAGCTGCGTGATCGCGCGGCCGGTGGTCGACTTGCCGCAGCCGGACTCCCCGACCAGGCCCAACGTCTCCCCGCGGCGGACGTCGAGGTTGATCCCGGACACCGCGTGCACGGTCCGCCCGGCCCCCGCGGGGTAGGTGACGACGAGGTCGACGAGGCGCAGCACGACGTCGCTGTCGGCGCCGACCGGGTGCGCGCCCGCCGTGCGCCGGCTCGGGGCGGCCGTCATCGGTCGAGCCAGGTCGTGGCGAAGAACGTGTCCCTGGTCAGGTAGCGCACCATGCCCTTCACCTCCGGTTTCGCGATCGTCGACAGGTAGCTGCGGCTGTAGTAGAGGACCGGGATGTCCTGGTTGGACCGCAGCGCCACCTGCTGGTACAGGCGGGTGCGTTCCGCCTCGTCGGTGGTGGCGGCGGCCTGCTCGAGCAGCGCGTCCACCTCGGCGTTGGAGTAGTTCCCGTAATTCGACCGGGCGCCCGTGTGCAGCAGGTTGTGGGCCGAGGGGTAGGGAGCGTCGTACGGGCCGCCGATGATGGGGGCCATGTCGAAGTCCCCGCTCGCGACGACGGTCGTGGAGTAGGCGGCGAGGTCGAAGAACTCGAGCTTCATCTCGATGCCGATCGCCGCCAGCTGGGCCTGCAGGAACTCCGCGAACGCCACCCGGTCGGCCGTGTTGGAGGCCTTGTAGACCACGGTGGGGTCGCCGCCGTCGGCGACGTACTCGGCCACCAACGCCTTCGCCCTCTCCGGGTCGTAGGTCGGCCACGCCGCGGCGACCTCGGGTGTGTGGTAGGGGGTGTCGCTGCCGAAGAAGCTGTCGGCCCGTTCCATCCGTCCGCGGAACTGGGTGACGGCCATCGCGTCGAGGTCGATCCCCCGCACCACCGCCTCCCGCATCCGGCGGTCGTCGAACGGCGGCCGCTCGACGTTGAAGTAGATCCACTCGCCCCCGTGCCCGGGACCGTAGTAGACCTTGAGGTTCGGGTTCTCCAGCGCGCGCACCAGCTCCGCGTGGTAGGCGCCGTAGATGACGTCGACGTCGCCGTTCTCGAGGGAGGCGTAGCGGGTCTCGGTGTCGGGCAGCGGCCGGAAGAGCAACCCGTCGAGGTAGGGGAGGCCCTGCTGCCAGTAGTTCTCGTTGCGCACCAGGTCCGCGTGCGAATCGCGCACCCATTCGGTCAGCACGAACGGGCCCGCACCGACCGGGTGGCTGGCGATGTCGTCGCCGTACCGTTCGAGAGCGGCCGGCGACACGATGATCCCCAGGCCGCCGCTGGCGAAGTTGCTCGCGAACGCCACCGGGAACGACCCGAACGGTTCCGCCAGCCGGAATTCCACGGTGAGCGGGTCGACCGCGGTCATCGAGGCGATCGGCTCGGTGAACCGGTGGCCGGGTGAGGAGACCTCGTCGATGTGCCGTTGCACGTTGACGATCACCGCGTCGGCGTCCAGCGGGGTGCCGTCGGAGAACCGCACGCCCGCCCGCAACCGCAGGCGCCAGGTCAGCCCGCCGTCCGGGCTTTCCATCGACTCGGCCAGGTACGGCTCCGGCTTGCCCTCGGGTGAGAGCTTGAGCAGCGTGTCGTACACGGCCAACGCCGCGTGGTTGGTGTTGTGGACGGTCGGGTCGAAGCCGACGATCTCGCGGTCCATCCCCAGTACGAGCACACCGCCGCGTTTCGGCTCCCCGGCGGCGGTGGGATCGTCGCCGTACGGGTTGACCGCCCGGATGGCGGCCTCGCCCGACCCGCCGTTGAGCGGAGCCGGGTTGGCCCCGCACGCCGCGATCAGCACCGCGCTGAGCGCCAGCGCGAGCAGGGCGACCGCACGGGGACCCCGCCCCCGGCGGGGCGGGTCGGCGATCGCAACCGCGCGTCGCTGCTGCGTCATGACATCACCATTTCCTCGGTCACGGGCGTACCGGCAGCGCTCGCACCGCGCTCGACGTTGCGGGCCCTGGCGTCCTCCCAAGCCGGGCTGCCGACCGGGAACCAGCAGCGGAACCGGTGCTCGGGCGAGCCGGCCGCGCGCAGGGGCGGTTCCTCGATGAGGCACCGGTCCTGGGCGTACGGGCAGCGCGGGCTGAACCTGCATCCCGCCGGCGGGTCGAGCAGGTCCGGCGGGCGGCCGGGGATCACCTGGAGCCGGACGTGGTTCGGCCCGGCCACCGGCGGGACCGCGTTCATGAGCGCCTCGGTGTAGGGCATCAGCGGCCGGGCGAAGAGGGCAGCCGTCGGCGCCTCCTCCACGATCGTGCCCGCGTACATGACGGCGACGCGGTCCGAGCGGCTGCGCACGACCCGCAAGTCGTGCGTCACCAGCATCATCGCCATGCCGGTGCGCTGTTGCATCCCGGCGAGCAGGTCCAGGATCTGCGCCTGCACGGTGACGTCCAGCGCGGTCGTCGGCTCGTCGGCCAGCAGCAACCGCGGACCGCACGCCAGCGCGATCGCGATCGTCACCCGCTGGCGCATCCCGCCCGACAGCTCGTGCGGGTACTGCCGCACCCGCCGCTGCGGCTCGGACAACCCGACCGACCGCAACAGCTCGACGGCTCGGGCCCTGGCCGCCGAGCTGCTGATCCGCTCGTGCACCAGCATCGTCTCGGTGAGCTGATCACCGATCCGCTTGACCGGGTTCAGCGAGGTCATCGGGTCCTGCAGGACCATCGCGATCTCGGCGCCCCAGATCCGCGACAGCTGCCTGCCCGTCAGCTCGGTCAGCACCGTGCCGTCGAAGGTGACGCTGCCGGAGACCTCGGTACTCCGGTCACCCGCGATGAGGCCCATCAGCCGGCGGACGAACACGGTCTTGCCCGAGCCGCTCTCTCCCACCACCGCGAGCACCTCGCCCGCCCGTATGCGCAACGACACCCCGTCGACGGCGTGCACCACACCTTTCCCGGTGTGAAAACGCACGACAACGTCGTCGGCGACGAGCAACTCGGCATTCACAGGTTGCTCCCCTTCACCTCGAACTGCTTGCGGACCCGCTCGCCGATGTAATTGATCGACAACACGGTGGCGAACATGACGGCAGCCGGGAACAAGGAAATGTGTGGATAGCTCAGCAGTTCCGGGCGACCGGCGGCGATCATTCCGCCCCAGCTCGGGGTGGGCGGTGGAATGCCGAGCCCGAGGAAGCTCAGCGAACCTTCCACCACGATGAAGATGCCGACCATGATGAACGCGTAGGCGGCGACCGGCAGCACGACGTTCGGCGCGATCTCGCGCACGATGATCCGGAACGGACGACACCCGTACGCCCGAGCGGCCTGCACGAACTCGCGCTGCGCCACGGTCAGCGTGGCGGCACGAGCCAGCCGGATGAACGTCGGAACCGACAGCACCGCCAAGCCGAGGATCAGGGTCGCGAGGCTCGAACCCAGCACCGCCACGATCGCGATGAGGAACACCAGGCTCGGGAACGCGAGCACCACGTCGGTCACGAACGCCAACACCCGCTCGACGCGCCCACCGAAGTAGCCGGCGAGCATGCCGAGGAAGCCGCCCGCCAACGCCCCGAGCCCGACCGCGCAGATGCCCACCAGCAGCGATGCCCTGGCGCCGTGGGCGACCCGCGAGAAGATGTCCCGCCCCAGCGAGTCGCCTCCCAGCCAGTGCTGCGGGGTGATCCCGGAGAACGCGGCCCCGTAGTCGGGGACCAGCGGATCCGCCAGCGGCAGCAGCGGCGCGAAGACCGCGACCACCACCACGGCGCCGAGCCAGGTCCAGGCGACGTACCAGCCGACCGGCGCGCGGTCGACGCGCCGGGACGTGGGCCGCGCAGCACCGGGGGAGCGGTGGGCATCCGTCATGCGCCTAGCCATCTCTGCGCACCCGCGGGTCGAGGACCAGGTAGAGCAGGTCGATCACCATGTTGATCACGACGTAGACGACCGCGACGAACAGCAGCGCGCCTTGCAGGATCACGTAGTCCCGGTTGAACACCGCCTGCACGATCAGCTGCCCCAGCCCGGGGATCGCGAACAGCGTCTCGACGATCACCGCGCCGCCCAGCAAGCGGCCGATGTTCACCCCGGAGAGCGTGATCAGCGAGAACAGCGACGGGCGCAGGGCGTGCCGCAGCAGCACCCGCCGCGGAGGGAGGCCCTTCGACCGCGCCATCAGGATGAAGTCCTCCTGCAGCGTCGAGACCATGTCCGACCGCAGGAGCTGTCGGTAGACCGCCGCCTCGGCGATCATCAAGGTGAGGCAGGGCAGGACGATCGACCGCATGTTGGCCACCGGGTCTTCGAAGAACCCGGTGTAGCCGGTAGCCGGCAGGATGCTCGTGATGCCGCCGGCGAACAGCACGATCAGCACCATGCCGAACACGAAGGTCGGCATCGCCGCCGCGCCGAAACCGAGCGTCATCGAGACCCGGTCGACGAATCCCCCCGGCCGGTAGGCCGAGTAGACCGCGAGCGGTACCGCTACCAGCAGCGCGAGCAGCTGCGCGACGACCGTGATCTCGAACGTGACCGGGATCCGCTGGGCCAACGCTTCGGCGACCGGCTGTCCCGTCCGGAACGACCGGCCCAGGTCCCCCGTCGCCACCCCGCCCAGCCAGTCGACGTAGCGCACCAGCACCGGTCGGTCGAGCTGCAGATCCCGCCGCACCTGCTCCACCTGCTCGGGCGTGGCGCCCTCGCCGGCCACCACGACCGCCGCGTCGCCGGGCAGCAACTCCACCACCACGAACGACAGGAACGTGACGGCGAGCAGGACGGCCAGCAGGTGCACCAGCCGTGCGCGCACCCGCCGCACCGCTGATCGGCGCCTGCCGCCGCGGCCCCCGGTGGGTGCTGGGGTGCTCCCCGCCGGCACCCCCGACCCGGCCGTCGTCGTCATCGTCTCGGCCACGGGGAATCATCTCCCCGTAGCTCGTGGCAGGGCACCGCAGCGTTTTGCGTCGGTTCCCGACGACTGCGCTGCGGGCGAAACGTGCGTATCGCATCGCGGCCGTCGGGCCATTGCGGCGTGCGGTCCGGGCCGCCTGGTCTGCACTCCTGCTCGCGCGATCCTCGACAATCGCAGCTCCCGTCGACGTTGACCGGACGAGGTGTGTGTTCGTGTGAACCGGCCGAAATCCACTGGTCGGCCTCTGGAGAACCGGCGGCCCCGCAAAAGGCGCCGGGAGTTCGATTGGGTCGATTATACATCCGCCCGTCCGCATAAAGCGGACAAGAATGACGCCCTTTGTTTACCGCTTGTCAACAGCGCGGCTCCGCCCCCGACGCCGCCGTGCCGGCCGGCTCCCGGCGCCCTCGCGTTCGGGGGTGTCCGCCCCGATGCTCAGAAGGGGCGGCGGCGGGCCGCCCACTCCACCCCCCGACGCACCAGCTCGCGGTACACGGGCAGGTGCCACGGACCGCGGTGGTCGGGCTGGTCGGGGGAGTCCGGGAAGGGTTTGTCGTACGGGCGGTTGGCGTGGCCGAGCGCGAGGTAGAGCACGCCGCCCGAGCCGACGGCCCGCCGGTACATGAGCGGGCGGTCGGCCACCTCGAACTCGTGGCCGCCGAACGCCGACCCGCCCCAGCGGGTCGACAGCAGCACGTCGAGGTCGTGCGTGACGTCCTCGATGCAGTAGAGCTCGTCGTCGACCTCGAACGGCGGCACACCCTCGAGGAGCGGGTCGTCCGGTGCCGCGATGGCCACGGAGAAGCGCTGGTAGGGCGGGTGGCTGAGGAACCGGGTGCCGAGGATCGTGGGCAGGATCGGGTTGTCCAGCACGGAGTTGCTCGCGTGCAGGGCGAACCAGCGTCCGCCACCCTCCAGCCAGCGGCGCAGCGCCGCGCACGCCGCGTCGGACACCGGCACCTGCGAGGTGTAACTGACGAGGAGGTCTCCGACCAGGATCGCCTCGGTGTCCTCGTAGTCCTGGTAGCAGTCGGTCCGGATGCCGTAGGCGTCGTACAGGACATGCGCCAGCTGCATCCGCGCGAAGTCGAAGTCGTGGTTGCGCTTGGGGCTTCCGCAAACCAGGTTGGCGACGAGGGGTGCGACACCGCGGTCGGAGCGCGGTCCGTCGTTGGACGTCATGTTGGATCTCCTCGGTGGACGGAGTGGGAAGCGCGCACGGTGCACCCGTGCGGCGACCGGGGCCGATCCGAATCCGGACGCCGGTTGGCGTTTCGAATCGGATGCGCTGGTAATCGCATCCTACGTCGTTTGTCGCGGCGTCAATGGAGCGATTGATGCACCCTCTGTTGATTTGGGGGCAACGGTGGACGCGGAATCGCCCTCCGGCTCTCCGCGGTCCTGGCGACCTGAAATCGCTTGCGTTGACCGCGCTGTGCCCCGTCGCCGAAACTCTTGGCATGCAGACACGCGGTGGCGGTGGGGTGGGGCTTCCCCCGCTCAACGCGCTGCGCAGCTTCGAGGCGGCCGGGCGTCTGGGCAGCATCCGGGGTGCGGCGGCCGAACTGTACGTCACCCCCAGGGCCGTCAGCCGCCAGGTCCGTGCGCTCGAATCGTGGCTCGGGGTGACCTTGTTCCGGCGCCGGGGCGGCTCGATCGAGCTCACCGAGGTGGGGGCCCGCTACCTGCGTTCGGTCACCGAGCACCTGTCGGCGATCGGGGAGGCGACGGGGCAGGTCGCCGGACGCTGCCGCGCCGACGAGACCTTGCACATCCGCGCCTACACCCTCATCGCGAGCAACTGGCTGGTCCCGAGGCTCACCCGGTTCCGCCGCAGCCAGCCGTGGGTCGACCTGGAACTGCTGGCCTCGAGCGACCCGACGGACTTCGGTCAGCACGACGTCGACGCCGAGATCCGCACCGCGGAGTCCGGTCCGTGGGCGGGCGGCTCCGACGCCGACCTCGTGATCACCGACGATCTCGTGCTGGTGTGCAGCCCGTCCTACCTCGCCGAGTTCGGCCTGGCTCGGCCCGCCGACCTGAAGCGGTTGCCCTGCGATGCGTTCCTGCGCTCGATCGTCGTACCGCGGCTGTGGCACACCTGGTTCGATGCGGTCGGCCTGAGCGGCATCGACATCAGCCGCGGTCCGAGGTTCGGTGATTCGAGGTTGGCCTACCACGCGGCGGCCGCCGGCCAGGGCGTGATGCTGGCGCCGCGTGCCTTCGTCGAACCGGACCTGGCGTCGGGGCGCCTGGTGATGCCGTTCCCCGACGTGCCGCGCCCGGCGATGCGCTTCTTCCTCGTGTACCCGAGCGATCGCCGCCGGCGGAAGGCGTTCTCGGTGTTCCGCGCGTGGCTGCTGGCCGAGGGCCGGGCCGCGGCTGCGGCGGGGAGATGATCGACCGCCCTCCCCGCCGCACCCCGGCGGGATCGAGCGCGACGGGCGAAGCGCGAACCCGATCGGTCGGTTACCGGCTGCCCGAGCGGCATCGTTGACCTTTTCGCGCGAACAGTTGAGATAGTGGTCCGGTTCGCAGGGGGTTCGCCCGCGCCGCACGCCACTATCGTGGGAGCCGGCGACGGTCCGCGGTCGAGAAAACGACTCGGGCCTCGATGTCGCGGGAGATTTGCGCCGTCTGCTCGGGATCCGCGTGCATTCGCCGACGAGTGCGGCGATCTGCGACCGCACGCCGGCGTGCCCTGAACCAGAAGGAACCTGCATGAAGATCACCGGATGCGCGACCGCGGCGGTCCGCGTCACCTACGAGGGCATCATCACCGGCACGCACGTCGTGCTGCGGCTGCGCACCGACGAGGGCGTCGAGGGTGTGTCGTACGTCCGCGCCAACCGGATCACCGCGCGACCGCTCGCACTGCTGGTCGAGGGCATGGTCGACGAGCTCGCCGGCCGGGACCCGACCCGGACGGGCGAGGTGTACGACGACCTGTTCCGGGAGGTGCGCGGCGCTCCCGTGTCCGGGCTCGAGCGGCGGGCGGCCAGCGCGATCGAGGTCGCCTGCTGGGACCTGGCGGGCAAGGCGCTGGGCCGGCCGGTCCGGGACCTGATGGGCGGGTGGCGCGATCGCGTACCCGTCTCCGCCAACTGGGGCCTCATGCCGGGTGGTCCGCCCGACGACCTCGCCGGCCACGTCGAGCGCCTGCTCGCCCGTGGCTTCCGGGCGCTGAAGTGCCCGGTCGGAGGCGCGCCGCTCGACACGGCGATCGCCCACGTCCGCGCCGTCCGCCGCTACGCCGGACCTGACGTGCGGATCATCGTCGACGGCAACTTCCGGTGGACGCCGAAGCAGGCGCTGCGGTTCGCGCGCGCGACCGAGGAGCTCGACCTCTTCTGGATCGAGGACCCGGTCGCCCACCACGACCTGGCCGGGCTGCGCCGGGTCAGCGAGTCGATCGCGCAGGACACCTGCTCGGGCGAGGCCGCCCAGCACCCGGACGAGTTCCGCCGGCTGCTGGAGGGGGGCTGCAGCGACATCGTGATGATCGACCAGGACCTGGGCCTCACCGGTTTCCTCACGGTCGCTCACCTGGCCGCGTGCCACGGCCGCCAGGTGGTGAACCACCTGGCGCCCGAGGTGCTGGGCCAGGCCGTCGCGGCCGTTCCGAACGGCAAGATCGTCGGCCTCGTCCCGTGGGGACAGCCGCTGTTCACCGAACCCGCCCGGATCGAGGACGGCGACCTGGTTCTGCCGGACGGGCCGGGCCTCGGCCTGACCCTCGACGAGGACGTCCTGCGGACCTGCGCGCTCTGACCCGCGGGTCGGACGCGCCCGGCGCGGTGTTCCGGGGGGCATCCGCTCGTCCACGGTCTGATCTACGGTCGCTGGGGTGAGCGTTCACGACCTCGTCCTCACCGGCGGCCGGGTGATCGACCCCGAGACCGGCCTCGACGCCGTCCGCGACGTCGGGATCGCGGGCTCCGCCGTCCGCGCCATCAGCGAGCAGCCCCTGTCCGGCGCGCGCGTGGTCGACGTGTCGGGGTTGGTCGTGTGCCCCGGCTTCGTCGACCTGCACAGCCACACCCAGGACGTCGCGGGCCAGCGGCTGCAGGCGCTCGACGGCGTCACCACCGCGCTGGAGCTGGAGGCGGGTGCCTTCCCCGTGGAGCACGCCTACCGCAGGGCGGCGGCCGAGGGCAGGCCGATCAACTACGGGTTCTCGACGTCGTGGGCGGGCGCCCGGATGCACGTCCTCGCCGGGGCGCCCCCGGTGGCGGACCTCGACGAGCTGCTCGGGCACGTCGCCGACCCGCGCTGGCAGGCCGCCGCCACCCCCGCCGACGTCGACCGCATCCTCGGCCTGCTGGAGGCCGATCTCGCGGCGGGCGCGCTCGGGATCGGCGTGCTCGTCGGGTATGCGCCGGGCACCGACCCCGCCGAGTACCTCGCCGTCGCGGCGCTCGCCGCCCGGCACGGCGTGCCCACCTACACCCACGCCCGCGACCTCGTGGAGATGGACCCGGACGTCCCGGTCGACGGGGCGGAGGAGATCGTGCGGGCGGCGGGGGAGACCGGCGCCCACATGCACTACTGCCACCTCAACAGCACGTCGGGCCGCCACGTGGACCGGGTGCTGGCGCTGGTGGAGCGGGTCCGGCGCGAGGGTGCGACGGTCACCACCGAGGCCTACCCGTACGGGGCCGGGATGACCGGGGTCGGGGCGGCGTTCCTCGCGCCCGAGCTGCTGCACCGGCGCGGGCTCACCCCGAGCTCGATCGGCCACCTCGCCCTCGGCAGGCGCATCGCCGACGCCGACGAGCTGCGCCGGGTGCGGGAGGAGGACCCGGGCGCGCTGGTGTTCGTCCACCAGACCGACGAGGCGGACCCGGACGCGTTCGGCCTCGTGCACCGGGCGATCGCGTTCCCGGACGCCGCGGTGGCGAGCGACGCGATCGCGCCGCAGTGGCCGTCCGGTGCGCCGGACCGGTTGCGCTGGCCGCTGCCGCCGCAGGTCGCGACGCATCCGCGCACCGCGGGCACGTTCGGGCGCACCCTGCGGCTGCTGGTGCGGGAGCTGGGGCTGCTCAGCCTGCCCGAGGCGGTGCGCCGCTGCACGCTCGTGCCGGCGCGCGTGCTGGAGGGCGCGGCCCCGGCGATGCGCCGCAAGGGCAGGCTGCAGCCGGGCAGCGACGCCGACGTCACCGTCTTCGACCCGGCGACCGTGACCGACCGGGCGACCTACACCGACCCGACGCGGCCGTCGGCGGGGATCCGCCACGTCCTGGTCGGGGGCCGGTTCGTGGTGCGCGACGGCGAGCTGGACCCGGCCGCGCTGCCGGGTCGGGCGGTGCGGGGCGGCTGAGCGCGCGTCACTCCAGGAGGGGGTGCAGCACCCAGAACGCGACGGCCGCGCTCGCGGCGGCCATCGGGATCGTGAGCACCCACGCCACGACGATGTTGCCCGCCACGCCCCACCGCACGGCCGAGAGCCGTTTCGTGGCGCCGACGCCGAGGATCGACGACGTGATCGTCTGCGTGGTCGAGATCGGCGCGGCGAACGCGAACGCCGTGGTGTAGAGCACCGCCGAGGCGGTCATCTCGGCGGCGAACCCGCGCGGCGGGTCGAGGTCGATGATCCGCCTGCCCAGCGTCCGCATGATCCGCCAGCCGCCGGCGTACGTGCCCGCCGACAGCGCGCCCGCGGCGAGCAGGATCACCCACCACGGCACCTCGAAGCCCTGGTGGTAGCCGCCGACGACCAGCGCCAGCACGATCACGCCCATCGTCTTCTGCGCGTCCTGCAGGCCGTGGCCGAGCGCCATCGCGGCCGCCGACACCGTCTGGGCGTAGCGGAAGCTGCGCCCGACCGGCCGTGGGTGCGCCCGCCGGAAGATCCACAGCAGCGCGGTCATGAGCAGCCCGGCGAGCGTGAAGCCGACCACCGGCGACAGCACCATCGGGATGACGACCTTGTCCAACACGCCGCTCCAGTGCACGGCCCCGGCCGCGGCGAGCGCCGAGCCGACCAGCCCGCCGATGAGCGCGTGCGACGACGAGGACGGCATGCCGAACCACCAGGTGATCAGGTTCCAGGCGATCGCCCCGACGAGCGCGGCGAGCACCACGACGAGGCCGGACACCCCCTGGGGTGGGTCGATGATCCCGCTGCCGACGGTGGAGGCGACCTCGGTGCCGAGGAACGCGCCGATGAGGTTCATCACCGCAGCCATGATCAACGCGACGCGCGGGGTCAGCGCCCGGGTGGCGACGGACGTCGCGATCGCGTTCGCGGCGTCGTGGAAGCCGTTCGTGTAGTCGAACACGAGCGCGACCACGATCACCACGACGATGATGGTCAGCTCCACTCAGGACTCCTTCACCGCGATGCTCTCGACGGTGTTCGCCACCGTCTCGAAGGCATCGGCGGCCTCCTCGAGGGAGTCGATGACCTCCTTCAGCTTGAGGATCGTGAGCACGCCGGTCGCGTCGACATCGGCGGACGGGCAGAGCAGCTCCTCCAACAGGGCCCGGTAGGCGGTGTCGCCCTCGTCCTCGAGGGAGTTGACGTGCACCCAGTACTCCTTGAGCGCCGACATCGACGCGAGCCGCGGCATCGCCTCCGCCGTGACGGCGGCGGCGCGCTGCAGCACGTCGGTCTGCGTCTTCATCCCCGCCGGCAGGTCGGTGAGCCGGTAGAGCACGATCCGGTCGGCCGCCTCCTCCATCGCGTCGATCACGTCGTCCAACGACGAGGCGAGGCGGTAGATGTCCTCCCGGTCGAACGGCGTCACGAACGTCTTGTTCAGCTTCACCATGATCTCGTGGGTGAGGTCGTCACCCGCGTGCTCGGCGTCCTTCACACGCCTCGCCAGTTCCGGCCGGTCGGCCGGGGGCGCGGCCACCAGCGCCGCGAGGTCGTCCGCGGCACGGGCGATGTTCTCCGCAGCCCGGGTGAACAGCGGGTAGAAGCCGCGTTCGTGTGGCGTCAGCCTGAATGCCATTCGCTGGTTGTACTCCACCCGGGGTCGTGCGGCCGCACGGCGGGGCCGGGTATGCCCCGCGCGGGGGGTTGCCTGCGGGCAGCGGCGGGGTGGATGCCGTTCTCAGGCGCCGGACGGTCGCGGCTGCTCCGCAGGCCTCGAGCCCTCGGCCTCGTCCATCCAGGCGTCCAGGTCGGCCTGGGTGAACGCCTCCCATGCCGGGACGTCCGGCAGCCGGCGGAGGACGTCGAACGCCTCGGCGACCCGGCGGCCGCGGAGCACCGGCGTGTGGCAGCCGGCGACGACCTCGGCCCCGAGGCGCTCGAAGTCGTCGACGACCGGGCGGAACTTGGCCGCGTCGAGCAGCGTGTGCCACGGCGAGACGAGGCGGCCGCCGAAGAGCTGGCCGTCGCGGAACTCGTCGTCGGAGAGCTCACCGATCTCGGGGACGGGACAGGACACGTTCGTCGCGAACGTGTCCACCGACCACATCACGTTCGTCCGCGTGTCCACAAGGCCGCGGGTGGTCGGGTTGTCGTACAGCGGCGGCCGCTTGGCCACGAGCGTGCGGTCGCCCACGTCGACGGTGTCGCCGTCGTTGAGGAAGCGGCACCGGTCGAGAGGCGTCTCCCACTCCTCGGCCATCCGGCCGATCGAGAACCACGTGGTGAGCAGCGTCGCGTTCGGGCAGGCGGCGAGGACCGGCAGCAGGTTGCCCGCGTGGTCGCGGTCGTCGTGGGTGAGGAACACCCACTTCACGTCGGCCGGGTCGACCACCGACCAGACGGCCTCGAGCCACTGGGCCCGGGTGGCCGGCGAGCCGGTGTCCACCAGCACCGGTTCGGCCCCGCGGATCACCATCGAGTTCATGGGGAAGTGGCCGACGGGCGGGGCCTCCAGGGCCCACGGGACGACGAAGGTCTCCTCCGCGATCCGGTACGGCTCCAGCAGGTTGAACGTCGGGATGGTCGTCATGTCCGACCCCTTCCCCTTTGTCGGAAACCTGCGACGTCGTCCCGATCTGGGACGGCGTTACCCGGTCCGCCGCGCACGGGCCCGAGGCGCGGCCGGCGGGAGGGTGACGCGCGCCTCAGATCTGACGGGGATTAATCCTGCGTGTTCCGTCGGTCCTACCCCGTAGATTTTCCGAGCTCGGCGCCCGGCCCACCGGCTCGCGCCGCACCGGACCTCGTGGGGGACGACGTGAACCAGCAGTCAGACGTGCTCGACCACCCGTCGGGCACCGCCGGTGGCGCGGATGCGCTGAGCGCCCGCGACCGCACGGTGATCGGCGTGCTGCTCGTCTCCACGTTCGTCGTCATCCTCAACGAGACGATCATGAGCGTCGCGCTTCCGACGCTGATGAGCGAGCTCGCGGTCGAGGCGAGCGTGGGGCAGTGGCTCACCACCGGGTTCCTGCTCACGATGTCGGTGGTCATCCCGATCACCGGCTTCCTGATCCGCCGGATCCCCACCCGCTCGCTGTTCGGCATCGCGATGGCGCTGTTCAGCGCGGGCACGTTCGTCGCGGCGGTGGCGCCCGGGTTCGCGATCCTGCTCGCCGCCCGGGTGGTCCAGGCCAGCGGCACCGCGATCATGCTGCCGCTGTTGATGACCACGGTGATGACGCTCGTGCCGCCCGCGCGCCGGGGCGCCGTCATGGGCAACATCTCGATCGTCATCTCGGTGGCGCCCGCGATCGGCCCGGCGGTCTCGGGCATCGTGCTCACGCAGTTCGGCTGGCGCTACATGTTCTGGCTGGTCCTGCCGATCGCGCTGGCCGCCTTGCTGCTCGGGCTGCGGCTGATCACCGACGTCGGCGACTCCACCTCCGCCCCGATCGACGTCGCGTCGGTCGTGCTGTCGGTGCTCGGCTTCGGCGGGCTCGTCTACGGCCTGAGCAGCGTCGGCCACTCCGGCGGTGACGGCTCGCCCGCGCTGCTGTGGGGCGCGCTCGGTCTCGGTGTGGCGGGGCTTTCCGCCTTCGTCGCCCGCCAGCTGGTGCTGCAGCGCTCCGACCGCGCCCTGTTGGACCTGCGCACGTTCCGCTCGCCCACGTTCACCGTGGCCAGCGCGATGATGATGCTGATGATGGCCGTGCTGCTCGGCACCGTCGTCCTGCTGCCGATCTACCTGCAGGAGGTGCTCGCGCTCGAGACGTTCGCCATCGGGCTGCTGCTCCTGCCCGGCGGGCTGCTGATGGGGCTCCTCGGCCCCGTCGTGGGGCGGCTGTACGACCGGTTCGGTCCGCGGGCGCTCCTGGTGCCCGGCACCGCCGCGGTGAGCGCCGCGCTGTGGTCCACCACGATGTTCACCTCCGGCAGCTCGATCCTGCAGGTCCTGGGATTCCACCTGCTGCTGTCGACGGGCCTGGCGTTCGTGTTCACCCCGCTGTTCACCTCGGGGCTGGGCGCGGTCGAGCCGCGGCTGTACTCCTACGGCAGCGCGATCTTCGGCACCACCCAGCAGCTCGCCGGCGCCGCGGGCGTGGCCTTGCTCGTGAGCGTCATGTCGGTCGCCTCCGCCGGGCTCGCCGCGGGCGGCGCCTCGGTGGTCGAGCAGACCGCGGGCGGCGTCCACGCCGCGTTCGTCGTGGCCGCCTCGCTGTCGGTGCTCGCGATCGGGGGCGCGTTCTTCATCCGCAATACCCCGTCGGGTGACGTTCCCGTCGCGCACTGACGTCCCATTCCGCACGAACGACGCTTTCATCCGCACCGTTCGGGTGAAGGCGCCGTTCCGCCCATTCCGGGAAAGGAGGGGGCGCGGGGAGGGCCTTCCGGATACCTCAGTAGTGTGACCGCGCTCGTCGATTCTCGGGCATTGCTGAGTGGGAGGTTGCGCATCCGTGGGGGCCGTGGACGTGGATGGCACGATCTTCGATTTCGTCGTCGTGGGCGGGGGCACGGCGGGCTGCATCCTGGCCAACCGGCTGAGCGCCGACCCGGGCACGCGGGTCCTCGTGCTGGAGGCCGGCCGGCCCGAGCACGCCTGGGACCTGGCGGTTCAGCTGCCGCTCGCGATGGGGGTGCCGGTCGGCAGCCGCTGGCACGACTGGCGCTACACCGGCGAGCCCGAGCCGCAGCTGCGGGCCCGCCGGCTCGACCACCCGCGCGGCAAGGTGCTCGGCGGTTCCAGCTCCATCAACGGCATGCTCTACACGCGCGGCCACCCGCGCGACTTCGACCGGTGGGCCGCCGAGACCGGCACCGAGGAATGGGACTACGCGCACTGCCTGCCCTACTTCCGCCGGCTCGAGAACTGCCTCGGTGAGATCGACGAGACCCGCGGCCGGGGCGGGCCGCACACGCTCATGCGCAGCCCGGCGCGGGGCCCGATCTTCGAGGCGTTCTTCGAGTCCGTGCGGCAGGCCGGCTACGCCGTGCTGCCGGACACCAACGGGCTGCAGCAGGAGGGCTTCGCCCCGTTCGACCAGGGGGTGCGGGGCGGCCGTCGCGAGAGCGCCGCTCGCGCCTACCTGCACCCGGTGCGGCGGCGGCGCAACCTCACGGTGCTGACCCGGGTGCACGTCACGGGCGTCGAGGTCAACGGGGGTCGCGCGGTCGCCGTGCGGTACCGGCGTGGGCGTCGCGGCGAGTCCGTGGTGCGCGGCCGCGAGATCGTGCTCGCCGCGGGCGCGGTCGGCACGCCGCAGCTGCTGCAGCTGTCGGGCATCGGCGACAAGACCGAGCTCGAGGCGCTCGGTGTGCCGGTGGTCCACCACCTGCCGGGCGTGGGCGAGTCCTTGCAGGACCACCTCGCCGTGCACATCCAGCACACCGGCATCGCCCCGGTGTCGCTCGCCGACGTGCGCGACAAGAAGCGCTGGCCGAAGATCATCGCCGAGGCGCTGCTGCGCGGCACCGGCCCGGGCGCCTGGAACCCCATGCAGGCGGGCGGCTTCGTGCGCAGCTCGCTGGCCGACGGCTACCCGGACGTGTTCTTCGTGCTCGCGCCGCTGCTGATGCAGAGCGAGGAGCACTCGTACCCGGTCGACCAGCACGGCTTCCAGTTGCACGTCGAGGTCATGCGCTCCGACGCCCGCGGCCACGTCAAGATCACCTCGCGGGACCCGTCGGCGCAGCCCGCGCTGCGGCTCAACTACCTCACCGGCCCCGACGACCGGGCCCGGTGGGTCGAGGCCGTGCGCATCGCGCGGGAGGTGCTGGGGCAGCCGGCCATGGCGGCCCTCGGCGGCACCGAGTGGCTGCCGGGGCCGACCGTCCGCACCGACGACGAGGTGATGGACTGGGTGGCGCGCACCGCCCGGACCGGGCTGCACCTGTCCTGCAGCGCCCGGATGGGCGTGGACGACGGCGCCGTGGTCGACCCGACCAGCATGCGGGTGCGTGGGCTGGAGGGCCTGCGGGTCGTCGACGCGTCGGCGATGCCGTCGATCACCAACGCCAACACCTACGCGCCGACGATGATGCTCGCGGAGAAGGCCGCCGACCTGATCCTCGGCAACACCCCGCTGCCGCCCCAGTACCCGCGGCGCCCCGAGGAACGCGCGGCGGAGGGCTGATCCGGTCAGCGGCGGGCGATCGTCGACCCCCGGATCACCAGGCGCGTGGGCAGGTACTGGGTGCCGCTGCCGATGTCGACCCCGTCCAGCGCGGCGAACACGCGCTGGGCGGCGGTGCGGCCGAGCTCCTGCAGGTTGGCGTCGATGCTGGTGAGCTGGGGGCGGGCGTTGGTGGTGAGCACCTCCCAGTTGTCGAACCCCATCACGGCGATGTCCTCGGGCACCCTGCGGCCGAGGTCGCGGGCGGTGTCGAGCACACCCCGGGCGATCTGGTCGGAGCCGCAGAGGATCGCGTCGACGTCCGGGTGGCGCTCCAGCAGCACGGCGGCGGCGTCGCGGCCCCAGTGCTCGGACCACTCGGAGAACATCACCTCGCCCACGAGCTCGAGGCCGGCCGCGGCCAGCGCCTCCTGGGCGCCCGCGGCGCGGTCGCGGGCCGCCGCGTAGGTGGGGTCGCCGGAGATGTGCGCGATCCGGGTGCGCCCGCTGCTCACCAGGTGCTCCACCGCGATGCGGGCGGCACCGACGTTGTCCGGGGTGAGCGACAGGTCGGCCGGGTCGTCGGACGGGGCGTAGGCGTAGACGACGGGCACCGGGATGTCGCGGCCGAGCGATGGGCGCGGGTCGGTGCGCTCCCCGACCACGATGAGCCCGTCGACGCGGCGCGACAGCAGCGCGCGCAGGTGGTGCTGCTCGCGGATGGCGTCGCCGCGGGCGTCGCAGAGGAACACGTTGACCTGGCCCGCGCCGAACGCGTCCTCCGCGCCGGTGAGGATCGGGATCACGAACCGGCCCACCAGGTCGCTCGTGAGCAGCCCGACCGTGCCGGTGCGGCCCGCGATGAGGCCGCGCGCCATCGGGTTGGGGCTGAACGCGAGCCGGTCGGCGGCGTCGAGCACGCGCTGCCGGGTGGCGGGGGCGACCTGGTCGCGGCCGTTGAGCGCCTTGGAGGCGGTCGCGACCGACACGCCCGCGAGCCGGGCGACGTCCGAGAGCGTCACCGGTTTCGGGTTGCGCGCCGGCTCGGTGCGAGTCATCCGACCTCCTCGGCCTCGCACTGTAACAACGACCGCGCTTGACGGCCGACCTCGCCACCGCTACGGTCCCGAAAAGCTTTTCGGCCCTGCGGCGTGCTGAGATCGTGGCGCTCCGACAGGGTGATCTCAAAGGTTTCCTGCTCGACGAGGAGCGCACCATGGCACTCACCGGGTTCCGCTCGCTGCTCGCCGCTGCCGCGGTGGCGGCGATGCTGGCCGTGGCCGCCTGCGGCGGCGGAGGAGGCGCATCGGGTGGCGGCGACGCGACGGCCGCCGGGCCGAACGGCGTCGACGACGGCACCACCCTCACGCTGTGGACCAGGGCGCCGCTGGAGAAGCAGGCGAAGCTGCTGGTCGAGGCGTACAACGCGACCCACCAGAACACGGTCGAGCTCACGGTCACGCCGAACGACGACTACGTCGCGAAGGTGGGCGCCGCGGCCGGCGCGGGCGGCCTGCCGGACCTGTTCGCCGCCGACATCGTCTACGTGCCGAACTGGGTGCAGCAGGGGCTGTTCCAGGACATCAGCGACAGCATCGACGGGCTGCCGTTCAAGGACGCGATCAACGCAGGGCACCTCGCGGCGGGCACCTACGAGGGCCGGGCGCACGTGCTGCCGTTCGTGCTGGACCTGTCGATGCTGTTCTGGAACAAGGACCTGTTCCGCGAGGCGGGCCTCGACCCGGAGAAGCCGCCCGCCACGCTCGAGGAGTACGCGGCGGCGGCCAAGGCGATCCAGGCGCTGGGCAAGCCCGACACCTACGGCACCGCCACCGGCCTGAACTGCGGCGGCTGCCTGGTGTTCACCTGGTTCCCGAGCATCTGGGCCGCGGGTGAGCAGGTCATGACCCCGGACGGCACGCAGTCGCTGCTGGCCTCGCCCACCGCCCGGCAGGTCTACGACACCTGGCGCGACCTGTGGCAGTCCGGCGCCGTACTGCCCTCCTCCCGCGACGAGGCGGGCCCGACGTGGACCGCGGGCTTCACCGAGGGGAAGGTCGGGCTGATGTTCTACCCGGCCACCCTGCTGTCGTCGACGCAGGGCTTCGAGGTCGGCGTCGCCGGCATCCCCGGCCCGAACGGCGGCTCCTCGACGTTCGTCGGCGGCGACGGGATCGGCATCTCCAAGGACTCCGAGAAGGCCCCGCAGGCCTGGAACTTCCTGTCCTGGCTGATGTCGGAGGAGGCGCAGGTCGAGGTGCTGGGCAAGAACCTCGACGTGGTGTCGCGCTCCGACCTCGCCGACAACAAGTACGCCGTGTCGGACCCGCGCCTGGTGACGATCAACGAGGTGGCCGCGGCGGGGGAGACCCCGGTGGCGATCAACTTCCAGCAGGCGTTCAACGCGACCAACAGCCCGTGGCTCACGCTCGTGCGCGACGCGGTGCTCGGCACCGGGGCCGATCTCGACAAGAACAACGACGAGATCACCGCGGTGCTGTCGCAGCAATGACCAGCTCGACGCTGACCGGCCCGGCGGCGCCCGCCGCCCCCGTCCGGCACAGGCCGGTGGGGCGGGCGCTGCAGGGCTGGCTCTACGCCACGCCCACCGCCGCGTTCGTCGGGGTGCTGTTCGTCCTGCCGCTGCTGCTCGTGATGCTGATGTCGGCCTCGCGCTGGCCGCTGCTCTCGGGCTATCAGGGGTGGAACCTCCCGGCCAACTACAGCCGCGCGGTCTCCAACCGCTTCTTCGTCGACTCGGTGGTCTTCACCGTGAAGTACACGGTGCTCGCCACCGTGCTGCTCATCGCGCTCGGGCTGGGGCTCGCGCTGCTCGTGCAGGAGTCGACCCGGTGGAAGGGCCTGCTGCGCACGGCGTTCCTCGTGCCGAGCGCGCTCGGGCTCGCCTCGGCGTCCTTGTTGTTCTACGTGCTGTACTCGCCGTTCGCCGGCCCGTTCGCGCCGATCATGGAGCGGATGGGCGCGACGTTCCTCGGCACGCCCGACGCCGCCCTGTGGTCCACGCTGTTCCTGATCGTGTGGCGCTACGCCGGCTTCTACATGCTGCTCATGCTCGTGGGCCTGCAGGCGGTCCCGGCCGACGTCTACGAGGCCGCCCGCATCGACGGCGCCGGGCGGTGGCAGACCTTCCGGCACATCACGCTCCCGCTGCTGCGGCCCACGCTCGCGCTGTGCACGGTGCTGTGCGTCACCGGGTCGCTGCTCGCGTTCGAGCAGTTCTACATCCTCACCAAGGGTGGCCCGGACAACAGCACGATCTCGGTCGTCCAGCTGATCTACACGGTCGCGTTCCAGGGGCAGAACGACCTCGGCGTCGCCGCCGCGCTCTCGGTGCTGGTGCTCGGCGTGCTGGTGCTGGTCAACGTCCTGCAGATCCGCGCGTTCTCCCGTCCGGAGGAGAGGTGACCGGGAAGTGACCGCGCAGCTGTCGCGCGCCGCGGCGTCGGCGTCCCCGTCCCGCTCCACCGGGCGGGCGCCCGCCACCAGCGTCGCCGGGCTCGTCCTGCGCACCCCGTACTGGGTGTTCACCGGCGGCCTCGCGGTGATCTTCCTGTACCCGTTGGTCTGGACGGCCGTGGCGTCGGTGTCGCCCCACCCGGGCACCAGCCAGGTGGACGGCTGGGGGTTCGGCAACTACCGGGCCCTCGCCGACTACCAGGCCGGGATCTGGCAGTACCTGGCGAACTCGGCGTTCGTCTCGCTGCTCACGGTGGCGCTCACCCTCGTGGTGTCGACGCTGGGCGGTTACGCGTTCGCCCGGTTCTCCTTCCCCGGCCGCGACGCGCTGTTCCTGGTGACGCTCGCGATCCTCATGGTCCCGTACGCCACCCTGCTGATCCCGCTCTACGTGCTGCTCACCCAGGTCGGGCTGCAGAACTCGCTCGTCGGGCTCGCCCTGGTGCTGACGATGTTCCAGCTGCCGTTCTCGACGTTCATGATGCGGATCTCGTTCGAGGCGGTCCCGCGCGAGCTGGACGAGGCGGCGATGGTCGACGGCTGCTCGACCTTCACCGCGCTGCGGCGCGTGCTGCTCCCGGCCGTGAAACCGGGGCTGATCACCGTGGGCCTCTTCGCGTTCCTCGCCGCGTGGAACGACTTCATGGCGCCGCTGATCCTGATCAACGACAGCGACCGCATGACGCTGCCGCTCGCGGTGTCCAACTTGCGCGGGCAGGTGCAGGGGGTGGTCGACTACGGCGCCACCGAGGCGGGCGTCGTGGTGCTCGCCCTGCCCTGCATCGTGCTGTTCCTGCTGCTCCAACGACACTACGTGCGCGGCTTCATGTCGGGCGCGTTGAAGGGATGACATGAGCCTCGTTGTGCCCTCGACCGGCCGGCTGCGCCCGCTGTCGCTGGCCGAGGTGACGATCACCGGCGGGTTCTGGGGACGGCGCCAGCGGGTCAACGCGAGCGCGACGCTCGCCCACATCGAGCAGTGGCTCGAACGCGAGGGGTGGCTCGCCAACTTCGACCTCGCCGCCGCGGGCGCGCTGCCCGAGGGCAGGCGCGGCCGGGAGTTCTCCGATTCCGAGGTCTACAAGTACCTGGAGGCGCTGGCCTGGGAGATCGGCCGCACCGGCGACGCCGCGCTCGAGGAGCGGTTCCGCAAGGTCGTGGCCCGGGTCGCGGCCGCGCAGGAGCCGGACGGGTACCTCAACACGAAGTTCGGCAGGCCGGGCCAGGCGCCGCGCTGGTCGGACCTGGAGTGGGGCCACGAGCTGTACTGCATCGGCCACCTGCTGCAGGCCGCGGTCGCCCGCGCCCGCACCCGGCCGGACGCCGACGACGGGCTCGTCGAGGTCGCCCGCTGTGCCGCGGACCTCGTCTGCTCGGTGTTCGGGCCCGGCGGGATCGAGTCGGTGTGCGGGCACGCCGAGATCGAGCCCGCGCTCGTGGAGTTCGCGCGGGTCACCGGCGACGAGCGCTACCTCGACCAGGCCGCGCTCTTCGTGGAGCGCCGGGGCCGCGGGGTGCTGCGCGACATCGAGTTCGGCCGCGCCTACTACCAGGACGACGTCCCGGTGCGCGAGGCCCGCGTGCTGCGCGGGCACGCCGTGCGAGCGGGCTACCTGTCCGCGGGCGCCGTCGACGTCGCCGTGGAGCGGGGCGACGAGGAGCTGCTCGCCGCGCTCGTGGCCCAGTGGGACGCCACCGTCGCCCGCCGCACCTACCTCACCGGCGGCGTGGGCTCCCACCACCAGGACGAGGCGTTCGGCGACGACTGGGTGCTCCCGCCGGACCGCGCCTACTCCGAGACGTGCGCGTCCGTCGCGTCGATCATGTTCAGCTGGCGGCTGCTGCTCGCCGACGGGGCGCCGCGGTTCGCCGACCTCATCGAGCGGAACCTGTTCAACGTGGTGGCGACCTCCCCGTCGGCCGAGGGCACCGCGTTCTTCTACGCGAACACGCTGCACCAGCGCCGCCCCGGCACGCTCGCGGTGGAGGGGGAGATCTCGCCGCGGGCGTCGTCCTCGCTGCGCGCCCCGTGGTTCGAGGTGTCGTGCTGCCCGCCCAACGTGGCCCGGACCCTCGCCGGCCTCGCCGCGTACGTCGCCACCGTCGACGACGAGGGCCTCCAGCTGCACCAGTACGCGCCGGCCGAGATCCGCACCACCGTGGCGGGGGCACCGGTCGCGCTCGACGTCGAGACCGGCTACCCGCGCGACGGCGTGGTGCGCGTCCACGTCCGCTCGGACGCCGCCGCGCCGTGGACGCTCTCCCTGCGGGTGCCCGCGTGGGCCGACGGGGCGCGGCTCGTCGTCGACGGTGCCGCGGAGCCCGCCGCGCCGGGGACGGTTCGCGTGCGCCGCGCCTTCCGCGCCGGTGACGTCGTCGAGCTGCACCTGCCCGTGGCCCCCCGGTTCACCGCGCCCGACCCGCGCATCGACGCGGTCCGCGGCTGCCTCGCGGTGGAGCGCGGGCCGGAGGTGCTGTGCCTGGAGTCGGTCGACCTGGCCGCCGCGAGCGGCGGCGCCGTCGACGACGTCGGCGACGTGCGCCTCGACCCGGGCATCGCCCCGCGCGAGCAGGACGGGCGGGTCGTCGTGCGGGTGCGCCGGTCGGCGCCACCCGACCGGGCGTGGCCCTACGGCGCCCCGGCGCCGGACCCGGCGACCGATGCGGCCTTCGACGTGCCGCTCGTGCCCTACCACGACTGGGCCGAGCGCGGCCCGTCGACGATGCGGGTGTGGCTGCCCGTGGTGGGCGCGTAGCGCTCGTACCCGGCGAGTCGCGGTGTGGGTGCCGGCGAGTCGCGGTGTGGGTGCCGGCGAGTCGCGGTGTGGGTGTGGGCGAGTCGCGGTCTGGGTGCCGGCGAGTCGCGGTGTGGGTGTGGGCGAGTCGCGGTGTGGGTGTGGGCGGCGCTGCGCGAATCCCGGCCCCGTGCTGCCGCTGCGCACGGCCGACGGCGGCGTCGCCCGGCGCCGGCGGCCACCAGCGCGGCGCTCCGCGGCGCGGGCGGCTCGGCCGCGCCGGTGCGGAGGTCGGCGAGCCCGCGGCGAGGCCCGCCCGGTCAGCCGGCCGCGGCGGCCGCGCGCAGCGCCTCGGCGGTGCGCTCCACCTCCCGCCCGTCGACGAGCACGGTGGGGGTCGCGGTGATCCCGGCGCGGGAGGCGGCGTCGGTGACCGACCGGCTCCACCCGGCGTAGCGGCCCTCCTGCACACAGGCCGCGAAGTCGGGGCCCGCGCCCGCCTGCGCGCCGAGCGCGACGAGCTGGTCGTCGGGCAGGCCGGCGCCACCCTCCGGTGGCTGGTGGGCGAACAGCAGCTGCGCGAAGCGGGGCAGCACGCCCGCGTCGGCCGCGCAGCCGGCGGCCGCCGACGAGCGGCTCGAGTAGTCCGTGCTGGAGAAGCGGTTCAGGTAGGCCACCGGGTGGTAGACGACCCGGGCCCGCCCCGACGCCACGAGCTCGTCGATCGTGGCGCCGGCCTGCCGCTCGTACTGCGCGCACGCCGGGCACTGGAAGTCGAGGTAGAGGTCGATCGTGACCGGGGCGTCGGGGTCGCCGACCGCGACGCCCTCCGCGGTGGCGCCCGCGGGCAGCGCCCCCGCGGCCGCCCCGGCGCGGTACACGCCGAACCCGACGGCGCCTGCGAACAGCACCAGCACGAGGACCGCGACGACCGTCGTCGTCGACGGGCCGCCGCGCCGGACGATGGCGGAGCGTGGCTTCACCTAGGACTCCTTCACGAGTGCGAACCGCCCGGCGGGCCACCGGACGAGGAGGAGGGCGACCACCAGCAGGGCGGCGTCGCGGGCGAGGTCCAGCGCGTACGCCGGGTCCTCGCCCGCGGCGAGCTCGCCGCCCGAGCCGAAGCAGCCGCAGTCGATGCGCAGCCCGCGCGCCCACGCCGCGGCGATCCCGACGACGAACCCGAGCATCAGCACGGCGGAGACCGCCGCGGCGGCCCGGACCCCGGCCCCGGTGACGAGGAGCACGCCGAGGACCAGCTCCACCGCGGGCAGGCCGGCCCCGACGACCTGGGCCGCCGTCTCGGGCAGGAGCCGGTAGGCGCGCACCGCGCGCACGGAGGCGTCCAGGTCGGTGATCTTCGCAGCGCCCGCGGCGAGCCAGACGGCGCCGAGCAGCAGCCGACCCGCGGTGGAGAGCCAGGGCTGCAGGGCCGTGGCGGGTACGGGGGCGGGGGGCGTGGTGGGTGGCATCGACCCCAGTGGTCGTCGGGGCCGCGCGCGGAGTTCCCGCCCGGTCAGGTGGCAAGCTCGGGCAGCGCGATCCGGCAGCGCGATCAGGCAGCGCGATCAGGCAGCACGGTGGTGGGCCGACGGTTGCAGGCCCGCGTCGCCGAACCCGCCGTCGAACCCGTCGCCGAACCGGTCGCGCCCCGCGTCCCGCCCGCCGGAGGAGCCGGTGTCGGCGGAGCTCGCGGCCGCCCCGCCGTCGTCGCGACCGGTGCGGGCGTGCAGCAGGAGGAGGACGAGGCCCACGACCGCGGGCAGGTGCCCGAGGAGCCGGCCCGCCGCCACGTGCCCGGCGAGCGCGTCCAGCGCGCTGAGGCACGCGAGCAGCGCCACGAACGCGCCGATCACCGGTACCAGCCCGCTCGCCCGGCGGGGCCCGGTCGCGGCGACCGCGAACGCGACCCCGAGGGCGAGGTTCCAGGCCGCGCTCTCGTGCGTCAGGTGCGCGATGCTCGCCCCGGCGAGCCGGTCCGCCCCGGCGGCCCCGGCCGCGGCGATGATCCCGCTGAGCGCGAGCGCCAGCTGGCCGACGGCGAGCGCGGCGAGGGCGACCCGGACGGCGTCGCGGGCGATCGCGCGTGCGGTCCGCGGCGGCGCGGGGCGGGACTCGCCCGCGTCGAGGGCGGCCAGCACCCCGGGCAGCACGTCGGGGAGGTCCTCGGCGGGGCGGAGGCGGGCCAGGCGGGTGACGTGGGCGGCCCGGTCGGCGAACGCGCGGCAGCCCGCGCACCCGGCGAGGTGGTCGTCCACCGCGCCGGGCGCCACGCCCGCGTCCTCGCCGTCCATCCGGGCGGAGATCGCGTCCCGGCAGTCCTCGCACCGCATGTGCCTATGGTCGCCCGCGCCCGCCCCGCGGTTCCCGGCGGGCGCGTGGCTAGGCTGCCCGGGTGGCCGAGCGACGGGACGACGAGCGGATCACGCGGTGGGCCCTCGCGGCCGGTCGCGGCGATCGGGAGGCGCTGTCGGCGTTCGTGCGGGCCACGCAGCGCGACGTGCTGCGGTTCGTGTCGCACCTCGCCGACCCCGGCCAGGCGGAGGACCTCGCCCAGGAGACCTACCTGCGCGCGGTCGGGTCCTTGCCGCGGTTCGAGGCCACGGCCTCGGCCCGCACCTGGCTGTTGTCGATCGCCCGCCGGGTGGCGGCCGACGCGGTGCGCGCCGCGGGCCGCAGGCCCCGCACCACCGCCGTCGCCGACTGGGACGCCGTCGCCCAGCGCGGCGGGGTCGTGCGCCGAGCGGGTGACGAGGCCGTGCTGCTCGCGCAGCTGGTGGCGGGGCTCGCGCCGGAGCGGCTGGAGGCGTTCGTGCTCACCCAGGTGCTCGACCTGAGCTACGCCGAGGCGGCGCAGGTGTGCGGCTGCCCGGTCGGCACGATCCGTTCGCGCGTGGCGCGGGCCAGGGAGGACCTGGTGCGCGCCCTCGACGAGGGGGCGCCCGGCACCGGGCGGCGCCGCGAAGCCTGATCACCCGCCCGGGCCCGTCGGTGGGGCTCGGTACGGTCCCCGGTGTGGCGAGGACGATCAGCGAACCGAACGGCCCAGATTCGACCGACGACCTCACCGCCCGCTTCCGGGCCCTGCACGTCCCCGGCGACCCGTTGCTGATGCCCAACGCGTGGGACGAGGGGTCGGCGAAGGCGCTCGCGACGCTCGGCTTCGCGGCGCTGGCCACCACGAGCAGCGGGTTCGCAGCAACCAAGGGGCTCGTCGACGGCGCGGTCGGCGCGGAGCGCAGCTTGGAGCACGCCGCCGCGCTGGTGCGGTCGGTGGACGTCCCGGTGAACGGCGACCTCGAGGACGGGTGGGGTACCGACCCGGGGGAGGTCGCGGCCACCGTCGCGGAGGCCGTGGAGGCGGGCCTCGCGGGGTGCTCGATCGAGGACTACAGCGCGGGCGCCGACCCGGAGATCCACGACATCGGCCTCGCGGCCGAGCGGATCGCCGCGGCGGCGGAGGCCGCCCGGGAGGGGCGGGGGATCGTGCTCACCGCCCGGGCCGAGAACTTCATCCGCGGCAACCCCGATCTCGGCGACACGATCGAGCGGCTGCAGGCCTACCAGGAGGCGGGCGCCGACGTGCTCTACGCGCCCGGCCTGGTGGACCTCGCCGACGTCCGCTGCGTCGTGTCGTCGGTCGACCGGCCGGTGAACGTCCTGCTGATGCCGGGCATGGCGCCGGTACCGGAGCTGGCCGAGGCCGGGGTCGCCCGCATCTCCGTCGGCGGCACGTTCAACGCGGTGGCGTTCGGGGCGCTCGCCCGCGCCGCCCGCGAGCTCCGGGAGCACGGCACGTACGGGTTCTTCGAGCTCGCCAAGGAGGGCCGGGAGCTCACGGCGAAAGCATTCCGTCTGCACTAGAAATGGTGAGAAATCACTAGAGCCACCTCCCGACGCGGCGCGTCGGTGTGACGCGCGTCACTATCGAGTGAATCGCGCGTCGTCGCTCCGTCACTCAACGGGGTGATCCGCGTACGCTGTCCCCTCCTCGGCGATCTTGCTGGTGGGGTCGCCGCGGTTGCCCCCGTCCCTCGTGCAGAACGGATGACGCCCGTGCGATTCGCGCCGCTCCTCACCGTTGTCGCCGCAGTGGTCGGGCTCAGCGCAGCCCTCGCCCCACCGGCCGTGGCGGCCGCCCCGGCGGTCCCGGCGCAGGCCGAGGAGCCGTGGCGGCTGTCCGGCGACCTCGCCGCGCACGACCCCGCGCTGGTCGTCGGGGACGAAGGGGAGAAGTGGTACGTTTTCGCCACCGGCCACGAGAGCAAAGGCGACGGCAACATCCAGATCCGCTCGTCGTCGGACGGTCGCAAGTGGACCTACGAGGGCACGGTCTGGGACGAGATCCCCGAGTGGATCAAGGAGGCCGTGCCCGGCGTCAAGAACATCTGGGCGCCCGAGGTCTACGAGGCCAACGGGATGTACTACCTGTACTACGCGGCCTCCACCTGGGGTCACAACCAGTCGGTGATCGGCCTCGCGACCAACGAGACGCTCGACCCGTCCGACCCCGCCTACGAGTGGGTGGACCGCGGCGAGGTCATCCGCTCCGATCCCGACGACGACTACAACGCGATCGACCCCGCGATCATCGAGGACGGCTCGGGCACGCCGTGGATGGCGTTCGGCTCCTACTGGAGCGGGATCCGGTTGGTGAAGCTCGACTGGCCGTCGGGCAAGCTCGCCGACCCCGACGCGGAGCCGCGCCACATCGTCGACCGGAAGGCCGCCCCGAACGCCGTCGAGGCGCCCTACTTCGTCAAGCACGACGGCTACTACTACCTGTTCACGTCCTGGGGCCAGTGCTGCCAGGGCGTCGACAGCGACTACAAGATCATGGTCGGGCGGTCGAAGAAGGTGACCGGCCCGTACGTCGACCGGGAGGGCCGCAAGCTCCTCGAGGGCGGCGGGACCACGGTGCTCACCGACGAGGGTGACCGCGTCGGGCCCGGCGGCCAGTCCGCGTCCGACGACATCATCGCCTACCACTACTACGACAAGTCGGACGACGGGAAGCCGAAGCTCGCCATCCAGCCGATCGTCTGGGACGACGACGGTTGGCCGATGCTGACCAACCCCGAGTAGCCCGCGCGCGAACGCGTTACCCGCGGGCCCGGTGCACTGGTCGCGTCACGACCGCGTTCCGGCGCCCGGTGGTGGTGGGCCGCGCCGGTGAGCTCGCCCAGGTGCGCAGGCTCGTCGCCGCCACCGCGTCCGGGCGCGGGGCGGCGCCGGCCGTCCTCGGCGAGGCCGGGGTGGGCAAGACCCGGCCGCTGCAGGCCGCCACCGGGGCCACGGCGAACCTGCGCGGCGGGCGGCCCGGGCGATCGGTAGCGGCTACCGAGGTTGCGCCCGGCCGCTACCGAGATCGGCCGGCAGAGGGGAGACGCGTGGTGCTCGTGCTCAGCGGCTCGCAGGTGGAGCGGTTGCTCGACCCCGACGAGCTGGTCGACGCCGTCGCCGCGGCCATGGCCGACCTGAGCGCGGGGCGGGCCTCGGCACCGGACCGCATCGCCGCGTTCGTCCCCGAGCGCGACGGCTTCCTCGCCGCGATGCCCGGCTACGTGCCCTCCGCGGGCGTCCTCGCGGCCAAGCTGGTGTCGCTGTTCCCGGGCAACGCGGGCACCGGCGTGCCCACCCACCAGGCCGTCGTCGTCTGCTGCGATCCCGACACGGGCACCCCGGTCGCGCTGCTCGACGGCACCGTGATCACCGCGATGCGCACGGCGGCCGCGTCCGCGGTGTCCGCGCGGCTGCTGGCCCGGCCGGACGCCGCGGTGCTCGCCGTGCTCGGCACCGGCGTGCAGGCCCGCTCGCACGCCCGGGCCATGTGCCGGGTGCGCCCGATCCGCGAGATCCGCGTGGCCGGGCGGGACCGGGGCCGCTCCGCGGCCCTCGCAGCCGAGCTCGCCGGGGAGCTGGGGGTCACCGCCGTCGGGGTGGGCTCCTACGCCGAGGCGCTCGACGGGGCCGACCTCGTCTGCGCCGCCACCCACGCGACCGAGCCGGTGGTCCGGCGGGAGTGGCTCGCGCCGGGCGTGCACATCGCCTCGGTCGGCTTCGGGGGCCGCGAGGTCGACGACGCCACGGTGGCCGACGCGCTGGTCTGCGTCGAGTCGCGGCGCGCGGCGCTCGCACCCCACCCGACGGGCGCCGCCGACCTGCACGAACCGATCCACGCGGGGCTGATCACGGCCGAGCACGTGCACGCCGAGCTGGGGGAGCTGGTCCTCGGCACTCGGCCGGGCCGCACCGCCGACGACCAGATCACCCTCTACAAGTCCGTCGGCGTCGCCGTGCAGGACGCCGCCGCCGCTGCGCTGGTGCTGCGGGCCGCCCGCGAGCGGGGCGTGGGCAGCGACGTCCCGCTGTGACGTGCCGCTGTGACGTCCCGCTGTGACGTCCCGCTGTGATCGCGGTGACGCATCCGGGGTTCAGGAACACGGGGGAAGCCGGGTTCGTTGGTCCGCCTATGGCCACGATCGAGCTGACAGCCGACAACTTCAACGACATCGTCGGTGCCGACGGCACCGTCCTCGTCGACTTCTGGGCCGAGTGGTGCGGGCCGTGCCACCAGTTCGCGCCCGTCTTCGAGCAGGCCTCGGAGACCCACCAGGACATCACCTTCGGCAAGGTCGACACCGAGGCGCAGGTCGAGCTCGCGCAGGCGTTCGGCATCTCGTCGATCCCGACGCTGATGGCGGTGCGCGACGGCGTCGTGCTCTACGCCCAGCCCGGCGCGCTGCCCGCCGCGGCGCTGGAGGACCTCATCGGCCAGGTGCGGGCCGTCGACATGGACGCGGTGCGCCGCGAGATCGCCGAGCAGGAGCGCCAGCAGCAGGGCTGAGTCAGGACGGCACGCGCAGGAGGTACTCGTTCGCGTCGGTGTCCCACTCCAGCTCCACCAGGCCGCGGGCCCGCGCGGCCTTGGCGAACGCCAGGAACGTGTTGAACCCGTAGCGCTTCTCGCTGAAGTTCGGTCGCCGCTTGCGCAGGTGGTCCTTGAGCCCGCTGAGCGGCGGCCGCGACCCGGTCGACGCCTGCAGCTGCCGGACCACGTCGACCAGCAGCGCGAAGGCGTCCTCCTCGGCCGACTCGTCCTCGGCGAAGGTGACCTCGGGGTCGCCCTGCGCCGACCCCTCCCGCAGCTGCACGACGCCCTCGTGCTCCAGGTGGCGCAGCAGCTCGCCGAACCCCCGGAACCCGTAGTCGGCCTCGTCGAACGTCGGGTCCTTGCGCAGCACGGCGCGCTTGAGCCGCGACGCCACCACCGGCCCGTCGACGTGGCGTTGCAGGCCGGCGAGGGTGCTCGTGACCAGCGGGGCCGGGTCGGCGTCGTCGGTGCGCGCCGGCTCCTCGGGCGCCGCGAGCGGCGCCTCGACCGGGGGCTCGGCCGCGAGCGGTGGGCGGGACCGGTCGCGAGCGTGGCGCTTCGGCTGGCCCGGCTCGACCCCCGGCAGCCGGTCGTAGAACAGGAACTCGTCGCACGCGGGCGGCAGCAGCGCCGAGGTGGACGACTGCACCCCGATCCCGATCACCCGCTTGTCCAGCTCGCGCAGCTTGTGCACGAGCGGGGTGAAGTCGGAGTCGCCGGTGCCGATCGCGAACGTGGTGATGAAGCCGCGGGCGAAGGCCATCTCGATGGCGTCGACGGCCATCTTGATGTCGGCGGCGTTCTTGCGGGACCCACCCAGCCGCTGCGGGATCTCGATGAGCTCCACCTGCGCCCGCGCGAGCAACCTCCGGTCCTCGTCGAAGCCCGACCAGTCCGCGTAGGCCCGCCGCGCCACCACCCGGCCGCGCTCGGCCAGCGCGTCGGCGATCGGGCCGAAGTCGAACGGCGCCACGCCGAGGCCGTCGCGCGCCCCGATCGCCAGGTTCTCGTAGTCGAGGAACAGGGCGATGCGTTCGTCGTCGGTCATCACGTGGCAGCTCCGGGTGCTCGGTGGTGAGGCAGGAGCCTAGATCAGGCGGGGCGCAGCAGGCGCGTCCCGCGCCCACCCGCCGCGAGCGCGTCCGGGGCGCCCCCGCTCGTGCGACCGCGGGCCACCTCGACGAACGTGATCGCGTGCACGTCGCGGGTGGCCACGGCGCGGTCCACCACCCCGTCGAGGTCGGGCACGGTGTTGGCCGTGGCCCGCCCTCGTCCCGCGGGCGGTACGCGCTGGTGGACGCGGCGGCCACCGCCAGGCCACCTCGTGCGGGCGGCCACAGCGGCTCCGGCGGCGACGGTAGCGCCGGCGCGGCCGACCGCGGCGCCGTGCACCGGCATCCGTGGGTCGAGCGCCGGTAGCCGCTGGCACCCGGCGTCGACGAGCGCGTCGGGCGCCCCCGGCACGGCCGCCGACTCCCGCACCGGGCGGAGGCGCTCCAGGGCGCGTGGCCACCCGGGTGTCTCCCCGAGTCGGGCGATCCGGGCGCGGGCGCCCCCGTCGGCGTCGATCGCGGGCGGGCGACGAGCGCGGCGGCGACGTCGGCCGTGCCCGGCGCTGAGCGCCGCCCGGGCAGCGGTTGCCGGCGCGCGCACCGGCAGCCGAGCCGAACCGGGTCGCCGAGCGGCCGGGGCACGTCCCCGGCGGCCCGAGCCGGACCAGGGCGTCGGCCGCCACGGGTCCGTGGGCCGGCCCGCGAATCCCGGGTCCGTCCCGTGCAGCCGGTGGTAGGTCTCGTCCAGGACGTCGCTCACGCGACCGGTGGGCAGCGTGAACCCGACTCGAGGTCGAGCGCCGCCCGCCGCCGAACGGCGGTTGACCCCGTCGGACCGCACCGCTTGGGTGGCCGGGTGCAGTTCGCCGCTCCGGCCGGACGGTACGACCGGTTCATGGGGCGCTACCTGCCGACGTTGGCCGCCGCGCTGGCCGACGCCGCGGGCATCGCGCCCGGGATGCGCGTGCTCGACGTCGGGTGCGGGCCCGGCGGGCTCACCCGCGAGCTCGCCGCCCGCGTCGGCGCCGCGAACGTGGCGGCCGTCGACCCGGCATCGCAGTTCGTCGCCGCCTGCCGGGAGCGCAACCCGGGCGTCGACGTGCGCGAGGGGGTCGCGGAGGAGCTGCCATGGGCCGACGACGCGTTCGACGCCGCGCTGTCGTCGCTGGTGATCGCGTTCATGCGCGACCCGGACCGCGGCGTGCGCGAGATGGCGCGGGTGACCCGGCCCGACGGCGTCGTCGCCGCGTGCATGTGGGACCTCGCCACCGGCGGCATGACGATGCTGTGCACCTTCTGGGCGGCGGTCGAGCGGGTGCAGCGCGGATCGCCCGGCGAGGGGCGGCTCGCCGGGACCGCCGAGGGCGACATCGCGCACCGGTTCCGCCGCGCCGGACTCGAGGACGTCGTCGGCGGTTCGCTGCACGCCTCGGCGAGCTACACCGGCTTCGACGACTTCTGGGAGCCCTTCACCTACGCGGTCGGGCCCTCCGGGCAGCACCTGGCCTCGCTCGCCGCCGAGCAGCAGGCGCGCGTGCGCGACGCCTGCCGGGAGGCGCTGCCCGACGGTCCGTTCACGCTCGACGCGCGGGCCTGGTACGCGACCGGCAGGGTCCCGGGCCCGCGCTGACGTGCTCAGCGGACGCGCTGGTCCTTCAGCCGCTGCAGCTTGCCCACCGACCGCTCGAGCGTTTCCGGGTCCACGACCGCGCAGCGCACGCTCACCCCGACCGTGTCCTTGACGGCGGTGACGACCTCGTCGGCCGCGGCCGCGCGCCGCTCGGGCGGGCAGTCGGGGCGGGCCTCGACGCGCACGGTGAGGACGTCCAGGCGGCCCTCGGTGGTGAGGACGAGCTGGAAGTGCGGCGCGAGCCCCGCGGTGCGCAGCACGATCTCCTCGATCTGGGTCGGGAAGACGTTCACGCCGCGCAGGATGATCATGTCGTCGCTGCGGCCGGTGATCTTCTGCATCCGCCGCATCGCGGGCCGCGCGGTGCCCGGCAGCAGCCGGGTGAGGTCGCGCGTGCGGTAGCGGATGATCGGCAGCGCCTCCTTGGTGAGGGAGGTGAACAGCAGCTCGCCCTCCTCGCCGTCGGCCACGGGCGTGCCGTCGATCGGGTCGACCACCTCGGGGTAGAAGTGGTCCTCCCAGATGTGCAGGCCGTCCTTGGTCTCGACGCACTCCTGGGAGACGCCGGGGCCCATCACCTCCGACAGGCCGTAGATGTCGACCGCGTGCATGCCGGTGCGGCTCTCGATCTCGGCGCGCATCTGCTCGGTCCAGGGCTCGGCGCCGAAGATCCCGACCCGCAGCGAGGAAGAGGCCGGGTCGATGCCCTGCTTCTCGAACTCGTCGATGATCGTGAGCATGTAGGTCGGGGTGACCATGATGATCTCGGGGCGGAAGTCCTGGATCAGCTGGACCTGCCGCGGGGTCATCCCGCCGGAGACCGGGATGACGGTGGCACCCAGCTTCTCCGCGCCGTAGTGCGCGCCCAGCCCGCCGGTGAAGAGCCCGTAGCCGTAGGCGACGTGCACCTTGTCGCCGGGCCGCCCGCCCGCGGCCCGGATCGAGCGCGCCATCAGGGCGGCCCAGTTGTCGACGTCGCGCTCGGTGTAGCCCACCACCGTGGGCTTGCCCGTGGTGCCCGACGACGCGTGGATGCGCCGCACCTGACCGTGCGGCACCGCGAACATCCCGTACGGGTAGTTCTCGCGCAGGTCGTCCTTCGACGTGGTGGGGAACTTCGCGAGGTCCGACAGCTCCTTGCAGTCGTCGGGGTGCACGCCTGCCGCGTCGAACTTCGCCCGGTAGTGCGGCACGTTCTCGTACGCGTGGCGCAGCGTCCAGCGCAGGCGTTCGAGCTGCAGCGCCCGCAGCTCGTCGACCGACATCCGCTCGGCCGGGTCGAGCAGGTCGGCAGGCGGTGCCTCTCCGAGCCGCCGTTGGATCGTCGTCACCGCTGCCCCTCCTTCTTCGCAACCAGTGTCAGCACGTCGTAGCGCGCCACCGACTCGCCGTCCTGCCGGGTGATGTCGGCGTCCCACCGGACCTCGCCGTAGGGCGCGGTGTCGCGCGGGGTGATCTGCTTGCAGGTGAGCGTCACGGTCAGTTCGTCGCCGAACCTGACCGGCGTGAGGAACCGCAGGTTGTCGACGCCGAAGTTGGCCAGCACCGGGCCCGGGTCGGGGTCGACGAACAGGCCCGCGGCGAGCGACACCACGAGGTAGCCGTGCGCCACCCGCTCGCCGAACAGCGGGTTCGCCGCGGCGGCCGCCGCGTCCATGTGCGCGTAGAAGGTGTCGCCGGTGAACTCGGCGAAGTGCTCGACGTCTTCCTGCGTGACGCGGCGCGGGCCGCCGACGATCGTGTCGCCGACCCGCAGCTCCTCCAGGTGCTTGCGGAACGGGTGCACGTCGGTGACGGTGCGCCGCGCCCCGGTGACCCAGCGGCCGGTGATCGCGGTGAGCGTGTCGGGGTCGGCCTGTACCGCCGTGCGTTGCATGTGGTGCAGCACGCCGCGGATGCCGCCCAACTCCTCGCCGCCGCCCGCACGCCCGGGGCCGCCGTGCACCAGCGCGGGCAGCGGCGACCCGTGGCCGGTGGACTCCTTCGCGTCCGCCCGGTTGAGCACCAACAGGCGCCCGTGCCACGGCGCCACGCCGAGCACGACGTCCCGGGCGAACGCTGCGTCGGCGGTGACGACCGAGCCGGCGAGGCTGCCCGCCCCGCGCGCGGCGTAGTCGATCACCTGCTCGGTGCTCGCGTAGGGCAGCACGGTCGAGACCGGCCCGAACGCCTCGACCTCGTGCGGCTCGGCCCGCTCGGGGTCGCCGACCAGCAGGATCGGGGAGACGAACGCCCCGCGCTCGGGGTCGGCGTCGACCACGTCGACCTTCTCGGGGTCGCCGAACACGATCCGGCCGGCGTCGGCGAGCGCCTTGACGCTGCGGCGCACCTCTTCGCGCTGCTCCAGGCTCGCGAGCGCGCCCATCCGCACGCCCTCGCTCGCCGGGTTGCCGACCGTGGTGCGCGCCAGCCGCTCGGTGATCGCCTCGACGACGGCGTCGACGTGCCGCTCGGGCACGAACGCGCGCCGGATGGCGGTGCACTTCTGGCCCGCCTTGACCGTCATCTCGGTGACGACGCCGTCGACGTACAGGTCGAACTCGGGCGTGCCCGGCGCCGCGTCGGGGCCCAGCACGGAGAGGTTGAGCGAGTCGGCCTCGGCGGTGAACCGCACCGCGCGCTGCACGATCGTCGGGTGGGCGCGCAGCTTGGCCGCGGTGGAGGCCGAGCCGGTGAACGCCACGAGGTCCTGCTCGGTGAGGTGGTCGAACAGGTCGCCGACGCCGCCCGCGACGAACTGCAGCGACCCCTCGGGCAACAGCCCCGACTCGACGATCAGCTCGACGAGCTCCGCGGTGAGGTACGCGGTGGGGCTCGCCGGCTTGACCAGCGACGGCACCCCGGCGAGGAACGCGGGCGCGAACTTCTCCAGCGGGCCCCACACGGGGAAGTTGAACGCGTTGATCTGCACCGCGACGCCGTGCAGCGGCGTGCAGACGTGCTGGCCGACGAACGTGCCGCCACGCCCGAGCGGCTCGACGGCGCCCTCGACGTAGACCGTGTCGTTGGGCAGCTCCCGGCGCCCCTTCGAGGCGTAGGCGAGCAGCACGCCGATGCCGCCGTCGACGTCGAACCTCGAGTCGTACGGGGTCGCTCCGGTGCGCGCGGAGACGGCGTAGAGGCGGTCGCGGTGCTCGCGCAGGTGCTGGCCGAGCGCCTTCAGCAGGGCCGCGCGCTGGTGGAAGGTGAGCTCCCGCAGCGCGGGACCCCCGGCCCGCCTGCCGTGCTCGAGGGCGGCGGCGAAGTCGATCCCCGCCGACGAGATCCGCGCGACCTCCTCGCCGGTGACCGCGTCGAAGAGCGGCCTGCCCTCCTCGGCCGGGCGGTGCCAGCCACCGCTCACGTAGCTGCGCAGGACGGGCGCCATGGGCGGGCCTCCGTTGGTCTCGCTCAACCGACCGTTCGTTCGGGCCATGACGCTAGCACTCGCGAGCCGCGCATCCCAGGGTCTCGGGTTCGCCCCGGACGGGGGAGCCGGTGGAGGGCGATCGCGGGCACCCTGGACGGACACCGCGAGGAGGTCGCCATGGCTGATCGGGGCACGGCATCGGTCGAGACGCTGGAGGCGATCGCGGACGCGTTCAACGCCCACGACCTCGGCGCGATCATGGAGTTCTTCGCCGAGGACTGCGCGCTCGACATGCCGCGCGGGCCCGACCCCTGGGGCAGGCGCTGCACCGGGAAGGCGGCGGTGCGCGACGCGCTCGCCTCCCGCTTCGCGGGGTTGCCCGACGTCCACTACGGCGACGCCCGGCACTGGGTGAGCGGCGAGTTCGGCGTTTCGGAGTGGCTGCTCACCGGCACCGCGCCCGACGGGCGGGCGGTGCGCGTGCGCGGCTGCGACCACTACGAGTTCCGCGACGGGCGGGTCGTCCGCAAGGACTCGTACTGGAAGATCGTCGAGACGTAGCGGAACGACACCACCGAGGGGCGACCGATCGTTCGGTCGGCCGTTACCCTGGCGCGATGACCGATGATCCTGCCGTCGGACTCGACCGGGACGGGGCCGTCGCGGTGCTCAGGCTGCAGCGGCCCGCGCGCTACAACGCGCTCACCCTCGAGCTGAAGAACGGGCTCCTCGCCCGCCTCGGCGAGCTCGGGCGCGCCGAGGACGTGCGGGCGCTGGTGCTCACCGGCTCGGGGAGGGCGTTCTGCGTGGGGCAGGACCTCGGCGAGCACGCCGAGGCGCTGCAGCGCGACCCCGCCACGGCCTTCGCCACGGTCACCGAGCACTACAACCCGATCGTGCAGGGGCTCGTCAACCTGCCGTTCCCGGTGGTCGCCGCGATCAACGGGGCGTGCGTGGGGGCGGGGCTGGGCTTCGCCCTCGCCTGCGACCTGCGCGTCGCGGCGGCGGGGGCGTCGTTCTCGACCGCGTTCACCGGGATCGGGCTCACGGCCGACTCGGGGCTCTCGGCGAGCCTCGCCCACGCGGTCGGCGTCCCGCGCGCGCTCGAGCTGCTGCTGCTCGGGGAGAGCTTCACCGCCGAGCAGGCGCGCGACTGGGGCCTGGTGCGCGCGGTCGTGCCCGCCGAGGAGGTGCTCCCGACCGCGATGGAGCTGGCGCAGCGGCTCGCGGCCGGCCCCACCCGGGCCTACGCCGAGGTCCGCCGGGCCGTCCGGTTCGGGGCGACCGCGCCGCTTCCCGACGTGCTGGCCGCGGAGGCCGCGGCGCAGGCCCGGCTCGCCACCACGTCCGACCACGCGGGCGCCGTGGCCGCGTTCCTGGAGAAGCGCCGACCCACCTTCGAGGGGCGATGACGACCGTGAGCACGCAGACCGGGGGGCGGGTTCGGCGCCAGAACCACGGGCCGGAGTCGCTGCTCCAGGTGGCGGTGCAGGAGTTCCTCACCCGCGGCTACGACGCCACCTCGATGGAGGACCTGTCGCGCGCCGCCGGGATCACGAAGTCGTCGTTCTACCACCACTTCAGCGGCAAGGAGGCGCTGCTGCGGGCCGCGCTGGAGCGCGCGCTGAACGGCCTGTTCGCGATCCTCGACTCCGAGGGGGCGCGCACCGGCACGCCGGTGGAGCGGCTGCGCCACATCGTGCGCGAGCAGGTGAAGGTCCTCGTGGCCGAGCTGCCGTACGTCACCGTGCTGCTGCGGGTGCGGGGCAACACCGAGTCCGAGCGGTGGGCCCTCGAACGTCGCCGCGAGTACGACGCGCGGGTCGCGGCGCTGGTCCGCGAGGCCGTCGAGGCGGGGGAGCTGCGCGAGGACATCGAGCCCGCGCTCGCCGCGCGGCTGCTGTCGGGCCTGGTGAACTCCGTCGTCGAGTGGGCCCGCCCCGACCGCGACCCGGGCACCCTGCCGGACGCCGTCGCGCGCGCGGTGTTCGAGGGCATCCTCCCGGCCCGCCGGTAGGCGCCGTTACCTGCCTTGTTGCGCGTCCGTGCTCCGTGCGTCACCATGAACCGAACGAACATTCGGTACGGAGGCTGCGCATGGACGAGACTGCCCTGGCGGCGCACTTCGAGGCGACGATCGCCGCCGACCAGCGGATCGAGCCGCGCGACTGGATGCCCGAGGCGTACCGGAAGACGCTGATCCGCCAGATCGCCCAGCACGCGCACTCGGAGATCATCGGGATGCAGCCCGAGGGCAACTGGATCCGGCGGGCCCCCAGCCTGCGGCGCAAGGCGATCCTGCTGGCCAAGGTGCAGGACGAGGCCGGCCACGGCCTGTACCTGTACTCGGCCGCGGAGACGCTCGGCGTCGACCGCGAGGAGCTCACCGAGCTGCTCATCTCCGGCCGGCAGAAGTACTCCTCGATCTTCAACTACCCGACGCTGTCCTACGCGGACGTCGGCGTGATCGGCTGGCTCGTCGACGGGGCGGCGATCTGCAACCAGGTGCCGCTGTGCCGCTGCTCCTACGGCCCGTACGCGCGGGCGATGGTGCGGATCTGCAAGGAGGAGTCGTTCCACCAGCGGCAGGGCTACGAGCTGTTGCTCGCGATGGTGAACGGCACCGAGGAGCAGCGGCGGATGGTGCAGGAGTCGGTGAACCGGTTCTGGTGGCCGTCGCTCATGATGTTCGGCCCGCCGGACGCCGACTCGCCCAACACGCAGCAGTCGATGGCGTGGGGCATCAAGCGGCACACCAACGACGAGCTGCGCCAACGGTTCGTGGACATGACCGTGCCGCAGGCCGAGGCGCTCGGTGTGACGCTGCCCGACCCGAACCTGCGCTGGAACCCCGAGCGCGGCCACTACGACTTCACCGCGCCGGACTGGGCCGAGTTCAAGGCCGTGATCTCCGGCTCCGGGCCGTGCAACGCGCAGCGGCTGGCGCAGCGGCGCCGCGCGCACGAAGAAGGCGCCTGGGTGCGCGAGGCCGCGCGGGCCCACGCCGAGAAGCAGGCGCGACGGGAGGTGGCGGCGTGACCGACGCGGCGGTGAGCGGTGGGCGCCCCGACCGGCCGCGCGGCGGCTGGCCCCTGTGGGAGGTGTTCGTGCGCGGCAAGCGCGGCCTCAACCACGTGCACGTCGGCTCGGTGCACGCACCGGACGCCGAGATGGCGCTGCGCAACGCCCGCGACCTGTACACCCGTCGCAACGAGGGCGTGTCGATCTGGGTCGTGAAGGCCTCCGACATCACCGCGTCGAGCCCGTCGGAGAAGGACCCGTTCTTCGCGCCCGCCGGGGACAAGGTCTACCGGCACCCGACGTTCTACGCGATCCCCGAGGACGTGCCGCACCTGTGAACACCGACCACGACGCCACCAACGCCTACCAGTCCCTCGTCGAGACGCTGGGGCACGACGACCCGCGCTGGGCGTTCGGCACCGGGGTGGAGGACGTCCAGGCCGAGATCACCTCGCCGGTGCCCGACGGCGTCGACCCGGCCGACCTCGCCGCCTACTGCCTCATGCTCGGCGACGACGCCCTGATCTGCAGCCACCGGCTCACCGAGTGGGTGACCAACGCACCCGAGCTGGAGGAGGAGGTCGCGCTCGCCAACATCGCCCTCGACCTGCTCGGCCAGGCCAGGGTGCTGCTCGCCAGGGCGGGCCACGTCGAAGGGGAGGGCCGCGACGAGGACGCGCTCGCCTACCTGCGCACCGAGCCCGAGTTCCGCAACATCGCGCTCGCCGAGGTGCCCGACGACCGCGACTTCGGCCGGGCGATCGCCCGGCTGCTGGTGTTCTCGACGTGGCGGCTCGCGCTGCTGCAGCGGCTGCACGGGTCCCGCGACCCGGTCGTGGCCGCGGTCGCCGGGAAGGGCGTCAAGGAGGTGGCCTACCACCGCGACCACGCCGCCCAGTGGACCCTGCGCCTCGGCGACGGCACCGCCGAGTCGCACCGGCGGATGCAGGCCGCGCTGGAGGCCGTCTGGCCCTACGTCGAGGAGCTCTACCGCAGCACCGAGATCGAGCGCAGGCTCGCCGCGGCCGGCGTGGCGGTCGACCCGGCCGAGGTGCGCGCGGAGGTCGACGCCGTGCTCGACGAGGTGCTCACCCGCGCCACCCTCACCCGCCCGACCGTGCCGCCCGCGGGCCTGCTGGGCGGGCGCGGCGGCCGGGACGGCACGCACACCGAGTACCTCGGGCACGTGCTCGCCGAGCTGCAGAGCCTGGCCCGCCAGCACCCGGGGGCGAGATGGTGAGCAACACCGCGCTCAGGGACGCCCGCGAGGTCGTCGCCGAGGTCGTCGACCCCGAGCTGCCGATGCTCACCCTCGACGACCTCGGGGTGGTGCGCGGGGTCGAGACCGACGGCGACGCCGTCACCGTCACGATCACGCCCACCTACTCCGGCTGCCCCGCGCTGGAGGCGATGCGCGACGACCTGCGCGCCCGGCTCCGGGCCGCCGGATACCGCAGGGTCGAGGTGCGCACGGTGCTCTCGCCGCCGTGGAGCACGGACTGGATCACCCCGCAGGGGCGGCGCAAGCTCGCCGAGCACGGCATCGCGCCGCCGGACCGGGTGGGGCCGCGCCGCGCGGGCCCGGTGCCGCTGGCGCTCGCGCCGCCGCCCACCTCCGTGGTGCGCTGCCCGCGCTGCGGCTCGCCCGCCACCGAGGAGGTCTCCCGGTTCGGGCCCACCTCGTGCACGGCGCTGCGGCGCTGCACCGCCTGCCGGGAGCCCTTCGAGCACATGAAGGAGCTGTAGCGATGGCGGCACCGCAGACCGAGATCCCCGTAGCGCGCACCGCCGGCTTCCACCCGCTGCGCGTGGCCGACGTCGAGCGGCTGTGCGACGACGCCGTGGCCGTGACCTTCGACGTCCCGCCGCACCTGCAGGAGGTCTTCGCGTTCCGGCCGGGGCAGTACCTCACCCTGCGCCGGTACCGCGACGGGCAGGAGGAGCGGCGCTCCTACTCGATCTGCGCCCCCGCCGGGGCGCTGCCGAAGGTCGGCGTGCGGCGGGTCGACGGCGGGCTGTTCTCCGAGTGGCTGGTCGACCGGGTCGCGCCCGGCGACGCGATCGAGGTGGCCCCGCCCGCCGGCTCGTTCACCCCCGAGCTCGCGCCCGGCGTGCACCACGGCCTGATCGCGGCCGGCTCCGGGATCACGCCCGTGCTGTCGATCGCCGCGTCGGTGCTGGCGGCGCACCCCGACACCCGGGTCACGCTGATCTACGGCAACCGGCGCACCGACACGGTGATGTTCACCGAGGAGCTCGCCGACCTGAAGAACCTCCACGGCCCCCGGCTGCACCTGCTGCACGTGCTGTCGCGGGAGCCGATGGAGGCCGAGATCTTCACCGGGCGGCTCGACGCGGCGAAGCTGCGCCTGCTCCTGGGCTCCCTCGTCGACGTGTCCGACGTGGACGAGTGGTGGCTGTGCGGCCCGCTCGGCATGACCGAGGCGGCGGTCGAGGTGCTCACCGAACTCGGCGTGGAGCGGCAGCGCGTGCACCGCGAACTGTTCTACGTCGACGAGCCGCCCCCCGAGCTGCACCGCCCCGACCCGGAGATCGAGGGCGCCACCAGCGAGGTCACCGTCGTGCTCAACGGGCGGTCGACCACCATGACGCTCCCGCGCGCCGAGACCGTGCTCGACGCCGCGCAGCGGGTGCGCGCCGACCTGCCGTTCGCCTGCAAGGGCGGGGTCTGCGGCACGTGCCGGGCGAAGGTCATCGAGGGAGCGGTGACCATGCGGCGCAACTTCGCGCTGGAGGACGAGGAGGTCGAGGCGGGCTTCGTGCTCACCTGCCAGTCCCGCCCCGAGACCGACGCGGTCACGGTCGACTTCGACAGCTAGCCACCTGGAGCGCCGCCCGGCGGCCGCTGCGCTCCCCGGGATTTCAGGAATGTGGCTTTCCTGAAGCCCAGGTTCATGAATGTGGCTTTCCTGAACCCGCGGTTCTCCGGTGGCCTAGCCTAGCGGGCCGCTTCCCGGTGCAGCAGCCGGTGCGCGGCCTGCAGGGCGGGCAGCCACATCTGTTCGTTCGGCGTCGGCTCGCCGCGCACCTGCAGCCGGTTGGTGGCGAGCACGACGCTCGCCCCGTGCTCCGGCAGGACGGCGAGCGTGGTCCCGGTGTAGCCGGGGTGTCCGTAGGCGGTGGCGGTGCAGCCGGCCACGGTGGTGGTCCACGAGCGGAAGCCGCGCGACTGGCCCGCGTCCGGTCCGGGCGCGAGGTACCCGCGCACGGCCGGCCACGGCCCCTCGCCGCGGGCCGACGCGCACAGCGCCTCGCCGAGCCGCAGCAGGTCCCCCACGGTCGAGAACAGCCCGGCGTGCCCGGACACGCCGGCGAACGTGTGGAAGGCGTTGCCGTCGGCCACCTCGCCGACGATCACGTGGTCGCGCCACCCGGTGAAGTCGGCGGGGGAGCGGGGCACCGGGTAGGGCTCGCCGGTGGCGAGCATCCGCTGCTCGATGGCGTCCCCCCACCCGCTCGCGGCGACCTCCGGCCCGACCGGGGCGCCGTAGGCGGTCCGGGTCAACCCGGCCGGGGCGACCACCAGCTCGGCCATCGCGGTGGGCAGCGCGGCCCCCGCGGCGGCCTCGACCACCTGCCCGAGCAGCATGAACCCGAGGTCGGAGTAGTGGCGCCCGTGGCCGGCCGGGTAGCGCGGCGGCAGCGTGCGGGCGAGCCGGGCGCCCTCCTCGGGGCCCGCCGCGTCGCAGTAGGTCGGCCACCACTCCCACAGGCCGGCGCGGTGCAGCAGCAGGTCGTCCACCGTGACCGGGGGAGCGTCGGGGAGGTGGCGGCGCAGCGGGTCCGCCGGGTCGACGCCGAGCGCGGCGAGTGCCGTGGTGGTGAACAGCTTGGTGACCGACGCGAGGTCGTGGGCGGTCGCAGCGGTCATCGGCAGCGGCACGTCGACCCCGAGCACCTGCCGGTGCCCGGCGACGGCGAGCGCGTCCACCCCTGGCGCGCGCACGGCGAGGCACGCCCCCGGCGCGGCGCCCCGCGCCACGAGCGCGTCGACGACGCCCCGCAGCGTCACCGAACGGCCTCGGAGCGGGCGGCGACGTGGCAGGCCGCGCGGCGGCCGGTGCGGATCTCCGCCAGCGGGGGCAGCTCGGCGCGGCAGACGTCCTCCGCGACCGGGCAGCGCGGGTGGAACGGGCAGCCCGCGGGCGGGCGGACCGGGTCGGGCACCTCACCCACCACGGTCGGGGTGAGCGGCTGCGCGACCGTCGGGTCGGGCACCGGCACCGCGGCGCGCAGCCCCGCCGTGTAGGGGTGCAGCGGGTCGGTGAGGACCTCGCGCCAGCCGCCCTCCTCGACGACCCGCCCGAAGTACATGACGGCGACGCGGTCGCTGATCTGGCGGACCATCGCCATGTCGTGGCTGATGAACACCTGCGCCAGGCCCAGCTCGTCGCGCAGGTGGGCGAGCAGGTTCATCACCTCGGCCCGCACCGACACGTCCAGCGCCGACACCGGCTCGTCGAGCAGCAGCACCCGCGGCTCGGGCGCGAGCGCCCGCGCGATGCCGACGCGCTGGCGCTGCCCGCCCGACATCTCGTGCGGCAGGCGCCGGGCGAACTCGGCGGGGAGCCCGACGAGGTCCAGCAGCTCCTCGACCCGCCCCGGGCGGCGCAGGCCGTGCACGGCGAGCACCTCGTCGAGGGCGGCGCCGACCGACTGGCGCGGGTCGAGGGAGGAGAACGGGTCCTGGAACACCATCTGGATGTGGCGGCGGTGCGCCCGCAGCGCCCGGCCGCGCAGGGCGGTGAGGTCCACGCCGTCGAGCAGCACCCGCCCGCTCGTCGGGTCCTCCAGCCGCACCAGCACCCGGGCCAGCGTCGACTTGCCGCAGCCGGACTCGCCGACGATGCCGAGCGTCTCGCCGGGCGCGAGCGTGAACGACACGCCGTTGAGCGCGTGCACCACCGCGTCGGTGCCGCGGACCGGGTACCGCTTGACGAGGTCGACGGCTTCGAGCATCAGGTCCACTCCTCGGCCGGGACCCAGCACGCCGCCCGGCCCGCGCCCCGTTCCTGCAGCGGCGGCCGCTGCGCGCACACGTCGCGGGCCTGCAGGCAGCGCGGGCGGAACGGGCAGCCCTCGACGCGTTCGGTCGGCAGCGGTGGCCGCCCGGGGATCTGCGCGAGCGGCGGTCGGGCGTCGTCGGCGGGGTTGGGCAGCGACGCGAGCAGCCGGGCGGTGTAGGGGTGCTGCGGCGCGGCGAAGATCTGCCGCACCGGCGCGTCCTCGACGACGTGCCCGCCGTACATCACGACCACACGCTCGACGAGGCGGGCCACGACGCCCAGGTCGTGGGTCACCCAGATCGTGGTCATCCCCAGCTCGCGCTGCAGCTCGGCGACGAGCCCGAGGATCTGCTGCTGGATCGTGACGTCGAGGGCGGTGGTCGGCTCGTCGGCGATCAGCAGGGTCGGGCGCAGCGCGAGCGCCATCGCGATGACCACGCGCTGGCGCATCCCGCCGGAGAACTCGTGCGGGTAGGCGCGCACCGTGCGGCCCGGGTCGGGGATGCCGACGCGGGCGAACAGCTCGAGGGTGCGCTCCCGGGCCTCGCGGGCGTCCACGCCGTGCACCCGCATGACCTCGGCGACCTGGTCGCCCACCCGGATGAGCGGGTGCAGGGAGGTCATGGGGTCCTGGTAGACCATCGCGATCTCGCGCCCGCGCAGCGCGCGCATCTGCGGTTCGGGGAGCGTCGCGAGGTCGCGGCCGCAGAACCGCACGCTGCCGCGGGTGATCCGCAGCGGCTCGCCGAGCAGCCGCATCAACGCGAGCATCGTCACCGACTTGCCCGAGCCGCTCTCGCCGACCACCCCGACGGTCTCGCCGCGGCGCAGCACGAGGTCGACGCCGTGCACGATCTCCAGGTCGCGGGTGCCGACGGCGAGGTCGTGCACCTCCAGCACGGGCGCGCTCACGCGACCCCCTCCGCGACGGAGAGCCGCAGCGCGGACGGCGGCTTGACGGGCGCGGGCAGGGCGAGCGGGCCCGACCCGGGGGTGATCGTGCCGAGGATCCGCGCGCCGCGCGCCCCGGTGCACGACGGCAGCGTCGCGGGTAGCCCGTGCAGCGTCTGCCAGCCGATCAGGGCGAACGCGATCGCCTCCTTGGCGTCGCCGGGGGCGCCCAGCTCGGCCGAGCGCAGGATCCGGACGCCGGGCAGCTCGGCGGCGAGCATCGCCATCAGGGTCGGGTTGGCCGCGCCCCCGCCGGAGACGACGAGGGTGTCGACCCCCGCGCCGCGCACCGCGTCGGCCACCGTGCGCGCGGTGAGGGCGGTGAGCGTCGCGACCAGGTCGGCGGGCTCCATCCCGAGGTGCGGCTCCAGGTAGCCGTCGTGGAACAGCTCCTTGCCGGTCGTCTTGGGCGGCGGCAACCGGTAGTAGGGCTCGGCGAGGAGGTCGGCGAGCAGCCGCTCGTCCACGCGGCCGCGGGCGGCGATCGCGCCGTCGACGTCGTAGCCGGCCGGGTGGGCGCCGGTGCGCACGACGGCGGCGTCGATCAGGGCGTTCGCCGGGCCGGTGTCCCACGCGAGCCCGCGGGAGGGGACGGTGACGTTGGCGATGCCGCCGAGGTTCAGCGCGGCCGGCGTGCCGGGCAGCCCGGCGAGCAGGAGCGTGTCGAGGTGGGAGACGAGCGGGGCGCCCTGCCCGCTCGCGGTGATGTCGCGGATGCGCACGTCGCTCACCACCGGCACGCCGAGGCGCTCGGCGATCCAGGCGGGCTGCCCGATCTGCAGGGTGCCCAGCGCCCGGGTGCCCTCCACCCAGTGGTAGACGGTCTGGCCGTGTGAGCAGGCGGCGTCGACGCCGCCCGGGGACGCGGCGGCCGCGGCCGCGTCGGCGAACGCCTGCCCGATGAGGGTGTCGAGCGCGCACACCTCGGCGAGGGTGGTGGCGGCGGGCGGCAGCGCCGCGCGCAGCCGGGCCCGCAGCGCGGGGTCGTACGGCGTGCTCGAGGCGGCGGTGACGTGGCCGTGCAGCACCCCGTCGGCCAGGTCGAAGTCGACGACGGCGGCGTCGATCCCGTCGTGCGACGTGCCCGAGATCAGCCCGAGGACCTTCACGGCTGCTCCAGCACGTCGCGCAGCCGCCCGCCCGCGGCGGCGAGCCGGGCGGCCGCCTCGTCGGCGTCCAGGCCGCGTTCGATGCGCAGGATCGCGAGCTTCACCCGCATCCCGGAGGCCTCGAGGGCCTCCTCGGCCCGCTCGCGGGAGGCGCCGGTGACGGTGCGGACCATGCGCAGGGCCCGCTCCCGCAGCTTGGCGTTGGTGGCGGCCAGGTCGACCATGAGATTGCCGTAGGTCTTGCCCAGCTGGACCATCGCGATCGTCGAGAACATGTTCAGCACCAGCTTCTGGGCGGTGCCGGCCTTGAGCCGGGTGGAGCCGGCCACCACCTCGGGCCCGACCACCACCTCGACGGGGTGCTCGACGGCGGCCGAGAGGGCCGTGCCGGCGTTGCACGACAGCCCGACGGTGAGCGCGCCCCGCCGGCGCGCCTCCTCGACCGCGGCGAGGACGTACGGGGTGCGGCCGCTCGCGGTGATCCCGACGATCGAGTCGGCGGGCCCCACGCCCTCGGCCGCGATCGCGGCCCGCCCGGCGTCCACGTCGTCCTCGACGCCCTCCTGCGCGGTGAACATCGCCGCCTCGCCGCCCGCGATCAGGCCCCGGACCAGCTCGGGCGGCGTGCTGAACGTCGGCGGGCACTCGGAGGCGTCGAGCACGCCGAGCCGCCCGGGCGTGCCCGCGCCGACGTAGAGCAGCCGCCCGCCGTCGCGCATCCGCTGCGTCACCGCCTCGATGGCGGGCACGATCTGCGGCAGCGCGGCCCGGACGGCGAGGGGGACGGTGGCGTCGGCCTCGTTCATGAGCTCGGCGAGCTCGGCGACGCTCGCGCGGTCGATGGTGGCGTAGCGGGGGTCGACGCGCTCGGTCTCGAGCCCGTCGAGCTCCGCAGCACCGCTACCTGCCTGCGAGCCGGCCCGCTCGGGGGTCACCGGCCACCTCCGTTCCGCGGGTCGAGGGCGTCGCGCAGCCCGTCGCCGAGCAGGTTGAGCCCCACCACGAGCGCGACGATCACGGCGCCGGGGGCGGCCATCGTCCACCAGGCGACGTTCACCAGCACCCGGGCCTCCAGCACCATCGCGCCCAGCGACGGGGCGGGCGGCGGGGTGCCGAGCCCGAGGAACGACAGCGACGCCTCGGTGAGCACCGCCCACGACAGTGACAGCGTGACCTGCACGATCACGATCGGGGCGATGCCCGGCAGCACGTGGCGCACCAGCGTGCGCAGCGGGGAGAACCCGAGCACGGTGGTGGCGCGCACGAAGTCGACCTCGCGCAACGTGAGCACCGGGCCGCGGGCGACCCGCACGAAGATCGGTGTGTAGACGATGGCGATGGCGACGGCCACGGTGAGCCAGGTCCGGGTGAACGCCGAGGCGAGCGCGAGCGCGAGCAGCAGCGGCGGGAACGCGAACAGCACGTTCGTGACGCCGAGGACCGTCCGGTCCGACCAGCCGCGGAAGTACGCCCCCGCGACGCCCGCGGCCGTGCCCACCACCGCGGCGATGGCGACCGCGACGACGGCGATCTGCAGCGATGCGGCCGCGCCCGCGGCGGAGCGGGCGAACACGTCGCGGCCGAACTGGTCGGTGCCGAACCAGTGCCGCGCCGACGGGCCGGAGAGCCGTTCCGCGGGGGCCTGGGCGAGCGGGTCGCCCAGGAGGCCGAGCGCGGCGGCGAGCGCGCCGAGCGCGACGACGGCGACGAGCACGGCGCCGGCGGCGCCGGTGCGGCCGGCGAGCGTGCGGCGGACCAGGCCGCGCCGCCCGCCCGCGCCGGCGAGCTCGATCGGGGCGCCGCCCTCGGGCGAGGGGATGCCGGTGGCGGCGGTCATGCGGCGCGCACCCGCGGGTCGATCACCCGGTACAGCAGGTCGGTGCCGAGGTTGACCAGCACGAACGTCAGCGCGATCACGAGCACGGTGCTCTGCACGACCGCGTACTCCTTCTGTTGGATGCCGAGCAGCACCTGCCTGCCGATGCCGGGCACGGAGAAGATCTGCTCGACGACCACGGCGCCGCCGAGCAGGTAGCCGAACTGCAGGCCGGTCATCGTGACGATCGGGACGAGCGCGCCGGGCAGGACGTGCCGCAGCGCGAGCCGCCGCGGCCCGACGCCCTTGCCGCGGGCGGTGCGCACGTAGTCCTGGGAGCGGACCTCCAGCAGGGCCGACCGGGCGGTGCGCATGATCGGGGCGGCGAGGCCGAACCCCAGCACGAGGGCGGGCATGACGAGCTGCTGCAGGTGCAGCCACGGGTCGGCGGTGAGCGGCGCGAACTGCTCGGCGTTGGGGTTGTAACCGAGGAACCGCGACGAGAGCGCGAGCAGGGCCGAGCCGAGCAGGAACGCGGGCACCGAGAGCCCGGCGAGGCCGACGGCCTGACCGACCGCGTCCCGCGCGGAGTTCGGACGCGACGCCGACAGCATCGCCGCCGCGATGCCGAGGACGAGCCCGATCAGGAGCGAGAGGACGGCGAGCTCGAGCGTGATGGGCAGCGCGGAGGCCGTCATGTCGAGGACCGACTCGCCGGTGCGCTGCGAGGCACCGAGGTTGCCGGTGGCGACGGCGCCGAGCCAGGACAGGAACTGCACCGGCAGCGGCTGGTCCAGGCCGTAGTAGGCCTCGAGCGCGGCGCGCTGGGCCGGGGTGAGGGCGGCGGCCTCGGTGCCGAGGCTCGCCGTGACCTGGTCGCCGGGGATCGCCCGCAGCATGACGAACACCAGCACCGCGACGCCGAGGAGGGTGGCGAGCGCCTCGAGGACGCGCCGGAGCAGCGGGTGCCGAGCGATCATGAGCCGCCGACGGTGGTCTCGCGCAGGAACTTCAGCGAACCGTTGGCCATCGGGGTGAACCCGCTGACCTCGGGGCCGGTGGCGGTGTAGGTGTAGCTCGTGAAGAGCCACACCCAGACGGCGTTGTCCTCGAGGTGGCGCGAGACCTCCTGGTAGATCGCCTTGCGCGCCTCGGGGTCGCTGGTGGCCTTGCCCTGGGCGAACAGGGCGTCGAGCTCGGGGGAGGAGTATCCCGCGACCTCGTTGAGGTTGCCGGTCGAGGTGAAGTAGCGCCCGTACATGCCGTCCGGGTCGGGGCGGCCGCCGTTGAGCGCCACGGCGGTCTCGAAGTCGGCGGCGACCCAGCGGTCGACGTAGGCGCCGGACTCGAGCACCTCGAGGTTCAGGGTGATGCCCGCCTCGGCGAGCTGGGCCTGGATGTTGGTGGCCTCGTTGACCGAGGTGGCGTACTCGCCCTGCGACACGATCGTCGAGAGCGTGAGGCCGCCCGCGTGCCCCGCGGCGGCGAGGTGGTGCTTGGCCGCGTCGAGGTCGCGCTGCGGGCAGGGCCGCGCCGCCGGGTCGGACCGGTAGGCGGGGGAGGTGATCGGTCCGGTCACCTCCCCCTCGCCCAGCGCGGCCGTGTCCAGGACCTGTTGGCGGTCGATGGCGCACTGGATCGCCAGCCGCACGTCGAGGTTGTCGAGCGGCGCCCGGCGGGCGTTGAGCTGCAGCACGTGGTAGGACAGCTGCGGCGTCTTCGTGACGGTGAGCCCGGACCCCTCCGCGCTCTGCGCGACCAGCGGGTCGTCGAACACCGCGAACGACACGTTGCCGGACTGCATAGCGGCGACGATCGAGGTCTCGTCGGGGATCACCCGGAACTCCAGCGACGGCACCTTCGGCGCCCCACCCCAGAAGTTCGGGTTGGGCTCGAGCACGATCGACTGGTTGGGCGTGCGCTGGGTGAGCGTGAACGGCCCGGTGCCGTTCGGGGTGGCCTGCAGGGCCTCCTCGGTGGCGTCGCTGGGCAGGATCGCGAGGTTCACCGAGGCGAGCGCGGCCAGCAGCCCGGCGTCCGGGCCGGTGAGGGTGAGCACGACGGTGCGGGGGTCGGGCGCCTCCACCGAGGCGACGGACTCCAGGCTCGCCCGCGCGACGGCGCCGGTGGCCTCGTCGCGGATCCGGTCGAGGGAGGCCTTGACGTCGGCGGAGTCGAACGCGCTGCCGTCGGCGAACGTGACGCCCTCGCGCAGGGTGAACGTGACCGTCGTGCCGTCCTCGCTCACCTCCCACGACTCGGCGAGGCCGGGCACCACCTCCAGGTCGGCGTCCAACTCGGTGAGCGTGCCGTAGAGCTGCTCGAGCACGTTCACGGCCTGGAACTGGGTGGCCTTCCAGGGGAAGAGGGTGTCGGGGTCGGAGGTCGCCCCGACCACCAGGCTGCTCGCGGCCGCACCGCCGGACGGTGCCGCACCGCCACCCGAGCACGCGGCCAGCACCACCGCGCACGCCGCCACCACCGCACCCGTCGCACGACGCATGGCCGGTACCGGATCACGGAAGCGGCGCCCAGGTCAAGAGTTTCCGCGAACGTCGATCAGGATGTAACAAGTTTCCGTCACCGGGGATACCGCGTGGATACTGCGGGCGTGAGCGTCCTCGTGCGGATCCGCGCCCTGACCCCGTCGCTGCACCCGGCGCAACGCCGGGTGGCGGAGGCCGTGCTGCGGGACCCGGCGGGCACCGCGGAGCTGCCGATCGGTCGGCTGGCGCAGGAGTGCGCGACGTCGGTGGCCACCGTCATGCGGTTCTGCCGCTCCGCGGGCCTTTCGGGCTACCCGGAGCTGCGGCTCGCGCTCGCCCGCGAGACCGGCCGCGAGTCCGCGGCCGAGGGCCCGGCGCTCTCGGCGGACATCGACCGCGACGACACGCTCTCCGACATCGTCGCCAAGATCGGCTTCAGCGACGCGGCCGCCGTGCAGGACACCACCGCCACCCTCGACCTCGACGCGCTCGCCGCCGCCGTGGACGCCGTCGCGACGGCCCGGCGGATCGACGTCTACGGCATCGGCGCGAGCGGGTTCGTCGGCCAGGACCTGCACCAGAAGCTGCACCGCATCGGCCTGCTCGCATTCGTCTGGCCGGACCCGCACGCCGCCCTCACCTCGGCCGCCCTGCTGGACGACGGGTGCGCCGCGATCGGGATCTCGCACACCGGGTCCACGGTCGACACCGTCGACGCGCTGCGGGTCGCGCGCGGGTCGGGCGCCCGCACGATCGCGATCACCAACTTCGTGCCGTCGCCGATCACCGAGCAGGCCGACCTGGTGCTCGCGACCGCCGCGCGGGAGACCACGTTCCGCTCCGGGGCGATGGCGAGCCGGATCGCCCAGCTCGCGGTGATCGACTGCCTGTTCGTGGCCGTGGCGCAGCGCTCCTACGACCGGACGATGACCGCGCTGGAGCGCACCTACCGCGCGGTGCGGTCCCGCCGGATCGGGGGCGGGGAACCGGCCTGACCGCGCGGGCTCAGGCCGGGCGGGCGGCGAGCAGCACCGGGCAGGGTGCGTGCTGCACGGCGCTGCACCCGACGAGCCCGACGCGGGCCGGGATGCGGTGGCGCGGGCCGCCGAGCACGAGCAGGTCGGCGTCGAGCCCCTCGCCCACGAGCTCGTGCGGGTGCACCCGCAGCAGCCGGGGGACGACGGTGCGCCCCGGCGCCGCCGCGGACAGGTGCGCGACCGCCTCGTCGAGCACCTGGTGGCCGCGGGCGAGCGCGTCGGTGAGCCCGACGCTGCGCTCGCCGAAGGAGAGCGGGACGCAGTGCACGGGCTCGATCACGGTGTCGAGCGCGGCGGCGGCGACGGCGGCCTCGTCCAGGACGCCCGCGTCCGCGGGCAGGTCGCGGACCGCGGCGACCACCCGGCCGGTGCCCGCCCGGCCCGCGCCCGGTGGGCGCATCACCAGCACGCTGCGCCCGGCGAGCGCGGCGATCGTGAGCAGGCGGTCCTCGGGGCTGCCGGGTGCGGGCTCGATGCGCACGGGGCGGCCCGATCGGCGGCAGGCGCGCGCCACCCAGCCCGGGACGTCGGGCTCGTCCGCCATCACGACGAGGGCCTCGGCGGGGCGGTGCGGGGCGGCGGGCGGGGCGAGCGCGGTCGTGCGCTGGCTCATCCAGGTGCTCCCTCTCGACGGCGACTCGCTGGTGGGCGTGTCGCGTTGCGACGGTGCACCTGTCCTGCCCGTTCGGCCAGGGTGCGGGCGCTACTTCACCCGGACGGGGGCACCCTGTGCGGTGAGCTGTCGGACGTAGGCGAGATCGTCGGCGAGCCGCTCCCGGAGGGGGACCGCGGTGGAGAAGTCCTCCAGCGACACCCAGCCCGTGTAGCCGACGCCGGCGAGGGCGTCGAAGAGGCGCTGCAGCGGCGCGGCGCCCGTCCGCAGGGGCGCCCACTCCCAGGTCCACGGCGGGGAGGAGTCCGGCGCCGGCACGAGCTGCGTGTTCTTGACGTGGACGTGGGCGAGGTGCTCGCCGAGGATCTCCAGGCTCCAGGGGTCGAACTCGTAGCCCTCGCGCAGCATGTTGCCCACGTCGTGGATCACGCCGACGGCGCGCGGGTCGATCCCGTCGAGGAAGCGCGCCGCGGCCGACGCGCTGGCGATGATCGTCTGGTGGTGCAGCTCCAGCAGCGCCTGCACGCCGTGCTGCAGCGCCAGGTCGGCCACGGCGCGGAACTCGTCGCGCCTGCGGGCGAACGTCTCGCGGTAGCCCTCCGGCCCGGGCGCGCCGACCTGCACGCGCATCCGCGGCGCCCCCAGCGCGGCCGCCCCGCGCATGAGCCGCTCGACGGCGTCGAGGTCGTCGCAGCGGGCGTACGGGCCGATCGCGGGCACCTCGAGGCCCGCGTCGCGGGTGAGCTCCCGGATCCGGGGCGCGTCCCGGGCGAGGCTCGACGCCTGCAGCGTGCAGCGGTTGCCGCGCCAGAAGTCGGGCGGGTCGTCCGTGGCGGGGTCGTCGGCCACCCGCCACTCGATGCCGTCGAACCCGAGCGCCGCAACTTCGGCGACCGCCTCCTCGGGCGTCCACTCCGGGAGGCTCACGGTGCAGACGGCGATGCGCACGGGCGCGAGTCTCGCACCGGGCCCGCGCGGGGCGAAGCGGCCGAGAGATCGATCACAGGACGGTGGGTGGCGCCGGATGCCGGCCGGATCTCCTCCGGCCGGGTGGCCGAGCGTTCCGACGTCTTGCGGACGACACCCGCGCGAGCGATGATCGTCGGCACCGACCGGATGCACGTGGTCGCGCAGCGTCAGCGTTTCGGGCCGTGGGGCGGCCCGAGGAGGGGAGGCGTGGTGTCGGCCGATCAGGAGTACTCCGGGGACTACGGGTACGACCTCGCGCACGAGGTCCACTCCGCCCTGAACGACATCCCGCGGCCGCGCTCGGCGCCGCGCACCGCCGTCGGGGCGACCGCTGCGCCGTCGTTCGCCCCCGACCTGCACGGCGACCTCGGCTACGACTCGGCGCACGAGGGCGGCAGCTGACCGATCGTCACCTGATCGTCACGCGCTCGGGCGCGCGCGGCCCTCGGCGGCCAGCCGGTAGCGCAGCTGCTGCTCGGTGGCCTCCTCGTACTCGCGTGGCGTGAGGTAGAGCGTGCGCGTGCCGTCGCTCACGCGCACGATGTCGCCCCGCTCGCCCTCCGGCGCGGGCTGTCCGAGCGGGTTCTGCAGCAACCGGGTGACCTCGAGCTCCGTCACCGCCGCCTCGCAGGTGCGGCCTGCCCGACGGGTGACGATTCGGTGAACAGCACGTTCAGATTCTGCACCGCGCGGGAGAACGACGGGCGCCGGCTGGTACGCCGTACGCTGAAGAGGCCCCTGCGCACCCGCGCGTCACCCGATCCGGCTAACGTCGGTCACGGCCCGCTCGATAGCCGGATGCGCGCAGCGCCGAAGCTTCCGGCGCAGGGGGAGTCAAGGCGACGGTGGCCGGTGTCGCGCGCCGGCCGAGGGGGAAGAGTGAGGGACAACGTGTCGAGTGCCGACTACGACGTCGTGATCGTGGGTGGCGGTCCGGCCGGGTGCATCCTGGCCAACCGCCTGTCCGCCAACCCGGCGGTGCGGGTGCTGCTGCTCGAGGCCGGTGGCGCCGACCACTGGTGGGACCTTCGGATCCAGCTCCCGCTCGCGATGGGCTTCCCGGTCGGCCACCGGACCTTCGACTGGCGCTACGAGTCCGACCCGGAGCCGAACCTGGACGGCAGGCGGCTGCCCCACCCCCGCGGCAAGGTCCTCGGCGGCTCCAGCAGCATCAACGGGATGCTCTACGAGCGCGGCCACCAGGCGAGTTACGACCGGTGGGCCGCGGAGACCGGCTCGCCGCTGTGGGACTACGCCCACTGCGAGCCGTACTTCCGGCGGCTGGAGGGCTGCGTGGGCGAGCCGCGCGGCACCGGCCGCGGCCGCAACGGCCCGCAGACGCTGCAGCGCGGCCCGGCCGAGGGCCCGATCTTCGACGCGTTCTTCGAGGCGGCCCAGCAGGCCGGCTACAAGGTCGTGCCCGACATCAACGACAACGCGCAGGAGGGCTTCTCCCCGCTGGACCAGGCGGTCCGGGGTGGCAAGCGCGCCTCGGCGGCCGCCGCGTACCTGCACCCGGTGGAGGACCGGCCGAACCTCGAGGTCCGCACCCACGCGCTGGTGAGCAAGGTCCTCTTCGACGGCACCCGCGCGGTGGGCGTGCGCTACCGCGACCGCGAGGGCCAGACGCACGACGTGCACGCGAGCGAGACGATCCTCTCGGCGGGCGCGATCGCCACGCCGCAGATCCTGCAGCTGTCCGGGGTGGGCGACGCCGACCACCTGCGCGGGCTCGGCATCCCGGTCGTGCACCACCTGCCCGGCGTGGGCGAGCAGCTGCAGGAGCACCTCGCCGTGCACGTCCAGCACCGGTGCATCCAGCCGGTCTCCATGTCGGAGATCCGCGACAAGAAGAAGTGGCCCGGCGTCGTGCTCGACGCGCTGCTGTTCGGCAAGGGCCCGGGCACCCGCAACCCGATGCAGGCGGGCGGGTTCGTCCGCAGCGAGTACGCCGAGGGCGACGAGCCGGACCTGATGTTCCTGCTCGCGCCGCTCGCCATGAACAGCGCCGACGAGTCGGTCGAGGTCACCGCGCACGGCTACCAGATGCACGTCGGCGTGATGCGGTCCGAGTCGCGCGGGTCGGTCAAGATCACCTCGCCGATCCCGGCGGTCCACCCGAAGATCGTCTGCAACTTCCTGTCGGACCCGATGGACCGGCCGCGGTGGATCGACGCCATCAAGAAGGCCCGCCACCTGCTCGGGCAGCCGGCGTTCCGCAACCTCGACGGCGGCGAGACCCTCCCCGGGCCGCACGTGCGCACCGACGACGAGATCATGGCCTGGGTGCGGCGCACCGGTCGCGTGGGCTACCACCCGGCGTGCACCGCGGCGATGGGCCGGGGCGAGCTCGCGGTGGTGGACCCGGACACGATGCGGGTGCACGGCCTCGAGGGCCTGCGCGTGGTCGACGCGTCGGTGATGCCGTCGCTCATCAACGCCAACACCCTCGCGCCCACGATGATGATCGCCGAGAAGGCGGCCGACATCATCATCGGCAACCCGCCGCTCCCGCCGGCCCGGCAGTTCGAGCGCCGGTCCGAGCAGTCGGCGCGGCCCGCACCGGGGCCCGCCGACCCGGAGCCCGCGCAGCGGTCCAACGGGTCGCCGTCGGGGGCCGAGCTGTTCGCCGATAGCCGCTGAGGTGACGTAAGCGCTTGCGTCCTTGACAGTTGCTGCAATGGTTTGCAGGCTGATGTCAGCCGGCGGACAGGAGCAGCATGGCGGTCACGATCCACGAGGTCGCGAAGGGCGCCGAGGTATCGGTGTCCACCGTGTCCAGGGCGTTCACCATGCCCGAGATGGTGAACGCCGCCACCCGCCGCAAGGTCCTGCAGGTGGCCGAGGAGCTCGGCTACCAGCCGAACCGGGCCGCGCGCGGGCTGGTCACCGGCAAGACCGGCAACATCGGCGTGGTCGTGCCGGACGTGGCCAACCCGTTCTTCTCGGCGATGCTCAAGGGGTGCACGGCCCGCGCCCGTGAGGTGCGGCACGTCGTGTTCCTCGCCGACGCCGCCGAGGACCCGCGGATCGAGGCCGAGGTCGTCGGCGCGATGGCCAAGCAGGTCGACGGCGTGGTGCTCTGTTCGCCGCGGATGGAGCCGGCCCAGCTCGAGCGGCTGGTCGGCACCACGCCGATCGTGCTCGTCAACCGCGACGAGGCGGGCCTGCCCGCGGTGCTCATGGAGTCCGCGGACGGGGCCCGCCAGGCGCTCGAGCACCTCGCCGCGCTCGGCCACCGGCGCATCGCCCACCTCGCCGGGCCCGCGGCGTCGTGGGCGGGGGAGGAGCGGCTGCGCGGGCTGCGCGCCGCGGCCCCGGCCTGCGACGTCGAGACCGTCGAGCTGGGGCCGTTCCCGCCCACGTTCCAGGGCGGTGTGCAGGCCGCCGACCTCGCCCTGGCCCGGGGGGTCACGGCCATCCTCGCCTTCAACGACCTGATGGCCGTGGGCGTGCTCAACCGGCTCGCCGCCCGCGGGGTGGCGGTGCCCGAGGACATCAGCGTGGTCGGCTACGACGACATCGAGATGTCGTCGATGACCACGGTGCCGCTCACCACCGTGCGGATGCCGATGGAGGCGGCCGGCCGTGCCGCCGTCGACCTGCTGCTCGACGGGCTCGAGGCCCGGGACTCCCCCGAGCCCGCCCGCCGCTGGCTGCCCACGCAGCTCATCGTGCGGTCCACCACGGCACCGCCGCGGCCGGAGCCCGGCTCGGCCCACGCGCAGGCGGGCCGGTGATGGCCCGGCTCGGCCTCGCGGCGCTGCCCCACCTGCCCGAGCAGGTGCGCCCGCTCGTCGACCCCCGCGCGCTGCGGGTCGGCGTCGTGCACCTGGGCATCGGCGCCTTCCACCGCGCCCACCAGGCCGTCTTCACCGAGGAGGCCGTCGCCGCCGCGGGCGGCGGCTGGGGGATCTGCGGGGTCACCCAGCGCAGCCGCGGGGTGATCGACCAGCTCCGGCCCCAGGACGGGCTCTACTCGGTGCTCGTGCGCGGCGAGGAGACCTCCCTGCGCGTGACCGGGGCGGTGCGCGACCTGCTGTTCGCCGCGGAGGAGGGGGAGCGGCTGCAGTCGCTGCTCGCCGCGCCCACCACCCGCCTCGTGACGCTCACGGTCACCGAGAAGGGCTACCGCCACGACCCCGCCACCGGCAGGCTCCGCCGCAGCGACCCCGACGTGGCCGCCGACATCGCAGGTGGCGCCCCGCCGCGCACGGTCGTGGGGCAGCTGGTGCGCGGCCTGCAGGCCCGTCGGGCCGCCGACGCCGGCCCGATCACGCTGCTGTCCTGCGACAACCTGCCGTCCAACGGCGCGGTGCTGCGCGGGCTCGTGCTGGACTTCTGCGCCGCGCTCGCGGACGGCGACGCGCTCGCCGCGTGGATCGCTGAGTCGGTGTCGTTCCCCTCGTCCATGGTCGACCGGATCGTCCCGGCCACCACCGACGCCGACCGCGCCGAGGCCGCCCGGCTGCTCGGGTTCACCGACCACGGCACCGTCGTCACCGAGCCGTTCCGCCAGTGGGTGGTCGAGGACCGGTTCGCCGCCGGCCGCCCGGCGTGGGAGCGCGCCGGGGTGGTGCTCACCGCGGACGTGGCGCCGTACGAGGCGATGAAGCTACGGCTGCTCAACGGCAGCCACTCCACCCTCGCCTACCTCGGCGCGCTCGCCGGGTACGCGCACGTCGCCGACGCCATGGCCGACCCCGGCATCGCGGGCGTCGTGGCGCACCTCATGGCCGACGACGTCGAGCCCACCCTCACCGTCCCCGACGGGTTCGACGTGGCGGCCTACCAGGCCGAGCTCATCGAGCGCTTCCACAACCCCGCGCTGCGCCACCGCACCGTCCAGATCGCCATGGACGGCACCCAGAAGCTCCCGCAGCGGCTGCTCGGCACGATCGCCGACCGGCTCGCCGCGGGCGCGGAGCCCCGCTACGCCTGCCTCGGCGTGGCCGCCTGGATGCGCTACGTCTGGACCGCGCAGGCCGAGGACGGCTCCCCGCTGCCCGTCGACGACCCCCTCGCCGACCGGCTGCGCCGGCTCACCGCCGGCGCGGCCACCGCACGCGAGGCCGTCGACGCGCTGCTCACGCTCGAGGAGGTGTTCGGCGCGGAGCTGCCCGGGAACGGCACGTTCCGCGAGCTGGTCACCGACTCCCTCGAGGCCCTCACGAAGGGCGGCGTCGCCGCGGCCACCCGGATCTGACCGGCGACCGAGCGGCGCAGGCGCCGCCCGCGCGCACCCGCCGCCACCTGGTCGAACGCCGTGCGTGCCGATCGGGTGCCGCCGAATTCGTCCTGCCCAACGCCCCGTTCCAGTGGTGCAATTGCACGGGGCGAGGGGGCGGCCATGACGCGGTCGAGGGCGCAGCGGCGCGCACCGCTGCTGCACAAGGTGCACGTCCGGACGCGGCGCGCTGCCCGCGCCCGGCCGACGCCGCCGGCGGGCCCGCCCGCCGACGGCGTCGGCCTGACCCGGCTGCTCGCCGTCGCCCGCCTCACGCCGCCCCAGGCCGTCGCGCTGGGCGCCGACCTGGTGGCCGCCGTCGAGGCTCGCCCGGTCGCCGCGCCGCCGCGGCTCGCGGCCGTCCGGGTCGGCCGGGACGGCGCGGTGCGCCTGCTCGACGGCCCGCCGGGCCACGGCAGCCACCTCGCGCAGGTCGGGGCCCTCCTCGACCGGCTCGCCGCGGCGACCGACGGCCCGGTGCCCGCGCTCGACCGCGCCGCCGCCGAGGCCCGGTCGCCCGACGGGCGGCTCGCGATCGTCGCCGCCGTCCTGCGGGAGGCCGACGCGCCGGGCGGGCGGCGGGCCCGGGCCGAGCTCGGCCGGGCGGTCGCGGTGATCGTGGGCGCTCCCGCACCCGCCCCGTCCGCCGCGCCGCGGTCCGCCGCCCCGCGGAGGCGGCCGCCGCGCCGCCCGCGGCGGACGCCGGCCAGGGCCGTCGCGGCCCGCAGCTGGAAGTGGGCACTGTCGGTGATGGTGCTCGTCGTGGTGGTCGCCGCCGAGATCACCTTCCTGCGCGACGACATCGCCCGCGACGTCACGGCGGTGCTCCAGGCGGGCCGGGCCGGGGCCACCGCGGCGTCCGCGTCGACGGCGCTGCCCCCGCTCCCCACGGCCTCCCCGCCGAGCGGGGGCACCGTCGACGCGGTCGACCTGCGGCCGGTGGCGCCGTGCGCCCCCGGCGCGGAATGCGCCCTCCGCGTGCAGGTGCGGGTGCGGCCGCAGGCGCAGCCGTACGAGCTCGCCTTCAGCCTGCGCGTCCTCGACCGCTGCACCCGCGTGCTCACCGCCGCGCCGGGCTCCGCCGCCACCGTGCCGCCGTACGGCGACCGGCTCGACGCGGTGGTCACCGTGTCGCTGCCGGAGGCGTCCGCGCTCGCCGTCACCGCCGTCACCGACCAGCCGTTCACCGCCACCAGCGCCGCCGTGCCCGTGCCCGAGGACGGTGCGTGCCCGGCCTGATCACCCGAGGGGGGAACGGGGCGATGCTCATCGTGGAGCAGGGCGAGCACCCCGCGCCGGACGAGCCGGGCGGCCGGCCGCCGCTGCGCCCGCCGGACCGCCGGGGCGTCGCGTTCGACCTCGTCGCGGTGCTCGCCGCGCTCGTGCTCGTCGGCCTCGGCCTGGCCAACCTCCTCGCCGTCGACGGGATCGAGCAGGCCACGCGGCAGGGGACGATCGCGGCGGCGGGCGTCGTGCTGTTGGTCGCGCTGTGGCGGTTCCGCGAGCGGCTGCTCGTGGTGCTGGGGTGGATCACCTACGTCGTCGCCGTGCTCCTGCTCGCCGCCGTCCACGTGGCCGGGGTGACGGTCAACGGCGCGACGCGCTGGATCACGATCGGCGGCATCACCTTCCAGCCGTCGGAGCTGGTCAAGCTCGGGCTGCTGCTCGTGCTGGCCGCGGTCCTCGGCTCGGGCCGGCCCGCGTGGCAGCGGTTCGCGGCCGCGGTCGCGCTCGCCGCCGTCCCGCTCGCGTTCACGGCGCTGCAGCCGGACCTGTCCACCACGCTGCTCCTGCTCGCCCTCACCGGCGGGATGCTGCTCATCGGCCGGGTGCCGGCGCGCTTCCTGCTCCCCGTGTTCGCCGCGGCGGCCATCGCGGCGCCGCTCGCCGTCACCCTGTTGCGCCCGTACCAGATCGAGCGGCTGGGCAGCTTTCTCGTCGGCGCCCACGAGTCGCCGACCGGCGCCGGGTGGGCCGTGCTGCAGGCGCACATCGCGATGGGGTGGGGCTCGCTCTTCGGGCGCGCCGAGGACCCGCTGACCGGCCTGCTCGCCCAGTACCTGCCGGAGAAGGAGACCGACCTCGCCCTCGCCAGCCTGGTCGAGCAGTTCGGGCTGGTCGCGGGCGCCGCCGCGATCGCGGCGGCCGCCGTGCTGGTCTGGCGGCTCGCGCTGGCCAGCCGCGCGCCGCGGCCGTCGGGCGGGGTGCTGGTCGCGGGCGGGCTCGCGGTGCTGATCGGCGTGGAGGTCGTCGTGTCGGTCGGGGGCAACCTCGGCCTGCTCCCGCTGGCCGGCGTGCCGTTCCCGCTGGTCAGCTACGGGGGTACCGCGCTACTGGTGCACCTCGCCGCGCTCGGGGTCGCCCTCGGCGTCCGCCGCGACGGGGCGCGGACGCGGCTGCTCCTGCTGTCGCGGTGGCGGTCGCGGCGGCCCCGGCTCGTCCGGGCGATCGCGCTGGGGCTCACCGCCGTGCTCGTCCTGTTCGGGCAGTTCGCGTTCCAGTTGCAGACCACCCGCGGGGAGGCGCTCGCCGCGGCCGGCGAGGAGCAGATGACGCGCTGCATCCGCATCCCCGCCGAGCGCGGGGCGATCACCGACCGGCACGGCACCCCGCTCGCGCTCGACGCGACGGCCACGGGGGAGGGCGCCTACCGGGTCGTGGCCGTCCCGGCGATCACCCGCTCCGAGCCGGGCGCAGTCGAGCGGCTCGCGGAGCTCGTCGGGCAGCCCGCCGAAGCCGTACGCGCCGCCCTCGACGGCGCGGACCCGACCACCCTGTCGCTGGTGGTCGCCGAGCTGCCCCGGCCCGCCGCCGACGCCGTCACGGCCGCGGGGCTCCCCGGCGTGCTGGTCGTGCCCGCGCCCCGGCGCACCTACCCGACGGGCCCCCTGCTCGCCCCGGTGATGGGGTTCGTCGGCATCGCGAGCCCGCAGGAGGAGCAGCGCTGGCCGGACCTGCCGTCGGGCGAGTTCGTCGGCCGCGCGGGCCTCGAGCTGCAGTACGACGCCGTCCTGCGCGGGGTGAACGGCCGCCAATGCGTCTACGTCGACCCGAAGGGCGTGCCGGTGGCGATGGGCAAGCGGGTGGAGCCGGTGCCGGGCGCGTCGCTGCGGACGTCGCTCGACGTCGGCCTGCAGCGACGGCTCACCGACACCCTCCAGGCGGCGCTGCGCGCCCAGCCCCGGCGCTCCGCCGTGGCCGCCGCGGTGGCGCTGGACGCGCGCAACGGGCAGGTCCTCGCGATGGCGAGCCTCCCGTCCTACGACAACAACATCTACGGTCCGCCCGTCGACACGGCCGCGCTGCAGGCCGCGGCCACCGCGCCCGGCCACCCGATGCTGGAGGGCGTGTCGCAGGTCGCGCTGCCGCCGGGCTCCACGTTCAAGCTGGTCGTGGCCACGGCGGGCGTTCTCAACCCGATCATCCCGCCGGAGCGGGTGATCCCGACCGGCGGCAGCTTCACGCTCGGCGGGCACACGTTCGACAACTGGCGGGTCATGGGGCCGATGAACCTCGCCGAGTCGATCGCCTGGTCGAACGACGTCTACTTCTACCAGCTCGCCCACACCCTCGGCCCCGATCGGCTGATCGAGGCCGCGCGGGCGCTCGGGGTGGGCGCGCCGACGGGGATCGACCTGCCCGGCGAGTCCCCCGGCTACCTCGGCACACCGGAGAGCGTCGAGGCGTCCGGGCGCGGCTGGTACGGCGGGTCGACGGTGATCCTCGGCATCGGGCAGGGGTACCTGTTGACCACCCCGTTGCAGAACGCCCGGTGGAGTGCGGCCATCGCCACCGGTGCGCTCGTCACCCCGCGGCTGGGGCTCGCCGTCGGCACCGACACGGGCGGGTACACGGCGCTGCCCGCCCCGGCGCCGGAGCCGCTGCCGTTCGCCGACCGGCTCGGGCCGGTGCGCGCCGGCATGCGCGGCGCCGTCACGCACGGGACCGCGGCCCGGCTGTCGGGCGTGACGGTCCCGGTCGCGGCGAAGACGGGCACCGCCCAGGACGGCAGCCTGCCCCCGGACGCCTACGACAACTGGCTCTCCGCGGTCGCCCCGGCCGACGACCCCGCCGTCGTGGTCACCGCCGTCGTGCAGGGCCCGGGCACGGGCGGCAACAACGTCAAGGGCGTGGTGGCCGACGCGCTGCAGCACTACGCCGACCACGGGGCGGAGCTGCTCGCGACGCCCCCGATGGGGTGATCACCGCCAGCCGTAGGCCTCGATCACGCCCGGGGCGGACAGGGCGAGCGCGGCGCCCTCGGCCACGCAGGTGAGCGGGTTCTCGGCCATCTTCACGGGGAAGCCGAAGGCCTTCTCCAGCCGCGGGTGGAACTCCCGGGTCAGCGCCGCGCCGCCGAAGGCGATCACGCCCTCGGCCAGGATGTCACCCGCGGCGTCCGGCGGCAGGTCGTGCAGGGCGGCCGCGAGCGTCTGGATGATCTCGTCGGTGATCGGCCGGAGCACTTGGGCGATCTCCTCGACCGGGATCGTCGCGAGCCGCGCGTGCCCCGACCCGGCGTCCAGGCCCGGTACCGGCAGGCTGGGCTCGGTCTCGGCGCCGATCCGGATCTTGATCTCCTCGGCGGTCCGCTCGCCCACCACCAGCTGGTGCTCGCGGCGCAGGTGCCGGAAGACCGCGATCGTCATCTCGTCGCCCGCGACCCGGCAGGACCGCGAGGTGAGCACCCCGCCGTAGCAGAACGCCACGGCCTCGGCCGTGCCGCCGCCGACGTCGACGACCATGTGCGCGCGGCGGTCCATCGGGTCGATGCCGCACGCCAGCGCCCCCGCGATCGGCTCGTCGATCGCCGCGGCCCGGTGCATCCCGGCCTCGTCCGCAGCCGCGAGCAGCGCGCGGCGCTCCAGCGCCGTGGCGCCGGAGGGCACCCCGATCGCCACCCGGCCGTGCATGCGCTTCCAGGGGCTCGACACCGCCCGGCGGGCCACGGCCCGCAGGTAGGACCGGGCGACCTCGAGATCGGTCACCACCCCGTCCTGCAGCGGCCGCATGGCCTGCAGGCCCGCGGGCACCCGCCCCAGGAGCTCGGCGGCCTCCGCCCCGACCGCGACGATGCCCCCACCCCGCCCGCCGCGGCGGCGCCGCAGCAGCACGGACGGCTCGTTGTACACGACCTCCTGCACGGCGTCGTAGACGACGGTGTTGGCCGTACCCAGATCGATCCCGAACTCCGACACGCCGCCCCCACCCCTCGTCGACGCCCGTGGTGCCCGGGGACTCGCCGCCGCCCCGGCGGGCGTTAAGCGACGCCCGCCGCCGCGAGCAGGCCGGCGCGGTCCGGGCCGGGCAGGGGGTAGCGCGGGGCGCCGCCGCCCGCGGCCAGCACCCGCTCGACCGCGCCCTCCCGCGCGAGCACCTCGGTGGGCAGCGCGAGCATGCCCGCGATCTCCAGCTGCATCCGCAGCACGTCCGGGTCCTTCGCCGTCCCGGCCGCCATCGCCTTCGCGATCGCCCAGCGGTCGTCGGGGGCGGCGGGGGTGCCGGTCCGGTCGGCCTCGATCTCGGCGCGCCGGGACCGGGACGTGGCGACGGTCGACCAGAACCAGGGCTCGACGGCCGTCGCGGTGTCCTCCGCCCACCGCGTGGCCACCTCGTGCGGGTCGGCGCCGTCGGTCGCGCGGAGCAGCTCCCGCAGCGCCACCGCGTGCAGCAGCCCGATGGACGCCCCGCGCCCCAGCGACGGGTTGCTGTAGGCCGCCGCGTCCCCGATCGCGAGCAGCCCGGTGACGACCGGGCTGCCGTCCACCACGAGGCGGCGCAGGCGGTCCCCGGGACCGCCGAACGCGTCCACGCCGGTGATCGGCCCCGCCTCGGTCCAGGGCGCGACGAGCGGGTAGGAGCGCACCGCGGCCGTCCACCGCTCCGGCTCGCGCAGCGCCCGCAGCTGCCTGTCGTGGGAGCTCGCGACGACGACGACCGACCAGGTGCCGTTGTCGGCGGGCAGCGTCAGGATGGTCACCGAGTCGTACCACTGCTGCAGGGGACCGCGCAGCGGCGGCTTCGGCCCGGGGCCGGCGAAGTGGCGGCAGTAGTAGACGTAGCCGCCCTCGTCCTGCTCCTCGGCGGGGGCGGGCGCGCCTGCCTCGGCGAGCAGCGCGGGCAACGGCGAACCCCGCCCGGTCGCGTCGACGACGAGGTCGCCGCGCAGCTCGAGCCCGTCGGCGCTCGCCACCCCCGTGACGTGGGGGACCCCTGTCCGCGACGGCTCGGTCAGCAGCGCGCGCACCGCGCTGCCGCGCCGGACCGCCACGCCCTCCTGGCCTGCCGCCGCCCGGGCCACCACGGCCTCCAGCACCGCACGGCGCGCGGTGAGCGTCGTGAACCGGTCGTCGGTGGCGCTGCACCCGCCGCTGACCGCGGCGGGCAGCTCGGCCAGCACGTTGTAGCGCAGCGCCCCGGCGGCGAGGAGGCCCTCGGCCACGTCGGGCAGCTCGGCCTCGAGCAGGTGGCGGAACCGCGGCAGCATGTGGTGCGGCAGCCGGAACTGGCCGCACCCGCGCCGCTGCCAGGCCTCCCACGCCGCACCCGGCTCCGGCGGCTCGGCCGGGTCGCGTTCGAGCACCGTGACCCTGTGCCCGTCGCGCGCCAGGAGCAGCGCGGTGAACAAGCCGGTCAACCCGGCGCCGAGGACGGTGACGCGCTGAGCCGTGGACATGGTTGCCTCCCCGCCGCGGCCGGGGTCCGGCCGCCTGGGATCAGGACGGTCCACCCGCCGCCGGTGATACGCCCCCTGCCGGCCCTTCACACATCCCGGGTGTGTGAAGTCGGGTTTCGCGGAGGCGTTGCGCGGTGGGCCGACGTCGTCGAGGTCCTTCCCGGTCCAGCGCACGACGCGCAGACCCTCGTCGCGCAGGGCGTCCTCGCGCAGCTCCTCCTCGACCGGCACCGGCGGGGGCAGGCCGCCCGCGGGCCCGAACGGGAAGAACCCGCCCACCTCACACACCGCAGGTCCACCTCACACAGCGCCGGCGCTGTGTGAAGCACACCCCCGGTTGGTGACGTCGCCGGTCAGGAGCGGGGGGCGTAGGCCGCGCGGGGGATCGTGGTGGAGAGGTCGATCGCCGTCTCGATCGCCTCGTCCAGCGCGAGCTGGCCGTTCGCCACGAGCTGGGCGAGGTAGCCGCTGTCGATCCGGCGGGCGAGGTCGTGCCGCGCCGGGATCGAGGCGAACGCCCGCGTGTCGTCGACGAAGCCAGCGGTGTTGTAGAAGCCCGCGGTCTCGGTGACGGCCTCGCGGAAGCGCCGCATGGCGTGCGGGCTGTCGAGGAACCACCACGGCACGCCGAGCCGCACCGACGGGTAGACGCCCGCCAGCGGGGCGAGCTCGCGGGAGTAAGTGGTCTCGTCGATGGTGAAGATCACGCACCGGAAGCCGGGGTCGGTGCCGAACGCGTTGAGCATCGGCTGCAGGCCGCGGGTGAAGTCGACCGGCAGCGGGATGTCGAAGCCCTTGTCCGGCCCGAAGGCGTCGTGGACGCCCGCGTGGTGGTTGCGCGCCACACCCGGGTGGATCTGCATGACGAGGCCGTCGTCGCGGCTCATCCGCGCCATCTCGAACAGCATGTGCGCGGCGAACGCCTCGGCGGCGGCCGGCTCGACCGACCCGGCGAGCGCGGCGGCGTAGATCCGCTCGGCGTCGGCGCGGTCGAGCGGCGTGGTGTCGGCGCTCGTGTGGCCGTGGTCGGTGGCGAGCGCCCCGTGCTTGCGGAAGTGCTCCCGCCGCTGCTCGAGGGCGGCGATGTAGCCGGCGTAGGTGTCGACGGCGACGCCCGCGACCTCGCCGAGCTCCTCGACGTCGCGCTTCCACGTGGGCCGGTCGATGTGCACCAGCGCGTCCGGGCGGAACGTGGGCACGACCCGGCCGTCCCAGTCGGACGCGGCGATGGCGGCGTGCGCGTCGAGCGTGGACGACGGCGCGTCGGTCGTGGCGAGGATCTCCAGCTTGAACCGGTCGAACAGGGCCCGCGGGCGGAACTCCGGGCGCGCGATGCAGTCGGCGATCTGGTCGTAGATCGCGTCGGCCGTCTCCTCGGAGGGGTGCACGTCGACGCCGAAGACGTCGTGCAGCTCCTGCTCCAGCCAGAACCGCGACGGCGTGCCGCGGAACAGGTGCCAGCCGGCGCAGAAGCGGCGCCAGATCGTCCGGCCGTCGGTCTCGACGGGCCCGCCGTCGCGGCGGGGGACGCCGAGGTCCTCCAGCCGCATGCCCTGGGAGACGAACATGCGGGTGACGTAGTGGTCGGGAACGACGAGCAGCTGCGCCGGGTCGGGGAACGGCTCGTCGTCGGCGAGCACGGACGCCTCGACGTGGCCGTGCATGCTGATCAGGGGCAGGTCGCGGACGGCGGCGAAGATCTCGCGGGCGATCGCGCGCACCGCGGGTTCGGTGGGCAGCACCCGGTCGTCGTCGAGCACCAGCGGTCGAGCAGCCATGTCAGAGCTCCAGGATGTCGTCGGCCCGGACCGGCAGGCCGGTCTCGAACGAGCGGTTGGCGGCGAGCCCGGTCAGCAGCGACAGCGCGCCGTCGCGGTGGGTGGAGGCCCGGCCGAGCGGGTCGTCCACATCCTTCCCGCCGAAGATGTCGGCGAGCATCCGCTCATCGCCGCCGCCGTGGCCGCCGCTGGTGTCGGGCAGGTCGAGGTCCTCGGGCTTCTCCCAGTGCCTGCGCAGGGTGAGCCGGGCGCCGTGGTCGGGCTCGGGCCGCAGCTCGGTGCCCGGCCTGCCGTGCAGCGCCTCGCCCTGCACCGTGCCCGCGGTGCCGGGGTCGACGAACGAGTTCTCCATGACGTCGAGCTCGAGGCGCCCCCCGCTGCCGTTGAAGGCGACCCGGTAGCCCTCCCACGGCGAGTAGGCCGTGAGGTGGTAGGTCATCGTGGCGCCGCTGCGGTAGCGCACGGCCACGGCCATGTCGTCCTCGATCGTGATGCCGGGGCCGAAGACGTTCTGGTCGCGGTGGTAGCCGTCCTCGTGCTCGGCGTCGAGGTAGAGCGCCGTCATCGTCTCGCTGCTCGCCAGGTGCAGGGCGAACGGGTCGTCGGCGGCCGCGGGCGAGCCGTGCGCCCGCGCGTAGGGCCGCGCGAGCCCGCGCCTGCGCCCGTTCTCCTCGCCGTAGAAGAACAGCCGCCCGAGGCCGTAGACGACGTCGGGGGAGGAGGCGATCCACCAGTTGACCAGGTCGAAGTGGTGGGTGGCCTTGTGCACCATGAGCCCGCCGGAGTTGGCCTTGTCGCGGTGCCAGCGGCGGAAGTAGTCCGCGCCGTGGCGGGTGTCGAGCAGCCACTCGAAGTGCACGGAGCCGATCTCACCGATCGCGCCCGAGGCGATCACCTCACGCACGCGCGCGTGCAGCGGGTTGTAGCGGTAGTTGAACGTGACCGTGACCTTGCCGCCGGTCTCGGCCTGCGCGTCGAGGATCCGCCTGCACTTGTCGGCGTCGGTGGTCATCGGCTTCTCGGTGATCACGTCCCGGCCGGCCCGCAGGGCGGCGACGATGTACTCGTCGTGGGTGCGGTCGATCGAGGTGACGATCACCGTGTCGACCCGCTCGGCGTCGAGCATCCGGCCGAAGTCCGCGGCCTGGTACGTCGGGACGGCGGGCAGGCCGCGCCCGACGACGGTGCGGTTGTGCACGTCCATCCGGGTCTGGTTGGTGTCGCAGAAGGCGACGAGCTGCGCCGTGTCGGCGTGGGCGCCGGTGAGCGCGTCGACGAACATCTGGGCGCGCCCGCCGAGGCCGACGATCGCATAGCGGGGGCGCGGCGAGCTCGCGGCGCTGAGGGACATGCACACTCCCGGTGCTGGGGCCTACTGCAAAGGGTTGCAGGCTGGCGGTTCGACTGAGCAGGCAGCTCACGGCGTTGTTGGACACCGCGCCGAGGGCGTCGGCGGACCCATGATGCAAACGGCTGAAAAAAACCGCAAGACGTTGTTGACGTCGCGGGCCCCGCTCTGAACTAATTGCGCAACGAGCCAGGCCCTGTGCTCGCCGCCACAGCGGGTGGCCGAACCGGGCCAGTGTGATCGAAGGAGCTCCCATGGCCATCCTCGGGCTGAGTCGGACCGTGCGCTCGCTCGCCGCGGGCACCGCCGTGCTCGCCGTCCTCGCCACCGCCGCGTGCGGTGGGGGATCACGGGCGAGTGACCAGGAAGCGGGCGGTCCGCCCGAGCGCGAACAGCCGGTGCAGCTGGAGGTCACCTGGTGGGGTGGCCCCGCGCGCGCCGAGATCACGCAGAAGGTGCTCGACCTCTACACGCAGAAGCACCCGAACGTCACCTTCACCACGCAGTGGCAGGGCTACTCCGGCTACTACGACAAGGTCAACACGTCGGCGGCGGGCCGCAACGCCGCCGACATCATCCAGATCGACAACCGCGTCCTGCGCGAGTACGCCAACAAGGGCCTGATCGCCGAGCTGGACCCGTGGGTGGGCAGCACCCTGCAGCTCGACGGGATCGACCCGAAGCTGCTGGAGACCGGCAAGGTCGACGGCAAGCTCTACGCCATCCCGCTCGCGGCCAACACCGGCTCGTTCGTCGTGGACAAGACCGTCGTCGAGCCGCTCGGCCTGCTCCCGCCGGAGACCGGGTGGGCCTCGTGGGAGGAGTTCGGCGAGTGGGCCGCGCGGGTCAACCAGGCCACCGGCTCGCAGCCGTGGGCCTTCCGCGACGAGAGCGCCACGATGGGGGCGTTCGAGTTCTGGCTGCGCCAGCGCGGCAAGGAGCTCTACGACGGGCAGAAGCCGGGCTTCACCGTCGAGGACGCCACGGCCTGGTTCGAGATGTGGGCGACGTTCCGCGACAGCGGCGCCGCGTCGCCCGCCGAGGTCGCCCAGCCCGCCAACGGCGGTGACATCTCCAAGAACACCGTGATCACCCAGCAGACCGCCGGGACGTTCAGCTACGACAACCAGCTGACCGAGATCGCGAAGGGCACCGACCACGAGCTCGTGCTCGTGCCGCTGCCCGGGGACCAGTCCGGCGCGTACGCGCGGCCGTCGCAGTTCTTCACCGCCTACGCCCGCGGGGAGAACATCGCCACGGCGGTCGACGTGATCAACTTCTTCGTGAGCGACCCCGAGGCCGGCGCGATCCTCGGCACCGAGCGCGGCCTGCCGCCCAACAAGCAGGTCCGCGACCAGATCGCCCCGCAGTTCGACGAGCAGCTGCAGTACGTGCTCGCCTTCGACGAGCGGGTGACCGCGCAGGCCGGCCCCACCCCGCCGGTGCCCGCCCAGGGCGATTCGCAGGTCACCCGGCTGCTCACCGCAGCGGCCGAGAACGTCGGGTTCGGCCGCCAGACGCCGGCCGAGGCGGCCGAGGAGTTCGTCGCCCAGGTCACCGGCGAGCTCGAGCGCGCGGCGAGCTGACAGGAGCGGTCTCGATGGCGGACACGGCGGTACGCCCGGCGCCGGCCGCGGGCACGACGCAGACGGCATCCCGCGGCCGGCCGGGGCGCCGGAAGGAGGCGGTCGCGGGCTACGTGTTCCTGAGCCCGTGGTTGCTCGGCCTGTTCGGCATCACGCTGCTGCCGATGCTCTACTCGCTCTACCTCAGCTTCACCGACTACGACCTGCTGCAGGACCCGGAGTGGGTGGGGCTGGAGAACTACGAGCGGATGTTCACCGGCGATCCGCAGTTCTGGAACGCCGTGGTCGCCACCGTCCTGTTCGCGGTCACCTCGGTGCCGCTGAAGCTCGCCGTGGCCCTCGGCGTCGCGCTGCTGCTCTACCGCAACCGGCGCGGCGTCGGGCTGTACCGCTCGCTGTACTACGTCCCGTCGCTGCTGGGCGGCAGCGTCGCCATCGCGATCGTCTGGCAGACGCTGTTCGGCGGCCAGGGCGCGATCAACGAGGTTTTGGCCGTCTTCGGCATCCCGACCCGCGCCTGGATCAACGACCCGTCGTTCGCCCTCGGCACGCTGGTGGTCCTCGCCGCCTGGCAGTTCGGCGCCCCGATGGTGATCTTCCTGGCCGGGCTCAAGCAGATCCCGGCCGAGATGTTCGAGGCCGCCGCGCTCGACGGGGCCGGCCGGTTCAAGCAGTTCTGGCACGTCACCCTGCCGCTGTTGTCACCGGTGCTGTTCTTCAACGTGGTGCTGGAGACGATCGCCGGGTTCCAGGGCTTCACGGCGGCGTTCGTGATCAGCGGCGGCACCGGTGGGCCGGCCGACTCCACGCTGCTCTACACCGTGTACCTGTACCTGCGCGGGTTCGGCGACTTCCAGATGGGCTACGCGTCGGCGATGGCGTGGGTGTTCCTCATCGTGCTCGGCATCATCACCGCGATCGTCTTCCGCAGCGGCTCGCTCTGGGTCCACTACGCCGACGAGGGGGACCGCTGATGGCCACCACCACCGTCGCCCCGGTCGCTACCGCGGCCGCCGCGCCCGGTCCGGTCGGGAACAACCGCCGCTGGTACGAGGGCGCCACCGCGCACGTCGTGCTGATCGCTCTCCTGCTGGTGGCGCTGTACCCGATCGTCTACATGATCGGGACGTCGTTCAAGGCGCCCGACGAGATCCTCAACAACGTCAACGTGCTGCCGCGCCGGTTCAGCCCGCAGAACTACGCCGAGGGCTGGATCGGGATCCCGGGCGTCACGTTCGGCACGTTCTTCCTCAACAGCGCGGTGGTCGCGGCCGGAGTGGTCATCGGCAACGTCGTGGCCTGCTCGCTGGCGGCGTTCGCGTTCGCGCGGCTGAAGTTCCCCCTGCGCGGCTTCTGGTTCGCGATCATGATCGGCACGCTGCTGCTGCCGCACCACGTGCTGATCGTGCCGCAGTACGTGCTGTTCAACAGCCTGGAGTGGATCAACACCCCGCTGCCGCTGATCGTGCCGAAGTTCCTCGCCACCGAGGCGTTCTTCGTGTTCCTCATGGTGCAGTTCATGCGGGGGATCCCGCGCAGCCTCGACGAGGCCGCCGAGATCGACGGCTGCGGGCCCTACCGGCGGTTCCTCTTCGTGGTGCTGCCGCTCACCAAGCCCGCGCTCGTCACCACGGCGGTGTTCTCGTTCATCTGGACCTGGAACGACTTCTTCACCCAGCTCGTCTACCTGAACGACCTCGACGCCTACACGGTGCCGATCGGGCTGCGGTTGTTCCTCGACTCGAGCGGGCAGAACGCCATCGCGCCGATGTTCGCGATGTCGGTGCTGTCGCTGGTGCCGGTGTTCCTGTTCTTCCTGGTGTTCCAGCGGCTCATCGTCGACGGCATCAACACCAGCGGGATCAAGGGATGACCGCGCGAGCGCCGGTGCAGGCCGCGGGTGGCTGGAAGGAGCAGCTGCGCCGCGTCGCCGAGCTCGCGCTGCTCGGCATCGTCGCGGTGCCGGCGAGCCTGCCGGTGGTCACGGTCGGGGCGGTGGTCGCCACGCTGTCGAGCGCCGTCGGGCACTGGGTCGACCACGACGAGCTGCCGTCCTACCGCGAGATCGGAACCGAGTTCGCGCGGCGGTTGCTGCCCGGGGTGCCGGTGAGCGCGGCGGGCGTGCTCGCGGTCCTCGTGGTGGTGCAGCAGGTGGACTGGTTGCGCGCCGGGGTCGTGCCCGGTGGCGGTGCGGTGCTCGCGGTGTTCGGCGTGGCCGTCGCCTGCCTCGTCGCGGTGGTGCTGCTGGCCGTGCCGCGGCTGGCCGGTGGCGGGTGGCGCACCGCGCTCGCCGCGGCCTGGACGGACCTGCTGCGCGCCCCCGCCTCGGGACTCGCGGCGCTGGCGGTGACCGGGGTCGCGGCCCTGCTCGCGGTGCTGCTGCCCGGCGTGGTGCTGGTGCTGCCCGCGCTGGTGGTGCTGGCCCTGCACGCGGTGCACCGGCGGCTGGTCCCGCCCCGCCCCTGACCCGGCCGCCCCCGCGGGGGTGTGCGGCGTGCGGCAGGCGGGACCCGCCTGACAGACTCGCGATCATGACCGCTCCGATGCACGTCCCGCGGTTCTTCGTCCGCCAGCGGATCACGCTGATGGTCAACCGCTACGAGATCCGCGGCGCCGCACCCGACGGCAGCGAGGGGCCGCTGCTCGCGTTCGCGCAGCAGAAGCGCATGAAGTTGCGCGAGGAGGTCGTCTTCTACGCCGACGAGTCCCGCTCCCGGGCGGTGTTCTCGTTCAAGGCCCGCCAGCGGCTGGACGTGCACGCAGAGCACGACGTGTTCGACGAGCACGGCAACGCGATCGGCTACTTCCGCAAGGAGTTCGGCGCGAGCCTGCTGCGCTCGACCTGGACGCTGGCGGGCCCGGGCTACGAGGCGGTCGGCAGGGAGCGCAGGCCGGTCATCGCGATCCTGCGCCGGGTGTGGGACTTCATCCCGTACCTCGGTGACATCTGGGTGCCGTTCGTGTTCCACTTCGACTTCGTCGACAAGGCCACCGGGCAGCCGGTGATGTCCAGCGAGCGCAAGAAGGCGATCCGGGACCGCTACGTCATCGACGTGCCCGACCCGCGCGTCGACTTCCGGGTGGCCGCGGCCATGGCCGTCGCGCTGGACGCGCTGCAGTCGCGCTGACCCGGGCGAACACCCGCGACGTGGCCGGGCTCGGTTACGGGGGCGGCCGGCCGGGGGCGTACTGCCCGCTGATCCAGCGGATGATCGCCTCCACCACGTAACCCCGCTCGGCCTCGTCCAGCGGGCGCCCGGCGGGGATGCCGTGCCAGCGCTGCAGGCAGCTGCGGCAGCACGTCGCCGTGGCGTGCTGCGCGACGAACACGGGATGCCCCCGGTAGGGCGTCTGACGCCCGTCGTTGCGCGGCTCGGCCGGGGCGAGCCTGCGCGCGATCAGCTCCTCGGCGTGCGTGCGGACGGTGGCGATGCCGCGCAGGTCGACCACCGCGCGGTCCCGGCCGCGCAGCCGGAACTTCGCGCGGAAGGGGTGCTGCCCGATCCGCTGCAGCCGGGCGTCGAGCTCGTCCTCCGCCACGGACCCATGACACCACCCGGGCGCGGAGCCCGCTCCGACGCTGCTGAACTGTATCGCCTCACGATGTATCGTGCTACGATACAAAACCGATCGCGGTGGAGCGGAGGCCGAGATGATCAGCGTCCTCGTCGTGGTCGCGGTGGTGGCCGCGGCACTGGTACTGCTCGGGTCGAGCGTCCGGATCGTCAACCAGTACGAGCGGGGAGTCGTCTTCCGGTTCGGCCGGGTCCTGCCGCAGACCCGCGGTCCGGGGCTCGCGTTCATCGCGCCGATCGCCGACCGGATGCAGAAGGTCAGCATGCAGATCGTCACGCTGCCGGTGCCCCCGCAGGACGGGATCACCCGCGACAACGTGACCGTCCGGGTCGACGCGGTCGTCTACTACCGGGTCGTCGACCCGGTGCGGGTGGCCGTCGACGTGCAGGACTACGGCTCGGCGATCCTGCAGGTGGCGCAGGCGTCGCTGCGGTCGATCATCGGCAAGAGCGAGCTGGACGACCTGCTGTCCAACCGGGAACGGCTCAACCAGGGCCTCGAGCTGATGATCGACAGCCCGGCCCTCGGGTGGGGCGTCCACATCGACCGGGTGGAGATCAAGGACGTGGTCCTGCCGGAGTCGATGAAGCGGTCGATGTCGCGGCAGGCCGAGGCCGAGCGGGAGCGTCGGTCCCGGGTGATCACCGCGGAGGGGGAGCTGCAGGCGTCGCAGCAGCTGGCCGAGGCCGCCGAGGTGATGGCCGCGCACCCGGCCGCGCTGCAGCTGCGGCTGCTGCAGACGGTGGTCGAGGTCGCCGCCGAGAAGAACTCGACGCTCGTGCTGCCCTTCCCGGTGGAGCTGCTGCGCTTCCTGGAACGGTCCACGCCGGCCGAGCCCGCCGACCTCGCCGCGGCGCCCGAGCCGCTCGTGCGAGGGGCGGTGCGGTGATGTACCCGGGAGCGGCGGTCGTCGTCGTGGGGGTCGACGACGCCGGCACCGCGGACGCCGCCGTCGACTGGGCCGCGGCCGAGGCCGCGGCCCGCGGCTGCTCGCTGCGGGTCGTGCACGCGTTCCACCCGCCGCTCCCCGCGGACCCCTACGGCGTCGCCTCCCCGCTGGACGGCCTCGTCGGGGCCAGGGCCGTCGCCGAGGACGTGCTGCGCGCCCACGTCGCGCGGGCCCGCTTCGTGGCGTCCGACCTCGACGTGGCGGCGCACCTGGCGTACGGGTCCGCGGTGCAGGTCCTGCTCGCCGAGGCGAGCCGGGCACGACTGCTCGTCACCGGCAGCCGCGGCCTGGTCGGCCTGCGGGCGCTGCTGGGCCGGTCGGTGTCGGCCCGGGTGGCCGCGCGCGCACCCTGCCCGGTGGTCGTCGTCCGGCCCCCGGACGGCGCGGACCCGGACGGCGCGGACGGCGCGGTCCCGGACGGCGCGGTCCCGGACGGCGCGGTCCCGGACGGCGGGGCGCCGCCGCGGGTCGTCGTCGGTGTCGACGGCCGCAGCGCGGAGACCCCCGAGGTCGGGTTCGCCTTCGAGGCCGCCCGCCAACGCGGTGTCCCGCTCGTCGCCGTGCACGCCTGGGTCGCGGATCCGCCCGCGGACCTGGAGGCGGTGTGCGCCCCGTCCACGGTGGCCGAGGCCGCGGCGCGCAGGCGCCTCGACCGCGCCGTGGAGTCCTGGCACGCGCGCTACCCCGCCGTCCCGGTCGTCACGCGGCTCGTGCGCGCCGACCCGGCTCGCGCCATCGCCGAGGAATCTCGCGGCGCGGCCCTGGTCGTCGTCGGCACCCGGGGTCGGGGGCTGGTCCTCGGGGCGCTGCGCGGGTCGGTGAGCCGGGCCGTGCTGGGCCGCGTCCGCGCCCCGGTGGCGGTGGTGCACCGGGTGCACCACGCCGACACCCGGGCCCGCGACGGCTTCGACGCCGCCACGGCCTGAGCGCGCTCAGCGTGCCTGCGGTCGCAGTTCCAGTGCCCCGTCGCGCGCGTCGACGACCACGCGCGCACCGGGCCGCACGTCCCCGGCGATGATCATTCGGGAGAGCACCCGGTCCACCTCGCGCGCGATGGTGCGGCGCAGCGGCCGGGCGCCCAGCTCGGGCTGGTGGCCGCGCTCGGCGAGCCAGTCGACCGCGGCCGGGGTGGCCTCCAGCTCGATGCCCTGCTTGCGCAGCCGCTCGACCGTGCCCGCGAGCAGCAGCTCGGTGATGCGCCGCAGCTCGTCGCGGCCCAGGGCGGAGAAGACGACGATGTCGTCGATCCGGTTGAGGAACTCCGGTCGGAAGGCCAGCCGTGCCACGGCGAGGACGCCCTCGCGCACCTCCTCCACCGGCCGCCCGGCGGCCGCGAGGATGCGGTCGGCGCCGAGGTTGCTCGTCATGATCACGACGGTGTGGGTGAAGTCGACGACCCGGCCGTGGGAGTCGGTGAGCCGCCCCGCGTCGAGCACCTGCAGCAGCGTGTTGACGACCTCGGCGTGCGCCTTCTCGATCTCGTCGAGCAGCAGCACCGCGTAGCGGGTGCGGCGCACCGCCTCGGTGAGCTGACCGGCGTCGTCGTAGCCGACGTGCCCGGGCGGGGCGCCGACGAGCCGGAACGCGCTGCTGCGGTCGGAGAACTCGCTCATGTCGAACCGCAGGAGCGCGTCGTCGCTGCCGAAGAGGGCCTCGGCGAGCGCCCGCGCCAGCTCGGTCTTGCCGACGCCGGTGGGGCCGAGGAACAGGAACGACCCGACCGGCCGGTCCGGGTGGGCGAGGCCCGCCCGCCCCGCGCGGACCGCGTCGGCCACCGTCTCGACGGCCTCGTCCTGGCCGACGACGCGCCGGTGCAGCAGCTTCTCCAGGTCGAGCAGCTTGCGCCGCTCGGCGCCGGTGAGCTGGGCGATGGGGATGCCGGTGCTGTCGGAGACGACGCGGGCCACGTCGTCGGCCCCGATCTCCACCGCCCCGCCGTCCGGGCGCGCGCCGCGGGCCGTGCGGGCGCCCAGCGCCGCCTCGGCCGCCTCGATCTCGCGGGTGAGCAGGTGCGCGCGCTCGAAGTCCTCGGCGTCGACGGCCACCTCGCGCGCCCGGCGCAGCTGCTCCAGCTCCTCCTCGCCGGCGCGGTCGGCGGGGGCCGCGGGCTCCCCGGCCCGGATCCGGGCGCGGGCGCTCGCCCGGTCCAGCAGGTCGATCGCCTTGTCCGGCAGGAACCGGTCGGGCACGTACCGGTCGGACATCTCCGCGGCGGCCACGAGGGCGTCGTCGCGGATCCGCACGCCGTGGTGCTGCTCGTAGCGCGGGCGCAGGCCGCGCAGGATCGCGACCGTGGCCTCCACGGACGGCTCCGCGACCAGCACCGGCTCGAAGCGGCGTTCCAGCGCGGAGTCCTTCTCGATGTGGCGGCGGTACTCGGTGAGCGTGGTGGCCCCGATCAGCCGCAGGTCGCCGCGGGCGAGGGCGGGCTTGAGCAGGGTGGCCGCGTCCATCGGTGCGCCCTCGGCCGACCCGGCCCCGATCACCGAGTGCAGCTCGTCGAGGAACAGCACGATCGACCGCTCGGCCGCCACCACCTCGTCGATGACGCCGGTGAGCCGCTGCTCGAAGTCGCCGCGGTAGCGGGTGCCCGCCACCATGCCGCCGAGGTCGAGCGCCACCACGCGGACGCCGCGCAGCGACTCGGGCACCGCACCGTCGGCCACCCGCTGGGCCACGCCCTCCGCGATCGCGGTCTTGCCGACGCCCGGGTCGCCGACCAGCACCGGGTTGTTCTTCGTGCGCCGGGCCAGCACCTCGAGGACCTGGTCGATCTCGGCGTCCCGGCCGATCACCGGGTCCAGCGCGCCCCGGGCCGCCTCGGCGGTGAGGTCGCGGCCGAACCGGTCGAGCTTCGGGGTGCGGCCGCCGGTGGGCGGGCGCCGGGGGCCCGTGCCGCCCAGGGTGTCGCCGAGCGTGGTCTCGAGGTTGCCGATGAGCCGCTCGAAGAGGTCGTCGAGCGGCCCGAAGTTGAGGGGCCCGAAGTCGGGCCCGGGGTTCCCGGGGCCCGGGTTCGGTCCGGGTCGGTCCTGCGGCACGGCCACCTCCGTCGAGTGCTCCACCCCCGATGGTCCTCCGTTCGGGCCGTTCGCGCCGCCCCGACGCGGGATCCGCGTCCCGGGGTGGGTCAGGAGTGGGCCGGCAGGGCGGGCCCGAGCGCGTGGAAGTCGCGGTCGTGGTGGACCAGCGGCCGCCCCTCGCGCCCGGACGAGCGCACCCCGACCACCTCGGCGGTCACCACGGTCGCGTCGCCCACGGGGACGCGCGCGAGCGGGCGGCAGCGCAGCGCGGTCGGCGCGTCCGGCAGCCACGGCTCGCCGGTGGCGAGCCGCGTCCAGTGCGTATCGGGCCCGAACCGGTCCGCCCCCGAGGTGGCGAAGCGCCGCGCCAGCTCGACGTTGCGCGCCTCCAGCAGGTGGACGAGGAACGAATCGGCCGCGAGCAGCGCCGTGGTGGCGCTCGCTCGGTGCGAGAACGAGACGACGAGCGCGGGCGGGTCCAGCGACACCGACGCCACCGACGACGCGGTGAGCCCCACCGGCGCACCGGCGCCGTCGCGGGCGGTGACCACGGCGACGCCGGTGGGGTGATGGCGAAAGGCCTCCCGGAACGCGCCCGCGAGCAGGCCCGCCGGGACCGCCGTCGCGGTCATCGGTCAGGCCCCGCGGGCCGTGGCGAAGCGCTCGGCGGCGTCGGCCCAGTTGACGACGTTCCACCAGGCCTTGACGTAGTCGGGCTTGACGTTGCGGTACTGCAGGTAGAACGCGTGCTCCCACATGTCGAGCAGCACGATCGGGACCTGGCCGGCCGGGAGGTTGGCCTGCTGGTCGTAGAGCTGGTGGACGAGCAGGCGCTCGCCGAGGGTGTCCCAGCCGAGGATCGCCCAGCCGGAGCCCTGGATGGTGGTGGCCGCGGCGGTGAAGTGGGCCTGGAAGGCGTCGAAGGAGCCGAAGTGCTCGTCGATGGCGGCGGCGAGTTCGCCGGTGGGCTTGTCGCCGCCGTCGGGGGAGAGGTTCTGCCAGAACGCGGAGTGGTTGACGTGGCCGCCGAGGTTGAAGGCCAGGGTCTTCTCCAGGCCGACGATGGCGCCGAAGTCGCCCTTGTCGCGGGCCTCGGCGAGCTTGTCGAGGGTCTGGTTGAGGGCGTTGACGTAGGTCTGGTGGTGCTTGGAGTGGTGCAGCTGCATGATCTCGCCCGAGATGTGCGGGGCGAGGGCGCCGTAGTCGTAGGGCAGGTCGGG
>Ga0310830_100107_pt1 | contig 144824 bp, 127 predicted proteins | sample WT_ome_5_FD_201301 | JGI IMG/M metagenome (GOLD analysis project Ga0310830, IMG submission 201301) | Sorghum-adapted microbial communities enriched on wild type (WT) sorghum from Joint BioEnergy Institute, Emeryville, California, United... ... | reverse complement strand
ACCTGCACCAGGTCACCACCGCGGTCATCGCCGCCGCCACCGACCAGGGCACCGACGTGATCACCCGCGAGATGGTGCTCGAGGTGATGTCCGCCTCCTCCAACGGCGCTGTCGTGGACGGTCTGCAGGGTGACGGGTGGGTGCTCGGCCGGGCGGACCAGTCCCCGGCGCTGGCGGGGGAGTTCGCGGTCGGGTTCGACCACCACGACGGTCAGGTCACCGACACCGGCACCCGGGCCGCGCTGGTCGTCGCCACCGGTGACGGTGACCTGCTCGCGCAGGTGTTCACCACCGCCGGCGCCGGCCCGGTGGTGCCCGCCGAGGCCGGGGTGACCCCCGAGATCGTGCTGGGCGGGACCCCGGGCGGGTCCACGAGCCCGGTCCTGTCCGACGGCAGCATCACCGTGCCGGTGCCGCCGGTGCCCGCCCCGGCCGGTGTGACCGCCGACCCGGGTGATGGGGCCGTGACGGTGTCGTGGACCCCGGTCCCCGGCGCCACCAGCTACACCGTGACCGCGACCCCGCTCGAGGGCGGCGCACCTGTGACCGTCACCACGACTGCGCCGCCGGTCGAGGTGGACGGGCTGGTGAACGGGGCCACCTACCTGGTGGCGGTCACCGCCACCGTCGACGCCCGTGCCTCCCGGGCGTCGGACCCCGTGGTGGTCACCCCCACTGTCCCGGCCTCCCCAGTGGACCCGGCCAAGCTCCTTGCCGCCGACGGCGCCGAAGGCGACCGGTTCGGGTACGCGATCGCGATCGACGGCGACACCGTGGTCGTCGGAGCCTACGGCGACGACGACAAGGGCAGCGACTCCGGGTCGGCGTACGTGTTCGTCCGCGACGGTGGCACCTGGACCCAGCAGGCCAAGCTCGTCCCCGCCGACGGCGCCGCCAGCGACTGGTTCGGATGGGCGGTCGCGATCGACGGCGACACGGTGGTCGTCGGCGCCTACGGCGACGACGACAAGGGCACCAACTCCGGGTCGGCGTACGTCTTCGTGCGCACCGGGGGCACCTGGACCCAGCAGGCCAAGCTCGTCCCGGCCGACGGCGCCGCGAATGACTACTTCGGGTACGCGGTCGCCGTCGACGCCGACACCATCGTCGTCGGCGCCCACTACGACGACGACAAGGGCGCCGACTCCGGGTCGGCGTACGTGTTCACCCGCACCGGGGCCACCTGGACCCAGCAGGCCAAGCTCACCGCCGCCGGCGGCGCCGCAGGCGACTGGTTCGGATGGGCGGTCGCCGTCGACGGCGACACGGTGGTCGTCGGCGCCCCCGACGACGCCAGGGGCGCCAAGTCCGGGTCGGCGTACGTCTTCGTGCGCGCCGGGGCCACCTGGACCCAGCAGGCCAAGCTCCTTGCCGCCGACGGCGCCGCAGGCGACCGGTTCGGATGGGCGGTCGCCGTCGACGCCGGCACCATCGTCGTCGGCGCCCTCCGGGCCGACGACGAGGTCCGCGACTCCGGGTCGGCGTACGTCTTCGTGCGCACCGGTGGCACCTGGACCCAGCAGGCCAAGCTGACCGCCGCCGACGGCGCCGCCTACGACCGGTTCGGGTACGCGGTCGCCGTCGACGGCGACACGGTGGTCGTCGGCGCCCCCTACGACGACGACAAGGGCGACAACTCCGGGTCGGCGTACGTCTTCGTGCGCACCGGTGGCACCTGGACCCAGCAGGCCAAGCTCACCGCCGCCGACGGCGCCGCCACCGACTGGTTCGGACGGGCGGTCGCCGTCGACGCCGACACCATCGTCGTCGGCGTCGAGTACGACGACGACAAGGGCATCGACTCCGGGTCGGTGTGGGTGCTGCCCGCCCACTGAACCCCACCACCGCGACCCCGGCCTCCCATCGGCCGGGGTCGCGGTGCACGTGTGAGTCGCCGGACGAAACGACACACAGCGCTCGGCCCGGCCCGCCAGCTCGAGGCGGTGACCGGCACGGTGCCCACGCCTGCGGCCGAAGGTTGCGCCGGCCAGCCCACCGCGAACGGGGACCCCAGCCCCCACCAGCCCAGGCGCGCCCGCCTAGTCTCCACCGGGCGGGCCGTCGCTGGTGCCGACGGCCTCGTGTGGGGTCGCAGACACTCCACGGAGGTACCCAGATGACCCTCGCGGTCCTGTCCCTGACCGCCCCGGCGCTGCTGGGTGCCGCCACGACAGCGCCGAACACCACCACGCAAAGCCCGACAGCGACCCTCATCGTGCTTGCGCTGATCGGCTACTTCGTGGTGCGCCCCATGATCCGCAAGCGTCGGTACTTCTCCTCCGACGCGTTCCAGGCCCTGCGCGCCGACGTCGCCGAGCTGGTCGCCGAGCACAACCACGTCGCCCGCTACATCGAGGAGATCCGCGCCCACGGCACGCTCGAGCTCGGACACTCGTCGACCGGTCGGCACGCCCACCTCGCACGCTACGTGAACACCTCGAAGCGGAACTACCGCCGCGACCGGCACACCGTCACGGTCACCCCGCACGTGTACAACGCCAGATCCCTGCAGGTCGTGCGCAACGCCAGCCTGGAGCCGATCAGGTACCTGATGAAGTACTTCTCCATCAAGGCCGACAAGCCGACCCTCGCCCAGGTCCAGAAGGTCGCCATCGACATCGCGCGCCTCGAGGGCGCGACCGCCAACCTTCGCGCCCGGGAAGCGGCCATCGCCGCCCGGGTCAAGCCGCCGCGGTTCATCCTCAAGCGGTACCCGGGGGAGTTCTGGGCACGACTGGGCGCACACCTGCCGCCGGTCGAGGTGCCGTACCCACGGTACGTCTTCCAGTACGTGTCCCCGGGCGGGAACAGCACCCAGCAGACCGTCGTCGTGCTGGACACGCCGACGTTGGAGGCCCTGGCCGAGACGATCGCCGAGAAGGTCCGGTGGGCAGCGTCCGCAGCTGGGCAACGCGCCCTGATGACCACCAAGCTGCGGGAGACGATCAAGGCGCGCGACCAGTACACGTGCCGCAGCTGCGGCCTGTCCACAGCGGCAGAACCGCACCTGCTCCTGGAGGTCGACCACATCGTCCCTGTCTCGCGCGGGGGGCTGAGCGTGCCGGAGAACCTCCAGACGCTGTGCTGGAAGTGCAACCGGACGAAGGGCGCCAAGGTCACCTGAGCCCCGGACTGCACCGAGACACCGCGTGCCTGGGCTGGGCGCGCACCCGGGAGCGCCCACGGTCGAGGTCGACCCACCGCAAGCAACCCAGGGGAGGACCCATGACCACCGACGCCCCCCGCACCGCGGACGCGTTCGACCCGCGCAAGGTGACCGACACCACCACGCACCACACCCCCGAGGCCGCCCAGACGGCCACCGCACCCGCCGACACCACGACCGTGGACGGTGACGTGTACCGGGCACGCCGGCGCCGCGCCGCGATCATCGCCGCCGTCGCCGTCGCCGCCAGCTGGTACCTGTGGACCGCCGAGCCGTGGGCCGCCGTCCAGGCGACCACCCAGGCCTCCACCGGCGCCGTCGTCGCCACCGACCAGGGCCAGCACACGGCCGTCGACGCCGACATGACCACCGCACGCGGCTGGCTGACCACCCACGGCACCCTCGACGGGATCGCCCTGGACGGCGCCCAGGTAGCCGCCCGCGGGCGCACCATGTACGCCGCCCGCATCATCGACGGCGCCTGCACCGTGTACGGCATCCTCAACGGCACCGACCTGGTCCCCGCCGTCGACACCACCGGCCAGGCGTGCGCCGGCCAGATCGTCGCCGTCCAGGCCCAGCTCGACCAGGCCGCGTACACCGCGACCACCACAGCCGAGACCCAGGCCCGCGACACCCTGACCGCCGCCGCCGACACCGTCACCGCGTACACCGCCCGCAACTACGTCGACGGGGTGCCGTCCACCACCGGCCTGCCGGCCGTCGTCGGCGGAGCCCTCGTGGTCACCAACACCGGCCAGTACGTCGTCCTGCGCGCCTCCTACCCGGCCGTGTGCCTGGAGATGCACGTCACCGCCGCCGGCGAGACGTCCCCACCGACCACGTGCCCCTGACCCACCTGACGACCACACCCTCCCGTGCCGGCCAACCCCGGAACCTGCTCGACCCCGACCGGCGCCCACGCCCCCGCGCAGTCTCTGGACGCGCGGGAGCGCCACCGCCTGGACGGCACCGACCCATGACACCGACCACCCCCTCCGGCACGACGCCGGAGGGGGTGGTGGGGGTTCAGGCCACGTCCAGGACCGGGACCTTGCAGTCCAGGCCCAGGATCGCCGCGATCGACGCGAGGGTCTCCTCCAGCGGGCCGTCGTTGGACACCCGCACGTCGAAGCCGGCGTAGTCGTCCAGCGCCGTCTCCGACGGGTGCGCCCCCGCGGCCACGTCCAGCTCCAGGCCGTCACGGGCCCGCAGACGCTCCCGCTGGGTCTGCTCGGTCACGTCCAGGCGGATCAGCGTCCCGCCCAGCGCACGCACCGCGTCCGCCTCGTTCGGGAACCGCACGTCGGTGAAGAACACCGACGTGCCGGTCGCCATCGCAGCAGCCGCCGGACCCACCGTCCGCTTGACCCAGTACAGGTCGTCCTGCGCGCGGCGCACGTCCGTGCCCAGCTTCTGCAAGAACGCGCGCGTCACCGGGGTACGCGCCCGCGCGTGCAGGCCCACGTCACCGATCGCGGCGTCGGCCACGTCACCGGCGAAGAACTCCACCGCCTTCTCGAACGGGATCTGATGCGTCGTGGCCAGGTACCGGCCCAGGTCCACCCGCTGCACCGGCAGCAGGGGAGCGGACACGCACTGCAGGCCCGCCCACGACCGGATCGAGGCCAGGATCGCGTCCCCCTCGTCCTTCAGCACCGTCGCGAACGACATGTGCTCCCGGCGCCGCGCGCCGAGCATGTCCATCACCAGCGGTGCGACCGTGTCCTTGCCGGACGCGAGCTTGCCGGACAGACCCACCAGGTGGACGGCACCCACACGGGCACCGGCCAGCGCCAGCTGGGCGGTGTGCTCCGGCAGCCCGTAGACGGCGACCGCGCGGTCCACGCGGTCGGTCACAGCGTCGTTGGTCATCGTGCTCACGGGCAGCTCCAACAGGTCGTTTCAACAGGGACCTGCCGAACCGTTCGCGCGCACCCCCCACAGGCAATCGCCGAGCCGCCCCACCCGGGCACCACCCGCCCGCGCCCCGCCGGCACCTGCCCGCCACCGCCGGCCCGCACCCCGCAGGTGGCCAGGTTGTGCACCACCGGTCCCCGCGCACGGTGCCCCGCACGACCACCCAACGAAGGAGACCGGCATGCCCACCCCGCTCAGCCCCCCGTGGTCGCAGACCATCGACCTGACCGACCCCGAGCACTGCTACGGCCCCGTGGCCGACATCGTGTCCGACCTCGGCGAACCCGCCCGCGCCCACCTCGGCGACGCCGTCGCCGACCCGGACACGCTCACCCACGACGACCTGCGCCGCATCGTCGACGCCGCCGTGCGCGAGCTGGAGGCGGGCGCCGCGCCCGCCAACCTCGACCCGGACGTCCTACCCGCGCTCGAGGAGGCCCAAGAACGCCTGCTGGAGCACCTCGGCTGCCAGTGCGGGCTCGACACCTGGGACACCTTCCTGGCCGAGGACGTCAACACGTCCATCGCCGACACCGCCCCCGGCAAGACCTGGGTGCTGTGGCTGTACGACACAGTCCGCGCCGTGTTCCCCGACGGGTTCACCGTCGCCGAGGCCTGGGCCGCGATGAACTCCCGGGACGGGTGGGACCACCTGGACCTGGCGTGGGACCCGCAGGCCCGCACCCTGCGCCTGGCCATCGGGGCCTACCCGTCGGTCTGGGTCGCGCGCGCCGTGATCCCCAGCGACGAGCAGGTCGCACGCGCCGACGAGCTCTGCCTCATGGGGTTCGAACGCGAGCACGCCTACCAGGTCGCGATGACCAGCCCGCTCGACGCGATCGACGTCGCGGTGCGCCTGTGGGAACCCGACGCCCCCGGCCCCGGCGCGCTCGCCCACCGGTTCACCTACCTGGACGACGCGATCAACGAGGTCACCGCCCGCATGCGAGACCTCGACCCCACCGCACGGCAGGTCGTTGTGAGCCTGGCACCCGGGTGGCAGCACGGCCTCGAGGACCTCCTGGTCGCCGCCACCGGCGTCCTGGCCACCGCGTGACACCGGCCCCCACCGCACACCGCGGTGGGGGCCGGTCCGCGTCCTTGCCGGCCCGCACCCGACCCGGACCGTCCCGGTGCCAGGGCACCCGGCCCCGGCGCGCCGAGGAGCAGGAGACCACGTGAGGACAGCGCCGCACGACACCGACACCGCCGACCCCGCCCCCACCACCCACCCGGCGCCCGAACGGCCCGTCGTCGTGCTGGACACCTCCGCGATCATGGCCGACGCGTGCGCCCACCTGGCCTACCCGGGCAGCCACGTCGTCGTCCCGCTCACCGTCGTCGACGAGCTCGGCCGCAACAAGGCCCGCCCCGACGCCGCCGGCCGCAACGCCCGCGAGTTCCTGCGCACCCTCGAGCAGACCCGCACCACCTGCGGCGGCACCTTGTCCACCCCCGTCGACCTGCCCGGCGACGCCACCCTGGTCGTCGTGCACAACGGGCTGCGCCTGGACGTGCTGCACGCCCACCACCTCGACCCGGCCGTCGCCGACCACCGCATCCTCGCCGCCGCCCTCGGCCACCCCGGCCACGTCACCCTCGTGTCCAACGACACCGCGCTGCGCCTGAAGGCCGCCACCCTCGGCCTGCGCGCCACCGAGCACACCTCCGCACGCACCGGGACCGTCGCACCCCACCGCACCGGGTACCACACCCTGCCCCTGTCCCCGGCCGCGATCACCGCCCTCAAGAGCCGCCGGCCCGTCCCCATCGCCGACCTGCCCCGTGCGGACCGCCAGCTGCTCGCCGACGTGATGGACAACGAGTTCGTCCTCGTCGCCGGCACCGCGTTCTCCGCCCGCCGCCGCGGCCCCGCCCTGGTCAAGGTCTCCCACCACACCCGCGTGTGGGGCCTCGGCGCCCGCAACAAGGAGCAGCACCTGGCCCTGGACCTGCTCACCGACCCCGACGTCGCCCTGACGGTCCTGCGCGGCCCCGCCGGGTCCGGCAAGACGATCCTGGCCATCGCCGCCGGACTGGACGCCGTCCTGGAGAAGGGCACCCACGACCGGCTCCTCGTGCTGCGACCCATGATCGCCGTCGCCCACCAGGACCTGGGGTTCCTGCCCGGCGACGTCGCCGAGAAGACCCAGCCGTGGTTCGCCCCCGTCGTCGACACCCTCCTGGCCCTGCAGACCGACCCGCAGGCCACCTACGCCTCCTGCGCCCAGATGCTCACCGAGTGGATCAACGCCGCCAAGGTCGAGCTCGCCCCCATCACGTTCCTGCGCGGCAGGTCCCTGAGGCGGACATGGATCGTGATCGACGAGGTCCAGAACCTCGAGGCGTCCGCGATGCGAACAGTCATCTCACGGGTCGGTGAGGGGTCCAAGCTCGTCGTCACCGGCGACGACGGGCAGATCGACCAGCCGTTCGTGTCCGCGCTCACCTGCGGCCTGAACGCCACCGTCGACGCGTTCGCCGGCCTGGACCTGTTCGGGCACGTGTACCTGCCGCGCGGGGAACGGTCCCGCCTGGCCGACCTGGCCGCCGAACGCCTCTGAGACCACAGCGGGGCCCACCCCGCGTGGGGTGGGCCCCGTCCGGTGCGTGACAGGTCAGCTCGAGGCGTACCCGCGCTCGGTACCCGGGCCGGTCTCCCCGACGACCCCGTGGTCGGGGATCACCGGCGGCGGGGGCAGCTGCTGCCCGTCCGGCAGCGGGGTGTCCGGCACGAACCCCTCCTGGTCGACCGGCACGTCCCACCCGCCGGCGCCCGGGTCGGTGGACTGCTCGCGGGCGGCCGCATCCGCGTCACGCTGCGCCTGCACCTGCTCGGAGGTCAGCACCTCCGGCAGGGCGGGGGCGACCACCGTCCCGACCGGCTGGCCCAGCGCCTTGGCCTGCGCCGCTGCGAGCACGTGCCGGGCGAAGTCCTCCAACGGGCTGGTGCCGATCGCGCCCAGCCGTGCGCTGACGGCGACCTCCACGGTGCCCTGCCCGGTCAGCGCCGCCCAGTACACCGTCACCAGACGGGTCCCGTCGGGGTGGGTGCGCACGATCTCCGCGCCGGTGGCGGTCACCCCGCCAGGGGCGGGCAGGGACCGCACGGTCACCTCGTCGTCCCCGTCCAGGTACGCCGGGCAGGCGACCAGGGCGGGGGAGATCACCTGCGTGACCACCGTCGAGGCGGCCGTGGCCGCGTAGTCGGCGACCTGGGTGACCACCGTGATCCCGGTCGGGGTGCGCACCGCCGCCGCCCGCACCGCCGCCTGGTGGTCCCGCGCCCCGGTCGGGTCCCCGCACGGGGCGACCAGGGACTGCTCCGCGCCGTCCGGCAGGTCCACGTCGACCCACCCGGGCAGGTCCGCCGCGGTCAACGGCTGACCGACCTCGGCCGTCTGCGACGGCGACGGTGACGGGCGACCGTCACCGCCGGTGACCACGGCCGGCCGGTCGTCGGAGCAGCCGGCCAACGCCACTGCCGCGAGAGCGGCTGCCGCGACCGAGCGCCATGTCCTGGTGAGCAAGGTGTCCTCCTTCGTCCCCGGGCACCGTCCGCGGGCCGGCCTGGTGGGCAAGGCGCCGTCAGCGTCGCCAGGCGACCGCGGCCACCGGCGACGGCGTCGGCGTGCCCGACGAGTCCCGCTTGACGCGCTCACCAGGCAGGGCCACCGTCGCCCCGTTCGCCGTCGCACCGACCAGGTCGGCACCGACGCCGGCGCACACCAGGCGGTCCTGGCCGCGCAGCAGCCGGTGCGCCCGCACACCCCCGGTCGCCCGGCCCTTGTGCGGGTAGTCCGCCAGCGCGGTGACCTTCGCCGCCGTCGCCGCACCGGGCCCGCCGGCGACCGTGACCACGTCCGCGGGCTCACCGGCCCCGACCGCGGCGAACGCGATGACCTCGGCGCCGTCGGCGAGCTTGATCCCGGCGACCCCGCCACCGGTGCGCCCCTGCGGGCGCACCTGCCCGGCCGGGGTGCGCAGCAGCTGCGCGTCGGAGGTGACGAACACCAGGTCGGTGTCGGGGCCGGCCACCGGGCCGGCGCCCACGACCACGTCACCGTCCTTGAGCCCGATGACGCTCTGCCCGGACTTCTTGGGCAGGTCGTCGGGGTTGAGGACCTTCACCACCCCCGCCCGGGTCCCGATCGCCAGCGGCGGCACCCGGTCGAGCGGGACCAGGGTGACCACGTCCTCCCCGTCGGCCAGGTCCAGGACCTCACGCACCGCGGCCCCGCGGTCCTTGCCACCGGTGGGCAGCTCCAGGACCGGCACGTGCACCCACCGGCCCGTGCTGGTCAGGGCCCCCAGGGTCGCGTGCGTGTCGGTGCTCACCCGCACCCGCAGGGTGTCGTGGCGCCCGCGCGCCCCCTGCAGCGGCACCGGCCACGCGCCGATCAGCCCGGTGACCGACACCGTCACCTCGCACGGCGCCAGCGGGATCCGCGCCTCGGCCTCGTCCACCGGGGCGACGGTCGGGTTGGCGGTGGAGATCTGCGACCGGCGCGGGGTGCCGAACTCCCGGGCGACGACCTGGAGCTCGTCACGGACCAGGCCGCGCATCGCGGCCGGGTCGGACAGGTACCCCTCGAGCTCGGCGATCGTGGCCTCCAGGCCGGCCAGCTCCTCACGGATCTTGGTGACCTCCAGGCCGGTCAGGCGACGCAGCGGCATCTCCAGGATCGCGTTGGCCTGGACGTCGGTCAGCTCGAACCGGCCCATGAGGGTGGTGCGGGCCGTGGCGGTGTCCGCCGAGGTCTTGATGACGGCGACGACCTCGTCGATGTGCGCGAGCGCGGTCAGGTAGCCGCGCAGCAGGTGCGCGCGCGCCTCCGCCTTGGCCTTGCGGTGCCGGCACCGGCGGGTGGTCACCTCCAGGCGGTGGTCGACGTAGTGGGTGACCAGCTCGAGCAGGTTCAGCGTCATCGGGTGCCCGTCGACCAGGGCGAGGTTGTGCACGTGGAAGTTCACCTGCAGGCGGGTCAGGCGCAGCAGCTCGTCCAGGACGGCCTGCGGGGAGAACCCGGTCTTGCACTCGATGACCAGGCGGGTGCCGGTCTTGCGGTCGGTGTAGTCGGCGACGTTGGCCACGCCGGCGAGCCGCTTGGCGTCCCGCTGCTTCTTGATGTCGTCGATGATGTGCTCGGGCCCGACCTGGTAGGGCAGCTCGGTGACCACGATGCCCTTGCGGCGCGCGGACACGTCCTCCACGTGCGTGGTGGCGCGGATGGTGAACGACCCGCGCCCGGTGCGGTAGGCCGCGTCCAGGCCGTCCAGGCCCAGCACGATCCCGCCGGTGGGCAGGTCCGGGCCCTTCACGTGCACCAGGAGGTCGTCGACGGTGGCGTCGGGGTGGTCGAGCAGGTGCGTGCACGCGGCGATGACCTCGACCAGGTTGTGCGGGGGCATCTTCGTGGCCATGCCGACCGCGATGCCCTCGGCGCCGTTGACCAGCAGGTTCGGCAGCGCGGACGGCAGGACGGCCGGCTGCAGGCCCGACCCGTCGTAGGTGGGCACGAAGTCGACGGTGTCCTCGTCGAGCTCGGCGGTCATCGGCAGGGCGGCACGGGCCATGCGCGCCTCGGTGTACCGGGCGGCGGCGGGCCCGTCGGTGACGGTGCCGAAGTTGCCGTGCCCGTCGACGAGCGGGACACGCAGCGACCAGTCCTGCGCCAGACGCACCAAGGCGTCGTAGATCGCCGCGTCACCGTGCGGGTGGTACTTGCCCATCGTCTCCCCGACCACGCGGGAGGACTTCACGTACGGGCGGTCAGGGCGCAGGCCCATCTGCGCCATCGCGTACAGGATGCGCCGGTGCACCGGTTTGAGGCCGTCGCGCACGTCCGGCAGCGCCCGGGACACGATGACGGACATCGCGTACGACAGGAACGACGTGCGCAGCTCGTCGTCGACCGCGACGTCGGTGATCTTCGTGCTCACAGGCTCTCCTCCACGGCGGGGCGACCCCGGACCGTGACCGGGGACGGGGATCCGGCAACCAGCGCGCCCGTCGGCGGGCACGGGCGGACGGCCCCAGCCGAGGGCTGGGGCCGTCCGGGTCACACCGCCACGGGGGCGGCGATCGTGCGGGCCAGGGACAGGGCCTGGTCGGGGGTGACCTGACCGGCGTCGACGATGGCGGCGTACGCCGCCCACACCTCGGGCCCGTCGCCGGGTCCCGTCTCGCCCAGGCGTGTGATCTGCTTGCGGCCTTCGGCCACGCTCACCCCGCGCCGGGACTCGTGGACGGCGGGAACCTTCACCAGCGCCCACCGGTGGCCCATGCCCCCGGCGAGCCAGGTGCCGGCGATCACGGCCTGCCCGACGAGGGCCAGCTCGGAGTGCATCCCCAGCAGGACCTGGTCGACCGTGCCCACGTGCCACAACGTGGTGGGCACGTGAGCGCCGGGCCCGGCGTGCACGGCGACGAGCGCGTCCCGGTACCGGGCGCGCGCCTCCTGCGCGCGGGCGAGCAGACGGGTGCACGCGGCACCGGACCACAGCTTCATGTCCGGGCTGGTGTACGCCTGAGGGGTCACCACGAACCGGGCGGTGCCGTACCCGAGCGCGGACATCACCGACCCGAGCTGTACGGCGACGCGGTGCAGCTCGGCCAGCGGCGGGCCGTCGGCGGCCTCGACCACGCGGTCCAGGGCCGTGTGGGCGTCGGCGAGCGCCCCGGTCACGACCGCCATGTCCTTGGCGGGCCCGCCGAGCTCCCACAGGCGCGGGTGGTCCCGCGTGCACAGGTGGCAGGAGGACCAGGTGAGCGTGTCCGCCTCGTGGCGGGACAGGTACCCGGTGTCGAAGCAGGCCGGGTCCACGTGCACCATGGCCCCCAGGCCACCGGGCGCGGACGTCGGGGTGAACAGCAGTTCCATGGTTTCCACCTCGAGCGCCGCGGGGCACCCGAGGTCACGCAGGAGCGCACGGTGCGGCGCGGAGATGTCCCACATGGGGGCTCCTTCCGAGGACGCTGCCCCAGGGCAGCTGGATTGGTGTGCCCCGCACCGTTCCCGCGCCCGCGCGTGAGGCAACTCCCACCCGTGGGCCGACCCTGGCAAGGAGCCCACGAGGAGGAGGTGCGGTGCGCGTCAGCGACCCGACCCCGCTGGCGGCCCCGCACGCCCTGGCCGCGCTGTGGCAGGCGTGGGGCGACCCCGCCGCGGTCACCGCCGCCGTGCGCCAGGTGCCCACCTGGGGACACCTGGTCGCCATGGCGCCCGGGGACCTGGCGGCGCTGGTCGGCCGGTTCGCCGCTGTGCCCCTGCCACCCATGTGCCCGCCCCTGCCGGCGCTGCCAGCGCCGGCGCGTGTGCTGACCGCGACCGACCCGGCGTGGCCGACCCGCCTGGACCCGGACCACTGGCCCGTGCTGTACACGGCCGGGACGCTGCCGGCCGGGCCCGCGCTCCTCGTCGCCGGGGGCACCGACCCCAGCCCGTCCGGGGTGGAGGCCGCGCGCACCGCGGCGCTGACGGCCACCGGGGACCACATCGCGGTCGTGGCGACCCCCACCCCCGGGGTGGGGCTGGTCGCGTTGCGCACCGCCGTCGCCGCCGGCGGGACCGCGGTCGCGGTGCTGCCGCACGCGATCGACCGGCCCACCATCCACCAGGGGCTGCTGGACGCAGTCGTGCGCGGCGGCGGCGCGGTCGTCACCGCCGCCCGCCCGGGCGCGGGGCCCGGGCCCGCGGCCGCGACCCAGGCGGCCCGGCTCATGGCCGCACTCGTGTGCGGCTGCGTCGTCGCCGAGGTCGGGGTGCCACCGGCGCAGGGCACCTGTGACGTGGCCGCCGCGGTCGCCGCCGCCCTGCCGCTGGTCGTGCCGCCGCCACCGCAGCCGTGGGCGCCGGCCGGTGCCGCCGGACTCGGTGTCCTGACCCACCCGGACCGGTTCTCCCCGACGTGGTTCGGCACGAACGCGCGCATCGACGCCCGCCTTGCCGCGGGCCTGCCCGCCGCCGACCACGTCCCCGGTGACGTGGCCGCCCTGGCGGCCGCGGTCAGGCAGGTGTGCGGGCGTTGAGGTTGCCCCGCCGGGGCGGGCGTCGACGGTGCCAGGCAGCCATCACGTCAAGCAACGCGCCCCGTGCGCGAGGAAGGACCCGTCATGGGACCCACCACAACGGCAGCGGGGGAGGCCCTGAGGTCGATCGCGGCGGACACGGTGCACCCGGTCGCCCAGCGCGTCCTGGCGCAGAACCCGTCCCTGGCCGACCACCTGGCCGGCAACCACCACCTGAGCGACGAGACGTTCGTCCGCCTGTACCCGAACGCCCGGATCCCTGTCGGACGCGCCAAGCGCCTGGTCGCCCGGGACGGCCTGACCGACGCGCAGTTCGCCCACGTGCTCAAGGTGGAGAAGCGGGCGTCGGTGCTGATCACCGCCCTGGACGACGCCAGGCTCCCGGACGCGTGGATGGACGCCATGCTCGACGCCCCGGCGTTCACCAGGGCCGTGGCCGACCGTGCCGTCGCCGCCTACGGTCCCGCCCTGCAGGCAGCGTGGATGCGGGCCGCCGCGGACAAGGTCGGCGGCCTGGCCCGGCTCACCGTCTGGCTGCAGGAGGCGTCCTCGGTCACCGACGAGCAGGTCGCAGCCGCCCTGGCGGACCTGCGGCCCTGGTGCGCCAGCCCGGCGCGGGACAAGCACGTCAAGACCGCGATCGTGTGGCTGCTGGCCACCCGGCCCGGCGCCATCGCTGGCGCCGCCCGGTCCACCGACCCGCGGGTGCGTCAGCTGGCGGCCGGGTGCCGGCACCTGACCGACCCCGACGACCAGCTCGCCGCGGTCGGCCTGGCCGACGCCGACGGGCTGGACCTGGGCGAGTGGCAGATGCACGCGCTGCGGGCGCTGGTGTGGAACCCCGTGGTCGGCAACGACATGGTCCACCACGTCACCCCGACGTTGCAGGCCCTCGAGCGCGACGCCGGTGAACCCGACGTGTTCCACCCGGCCAAGAGGCTGCGGACCCACCCGGTCCCGGTCACCGTGCCGTACGAGGAGCTCGACGACCCCGTCCTGCTGGCGTGGGTGCTGACCCGGTCCCTGCCCCGGTACGGCTACGACGGCGACCGGTTCAACGCCGGGCGTCCGTGGGACCTGACGGCAGTGCTGTCCAACCCGCACCTGACGGCGATGAACCTGCTGCATGCGCACCGCCGACTGGTCCCCGACAACGGCACCGCCTGGCACGACCCGCGGGTCGTCGAGGCGTTCAACACGGCCCTGGCCGCCCACCCCGTCCTGGTCACCGACTACGGCATCACGCCGCTGCAGGCGCCACCGGACCCGCAGCCGGCGCCGGCCCGTACCCGCGACGTACCGCACGTGGGCGAAGAGCTCCTCGACGCGGCTGCGGACCAGCCGGCCACCGGCCTTCGGTGGATCCGGACCGGCGGGAACGTGCCCCTGCTGCGCTACCTCGAGCGTGAGCTCGACGACGCCGACCAGACCGTCTGGCAGGTCGCCCTGTCCCTCGCGGACACCCACTTCACCGGCACCATGGCCGACCTGGTCACGGTCGCCCGAGCCACCGCCTGAGACACGGCCCGCACCACCTGGTGCGGGCCGTGTCCGCGTCCCTTCCCCCCACGGGCCCGGCCACGACGGTCCTGCCCGAGCGCCGGGCACCCGCCCGGGACCAACCGAAAGGAGGCGCTGTGGCCACCGTATCCGCGACCACGGCCCCGGTCACCACGATGTCCGAGGAGGACCTGCGCGCCAGCGTCGAGGAGCTCCTGGACGAGATCATCAACGGCGACGACGACTGCTGGCAGCAGTACGCCGCCCAGATGGCCGCCGAGACCGCCGCCGGGTTCAAGATGGGCCTGTTCAAGACGTGGTCCTCCACGAACCGGCTGTACCTGGCCGCGCAGGTGCGCCGCCGCGGCCAGCGCGTGCACGGCCTGTTCGCCGGCGTCGACCAGTGGCGCCAGCGCAACCGGTCGGTGCGCCCGGGGGAGGAGCCGTACATCATCTTCGGCCCGCCGCAGTACTTCGCCCGTGTGCAGCAGCCCGCCCAGGCCCAGCAGAACCAGCAGGGCCAGCAGGCGCAGCCGGGTCAGCAGAACCAGCAGCAGCCCCAGCCCGCCCAGCCGGCCCGGGTCCTGCGGTTCCGCCGCCCGCCGGCGATCGCGGTGTACGACTACACCCAGACCGTCAGCGACGACCCGGACTTCGTCGAGCCCGACTGGGGTGTCCCGCTGGCCGGCGGTGACCTGACCACCCTGGAGACCCTGGCCAGGACCTCCCCGGTCCCGGTCCGCTTCGTCGACATCGGCTCGAAGATCGAGCACGGGTGGCTGGACAAGGACGGGATCACCGTCGACGCGTCCCAGACCGTCGCCCAGCAGATCTCGACCCTGGCGCACGAGCTCGCCCACCACCACCTCGGGCACCTCGAGCAGCTGATCAGCACCGCCGGCAGCGACGACGACCCCGACACCGCCCAGGTCCGGGCCCGCTGCGAGCAGGAGGCCGCCCTGGCCCAGTTCTTCGTCATGAAGATCCTCGGCCTGGACGAGTCCGTCGGGGTGAGCATCACCGCCGCCGCCGGCGCGTACCTGCGCAGCTGGATGAAGGTCAACGACGATGGGACGACCACCCCGATCGCCGGGCACAAGGGGCGCCGCAAGCTGCTCAAGCAGCGGTTCGACGCCGCGTTCCGCGCCGCGCAGGCCATCACCGTCGCGTACGCGCAGGCGATCGCCTGACCTGCCGCCGCCCCCAGGGACCCCCTGGGGGCGGCGACGTCATGCCCGCCCGACCCGGTCACGTCCCCGGTGGGCGACCTCCCCGGTCACCAGCACGCACACGCCCACCGCGGCGAGCGCGGCGACCACCGCGGCGACCGGCCCGGTGCCGCTGGTGACGATCAGGGCCCACACGGCACCGGCCAGCGCACCGGTGACCAGCCCGTACCACTCCGTGCGCACGTACCACACCGGGATCTGCGCCCCGCAGCACGCGGCGACGCCGCGGCAGCGGACCCACCCGAGCACCGGGACGTTCTCCCACGCGCGCAGCACCCGCCCGCACACGCACTGCGAGCGGCGCGTGTCGGTCAGGAACGCGCGCACGCCCCGCTCGACCGCCACGCACACCGCCGACGCCAGGACCGCACCGATCGCGGCCCCGAACACGGCCGCCAGCATCACACCTGTCACCTGGGCCACCGTGCGCCCCCACCCGGATTGCGCAGCGGTCCACCTTGACACCCCCACCCGTCGGCGCACCGTGCCCGGGGTGAACGAGCGCAACCCCGCCCGCCGTCGCGGCGTCCTGGCGGCCCGCCTCGGGGTGCTCGTCGTCGCCGCCGCCCTGGCCCTGGTCACCGACTCCCCGTACGCCGACGTGCGCCCCGGGCCCACCCCGGACCTGACCGCCCTGGTCACCCAGGCCAACGACCCGGCCGACCTGGACCCGTCGTTCACGACCACCAGCGGGCGGTGGTTGGCGACCACGATCGACGCCCGCCAGCTGACCTGGGGCGGGTGGGCGTGGTGCAAGGCCACCGGCTGCGACGTGTACCCGGTGGCCACCGGTCCCCGCGCGCACGAGTCCGCCGCCGCGGCGATGGCCAGGTCGGTGCGCGAGGCCGCCGACGCGGCCGCCCAGGTCACCGGCCCGCCCACCTACCCGGCGCGGACCACCGCGGACCTGGGTGAGGTCGGCGGGTCGTCCGCCGGGCTGATGCTCACCCTGGCGTTCATCGACGCGACCACCCCCGGCGACCTGACCGGCGGTCGGGTGATCGCCGGTACCGGGACGATGAACTCCTTGCTCGAGGCCGGCCCGGTCAACGGCGTCGAGCACAAGGTCGCCGGCGCCGTGCAGGCCGGCGCGCAGGTGTTCTTCACCCCGAAGCTGCGCGCCGAGCAGGCCTCCGCCGCCGCGGCCGGCACCGGGGTCACCGTCGTCCCGGTGGCGTACCTGACCGACGCGCTGGCGTACCTGTGCCAGACGGGGGGCCGGTCCAGCGTGTGCGAGACGGTCCCCACCGGGGACTGACCCCGGCCACGACGAAGCCCCCTGGCACCGGCGCCAGGGGGCTTCGTCGGGTTCAGGCCGCCTCGGGCAGGGCCCGCAGGACCTTGTCCCACCCGCTGGCGGGGTTGGCGGCGTGCATCGCCGCCAGCTCGGAGCGGATCCTCTCGCCGAACCCGGCGGCGACGTTCTCCGCGAGCGCCTGCTCGAACTGCTCCGTGCCGACCTTCAGCAGCGGGTTCAGGCCGGTCACGGCCGAACGCACGTACGCGTGGGAGCCGCCTCCGGTCGGGATGAGGAACCGGTGCGCGCCGGTGTTCGCCGGGCGGTTCGCCGCGGTGCGCGAGGGGGACTTCTTCGTGGCCATGGGGCGGCTCCAGTGCTCGTGGTGGGTAGGGCGCCGGCACGGTGCCGAGCCCGCCCGGATGCGCACTGGACCTGCCGTCCGCCCGGCGGGTGAAGTCCCTACAGGTAGGCGGCGACCAGGTCCGCGAACTCCTGCGGGCCGATCACCCGCACGCCCAGGCTCTGGGCCTTGGCGAGCTTGGACCCGGCCTTGTCGCCGGCGACCAGCAGGTCCGTGCGCGCGGACACCGACCCGGACGCCCGCCCGCCGGCGCGCTCGATGAGCTCGTTGACCTGGTTGCGGGACAGGGCCGCCAGGGGCCCGGTCATGGTGCCGGTGACGACCACCCACATACCTGCCAGCGGCGCGTCGTGGGCGGGGGCCTGCGTGGTGTCGGCCATGGCGACGCCGGCGGCGGTGAGCCGGTCGATGACCGGGCCGAGCTCGTCGAGCTCGGCGACGATCGCCATCGCCTTCTCGGTGCCGATGCCGTCCACGCCCTCCAGGTCCGCCACGCTCGCCCGGCGCAGGGCGTCCATCGACCCGAAGTGGCGGGCCAGGCGCCGGGAGATAGACCGGCCGGTGCCGACGATGCCGAGCGCGGTGATGGTGCGCGCCAGCGGGGCGCGACGGGCCTGGTCGATCTGCTCGACGACCTTCGCGGCCGAGGTGGCGCCCATGCGGTCCAGGCCGATCAGGTCGTCGACGGTCAAGGTGAACAGGTCCGCGACGTCGCCGACGCGGCCGGCGTCGACGAGCTGGGCGACGAGCCGGTCACCCATGCCCTCGATGTCCCAGCAGTCCCGCGACGCGGCGTACCGGATCGACTCGGCGAGCCCGCACGCGCGCCCACGCACGCACCGCCACCGGGCCTGGCTGGTGTCCAGGTCCGACCCGCACCGCGGGCAGACGGTCGGGGCCTGGATCGCGGTCTCGGCCCCGGTGCGCAGGGACACCACGGGCGCCTCCAGGCGGGGGATGACCTCCCCGGCGCGCAGCACGGTGACGTGGTCGCCGAGCAGGAACCCCTTGCGTTCGATGTCACCGGGGTTGTGCATCGTGGCGTAGGTGATGGTGGTGCCGCCGACGGACACCGGGTCGATCTCGGCGCGCGGGGTGACCACACCGGTGCGACCGACCTGCCAGTGGATGGCGCGCAGGACGCTGATGCGGGTGTCCGGGGGGAACTTGCGGGCGATCGCCCACCGTGGCGCCCGCGAGGAGAACCCGGCGGCGGCGCGCTCGGCGGGCAGGTCGGCCTTGACGACGGCGCCGTCGACGCCGAACCCGAGGGTGGGGCGGCGGGCGATGAGAGCGGAGATCCACGCGTGGACCTGGTCGATGCTGTCGGCCACGCCCATCCCGGCGGTCGACGTCGCGGTGGTGCTGATGCCCAGGTCCGCCAGGGCGGCCATCGCGGCCGAGTGCGCCAGGTCGTCGACGCGGGACCCGGCCAGCGGGGCGCCGAGGTCGACGATCGCGTAGGCGAAGAACGTCATCTCGATGGGGTAGGCGCGGCCCTTGGCGCCGCGCAGGGCACCGGCGGCGCCCTGCCGCGGGTTGGCGAAGGCGCGGTCGCCGTGCTCGAGGCGGGCGTCGTTGGCCCGGTCGAACTGGGCGTCGGTCAGCATGACCTCCCCGCGGACCTCGACGGTCACCGGCTCCGGCAGGGCGGGCGGCAGCCCGACGATGTGCGCGGCCGCGTGGGTCACGTCCTCCCCGGCCGTGCCGCTGCCGCGGGTGAGCAGGGTGGTCAGGTGCCCGTCGACGTACCGTGCGGCGACCGCCAGGCCGTCCATCTTCGGCTCGACGGTGTACCGGGTGGCCGGGTGGCCGAGCGCCCGGGTGAGGCTGGTGGCCCACGCCTCGAGCTCCTCCTCGCTGTACACGTTGTCCAGGGACAGCATGGGGACCGTGTGGGGAACGTCCCCGGTGCCCTGCCCGGCGGCGACCTGACCGGTGACCTGCACAGCGTCCGCGCTGACCCAGTCGGGGTGGTCGTCGCCGGCGCGCGCGATCGCCTGGGCGAGCGCGTCGTAGGTGGCGTCGTCCATCAGGAGGGTGTCGGAGTTGTAGTACGCGCGGGCGGCCTCGCGGGCGCGGGCCACCGCGGCCTCGTACTCCTCGCGGGTGGTCAGGTCGGTGCTCACGTTTCCTCCGGTCGACGTGTCAGGGCTGCCCTCACCGTGCCCGCGCCGGCCCCTGGCGCACTGCCTGGTGGTCCCGTGATCGGGTGCCGCTCGCCTTCCCGCGGCGACGGTCCGTGCACGCACCCGCCCGGGCGCGACCGACCTGCTCGGTCCCGACGGCGTGGACGAGGGGCTGGTCGCCTACCCCGGCACCCCAGGGCAGGTCGGGGCACTGGGGGTCCTCGCCCGCCTGTTGGAGCAGGCCGGTGACGCCACTGCCGCGGGCGAGGCGCGCCGCACCCTGGCCGCCGGGCACCTGGACGACGCGGTGCGCCTGGGCCTGGCAGCACTGGGCGTGCTGCGCAGACGCCACGGACCCGGCACGGTCACCGGAGCCCTGGCCGACCAGCTCGCCGCGATCCTCACAGACCCGCCCGACGACCCGTCGGAGGGGCCCCCTGGGCGAACCCGTGACCGGTGACGTGCGCTACGCGCCGCCGTTCGGCAGGGCCGGCATCCTGCCCCTGCAGCTGATGGTCCGCAAGTAGACCATGCACGCCCCCAGCGCAGGCTACCAGCCGGTCCAACAGCCCATCGGGCACCGTCGGGGAGGACCGGGCGCCGCGGTGGCCGGGCCCGCTCCTGCCGGCGTGCGCCCGCCACCGCCTCACGCAAGCGCGACAAGGCCCGCCACCGTCTGCGGTGGCGGGCCTTGCGGTGTCACGCGCCCGTGCGGGCCGCGCGCTCCTTGAGGATCTGCTTGGCGGTCTTCGTCCCGCCGACCACGGTCATCACCGCGATCCACAGCTTCTGGTGCTCCTGGCTGGTGTTGGCGAAGAACGTGCCCTTGAGCTTGGCCGGCAGGCGCTTGGTCAGCTCGCACACCGCCTCGAAGTGGTCCCACAGCTGGGACAGCTCCGACAGCGACAGGGCCTGGTGGACCTGGTCGACGTCGTGCAGGCCGACCGCCGGGTTGGACTCGGCGACCTCCATGCGCTCCAGCCAGGTGTCCAGGTCCCGCACGATCTCCGTCAGCCGCGCCATGGGCCGGTTGGCCAGGCGCGCCTCGAGGTCGATCAGCGGGACCGGGGCGAACTCCCCGTCACCGAGGTAGATCTTCCCGTTCTCCAGCGGCAGACCGTCCAGGTGGAGCTCGGCCAGGCGGACCAGGGTCCGCTTGGTGATCCACTGGCGCTGCTCGTCACCCAGGTCGGACTTCCACCACTCCAGGACGGTCTCGATGACCGACCGGGCCCGCTCGCGCGTGGCGGGGTTGCCGTCGCTGACCGTGTCCGGCCAGACGTTCAGCAGCCACTCGTTGGCGGGGATGTCGTCCGGGGTGACCTGGATCGAGATGGTGAACCGGTCGGCCTGGGCGATGTTGTTCCGCGCGACCTGCATGCGGCGCCCCTGCCACTCCGGCGGGTTGCACAGCGCGATCTGCGCCCTGCAGCCGTCCAGGTCGATACCGCCGAGGGACCACTGCTGGGTGATCTCCATCAGCTTGGCGAACGCCGCCGGCGACGATGGCCGGTTGTACTCGTCCCAGATGATCGCGTACGGGTCGTCGCTGGTCAGCTCCGACGCGAGCAGCGCCTTCAGGGTGCCGTCCTTGCTCGGCATCGGCGCGATGAGCGCCTCCGGGTCGGTGAACGGCATCGAGTAGTACACGGGCCGCAGACCGGTCTTGGTGACCATGTCCTTGGTCAGCGCCGTCTTGCCGCACCCGGGCGGGCCCTCGATGAGGATCGCCAGCCGGTCGGTCAGCGCTGCCTTGATGGCCTTGCGGGCCAGGTCGGGGACCTCGGTGCGGTACGGCTTGCCGAGCGCGGAGCAGATCTTCGACAGCACCTCCTCGGTGCGGTCGTCGGTCCGCCCGTCGACGGTGGTCGCAAGACGCACCCTCTGGCCGGCGATGATCGGCAGCCCGTGAAGCGGGGAGAACCCGTTCAGGACGCAGTACAGGACGTGGTCCAGCGTGCGCGGGGACAGCACGAACCGCAGGTCCTTGCTCAGCGAGTCCCACACCGCGAACACCTCGGACAGGTCCACGTCGCGGTACTTGTCCGCGAGCGCGTACCGCCAGCCGGTGTCGTTGGCGTGGAGCCGGACGGTGACCTTGCGGTCGGCGACGGCGAGGTCCTCCTGGTGCCTGATGCCCTCGGCGGCGCCCTCGTTGTCCAGCATGATGACCGCGGTCAGGCCCTCGAGCTCGGGCATGTTGCCGATGGTCCACTCGTTCGTGACCTGCATGAACTGGTTCTTCACCTTCGGCAACGCGTGGTTGGCGTCGTCGAGCAGGATCGCGAACGGCTGGCCGGGGAGCAGGTCCTCCATGATCAGCTGACGCAGCGCGAGGTCGCCCTCGGGGGTGCGCACCGGCGCCACGCACAGCTTGTCGTCCGGGGTGATGTTCGCCAGGTTGACGTACACCTCCGCCAGGCCGAGCTCACGGATGTACTGCTTGGCACGGCTGGTCTTGCCGGTGCCGTGGTCCCCGATGAAGGAGATCGTCCGCCGGCGTCGGATGCCGTGGTCGATCCACGCCTCCATCGGCAGCGGGTGACCCAGAGCGGGGGGCCGCTTCGGGAACGTCGCGTTGGGCACCCAGTCGTCGTCCGCCGCCTGGGCGAACAGGGTGTCCTGGTGGGGCTTGGTTGCCACGAGGGCCTCCTTGGTTGATGGCAGGTGGTCCTGCCCGGTCGATGACGGGGCGCACCGTTGCCGCCGGTGCGGGCGCCCCAACCGGGCACCCCCGCGACGGTCACCGGCAGCAGGGCGGGGGCACTGGGCGCACGGTTGCGCCACCACCGCGCCCGGACACGGTCACCGGGCAAGGAGCCCCACCGGGGCGACCAAGACATGAAGGAGGCAGTCATGGCCGAGGACATCGCGGCCGCGCGCCGCATCCTGGCCGCCCTGGAGGCCGAGCTGGCGATGGACGCCTGGCCGGACCAGGTGATCACCTGGTACCGCACACTCTCACCGCGCGGCGCCTGGCACCAGAGCCCGGTCTGCACGACGCTCCAGCACCGCCAGGTGCGCCAGGTGCGGGCGACGCTGAGTGAGGTCGGGTCGAAGTGGTGCACGCAGTGCAAGCGCAGCGATGAGCTGCGCGGGTCCCTCGACCGGCTGCGCTTCACCCAAGCCCTGGACGCGCTGCGCACGTGCGTGGCCGACCTGGAAGCCGGCGAGCCGGTCCCGGCGGAGCGGGTGCACACCTGCCTCGCCGCGGTGGAGAAGGCGAACGCCGCTCAGCCCGGCCGCGCCGCGAAGCTGCTGTCCGGCGCCGCCGAGATCCTCACGATCGCGGCGGGTACCGACGCGTCCCGCACGAAGGCCGCGGAGTACACCCGCGTCTGCGCGCTGACCTCGCTGGCGAAGGCCCCGCCGCGGCACCCCTCCGGCGTACCCTCCCCGAGCAAGGCGCCCGCCTGTCGCCCGGCGCCACGGGTCACGCTGCGCCCCTCGCGGAGGGTCTACGGGGTGTGCTGGGACAGGCTCCGCAGCCGGGTGCGCGCTGGCGCCTCGTTCGAGCAGGCGGCCGCCGGCGCGCGTCAAGGGCTGCTGCCTCCGACGCCGGAGGTGGACGAGCTGCGCGAGGTCACCGTCTGCAAGGACGGGCCCGTCGGCATCGCCGACCTGATGCACGTGTGGAAGGACGCGGTCACCGAGCACATGCACGAGGTGCTCGACGACTGGGTCGCCCAGGCGAACGAGAACCTGGCGCGGTCGCAGCAGGTCGGCCCGGTCACGGTGGCCACCGCACGGCTCACCGTTCCGGTCCGCGGCTACGAGCTGGGCATGTTCCCGCTGCGGTTCGACCCCGACGTGGGCGCCGTGGTGACCGTTCCCGCGGTCGTCGCCGCCGAGTGGCACCGCCTCGGGGTGGCGTTCTTGCACGAGTCCGACCTGTGCCCGTCCCAGTACGTCGAGGCGGTGCGCTCCCTGATGGACCAGGGCATGCCGATGACGACCGCGATGGTCGCCGCCCGCGGCATCTGCGCCGCATGACACGGTCCCCGCCCGGCACGACGCCGGGCGGGGACCGCACCTTGCAGGAGCGACGAACGAGGGGCCCGACCAGGCGGTCGGGCCCCTCGCTGTCACACACCGTCGCCGGTGGTGATCTTGTGCGACTCCATCGGGTCGGGCTGGGCACGGATCCACTCGTCGGTGCCGTGCTCGGTGATGAGCCAGATCCACTTGTCCGGCTCGGCCGGGCGCACCTCGGGGGCGTACCCGTCGGTCAGCATCACCACCACGTCCGGGTGGGAGTCCAGGCGCTGGCCGTCGACCGACAGGCGCCCCTCGGCGTAGTCGACGACGTTCTGGAAGTTCGTCCCGCCGCCGCCGATGACCTTCTCACCGGGTTTGAACGGCGTGACGACCCCGTCGAACGCGACCCACTCGAACTGGACCCCGTCGGTGAACCCGACCAGCTGGGTCAGGTAGTCCAGGACGTGGTCGGGGATCGACATGGAGGTGTCGATGGCGATCAGAGCCAGCTTCTCCTCCTCCTGCCCGCGGCGGGACAGGATCGGGTCGTTGCCGAGCATCAGGTCCAGGGCGCCGCGCTTCTTGTTGTAGGTGAGCCGCTCCCCGTCGATCAGGCGTGAGGCCATCTGGTCGTTGAACCACTGCTTCCACCAGTCCACCCGGCGGGTGGCCAGGGTCTGCCCACGCAGGCGTCCCAGGCCCATGTCGCCCCACAGCTTCGCGGCGCGCTCGCTGGTGCCCTCGGTGCGGTCGGCGAGCTCGAGCAGCTCGCGCCGCGCAGCCTCAGAACCTGCCAGCGCCTGGCCCATCAGGGACCGCAGGGCTTCCTTGACCAGCTCCTCGGCGGTGTCGGCGTCCATGGGGACCTGCCCGCCGCCGTCCATCCCGTCCGACCCGCCGTCGTGGTGCAGGCAGATCTGCAGCGACGGGGGCGTCGGGGGGTTGGCCATGCGCTTGAGCTCGGTGTAGCAGGTCATGTCCGTCTCGACGAACTTCTCGTACGAGACGGGGGTCAAGCCCTGCTTCTTGAGGTCCTTGGCGTACTTGGCGTACTCGGCCTGCGGGTCGATGCCGGTGGGCACCAGCTTCGGGGTTCCCTTGGCGTCCACGACCGGGTTGCCGTCCTCGTCCTTGACGGGGATCTTCGGCAGCTCCAGGCGGTCCAGCCGCACCTTCGTGTCGTGGTTGATGCCGATCTCGCACGCGTGGCGGAACAGGTCGTCGGTCGCCAGCTCCGGCTCGGCGTACAGGTGCCGGTAGATCAGGTGCCGGGACTCGTGGAACAGCACGAACCGGGCGCCCTCGATCCCCAGGTCGACGGTGAAGTACGGGTTGTACAGCAGCGCCGCGGTCCCGTCGGCCAGCAGCATCACGGCCATCGTGTCCACGGCGGTCGTGGGCACCTGGTAGTAGCACTTGCCGAGCAGCACCGACGCGGCGACGGAGGTCTTGATGCCGAACTGCATCAGGACCGTGTCCTTGATCTTGGTGGCCTGCTGGGTCACGTCCTCCGGGGCGGTGTTCTCACCGAGCAGCGCGAGCAGCTCCTTGAGGTTGCGGGGCAGGGCAGGCCGGGTCTTCTGAACGGACATGCGCCCTCCTGTTTCGTTTGGTCCGGGCGTGGCGGGTCGCCACGCACTGTCGGGCGCGACCGTTGCGGCGCACTCGTCACCGGCAACGCACCGGCAGTCCCTCAGAGCAGGTCGGAGCGCGCGGCCGCGAGCGCGGCGCCCGGCCCGGCCGGCCCGGCCGTGGTCTCGAACTGGGCGTCCAGGGTGGGCGACAGGGCGGCGAAGTGCGCGTGCGGGGCGCGCAGGCGGCCCTGCGCGGCCGCGAGGAGCTCGGCCAGGTACGCCTTGGCCTGCCGTGCGGTGGCCGCGTCCTGCTTGACGGAGTCGTCCTGCTCGTCGCGGAAGAGGTGCTCGAGGATCGTCTCGGTGTCCGTGGCGGGCATCCCGCACGTGGCGACCTTGGCGACGGGGCTGTCCAGCTCACCGCTGCGGTCGGGGGCGGGGTCGGTGGGGCGGTCGACGACCGACGGGGTCGTCGGGTCGTACAGGACGGCCGGGTCGGCCAGCGCGAGCAGGTCCCACAGCTGCCCCAGCGCCTTCCAGGTGCCGCCCCTGACGAGCTTGGCGCGGGCTGCCGCCTGCTCGGCCTCGGGGGAGGTGTCGGGCCCGTCGCCTGGCACGCGGCCCTGACGTGCCCACGCGTCGTGCACCTTGCGGGTGGCCCACGCCATGCACCGCTGCCGGGCCAGGTCTGTGACCTCCTCCGGCGTCGGGTCGATACCGGTGGCCAGCAGGTCCGACCAGGCGCGGCGCGCGTACCCCACGGCACGGTCCTCGGCCTGGTTGAGGTCCGAGTCGCGGGAGCGGGCGTTGATGGTGTCGCGGATCGCGGTCCATGCCGGGCCGCCGTTGCGTGCGACGAGCCAGGACGCGAACGCCTTGCGCCCGTCGTACTCGGCGACGGCCTCGAGGGTGGCGACCTGCGCCTCCCCGAGGACCTCCTCGAACAGGCCCGCCGGCATGCGGCCGGCGAAGCGGTGCGCGATCGCGTCCCGGGCGGTCTTGCGCAGCAGCAGGTCGACGTCGGCGAGCAGCTCGACCAGTGCCTGGCGGCCGCACTCGGGCACGGCGCCACGGTCCCCGCCGACCGAGGCGAGGGTTTCCTGGTAGGCGGCGACCAGGGCGCGCTGGTAGTCGTCACGCGCCGGGTCGCGGACGCTTCGGCGGCGGGTGCCACCTGCGTGCGCCTCACCCATCGCGCCACCTCCTTGGTCGGTCGAGGCCACGGTGCCCGTGACCGGCCGCTACGGCAGTGGCGCTGACCTGCGCCTTCACACCCCCCCAGGTGTCGGGTCCGCGTGGGGCGGTCGACACAGGGCAGGTCGTGGGGTGGCGGGCCCGGTGGGGCACGGGTGGGACGGTGCCCGGGCCGGGCCGGTGATGTCTCAGCCGGCTGCGCCGGACCACAGCAGCGCGTTCGCGGCCGCGGTCCACAGCTTCCACGCCCCGGCCACCCACAGGGCGCCCAGGACCACCCGGGCGTAGAAGGTGCGGGGCCGCCCGCAGCTGGCCACCGCGAGCGCGACGCACCACAGGGACGCGGTGGCGACGTACCCGCCGGTGCCGAGCGCGCCCATCCCCGCCGCGGCGACGGGGTTGGCCTCCTCGAACTGCCCGGTCGCCATCATCGCCGCGGTCGTGTACGCGTCCCCGACGATCCCGGCGACCCACGCGACCAGCACCACCCACCGCCAGCGCAGGGTGCGCGGCGCCGTGACGGCGGCCCAGCCCGAACGGGCCAGGTCCCACGACTGGGCGAGCGCCCGGCCCACCTCGGCGGGCACGGCGAGCGCGTCGGAGACGAGGGTGGTGATGGTCGGGTCCTTCCGGTCGGCAGGACCCGCACCGTCCCGGGCGGGCCGTCGCCGTCACGGGGCCTGGTTGCCGCCCGTCCGCGACCGCCCACAGTGGCGCGCCATGACCACGCTGACGTCTTCCGAGCTCGAGCAGATCCGCTGTGAGCTGACCTGCGCCCGCGCCGACCTGCTGCGCCAGGCCGGTGTGCTGGCCGACTCCGACCAGGTGCTCGCCGCGGCCCGCAACACCGCCGAGGAGCGCGCCAAGTCCACCGGCGACGCGGACCTGATCTCCGTGGAGCGGGTCACCATCGCCGGGCAGTCCAAGGCGGTGACCGACGGGCTCGCCGAGATCGACGCTGCCCTGGCGCGCCTGGACGCGGGCACCTACGGCACCTGCGCCCGCTGCCGGCGGCCGATCCCTGCCGGGCGGCTGCTCGCCCGCCCGCGTTCGACGACCTGCGTCACCTGCGCGTCCCGTCGCTGACGACCAACCCGACCACCGCCCGCACCCCACCGGTTCGGGCGGTGGTGGTGCACACCCCAGTGCACACGGTCCGCCGCGGGCCCACGAGATCGCGCCCGCCCACGCAGGGACCCCGACTTGGGGCTCCACCACCGGTCGGGCCACTGCACCCGACCTCACCGCGTACACGCTGGTGAGCGCCCGCACAGAGAGGAACCACCGTGGCGAAGAACACTGCGCTGGAGTACATGTACCGCGACGGCGCCAACTACAAGCAGCACGAGCGGATCGTGCTGCAGGGCGCCCTGACCCCCGAGCAGGTGACCGCGATCCGGGCCTGCCTGGAGGACGGGGAGTACTTCATCGCCGCACAGGTCGGCCTGGAGGACCTGCGCGAGCGGTGGCAGACCCACCACGACGACATCGACCACATCTGGCACGAGCTCGTCAGCATCGAGCAGACCGACGAGGCCCCCGACTACGACCTGACCGCGCAGGAGGTCTTCGAGCGGTTCACGTCCGCCACCTGGGACGTCGCAGCCGCCGACAAGCGTCTGCACGAGTGGTTCGAGCAGACCCCACGCGGCCGCTGACCCGACGCACCGCCTCGCCCGGCGTCACCACCACGGTGACGCCGGGCGCTTCGCGTGCCCGGCGGCGTCAGGCACCGAGCTCGGCGACCATCCGCGTGGCCGGGTTCGCCTCGACGGCCTGACGCAGCCCGTCCCCGACGGACTTCAGGTACCGCTTGGTCGTCTCCAGCGACGCGTGCCCCAGCAGCTCTTGCACCTCGACGATCGACGCGCCCCCGTCGACGAGGTGGGTCGCGAACGTGTGCCGCAGCGCGTGCACGCAGGACCGCCCGGCCGGTGCGACACCGGCGCGCGCGTACCACCGGTACACCAGGTGCTGCATGGACCGGGGGGTGAACGGCTGCCCGTCCGCCTTGACGAACAGGTGGTCGCGCGGCCCCAGCCGGCCGAACCGTTCGGCACGTTCGGCCAGGTAGGCGCGCAGCACCTGCACGGTCGGGGCGGTCAGCGGGATCACCCGGTACTTGCCGCCCTTGCCGAGCACCCGCACCCTGGCCGACCCGTCCAGGTCGCGCAGGTCACCGACCTTGGCGTTGACGGTCTCCGACAGGCGGGTGCCGGCGGTCAGCAGGAACGCCAGCAGAGCCAGGTCGCGCTGCGGCCACGGCTTGCGCGAGGTCACCTTGGTGTCCGCGGTCGCGATCGTCTCCAGCAGGCGCCGCTCCTCGAACGCCTCGAACGCGGTGGGGGAGTGCGCCGGCCGCGGCCCACGGTCGATCCGCGGGTCGCGCATCGGGTTCGCGGCCAGCAGGCCCCGCCGGGTCGCGTACTCGCACAGGGTGGTCCACGCCGACGCCGCGCGCCGCCGGGTCGACGCCGCCCGCAGGCCCCCCTGCCCGGCGGCGGGGGAGTGGTCGGTGCGGGTGGCGAACCTGGTGAACGCCGCCTCCAGGTGGCGAGGGTGCAGGTCGCCCAGGCGCAGCGCGGCGACCGCGGCGCACGTGCGCTCCCACACCTGCTGCGACACCGGCGCCGGCGGCGGTCCCAGGTCGGCGCCTTGCACGGGGTCCCGGCCCACGACGTCGCACAGGATCGCCGCGACCAGGCCCGCGTCGGACACGTACGAGCGCACCGTCGCCGGGGACCGGTCGCGCACGAGCTGGGCGACCCACTCGGTGAACGCGCCGGCCAGCGGCTCGTCCGGTGTGACGTCGACGTCGTCGACGAACGCGACCCCAGCCATGCCCCCAGTGTCCGTGGCCCGCCGCGCCCGGGCGAGATCCCACGCCGTGACCACCCCCGCCGGCGGCGGTCGCGCGGCGTGCCCGTCCCGCTGCAGGCACTGCCCTGCCGCCTGCGGAGGGCACCGTGAGGGTCATGAGCGACGGCGTGACGGTGTACCGCTCCCCGAGGTCGGCGATCTCCCACACGACGTTGGAGTGCGCCGCCCTGGACGTGATGCGCGACGCGGGGCGTGACCCGGCCGACTACCTGGACCCGTACCCGGGCCGGTCCCTGGCCGAGGTGTTCGACCCCGGCGCCCACCCGCGCACGCTCGCGTGCCGGGTGTGCGCGATCGGCCCGCTGCTCGAGGAGGTCCTGCCCGCCCTGCTGGCCGTCCCGGGCGACCCCGTGCTGGTGGTCACCGGCCTGCGGTCCCCGCAGCCGAGCGGCCGTCACGACGCGGCGGACCAGGTGCTGACCCGGCGCCGCCGCGCACCGCTGCGCCCGCAGGACCGGGCCGTGCGCCTCGACGCGGCCGCGCAGCGCGCCACCCGGGTCGCTTCGGCCACCGGCATGTCGTTCACCTTGTCCTCGCACGGCCCCGTGCTGTACGGATTCATGGCCGAGCGTGCCGTCGACGCCCTCGCCGCACTGGTCGAGGTCGACACGCTGCCTGCGGACGGGCCGGTGCGCCCTGAGCACGTCGCCACCTACTGGTCGCTGCGCCGCGGGTCGGACATGGACACCGACACCGCGTGGACCGTCGCCGCAGGCGTTCTCGCCTGACCTACGCGCAGTCGGTGCAGATCAGGTGCCCGTCCCGCGTCGCGGCGACCTGGCTGCGGTGATGGACCAGGAAGCAGCTCGCGCAGGTGAACTCGTCGGCCTGCACCGGCACCACGGTCACCGTGAGCGCGTGCCCGGACAGGTCCGCACCCGGCAGCTCGAAAGCCTCTGCCGCCTCGTTCTCGTCGACGTCGACGTCCCCGGACTGCTCCCGCGGCGGGACGACCAACGGCTCGGGTTCGTCCGGTTCCTTGCGAGGGGCGTCGTAGTCGGTCGCCACATGTCCTCCTGTGGTGCAGGTCGACGGCGCCCCGCGCTCGCGCAGGGCGGCACGGACGGTAGCGGGCACGGCCCCGGCGCGCCCACCGCAGCGGGGTGGCTGCCCACCGCCTTCTCGCCCGAACGGTCCGGGCTGCTCGACCCCTGACCGGAGTCGAAACCATGACCACCACACGCGGGACGACCCCGGTTCTCGAGGACCCGATCGACCAGGCGCTCGCGGGCGTGCCCGTGGACGACCTGCTGCACGCCGTGGTCACCGAGATGAATGCGATCTACCCCGACAACGTCCTGCAGAACGGTCGCCTGCTGGTGACCGTCGAGCCGGACGGGGTGGACGCGATCCACCCCGAGTGGGCGTACACGGGCGACCCGCTGCGCACCAGCACCCTTGGGGCCAGCCTGCGCGACGCGCTGCTGGCCGCCGTGCGTGCGATGCGCGCCGGGCACCTGCGACCCGTCCGCGGCCAGGACGACTGAACCCGACCAGGGGCGCCACCTGGTGGTGGCGCCCCTGCCGTGTGCCCGGAGCCTGCGTGCCGGCCGGGCCTTGCCGGTGACGGTGCGCACCATGAGCGCACACCTGCCCCCACCCCCGTGGGGCACCGGCAACCCGGCCCCGGTTCCGCCGCCGGCGCCGCACCCGCCCGCTCAGCGCCCGCGCTCGTGGTCGGCGGGCCGCGGCGGGCGTCAGGTGCACATCCCGCGTGTGCGGCACCTGCCCCCGCCGGGACCTGCCCGCCGCCGCAGCTCGACGCGCTTGCCCCTGCCGGTCGCGCCGGTCAAGGCGGTCGCGGCGCTGTGCGCCCTGGTCCTGGTCGCCGGCCTGGGCCTTGCCGGCCGGCACCTGCTGACCGGGTCGGGTGGCACCACCCCCGTGCCGGTCGGTCCCGCCGCCCTCGGCGACCCGGAGTTCGACGAGGTGCACCTGGGGGTGCCCGCCGACCACGAGTTCGTCCTGCCGGTCTCCTACGACCCGAGCTCCGTCATGGTCGACGGGGCCCCGGCCCTGGCCTGGCACCTGGTCAAGGTGTTCGTCGACCCGAGGCTGACCATCCCCGCACCGGACGCGCTGGTCACCGCCGCCCGCGACGCGTTCACGGTCAGGCCCGACCCGGCACCGGTGGTCACCGTGAAGGACGACGGGCAGTCCGTGGACCTGACCGCCGGTGGCACGTGGGGGTTCACCGACCGGTACTACATCGCCGAGTACCGCGACCGCACGACCGGGGACCCGCTGCCGACGCCGCGGGTCACGATGTTCACCGTCGAGCCGCAGGTCGCCCCGGCGTCCGGGCTCACGTTCGACGTCGACGAGCAGGGCGTGGGGCACTTCACCTGGGACGCGGTCCCGTCCGCGGTCCGGTACTGGGTCGTCGAGGTCGTCCCGCCCGACCCCCGGTTCGACGCGCTGACCTCCATGGTGAGGATCGTGGGGGAGACCCAGACCAGCAGCTGGACCACCCTGCAGGACGACGAGTGGGCGCGTCAGGAGGTCGAGGCCGGTCGCGGCGCCTCCGTGCAGAACCGGGAGTTCCGCGCGTACACCGATTCTGAGGACGAGCTGCGCGACCCCGGCGCGTTCGCCGAGTCGACCGGGACCCGCTCCCCGCGGGCGTACGGGGTGATCGTCTCGACCGGAGCGGGCACCTCCCCGGCCACCCTGGTGTCCGACCAGCAGGTCTGCCCGTACCTGCCCGTGCAGCTGGCCCGCAACGCCTACGACGAGATGTGGGCCTCCCTGGCCGCCACCGGCGACACCGACCTGCCCTTGTTCGCACCGGTGACCATGGCCGACGGGCGCACCCTGCTCAAGCCGGTCACGTACGACCCGGACATGCTGTCCCTGGGACCGCAGGGGGCCGGCCCGTGGCAGGTCAAGTACAGCATCGACGGGACGCTGCTCACCGGCTGGTACCCGGTGCCCGGGGTCAGCTCCCAGCAGCAGGCGCGCGCCAAGGTCGAGGCCGCGGTCGCGCGCAAGGTCACCGACCTGCCCGCCACCGGTGCCGAGCGCCCGTTCCAGTACACCCGCGAGCCCGCCCGCGCCGCGGACGCCTCCACCGTCGCCCCCGACGTCCCGTACCCGGTGGTGGGCACCAACCCGCTGACGCAGTACATCGCCGCGAACCTCGTCGCCGGTGAGCGGTACATCTCCCTGGCCGCCTACCTCGAGGGCACCTCGACGGTGACGGCCACGGGCGTGGACCTGTGGGACGCGGTCGACGAGGCTCTCGCGCAGAACCCGTACGTCGTGGGCACCACGCGGTTCTCGTACGCGCCCACCGACCAGGTCCTGGTGGTCGAGTACGTCGACTTCCCCGACCCGGCGGCCCGCAAGGCGGAGCAGGAGGCGATCGCCGCTGCGGTCCAGGACGTCGTGGCCAGCGTCGTGACCGACTCGATGAGCGAGGCGCAGAAGGTGGTCGCGCTCAACGACCACCTGGCCGCCACGGCCGAGTACGACTACGCGGCCCGGGACTCCGGCGGCGACACCTCCGCGTTCCCGCGGGCGTGGACCGCCGCGGGTGTGCTGCTCGACGGGCGGGGCGTGTGCGCCTCCTACGCGCACGCGTTCCAGGCGCTCGCCCTGGCCGCCGGCCTCGACGCCATGTACGTGACCGGGCAGGTCACCCTCCCGGGCGGGGCGCTGCACGCGTGGAACAAGGTCCGCGTCGACGGGGTGTGGCGCGTGGTCGACGTGACCTGGAACGACGCACCGACCCCGAACCAGTACCTGCTCGTCGGCGACGCGGCCGTCGCCGGCAACCGGCAGGAGACCCATCGGTGGGTCCTGGACTCCCGCCTGGGGGAGTACACGGCCCCCTGATCGCGAACCCGGGTCCGGCGTCGGTCGGCACCGGGCCCGGGTTCGCCCCGTGTTGCGCCGCCGCCCTGCACCGTGCCCCCGTCACGGGCCACCCCCGTTGGGGAAGGGGATCAGGTGGGCAGTTGGGTCGAGGTGCTGGGGCTCGCCGGCGGAGCCCTGGGCCTGTCCTTCGCGGTACCGCAGCTGGTGCGCGTCTTGCGCGCTGGCACGGCGGGGGTCAGCGCGGCCACATGGGTGCTGCTGTCCGTCGTCAACGCCGGGTGGAGCATCTACGTCCTGCGGGTGCACTCCCCGTCGACCGCCGTGATGAGCGCCCTGGGCGCGGTCCTGTACGGCAGTGTCGTGGTGGCGCTGCTCGCCCGGGAGCGCGCCGACCGACCGACCGCGCGGCCGCGGCGGCGTGCCACGGTGACCGGGTGCACCCTGGTGGCGTTGCCGGCAGCCGCCCTGGTGCCGGCTCCCGTGCTCGGTGCGGCGCTGCTCGCATCGTCGGTGACCCGCATCCCGCAGGTCCTGGCGTCCTACAGGTCCTTCCGGGCGGGCCGGGTCACCGCCGTGTCCCGCACCGCCTGGGTGCTGGAGACGGGATCGTCCAGACTGTGGCTGGCCTACGGGATCTGCTTCGGCGACGTGTTCCGTGCCGCGAGCCCGGCGTTGAACCTGATCGCCGCCACCACCATCGTCGCGCTGGAGGCGGCCGCGAGCCGTGCCTGCCGCCGCGCCGCCTGAGCCCCTCGCCTGCCGGTCGCCACCGGGGGGATCCGCGCTGGGGTGCACGAAGAGCCCGGCGCCACCATCAGGTGGCGCCGGGCTCGGTCGTGGTGACCGGACGGTCAGCTGTGGAGGATCCCGGACATGACCGCGGGCACGTCCTCCAGGGTTGCGGCCTCCCCGAGGTTGGACAGCATCAGCACCACCTCGGTGAGGCCGCCGGCGGTGTCGACGATGGCCATGACCTCCTTGACCAGCTGGGCGGCCCGGGCCATGGACAGTGCCTGCTCGACGGCCCTGGTGCGCCGCTGCAGGTCGGCTACGGCGCCCCGCAGCTCCTCGGCCCGCATCGTGCGGATCTGCAGGACCTGCTCGCGTCGGCGCGCGATGCCCGGCCGCGCCCGGGCCGGCAGGGCGGGGTGGGCGGCGAGCTCGTCGAGCAGGTCCACCGTCAGGGCCGCCTTCTCCACGAACCGGCGCACGGGGGTCACGCTCAGCTGTTCACCGCCGGCGACGGCGTCGTCGAGGGCCGGGATGAGCCCGCGCCGCAGCAGCCTCTCGGCCAGGTGCGGTCGCCACGGGTGGTCGGTGGGGCCCAGGGCGGCCGATCGCAGCACGTCGTCGCGGTCGATCCTGTCCAGGGCGTCCTGGCGGGCGTTCCCGAGGTGCTTGAGCGCCCGCTCCACGACGTGAAGCGGCGCCTGGCACCGCTGCGCGAGCTGCACCGTGGCCGCGATCCGGTCCGTCAGGGGGCGCCGGTCGTGGCACGCGACGATCGCCACCAGCACCTGTTGCGGGCCGTTGCGGATCATCCACGCGGTCTGCCCGGCGGTCAGCTTCATGACGAGGTCGGTGAACCCCTCGCCGAGGTTGCGCAGGTCGTCCCCGAGCAGCTTGCACAGCACCGACCCGTGCACGTCGCGCCGCACGAGCTCGTCGAGCACCGGCGCGGTGACGGCGAGCCCGTACAGGTCGCGGTCGGGCCATGCGGACATGTCCGGAAGAGCGACCATGTGCGCCTGGACGGCTACGGCGTCCTTGCGCGCGAGGGGCAGGGGCGCGCCGTTGCGTGAGGCGCTGGCCACCGCCTGGGCAAGGGTGACGGACATGGCGCCCATCTCCTTCCTGATCGGTTGTGGCGGGCACCGTGTCCGCCTGCGGGGGCGCGGCAACCGGACCTGGTGCGCGGATTGACGCAGCCGGGCGCGGCGGGACCGTGCCGGTCGTGCCCGTCCAGGTCGACCCGCGTCGCGAACGCGTCATCCGCCACCGGCGCCGCGCCACCACGGGTGCACCGCCGCGCCGCGACGTCGGTGTTCCACCGGTGACCGCCGAGCCGGTCGCGGTGGTCCTGCCGCCCGTGGACCAGCTGCAGGTGGCACCCACCACCGTCCGGTGGCAGGCGGCCCGGCCGCCGTCGGTGCCCTGACCGCGCCGCGAACCGGTCGTGCGGTGCTTGCCAGGGCTGGCCGGACCGCAACGGTGCGCCCCGTACACGCTCACCCGACCTGAAGGAACGCTCGTGCCCATACCGAACGCCATGCGCCGCCGTGCGCGACGCCGCCCGGCCCCCTCGAGCCCCAAGCGCCCCCAGCGGCTGCTCCTGGCGACCACCTACGCCGACCTGGTCCCGCCGTCGCAGCGGCCCCGCGCCCTGCGCTGATCTCGACGCCACCACCCCGACCTGCCTGCCGCGGTCGGGGTGGTGCGCTGTGCGCGCGGCGCTGCCGGGCGCCTGTGGGAGCAGGGGGACAGCGTCCCGCGCGCAGGCGTAGGGCGACTGCACGTCTGCGCAGGTCAGGCCCCTTCGGTGCGCGGTGACACCTCCCGGACCGGGTGGCCGGCCCGGCCGCGGTGTCGTCAGCGTGGTGGCCCGGCCAGCCTGGAGGAGCCGGGCGGGGCTCCGGGGGAGAGGTGCACGTCGTCGCGCCCTCCGCGGACAGCTCGGCCGTCGTCGCGCCCGGGCGCGCCGGGCGCGTGTGGTGCAGCGTGCGCGCGAGGCCCGCAGGACGTCGTGCCCCGCCGCGTGTGCGACTGCGCGGGTGCGGCGGGGGACAGGCCCGCCGTCGCCCCGGGTGGCCTGTCACAGCCCGGTGGTCGATCGGGTGGCTGGTCTGTCGCGGGGTCGCCCCGGAGGGCAGTGCCGGGCCTGCGCTGCGGGGTCAGTTCACGACCAGGGCGTACTCCGCCCGGTCGTCGCGTCGAGGCGCACGGTGCCGCTTACCCGGCGGGCGCAGGCGCACCCGGCGCGTCGAGCGCACCCGGCCGCGTCCACACGCGCCGCGAACCTCACCGTCGCGTCGCCGCGACCCCGGAGGGGAGCCCCTCTCGGTCCACGTAGTTCGTAGATAATGACGGTTATGCACGAACTCGCCCGCGGTGTCGGCCCCGCGCGGCGGTTGCCTCGCCCCGCCCGGCACCGACGGTCACTCCCAACCACACCAAGGAAGGGAGACCTCCCGTGCGCAAGCTCTTCACCGCACTCCTCACCGTGCTGCTCGCCGGTGCCCTCGCCGCCTGCGAGAGCTACGAGCCGCCGCCCCGGATCCCGTCGCTCAAGGTCGGGCCCGTCGTGACGGACCCGCCCGACGGGGCCGAGTGGGGCGTGTACGGCCGGCTCGTCGGCTTCGACTCCGAGGCCCGCCGCATGGTCGTCGACGTCACCTCGAAGGCCACGCCCAACGACGAGAACCCCCGCGGGTACCCCCAGGTCGACCTCGACACGCCCGAGAGGATCGAGCTGACCTACCCCGCCGGCCAGTTCCGCTGCGGCGGCAATCGGGACGAGGACGGCTACGGCCCGTTCCCGCCCGGGCTGGCCATGGAGGGCCTGAACGTCTACGTCTTCGGCAAGGGCCCTCAGGTCGGCGAGGACGTCATCGTCGTCCGCTCCTCCCAGATGTGCTACGAGGCGTACCGCACCGGCGGCGCCCGGGGCGACGACTTCCCGGTCGGGCTGACCTTCACCGTGTCCTGGGGCATCTAGCACCACCACACAGCACCGGTCCCGGCGAGCCCAGCGCTCGCCGGGACCTCGGCTGCCCGCAGGCAGCGCTCCCCTGCGGAGCCGCGGTCTCGCAGCACCTTGTTCACGCTTGCACAAACTGTACAAGTTGTGAAAGCGTGTGAACGTGGTGCCGCCGAACCCGTTCAAGCCGACCGCCGGCGCGACCCCGCCGCTGCTCGTCGGTCGACGCGCGTACCTTGAGGAGTTCACCGACGCGATCGCGGACGGGCCCGGTGCACCCGGCCGCCTCACCCTGTTCACCGGCCCCCGAGGCGTCGGCAAGACCGTCATGCTCACCGAGGTCGGCGACCGTGCCGTCGAGCTCGGCTGGGTCGTGCTCGCCGACACCGCCACCCCCGGCCTGCTCGACAGGCTCACCGACGCGGCCCTGGCGCACCTGGCCGAGCTCGACCCGGACGGTGTGCCCCGCCGCGCCGTCACAGGGGTCAGCCTGCCCGTCGTCGGTGGCGGCGTGACCCTCTCCCCTCCCCCGCCCGAGCCCCGCCCGCAGTGGCGCGTCGTGCTGACCCGGCTCGTCGACGTCCTCGAGCGCCACGGCACCGGCGTGCTGGTCACCATCGACGAGGTGCACCGCACGGTCCTGGACGACATGCGCGAGATCGCCGCCACCTACCAGCACCTGGTCCGCGAGGACCGCGAGGTCGCCCTGGTGGCCGCCGGGCTGCCGTCCGCGGTGTCGGACCTGCTCAACGACGCCGTGCTGACGTTCCTGCGCCGGGCCACCCAGCACAAGCTCACCGACGTGCCCCTCCTGGACGCCCGGGCGGGCCTGCGCGACCCGATCGTGGCCACCGGGCGCACCATCGACGACGCAGCCCTGGACCGCGCGGCCACCGCGACCGGCGGGTACCCGTTCCTGATCCAGCTCGTCGGCTACCACGTGTGGCGCCGCGCCCACGACGGGCACATCGACGTCGCGGCCGCCGAGGCGGGGATCGGTGCCGCCCTGCACGCGTTCGAGGAGATGGTGCTGGCCACCGCCGTCGCCGACCTGTCCGCGGTGGACCGGGCCTACCTGGCCGCGATGAGCGTCGACGACGGCCCCTCGAGCACCGCGGAGATCGCGACCCGGCTCGGGGTGAGCATGAACTACGCCAACCGGTACCGTGCCCGGCTCGTGGCCGCCGGGCTCGTCCAGTCCGCCGGGTACGGGCTCGTGGACCTGACGCTGCCGCACCTGCGCCCCTTCCTGCGCGAGCGCGCCGACCGGTACCGCATGCCCCGCGGCCGGCGCCGCTGACCGGGCCCACCCGCCACCTGCCGTCCCGTCAGTGCCCACGCCACGGCGCCACTGCCCGCACGTGCTCGCCGAGCGGCTCCACCGTCCCCGGGTGACGCCGACCCCGGCCCCCACCTGCGTCGTGGGGGCCCGGGTCGCGCCGGTCAGTCCGCCGCGCGGAACGTCACCGAGTCGACCGAGAACCACGACCCGCTCACCGCACGGGCGTAGATCTCCCCGGTCGGCAGGACGTCGACCTGCCCGTACCCGTCGGTGGCGACGGTGACGAAGACCTGCCGTGTCGCGGGCCGGGCGCCCACCGGCAGCGTGCCCAGGTAGGAGCCCTGGGCCCCACCGGACACCTGACCGCGCAGGGTGACCAGCCCGTCCCGGCCCGCCCACAGGCAAGCCAGCTCAGGTGTCACCTATCCGTGCAGCAGACCCGGGAGCGGTCGGCTGGCTTCCGCGTGCTCGAGGAGCTGCTGAGGTGACGACTCTGCGCGTCACCGCTCCGCCTGGCGGCTGGGCGCCACCCTGGCCGGTTGTCATCGAGCTCGCGTCCGTGCTGCCATCGACATCGTGGGTGCTCGTCGGTGGGCTCATGGTGCAACTGCACGCACGAGCGGCCGGCGTCGTAGAGGTTCGGCCGACGCATGACGTCGACGCGCTGGTCGACGTCATGGCCGCTGGCGTGAGCGTGGCCGGGATCGCCACAGCGCTCGCGGCACGCGGCTTCGCCGTCGTCGAGCCGGGGTGGCCGGACTCGCCGGTGCACCGCCTTCGACGTGGCGACGACGTCGTCGACGTCCTCGTCGCCGACCACCTGCCGAGTCACGCCCGGCCACGGCTGCGTCGGCATCCCGTCATGGCTGTCGACGGCGGCGCTCAGGCGCTCCCCCGCTCCCCCGCTCCCCCACCACGGGCGCGCCGGAGACTCCTGCCGCGCGACCGCGAGGCTGGCACGCGCCGCGCGGCAGGCACAGTAGGGGGCGTGGACCCCGCCGATCGGCTCACCTCCGCCGTGCGCATGCGCGCGCGTGCCGGGGTCCTCCACATGGACGCCGACGCGTTCTTCGCCTCCGTCGAGCAGCTGCAGAAGCCGTCCCTGCGCGGCAGGCCCGTCCTGGTCGGCGGCGTCGGCCCCCGCGGCGTCGTCGCCACCGCCTCCTACGAGGCCCGCGCCGCCGGCGCCCGGTCGGCGATGCCCATGGCGCAGGCCAGGCGCCTGTGCCCGGCCGCAGCGGTCCTGGTCCCCCGCTTCGACGCCTACCACGCCTTCTCCCGCGTGATGATGGGCGTGCTGACCGAGCTGACCCCGCTGGTGCAGCCCCTGTCGATCGACGAGGCGTTCGCCGACCTGGACGCCGGCGACGTCGACGACCCCGCGGCCGCCGCAGACCTGGTCCGCCACCGGGTGCACGAGCGCACCGGCCTGACCGTGTCCGTCGGCGTCGGCCGCTCCAAGCTCGTCGCCAAGCTCGCCTCCGAGGCCGCCAAGCCCGGCGGGACCCGGGTCGTGACCCCCGACGCCGAGGACGACTTCCTCCTGCCGCTGCCCGTACGCGCCCTGTGGGGCGTGGGACCGGCCACCGCGGCCGCCCTCGAGCGCATCGGCGTGCGCACGATCGCCGACCTGCGCGCACAGCCGCTGGCCACCCTCGTGCAGGTCGCCGGGTCCGCGCACGGCACCCACCTGTACTTGATGGCCCGCGGCCTGGACGACCGCCCCGTCGAGCCCGTGCGCGAGGTCAAGTCCGCCGGCGCCGAACGCACCTTCCCCACCGACCTGGTCGGGCGCGAGGCGATCCGCGCGGGCCTGGACGCGGTCATGCCGCGCGCGCTGGCCCGCCTGGCGCGCACGGCACCCGCGGCCCGGACCGTGGTGGTCAAGGTCCGCTCGGCCGACTTCACCACCCTCACCCGGTCGGTGACCCTCCCCCAGCCGACCGGCGACCCGGGCGAGCTCGCCGAGGCCGCCCACCGGGCCCTCGACCTGGCCGGGTACGCCGACCCCGTGCGTCTGCTCGGGGTCTCCTTCCACGCCCTGGCCGACCACGCCCAGCCCGCCCTGGATCTGACCGGGCGCGCCCGACCCGAACCGGACGCACCCGACGTCGACGAGGATGCAGGCCCGCCCGCGCCGGTCCCGGTGACCGCCGCGAACGCCGCACCCGGACTGGACGTCGCACACCCTGAGCACGGGCGCGGGTGGATCGTCGCCGTGCGCCCCGACAAGGTCGCCGTCCGCTTCGAGACCGAGGCCACCGGGCCCGGGCACCAGCGCCTGCTCACCCTCGGCCAGGACCCCCTCGTCCTCGTCCCGGCCGCGGGACCGCTGGCCGCTCGCGGGTAGTCACAGCCACCGCCGGCCTGTGAGCGCCGCTGTGACAAGCGCCTCACGCAGGGCCGGTCCGGGGTGTAAGGGCGGCCCGCGCACCAGCCCACGGGCCCGGATCCGCCCGGACCACGTGACCCCGGTCGCACATCTGTAAGGCGCCCCTTACAGAACCGCTCCCACCGGTGTCGCACCCGGGGTCTACGCTGCCCGTCCGCCCCCGCAGGACGTGTCCGCCTTGCACCACTGTGCGGGCGAAACGCCAGGTAAGGACCAGGCTTTTCACCCGCTCCGGCCTGTAGAACCGTGAAAACCCCCTCTACCTGCGAGAACACCCATTCGGTAAGGGCGGCGATGACAGGTGACCATGGAAAAGCATGTTTGCATGTAAGGGCGTTGGGACCTTGGGGCCGGTCGTAAGCCCCGGCTCCGCATAGTTTCCCGGTGGACGGCAGCCCATGGAGGGGATGCCACGGTGGTCAGCAAGAGTGAGGAACGACGATGACAGGTCGCCAGAGCCGCGGCGCCGCGGGCGTGGTCGCGGCAACCGCCGGCGGGGTGCTCGCGATCGGTGGCGTGCTGCAGCTCGCCGCCGTGGCCGCAACCGCTGCCGCCGGCGCCCCGATCCTCACCGTCCTGGCCTGGACGGCCGTCGCCGCCCTCGCCCTGGCCGTCCCGCTCCTCGCCGTGCGCGTCATCCGGACGGTGCTGCACCGTGCCCCGGCCGTCGCCGCCCCCGTCGTGGACGCCACCCCGGTCGACCGCCTGCTGCACCTGCAGGAGGTGACCGCGGCGCGGTTCGCCCGCCAGCTGCACGACACGGCGATGCAGTCGCTGGTGGTCGCCGCCTACCTCGCGCGCACCTCAGACAACCCCGCCGCCGAGGAACTGACCGAGCAGGTCCTGACCGCCGAGCGCGAGCTGCGCGACGCCGTGCTGGACACCCGGCAGGTCACCTCGGTGCGCAACGGCCTGGGCGCGGCCTGCCAGCAGCTGCACGAGACGGTCGACGCCCGCGACGGCCTGCAGGTCACCTGGTCCTGGCGCGGCGCACCGGGCACCGACATCGACTACCCGGCCGCGATGGTCGCGTTCTGGGCCATCCGCGAGGCCCTGGTCAACACCGCCCAGCACTCCGGCGCCGACCGCGCGCACGTGGACGTACGTGTGGTTGGGGACCGGCTCCTGGTGACCGTGACCGACGACGGGTGCGGGTTCACCCCGGGCCCGCTGGAGAGGTGCACGGGCACGCCGACGGGCCTGTCCCTGGTGTCGGAATGGGCCGAGCTCGTCGGGGCCCGCGTGAGCGTGGTCTCCGCTCCCCTCGAGGGGTGCAGGGTCGAGCTCGCCACGCCGCTGCGGGCAGGGGTCGGCTCGGAGCGCGTGCGCCTGGGCACCTCTCCGCGGTGCCCGCGCACCCGTGGCGCCCTGGTGCCCCGCTCCCCCGCGCCGCTCGTCGCCATCGCGAGCTGAGCCGGCCCGACCGGGCTAGGACACGCCCGCAGGCGCGCCCCTGCGCCCTCCCGACCCGCCGACGCCGCGCGTCAGGCGCCCGGGCGGCGGCTCGGCGCAGGCCCCCGGCCGGGGGGCTTCGGCGCCTGCTCGCCACCGTCACGCTGCCCCGCTGGGACCTGTACGCGCCGACCCGGGCCCAGGCCTGGTCGACGACGCCGTCCACGACGGGCGACCACGCGAGCCCGTGTTGCACCGAGCTGGTCGGCCGTCCCAGACCGCCCGGTCCACCGACCCGCGCTCACCCTCGTGGGCGCCCGCGCCCCGGGCCGACCTGCCATTCTCGAGCCCGGCCCGCACGCGGCACGTCACCGGTGCCGGCTGGCCCAGGTGCCCGCACGTCCTTCCCGACGCCCCCGCCCGCCGCGGCGCCGGACGTCTCCGCCACCGCGGTCGCGGCACCCAGGTGACCCGGGGCCGGCGTCCCGCAACCGCCGCGCCGACGAGGGCCCCGCCGTACGCGTCGACTGCGTCGTCCTCGGGCCCGCCCCTGCAGGCCACCACCGGTCAGGACAGTGCGCAGCGGCCCGGGCCCACCGGGTGGCCTCCGCCGCCGGGGCGTCGCCCACGAGCGACGGCGTCCCCGGGCGCGGGCCGGCGCGCTGCCGGCGCACCCGGGCCGCGGGTGCACGGGCGCGCAGCAGGGGCGGTCAGGGTCAGGCGATCGCGGCCGACCGGCCGAACCGCTCCCCCGCCGCGGCGTGCCGGCGCAGCGCGGCCTGCGTGATGCGCGGCACCGGTGAGCTGGACGGCACCCGCAGCGCGTCCAGCGCCGCCCGGTACGTCTCCACCGCGCGCGCGAAGTCCCCGGCGGCCTTCATCCGCCCGGCCAGGGCCGACAGCACTGTCGCCGACCGGGACCCGGCCGACATCATCGACAGGCGCTCGGCGGCCCACGTGTACCGCCGCTCGGCGGTGATCAGGTCTCCCTTGAGCATTGCGATGTCGCCCAGAACGATGCGAGCCTCGCAGGCGTCGAGGTTGACCACACCGCCCAGCTGCACCATGCCGACGGTGACCAGGTCCTCCGCCGCCGCCAGGTCACGCAGCAGGACGTGGGCGCGCGCCTTCTCGATCAGGCAGCGTGCCACCTCCATCTTCGACCCGAACCGGCGCAGCTCCTCCAGTGCGGCGCTCAGATGCTCCAGCGCCTCGGCGGCCCGCGGCTGCGGGGTGCGCAGCAGCATGAACCCGTAGTCCATCCGCATGCGCGCGACGTCGCGGTCGGACCCGGACTCGATGAGCGCGGTCAGGGCCCGGTCGGCCAGGTCCAGGGCGCGCGTGTCGTCACGGCGCCCCTGGGCGATCAGGGCCGCGTTCCAGTACACGCTGCCGCGCCCTCGGGGCGAGCCGAGCTCCTCGGCGATGCGGGTCAGCCGGTTCGCCATGTGCCCGGCGTGCAGGAAGTCACCCCGCTCGAACAGGGCCCACAGCACTGTGGACGCCAGGCGCAGGTGCTCGTCGCTCCCGGTCGCGCCGGCCTCTTCCACCCGGGCCACGATGCGGTTGCCGACGTCGACGGCGCGGTCCAGCGTGCCGGTCTCCAGGTACGCGCCGACCAGCCACATGCCGATCTCGGCCATCGCCGTCACGTCGCGCTCGGCGAACGCCAGCTCCAGCGCGGCCTCGAACGGCTCGACCGCCTCGCTCGAGCGGCCCGCCAGGTCCAGGGCCAGGCCCTGCGTGCGCAGCAGCGCGAGCCGGTGGACCTGGGACACCGACGCCGGGTCGAACCCGGCCAGGATCGCGTACGCCCGCTCAGGTTCGCCCTCGTCGACCAGCACCGACGCCGCGGCGATCGCCGCCTCGGCGGCCCGCTCGGAGCCAGCCAGGCCACCGTCGGTCAGGTAGTCGACGGTGGTCTGCAGCGCCCGGGCCAGACCGGCCAGCGCCCCCGGGGACGGGTGGCGCTGACCGGTCTCGACCAGGGACACGTAGCCGTTGCTCAGCCCGCTCAGGCGCGCCAGATCGGACTGCGCCAGCCCGAGGGACTGACGCAGCTCACGAACCCGGCCGCCGAGCGAGGTCATGGTCGATCTCCGCTCAGACGGCGGTCCGGCAGCACGGCGCGTTCAGGATCGACGGGGCGCCGTCGCCGGGGGCGTCATCGGCCGGGGCGCCGCCTAGACCAAGGCCCAGAACTGCGGCCACCGCGATCGCTGCGATCTTCATGACGTCGTGCTCCTTGTCTTCTGGGCCGGTCGCCCTCGCGGTTTCCCGGCCCGGTGTTGCGCTCCCGCGACTCGAGCCGGGGGCCGGGTGGGTCACCCGACGCACCGACCTTACAGGCTTCGTGACTGAGCATGACCGGGGCGATGGTCCTGTGAAAAGCAGCAAACGGCGTGCTCAGACGGCATCTTGTCCGGTTCGTCCGCCCCGCGTCTTTACAGGTCGCGCGCCGGGCTGTCAGGGGCGGGACAACCGCGCAGGTCAGGGGCCTGGCGGGCGCGACGATGCCGGTGGTCGCGCTTTCACGAATCGGTGCGGGTGAAAAATGCTGCACCCCCGCTCGCACGTGGCGAGCGGGGGCGCGGCGGGGCGGGGGCGGTCAGCTCACGGGACCAGGGCGGTCAGCGCGGGCGGGTCCGACCGGACCGCGGACTCGTCGTAGGCGAAGCCGTTGGCCTTGGCGTACTCGGCGACGAGCTCGACGACCTCGGACCAGTCGCGGGCGCGGGGGCCGGGCACGTGCCGGTTGTAGAGCTGGTCGAAGCAGATGACGTACGCGCCTGCGGCGCGCAGCGCCTCGACGTTGTGCGGGGCGTCGTCGACGTAGACGTCGGCGAGCACGGCGGGCTTGTCGGCGACGAACGTCAGGTCCCGGTAGGGGATGTTGTGCTCGTCGAGCCACAGGATCGTGTCCGTGCCGGCCGCGGCGTGGGTGCCCTTGGCGCACAGGCGGTGGGTCACGATGCGCACGTGCACGCCCGCGTCGGACATGGCCCAGATCGCGCGGCTGGCGCCGGGGATCTCGTCCATCTGCCGGAACATGCCGTCGCGGACGGCGGCGGCGTGCAGCGTGCGGAAGTGCTCGTCGGAGCGGATCGGCCAGCCGGATCGGACGAACGACCAGTCGGTCTGCGGGCCGATGGTGGCCGGGTCCACGCCCAGGTACTGCGCGACCTTGTGGCGGAACGCCGACTCGTAGTCGGCCTGGACGCCGTCGATGTCCAGACCCAGGACCAGTGTCTTCACTGCGGGCTCCTTTCTGCGGCGGGTGCCGCGACCGGCTGCACCGTGACGGCGGGGATGGGTGACGCAATCGCCGCAGCGGCGACAGTGCGGTGCGTACGTCCGCCCTGCCGACTGGAGCCCGCGTGAGCAGCCTGCACCCGAACCTGGCCAGGATCGCCGCCGCCTACGACGAGATCTGCGAGCGGGTCGCGCGCCGGCAGATCACACCGGAGGAGGCGCGCGCCGAGATCGCCCAGCTCGAGGCCCGTGACGACGAGGGCGTGCGCTGGTCGCTGCACCCGGACACCGGCACCTGGGTGCGCCGCACGGCGTTCGGGGACCTGGAGTTCGACGCGGCCCCGCCAGCGGCCGGCTACCCGACGATGGACGCGTTCTCCTTCACCGGCGACGTCAACCCCGCAGCGTTCGACCCGACGACCCGCGTCACCAAGTACGCCGTGGAGGACACCCCCGTCCCCGGTGGCCTGCGCGGGGCGACACGCCTGGGCGCGCACGAGCCGCAGGAGCAGTCCTGGCGTGACCGGCTGCCCCGGTGGGCGGTCACCCTGACGCAGGTGGGAGTCGTCGCGGCGGCGGTGCTGGCAGCGACGCTGGCCTTCTCGGCGCTGCGGGGCCTGTTCGACCAGCCCGCCGAGCCCGCCCCACCGGCCCCGGTGGTCGTCACGGGCCAGTGACAGGCTGCGCCGGCCCGGCACGGTGGCGGGCATGGATCTGGTGACGGCACAGCCGACGTACGACCTGCGCTCGTTCTTCCGCCGCGTCGGCGCGCCCACCGGGGGCGCCGGCCTGGCCGGCCCGCCGCCCGAGCGGACCGACATGTCCGCCAACGTCGAGGTCCTCGACGCCGAGCGCGCACCCCTGACCGGTGACCCGCTGCCGGTGACCGCGTTCATCGACGGGGTGCAGTCGAGCCTGACGGTCACCTACCGCGACCACCGGCCGGTGTACCTGACCTACCAGGCCGCGGGCGCAGTCGGCGCCGGAGCCCATCTTGTGGCGGCGCGTGAGCGACTGACGCTGCTGGCGTCGGTCGCCGACGCCGACTGGGTCGAGCAGGTCAACACCATCGACCCTCCCCTGCCGGTGACCCTGCTGGCCGCCACCAGCCCGGTGGAGGTCGAGCGGGAGGCGTACACCAGCGTCGGGGACTGGCGTGACCGCCTGGAGCGCGAGCTGGTCGAGGACCTGGTCATGCGCGGGTCCGGCCCCCTGGTGGTCGACGGGTCCCTGCGCGACCGCCCGTACCACCTGGCGCTGCACGCCGTGGTCAAGGACGTCTCGGCGACCCGGTACCTGCCCGACGAGCGGGACCTGTACGGGCTGCCGTGCGGGTGGCGGTCCCCGGTGTTCAAGCTCTCCCGGGAGGCCAACGCCGGCTCCGCTGCCGACCGGTACTCGTGCTACGTGCGCCTGCACGACGCCCGCCACCAGGGGTGGAACTTCGGGCTGGTGCGCCTGGAGGCCTACCACCCCGACCAGCTGGTGCCCCTGGGGCAGCTCGCGATGGCCGAGCGGCAGTCGTCCCGCTCCGGTGACGGGCGCTGGGACCGGCACCTGGCATCGGTGGCGACCACCGAGAAGGTCCTGCGCTCGCGCCGCCCGCTCGTGTTCGACCTGTGACTGGCCAGACCACTGCCACCAGCGTCCCGGAAGGCACCTTGCGCCCCATGACGCCGACCGCCCCTGCCCTCCACACCTCCCCCGCCCCTGCGCCGCGCCCCACGCGGCTGGGCACCGTGTTCCTCCCGTCGCACCCGGCGACCCCGGTCGGCCGGTTCTCGTTCATCGTCGACAAGGAGACCGGTGCGGAGGTCGTCATCGGCACCCCCGTCGCGGCGGACACCGTCGAGGGCGTGGTCATCGGCACCGTCACCGACCTGGTCACCGTCGGCACCGACAGGGACGCCCTGACGGCCGACATGCGCCCCACCGACCCCGGCTTCGCCCCCGTCGCCTCCCGCGAGGACGTCGTGGTCGCCGAGGTCCAGGTGTTCCACGCCCCCGCGATGCGCCCGGTCCGCTCGGGCACGGTGCGCCCGGCCACCGCGGACGAGGTAGCGCTCGCCGCAGGGATGGACCGCATCGAGTGGCCGATCCCCGCGGGTGTGGTGGAGCTGTCGGACGGGACCTACGCCCCGATCTGCCTGGACGGGCACACGCTGACCGGTCCGGAGTCGGCGCACCTGACGATCTCGGGCCTGTCCGGTCAGGCGGCCAAGACGTCGTTCGCCGGTGTGCTGCTGCGGTCGGTGATCCACGCCGGTTCCCCGTCGCGGGACTCGGTTGGCGCGATCGTGTTCAACGTCAAGGGGCAGGACCTGGTCAACCTCGACCAGCCGCCCGCGGCCGGGTACGAGCTCAGCGACGACGACCTGGCGATGTACCGCGCGATGGGGATCCCGGCCACCCCGTTCGAGGACGTGACCGTGTACGCCCCGTCGCTGCCCGGCGGGGTGGGTACGCGCTCCTCGCGGGTCAACGCCGAGCCCCTGCGCTGGGACCTCAAGCTCATCTGGCCGTACCTGCGGTACTTCTTCCCCGGCCTGTACGAGAACGACAACATGGCCGCGTTCCTCGGCGACTTCGAGTCGATCCACCTGCGCAACGAGAACGCCGGCAGGCGGCTGGACACGTTCGACAAGCTCGAGAACTGGCTCGACAGCGAGCTGCAGGACATCGAGGACTCCGGTCGCAGCGAGGGCTGGCGGGACCACCACGTCGCCACGATGCGCCGCGCCCGCAAGCTGCTCATGTCGCTGCCCGAGCGGTGCGGTGGCCTGCTGACCACCGGCAAGGCCAAGCCGAGCGACGACATCCCCGTGGAGGACTGGCGCCACGGGCAGGTCGTCGTCGTCGACATCGCCGGCCTGGAGCCGATCGTGCAGTCCGCGGTCATCGCCCGCACCGCCCAGCGGCTGCTGGCGTCGGCCGAGAGCGACCGCCTCGGCGTGGACCACCTGGTCCTGTTCGCCGACGAGCTGAACCTGTTCGCCCCCGCCCAGGGCGGGGACCTGGTCCCGGTGAAGAAGATCCTGCAGAAGATCTCCGCCACCGGCCGATACGCCGGCCTGAGCCTGTGGGGCGCCGGGCAGATGCTCTCCCAGGTCGACTCGCAGATCATCGCCAACGCCGCCACCCGCGCCATCGGCATCGTGTCAGAGGCCGAGCTGGACACCGGCGTGTACGGGCGCATGCCCGCCGGGCAGCGCGAGCGCATCGTCACCTTGCCCAAGGGGCAGATGTCGCTGAAGGCGTACAACCTGCGAGGCCAGGTCGTGGTGAAGTTCCCACGGCCCGCGTGGGCGACCGGTCGCGCCAAGAACGTCGGCCGGCCCCGGCCGGACATCACCGCCGCCCTGGCGCTGTCCAAGGCGTCCGTGGAGCGCCTGACCGAGGGCCTGGACCCCGACGTCGTCCAGGCCGTCATCGCGCGCCACGACGACCGCGACGCCGCGATCGCCGAGCTCGAGCGGCTTCGCCACCCGGACATGAGCCGGATGTCGGTGGAGACCGGGTCGACGTACGACGCGGACAACCCCTTCGCCCTCGAGGACCTCGAGTAGGAGCCACGCACCGTGCCTCACAGCTCCAGCGCCGGGAGCACCGCGGCGCCGGGACCCGACGCGGCCCCCTGGACCCTGATCGCCCGCACCGCGGCGCGCCACACTGGCCGGGTGACCCCCAACCTGCGCCTGGCCCGCCTGCAGTTCGTCGCACCCGGCGGGTCCGGGCCGGCGACCCGCGCCACCGGCCAGCTCGTCATCACCGACCAGGACACCACGCACGTGGTCGCCCTGGACGACGTGCTCGGGATGCTGACCGACCTGGTGTCGAACCTGCCGCACTCGGCCCCGACGCAGGTCGTCTCGGCGTCCACCAACGGTGAGCACGTCCGGGTCAAGCTGACCTCCCCCGCCGGGCAGGCCGTCGTCACGTTCGAGCCCAACCGGTGGTACGAGGCGGTCGTGTCGCTGATCGCTCAGGTCGCCGAGGCGGCCGAGCGCGCCGGGTGCACCGACCTGCTGCGTCCCCTGATGGCGGCCATCACCGGACCGGATCTGCAGCTGAGCCCTGCGCCGTGAGCGCGGCGACCAGGGACTCGTGCGCCCGGGCGAGGGTGACCAGCGCCCGGGTCAGCTCCGCGTTCTGCTCGAGCAGCTCTGCCAGCTGAGCCTGCGACGCAGCCCCCGCACGAGCCCGCTGCGCGGGCCGCGCCGCCGGAGCGCCCGCCCCGGTGTCGTCACCGCCGGGAACGGCCCCGGGAGCGGTCGCGGGCTTCGCAGCTGCCGCGGTCGCCGCGCCGGGGGCGTCCGGGCGCGGCTTGCCGGCGTGCTCGGTGATGTACGCCTGCGCGGCGACGGGGTCCACCCGCCACACCTCGCGGGCGCCGACCCGGACCCGCTCCCCCGCGAGAGCGCCGGAAGCCAGGCGGGCACGGACCGCGGCCTCGGACACCCCCGCGCGTTGCGCAACCTCGCGGACCTCGAGCATCGCACACCTCCTTGCGCAACCCAGCGTAGCGCGCCCGCGGCCCGCACCCCGAGGATTGCGCAACCCCGGCGAGTCGCAACACTGGTTGCGCAACCGAAACGCTGTTGCGCAAGTGCCGTTGCGGGGTGCGCACGCCGCGTCGCGTCGCCGGTCCGCCCCGTCGTGTGCGGTGAGCGCACACCGCGGCCACCTCGGCTCGCTGCTGTGTGCGGTGAGCGCACGCGGAAACGGTCCCGGGCGGCGTGTCCCGTGGGAATCACAACCGTGTAGTCCTACGGTCAGGCACATGGACCTGCCCGCTGGCCTGTCTCGTCGCCAGGTTGCCGCGCGCGCCGGCACCAAGGTGTCCATGCTCCGCTCGCTCGAGGGCGCAGGCCTGCTCGAGGCCGGGCACCTGACCGCTGCGGACGTGGTGGTCACCCGTGCCCTGCTGTGGGCCCACGGCGCCCGCGGCGGCGACCCCGAACGCGAGCGGGAGCTCGCCGTCACCGTGCGCGAGCTCGTCAACTCCTCCCCCGCGCCCGAGGCCCAGGTCGTCGTGCTGCGTGACCGCGTCGCGGTCGCCCACGACCAGGTCGAGGCCCTGGTCGTCGCCCGCGGCTCGACCGACGCCGTCGCCCTGCTGCCCGTCGGCGCGTGGGTCGCCGAGGTGGTGAAGGGCCAGTGACGCCGCCCGCCCCTGCCCCGCGTCCCCTCGCCGCGGCGCCGCGCCTGGTCTTCGAGATCCGCCGAACCATCGCCACGATGACCTCGGCCGGCCCGGGCAACGGGTACGCGAGCATCGAGGTCGTCCTGCTCGCCGACGCCGCGCTCGAGCTGCAGCGCGAGCTCGGTCCCGACCTGTTCACCGTGCTGCTCACGGTCGCGCTGTCGTCCACCGAGCGCGACGGGGAGATGGTCACCGAAGGCCCCACCCCGGTGGTCGTCGGCCAGACGGGCTGGCACCGGGTGCGCGTGTCCAAGATGCTCACCGGGTTGCAGGCGGCCGGCTTCCTCTCCCTCGAGCAGCACGCGATCCCGGGCCAAAAGGGCTTCACCAAGACCATGGCGCGGCTCGCCCCGGACCTGTACCGCCGCGTGGACCGCCGCATGTCCGTCGTCACCCACGAGCGCACCAGTGGCGCACCACCGGCCGGGTTGTCGGATCCCTACAACGTCCCGACGACCGCCGGCGGCAACGGTGTCGCAGAACCCGACACCGTTCTGGGTGACGGTGTCGCGAAGCACGACACCGTTCGCCCCAACGCTGTCACCCAGGTCGACACCGCTCGCCCCAACGCTGTCGCGGTGGGCGACAGCGTTGACATCGCCGCAGGTCGCAACGCTGTCGACTCCAGCGGTGTCGCGGGGCCCGGCAGCGTTGCCGGGCCGAACGGTGCCGGTCCCGGCGACAGCGTCAGCGGCCGCTGGGTCCGCGTCGTGCCTGGTCGCGGCGCTGTCGACTCCAGCGACACCGTCGCGCCGCGACACCTTCATGAGGATGGAGATGACGAATGTCATTCATCCCGAGGAGATGACCATGACCCCGGCCCGGCTCCCGCGCAGGGGACGCTGCGCCCGGTCGGCGGTCCCCTCGTCGACGGGACCGCGGCACTGGCTCCCGCGGCCGCGGTCGCCGCGCTGGTCGGCCGGGCCCCGACCGTCCGCGTCGAGGAGGTCCCCCACCTGCGTCCCGACGCGCTGCGCGAGCTCCTGGCCTCCTGGGGCGTCTTCGACGTCGACCGACTCCTGACCCGGTACCCCACCCACGTGCTCACCTACGCCGTGCAGTCGGTGATCACCCGGTGGCAGACCGTGGAGAACCCCGGCGCGTACCTGCGCAAGGTGCTCCGCCAGGCCGATGCCCCACCGACATCCGGTTCACCTGCACCGCCGAGCCGGCCCTCCACCGCCGAGCCCGGCACCGCTGACGCCCCTGCGCGCCGACCCGCTCCCCCGCCCGCGGTCGACACCGACCCCGAGCCCGTCCCGCCCGAGGTCCTCGCGGCCGCGCTGGCCGCCTGCCCGCCGCAGGTGCGCCAGGAGGTCGAGGCCGTCGCCGACGCCGCCCTGGCGAACGTCCCGGACAACCTGCGCGGCCTGACAGCCCTGGTGAACGCCTACCGGCGCAACGCACTCGCCGAGGCGCTGCGCGATCGCGGCCTGCTGCCCCCGCCCGCAGGCACCTGACCCACCACCGTGGCTCCCCCGCTGCCGGCCCACCTGGCAGCCGGGCCGTGCGGTCGTGCTGCGCCACCACCATGCGCCGCTGCTGTGGTGCTGTCGTGCTGTGGTGCTGTGACGCGGTGGTGCTGTGACGCTGCCCACACCGTTCACCGGTTGCGTGGGCCTCCCCCGTCGGGACGGTGCCCGGTGTCCCCCCGCCCCCGCCCCGGATGGAGCACCGTGAACGACCCCGCGCCCGAACCCGCCCACCGCGACCGCCGCAGCCTGGCGTGGCTGGACCGTGCCGCCTGCGCCGGCGAGGCCAGCGCAGGCGTGAACGCGTTCTTCGTCGCCGCCGGCTGTGTCATCACCGCCGAGACCCTCACCCGGTGCCGGGTCCAGTGCCCGGTCCGCGCCGAGTGCGTGCGCCACGCCTACACCGGCGGCCCGGGCGGCACCCCGATCGACGCCGGCTACTTCGGTGGGTTCTCCGCCGGGGAGAGGCGCGCCATGACGCTGGCCCAGGCGCTCGCTCGCGTGGCCGCGGACCAGCCGACGGTCAGTGCGTGATGATGCCCAGCTGGTAGGCCTTGGCGACCGCCTCGGCACGGGTGTGCACCTCGAGCTTGCGCAGGCACCCGTCGACGTAGGTCTTCACCGAGCTCGGGCTCACGTGCAGCTCGGCCGCGATCCGCGCGGTCGTGGTGATCCCCTTGGCCATGAGGGTGAGCACGTCACGCTCCCGCGGGGTGAACCGCTCCCCCGGGTCCTGGCGCGGCTTGCGCAGTGCGTCGGCGACGTTGCGGTAGGTGTACCGGTCCGCGGAGCGACGCACCCCGGCGCGTGCGTCGGAGATCGTCTCCACCAGCTCGGGCATCGACGCGCGCTTGGCCACGTACCCGGCCGCGCCCGCGGCGAACGCCTCCTCCACCAGCTCCCCGTCGTTCTCCGCCGACAGCATCACGACCACCGCGTCGGGGTCCTCCCGGGCGACCCTGCGCACCAGGTCGATGCCGTTGGTGCCCTTGTCCAGGCGCACGTCGCACAGCAGCACGTCGGGCCGGCAGGCCGACCACACCCGGTACCCGGAGTCCACGTCGGCAGCCGACCCGACCACGTCGAAGCCGACCGCGGCGAGCTCGCGGGACATCATGTCCCGGATCATCGCGTGGTCCTCGACGAGGACCACGGACGTCGTGTGCGCCTGGTCGGTCACGTCGATCGCTCCCCCGGGGGTGGTTCTCGGCCAGATGGCCTCGGGGATCATAACGGCCAGGACCGACCGGTCCTTAGGAAGGCAGGTCGACCGGGGTCCCCTCGGCGTGCAGCTGCCGCACGACCGCGGCCGAGATCGCGTGCCACAGCGGCACGTCCCGGCGTCGGGTCTGCGCGAGCTCGAACGCGGCATCCTCCACGCGGGCCGCGGTGGTGCGCCGGATGCGCACGGTGACCTGCTGGGGCCGGTCGGCGAGGACCGCGGCGGGCAGCTGACCCGCCAGCGCGTACAGCTGCGCGGGGTCCGTCGGCAGGTCGACCAGGGCCGCGTCCAGCAGCCACGAGATCGCCGGCTTGCGCACGGTCTGGCGCCGCTGCCGCAGCCACACCTGAGCGGCCTGGACCACCGCCGGGGCCAGGTTCAGCGCCTTGCCGACCATCTCGTCGGTCACCGACGGCGGCCCGGCCAGCGCGCGGTCCCCCGCGGCAGGCAAGGACGCGCCGGCCGCCGCGTCCTGGGGGGCGCTGGCCACAGTCGGCAGAGCACGTCCGGCCCCGGCGTCGGCGGACTGCGGCGCCCCGGCGCCGCCCTGCGTGGGGACAGGCGGCGTGGCCGGCTCGGCAGCAGCCTCCAGTCCGGGTGTCTCGGTGGTGGGTGTCTCGGTGGTGGGTGTCTCGGTGGTGGGTGGTGACGCCGAGGACGCACGTCGCGCGCGCACCGGCGTCGCCGTCTGCCCGCCCGCGGCGCCGTCGGGTGCGCCGCCGGCCGCCGGGTCGGGCGCCGGGGCGGGGATCTCCTCGGCCGCCGCACGGCCCTGCGCTAGGCCGATCTCGAGCATCCGCAGCTGCGTGGTCAGGGGCGGCCGCTTGGGCCGCTCGGGCCGGCTGCGGGTGCTCATGACCCGACTCCCTGCCCCAGGGCCGCCGCGACCCGGTCGATGATCTCCTGCGTCGCCGTGCGGACCACTGCCGCCTCCCGGCTGTTCGGTGCCGTCAGGGCCACCGGACCCTGCCCGTAGGACTTCGCCAGCCGCGCGTACATCGGGATCACCGTCGACAGCACCGGCAGGCCCATGTCGGCCAGCAGCCTCGGGATCTCGTCCGTGGCGACCCAGTCGTAGTTCGCCTTGTTGAACAGCACCCCCAGCAGGTTCAGCCGCGGGTGCATGCTCTCCCGCACCCTCTCGACCAGGCCCAGCAGCCGCGTCAGCGGCTCGGCCTGCTGGATCTCCGGCGCCAGCACCGCCAGGACGTGCTCGGCCGCGATGAGCGCGTTGTCGAGCAGCATGTCCAGCTTCGGGGCGGTGTCGATCAGGATCCAGTCGTACTCCAGTCCCGCGTCACGCAGGCTCTCCTCCCGCAGGACCCGGCGCAGTGCGTGCAGCCCGACCGCCGGTGTCTCCTGCAGCGCGTGCCGGACCCGCTCGAGCGACGCCGACCCGGGGATGAAGTCCAGCCCGGCGAACGGCGTGGCCAGGACCGCGTCCTGCAGCCGGGTGCGCGAGTCCGGCGCGAGCAGGTCGGCGATGTTCGTCGACAGCAGCGTGCCGTCCTCGCCGTACGTCAGCGCGTCCTGCGCGCCGAGCGCCGCGGCGAGCTGGGCCTGGGGATCCATGTCCACGGCCAGGACCCGCTGGCCGGCCTCGGCCAGCGCGCCGGCGATGTTCGCGCAGGACACGGTCTTGCCCGCGCCCCCTTTGTGGTTGGCGACCACGATTCGCTGCGTCACGTCCCTCTTCGCACCTTCCTCGGTCCCGGGTCCGGCAGGGGCGGCCACGCCAACCCCCTGTCCCCCGCAGGCTAACGGCCGGGCAGCGCGCCAGGAGGGCGCCACGCCGCGGCGGACGCAATCACGCACGCAGCGCCGCTGCCAAGCACCGACGCGCGGCGCGCCGCACGCAGGCACGCAACCACCCACGGCGACGCGCACGCAACCACCCACGGCGACGCGCACGCAACGCGGGACGGACGCGCCTCCGGGCGCCAGGACGCACGGCACGACGGCGGCGCGCACGCCCGCACAGACCGATGGGCGCAAGGACGCGCGCGGCGACGGCACGCCGCCCGCACGCCAGCACCGCCCGACGCACGGCAGGACCGCCGCACGCAGGGCAGCAGCGCAGGACGGACGCCAGCACCACGGCAGCGAAGCACGGCAGCAGGACAGCACGAGGGCACCGCCACCCGGCAGCACCACACTCCGGGAGCACGGCACCCCGGCAGCAGTGCGGCACCGCAGCACGGCACCAGCGCCGCAGCGCACCGCCACCGGCCTGCAGCACGACATCACCGCAGCACCGGCGGCCCGCCGGGCCCGGTTCAGGACGTCACGGGCACCACACTCCGGGAGCACGGCAGCACCACAGCACGACAGCACCACAGCACCACAGCAGCGCAGGTGAAGGCTGCAAGGCGACCCCCGGGCGGCCGCGGCTCACAGCCACCGGCCCCTGCGCGGCGGTCGGCGCCGCGCAGGGGCACGTGCCCTCCCGAGCGGCGCTCAGGCCGCCAGCGCCTCCGCCACCCGCACCCCGTCCAGCGTCCGGGCGCTGACCTCGATGACGTGGTCCGCCTCGTCCTCCATGCCGCCCACGTGGCTGATCAGCAGGATCTGCCCGTACTGGGCTCGCAGGGACCGCAGCGCCGACATGATCGCCTCGCGCCGCTGCGCGTCCTGGGACCCGAAGACCTCGTCCAGAACCAGCACCCGAAGGCCCCCGTCGACGTGCCGGCCCGCGACGACCTCCGCCAAAGCCAGCCGCGTCGCCAACGCCACCAGCACCCGCTCACCGCCGGACAGCTCCGACAGCGGCTGGAAGTCGTCGTCGTCGTACACGCTGATGTCGTAGGAGTCCGACAGGCGCACCGCGGTGAACCGGCCCTCCGACAGGCGCGCCAGCGCGTCGGAGATCGCCCCCTCCAGAGCCGGGCGGATCTGCGTGGCCATCCGGTCGGCCACCACCTCCAGCAGCCGCGCCGTCTTCGCCGCACGGTCCGCACCCGCCCGGACCTCCCGCAGCCGCTCGGACTGCGCCCGCGCACCCTCCAGCGCCCGCTGCGCCGCCGTGACCCGCTCGGCGGCGGCGGCGACCTGCACCCGCAGCTCCGACAGCAGCTCCGCCTCCGCGTCGCGGGCCTGCTGAGCCGCCACGACGGCCTCGTGCTCGGCGACCAGGTCCGCACCCGGCTCCGCGTCCTCCAAGGCCTTCTGGGCGGCCCTGACGCGCTCACGGGCCTGCTCCAGCGCCGCCGACACCCGCTCGGCGCGCTCCAGGGCGCCCTGACGGGCCGCGACCTGCGCCTCGTACTGCTCCGCAGCCGCCTTGGCCAGCTCGAGCTCGCCGCGGCGCACCAGCAGACCGTCCAGGTCCACGTCCACGACCTTGATCCGCTCCAGACGCGCCGCGTACGTCTCCTTGCGGCGGGTCAGCTCCTTGCGCTCCTCCATCAGCGACGCGACCAGCTGCGCCCGTGCCGCCAGCCCGTCCCGGCGCCCCCGCGCGTCCGCGAGGTCCTGCGCGGCCTGCTGGGCCCGCCCGGCGGCGGCCTGAAGCGCCGCGTCCGCAGCGGACAGCGCCGCCACCAGGTCGGCCTCGGCGGCCTTGCGGGCGGCCGCCTGCCGGTGCTTGTGCTCGGCGGTGATCGCCTGCCCGCACGTGTCGCAGGTGTCCCCGAGCTCGGCCTCCGCGCGCGCACGGGCCCGCAGCGCCTCCAGGTCGGCCGCCACCCGGGCCCGCTCGGCGATCGCCGCCTGGTGCGCCGACCGGGCCTCCTGGTCGGCCTCGGCCGCCGCGTCCAGGTCCGCCTGCGCCTGCACGCGCGCCATCGCCACCGTCGCCGGGGTGTCACCGCCCAGACGCTCGGCGACCTGCGCGAGGGCGACCTGCACCCGCTCCAGCTCGCCGCGGGTCTGCTCGGCGGTGCGGGCGAGCTCGGCGTTCGCCTCGGCGTTCGCGATCGCGATCGCCACCTGCGACAGCTCGGCGACGATGCGGGGGAGGGGCACCTGCGGCGCGGACGGCTCGTCCGGCACCCGGATGCCGGCCAGCTCAGCCTCGAGCTGGTCCACCTGCGCACGGTGCGCCGTCACAGTCGCCTGCGCGGCCGCGTACGCGACCTGCGCCTGCTGCCAACGTTCCAGCGCCCCGGACATGGCCCCGAGCTTGCGGTCCAGCTCGGCCAGCGCCTCGGCGCAGTCCGCCTCGGCGGACTTGGCAGCCTCGAGCTCCTCCACGGCGACCTGCACGTCCTTGGCCAGGGCGTCCAGGTCCGGGCCCGACCCCAGCGCCTTGACCACGTCCAGCTGGCGCAGCTTCTCGTCGTTGGCCGCGCCGCGCGCCTTGGTGATCGCGTCCAGGCGCAGCAGGCGGGTGACCGTCTGCCGGCGCCGCGTGGGCGTCATGTCCGCCAGGCCGTCGATCTCGAACTGCTGGGCGATCACCGCCAGCCGGAACCCGGCCGAGTCCATGCCCAGGATGCGGGTGACCTCCGCGGTCACCCCGTCGGCGGACTGCATGATCAGGTTCGAGTTCGCCATCAGCGTCGCGGACGTCTTGCCGCGCTCGTACCGGCGCACCAGGTCGTAGTCCACGTCACCGACGGTGAACGACAGCTCGACCTGCATGCCCTCGAACTCGGCGCCGCGGCGCACCAGGCGGGCCAGGTTGCGTCGCCCGTGCCGCGACTCCCCGTACAGGGCGTACGTCAACGCCTCCAGGATGGTCGTCTTGCCCGCGCCGTTCGCCCCGGTGATCGCGATCACCTGGCTGTCGGGGGTGAACGTCAGGTGCGTGTCGACGTGGCGACGGAAGTTCGTCATGTGCAGGCTGCGCAGCAACGTGGGCTCCTTCGTGGTGGTGCAGCGACCGTGCCCGTGCCCGGGCGGGTGGCAGTGGGTCAGGCGGCCTCGCCGGGGTCGACCTCCGGGCCGGCCTTCAGCGCCGACCCGAGCAGGGTCCGGGCCATCGCGGTCACCTGGGCGCGCTCGTCCGGGTCGGGGAACAGCTCCGCGGCGACGGCCGCCAGGACCGTGCCGATGTCACCCAGGCGCGCCGAGGCCTCCTCGGCGGTCTCCTTCCCGTCGCTGGTGCCCTCGTCGAACCGGGGGGTCACCTGGAACCACAGGGCGTCCGCCGCGGCGCGGCGCACCGCCGCCAGGTCCACCAACGACCACGTGTCCCGGTGCACACCGACGACCGTCTGGTCCACCACCGCCCCGGCCATCGAGGTGCCCCGCACCCGCTCGATCAGGGCGTCGGTCAGCTCCTCGAAGCCCATCCCGGTCGCGTCCAGCAGCGGCATCTTGAACATCGCCCGGATCGGCAGGTCCACCGGGGTGACCTTCGGCACCGCGCCGGCGGCGACCTCCACACGCAGGTACCCGCGGCCGGGGGAGTCCGGCTGCAGGTCGGAGAACCCGCAGTTCTCCGGAGACCCGGCGTACCAGATCGGGGTGGTCGCCTCGCTGTACCCACCGACCGCGATCGGGCCGCGCTTGTGCCAGTGGCCCAGCGCCACGTAGTCCCACCCGCGGGTGAGGACCTCGATCGGGATGGAGTACTCGCGCCCGTGCGCCTGCCGGTACAGGTCCGACCCGCCGACCACGCCGTGGGAGGTGAGGATGTTCACCCGGCCCGGCACCGGGACGACCTCGTCCCAGTCGACCTTCTTCAGCTCGTCGTGCGGCAGGGCGTGCACCACGACGTCGGCGAGCTCGGCCACCGCCTGCCCGTCCTGGACGTACCGGGCCAGGTCGACGCGCTCGTACCGGTTGGTCACCACGACCACCGACGACAGCGGCCGCAGCGTCGGCTCGAGGTAGCACGGCTCGCGCGGGTCGCGCGGCTGGTCGTGGTTGCCGCCGATGACGACGACGAACCGCGGCGAGCCGTCCGGGCGACGGGTCAGGTCCCGGAACGCGTGCTGGATCTGCAGCTGCGTGCGGTAGGAGACCTGCGGCTTGTTCGCCACGTCACCGGAGTGGATCACCAGCGGCGGGTCGAACGTCTTGATGTCCTCCATGACCTGCACGAACGCGCGCAGCACGTCCTGCTCGCGCTGGTTGCGCCCCGTGGTGGGGGAGTTCACCGGGTACTGGGCGCGCTCCAGGTGCGTGTCGGACAGGTGGGCCAGGCGGATCGTCGCAGCGGTCATGGCCGCCACGGTGCCCGCCGCCCGCGGCGTGGCAGTGGCGCCGTCAGGCCAGCGCAGCGGCGACGAACGCGTCCGTGCCGACGTTCACCCCGGCCCCGCAGGTCAGGGCGACCGCCTCGCGGGCGTCCACCACGAGCAAGGTCCCCTCCTGGTCGCGTGCGGTGGCGTGCGCGGCCAGGACGTGCTCGACGCCACCACCGACGACTACCCGCACCCCCAGCCCCACGCCGAGCCCGTCACCGAAGTCGACGGCGCAGGTCGGTTCGAACGCGTCCGGCGGCAGCACGAGGCCGAGCTCCTCGGCGACCGCGCGCGCGGCGACGGCCTGCACGGGAAGCTCCAGGCCACCGCCGGGCCCCTCGACCAAGTCCGCCCAGCACACGGCCTCGTTGGCCGTGGACGAGATCGTCCCGGGCCCGACCGTGACGTGCATGGACCGGCGCGACAGGACCACCTTGTCACCGGCGAGGACGACCACGGCGACCCCGACCGGGCCGGCGAACACCTGCGGGAACCGCCGGGCCACGCCGGGGTGCTCGGAGGCGTACCGCTGGGCGGCGCAGGTGAACGCCCAGTCCCCGCGCCAGGCCGACAGCGTCAGCCGCGCCGCTGCCGGGCAGGGGTCCACCCTCACCTCCCGCAGCACCGGCCGCTGCTCGTTCAGCCCGCCGCGGGCCCGCACACGGGCGCGGGTGACGTCGGCGTAGGCGTCGACCACCTCCATGAGCGGCACCTCGGCCGGCCGGGGCCGTGGGGCGGCGTGCACGCGGATCGTGGGGGCGTACGGCTCGGCGAGGATCTGCATGCCCGGACGGTTCGCACCGCCTGCGCCCCTGCACCCAGGTGCCGGGTCAGCCCAGCGAGGCGGCGACGAGCTCGAACGTGCCCTGGGCGACGTCGCCGCGGCGGACCAGCTGCAGGGCCTGCTCGGCGGGCACGGCCAGCAGGTCGCCCTCGTCGCGGTCGACGGCGCGCTCGTGCGCGGCCAGGACGTCCTCCAGCCCCAGGTCCAGGCGAACCCGCACGCCGAAGTCGGGCCCGTGCGCGCCGCCCGTCGCCACCGCGATCGTCGGCTCGAACACGTGCGGGGGCAGGGCCAGGCCGAGCTCCTCGGCGGCGGCGCGCGCCGCGACAGCCTGCACCGGCAGCACCATGCGCCCGTCGGGCAGGGGCACGACGTCCTCGTACCAGTCCACGCCCTCGTCCGCGGATCGGGCGATCACCCCGGGGTTCACCCCCACCCGCGCCGAGCGGCGCGACAGCAGCACCAGGTCGCCCACGAGGACGACGACGGCGACCCGGATCGGCCCGCCGAACAGCGCCGGGCGCAGGTCCAGGTCGCGCGGGTGCGCTTCGGCGTGCCGGCGGGCCGCGACCGTGTACGCCCAGTCCCCGCGCCACACGTCCAGGTGCACGCACCGGCGGTCTGCCCGGCCACGCACGGCCAGGGACCGCACCACGGGCCGCGTCTGGTTCACCCCGCCGCTGGCGTCCACGACGGCGCGGATCTCCTGCGCACGGGCGTCGACCGCCCGCGAGATCGGGCACGGCTGGGCCAGGGGAGAGGGCACCAGGCTCAGCTGGACGAGCGGGTCGTAGGAGGCTGCGAGGATCTTCACACCGGGGACCGTCCGGGCCCGTCCGGGCAGCGCCGGGAGCCGCGGTGAGCGTTGCGCGGCCCCGCCGTGCGCGGACGGTCCACGCCATGACCGCCGCAACCACACTCACCCGCCCGCCCCTGCCCGCCGACCACCCGCCCGCCGGGCCGCGGGTCATCGGGGTCGACCTCGACGGGGTCTGCTACCCGTTCGTCCCGGTCCTGCGCGCCCACGTCATGGCCCACACCGGCCGCCCGTTCGTGACGCTGCCCGACCCGACCGCGTTCGACTTCGCCGCCCAGTGGTCCATGACCACCGCCGAGCTGCTCGGGTGGATGCGTCACGCGGTCAGCGAGGGGGCCCTGTTCGCCGCCGGCGACCCCTACCCGGGGGTGGTGTCAGGGCTGCGCCGTCTCGCCGCGGCCGGGCACCGCATCCACGTGGTCACCGACCGCCCTGACGGCCCGGCCCGCGACCGCACCCGCGCGTGGCTTCGCCGGCACCAGGTGACCTTCCACGACCTGACGTTCACCGCCGACAAGACCGGCGTCGGGGCGGACGTGTTCATCGAGGACAAGCCGTCCAACTACGCCGCGCTCGTCGCCGCCGGGGTGGACACCTACCTGCGCTCGCACCCGTACAACGCGCACGTGCGCACCCCGCCCGGGCGCCGCGTCGCGTCGTTCACCGCGTTCACCGCACGCGTCCTGGCCGCCACGGCCAGGTCCTGACCCCCACGCACGAGGGCCCCGACCACACCGGTCGGGGCCCTGCGCACGTCGGTCAGGTCATGTACGGCCAGGCGACCGCGACCGCCAGCGCGAACCCGGCCAACGACGCGGTGAACTCCACCCTGGCGGGGGAGCGCCACACCATGTGCGGCACCAGGCGCACCGCGCGCACCAGCCGCCCCAGGCCCCGGTAGCCCGGCAGGGCGGCGTCACGGGCGTCGTCCAGCAGGACCGCCGGCACCGAGAACGGCAGTGGGGACCACACCGCCAGGGCGACCAGCAGGTACATCCACGGCTCGGCGGACTGCCACATCAGCTCCCCGGACGCGACGCCGGTGAGCACGCCGGCGACCGTCAGGACCGGTCCGGCGAACAGCACGGCCAGCATCACACGGCGAGGAGGCGCGGCGGGTGCGACAGGTGCGGTACTCATGCCCCCAGCGTTGCGCGCGCCACCGGGCACAACCGCCCGCACCCGGGGGCAGGCGGGAGGGCCGCGGCGCCCGGGCCGGGCCGCGGCGTCAGTACGCGGCGAGCTCGGCGAGGCGCCGACGGACCGCGCGCACCCGCTCGGCCACGGGGTCGACGACCGCGACGCCGAGGGTCTCGGCCAGCTCGGCCAGGGCCCGCTCACGCTTGGCCGCCAAGGCCTCGACGACCGTCTCGCACCCCTTCGCCAGGTCGAGCCAGGTGTCGATGTCGCCGAAGTCACGGCGAGGACCGGCCAGGGACCGTGCCGCGCGGATCCGGGCGTCCAGGTTGGCCACCCCCCACAGCAGCCGGTGCTCGAGCGAGCTGAACGCCGACCGGGCCACGGCGGGCGCAAGGTCCCGGGCCTGGCCGCGCACCAGGCGCAGCCCCGGCAGCCCGCCGTCAGCCACCTGGTCCATGAAGCGGCGGCGCACCACCCGTCCGCGCTACGCGGCCCACCGCACACGTCGCCGGTCGGCGCGCACCTGCGCGTCAGGGGCGCCCGGGTCCGCGACGAAGCAGCCCACCCGCCGGTGGGTCCACACGGGTGCGAGGTCGCCGGTGCCCATGGTCGTGATGCCTCCAGGGGTCGGGGTCCGGTGCAGAGAGCACTGTGCGCGCCGGCGCCTGCGCGGCAGCCGACACGGCGGCCCGGCAGCGCCGCAGAACCGCCCCGCGCGCCCCGCGGTGGCGGACAGCGGGGCGCGCGGGTAGTGCGCCTGTCAGGCCGTCGGCTGGTAGACCACGCCCTCGCGCGGGTTGAGGTCCAGGCCCGGGATCGTGGCCAGGGCCTCCCGCAGCCGCTCGATGTCCCCGGCGCCCAGCTCACCGAGCGCGATCGACATCACCAGGTCGGCGACCTCGTTCGGGCCCAGGTGACGGGTCATCAGCGTCAGGACCGTCTCGGCGGCCACGTTCCGGTACCCCTCGAACGCCTCGGCGAACCCGGCCGGCTCGGCAGCCGGGCGCAGGTGCGACAGGAGGCGACCGGTCAGCGGGTTCGCGGTCTCCAGGTCCAGCTCGATCTCCACGTACCCGGCCGCGACCGGCTGCAGGTCCTGCGTCCACAGGCGCACCGGGATCGTCTGACGCACCCGGTCGGAGTCCTTCAGGACCGGGCGGGCAGCCTGGTAGCGCGCCGGGGACGCCGGCACGTTGACCGCCTCGACGCCGGCGACCAGCCGGAACACCGGCAGGCCGGCGAAGTGGTTCAGCGCGATCGCCGCGATCCGCGGGATCGTCTCGGTCGCACCGGGCTTGCCCACGTGCCCCTGGAACCCGGCGGCGACCAGCTTCGAGCTGCGCGGAGACCGCATCACGATCGTCGCCCGCACCCGCTGACGCGGCAGCTCGTACGTCGCGTCGTCACGCTCGGGCGTCTCCAGCGTCACCACGCCGTTCTCGTCACGGTCGATCTTGAGCATGTGGACCGTGTCGTCGACCTCGACCGCGATCATGTCCGCGGGCAGGTCCGCGCCCAGGGCGTCCGCGCGCCGCTCCGTGCGGTCCAGCGGCCCGCGCGGCAGCTCCAGGCGCGACTCCACCGCCGACGCGCGCGTCTTGTTCGAGAACTTCAGCAGGCTGAACACGACCGCCCCGGCCGTCGCCCGCATCGCGCACGTGGCCTCGGGCCGGTCGTAGGGCATCTTGCGACCCAGCTTGGCGGTCTCGTCGAAGAAGATCAGGTTGTCGTCCGCCGTCTTGACCTGCACGAAGATGGCTTCCTTCAGGGGACGAGAACCCCGGGTGGGTGCGCTCACGCTGTGCTCCTGCCGATGAAGAGGACCTCGCCTCACGACGCCGGTCTGGCCCCGCAGGCACAGCGTCGGAACGTCGGCGCGGTCACGGACCGTCGCGCCCGGCCGCGCAGGTCAGCGCCACCCGCACCGCCGCCACCGGGTCCCCGCCCCGGTCGCGCGCCCGCCACGACAACGCCGCGGCCGCCACCCGCACCACAGCGACCGTGTCCCCGGTCACCGGGGGCAGCCACGCCGCGGCGGGACGCCCCTGCAGGTGCGCGTGCACCGCCGCCAGGACCCGGCCCTCCCCGGTGCACCCGGCCCCGCCCGTCATCTCCGCGTGCGAGCGGGCCAGCACGTCCACCATCACCACCGGGGACATGCCGCGGTCCTCGGCGACGTCACGCAGGCACTCCGCCGCGGTCAGCACCCCCGCGCACACCAGCTCCTGCCCCCGCCCGCGGCGTGCCACGCCCTCCAGTGTGACCGCGAGCCCGTCCGTGTCACCGGCAAGGTGCGCGGCCAGCGCAGCGAACAGGGCGACGACCGGCTCCGGGACACTCATGCCGCGCACCGTCCGGCCCCGCCCGGCGCTGTCACACGGCCCGGCCCGCGGGAACCGCCACCGCGTCCCACCACCCGGCCCCGTACAGCATGCACGGGTGCACCCCCAGGCACCGGACCGCGATCTCGTCGACGACGTACAGGTCCACCCACCCGCGCCGCATCGCCCGGTGGTACGCCTGCCGCAACCGCTCCTGGTCACGCCCGCCCAGGGCGGCGGTCGCCGCCCGGATCCCGCCGGCCGTGGCGATGGCGTCCTGCAGCGCCTCCACCGGCAGGCGCGGCCCGCGCGGCTGTCGTGGCCTCGCGTGCTGCGGCGGGGGCACCTGGTCCGGGCACGCCGACCGGTGCACGAACCGGCCCGGCCCGACCGGGACCACCTGCGGGTCGTCGCGGCGCGCCGCGACGTGCAGGTCCCGGTTCACCGACCGGTCCGGGGTCCTGGACGCCGAGGCCACCGGAAGGCCGGCCTGACGGACACGCTCGACGATCTCCCGGGCCGTCAACGGCCGGTCGGCCTTGGCCAGGATCGCGATCGCCGCGTCGCGCCACGACAGGGCCGTGGCGGGTCGGGTGGAAGGGGCTGGGACGTGGGAGCCGACGGCTCGAGCGGTAGACGCCATGGGCCACGCGTGCCCGTACCCGCCGGTGTGACAGTGGTCAGCCCACCGCGACCGGGCCCGACCGGGCCAGCAGCCGCACCGCTGCGACCAGGCCCATCAGCGACCCGGCCACCAGAGCAGCGGTCCACCACCCCACCTGGCCGCCGACGATCCGCGCCAGGTCACCGGCGGCGCCGGCGACCGGGCCGTCCCCGCGCACCAGCAGGGCGGCCCAGTGGCCGGTTGCGAAGCCCGCCCCGGCGGTCACCACCATCCGCTCCACCCGGCCGGGCAGCACCGCGATCACCACCGCGGTCACCAAGCACGCCGCGGCGAACGCGCCGCCGTCCGGGCCGGCGAGCGCCCACCCGCCCAGTCCCAGCAGCACGATCGTCGCCGCCGAGCGGGCGCTGCGCCCACCACGGGACGCCTCGGCCACGGCCGCGAGCAGGAACGGCACCCCCAGGCTCGTCGCCAGCGCCACCATCGCGGTCGTCGCCGGCTCGCCCAGGGGCCCGGCGAGCACCTGCGCCTGCCAGCCCAGGCTCGTCGCGGCCGACCCCGTCGCCCACGCCAGCCACACCGGGCTCGTGAACCACCCGGCCACCAGCGCCAACGCGAGCACCAGGAACGTCATGGGAGCGACAGTGAGCGCGCGGCCGCCGCCCGCACGTCAGGCCAGGCGGACCGGCCGGTCCGCGGTGGACACCTGCTCCAGCGCCTCGGCGAGCCGGCACTCGGCCGCGCGGGCCGCCAGAGCCGCCGGCACCGTCACCTCCAGCCCGTGACCGGTGTCGGTCAGGCGGGACTTGGACAGGACGAACGCGGCCCGGGCGTTGATCTTGCCCACCTGGTTCAGCAGCGCCACGGCCACCGGGTCCTTCACCGGCACCTCCCGCGGTGCCGTAGGCGCCGGCGCCGCCGAGGCCCGCACGGCAGGCTGTGCGGGAGCCGTGGGGGAGTGGTCCGGGCCGGCGCCCGCCACGGGCGCGGAGACCTTCGACGTCGTGGCGGCATCCGCCGGCGCACCCCGGGGATCGTCCGGCTGGGCGGGCGCGCAGGAGGGGGCGGGCCCGGCGGCGGCTCGAGCGACAGCCAGCACCAGCGACGCCTCGTCGTCCCCGGCGCCCAGGAGCTCACCGAGGATGTGCACCGGGCCTGCCAGCGGTTCACCGGCGCGGGCCGCGGCGACCAGGCGCTCCTGCGCCCAGTCGACCAGCTGCCGGCGCACCACCGACCGGCCCGCGGAGGCGACCAGGTGCGTCACCCCGGTGACCGCGCCGGCGACGTCCGCGGCACCGATCGCCGAGGTCACCGCCGACACCCGGTCCGCGGCCACCACACCCAGGTACGCCTCCAGGTCCGCCGCGGTCAGGTCCGCCCCGTCCGACAGCGGCCCGGCGAGCTTCTCCAGCGTCGCCACGGTGCCCCGCACGCCTAGCGCCGGGTCCGACGCCGCGACCACCGCGTCCAGCACCTGCGCAGACGGCTCCCAGTCCTCCCCGGCCGCGACACGGCGCAGGTTCGCCAGCACCTGCTCGCGCGTGGGCGGGACCACCTGCAGGTACAGGCACCGGCCCTGCAGCGCGGTCGGCAGCTTGCCCGGGTCCGTCGTCGCCAGCACGAACACGCAGTGCGCCGGAGGCTCCTCCAGCAGCCGCAGGAACGCCTGCCCGCCCGGTCCGGTGAGCCCGTGCGCCTCGTCGACGATGTACACCTTCCACCGCCCGCGCAGCGGTGCGAGCACCGCCCGCTCCGCCAGGGCCCGGATCTCGTCCTTGCCGCCGTTGGACGCCGCGTCCAGCTCCACCACGTCCGGGTGCCCGCCGCGCGGGCCGGTGATCAGCAGGCACTGCTCGCACAACCCGCACGCATCCCCGTCCGGGGCGCGGTGCTCGCACAGCAGCGCCGCGGCGAAGATCCGTGCCGTCGTCGTCTTGCCCAGCCCCGACGGGCCCGCCAGCAGCACCTGCTGCGGGGGGCGCTGACGCGCGGCCGCGGACCGCAGCACCGTGCACACGTGCACCTGCCCTGCGACGTCCGCGAACCGCCTGGGCCGGTACCGCACCGGCAACGACTCGGCCACACCCACCTCCCGCGACGACCGACACGTCCAGGGTCGGGACACCCGCGCACCAGCCGACCACGTCAACCACACCCACCCCTTGCCTCACGCCCCGCAGGGGACCAAGGGGTGGGAACGGTCGACACCGGCCCTGGCCTGCCGTTCGCGCCGCGCGGGGCCGACGCTGCAACCGACACCAGACGGTGTCCCGGCACCGGGTGCTGGCGAACCCACGAAGGTCTGCGATGCTGAACGAACGCCCCTACCAGGTCTGCCTCTACGTCGGCCCGTCCGCACCCACCCTCGAGCAGGTGCGGGTCGTGGACCTCACGCCTGTCGACGCGGACACCCAGACCGTGTGCGCCACCATCCGCGGCGCGTCCCTGACCCCGGAGGACCTGCGCTCGCGGGTCCTGTTCGTCGCCGACCCCGACCCCGCCTACCGCGACCGTGCCCTGGTCACCTACGCCGCGCTCATCGGGTTCGCCAATCGGCGCCTGGACGTCGCGTTCGCCGTCGACGGGCAGGCCATGGCCATGGACGAGCTCGACCGGTCCGTGCGCACCCTGCCGGCCCCCGACAGGCCCGCCGAGCACATCGACCTCGCCCAGGCCGGCGGCGCCGAGCGCACCGACCTGCCGTGGGTCGCCCTGGGCACGACCGGCATCAGCCCCGACGCCGTCGCCGTGATCAAGTACGCCCGACGGCTCCGCCTGGTGCCGGCCGACCACGTCCAGATCGCGTTGCCGCAGCTGGTGGTCGTCGCCGCGCTGCGCGCCCGCGGCGCCACCGAGCGCCTGCCGCTGCTGTGCACCGGGGACGAGCCCGCCGACCCCGACGCGGGCATCTGCCTGGAGACCGCGCGCCGCGGCGGGGAGGCCGCGCGCCGCGACCTGCGCTCGGGCACCCGGGACGCGCTCGCACCCGCCGAGCCGACCCGGTTCGACCGTCTGGAGGAGGCCGACGCGGTCCCGGTGGAGAAGACCCTGCTGCGCCTGGGCGCCAAGTCCAAGGTCGTCGACCTGCCCGCCCGACCCGGCACCCCGGAGCACGCCGCCGGGGTGACCGTGCCCACCGAGGTGTGGCACTGCCCGCGCCCGGACCGGCACACCAACGGCGACGCGACCCCGTCCGCGCGGATCGTGATCAAGGCCGAGCGTGCCGAGTTCCAGTGCTTCCGCTGCGACCCGGAACGGGTCGGGTCCCTGCGCCTGGTCATGGACACCCTCGGGCTGACCGGGGATGAGGCCGCCGACTGGATCCTCCAGGGCCGCTGACGCGCCGTGCCCGCGGCCGGTCTCCCCGGGGGTCAGCGGTACCGTTCGAGCCCCGGGGAGACGAACACCGCCTCGGTGGTACGTGCGGACCGCCCCAGCAGGGTCGCCTGCGCACTGGGACCTGCGTCCAGGTCCAGGCGGCGCAGACCCAGGCTCGCCGGCAGCGGCCGCCCGTACGTCTTGTCCCCGGTCCGCCCGTCGTAGCTGAGGATGAAGGGGACACCACGCGAGAGGAGCTCCTCGAGCTGGGCGACGAACCCGTCGAACGCCAGCCCGGCGAGGTACCGCTGGTCCCGACGCCCGCTGGTGCCCTGATAGGGCGGGTCCATGTAGACCACGTCCCCTGGCCCGGTCTCGGCCAGGACGTCGGTGTAGTCGCGGCAGGACACCGTCGTGCGGCCCGACAGGAGCGCTGCGGTGGCCGTCACGTCACGCGCCACCACGTCGGGCCGGGCACCGATGCGGCGCTTGTCTGCGCTCTGGTTGAACTTGCCCTCCGCGTTGTACCGGACCGCGGCCTTCACGCACCGGCGCAGCAGGTACATCAGCGCCGCCGGGTCCGCCTCGCTGCTGAACCGGTCGCGCACACGCAGGTAGGTGCCGGCCGGGTCCTGCCAGCCCTCGTGCCACAGCCGCGCGTACCCGGCCGTCAGGGCGTCCGGGTCGGTCAGCATCACGCGCCACAGGTCCATCAGGGGGCCGTTGACGTCGTTGATCACGACCCGGTCGACCTTCCCGGCCGCACGAGCCGCCAGCGACACGGCGGCCGAGCCCGCGAACGGCTCCACGAGGGCGCCGCGGACCTGCGGTAGCAGGTCGACGATGCGCGCGGCGATGACACGCTTGGACCCCTGGTAGGGGAAGGGCTGCGGTACGCGGGCGACTGCCGCGCCCCGCGACCGTCCGGCCCGTGACCCGGCCGTCACGCATACCGGTCGGCCCGCGCACGACGCGGCGCCCTCCTCACGGTGAGGAGGGCGCCGCGCGTTCTCGCAGGACGGGTCCGGTCAGCTCGCCCGGACCTCGGCGCCCGGCCCGTCCTCGTCGAAGTCGGAGTCCGGGATCGGCGAGTCCGCCGTCTCGGCCGGCAGGCGCTTGGCGTCCTCGATGACCGCCCGCACCAGCTGGGCGATCTCCTCGAGCCGGTCCGGGTTCTCCCGCAGGAACCGGGAGATGTTCTCCTTGCCGTAGATCGCCTTGCCGTCCGGGCCGGACAGCACCTCACCGGTCCCCGTGATCAGCACCGAGTTGTTCGACTGGCGCACCAGCACACCCGAGGCCAGGCCGGCGTCGATCGTCGACGTCACCGGGTCGATGCCCTTGCCCCAGATCAGGTCGTACTCGGCCGTCCGGTGCGGCGGGGCGACCTTGTTCTTGACGACCTTGACCTTCGAGTGCAGACCGATGAGCCCCTTCGGGTCGTTCGGGTCCTTGATCCGCTCGCTGGAGGCCGAGCGGACCTCCAGGCGCACCGACGCGTAGAACTTCAGCGCCTTGCCACCCGGGGTGTCCTCCGGGTTGCCGTACATCACGCCGATCTTCGTGCGCAGCTGGTTGATGAAGATCACCGCGGCCTTGGAGTTGCCGATCGCACCCGTGACCTTGCGCAGCCCCTTGGCGATGAGCCGGGCCTGCGCACCGACCTGCATGTCCTCCATCTCGCCCTCGAGCTCGACCTTGGGCACCAGCGCCGCGACCGAGTCCACGATCACCACGTCGAACAGGTCCGACTTGACGAGCTGCTCGAGCTTGGTGAACGCGTCCTCACCGGACTCCGGCTGGTAGATCAGCAGGTACTCCAGGTCCACACCCATGCCGGCGCAGTGCGACGGGGTGATCGCGTGCTCGGCGTCGATGATGGCCGCCATCCCGCCGGCCTTGATCGCCTGCGCGGCCGTCGACAGGGCCAAGGACGTCTTGCCCGCCGACTCCGGCCCGTACAGCTCCGTGACCCGGCCCCGGGGCACCCCACCGACACCGATGGCCAGGTCCACCGTCAGCGCACCGGTCGGGACCGCTGAGACACGCGCCGCCTGACCACCGTCGGCGAACGTGAACATCGGGGCCCGGGACTCCTTGATGAACGCCCTGAGGGCGTCCGCGCGGCTCACGTCCGGGTCAGTGACCGCGACGGCTGCGGACTGACGCTTCCTGGGGGGCATGGCACTCCTCGTCTCCGCCCGGACCTGCGCCGGGACCGACGCCACCGTGCCCGCCACGTCCCGCGTGTCAGTGGGGCTGACCTGCGCACTCACCCCCGCCCTGTTCGCCCGGCCAGCGGCGGCGCTACCGTGCCCCCAGGGAGGTGAGCCATGGTCGACGAGCGCGCGGCCCGACTGGCCGAGGACGTCGCCGCAGCCGTGGACGCCTGGCTGACCGACCCGCAGGACGCCGAGGTGTACCGGCGCATGGTCGCCGCCCGCGCCGCCTGGCGCGCCTACGCCCGCCCCACCCTGGACGGGCTGGAGACCGCCGGACGGCGCACCGCCCGAGGCGGGCCGCACCTGGTCGCCGACGGGCTGCCGGCCGACCCCAAGGACGCCGTCGACAAGCTCACCGGCCGGTCGGCGACCGTCACACCTGCGGACTGACCTGGTCCCACCCGGGCGCGCGCGTGACGAACCGGTCCTCACCGGGCTCGAACTCCCACGCAGCCGGGCCCGTGACCGGGGTGTCCACGACTGCGTCCACCCCGTACCCGGTCGCCGGTGCGGGAGCCTGCGGGTCGGCGATCAGGTGCGCCGGCACCATCTCCAGCGCCGCGGCCGACGACGCCACGGCCTGCTCGTCGGCGACCGACGGGGGAGCGGCCAGCTTCCACCCGCGCCCGGGCGTCTTGCGGTACCAGCGCAGGCTCGTCGCACCGACCGACCACACCACCCCCGACGCGTCGGTCACCCGCAGCCGCGACAGGTGCTCAGCCCCCTCGGCCGTGGACACCACGCCCGCGCGGATCGCACCGACCACCCGCTCGGTCGCCCGCGCCACGTCCGCGAACGCGGCGGGCAGCTCGTCGGGCTCGTTGACCTCGCTGGCCAGCGCCCCCAGGAAGATCGTCGGGGCAGGGCCGGTCGGTGCGTGCGGATCCACCACTGTCCTTCCCCTTCCGTGCGTCACGACCAGTGTCGGCCCGAACCGGGACCTCACCCGGCGGACACCCGCAGCACCGCCCCCGCCCGGGCGCACCTCTCGGCGGCGTCCGCGACGGTGACCACCAGTCCAGCCACCACACTGGTCGCCGGGACGAGCACCACACGGCCCCACCCGCCGGACAGGCGCGCGAGGGCCGGGACGACGTGCTGCACACCCAGGGTCGGCCCACCCGGTGTGGTGGCGACCCCCCGTTCGTCCCACCCGGTGACCTGCTGCCCGCCCGGCAAGGTCAGCGTCGCCGCGCCCACCGACACGGCCACGACCGCACCGTGCCCGGTCGTGCACACCACCCCCGGCCACCGGGCGAACACCCCACCGGCCAGGCCCGCGGGCCCGTCCCACCCGACCGCCGGCACCCGGGCCGCGCGCAGCGCCGCCGCGGCGCCACGCAGCTGCCGCGCCAGGCGCACCGCCGTCACCGGGTCCACCCGCACGCTCCGGGCGTCCAGGGACCGGATCGCGTCCACCGGCAGGCCGTTGGCGGCGCACCAGGCCACCAGCTCACGGACCGCGCCGCGGGTGCCGGCCACGTGCGCCTGGCCGGCCGACGCGCCCGAGACCACCAGCGGGTCCGGTCCAGCGCCGTCGTAGGGGCCGCGCGTGACGTCCGCGCTCACGGGACTCCTTCGTTCAGGCCGGCGAGCCGGCGGGCACCCAGCAGGGTACGGCACGCCCGGGATGCCGTCGGGCACGACGATCATGCCCACCGCCCCGGGCCCCGGCAGTCACGTGGCGGCGAACGCGCGCCGGCGGGCCGACCCTGCAAGGGACCCCCGGAGGAGGACCATGCAGCCGACCCAGCTGCGCCTGGCGTTCGCGGCCCCGCAGGCACCGCTGACGCTGGCGCTGTCCCTGGTCGGCCTGCACGTGCACGTGACCTCGGCGAACCCGCAGCTTGCCTGGACGTACCTGTCCGAGGCGGGCGCGAACCCGACCATGAACGACGGGCGCGGCCTGTCGTTCCCCGCCGCGCACCTGGCCAGGGTCGCCGACCTGCCCGAGCAGGTCACCCTCACCGCGGACCGGTCCCTGCGGACCCTGCTCACCCTGGCGTGCAACCCGCCGGTGGACGGGCAGCCGGCCGAGCTGTCCTGCGAGGTCGACAAGAGCCTGTGGCTGCGCTGGTTCGACGGCGACGTCGAGCACCACGAACCCGTCCCGTCCAGCGCGGCAGGGGTGCTGCTGACCGCGGACCTGCCGTTCGTCGCCACCCCGGCCGCGTTCGACGTGCTGCGCACCGCCGCGCAGCTGCCCGTGCTGCTCGGACGCGCCCAGGTCAACAGCGACGGGTACGTGGAGATCGTCACCGCCAAGCCGCAGCTGGTCGAGCTCGCACCGCTGCCCGGCCTGTTCCGCATCGACGAGACCCGGTTCGGCCTGGCCCTGCCGCACGCCTCCGCGCTGGCCACCGTCCCCGGGTTCACGTGGGCGTCCGGGCCCCCGGCCCTGGACCGCGGCCCCGGCGTCCTGCCACCGCTGCCGATGCCGCTGTCCACCCACGCCGCCGCCGACCTCGGGCACCTCGTCGACGCCCTGACCGCCTACCGCGCCCAGGCCGTCGTGTGGGGGTCCGGGCTCGGCCGTCGCGTGTTCACCCTCGCCGCGATCGACACCCTGGACGCCTGGCCCGCCCTGATCGTGTGCACCCCGGCGACGATGTGGGCGTGGCTGCGCCACCTGGAGCTGTTCGGCCGCACCGTCAGCCTCGACGGCCTGGACGCCGACGCCCAGCTGGTCACCTACACCGGCCTGCCCGACGTCGTGGGCACCTCCCAGCCGCAGACCCTCGTCGTCGACGACATCGGCACCCCAGGGGTCCTGACCGACACCGCCCTGCGCACCCTGCACCGCCTGGACGCCCTGACCGACATGTACCGGGTCGCGATCTCGGCGACCTGGCCCAGCGACGCCGAGTCCGTCATCCGGCTGATGAGCGTGCTGCGCCCCGCCGAGTTCAACCCCGCCCACCCGGTCACCACCCGCTACCCAGGCGACGCGCAGGCACGCCTGACCGCGCACGTGCGTGCCTACGTGGCCACCCGCTCCCACACCACCCCCGGCAACGACACCCGCCCGTTCCGGCGGTCCTCGGTCGTGCAGGTCGACGTCACCGACGACCAGCGCGACGCCCTGGCCGCCGCGTGCCGCCGGCACGGCACCACCGCCCCCGCGGCGCTGCTGGTCGACACCCTCGAGATCACCTCCGCCGGCCCGGCGGTGTCCCTGTCGCCGAAGGTCGTCGCCGCGGTCACCCGCGCCAAGGCCCACCTCGACGCCGGCCACCGGGTCGCCGTCCTGGTACGCCACCGACGCACCGCCACCCTGCTCGCCGGGCTGCTGCGCGTGCCCGACACCGCCCACGTGGACGCCCCGGCACTGTCCGGGCCCGTCCCGCACGCCCGCCTGGCGGTCATCCGGTACGACCGGGAGCTGCCCGACCTGCGCTGGTTCGACGACGTCGTCGTCGTCGACGCCCCCTGGTCCTGGGCGACCCTGGACGCCGCCGTCGGGTCACCGGCCGACCAGGGCCCCCAGACCGTCACCGTCGTGCACCTGCGCGGCAGCGTCGACGACCGCCTGGCGGTCCTGGCCGCGCGCCGCAAGCTCATGGGCCCCCTCGTCGACCACGGGGCACCCCCGGACGACGACGAGCTCGCCGACCTGCTCAGCGGGTGAGGCGCCCGTCGGCCATGTCCCGCCGGCGGGCCCACATCCCGGCACCGGCGACCAGCACCGCGAACGACCCGACGACCAGCAGCGTCACGTTCACCGGGCGGCGGGGGTCGCCGGTGACGTCCACCAGGCCCGCACCGGCGTCGGCCGCGACCCGGGAGACCGTGACCGTGTCCCCTTCCAGGTGCGCGGCGTCGCCACCGGACCCGGTGACCGACCAGTCGCTGACCCCGCCGGGGAACCGGACGGTGAGCACCAGCAGCGTCGAGCGCGCCAAGGTCGCCGCCAGCGCGTCCGCGTCCGGCTCACCGGCCGTGGCGGCCTGCACCGCGGCGAGCAGGTCCGGCGCACCGGTCAGCGACACCCGGGCACGGACCCGGTCACCGTCGGGCGTCAGCGTGATCTGGGACACCCCCGTGACCGCGGCGGAGGCGGTCAGCTCGGCGTAGGCGACCGGAGCCGACACCCGCACCAGGTCGGGGGAGGAGTCCACCTGCGGGGTGGTCCCCGTGCGGGAGGCGACGGTCGCGACGAGCTCGTCGAGGATCGCCGGGTCGCCGTTGGTGACCATGGCCGCGTCCCCGGTCAGTTCCACCGCCATCACCACGTCCGCGGTCGCCGCGGAGGTGACCGTCACGTCCACCTGCGCCCGGCCGGTGCACCCACCGGTGGCCAGGGCCGCGGCGAGCGCCACGACCGCGCCGGCGCGCCGCCACCTCATCGCAGCCGGGCCCCCATCTGCGCCTGCCGGAAGGAGATCTCCCGCGACAGCCCGGCCGCGGCCGCCAGGCACGCCTCCTTGTACGCCTTGGCCGACTCCAGCACCACCGCGAGCATCGCCAGGGTCGCGTCGCAGTCCAGGACCTGCTGGTCCTCCTCGACCTCGTCGTTGAGCTGGGTGGCGGACGGCTCCTTGACCGTCGGGCGGGTCCCCTCCGGCGCAACGGCGGCCGCGGCCTCGACCAGGGCCCGGTACTTGCGGCGCAACGCAGCCCGCGCCGAGGCCCGCGCGGACTTGGCCTGCATCGTCAGCATGATCTTCTGTCCCTCGAGCAGGCCGACGAGCTCGGTCGCCCGGAACACCTCCGACAGCCAGTACGCGTTCGCGTCGGACACGTCCGCGTCCGACAGGCGCGCGAACTCCGTCGGGAACGCCTTGCGGCGGGTGTCGACGTTGTCGTGGATCGGGGCCGACCACAGACCCAGCCGGGTGGCGAGCGACTGGGCGGCCGTGCCCTGCGGCAGCCGTTGCAGGACCGCTCCGAGGGTGCGCAGGCCCTCCAGGGACACCTGGGTCGTCATGTGCTCCTCCTCCGGCGCCGGGCGGCGCCACGGGGTCACTGTGCCGACCGCCGCGGCGTCGGCACTGGGCCGGCCACCTGCGTTTGCCCCCGGCCGGGCGCCGGTCACAGTGACCCGCAGCCCGGGCAACCGGAGCCCACCCCGCCCAAAGGAGCACCATGATCACCTACGCCTCGTACGACCGGGACGGCACCAGCGACCTGATCCGGGTCGACGAGCACGTCGCCACCCTGGTCGTGTCCGCACCGGTCGACATGCGCAAGATCGCCCAGAACCTGACCGACCTGGTCACCCACCAGAGCGACCTCGCCTGGCAGCTGGCCGTGCGGGCCGGGAGCGACCTTCCCGAGCACGACCCGGACGCCGAGCCCGTCCCGGACGACTGGGACCACCGGCCCGCGCCGACCGACCCGGTCGACGTGTCCGGGGCCGCGACCGCGACCCTCGACGCCACCCTCGCACCGACGCCGGACCTGTGGCCGCTGAGCGACCTGCCGGGCGTGTGCCAGGAGGTGCTCGCGCCGCTGGGCGCCGACGACCGCGACGCCGTCATGGCGGCGGTGCGCGGCCAGGTGCTGCGCATCCTGCGCCCGTACGACGGCGTCCCCGTCGTCGCCAACCTCTACCACGCCAAGGACCCCGGCCCGTTCACGCAGGTCCTGATCAACGCGGGCCTGTCCCGCCTCACCCGCGAGGAGATCGCCCGCGCGGGCGCGGACTGGTGGTTCGGCCCCGCGCTGCGCGAGCTCGCGCTCCTCGGCGCCGAGCTGCCCACCTGGGTCGCCGACGCGTGGGACGAGGGCCGGCTCGGCATCACCGTCCACGACGGCCAGTTCCACGCGTGGCTGGCCGCCAACCACCCCGACCTGTGAGACACAGCGCCCCCGGCAGCGTCGCTGCCGGGGGCGCCCTGCTGCGCGAGCCTTCACCCTAACCAGCCGCGCCCGGCGGGGCCATGGCGGCCAGCAGCGCCCGGGCCGGCGCACCAGGCAGGTACTGCCAGCTCTGCGGCGCGCGGTGCACACCGGCCGCCGACAGCGGACGGGGCCGGTCGGGCACCAGCACGGTCCCGACCAGGATCGCGGTGCCCTGGGCGCACCCGGCGAAGTACTCCAGGTACTCCTGGTGGCCGACGCCGGCGACGTCGGCGTACGCGGCCCACAGGTCCGCCAGCGGGCGGGTGTCCTGCCCGGTCACCTCGAACGCCCCGACGATCGCACGCACCGGGGACGTTGCGTACACGACCACGCAGGTGACCTCGTCGCCCAGGCGGCGCCGGCGCAGCTCGACGCGCTTGCCGCCGGCGAGGATCTGTTCGGCGAACCTGGGGCGGATCGACATCAGGACGCACCGGCCCTGCCCAGGGGCCGGCGGGGTCCGGGTGGTCGGCACGAGCTCTCCTGTCGACGTGGCAGCGGCAGCGGGCACCGCTCGGGACGGGCCGCGACCCACCGTGCCGCCGGCGCCCACGACGTCACGGGGCCACACAGACGGTGTGGCCCCGCCGCCCTCGAAGGCGAGGTGCGCGCAGCCGCAGGAGGTTCCGTTATCACGCGGGTGTGGCAGGAGGTGGCGCCGCCGCTCACGGGCGCCCTGGTCGACGTGGTGGACATGCCGGTCGCGCCAGCGCGCCTGGTGCCCGCGCTGGACCGCCTGGCCTCCCGCGCCGACAAGGCCGGCTGGATCCTGGTCGGGGTCTCCGCGCGGGCCTGGGTGGGCCCGGCAGGTCCGCTGCTGGACGAGCAGCACTTCCGGTACGCGGGCTGGGGGCTCGCCGACCTGTGGGACCTGGTCCGCCTGCCCCTCGAGCGACGTGCCCGCCACCCGCGGCGGCAGCGGACCGTGTGCCCCGTGTGCGCCCAGAACGTCAGCGTGTCCACCCGCACCGGGCGCGCCTACTCCCACACCGCACCGGAGGCCACCGAGCCGTGCCCCGGCTCGGGCGCCTACGTGCCCGGGGTCCGCCGCGACGACGACGTGGTGACCGTCGAGGGTCCCGACCCGGGCCCGCGCCACCAGGTGCCGCCGAACGTGCGCACCGGCGTCACCGAAGCAGTCAGCGTCCGCGCGTGGCGAGGCGGCCTGCCCGGGCTGGGCAGGCGCCGCTGACCGTCACGGCTCGTACCCGGGAAGGTGCGGGGCCAGCCCGAACACCGGCGAGCGCAGCTTGGCCAGCACCTGCTTCTCGATCTGGCGGATCCGCTCCGCGGACACCCCGAACACCGGGGCGAGCCGGGCGTAGGTCCACTGCTCACCGTCGACGAAGCCGAACTTGTGCAGCAGTATCTGACGCTCCCGGTCCGTCAGCGTCGCCATCGCCGCCATCAGGTCCTGGTGCAGCTCGGCGTGCTCCACCTCGTCGTACGCGCTGTCCGGGGCCTGCGCCGCGATCAGGTCACCGACCCGCGCCCCACCGCCGTCACCGACCGGGGCGTCCAGCGACGACGTCTGCTGCGTGGCCGTCAGCACCTCCGACAGCCGGTCGATCGCCCCGAGCATCCCCTGCTTGCGCAGCTTGGACTCCATCAGCTCACGCTGCTGCTGCGGGGGAAGGCACTGCTGCTCCGGGGTCAACCTGTCCGCCGCCCACCGCATGCACACCTCACGTAGCGCCTGCTGCATCTCCGCCTCGGTCGGCGCCCGCCCCAGGCGCATCTCCACCTCCGGGCGCAGCACCGTGTAGATCCGCTTCAGCCGCAGCCACGACGGGGCGACCCCCACCGTCGCCGACCGCTGCAACGTCATCCGCACCCGGTCGCGCATCACCCGGCCCGCGTACAGGGAGAACGACGGCGAGCGCGTCTCGTCGTAGGTGGACACCGCCTCCACCACCGCCACGTTCGCCTCGGCGACCAGGTCCGGCAGCATCTCCAGCATCCGTTCACGCCCGTAGCGCTCCGTGGCGAGCTCCTGGCAGATCAGCAGCGCCAGCCGGTACATGGAGCCGACCAGCTCCGTCTGGGCCCGCTGCCCCGCCTGGATCTCCCGGTGCGCCTCCCGCGCCGACCGGGTCCCGGCGTCCACCGCCGCCTGCGCCGCCCGGCCGCGCCGGAACGCCGCCAGGCGCACCGCCTGGTCCGCCGGCGACAGCGGCGGGTACGCCGACATCTGCTGCGACAGCGCCGACAGCGCCGACAGGTGCTCACGGCCCGCCCCGGAGGAGGCCCGGTCGACCAGCGCCGCCAGGTGCTCCTCGTCCTCACGGTCGCTGGTCAGCGCGTCGAACTCGCTGGCCGCCTCCGGGCCGAACGCGACCTCCACGGCCGGGTCCAGCCCATGGCCGGCGGCGGGCGAGCCCGGGCCACCCGGGCCCGCCGGCAGGTGCCCGGTCGAAACCACGGAGCGGACCGTCCGGGGACCCGCCGAACCGGCACGGTGGCCCGTTGGCCGGTCCCGCCGCGCGCCAACGAGTCATCCGGCCCGACCGCACAACCCAGAGAGGAGGCAGCCGGTGATTCCCGTGAGCAGCGGGGGAGGTCAGGGAATGGCGACGCTGGCTGCCGTGGTGCTGGTCGCCGCGCTCGGGCTCACGCTCGTCGCCAACCCCGCGGCCCGCGCGGCCATGGGCCGGCTGTGGCACCGCCTCCGGGACAACCCCCTGCGCACCTACCTGTACGGTCCCGCACCGACCGGCGCCGCCGACCTCGGCGACACCGCCGAGGAGCCCACCACCGCGGTGGGAGAGGACGACTTCGACTACTCGATCTACGCCACGTGCCCACCTGGGACCGATCGGACCCCATGACCGAGCAGGCCGCCCCACCCCGGGGCGGCCTGCTTGCCGTCGACGTCAGTCGGCCACGCGCAGCTGGGAGAAGATCCCCGGCAGCGCCTGCGTCAGCGCCGCCTGCGACCCCTTGGACGCCTCGGCGCACGCCATCGCCCCGCCCGCGGTGCCGTTCTCCGCCAGCAGCGCCTGCACCAGCTGCGGGTTCTGCTCGAGCAGGTCCTGCGCCCGCCACGACTGCGCGGCCAGCATCGTCTCGTACGTCCACAGCTGGTTCGTGCGCCCGGACATCAGGTTCGACCGGGCACCGAACAGGAACGACGTCTGCGCGTTCAGGTACAGGCCCCCGGTCACGCACGCCGGGTTGCACTGCCCGAAGCCCTGCGCCGCCCCCGGGTCACCGGAGGCCATCACCGCGAGCATCGCCCCGGTGCACTGGTTCGGCAGCACCGACGTCAGGCTCGCCGCCGAGTCCTGCCACGCGGACAGCATCTGGTCGCTGAACACCGTCGCCAGCGCGTCCGACCCCACACCCGACCGGCCCGCCGCGGCGAACAGGTCAGGGGCCTGCAGCACCGTCCGGGCGATCGACTGGTCCAGCAGCAGCCCGAACGCCAACGCCTCCTGCGGGATCGTCGGCATCCCCGGCTGCCCCACCGACGGTGCCGTCAGGTCCGGGCTGCGCAGCGCCGCCAGCTGGGCGGTCCACTGCGCCCCCGCCAGCGTCACCGCCCCGTCCGCCGTGTGCGACTTGGCGATCACGTCCGCGGCCAGGTCGGTCAGCGTGGCGTACGAGCGCAGGTCCAGGGTCAGGCCCCGCTCGGCCAGCTGGTCGTCCAGCTCCGGCAGGGTCGACGCCGACAGGCGCTGCGCCTGCGGGTCGGCGGCGACGTCCGCGCCGGCCAGCAGCGTGGCCACACCCGACGACGTCGAGACCATCAGGTCGTTGGCGGCCAGGTACCCGTCGAGCGTCTGACCGGCCTGCTCGGCGTACAGGGCCAGCAGCGCCCCGGTCAGCGACGCGCCGTCGGGGTCCTGCGCGGCGCTCGCCGGCGCGGCCGCCAGCCCGACCAGGGCGACGACGGCGGCGACCGGCGCCGCAAGGCGACGAAGCACGTTGCTCATGGGTCACTCCTCGGGGACGGTGGGGACACGGGTCGGGTCAGGGGTGTCAGGGACGGCGGGCACGGGCGGGGTCGCCGGCGCCTGCACGGGCGGGACCGTCGGCGCCTGCCGGTGGCCCACCACCCCCGGGCCTGTGTCCGGCACCTGTGGCGCCGGCAGCCCGCCGGTCAGCAGCGCGCACCGCGACACCCGCAACCCGATACGGGTGCGCCAGCTCGTCGCCGCGACCGCCTCGTCGGCCACTCCCGCAAGCGAACGCGCGTCGGCGACGACGCGGCCCAGCTCGCCGAGCAGGTCGTCGCCGTCGGTGGCGCCCTCCCCGGCGCGCACCGTCGCGGCCGCGGCCGCGACGTCGCCGACCTGCTGCGCCCACGCGCGCAGCGCCGCCGGGTCGTTGCCCGCGGCGATCCCGGCCGGCATCAGCGCGACGAGCTCGTCCACCCCTGCGGCCGCGGCCGAGGCGGTCACGTCCACCACCGCCGGCACGCCGGGCAGCGGCCGCGCCGGGTCGCGCGAGGCGCCCAGGTGGGCGGCCACGCCCAGGGCGACGGCCAGGACGATCGTGACGACCGTCCAGAACGCCAGGTCGGGTGCGCGCAGCAGGCGGAGCATGCGACGGACCGTCACCGCCGGTGCGGTGTCGCCAACCCGGTCAGTGCCGGCCCGGGTTGCCGTCGAAGTTCACCCCGAACCGGGCCCAGTGGCCCAGCAGCCGGGCCGTGGGTCGCTGCGCGACGTGGAACCGGTCGGTGGCGCGGTCCCACACGAACAGCGGGGTGATGCGCTGGTTGCTGCCCTCCAGGACCGGCTCGAGCTCGCTGATCTCCACGATGCGCCGCCGACCCATGCCGACCTTGGCGACCTGCACGACGACGTTGAACGCCTGGCTGACCTGCTCGCGCGCGGACACCTCCGGCAACCCGGACTCCATCACGTACGTGACCATCTGCTTGGTCGCCTGCTTGCCGTTGTCGGCGTGGATCGTGGTGACCGACCCGTCGTGCCCGGAGTTGCACGCCTTGATCAGCGCGTACGCCTCCTTGCCGCGGGTCTCGCCGACCCACACGCGCTCTGCGCGCATGCGCAGCGACTCGCGCACCAGGTCGTCCAGGGTGGTCTCGCGGATCAGCACGCCCTGCGGGTCCCGCTTGCGGACCGTGAACAGCTCCACGGCGTTCGGCAGCCGGTCCGACAGGCGCAGCTCCTGGGTCTCCTCGCAGGTGATCACCCGCTGCGCCGGGTCGATGTAGTACGACAGGGCCCGCGCCAGGGTCGTCTTGCCGGCCCCGGACCCGCCCGAGATGAGGATGTTCGACCGGCCCCGGACCGCAAGCTCGAGGAAGGCCAGCATGTCCGCCGACAGCATCCCCTGCTCGTGCATCCTGTCCAGGGTGACCAGCTCGTGCGGCTGCTTGCGCACCGTCACCACCGGCTCCCCGTGGGTGATCTCCCGGGTGCAGATGTGGATGGCGCCGTGCACCCCGATCCGGTCCGGCAGGAACGAGCCCTCGATCGCCGACGCGTTGACCTTCTCCACGTCGGTGTACCCGATGTCGGTCAGCGCCATGAGCTGGTTCACCCACGCCACGTACTGCGCCGCCCCGGCGAACACCCGCTCCATCCGGCGGGTGCCCCTGTCGTCGATGAACGTGATCCGGTCGTGCCGGTCGCACGTGATCTGGGAGACCTTCGGGTCGGCCAGCAGCGCCATCATCCGCTGCGCGGCCGGGTCCGCGTCGCTGAAGAGGCCACCGAGGTCACCGATCATGTTCACGAAGCTCTCCACATGCTTGAAGGTGGCCCGGTCCGGGCCTGGTCCCAGCGTCGGAACACCGGGCCCACCGCGGGCGGCAGGGTTGCCGGGCGGGCGCGGGCGGGAACGGTGCGCGCCGTGACCACCTCGCGCCCACGCCGCGCCGTGCGCGCCATGCGCGCCTTGGCGCTGGCCGTCGTGGCCACCCTCGCCGCCGGCCCGGCCGCCGAGGCGACCACCGACTGGCCCGACCCGCTGCCGGGGGCCGGCCTGGGGTCGGTCACCAGCGACGTCACCGTGTCCACCGCCACCTTGGGACTGGTCACCAGCACCGACGTGGCGTCCCTGGTCGACTCCTCCTGGTCCCTGGCGCAGATCGACCCGGTCACCGGGGCCCTGCTCGGCCCGGACGTGACCACCGCGGTCACCGCCGACTACGCGATGACCGCCGACCTGGCCCAGTCGTCCCTCATGGCGCTGGACACCGCCGACCTGGCCCGCCGCAGCCTCGAGCAGGCCGAGGCTGCCCGCCGCGCCCACCAGGGGCGCGGCGACGCGCAGGGCGAGGTCGGCCCCGACGGGTGCCCCACCACAGCGCCGCCGAACACGCTGCGCGCCGGGTCGGCGAACATCGGCATCGCCCAGCTGTGCGCGAACTCCGTCGCGCAGGCCCCGACCCCGCAGGCGGCCCTGGCTATCAAGTACCAGCTCAACCACCTCGGGGTGCCCTACTCCCAGCCGAACCGGATGCAGGAGGGGTACTTCGACTGCTCGTCCCTGGCGATGCGGTCCTACCAGGCCGCCGGCGTCGACGTCCTGGTGGGCGGGTGGGCGCCGAACACCGCCGCGATCCGCACCTCACGGTGGGCCGAGCGGATCACACAGTCGCAGGTGCGCCCCGGGGACCTGGTGTTCCCGTTCGCCGGTCACGTGGCCACCGCCCTGTCCGACGGGTTCATGGTGCACACGAACCGCCCCGGTGACGTCTCCCACGTCAAGGCCATGTACACCGACCTGTACTGGGCGGTGCGGGTGCACCCAGAGGCCGCCTAGCCGCCACCGCCCCGCATGGACGGGCCCGCCCCGCCCCGCACCGTGCGCACCGTGCAGGAACGGCCCACCCTCACCCACGCCGCCCGGGTGCGCGCGATCGTGTCCACGGTCGCCGCGTGCGGCCTGGTCGCGCTCGCCGTCGTCGGCGCGACCGGCGGGCTGCCCACACCTGAGGGGAACGACACCCGGCCGCAGATCCCCGCCGCCCCGGCCCCCTGGGACTACACCACCACCGCCTGGGACCAGGCCCTCGGCGGCGACGACATCCTCACCGCCGACGACTACCGGACCCTGGACGACATCCGCGACCCTGACCTGGACGGGCACGACCCCGCGGTGCGGGCCCTGGCCCGCGCCACCGCCCTGGCGGATCTGACCGGCACCGGGCAGGACCGGGTCAACGACCTCGTCCCCGACGGGATCGCGCCCTACTGGCCCGACCCGGCCGGGTCCACCCCTGTGCAGTGCACCGACGTCGACCTGCTCGCCGTCGCCCCCGCCGACCTGCCCGTCACCGGCCCGGACACCGCCACCCTGGGCATGTTCACCAGGTACGCCAAGACCCTCGTCGCGTTCACCGGGCGGTGCGCCGACCAGGTCTACGACGAGGCCACCCCCGGCCTGAGGTACGTGTACGCCGGCCTCGGCGAGGACGGGTGGGTGCCGCTGCGGTACTGGCAGGTGCCTGCGCCCACCGAGCTGGACGCCCTGCCCGGCGCCACCGAACCGTACGCATGGGAGCTGGCGGAGCTGGACGCCGAGTGCACCGCAGGTGTCGTCGTGCGCGCCCGCATCGCCGTCGCGGAAGCGTTCGGGCAGATGTGCCGCGCCGCGCACGCCGACGGGGTGCCGCTGGTCGCGGCCTCCGGGTACCGCACCCGCGCCGAGCAGGCCGCACTGTACGCCGAGGCGGTCGAGTACTACGGCAGCCCCGACGCCGCCGGCAAGCACGTCGCCTACGCCGACGAGCGCGTGTGCACCTCCAAGCACTGCTCAGGCCTGGCGGTCAACGTCCAGGCCGCCGGGCTCGTGCTGGACTGGCTCGGTCGGACCGTCGGGTGCATCAGCCCCGACGGCGCCGTCACCGAGGCGACCACGTGCCCACCCGGGTCCACCCCGGTGCCGAACCGGGCGCGGTGGGGGTTCGCCGCCCCGATCAGCACCTCCCCGGGGTACCTGGAGTTCACCGTCCCGCTCGCCTCCGACAAGGACTCGTCCCTGGGCACCGCGAACTGCGCACCCGCCGGGGTGCCCGTGGCCAACCAGGTCGCCGCCATCTTCCGCTGCCGCCTGGCCCGCGAGGGCATCGTCGGCGAGCAGGCCGACACCGTCGTCGCCGAGGCGCTGGTCGTCTCCCGCTGCGAGTCCGGGTGGAACCCCACCGCCGCGGCGTTCGGCGGCCGGTTCGCCACCACGGCCCACCCCGTCACCGGTCGCACCTACACCCACCGCGGAGTGTTCATGATCCCCGCCGACGTCGCCGAGGCCGGGTGGGTCACCGGTGGGTCGGCCGCCCTGACCGACCCGGTCGCGAACATCAACGCGGCTGCGTCGCTGTGGCTGACCACCCGCTCGTGGGACCAGTTCGGGTGCGCGACCGGGGCGCCCAGCGGGTTCCAGGCCGGCCCGGTCCTGCCCCAGCACGGCGGGCCCGCCCTGCCCGACTGGGCGTTCTCTTACTGAGCCCGGGCACGACGAAGCAGGCCCGACCACGGTCGTGGTCGGGCCTGCTCGGTGTCGTCAGGAGGCCAGGGCCTCCTCGGTGACGTACAGCCTCGCCCAGTCCGGGTCTCCGTCCAGGCGGGCCTGACGGGAGGCGAAGTACTCCTCGAGCCGGCCGGCGCGCCACGCGCGCACCGCCTCGGGAAGCTCCCGGTCCAGGTCGTGGGTCAGGCCCATCGCGACCAGCTGGCCGCGCAGCTCGCGGGCTGCGGCCTTCTCCTCACCGTCCTCCACGGGCAGGCCCGCGGCGGTGAGCACCTGGAGCACGTGGCTCAAGGTGAGCTGCTCGACCTCCCGCAGGACGAACCGGTCCGGGGCGGTGCGGACCAGCCGCACGAAGGAGTCCACCTGCGCGGTGAAGACCCGCCCCAGGGCCGCGTTGTCCGGCTGGGCCAGCGCCCGGTCGCACAGGAGGAGCAGGCGCCCGATCTCGGTCGGGGAGATCCACCGGGCTGGGCCCAGCGCCCCACGCACCTGGTCGGGGGTGGTCGCCTCACGGCGGACCACTGCGGCCAGGCCGCGAAGCGCGTCCTTGCGGGCCACGTCCAGCAGGTCGAACGCGTCCGTCATCACCTTCGCCAGCGCCGGGTTGGGGGTGCCGGTGTCGGTGATCACGGTGCGCTCGCCGTCCAGCTCGGCGGTCTTGCCGGCCGCGTCCAGCAGCTTGTACGCCAGGTGGTGCCGGGCCAGCCAGTGCAGCAGGAGCACGTGGTCGGCGGTGACCTGCAGGGACGGCAACGTGTAGGTGCGGTCCACGAAGCGGATGATCTCCGCCTCGGTCACCGGTTCGGCCAGGATCGCGTCCAGGCTCACCGCCACGTTGCGACCGCACGAGTACGGGTCGTACCCGCCGGGCAGCACCCGGTGGGTCTCCTGCGCGAGCTCGATCGCGTGCCGGACCGCTCGCAGGTCCTTGCAGACCCGCTGCTTGTGACCGGCGGTGCACCCGCGCAGCGTGTGACCGGCCGCCAGCAGCTCACCGGCCCTGCGGACCTCGTCCTCGGTGGGCGGCAGCAGCATGCCGGACGCCTCGACCTCGAACCGCTTGTGCCGGCCCTGGAGCTTGCCCCGCTTGACTTGGGCGCGGTGCCTGCCGAACAGCTCGGCGATCTGGATGAGCTCGTCGGTGGTGAACGCCGACAGCTCCTCTCGCGCCTGGCTCAGGCGCACGTCGCGCATGGCCCAGATGTCCTCCACGAGGATCTGGACCTGGGCGACGGTCGGGACGTGCCCGATGCCGGACGGCACCGAACGCAGGACGTCGACGACCTCCCGCAGCGGCACGTGAGGTACAGCTGCCATCAGGTCCTCCTCGCTTCCTCGAGGGCGGCAGGGTCAGGGAACGGGACCTGCGTCCCGTTCGCGTTCCCGCTCTCCCGCATCCCGACCCCGGCCTGCAGGGACCACAGGGTCGGGGGGATCCCGTTGTCGGGGTCCTTGTGGAAGAACAGGACGTCGGCCACGGGGGCACGACGGCGCAGCGTGGCCAGCCCACGGGCGACACCCGGCTTGGACATCACGTCCGGGGTGCCGCCGTAGATGACCAGCCAGGTGGGCAGCCTGCGCGCCTCCGCCGTGCCCTTGGGCAGGCGGGGCAGGTCGTCCACCTTGGGGATGATCGGCGTGCGCACGCGCAGCGGGGTGACCCCACCGCGCGGGTGCGGCACGTGCAGCACGGTGCGTGACCCGGTGAGCGCGTACGCGACCCACTTGCCGGTCCACGGGTGCAGCACGTACCCGTTGCGCAGCAGCCGGAACGCGTCGTGCGGGGAGTTGACGTAATGCTGCTCGCTGGACCGCTTGACCTCCACCGCCTGCGAGCGCAGGAACCACGCCAGCGGGTGGCTGATGGTGTCGGGGTCGGCGTCGAGCAGCGCACGCAGCGTCTGGGGGTGGTCCTCCGGGTAGGGCCCGAAGGACGCGATGGCCTGAGCCAGGGTCTTCGGGTCGCTCAACGGTGGGTACCTCCATCACTTGTTCACGCGCCCCGGGCATGGGGGCACGAGGGACAGTGGTGGCGGCACCCGCCCGGGCAACGTGTCAGTGCGTCGGGCGCACGCAGTACCCGGCGGTGGGGCCGGTCGCATCACGCGGGTCGCACACCGCGGCGGTGCGGGTGACGGTCTGCTCCACGTCGTCGTAGCCGAAGTAGTCCAGCAGCAGCAGGTCCTCCACCCGGTAGTTCACCGACACCCGCACCGTGGTGGGGGAGTCCACCTGCACGCGCACCGACGTGGTGCCCCCGCCGGGGCACGCGACGGTCCACGACGCCCCGGGGGAGGTCCCGTCGACGGCGCCGACCTGCTGGGCGACGCACATCGTCTCCACCGCGGCGCCGAGCGCCTGCTCGGGGGAGATCCGGGCCGCGCCGGGCTCGAACTGGTAGGCGGCGGCCAGCGCTGCGGCGTGCGTGGCGGTGGCCATGTCCCGCCCGGTGATGATGACCCGGGTGAAGTCCACGCCCATGCCCAGGCCGAACAGCATGAGCGGGAACACGACCAGGAGCGTCCAGACGAACGCGATCCCGCGCCGGTCCCGCCGCCGGCGCGCCTGGTTCGGGCGGACACGCCGCATCAGCGCACGACCTCGCACCGCGACGTGGCGGTCACGCTCATCACCCAGCGCGAGTCGTCGACCCTGCTGCCGCTCCACTGCATCAGCAGTGCCAGGCCGGGGGTGATCAGCTCCTGGGAGTAGGAGACCTCCACGGTGACGTGGTTGTCGGGCCGGACAGCGTTCGCCGTGGCCTCGCACCGGCCGCCGGACAGGATCCGCATCTGCGGGTCGATCACCTTCCCGGAGGCGAACCCGGGGATGTTGCCCACCGCGGCGCTGAACGCCTCGTAGGACACCCCGGTGCGGCAGGTGGACCCCGACGCGCCGGTTCCACACGGGAAGGTGCCGGTGGCCGGGTCCAGGGACCCGCCGCCGACCTGGGCGCCGGCCCGCGCGGCGGCGTACGCCGCGTCCTGCATCGCCCCGTTGACCAGGATCACGTGCCCCATGTCCACGGTGAACAAGGACACGAAGATCAGCAGCGGCAGGATCAGCAGGAACTCCAGCAGCGTGGCGCCGCGGCGCCGCGCCAGGCGGGCCGGACGGGCGGTCAGGGGGCGGCGCAGCCTGGTCATCCCATGCTCCTCAGGGCGTACAGCGTCGGCAGGGCGGTCAGGACGAACAGGAACGGCAGCAGGTGCACCGCGATCATGAACACGAGCTTCGTCGGCAGCTTCTTCAGCAAGGCCCGCTTGCGCTGGTACTCCTGGTGACGTAGCTGGGCGGCCTGCCCGCGCAGGGACTCGGCGACCGGGACACCGTCGGTGTACGCCTGGTACAGGGAGTTGAAGAACGTGATCGCGGCGGCGTCGCCGAGCCGGGCCCCGGCCGCACGGAACAGGGCCTCCTCGTTGTCGGCGCGGACCGCGAGCTGCGACACCAGGGTCTGCACCTCCGCGGCGACCGTGCCGGTGCAGCGGGTCGCGGTGAACTCCAGCGCCGGGATGATGCCGTACCCGGACGTGACGGGCATGAGCAGCAGCTCGGCGAACTCCGGCAGCTCGTCACGGACCTCGGCCAGGCGCTTCTTGGCCGCTTCGTGCAGGCGGCTGTACGGCAGGGCGGCCACTGCGACGGCGATCACCACCGCGGCCATGGCGCCCAGCGCGTCCAGTTCGAGGACCGGGATGGTGACCAGCAGCCCGGACGCGACCAGCAGCGCGGCCACCTGGACGGAGACGAACACCTCCACCGACCCGGCGAACATGGTCCCGCCGGCGGCTGCGAGCTTGCCGGCGATCGCCCGGTACACCGCGGTCTGCGGCTCGACCTGGACCGCGGCGGACACCGGGCGGGCGACGGCTATCAGGACGCGACCGACCTGGGAGTCCTCCCCGGCGCGGGCGCGGCCCCACAGCTCCTCCGGGACCGGCTCGGTGCGCTTGCGCGCGGACGAGCGGGCCAGGGTGGCCAGCACACCGGCGAGAAGGATGACGATGACGGCTGCGACGATCACTGGTCGTCCCCCTGGAGCTTGCGGAGCATGGTGAGCATCCGGTACACGCCCCACACCGCGTTCGCCGAGGCCGCGCCGAGCGCGGTCACACCGATCGGGGAGGTGTACGCGGCGATCTGCGTCTCGTCGCCGGACATGAGCATGTAGGCGGCCATCGCGCCCAGGACGGCGAGGATGATGAAGAACTCCCCGCGCTGCTGGGCGACCTCGGCGACCGCCTCGGCGCGCAGCTGGAAGTCGTCGTTGAGGATCTTGGCAGCCTGCCGCAGCGCCGGACCGATCGCGTGACCGTCGGCCCGGTCGATCTCCAGGGCGGAGACGAACATCGCAAACGCCCGCGACGGGTACCGCTCCTGCAGGGCGCGCATCGCCCCGATGAGGTCGCGGGTGACCATCTGGGTGTCCAGGACCGCGCTCATCTCCGACCGCAGCGGCTCGCCCATCGTCGGCACGACCAGTGCCAGTGCGCGCTGGGCGCCCGTTCCGCCCTCGATCTGCCCGGCGACGAGCTCGAGCAGCTCGACGAGCTGGGTGTTGAACCGCTTGCGTCGCCGCGCCGCGGCCCACTTGACCACGGTCGCCACGGCCCCGCCCACCGCCGGCAGCGCGACGACGTACGCGACCACCGACGGGACGCTCAGCAGGCTCAGGGCGGCCGCCACGGCCAGGTACAAGAACGCCAGCCCGGCGGCGAACGGGAACAGGTCCCCGTCGTAGCCCAGGGACCGGACCGCCCCGACCAGGCGGGCACGCAGCGGGGCCCGTTCGGCACGCGCACGCGCGGCCTCGATCTCCACCCGGGTCGCCTCGAGCTGACCCATGCGCCGGTAGGCAAGGTGCATCTGCGCGGCACGGATCAGGAAGAACGTCGCGCCCGCGGTGGCCAGCAGGACCAGCAGCCCCTCGGTCATCAGATTCGCTCCCATGCGCGGGGGTCGCAGCCCACGTCGAGCATCTTCCGCGCGAGGTCAGTGTCGGGACCGAGCGGGCGCACCTGGCGGAACACGGGCGCGTCGACCCCCACCGGGTACTCCCCGGTGAACACCTGCTCGACCCCGCCGGTGGCCGAGTCGACCAGGGAGATGTCGGACACGTAGCGCCGCCCTCGGGTCTTGACGACCTGCACGACCACGTCGATCGCGGAGGCGACCTCCTCGCGGGCCACGTCCTCGGGCATGCTGTCCACGCGCCGCACCAGCGTCGACATGCGCTTGAGCGCCCCGGCAGGGGTGTTCGCGTGGATCGTGGTCATGGTGCCCGGGTGACCGGTGTTGGCCGCCTCGAGCATGACCGCGCAACCCGCCCCGTCACGGATCTCGCCGACGATGATCCGGTCGGCGCGCATCCGCAGCGACGCCTTGAGCAGGGCGTCCTGACCGAACAGGTGCGTGTCGTCGGCGGACGCGGCCTCCTTGGTGACCAGGGCCTCCACGTGCGTGTTGCGCAGCTGCAGCTCCAGGGCGTCCTCGATCGTCACCACCCGCTCGGTGTCGGGGATGTACTCCGACAAGGCGTTGATGAACGTGGTCTTGCCCGACCCCATGCCGCCGGAGACCAGGATGGTCGCGCGGGCGCGCACGCAGTCGCGCAGGAACGCGGCCATGTCCTGGCTGAGCGAGCCGTACGCGAGCAGCTGGGACATGTCCATCAGCGCCCCGAACTTGCGAATGGCGATCGCGACGCGGTTGACCGCCAGGGGCCGCCAGACGAACTGCACCCGGGCTCCGGGCAGCTGGATGGTCACCAGCGGGTTGGTCTGGCTGATCGCGCGGTCGTCGCGGGAGGTCTGGGCGAGCTCGCGGGCCACCCGCTCCAGGTGCCCCAGGTCGGTGAACCGGACCGGGGTCAGCTCGAGGCGCCCGTGTCGCTCCACCGTCACCTTGTCCGGCCCGGACACGAGGATCTCGGTGATGGACTCGTCGCGCCACAGCGGCCCGAGCGGCCCGATGCCCAGGATCTCGTCGTAGGCGATGTCGAACAGGGTGGTCAGGTCCTCCTGGGAGGTCACCTGGATGCGTGCCGTGGCCATCAGCGGCTCCAGGGCGGCCTGGTACTCGGCGCGCTGCTGACGGTCGCGGACGGGGTCACGGGTCAGCTCGAACCTGCGCAGCAGGTTCTGCAGCTCGGGGTTGCTGGTGCCCAGCCCAAGGATCCGGTCCACCAGCGGGGCGAACTCGCCGGCGCGCGCGTAGCGGTCGTGGCGGTACAGGTCGGCGACCTCGGGGGACACCTGCGCCTGCGCGGCGGCGGGCTCGGTGCGCGCCGCGGCGGCGGCCTGACGGCGCGCGGCCACCCGCCCACCGGCGGACCCGTCCTGCGGGGAGGGACGGTCCGCCGGTGGGGCGGACGGCCCGCCCGCGCCGAACGCGGGCGGGGTGCCCGCCCCGACGTCACCGGTCGGGGACGCGGGGGCGGGACGGGTGCCGGCAGGCGGGCCCGCCGTGGGCGCGTCCGCCGCGGGGGGCGGGTCGGCCGGGGCGGGGCCTGCGGGGGCGGGACGGTCGTCGGCGAACAGGTCGTCCCACCCGGTCGCGGGCTGCGGCTGGCCGCCGGGCCGCGGCCCCGCTTGCGGGGAGTCGGCGGCGGGTCCCGCCGTGGCCTGCGCCTGAGGGTCGGCCGGCGCCTGGGTGGGAGCGGCCTCGGCGAACAGGTCCTCCAGCCCGCCAGGCGCCTGCGCACCCTCGCGGGTGGGTGTGTCGGCGAACAGGTCGCCGAGTCCGGTCGCGCTGTCGGTGCTCATCGCAGGGTCCTCCACACCTTGGGGTCGGCCCCACTGCACGGGCCGGGACATCGGGGTCAGCAGCGCCCACGGGGAGGCGGCCTCGTCAGACATGGCCCCTCCGGAACAGGCGGAACCGGCCCTTGCGGGAGTCCGCGGGCAGTGCCGTGCCGGCCGTCAGGGGCTCACCGGTGATGGCCTCCAGGACGGTGGCGAACGCCTCGTTGAGCTCGTGGTAGTTCTTCGTCGCCACGATCTCGTTGAGGTTGTTGCACCGCTTCCACTCCTTGGTCTCGGGCACGGCGGCCAGGAACCGCCACTCGCCGAGCTCGCGGCGCACCTCGATCTCGTCCAGGCCGATGTCGTCCTCGGCGCGGTTGAGGATGATCCCGACCTTGGCCGGGTCCAGTCCCATGCCGCCGGCCGCGAGCGGGTTCGTCACCGCGCGCAGCCACCCGTCGGTGTTCATCAGCGTGGCCATGTTCGGGGTGATGACCAGGGCGATGAAGTCCGCGCACGGCAGGGCGAAGTTGCGGAACATGTCGTGGTAGTACTCCGCGACCGGGGTGTCGATGAGGATGTAGTCGTAGTTCGCCTTCAGGGCCGCCAGGATCTGCGCGTACTTCTTGCCGGTGAAGTACAGCGGGTTGGCGACCTCGGGGTTGTCCGGCCCGAGCAGCGCCGACATGTTCAGCTGCGGGCGGTGCAGCAGGTACTCGTCGACGCGGTCCGGGTGGATCGCCCCGGGGTCCTTGAGCAGGCCCTCGACGTTCGGGATGAACGCGTCGATGTACTTGCCCGTGTCGGCCTGCTGCACGTTCGCGTCGACCAGGCACACGTTGCGACCCGTCCCGCGCAGGCGCAGACCCAGGTACGCGGCAAGGTTCAGCGCCATGGTGCTCTTGCCCGTGCCGCCCTTGGGCGTGGTGATCGTGATGACGAACCCGCGCCGCCCGGTCTGCTGGGGCACCACCGCGCCCGCTCGAGGGGCGATCGGGCCACCCTGCTGCCCAGGACCGCCGAACGGGGTGCGCGCCGTCACCGGGGCCGGGGCTGCGCCGGCTGGCCCGCCCAGCTGGACCGGGGCGGCGAACGGGGTCGAGCCGCCCGCACCAGCGGAGGCGGGAGCGGACTGGCCGGACGCCGGCGGGACGACAGGGGTGAACGCCGGCGGCGCGGCCGGGGCCGCATCGGGCCCCGTCGAGGGTGCCGGTGCGGCGAACGGCGCCGTCGAGGGTGCCAGGCCGGCGAACGCGGGGGCGGAGAACGCCGGTGCGGGAGCCGGCTGCGACGGCGCGAACGGGCCGGCCGGCGCCGGGTCAGCACCTGCGAACACCGGCTGAGGACGCGGCGCGGCGTCACGACCGGCGCCGGGGGAGGCAGTGTCCGGGGCGTCGGCGAACGCCGGTGCGGCGAAGGCGGGGGCGGCGAACGCCGGTGCGGGCCCGGCAGCCTCACCGATCCCGCCCCGGGCAGGATCCGGCTCGGCAGGCTTCGCGGCGAACGCCGGTGCGGCCTCGGCAGCGCCCGGCCCCGAGCCGAACGCCGGTGCGGCGAAGGCGGGCGCGGCGAACGCCGGGGCCCCAGCCGGAGCAGGCCGTGCAGGGTCCGCGCCGCCGGCCGGGCCGGCCTCGGCAGCGCCCGGCCCCGAGCCGAACGCCGGTGCGGCGAAGGCGGGCGCGGCGAACGCCGGGGTGCCAGCCGGAGCAGCAGCGGTCGGGGCGGGTGCCGGGTCGTCGCCGGGCAGCGTGATCGGGGTGTTCACCGCGACCGGCGACAGTGCCGGCAGTCCCGGCAGTCCCGAGATGGCACCGAGGACCTGGTTGACCTTCAGCGGGGGCTCGAGCAGACCGGCGCCCGGGCACGCCTCGACCAGGCGCCGACCGGTCGGGGACGTGGCCACCACCACGACCGCGGTACCCATCGTCGCCAGCCGGCCCACCAGGAACTCCAGCGACTGCGGGGTGTCCACCGGGGTCTGGTCGGAGAAGCAGAACACCTTGTCGTTCGCGGCCCGGGACAGCTTCCCCGACGCGAGCAGGTCCCGCAGCCCCGACGTCGACCCGACGTCGAACACCGCAGCGAACTGCCCGGTGGCGCGCAGCGCCTCACCCAGCGACGGCAGGGCGACCACGACGGCCGTCAGCGACGTTGACATGCCCACTCCTTACGGACCCAGCCACCCCCGCGGTGGCCGGCCTCCGTCTCAGCGTCGGACCGCGAGCCCGGGCACGGACGAGGGCCCGGTGCGCGCGCACCGGGCCCTCGTCGACCCAGGGTCAGGCGTCCTGCTCGGCCTGCACGTCCTCGTCGGTGACGACCGGGTCGGTCACCGACGGCGCCGGCACCTGCGGCGCCTGCTCACCGAGCCGGTTGTCCGGCACGACGACCGTCTGTGCACCCGCACCCCGGTAGGCCAGGTGCAGCGTGGCCGACTCGTTCCAGTTCAGCAGCACCGGGACCAGCTCCGCGGGCACCCGGACCACGTAGATGCCAGGCACCGGATCACCGGGCAGCACCTCCCCGGGGGAGACGGCAGGGTCGGCCGTCTGACGGTCCGCCACCGAGTTGTACCGGTCCTCCGACACCGTGATCGCCACGATCGGGACGTCGTAGGCCACCACCGACGTCCACTGGTCGGTGGCCCCGATGATGTCGACCCGGTCACCCACGCGCAGCGCGCCGGCGACCGCGGTGCCCACCGACGCCTGGATCGACACCAGGCGCTCGTTCGGGGCCAGCTGCGCGCCCAGCGACACCTGCAGGCCGAACTGGTCGCTGCGGATCTGCGTCTTGGCGCCCAGCGGGAACTGCGCGACCGTGCCCTCGAGCTCGGACACCGCCTCCTCGATCGCCGCGTCACCGGTCTCGGCGGTGAACGTGTTCGGCTCGACGGCCTCCGGCGGCAGCAGCACAGCCTCCAGGTGCGACTCGGTGATCCGTGTGCCGGCCGCGATGTCGTCCGCGGCACGCACCACGTACACCGGGTCCCCGGCCGAGTTCAGCGTCATGTACGCGAACCCGCCGGCCAGCAGCGCGAACACCGTCGCCAGCACCACGCTGCGCGAGACCGCACGCTTCGTCGGCGCCTTGCCCTCCTCCTTCTTGCGGGACTTCTTCGCCGACCGCGACGCCGGGGCGGGCGCGTCCTGCGGCAGCGCCGACCCGGCCGGGCGCTGCGCCGGCGCGGCGAAGGTCTGCTGGGGGAACCCGCCCGAGCCGAAGCCAGCCTGGGCGGGGATGCCGGAGCCGCCGGCGGGCGGGAACGGGCTGTCGTAGGACATGACGCGACCTTCCTGTCAGTGAGTCGTCACCGCGCAGTGTCGGAACGCGCCCGGCCGGGTCAGGTCGCGTGCCCGATCCGCGAGGCCCGCGTCGCGGCGAGCTCGGCGAGCTCGGCGTCGGTCGCCGGCGGCAGAGCGGGCGGGTCGACCAGGATGTGCACCGGCGCGGACTCCAGGTAGGAGTCGCGGGCGTCCAGGCGCACCAGGGCGTACCCACGCGGCATCTCACCCAGGTACCGGATCTCGCGCAGCTGCCCCACGATCGACCGGTCCCACGAGAACAGGTCGCACACGCGCTTGCGGTCGGCGTCGTCGTAGGTGCGGTGCACGATCACCGTCGTCGTCTGGGAGGTGATCGCCGACGGGATGGCGCCGCAGTTCTGCGTCATCGCGACCATCCGCAGCCCGGTCGCCCGTGCCCGGCGGAACATCGACTCGTACAGGTTCGCGCGCATCTGCACGCTGTCGCGGTCCTCGCCCTCGTCGACGGTGCCGAACAGCTCGTGCGCCTCCTCCAGCACCAGGAACGTGCCCGGGCCCAGGCCGCCCTGGTCGAACGCGCCCTTGCCCACGTGCAGGCCGTACCGGTAGATCGCAAGCATCACCGACCCCAGCACGACGCGCCGGTTGCCCTGGTCCAGGCCGTCGGTCTCGATGACCGTGACCAGCCCACGCTCGGGGTCGATCAGGTCCCGCACGCCCAGGCACTGGCGGGTGCGCAGGTCCGGGTCCGCGGCGACCATCGACGCCAACGGCCCACCCGGGGCGTAGTACTGGATGCGCCGCCACAGCGACTGCACCCGGTCACGCATGACGGTACCCATCTCCCGGGCGCCCTCCGGCGTGGCCAGCCGCTCGATCTTGCCGACCACCAGCGTGGCCACGTGCTCCAAGGACACCAGCCGCGACAGCACCGGGCAGGAGTACACGTTGGCGACCTCGTTGCCACCCGAGTCGCGACGGATCGCCCCCGGCGGCAGGTCGGCCCGGTCCACAGGCGGCAACGTGATCTCCTGGCGCAGCACCGCACCTGTGTCCGGGTCCACCTGGCGCTCGAGCAGCACGTACTCCTCGAGCCGGTTCGCCCGGTACAGCTGGTCGATCATCTCCGCCAGCAGCGACCGGCCGACCTCGCCCAGGCCGAAGCTCGCGGCGAGCTGGTCGGCCTGCGCCCCGAGCCACTGGTGCGCGGCCATGTCCGGGTGCGGGATCTCCAGCGGGTTCCACCGGAACGCGCCCAGGTGCGGCTTGGCGACGCTGAACAGCTGGAACCGGTCCGGCTCGGTGACCGAGGCCAGGTCGCGCATGTTGTTCATCCAGTCGAAGCACAGCACCCCGGCCCGAGCGGTCTTGGTCACCACGTTCGGGTTGTCCACCGTCGGCGGGATCACGATCTGCTTGCGCAGAGCGACCGCCTGCTCCAGCAGCCGGTTCATCGTCGACGTCTTGCCCATGCCGGTGGCGCCCTGCACGAGGATGTGCGTCAGCTCCGACAGGTCCACCCCGAACCGGGCGTCGGACACCCGGCCACGCTCGCCGTTGACCACGTGCCCCAGGTACATGTCCCGGTTGCCGCGGTTGGCCGGCATCGCGAACACGGGCATCGAGTCCGTCTGCGCCATCAGGCCCAGCGCCTCCGACGTGGGCGGGGCGCAGAACACCGCCGCCTCCGCGGTGGTCACGTACGAGGAGTACAGGTGCGGTTCGATGAGGTCGATCACCGGCTCCCGCTTGCGGTAGTGCGTCAGCGCCGCGGCGTGCGTCAGCAGCCGCTCGGCCTCGCCCGGGTCGTCGGGCACCAGGGTGTGGAACGGCTGCACCAGGCGCGCCTTGTCCGCCCCGCCCGGGCCCCAGAACGCGGCCTTGAGCAGCGACGCCGCACCGGTGAGCGTCTCGGAGTCCTCGGTGACCAGGAACATCTGGTACAGGAACCCGCCGCCCTCGATGCCGTCGTGGTAGCGACGCATCTGCGCCTCGAGGACGTCACCGAGCGCCCGCTTGGCCTCGTCGAACGTCGCCTTGGAGATCGTCGCGTTCAGGCCCGGGACCACGCCGAAGCTGCCGGTCTGGCCGGCCTGGCGGGACATCGCGACCATCCACGCGTCCGAGATCGCCTGCTGGGTCGACTGCGCCGTCGACGCGCCCTGGGTGTTCGCCACCGACGCCCCGACCGTGTCGGTGGCCGACACCCCGCGGGTCGCGGTCTGCGACGCACCCTGGGAGACCGACTGGCCCTGCGTGACGCCCTGGGACAGGGACGCGCCGGTGCCCATCGACGACGACAGGCTGGTGCCCTGCGTCACCGACTGCCCCTGGGAGTGACCCAAGGACTGCCCGGCCGTGACCGACTGCGTCTGGCCGACGGTGTTCGTTCCGGTCACCGACTGGCCCAGGGACCCGCCGGTGGTCTCGCTCAGCCCGAAGTTCTGCGTCAGGGACTGTCCCAGGGACGAGCCGACCCCGTTGGTGGAGGACCCGCCGGCGGCCTGGGACAGGTTCGTGCCCTGCGACAAGGACATGTTCGAGCCCCACGCGTTCTGCCAGTTCTCCCCGAGCATCGCGCTGATGCCCAGAGCGTCCAGGCCACCGCCGACCGAGGCGCTGCCACCCTCGGACGCGCCCTGGTTCGCCCCGGAGTTGAACCCGGCAGACAGGCCCCACGTCTGGGTCAGGGACTCGCTGAAGGACCGAGACCACGAGTCGGTCAGCGTCTGCCCGGCCGACATGCCCTGGGAGACCGACTGCGACCAGTCCGCCGACGCGCTGTTGGTGATCCCCAGGGACTGCGACGCCGACACCCCGGCCGACTCCGAGATCGACCGGGTGTCCGTCAGCGACTCCGACAGGCCCACAGCGAGGGAGTCGGTGGTCCCGGCGGCCTGGGACACCGACTGCCCGGCGGTGACCGTCTGCGACAGCGAGTCCGTCACCGTCGCCGACACCGACTCCGACTGCGACGCCGACACCGCGTCCGAGTGCGACACGGACATCCCGTGCGTCGTCGACGCCGACAGCCCGTCGCTGGACCCGATGCCCTGGGTGCCGGTCAGCCCGTGCGTGGAACCCGACCCGTCCATCAGGGACGCGCCCAGGCCCAGCGGCAGCGCGAAGCTCGCGCCCAGGGACCGCGAGCCCTGCTGGTCCGAACGCACCGCGGACAGCTTCATCGCGATGTTGCGCCACGCGTGCGACATGTCCTCCGGCGTCAGCGGCACCGTGACCAGGGACAGCATGAAGCTCTTGTCGCCCATGCCGCGCACGAACGACGCGATCGCGTCGTTGACCTGCTGCACGTCGGTGCGGTTGCCGTCCAGGACGGCGCTGGCCCCGATGCCGGCGTTGGACGGCATCGGACGCCCGCGCGCCACGGCGATGTGGCGCCACTGCGTCTGGTAGCGGGCCAGCGTCTCGCCCTCGTCGGCCGACAGCGGCTGGTACTCCAGCTGCTGGTAGGTGCCGTCCAGGGAGAACGTCAGCGCCGCGTACGCCTCGTCCGCGGCCGTGCGGGCCTCCTCGATCGTCTCCCCGACGCCCTGCACCCCGTAGGCGAACACCAGCGGCAGCTGCGGGGACTTGGCCACGATGTTCAAGAAGAGGACCTGCTTCTCGCGCAGGCCGGCGAGCAGGTCACGGAACTGCTCGGTGGTGGCGTGCTGACGCAGGTACCGCGGCACCCGGGTCAGGCGGATCAGACGCACCGCCTTGAAGTACCGGTCGACCGCGCTCGCCCCGGGGTTCACCTGGGCGAGCTCGTAGCAGAAGTACCGCACCGTGGCGTCCGGGGCGTACTCACGCCACTGGCGCACGATGTCGAGCAGGTCGTAGTCGATCTCGTCGGTCGACAGCGGCGCACCCGAGAGCACCGGCGTGATCAGCCCGGTGCCCGACGGGCGGCGCAGCACACGCTTGCCGGTGCCCGGAAGGAGCAGCGGCTTGCGGCCAGGAACGATGAGGCGACCCATGGGCCGCACTGTCGGCGCACCCGGCGATTGCGCCAGCCGCCGGGCTGCTTGCACACGCCCGCAACGTCGGGACCGTGCCAGCCCTGAGGCCTGCGGGCCCGGCGAGCCAACCGAAGGGTCCCCACGACGGGACCCCACCCTGCTCCGCAGCAGCCACCCGGCAGCGCAGCAGGTACACCCCAAGCTCGGGGGGCCGCGCACAGACGCGGCGAACGAGCCGAGACCCCGCGCTCCGGCCCATCGGCCGTCGAGCGCGGGGTCTCGTGGTCCGTCAGGCGCGCATGTCCAGGTGCCCGGCGTCCACGGCGATGACCGTCCACACGCTGCCGTCGTCACCGGACAGCCGCCACGTCGGGGCCAGGAACGTCCCACCGCCCGCGGTGGTGTAGGTGGCCTGGACCAGCTGCGCCCCGGTGATCGTCACCTGCGCCACCGGCCACGGCAGCCCGGCGCCGGGCTCGAGGCCGCTGGGATCGAGGCGGCCGTGCTCGCCGGGCTCGCCTGCCTCGTCGGCCGCGCCGACCGGGACGTCCTGCCCGCCGACCCACTGACGCGTCCCGCCGAAGCGCGGGTCACCCAGCCGCTCCACCGCCTGCGCGGCCGAGACGACCGGGTAGGCGCCCAGGTCCCGCGGCGGCGCCGCCGGGCCCGACAGGGACGAGATACCGTCCGCGGTGACAGCGGCGTGCACCGTCACGTCCGAGTCCAGCCCACCGACCCGCAGGTACCCGGTCAGGTACACGGTCGCGCCGTCGTCGGAGGCGTCGAACCGGTCCGGGACGGGCAGACCGGCCGCCTCGAGCACAGCGGACACCAGCGCGGTCGCGTGCGCCTGCGACGGAGCCGGCCCGGCCGGGTCGCACCCGGGCGCCACCGGCGCCGTCCCGCTGCCCGAGGTCGCCTCGGGAGCCAGGGCGGCCGGGCGCGGCTCGGCGGCGGTCCGCTCGAGGCCGACCACCTCGTCGCTGGCCGGGGTGTCCGCCGGTGCGGGAAGGATCTGCGGGTCGCACCTGAACGCGTCCGCGGCCGGGTCCCAGAACGTGAACGTCGCCAGGTCGGGGTACACCTGCAGCACCGGCCCCCCGGACGCCCAGTCGCCGACGAGCCACGTCCCGTCCTGGTGGGTGGGCGTCCCGGTCATGTCCAGGGCGCCGACGAGCGCGGCGGCCACCGAGGCCCCGTCGACCGGGCCGGTCAGGTCCCACGCGTTCGCCGACCCGTTCCGGGTGTCCAGACCGGAGCCGGTGAACACCACCCGCTCGGGCCCGACCCACGCCATGTCGCGGGCGAGCTCGGCGCCCATCGGCGCCGGCGCCCCGGCCATGCCCTCACCGCCGGCGACCACGGGCGCGGGCCCGGCAAGGACCGTCGACCCGGCGAGGGCGCCGGTGGCAAGGGCGAGGGCGGTCGCACCGGCCAGCACGGCGGTGTTGCGTCGCCTGCGCCGGCGGTTCGTGGCGGCCAGGTCGGCGACCAGGGCCGCGCGCAGCCGCCCGTCGTCCGGGGGCGGCGACCCCGCCGCCGGGTCGGTCGCAGCAAGGTGGGCAAGGGGGTCGACGGTCACCACGGTGGCGCTCCTCACGAGCGCCGGGACGGGGCAGGTGGCGCTCACCGATCCTGTGTTCCAGCAGGTCAGAAGCTTGCAGACGGGTCGTGCCGCGCACCTGGTTGCGCCGGGCGGGCGGGCCGTGACAGTGGGGTGCACGAGCCCGGGAGGGACGTGCCGGCGCCGGCTGCCAACCCCGCCCACGGCGGCGGGCGCCCTGCCCTGACGGACTCGACGGAAAGGCCCCCGCGTGTGCGGGGGCCTTTTCGCCGACCGGTCAGCCGTTGTGGACGATCACCTCGTGGGTGACGGGCCGGCCGACGTCGACACAGTTGCGGTTCACCTGGTACCGGATCGGGACCCGGTCGATGGTGAACCCGGCGAAGTGCCGCTCGTAGAACCCGTCACCGGTGTCCTTGTTCGTGTAGACGACCCGGGCGCCGCGCTCGGCGGCACGGTGGACGTACTCGACCACCCGCAGCTGGTCCTGCTCGCTGAACCCGTCACCGGTGTACCCGTCGTAGGTCTGCCGGTACGGCGGGTCGCAGAACACGAACGTGTCCGCGTCCACCCGCTCGAGGGTGGCGGCGAAGTCGGTGGAGGTGAGCTCCCACCCGGCCATCAGCGGGGCCGTGGCCCGCAGCCGCTCCGGGTGGTAGAACCCCGGCTTCTCCAGCCCGAACCCGTGCGGGGTGTTGAACCGTCCCGGGTACGTCCGGCCAGTGCGGTACAGCCCCGAGTACGCGCACCACAGCATGAAGAACAGCACCGCCGGCCCGTCGAGCTCACGGCGCAGGTACCGCTCACGCACGTCGTAGTAGAACGCGCGCCGCTCCGCCTTGCCGCCGGCGGCCAGGTACGGGGTCGCGAACGTGTCGACCTCGGTGATGAACGCCTCGACGTCGGTGCGCACCGCCTCGTAGATCTCCACCACCGGGGCGAGCAGGTCGTTGCCGACCACCCTCAGGCCGGGCCTGGTCGCGGCCAGGTGGAAGCTCAGCGCGCCGCCACCGAAGAACGGCTCGACCACGCGGGGACGCTCGTCGTACAGCGGCACCAGGTGGGGCAGCAGCCGTCCCTTGCCCCCGACCCACTTCAGGATCGGCTGGCCGGCGGCGGAGGGCGGTGTCGAGGTCACCGTGCGGACCGTCCGGGCGTGGCCGACGGCGTCCAGCAGGGCCGCCCCGTGTCGCGGTGACCGACGGCGCAGGCGACCCGCGCACCGAACGGGGCTCCGGCGGGGCCGCGGGGTGGGATGATGCGCGCGTGAGTGCCGGGACGCCCGGGCCCGATCAGGGGGGCTCAGGACAGCTGATGATCCTCCTGGTCGCGCTTCCTGCAGCCCTGGGCGCAGAGCACGGCGCGACGTGGTCGACGCGCCGCGGCGGGCTGCTGGTCACCCTGCGGGTGTGGCAGACGACCCCGCCCGCGGGCCCGGATCCGGTCGAGGCGTCCCTGGACATCGTCACCGCGACGCTGACTCAGGGTGCCAGGGGCCCGACCGGGCCGCGCCCCGTGCGCACCGTCGTGGAGGTCGTCGTCCCCACGGCGACGACCGACCCTCAGGTGGTGGCGCCCGTCGCCGTGGACGCCATCTCCGCCTACGCCGACGAGCTCACCGCCGCGGGGTCGGTGCCTCCTGGTGCGCCGCACCCGGTGGCCCGGGTGCTCGTCCAGCCGCTCGGCCCGGGCGCCCCGGACCGCCCGGTCAGCGCGGGCGTGGTCGACCTGCCCGCCTGACACCCGTCAGTGCTGGTACCCGTCCTGGCGGGCCCACACCGACATCATCTCCTGGTCGTCGCGCGTGGACCGGGCCAGGGTGCGGATACCGGACATCAGCTTCAAGAACACCACCGGCGGCATGATCATCAACGTGCCGAACAGCATCAGCAGGCCCAGGTCCACGGTGCGCGAGAAGGCGTCCGGGTTCGCCTGCTGAGAGATCAGCCCCACCTTGACGATCCACAGGATCGCCGCGACACCGGTGCCCGGCAGCACCATGAGCCCGAACACGTAGTGGCGCACCTGCTCGATGATCTGGTTGCGCTGGGCCGGGTAGGCCGCGGTGCCCAGCGCCCCCACCAGCAGGGTCAGGGCGGACATGAACAGCATCACCGACCCGCCGTCGATGCTGAACGGCCCAGCCGCCTGCATCGCGATGTGCGTCAGCGACGAGCACAGCACGATCGTCAGCAGGTACGCGGCGTGGCGGGCGTACACCGCGGCACGGGTCGAGTACCCGCGCGGCCCCTCGAACGTGGCGATGCGGGTGCCCCGGTGCGGTGCGGGCGCCATGAGCCCACCGCGGCCCAGCAGGGACTTGGCCGTGGCGGCGAACCCGGCCCGCTCAGTGTCGAGCGACATCCGGCTTCACCCCCTGACGGTTCAGCTCCTCGATCTCCATCGTGGCCAGCCACCACAGGGACGCCCCGGCGACCAGCACCACGATCGTGGTCAGGCTGGTGAACTGGCGCGCGATCTCCAGCGCGCCGTTCACGATCAGCACCAGGCCGGTCCCCACTGCGGTCATGTCCACCCACCTTCGTCGCTCGAGCCGGTACGGCAACGCCTCACAGGACCGCCAGCGCGCTGGCGCCGCCGTCACCGGCGAAGTCCCACGAGTGCGAGACCACCACGGGCATCGTCGGCTGCCACGACCTTGCGGCGGCGTCCTCGGAGACCACCGACGCCAGACGGTCCAGCGCCCGGTCCCCGCCCTCGTGGGTCAGCACCGCCAGGAGCACCAACCGGTCGGTGATCATGTCCTCGATGGCGGCGGCCAGGTGCTCCCGGCCCGACCCGGTCGGGGCCTCCGTGCCCACCCACATGACCACGCCGGTCAACCCGGCCGGGGTGGTGATCCGCAGGGACAGCACGTCGGTGCGCAGCTTGTAGGACACCACGTCCGACCCGTACCGGGCCAGCAGCACGGCGACCTCGTACAGGCGGGCACCGCGCAGGCGGGTCCGTCCCGGGGCGTCCTCCAGGCACTCGGCCCACACCGTGCGCCCGACGCCGGCGGCCTTCTCGCGCAGCCCACCACCGCGCGGCAGCGCCAGGGCGCCGCGGTCGCGGTGGTGGGCCCGCGGGGTGATGAACCGCACCGGGGAGTCGTTGCCCTGGTCTCGGCAGTGCTCCTCCCACGCGGCCACCAGGCCCGGGGACCCCGACGCGGCCACCAGGTCGCTGACGAACACCGGCCACGGGGAGGCGACCTTCTCGAACAGCTCGGCGAACCGGTCCGTGGCCACCGGCGCGGGGTCCCCGGGCGCGGCGGCCGTCACCCGGGCGGCCTTGGCGCCGGTTCGCCGCGCCTTGGCCGTGCGCGGGACCTGGGAGGGCGGGAACATCTGCGGCTTGAGGACCTGCCCGGTGGCCTGGTCCGAGTCGGCGGCGGGTGCGGGCTGGGTCTCGACAGGGACCGGGGGCGCCTCCACGGCCGGGGCAGCAGGCTCTGCGACGCCGGCGGGCTGAGCCGCGTGCGTGGGGGCGAGGGCCTGCTCGGGCGCGTGCGTGGGGGGCTCGGGCGCGGTCTGCTGTGCGTGGCCGCGCTCGGCCTGCTCGTACAGCTGGTCGAACAGCTCGTCGGCGGGCACCTGCGGCGCCGGGGTGGTCCCGGCGTCGTCGAACAGGTCCGCCAGGTCCCACGTGGGCGGCCCGGCCATGTCCTCGGGTGCGGGGGCGTCCCAGGGCGCGGCGTCGACCGCTGCGCCAGCCCGGCCATCGGCCGGCGCCGTGGCAGGCGTGGCGGCGGGTGCGGGCGCAGCCGGGGGAGTGGGGCTGGTGGCCGTGGCGGGCACGGGCCGTCGCACGGCAGCGGCCCACTGGGCCAGGTCGTCACCGGCCGGGAGGGTGAACCCGGCGCCCTCCAGGGCGGTGCGCAGCGCGGCCACCCCGGTCGGCGCGCTCGGGGCCGGCCGGGCCCCGGCGCGCACGAACGACTCCAGGAACGCCAGCAGCACCCGGTCGTCGACGACCGACAGGCGCTGCCCGATACGCTCCTCCGCCTCGGTGTACCGGGCCGGGTACACGCTCTTGAGCACGTGCAGCACCCCGTCGCGCAGCGCGGCGACCCGAGCGAACGTCTGCGTCTGTGTGGCGACCATCGCGTTCAGCGACGCCTGCGACCCCTCGTACAGGCGGCGGTACCCGCACTCGGGCCCGCACACCACAGCCTGCTTGCTCACTCCACCGGTCCCGTCTGCGTCAGGGGAAGGTCCAGCTCGGCGGCCAGGGCGCGCAGCTGCTGACCGGCCAGGATCACCGCCTGTGCGTAGGCGCCGCGGCGCGCGTCCAGCTCCTGCGCCGCGCGCGCACTGCCCGCGTCCAGCACCGCCATCTTGGAGTCCACCGCCTGCGCCGCCCAGTACGCCGCCGACGTCGTGGACTCCAGCACCGGCCCGAACCCCGGCGCCGGCCACGAGGACGGGTCCTCGGCCATCGCCGCGTACCGGGCGGACATCTCCAGCAGCCGGTCCCGCAGCACCGGGTACTCCGTGTGGTGCGCACCTGCCTGCGCCGCGTCGTAGGTCAGGTACCGGTCGGCGTCGGCGAGCGCGAGCAGGTCCAGGCGGATCTGCTGCATCAGCGTCATCGATCGCGCCTGCGGCGACGTGGACAGGTACACCCGACCGTCGACGACGACCGGGTCCGACAGCGTCCCCACCGTGAACGTCACGCACAGCAGACCCGCCAGCACCGCGGTCACCGCTCGCAACCGCCGACCGGCCCCGGGCCACGCCTTGGCGACCCACAGGCCACCGGCGCCCACCCCGGCCGTCCCGGCCAGCGCCACCACGGGCCTGCCCGGGTGCCCGAGGACGGGCCCACCGACCGCCAGCCCCACCGCCAGGGAGACGAACACCAGCACCGCCCCGGCCACCACACCCACCGACGACCACCGGCGCGACCACGTGCCCCGCAGCCGCGCCAGCAGCGACAGGGTCGTCTCCTCCAGCTCGTCGACGCCGCGGCTGACCGCGGACGCGCCGGGCAGCCACGGGGCAGGCGGCAGGCCCCCGGGCACGGGCGCCACCGGACGTGCCGGGACGGCCGGGCGCGGTGGGGCGGACCGGGCGAGCGGGCCGATCCCACCGGTGGCGCGGGCGGTCGCCGCGGCCGCCAGCGCCTGCTTGCGCGCCTTCGCGCGCCGGCGCACCTGAGCGCGCTCGCGCCGCGACAGGCGCTTGCCGGTGAACGTGGGCTCGCTCATCGCGCCCCCCGCCCGGCGTGGCTGCAGGCCAGCACCCCGACCACACCCCTTCTGTCGCGTCGCACCGTCGCGGTGCTCACCCGCGGGAGAAGTACTCGTCGTAGGGGGACTCGTCCGCGGGGTGCAGCACCGGTCGCTCGTCAGTGTCGGCACGGGCCGGCAGGGTGAGCCGGAACCACGCGTCCGCAGCCAGCGCGTCCGCCGCGCCGAGCACCCGGTCCATGCTCGAGACGGCCAAGGTCACCGGGTTCGCCGGCAGCCGGCCCCGGTTGTCCAGGGCGTAGTCGGCGAACGCCTCGATGAGCTCGACGTAGGCGCGCTCGCGGGCGGTGGAGTCCACGACGAACCGCAGGATCGCCGGCTCGAACGGCAGCGCGGACGTGGCCAGGTGACCCAGGAACCGCTCGACGTGGTTCCACGCGTCACGCCGGGTCTGGAACCGCTCATACTCCAGCACCGAGCGGGTGATGCGCCCTGCGATCCGCTCACGCAGCTGCGCGTCCGGCTGGTAGTACACCTGCCCCGCGCCGGACGTGGTGAACTCCCACGGGCGGGCGGTCGTGTCCGTCGGGACCACGAACCGCGGCTCGACGGTGAACACCCCGTCCGGGACCGCGGAAGGGGAGCGCAGGCACGCCCCCAGCACCCGCTGGCACTCCACGTCGTGGTCGAAGTCCGTCGCACCGGAGATCCCGATCCGGGCCGGGTCGATGTCGGGCAGGTACCGCGACCGCGACAGGCGGAACTCGGTGCGCAGCTCCTGCGGGGCGTGCGGGAACGCGTCCAGCACGGCGGTCACCTGCCGCGCCAGGGCCTTGCTCGCCCGCCAGTGCTCGGGGATCACCTCACGCACGTCGGCGTGCTTGTCGGGCAGCTCGCGCACGTACCCCTTGTCCTTCAGGGTGCGCAGCCACCACTTCACGTTCGACCCGGGCAGCCCGCACAGCTCGGTCAGGTGCGCCGCCGACAGGCCGTACTTGGCGTGCGAGCCCTGCAGGTCCAGTGCCGCCAGCAGCCGGATGACCCCGTCGACGTTGCCGCCCGCGGTGCGCGGGAACGTGTCCTCCAGGACCTGGGGGTCCTCCGTCACGGCCGCGGCCAACCGGGCCCCCTTCGCCGTCGCACGGTACCGCGGCACCCGGCGGCTCGGCGCCGACGCCGGTCGCCCGGTGCGGGTGTCGACGACCAGGCCCGGCTGGTAGGCCACCAGACCCACCTGCGTCAGCCGCTCGAGGTTGCGCCGGGTCCCCGGCCACGTGGCCTCCCACCCGGCCACCAGCGGCGCGTACACCCGCGGCGCGGCGAACAGCAGGCGCAGCGTCGGCAGCGCCCACGGCCGAGGGGTGTCAAGGCCGAAGGTCTCCACGCGCGCGGCGAACGGCATCGAGCTCATCGCCGCGGACGGTGCCCCGGTCGGGGCGACGGTCAAGGCGCCGCGCCACTGCCACCGGCGAGCGGGCGGGCACCGTGCCGGTCACAGCACCCCGCGACCGACCACCAGCATCACCAGACCGACCTCCACCTCGACCGCCCCACCGTCGAACGCGGCCAGGTCCACCCGGCCGGCCACGACCGGCACACCCCGGGCCGCGCACACCTGACGCATCTGCCCGCCACCACCGGCGAGCCCGGTGCGCCGGGCAGCCACACCCACCGGGACCGTCCGTGTGTCACGTCGCTGCATGCTCTCCTCCTCACCTCGCGGGCCTCACCCTCACCGGTAGGGGCGCCCGACCCGGCGCGGGGCGCTGAACGGCCCCCCGCAGCGGGCTCAGGCCCTCACCCGTGCGGGGGAACACCCACCGGTGTGTGACGCACGTCACAAGCACGACGGTGGCCGGGGTGGCCTGATCTGTCACGGACGCGCCGGACCATCACCGGTATGGGTGCGCCCACACCGCTGCCGCGGATGACCCCGCGCCAGCAGGACGTGTTCGACAACCTCCTGCAGGTCGGGGTGCCCCGCCCGTACGCCCCGCCGGGGCTGGTGGACGGCGTCCGCGAGCGCCTCGAGACCGCGATCAGCCCCGCGGTTCGCCGCTGGGACGGCTCGACGCTGTGGCTGTCGAAGTCCGCCGTCACCTCCGTGCTGCGCTGTGAGGCCGGGTTTCTCGCCGACCGGGCCGCCCCGCCGCAGGGCACGTCGGCGGCGGCGGCCGTCGGCGACCTGGCCCACCGGGCCGTCCAGCTCGCCTACACCCACCCGGGCAGGCCCGTGGCCGAGTACGTGCAGGCGGCCGTGCCCGCGTGCCGGCGCGCCGACCCGGCGTTCGAGGCGTTCTGGGCGGCGGCGGACATGGCCGCCCAGTCCGACCTGGTGATGTCGGCGACCAGCCGGGTCACCGCGCTGCTGGACTCCTGGCCGGCGATCCAGCCGGCGTGGGAGCCCCGGTTCGAGGAGCCGTTCCAGGCGAAGGTCGCCGGGGTCACCCTGTCGGTGCGTGCCGACCTGGTCCTGGGGCGCCCGCGGGCCACCGGCCAGCAGACCATGGTCGTGGTCGACTGGAAGTCCGGGGCGCTGCGTGACCACCACACCTTCGAGGCGCGCCTGCACGCCCTGGTCGCGACCCTGTCGTTCGGGGTGCCGCCGTTCCGGTCCCTGGTGTACTCGCTGACCTCGGGGGAGTACACCAGCCCCCCGGTGGACGCACCCACCCTGCAGGAGACCGTCGACCAGGTGGCCGGTGCGGTCACCGCGGTGGTGGACCTGCTGACCTCGCGACGCCCGCCCCGGGTGCACTGCGGGCAGTCGTGGTGCCGCGGGTGCGTGCAGGCCGTCGCCGCGTAGGTCAGTAGCCCACGTAGGGGCGCCCCTCGGCGACCGCCCGCACCCCGGGCACCTGGTCCAAGGACCCGTACCGGGCGACGGCGTACCGGGCGCCGGCGAGGATCTGCGCCACGGGGTCGTTGCGGTCCGGGTAGCCGGGGTGCTTGTACGCCTCGAACGTCGACGGGATGGTCTGCATCAGCCCGAACGACGGGTGCCCGGCGACCCAGTTCGCGTCCGTCATGTTCACCGCGGCAGGGTTGCCGGAGGACTCGTGGTCGATGATCGTGCGCAGCGACGCGGCGTCGTCGTCGCGGCGGGGGAAGCTGGTGTCCGCGTACAGGACCTGCAGGGCGGCGGCGATCCACCCGTCCACGTCCCCGGCGGTCTGGCGGGACTGGATGACCCGGCGGATCGACGTCGGCGGCTCGTACACGGGCGCGATCTTGACCACGTCACCCGGCTTGGGTGCGTGGATGAGCTGGTTGTCGCCCAGGTAGATCGCCACGTGCCGGATCGGGCTGCCGAAGAACAGCAGGTCACCCGGCTGGGCTTCGCCCAGGGACGCCACCGGGGTGCCCTGGTCCTTCTGCGCGCCCGTCCACCCACCGATCTGGTAGCCGGCCTGCGCGAACGCGTACTCGGTCAGCCCGGAGCAGTCGAACCCGACGATCCCGCTCGTGCCCGCGGACGGCCCGGTCGGCCCGCCGCCGCCCCACGAGTACGGGGTGCCCAGGTACGCCTTGGCGGCCGAGATGACCACCTGCGCCTGCGTCGCCGCGTCCGCCGCGAGCGCACCGTAGGTGCCGCCGGTGCCGGTCAGGGACGCCAGCAGTGACCCGGTGCGGGTGCCGAACGTGTCGAACGGGCGCACCAGGCCCCCGTAGAACAGGGCCCACTCGGTCACCCGGACCGTCCAGGCGGAGGGCGTGACCGGCTGCACCGACACCGGCCCGATCGCGGGCACGTGCCCGGTGGGCGACAGGCGCAGCACCAGTGAGTGCTGCCCGGCGACGGCGGGCTCGGCCGGTGTGGCGGACTGCTGGGCCGCGACCCAGGAGAACCACACCGCCGCGCCGGCCAGCGCCGCCGGGTCCGGGCCCGTCAGCGGCACCGACGTGCCGGGCCCGGCGCCCACCGCCTCCGGCGGGACGGAGTCGACGTCGATCTCCCCGCCGACCGGCTCGGGCGCAGCCGGGTCCTGGTCGTGCCCGGACCGGGTGGGGGAGATCCCGCCGGTGCCGAGCAGACCGGCGGCGACGGTGGAGGCGGCCGCGGCCCAGTCCGCCTCCGACCCGCCGGTGCACGCGGTGCGCACCGAGTCGGGCCACGCGCCTGCGGCCTGCGTGTAGGCGGTGGTGTCCTCGGGCATCTGGTCGGCGCCGGCGAGCTCGGCCAGGGCGCTGCCGGGCGCCGCGACCGACAGCACGTACTCCTCCAGCGCCGGGTAGCAGATCCCGGGCGGCTCCCACGACCCGGGCGGGCCCGCCGCGGTGAACCGGTCCAGGTCCGGGCCCAGGGCTGCGGCGATGCCGGACCACCCGCCGAGCATCGGTGCGAACGCCCCCGCCGTGGTGTCCCGCTCCCACACCTTGCTGGTCTCCCCGGACAGCACGATCCTGGCGGCGGCGGCGATGTTCCCCGCAGGGTCGCACCGGTCCACCAGGCCGGCGTCGGCGGCCTCCTGAGCGGTCAGGGGGAACACCCCAGCGGTGTCCGCGGCGGTGTCGCACGCGGCCTGCCCGTACTGGGAGGCGCCCCACGCGACCGCCTTCGCCTCGGCGATCAGCGCATCCACGGCGGCGGAGCGGGAGTACTCGGTGAACTGGATGCCGATCGGGGTCCGCCGCACCCCCGACACGACGTGCAGCTCGGGGTAGCTGGCCGCCTCGCACGCCCAGATCCGCTCGATCATCAGGTCGACGGGCAGGCCGGACCCGACCTGGGCGCAGTCCCCGGACGGCACCGTCGGGTCGGCGACCACGCCGGCCTGCTCGATGACCGCCTGCCAGAACGTCGCGGCACCGTCCTGGTCGTCCAGTGCGGGCCGGCCCCGGTCGGCGGCGATCCGGTCACCGGCGGCCGAGAGCTTGCGGGCGACGAACGTGGCCGCGTCGCACGGGTCCTGCGGGTCGCCCCCCTCGTCGGTGAGCTCGGCTGCGACGGCAGGTGGCAGCAGGAACGGCCCGGACGCCTGGCGCCCGGTGCCACCGATCGGCGTCGACGGCGGCGCGACGGCGCAGGACCCGGCCCACGCGCCCGTGCCCGGGACGACGGTGCCGGCGGCCGTCGCCCGCGGGGTCGGGGTGCCACGGAACTCGAAGTGCCACGGCTCGTGCGGGCCGCGCCCGCCCGGGCCCATCGTCTCCGGGTGCACCCACCCGAACCGTGGCCCGTTCGAGGCCATCCACACGTAGTCCGGGTCGGTGTACACGCCCAGGGACCCGAAGCCGGCGAAGTCGACGGCCTTGCCCCACCCGTGGTTGGACGTGCCCGGCTGTGCGGCGTTGCCGCACTGCCCTCGCGAGCACCAGCGCTCACGCTGGTAGACCTGCCCGGCGTAGTCCCGGTAGGAGGACGTCAGGCCCAGGTCGCGGCCGTGCTCGGCCTTGTACGCCTCGTTGAGCTGGACGAGTGCGGCTGCGGCGGTGCACTCGAGCCGGTGCCCGGGCGCGAACGGGATCGGGCACAGGGCGGCGTCGGGGATGCGCCCGTTCTCGTGCCCGCCCCACCGCAGGGAGCCGCTGTTGTACGGAACGGTGCCGCCGACGCCGCCGACGCCGGTGTCCGACAGGGAGAAGTTCGCGGCCAGGTACGGGGGCACGGGCCGTTCGGGGTCTCGGTCAATCAGGTCGTAGGGGGAGGTGCGCCCGTAGTCGGTGGTCACCCGCGCGATCGCGGCGATGACGGTCCAGGGGACGACGGTGCGCTTGCCGTGCGTGGCCCGCTGCGCCGCGTAGGCGACCTCGCACCAGCCCTGCGGCATCGACTCGCACTGGTCGCGGGTCGGGGCGGGCGGGGTCGGGGACCCGCTCAAGGACGACAGGATCGCGGTGAACCCACCGCCGAGCGCGGTGACGACCAGGGCGATGACCAGGACCGCGGCGGTGGCGACGGTGGCCACACCCTTGTAGGCGACCTTGCCGGCCTTCTCACCGACCTTCTCCACCGCCCGGGTCACCTGCGGGGCCACCGCGCCGGCAGCGTCGCTGGCGCCGCCGGTCAGGGCGCTGACCCCGGCGCGGGCCGCAGTCGCGCCGGCCATCCCGGCGGCCTGCTCCGCCCCGGCGCCCAGGCCACCCTCGCGGGCGGCGTCGGCGACCTGCTTGGCCTGGGCCGCCTTGTCCGCGTACGGCACCCGCTGGCGGGCCTGCTGCGCGGCGGCGTTGGCAACCGCGCCGCGCCCCCCGTGGGCCGGCTGGTCGGCGGGGGGCGCCGCGTCGGGGTCACGTGCCTGGCCGGTGCGCGGGCTGCCGGTGCTGTGCGAGACGAACGCGGGCGCGCCGCCGGGTGTCGCCGGCCCGGACGGGTCGGGCCGGGACGGCCTGGCCGGTGGCGTCGTGGTCACAGGATCTCCACAGCCCAGCCGTCGCCGTCACGCACGATCGTGACCGTGCTGGTGACCGCGTTGTACTGGGACCCCTCACCGTCGGCGTCGGTCGGCGCGGCCAGCGCGTACCTGCCGTCGGCGGCCATCACCACCGTCAGCGGGCCGACGGTCGCACCGGGGAACGCCTGCGTCGGGCCGGGCAGGGTCCCGCCGCCGGCGGTGGGCACCTGCCCGGCCAGGTCCGGGTCGTACTGGGCGCGCAGGGCGAGCGAGGCCAGGTCGGCGACCGCCTGGGGGACGGTGACGGGCTGTCCCGCGGCTCCGGGCAGGTCCACCGTCGCGTCGGCCGGCACGGCGGTGGAAGGAGTGGCCGGGTCGACGGGTGCGGCCGGCTCGACCGGTGCCGCGGGGGCGGTGCCCTCTGTGCGTGGCAGCGACAGCACGGGCGGCGCCTGCTCGCCAGCGGGTGCGGGCCCTCCACCGATCAGCTGGACGGCGATGAAGACGGCGAACCCCGCACCGGCGAGCACCTGCAGCACGGTCCAGTACCCGGGCAGCTGGGTCCTGCTCCACGTCGTGACCTTGCGGGACGCGAAGCGGTACAGACGGTCGTTCGCCATGCCGGCGACCGTGCCCGCACCCGGGGGAGCGGCAAGGTGGGCCGCCCCGGGTGCGGGGCGGCCCACCTTGTGGCGGTCAGGCGAGCCTGGGCACTGGGCGGGCCTGTTAGGGGAGCTTGTCCTTCGTCTCGCGTGCCTCCGCTCGCACATCCTCGATCGCCTCGGCCATGTGCGCCTGGACGGTCTGGGCGACGGCTCGCAGCTCCTCGTGGTCGCCCTCGCGCCCGGCGAGCTTGACCGCGGCGATGCCCCGGGCCACCTGCGCCCGGTACTCGGCCATCTTCGCCTCGGCATGGCGGACAGCCTCGTCGATCGCGGCCTTCGCCACGTCCGGCGGGATCGAGTCGTCGAGCTCGTGCTTCAGGCGCAGCAGGTGGATCAGCTCGGCCTGCAGCTCACCGAACGCCTGCATCGACTCCCGCTCGATCTGCGTCATCAGCTTGCTGACGGCCTTGCCGCGCTCGATCGGGTCGGACACCGCCACGTTCAGCTCGTCTGCCTTGGCCGCGATGGACTCGGCGAGCTTGCCCGCGTCCGCGGTGATCTCGGCGGCCCGGCCGACCGTCTCGGCCTCTAGGCGAATGCGCAGCGCCTCGGCCTGCCCGGTGACGTGCACGTCGGTGACACCGTTGATGCGGATGCGCGCCTCCTTGTCCACCTGCCGGGTCACCTCGAGCATCATCTTCCCGCCATCGGACTGCAGACGCTGCACGGCATCGAGCGCCTTGGCCTCCCACCCGTTGGTCTTGGGGTCCACGCCGAGCTCGACGGCCAGGTTCGGCACCGCACCGGTGTCGGGGTCCATCAGACCGGTCTCGATCATCGCCGCGACGAGGCGCACCTGGTACGCGTCGATGGTCTCCCTGGGTTGGCGTGCCGAGACCGCCGGGTCGAGGAAGTTCGCCGGGTTCGCCAGCACTGCCAGGGCCGCGTGCGGGTCGTGCAGGGCCTCGTCCGGCACGCTGAACGTGCCGTCCTGCAGGCGCTGCGGGGCCAGGATCGGCGGGAGGCCGGTGGCACCGGCGACCACGTACTCACCCAGGGCCGGGGGCAGGCTCGCCCGGGCGGACTCCAGGGCGGCGGCCACCTGGGCGCGGGTCAGCGGCGTCGTCTGCCCGTCCGCGCGGTAGGCGGCCGCGAGCCTGTCCAGGGCCTGCCCGGCGGACTCGATCCCCAGCGTCGAGTACAGCTGCTCCACCTGTGCGGGGTCCGTGCCCGGCGGCACGTGCTTGGCCACCTCGAGCCGCAGGGCGGCGTTGCGCTCGCGCGCGGCCTCCTCGATAACGGAACGGTCCGCGACGGCGGCGGCCAGCGCAGGCCCCTTCGGCGCGATGAACGGGGAGGTGACCTGGGTGCCCCGCTTGGCGGCCTCGATCGCACCCTGACCCTGGCCGTGTGACGCGATGTTCTGGGCCAGCCACGCGGCGTACCCAGCGTCGGAGGCGCTGGCCGCACGCGTGGAGATCTCCCGGTTGGCGCGCTTGGCCGCCATCGCGTCCGACAGGCCCCTGTTGCGGTAGTGCTGCTGCTTGAACGCCGCCCACGGCGACAGCTCACCCTTGCGGACCTTGTCCGCCAGGGACTGGTCCAGGAACGGGGCCCCGCCCTTGTTGCGGGACAGCAGCTTGCGCGCCGCGGCCTGCTGGGCGCCCTCCTTGCGCCGCTGGGCGAACTTGTGGGCCTCGGACCGGGTCTTCTTGCCGATCTTCGAGCTCAGGGCCCCGTTGAGGTCCCGGCCGCCCGCGATGCCCGCCCTGCCCAGGATCGACGAGCCGTCGCGGGACGCCTTCATCGCGGCGGTGGCGAACCCGAGGGCGCCGTTGAGGCCCATGATGTTGCCCAGGCCGACCGCCTTGAGCAGCATCCGCATCACCACGATCGCGGCGACCGGGATCACCAGGGACCAGAACATCGTGCCCAGCGACGCGCTGGACCCCGCGTCCGCGGCCGTCGCCCCCGGCGCCAGCGGCTGCATCGGCCCCCACACGAGCTGGAACAGGGCGCTCATGATGGTCACGGTGAAGCCCAGGACCAGCAGGAAGACGATCTTGCCGCCGAAGGCCATCCCGGTCAGGCGCAGCAGCTTCATGCCGACCTGGGACCGGCCGCCGTGCTTGTTCGGCCACGCGAGCAGCATGATCGTCCACGGCAGCACCAGCATCATGAACAGCAGCACGAACTGCGACAGGGCCGCCCCGATCGCCGGGCCACCGAACGCGTACGCGTACAGCACCGCGGTCGCCGAGGCGTTGAACGAGGCCACGCCACGCTGGTTGGTGTTGTGCCCGTAGAAGGCGGCCATCACCTGGTAGACCTTCTGCCCGTCCGCGCCGAGCTCGCCCGCGTCACGGCCCAGGGCGATCAGGGACTCCCACCCGAGCGCGTCGGGGGACTCGGCGGTCAGGCCCCCGCCGTCCTGCTCCGTCCACCACCGCTGGCAGGACCGGTCGGCCTTCTGCCGGCGATCGCCGAAGTCACCGGTGCCGAAGTGGCGCAGCATGTTCCACGGCGACCGGGACGTGGACCCGTCCTCGCACACCGCCCAGGCCATCAGGGACGCCTGGTCGGGCTTCTTGTCGGCCACCCCGCGGAACGCCCCCACGGTCACGTCCTCGTACCCGGGCACCCCGGTGGCGATCTCGAGCTGACGCTCGGCGGGGACGTTCTTGGCGCGCTCGAGGTAGTGGCACGCCACGCGGGCGCCCTCCTCGGGCACGGACCAGCCGGACACGACGAAGGAGTCGTACATCGACCGCTGCCACATGAACGAGATCATCGTCAGCGACGGGGCCGCGGCCTGCGCCGCCGGGCCCTCGAGCGCCATCCGGTCCTGGAACGCGTCGTACAGCCGCTGCACGTACCCCGAGCACGTGGCACCGCCGGTGCCGGCGTCCATCGCCCACGCCGACCCGGCCTGCACCTCACCGGTCAGCGCGTCCCCGGCGCCGAACACGCTGGAGGTGGAGAAGGCGATCTGGTTCACGTACTGGTTGCCCTTGACCGCCAGCCACGCGGGCGACCCGGCCGGCAGCCGGTCGGCGGGGTCGGCGGAGGCCACCGGGGTGTACCCGGGGGTGTGCGCCTCCTGCTTGGGCTGGGACGCCAGCCCGCCCAGGCCCTGCAGCAGCGCCAGGACCAGGAACGCGGAGATCGCCATGCGCACCGACTCGTTCAGCTTGCCGCGCGCGGCGCGCAGCGTGGCCATCGCCATGACGAGCATCCCGATGACCAGTGGCAGGCCGGACGCCTCCAGCCCTCCCCACGACGAGGCGAAGAACCCGTTGATGCCGTCGGCGAAGCTGGTGACGGTGTCGATCGTCAACGCCCAGTTCGTCAGCTGCAGCAGCAGCCCCCACAGCCACCCGGCGAACGCGAACCCCAGGTCGTTGATCACGCCCATCACCTTCTGGGGGCCGTCGAAAGTGCCCAGGTCCTCCGGCGCGCTCATCACCGAGTGCCACCGGTAGGCCGGCAGCAGCTCCAGGGGGTTGTCCGTCTCGGCCGAGGTCTCGTGCTCACGGCCCAGGTCCGGGTACGCGAACGACTCCTCGGCCAGGACCAGGGTGTCCCCGGAGGCGACCGCGACGGGCGCCGGCCCGCCCAGGCCGTGCAGCATCGGGACGACGGCGACGGACAGCACCGCCAGCAGCAGGACCCAGATGCTCACCTGGATGCCGCGGGCGGGTGCGCTCCAGAAGCGCTGCACTGGGTTCACTGGTCTGCCTCCGTCGACGGGGTCGTCCCCTGACCGGCCTGCGCCTCCCGTAGCTCCCGGTCCGTGCGGTTCGTGGACATCGCCAGACGCAGGTGCTCAGGCACCGGCCCGATGCTCACCACGGCGTGGCGGTCGTACAGGTCGCGCAGGATGCCCAGCGCAGGTCGTCCTGGGGTGTCCTGACTGGGTCGGCGCGGGCCGGCCGACCGCAAGAACTCCACCCGCGCGTCGGTCGGCTCCAGGCGGCACAGCGTCAGCGCGGCCCGCGCCTCGGCCGCGTCACCGAGCTTCATGCACAGCACCCGCGACATGAACGACTCCATGTCCACCGCCAGCAGGTCCGACGGGCGCTGGGTGACGAAGATCGGCAGCAGGCCCACCGACCGGCCCTCACGGCCCAGGCGGTCCATCGACGCCAGGCCCTCGGGGGAGGAGATGTAGTGGTGCGCCTCGTCGATCACGTACACCCCGCCCTTGGACCGCATGAGGATCTCCATCGCCGCACGCGAGGTCAGGCGCAGCGCTGCCAGCGCGGCCCGCTCGGCCACCTCCGGGGCCGCCTTGCCCGGCTGCGGCAACGGCAGCTCACGGTCGAACTCGATCAGGGTCAGCCCGGTGGCGTCGGTCCACTCCTGGCGGGGGACGGCGGAGAACCCGAGACGGAACAACGAGTGCGACCGCACGGCGCCCTTGATCAGGGCGACCATCGCCTCGTCCTCGACGTGCTCCAGGGCCTCCATGGCGCAGCGTGCACCGGCCAGCGCGCCCTTGTTCAGCCCCTCGGCGAGGGTGAACTCCTGGATGGAGGACAGCGCCGGGCCCAGGACGGTCTGGATGTGCCGGGCCAGGATCTCCGCGGCGATGCGCCGGTCCTCGCAGAACCCGAACGGGTCGAACGCCCCGCCGTCCTCCGCCACCTTCGACATGGAGATCACCCGGACCGGCACGCCCTGCTCACGCACCCAGTTCGCCCAGGGGACCAAGGAGTCGAACCCCTTGGGGTTGACGAAGAAGCAGTTGTACCCGGCGGCTGCAGCCTGCCCGGCGAGCAGCTGGGCCGCGAACGTCTTGCCGGAACCGGGGTCGCCGAAGATCCCGAACACCGGCGGGGTGTTCTGCTTCGACGCGGCCAGCGGGTCCAGGTAGCACGGCACCCAGTCCGGGTCCACGGTGCCGACGAACACCCCGCTGGCGTCACCGAGGGAGGAGAACCCCGCCAGGCCGGAGTAGGCGATCATCGCCGGGTTCACGTCCTGCGGGAACGGGTTGATGCGGGTGCCCGACGCGGGCTGCATCTCGTCCAGGCCTTCGAGCTGGCGGTGCCGCAGCACCTCGGTCTTGATCCCGTAGACCTGCGCGAGCGCGTCCTGGAACGTCTCGTCGGCGTCGTCGACGCGGCGGGCGAGCAGGATCGACGTGCCGGTCAGCCACGGCTCCCGCGAGGCGATGACGTAGGACTCGATGTCTTCGGCGGCGGCGAGGGTCGCGGTGTTCTCCTCCCGCCCGAGGTCACCGGTCGCCTGCTCCTCCTCCTCCTGGGCGATGAGCTTGCGCCGCTGACGCCGCAGCCGCGCCCGGGTGACCGTGTGCGGCTCGAGCTCGGCGCGCACCGACACCGCGACCGCCGGGGACGGGTGGGTCATCGCGTCCAGGAGCCACTGCGCGAACGGGGCCTGCAGGTGCTGGGGCATCTCCATGACGGCGTGGATCTCGTACGTCGCCCGCCCGGGCACCGTGAACCGGTCCGAGGTGAACTGCACCACCGCGTCCGGGGTGACCCCGTCGTTCCACCACGCCTCGAGCTGGGCGAGCGCCTCCGCGCGCGGCACGCGGGCCTGGTGGCGGCGCAGCAGCGCGTCGATGTCGGCCATGTCCTGGCTGAACAGGTCCAGGCTGGTGTCCGGGTCGATGCCCGCGGACCGGGCCACCGCCTTGACCTTGTCCAACAGGCTGCCGCGGGTCCGGGTCGCCGCGGTCAGCGCCGAGGACCGCAGCTTCACCCCGATCAGCAGCGCCTTGGACGGGGTCACCGGGGGCAGCAGGTCCTCCAGCAGCGAGGCCAGGCGCGGGTCGGTCCCGTCGGGCACCTGGGTGGGGGTGTCGAACGTCACGCAGAACACGTGCACGGACCGGTTCTGGGACAGCATCGCCATGCCCTGCCCGACGTCTCGGCTGCGGGAGCCGATCTCCCCCAGCACGGTCTGCAGCAGGTTGCCGATCTCCAGGCGCCGGTGCGGGTCCTCGTGCTCGAGCGGACCCAACGGCAGCTCCCGGTACAGCCACACCGACCGGTCGTGACCGATGTACACCCCGCCGGGCTCGCGGCGTCGCCACGGGGTCGTGCGCAGCTCCCCGGTCGCGGGCTTGCCCTTGATCACGTCCACCTCGCAAGTTCGTCGGCGAGGTCAGGGTCGGCCCGCCCACCCCTCGGCGGGCACACCGACCAGCGCGGCCATGACGTCGTCCGGCCACGGGCCGACCTCCACGGTCGTCGGCCGACCACCGGGTGGGCGGTACAGGCACGTGGCCGCGCGCGGCCACGGCGCCTCCGGGTCGGGTTGGGGGCCGGCGAGCAGCTCGAGCGTGCGTGGCGTCACCGTCACCCCGGCCATCGTCATGCCGGCCTCACCGGCGCCCGCGAGGACGAACAGGTGACCGCCTCGCTCGAGCTTCGAGGCCACGTCCACCGACGTCGTCGTGACCACCAGCGCCACGCCGTCGTCGGTGGCGGCGGCGACCTGAGCGGTCAGCGCCGGGTGCGCGGCCTCGGGCAGGCCGTCGACGACCACGATGCGCGGCCCCTGCCCGGCAGTGCGCACGTGCGCGAGCACGGTGGCAGTCGCCACGGCCTGGATCGGGTCGCCGGCCAGTGCGGACAGGTCCACCCACACCGTCCGGGGCAGGGCCGCCCTGACGGGGGACTGGTCGGCCACCAGCAGCTTGGCGGCTCGGTGTCGCACGATCGCGCGGCGCACCTTGGCGACCGCTGTCGTGGACTCGCCCAACCCCAGGACGGTCAGCAGGTCCGGCGCGCCGACCTGGCTGGCGCGGGCGAACCCGGTCAGCAGGCCCGCCTCCTCCACGGCGGTCAGGCCGGTGTCGAGCTCGCCGATCAGGTGCCCGTGCGCGGTGACCGCGTCCGTCGGGTCCAGCCACCGGAACGGGTCCAGGTCACCGGGCTGGTCCGGGCGCCACCGGGCAGCCCCCGCGGCGCGCGCGAACCCGTCCCCGCCGCGACCGTCGCACGACACGTACGTCACACCGATGCCAGCCAGGTGCGCCTGGTAGGCCAGCGACTCGGCCAGGAACGACTTGCCGGCCCCAGCCTCACCGACCAGGCACGTCACGCCCGTCCCCGTGAACGGGTTCACCAGCACCGGCTCGGTCATGCCCTGCCCGCCGGTGCCGGCCAGCAACCCGGACGCGGCCCCGAGCGCGTCCGGGTCCCCGACCCCCAGAGCGGCCAGGCCGGCGGCGGTCACGTGGTTGTGCGTGGGCACCAGTCGCCGTGTCGAGCACGGCAGCGTCTCGTCGAGCGCGGCGAGCTGCCGCAACGGCAGGGGCCGGGCGCTCACGTCCGGCAGGGTCCGCAGGGACACCTCCAGCGGCGCTCGCGGGTCGGCGCACCGGCGCCCGTAGATCACCGACGCCCGGTCGAGCACCGGCCCGGCGTTCAGGGTGCCACGGACGGAGACGACCACCGCGCCGCGGGGACCGGCTGCCGGGACCGCCGCCGGCGTGGACCCGGTCACCGTGCCCGCCGCGACCAGCTCGATGAGCCCCGCCCCGCCGTCGACCAGGACGTGGTCGTCCCGCTCGACCACCAGGGCGTCCTGCGGGGCCCCCAGCGTGTACCAGGACTCCAGGGCGCCGACCGCAGCAGCAGGCAGCGGCACCGCGCCCGCCTGCGTCAGGGCGGCACCGACCAGCTGACGGTCGGCGTCGTACGCGGCGAAATCCGGGACCGCCTCACCCAGGGCTGCGTCGACCGCGGCCCAGATCTCCTCGGCGAACCCGGTACGGGTGCCCGCCGGGATCAGCCGCACCCCCACGGCGCCGCGCCGCACCGGCGCGGCCCGGCGCAGCGACGCCGCCTGGAACCTGGCCAGCGGCTCAGGGGTGCCGGCGGGAGGGACGGGCACGTGCTCCCACACGTGCACCAGCAGGTGCACCTCACGCTCACCGGTCGCCGTGACCGCGGCCAGGATCTGCTCGAGCACGTCCGGGTCACGCAGGGCCTGCTCGGGAAGACCCCGGTACAACCACACCTGCCCGTTGCCGGCGTACATGCCGTCCTCGGCGGCCCACTGGTGGGGGGTGCGCCACACCAGGGGACGCTGGCGTGCCGCACGAAGCGTCCCCTGGACGCGTCGGCGCACCCGGCTCGTCAGGTCCAGGACCATGTCAGTCCTTCAGCCGGCGCGGCGGTCCGGCCAGCGGGTCGTCGGGAAGGTCCATCGGCGCCGCGGTGGCCTGACGGCGCGCGCGCACCCTGCCCGCCGGCGCGGCGGTCCGCGCGGCAGGCAGGCCAGGGGTGGGGACCTGCGCGGCCACGGCGGCGCCCGCGAGCGGGTCGTGCGGGCGGGCGCGCCGCTCGCGGCGACGCTCCGGCATCCCCGCCGCCGGGTCGACGTCGACGAGCATCGCCGCCGGGTCCAGGCGACCGCGCACCGTCGGCACCGGTGCACCCCGGTCGTCGAACTGCCCGGGCGCCACACGCGCGGCCGATCGGCGCACGACCACACGCCCCGAGGACGGGCCGTCGGTCACTGCGACACCGACCGCCAGGATGACCCGCTCACCGTTGACGTACCGGGCGCGCGTCTGGGACTTGATCTGCAGCTCGATCCACTTGGCCAGGGACTCGTTCTTCAGCGGCGAGTACGTCACCGCCATCCACCCGGCGAACGCGCCCAGGCCCAGGGCGATCAGCGTGGAGTTCCCGCCGTCACCGATCGACACCGCCAACGCCAGGCCGGCCAGGGCCCCGACGATCGCGGCAGCCAGGTTGATCACGGGGACGGTGCGCGGCAGCGTGATGTTCCCGCCGATGCGGCCGATGCGCGTCGGGCCAGGCTTCATCACCGACGTCGCGCAGATCATCGGCACCGCCACATCCACCACCTCCTCGCCCGGCAGTGTCGGCCCGCAGACACCGAAGCCCACCCCGCGATGGGGTGGGCTTCGGTGTGGGTGACCAGCCGACCGACGTCACCTGTTGACGATGGTCTCCACCTCTTCGACGCCCGCGCCGGTCAGGCCGGCGAACGCGCCGACGAGGGCGTTGATGAGGGTCGGCTGCCACAGGAAGGTGGCGGCGATCGCGCAGCCGACGATCGTCTTGGCCGCCGAGCCGGGCTTGCCGGCCGTGAAGTCCTTGATGGACTTCACCGCGGCGAACAGCACGACCAGGACCGCGACGACCTTCATGGCGGCCGCGATGGTGCCGAGCAGGCCCGTGCTCCAGTCCGGGCCGGGCGAGGTCACCGCGACGACGGCCGGGTCGGCGGCCGTGGCGAGCGCGAGGGTCAGGATGTTCATGGGGTCTCCTTGAGGGGTCGGGGGCTGGTCAGCCCTGGGTGGCGTTGCCGTAATCCTCGAGTGCGGAGGTCGGACCGACCCCGGCCGGGCCCCAGGCGGTCACCGGCGGCCTCGCCGGGTTGACCTCGGGCTCGAAGAGCAGGTCGTAGTCCGCGCTCAGGGTCGGACCGTTGGCGCCGGGTGGGACCAGGACAAGGGACACCCGGACGGTGACCCACGTGCTGCCGAACCTGGCGACCCGGTCACCGGTGTTCAGCCCGGCGGTGTAGGACACGATCCGGGCGGACTGCACGTCCCAGCCGCCCAGACCCGTGTAGGAGTGGGTCGGGTCCGTGTCCTGGGTCAGCTCGAACAGCTCGGAGCTGTTCGCACCGGTGGAGGCGTACGCGTGCGCCCACCGCTGCACCTGCTCCACGATCGCCGGGCCCCACGTGATCGTGGTCAGCTCCGACGCGGTGCCGCCGTTGGTGTACAGCTCGGAGTAGTCCAGCCCGGTCCCGCCAGCGGCCGGGACCTGCAGCGGCGACAGCGACGGGGCCGCGCCGAGCAGCCAGCCACCGCCCGAGCGCACCATCGGGACCGACACCTCGAGCAGCTGCTCGCCGGCACGCACGTGGAACGTGACCCGCTCGGTGGTGACCACCTCCCCGGGGACGTCCCCGAGGCGGTACTGCACCGACCCGGCGAACGTCACCTGCGCCTCCGGCCACGCCGACCCGTTCTGGGAGAACGCCCCGCTGACCCCTTCGGCGACCGGGACACGGGTGTCACGCCCGGCCAGGTAGTCGTGCACGACCAGGGTCGCCAGGGCGATCGCCTCCTCGTCGCGGGCCTGGGTGACCTGGGCGGGCGGGTCCGGCGCGGTCAGCCACGCGACGGTGGAGAACACCCCGCACGCGGCGGCACCGATGAGGGCGCCGAGGACCAGGCGCCGACGCACCTTCAGGTCGGGCAGCGTCGAGCGCTGCGCGGGGACGGCAGTCAGTGCTGGGCGCGCCATGTCTCCTCCGGGTCGGGTGCCGGCAGTGTCGGAACCGGCGCCCCGGGCCCGCCGTGCCCGGTTCCGACACTGCGCCCATGGCCGAGAAGAAGTCCGACGTCGACGCCGGTGGCGTGATCGCGCTGGTCGCGCTCGCGGTGATCGCGCTGCTGCTGGTCCTGCCCGTCCTGCTGGCCGGGTACGTGCTGTACGCCGTGCTGCGCGACCACCTGGGCCGCCGCGAGGCCTGGGCGCTGCTGACGTCGGGGGCGGTGACGCTGGTCGTCGCCGGGGCGTACACCGTCGACAGCTACGTCGCGTTCGTCGCCGCCGTCGTGGCCGCCGCCACAGGATCAGGGCCGTGGACGGACGCACTGGCCGCGACCCCCGCCCTGGTCATGGTCGCCGGAGGCGCCGTCGTGGCCGGCCTGATGGCACTGCTCGCCCGCACCCGCCTCGGGTCCCGGTTCGGGCGGATCCTGCCCCAGCACACCAAGGTGCGCCGCCGCGGGCTGCTCGGGGTCAAGCACGTCGACGTGGACGAGGACGCCCTGCTGGACGCCCAGGTCCGTCAGGAGGTCATCGCCCGCTCCAAGGTGGTCGCCCCACCCGGCGGCGGGCTCGTCGTCGACCCGACCGAGCACTCCGCGGTCGCCCCCGCCCCCGTCGGCAAGCGCCGGTTCCCCATCGGCCTGGACGCGCAGGGCACCCCCGTGTACCTGTCCGAGGCCGAGGTGCGCACCCACGGGCTGCTGCTCGGGGCGACCGGGTCCGGCAAGTCCGAGACGATCAAGGTCCTCGCCGGTGGTCTGCTCGACCTCGGCTGGTCCGGGATGCTGGTGGACCTGAAGGAGGACACCGCCCCCGGCGGCCTGCGCGACTGGTGCTTCGACTACGCCGTCGCCCACGGCACCCCGTACCAGGAGCTGCGCCTGTCCGACCCGAACTCCCCGACCTGGTTCAACGTGCTGTCCGGCATGGGACCGGACGAGGCGCGCGACGCGATCCTGTCGCTGCAGCAGTTCGAAGCCGCCTACTACGAGGCGCTGAACAAGGAGCTCCTCGGGCAGCTCATCAACCTCATGTACTGGGCGCACCAGGTCGACCCGACCCGGTTCGCGTACCCCACGATGTACGACGTCGCCAAGATCTGTGGCTCGCCGTCGTTGGCGGCCGCGACCAAGGCGATGCGGGCCGTGGTCCTGGAGGCCATCCCCGGCCTGACCACCAAGGACTTCCACGTGCTGTCCAACCCCCCGCAGGACCAGGCGAAGGCCGCCGCCGGCTTCGGCGCACGCCTGGGCAACATCTTCGACTCCCAGGCCGGCCGCATCGTGCTGCGCAACAACGCCGAGGGCACCCGCCAGGAGGTCGACGTCACCGCCGAGGGTCTGACGTACATCGGCCTGGACTCCCAGGGCAAGCCCGACCTGACCCGGGTCACCTCGTCGTCCATCCTGCAGCGCCTGTCGGTGTACGCCTCCCAGCGCACCGTCGGGTCCGCCGGCAAGTCCCAGCCGCGGTTCGTGATCGTCGACGAGGCGAACTGGGTGAACCGGGAGATCGTCAAGAACCTGCTCTCGCGAGCCCGCTCGGCTGGCATCGCGCTGTTCCTGGCCACGCAGGGCCCCACGGACTGGATCGACCGGGACGGGGACGACTGGACCACCCTGACCCAGAACATGAACATCGCCGTGATCATGCGCCAGGGCGCCCCCCAGGCCGCCGAGCTGTGCGCGGAGTACTTCGGCAAGAAGGTCAAGCAGAAGGTGTCCGAGCGCGTCGAGCAGACCAGCGGCCTGTTCGGGGACCGGCGCGTGCGTGACGCGCACGGGCGCCTTGTCGAGTCGTTCACCGTGTCGGAGGACCTGGACTACCGGGTGCCGCCGGACACGCTGCGCGAGCTCACCGTCGGCGAGGCGTTCCTGCGGGTCGGCAGCCCCGAGCAGCGCACCCAGTACATCCGGGTGCAGATGCGTGACCCGAAGGCGATGCCGCGGCGCTGACCTACCCGGGCAGCACCGACGTCAGGTGCCCGGCGACATCCACCCGCACACGCGCACCTGCGAGCTCGCCCGGGCCGGGCACCAGAGCGTGGTCGGCCAGCAGATGCCCGACCTGCTCGACCACGAGCTCGCCCAGGGCGGGGTCGACCATCACGTGCTGGTGCCCGAACAGCTCGCTGGCGCCGAACATGTGCACGCTCGCACCAGATCGCACCGGCTTCAGCCACGCCCACGGCGCCGCGCCCAGGGCCACGAACCGGTCCCCGGGGACCCTGCCCCGCGCGACCAGGCCCGCGACCACGACCGCGGCGGCGGACAGGTCCCCACCGGGCAGACGCACCGCCTCCCCACGCCAGCGCAGCATCCCGTCCGCTACCCGCACGTGCATGCCGACCACCGCGTCGAGCGGGGTCGACAGGTGCACCACGGCACGCAGCGGCGCCGGCGGGTCCAGGCGGTACACGGCCGCGAGCACGTCCGCCACGGCCGGCTGGTCAGCGACACCGTCGATCCTCATGCCCCCACCGATGCCCGCGCCGCCCGCACCAGGCACGACCGACCGGGGGCGGGAGGGCAGTGCGCCGACGGCCGTCGCGAGCACGGTGCCCCCGGGAGGGACGATGACCACACCGACGATCGCCGAAGGCGCACAGCAGCCGGACGCGGCCACCCTGGAGCAGATGCGCCAGGCGCTGGCACTGTCCGCCGCCGACCCGCGCAGCCACCTCGAACGCCTGCCCCGGCGCCTGTCTCCGTCCCGCCTGGCAGACTTCCTGCACTGCCCGCGCGCGTTCGCGTACCGCGTCATCGTCAAGCTCACCAGCCCGCCGACCATGGCGACCGCGGTCGGCACCCTCACCCACCAGGTCGCCGAGCACCTGTTCGACCAGCCGGCCGACCGACGCACCCTCGACGTCGCCCTGGGACTGGTGCCCACCCGGTGGGCCGCGATGACCCACCCGCCCACGGGCCCCGGCGCCCCAGAACCCGGCAGCCGCGACTGGGTACGCGCGCACGAGAGCGCCAGCCGGTACCTCGAGCTCGCCCCGCCCGGGTCCGACGAGGAAGCCGAGATCCTGCGCCGAGCCGAGGACATGGTCGCCGGGTGGTTCGCCATCGAACGCGTCGACCGCATCGACCCCACCCGCGTGCCGCTGCCCGGAGGGCAGGTCCTCGACGGTCGCGAGGTCGCCGTCGGCGCGACCATCGGCGGGGTGTACGTGCACGGGTCCATCGACCGGGTCGACAGCTGGGACACCGGTGCCGGACCCGCGTACGCCATCAGCGACTACAAGACCGGCAAGGTGCCCGGCGCGGGCAAGGACTACCCCGCCCACGTCAAGGAGAAGATCACCTGGGACGCGTTCCGGCAGCTGCGCATCTACGCCCTGCTCATGTGGCACGCCCACAAGGTCCCCGTGCGGGTGCTGCGCCTGGTGCACGTGGCCACCGGTGACCGCGCCACCGGGCTGCTGACCCAGCAGGTCACCGGGGACGCCATGCGCCGCACCGAGCACGAGCTGACCCGGTCCTGGGCGCAGATCCAGGCGGCCGCCCGCTCCGGCGACTGGCCCCCGTCACCCGGGCCCCTGTGCTCCTGGTGCTACTTCGCCCAGCTGTGCCCGGCAGGCCCACGCTCCTGACCAGACCCGGGGCGTTCCGACGCTGAGCACGTGAAGTTCACCGCCACCACATCCGACCTGCGCGACGCCCTCGAGCGGGCTGGCAAGGTCGTGCCCGCCACCCCGTCCCAGCTCGTCTTCGGCGGGGTGAAGGTCGCCGTGGCAGCCGGGCGCCTGACCGTCACCGGGTCCGCCGAGGGCGACACCACCGTCACCGTCACGGTGCCGGCCACCGACACCGCCGCGGGGGAGAAGGTCGTCGAGCCCAAGCCGATCCTGACCTTCCTCGCCGGCCTGGCCCCGTCGACCCCCGTCGACGCGTCCGCCGGCACCGGCCCCGAGCTGCGCCTGCACCCCCGCGGTGGCGGCCCCTACACCTTCCGCGTCCTCGAGGCGACGTTCCCGTCGACCTCGGTGCCCGCCGCGCACGTGCACCCGGTCGACCTGACCGACCTGCCCACCGCGGTCCGTGGCGTCAAGGGGGCTGCGTCCAAGTCCCGCCTGGTGAACCTGACCTCCCGTCCCGACCGGGTCGACCTGTCCGCCACGGACGGTGCACGCCTGGCCCACGCCAGCCTGCCCGGGGTCACGTTCGGGGAGTTCACCGGCCTGCTTCCCCTGGACGTGCTGGACCAGATCAGCGACATCGCCGCCACGAGCGTCGCCCTGGACCGGCGCGGGCGCGTGCTCACCGCCGCCAGCGACCAGGTCACGATCATCACCCGCGTCGTGGAGGACCAGTTCCCCAACGTGGAGTCCGTCCTGGGCAACCGGCCCGCCGTACGTGCCCACATCCCGGTCCGGCAGACCACTCAGGCCCTCGCGCGCCTGGCCGCCGTCGCCGATCAGCGCCCCGTCAAGGTCCACATCACCGGCGACCAGCTGACCCTGGAGTCCGTGGCCGCCTCCGGCCCCGGGTCCGGCCAGGAGCACATCATGCTCACCCATCCCGCCAGCGGGGACGTCACCTTCGCGGTGAACCTGAACTACTGGCGCGACGCGCTGACCGCGCACGCCGCCGACACCGTCGCCCTGGCCTGGTCGTCCCCCGAGGCAGCCGTCTTCGTCGACTCCACCGACCCGGTCCCCATCACCACCGTCGTCATGCCGGTCCGCCTGAGCTGACGAGCACCGCCCCCGCACGCGTGCGTGCGGGGGCGGTGGTGTGTCAGGCCGAGGCGCTCGCCCGGGCGTGCTCGGCCGCAGCGACCCGGATCTTGCCGATCTTGCGACCCAGGTACCCGGTCAGCGGGTCCAGCGGCTCGGCGGGCTCATCCTCACCGCGCTCGCGGGCGGCGCTGCGGTCGGCGACGCGCTGCAGGTAGTTCACCCGCAGCACGAAGACCGCGGCGACCGCGCTCAGCGCGGTGGACGCCAGCAGCGCCCACGTGAACCACACCAGGCCGGGCTGGGTGGCGGTCAGCTCCGTGGACACCCCGCCCAGGAACAGGCCGCGGGTGGTCGCCAGGTCCTGGTGGGACACCTGCAGGGCGAGCACCGCGATCACGGGCAGGTACCCACGGCGGGTCACCACGCCCAGCAGCGCCAGGACGGTCATCGACACCAGCACGGTCGCCGACCTGGGCAGCCCGAGCAGCTCGTCGGGCAGGCCGCGGTCGAACCGGCCGGTCAGCGACGCCGCCGCGGCGGACACCCCCGCAGGGGTCCCGACCGGCGACACCGACGACTCGACGGTCTGCGCACCGGTCACGCACCCGCGGGCGGCGATCCCGGCGATGGGCACACCGTCAGCGGAACGGATCGTGATCGTCGGAGAACCGGGCGGCGCCGGTTCGCACCCGGGCACCAGGCCCGGGGTGGCCCAGGCGAACCAGGGCTGGAACGTGGCCCACAGGCCCACGGCCGCGCACGCGGCCAGCAGCATGGCGAACATGCGGGCCCGCCGGGCCCGGGCGTCGGTCCACCCGGGGGAAGGCTGAGTGCTCACGGCACCTCCTGTTGGGGATTGGCAGTCGTGCCCCCACCCGTTGCCGCCGCGCCCTGCCGGGCAACTACGGCTGGCGAACCGGACCGGTCTGCTCCACCGCCACCTCACCGGTCGGCAGGGCCGCAGGGCCGGAGCACACCGCGCCCTGCGGGACCGGGATCCGCTGCGAGGCCCCACCGGCATCGACCGGGTGCACACGCAGCAGGTGGCAGGCCCCGGTGTCGTCCACGGTCGCCAGGCCGAGCGTGCCCGCCGCCCCCACCGCCGCTGACACCGTCCCCGGCGCGGTGACCGGCTCCTGCGCGACCACCTGCGTCACCGACCCGGCCACCCCCAGGTCCGACGCCCACGTCGAGTACGACCCGAACCGGGAGGCGAGGTCCTGCTCGGCGGTCACCACCAGGTCGAACGTCAGGTCCACACGCGAGCCGGTGGCCTGCTGCCCCTGCCGCGGGAACGCCACCGCCGCGATCGCCAGCAGCACGGCCACGGCAGCCAGCGCCACCATCGTGTCCACCATCGTGAACCCGCGCACCCGCGCCGAGACCCTCATGGGCGCCACCGTCCCGCCCCGGCGGCACGGCGCCACCCGGCCCCCTGCGTGACGACCCGCACCCACCAGGCACCGTCGCCGGCGTGGAGTCCGCCGTCGACACGCGCCTGCTGAGCACACCGTTCGTGTCCAGCTGGTTCCCGCGCGCCCGCCCCGGCGACCTGTTCGACGCCGACCCCGCACGCCGCGCCGCCGCGTGGGCGCACTGGGCGCTGACCGCGATGCGCCCGATGACCGGGCACGCCGACCGCCCGTACACCGCCCTGGTCCTGCCCGGCCGGTTCTACGACCCCAAGGGACGCGGCCCGTCCACGCCGCCGCACCTGGAGATCCCGTCCACCACGTTCGACCGACCCGACCCGCTGTTCCCCGACCGCCTGGCGCACGCCGGAAACGGGCTGCACTTCCCGTGGTGGGTCGTCCCGGAGGTCCTGGCGGTCAAGCGCGCCGTCCTGGCCCCGCACGGCGGGGACATCTGCCCGGTCGCGTCCCTGCTCGAGGAGCGCCGTGTGGCGCTCGTCGACGCCCTCGCCCCGCTGTCCCGCGCGGCGGCGGCACGCTGGTCGGCGATCGAGGAGCTCCAGGTCACCGACCCGCAGGCGCTGTCGGCGACCGCGACCCGCGCGTTCACCCCGCACGAGGTCGCCGAGTACATGCCCGCGGCCGCAGGTCTGAACCTGTCCGTCGCGTTCGACCCCGGCCTCGCCGAGCGCGCCGGCGGCTACGCCTCCCGTCGCATCGGCGTGTGGTGGCTGTCCGGGGCCGACGTCGAGCCGTTCAGCCTCGGGGTCCTCACCCCGCGCCTGACCCGTTCGTCCCTGTTCAGCGACCCGCTGTTCGACCCCGACAAGGAGAGCCCTGCGGCGCTGCTCGTGCGCGGTCTGCTGCTGCGCCGCATCCTGCGCTGGCACCTGAGCACCGAGGTCGGCCAGCCCGTCGCCGACGCCCCCGCCACCACGGGCCCGGCACCACGGCTTCGTGCCGTCGTCGCCCGCGTGGGGGAGAAGGTCCCCGAGGCGTCCGCAGCCTCCGCGGTGCACTTCCTGCAGAACTACCCCGACGCGGACAACGCGTGGTCCGCGCTGACCGAGTGGGCCTGCACCCCCACCAGCACCGGCGCGCCGCGCGCCCAGCTGACCGTCACCCGCGACGCGTTCACCCGCGCGCACAGCGCCGCCCTGCGGGCCCTGCGCCGCGCCGAGGACCCTGCCCGCCGCGACATCGACGTGCTGCTTCCCCTCGCGTGGGACCACAAGAGCCGTGTGGTGCGGGTCACGTTCGCCCGCCCCAGCCCCGACGGCGCCGATTGACGCCCGGCCCGCGTCACGGACCGTGCCGGCCGTGACCGCGACCCTGCGACCCGCCGGCGCGTCCGTGCCCACGGACGCGCCGGACGCGCACCCGACGACCACGGCGCCGCTGACCGGCGCCGTCGAGGTGCTGCCAGACGGGGCCGGCCGCGTGGGGATCCTCACCTACCTGGTCCCCGACGGGATGGTCGTCCGCGCCGGGGACGCCGTCGACGTCCCCTACGGCAAGCAGACCCGCCACGGGTTGGTCGTCGGCCCCTCCCCGACACCGCAGAAGGGCACCAAGGAGCTCCTCGCCGTCCTCGGGCGCCGCTGCGACCCGCGCGACATCGACCTCGCCCGCCGCATCGCGACCTACCACTTCGCCGACCTGCCGGCCGTCCTGACCCGCCTGTCCCCACCGGCCGGCCGGGGCGCCGCGCCCCTGCACGCCGCCCCGGCCACCCTGCCCCCCGGGCACCGGCCCGTCCCGGTCACCGACACGCGCGCACAGGAGCGTCGCCTGCTCATTCGGGCCCCGCTCGTCGACCCTGCCGCCCTGGCGGCGCAGGAGGCCGTACGACTGGCCCGTGCCAGGCCCGGCGGGCAGGTCCTCGTCCTGTGCCCGACCACCCGGATGGTCGCCGACGTCGTCGCCGCGTTCGCCACCGGCGCCGCCCGGCTGGACTCGCGTGCCCGCGCCGGCGCGTGGGCCGGGTTCCTCGCCGGGACCGTGCAGGTCGGCGTCGGAACCCGTTGTGCGGCGCTGTACGGCGCCGCGAGGCTCGCCGGGATCGTCGTGGTGGAGGAGGACCACCCCGGGCACCTCGAGGCCACCCAGCCGCACACGCACGCCCGTGACATCGCCTCGGCCCGCAGCCGCGCCCTGCGGATCCCGCTCGTGCTCATCAGCGCCAACCCGACCCCCGCCGCCCTCGGCGCAGGGGTGCACGTCGCGACCGCCGGCACCCGCGCCGACTGGCCGAGGATGCGCCTGATCGACCGCGGCACCGTCGACCCCGTGCACCGGTGGGCCCCACCGGCGCTGCGCGCCGCCATCGCCGCGGAGAACCGCGCCGGGCGCATCCCGTGGGTCCTCGCCCAGCGCAAGGCCGCCGCGCGCCGCTGCGCCCAGTGCGGCAGCCCACGCCCCTGCCCGCTGTGCAGCTCGTCCCTGTGCCGACACCGCACCGAACCGTGCCCCCGCTGCGGCGACACCCGCCCGCCTCGCATGGTCGGGTGGGACGCGGCCCGGATCGCCGACCTGCTCGACGGCTCCGCCGCAACGGCCACCGGCCGGCCACCGTCGGTCCGGGTGGTCACCGCCGCCGACCTGGCTGCGGCTCGCGACGTCGGCCTGGTCGTCGTCTTCGACATCGATGCCGCCCTGGCCGCCCCCGAGCTGGTGCCCGACGCCACCGCCGTCACCCTGCTGGTGTCAGCAGCCCAGGCCGCCGGGAAGGACGGCACCGTCATCGCCCTCACCGACGACCCGGCGTGCGCGACCCTGGCCGACCTGTTCGGCCCCCGCGACCAGGTCGCCGTCGCCCGCCGCGCCCTCGCGTCGGCGAAGGCGGCCGGCCTGCCGCCGTTCGGCCGGCTCGTGACCGTGCGCTGCGGGCAGGAGCAGGCGCCGAGGGTGACCGGGTGGCCCGGTCGGGTCGCCGGCCCAGCGAAGGTCGGCGACGACTGGGAGATCCTGGTCCGCATCGGGTCCGACGAGCTCCTGCAGCTCGCCCGCCCCCTCGCCAGGCTGCGTCGCGGCGGGAAGGTCCGCGTCACCGTCGCCTGACCGGCGCCGTGACACCCGCGTCACCGCCGGGACCGTCGCGGCCATGTCCACCGCCGCAGCGCACCGCCTGCGACGCGGCCACGTCCCCCGGCAAGGTGCACTGGCCCTCGACCTGCCACCCGCGTACCGACCCGACCCCGGGAACGACGACCGTGACCAGGCCGAACGCGCCGCGCCCGCCACCGACCCGTGGGCAGGGTCCCCGCCAGAGCTCGTCAAGGGCGCCGCACCGGCCCGGAGCGCCGTCCTGGCGACAGCACTGCTGGCCCGGCGCCTCGCCCGCTGCGGCCGTGACGTGCGACCCGGGGCCCGCGGGCACGCCCTGCAGGTCGTCCGCGGCAGCGACGTCGTGCGCGTCCGGGTCAAGGTCTCGACCCAGAGGTCCTCCGGTGACCTGGTGTTCCGGGAAACCCGCGCTTCCGTTGACGACGGAAGGCGGCGGTTGTCCGAACACGAGCTCGGCCGGATGACGTGGTGTACCCCGGCGCGGCGGGTCCTGGTTCCGCAGGTGACAGGTCAGGCAGTGCCGGCCGCGGCGGTGTGGTTCACCACCTGGGGCGGCCCAGGGATCGGCGCCGGCGGGTACGACACGCTCGCCGTGCCCGGGCCCACCCCGACGCGCGGGTACCTGCCGGTCCCCTCCCGCCAGCTCGTCCTCGCGCCCGCCGACGGGTGGGTCACGTTCCACCCCGACCGGGCGCCCGGGGGGCTGCGCGGCTCCGGCGGGCCCGGGGCGGCCGGCACGAAGGTGCTGGACCGATGAGGCCCGTGCCCACCCGCGACCTCGAGCACGCAGCCATCGCCCGTGGCGCCCGCGTCGTGGCGTTCGTCGACGAGGTCGGCCGCGGCGCCGCAGCCGGGCCGGTGTGCGTGTGCGCCCTCGTCCCCGGCCCGGGTCCGGCACCCGACGGGCTGGCGGACTCCAAGCTGCTGACCCCACGCGCCCGCCAGCGGCTCGTGCCCCGCATCACCGCGTGGGTGGCCGCGTGGGCGATCGGGCAGGCCAGTGCCGCCGAGATCGACGAGCACGGGATCAGCACCGCCCTGCGCCTGGCCGCCATACGCGCGCTCGAGCAGCTGCCCGCCCGGCCCGACCTGGTCGTCCTCGACGGCCCCGTGGACTACATCGGCGCCCCCTGGAACGTCACCCCGCACGTCAAGGCCGACCAGCGTGAGGTCGCCGCCGCGGCCGCCTCCATCCTCGCCAAGGAGCACCGGGACGCCCGCATGCGCGACCTGGCCACCGACCTGCCCGGGTACGGCCTGGACCGCAACGCCGGGTACCTGTCCGCCCGGCACCGGGCCGCGCTCGTCGAGCTGGGCCCCACCCGTGAGCACCGCACGTCCTGGTCGTACATGGACGACCTGCCGCAGTGGGCGCACCTTCGCCGCGGCCCCCGCCCCCCCTGGGGGCCGCGTGCCGACACTGGGGGCGTGAGCACCGCAGCGCGCCGCCACTGGCTGAACACGATCGTCGGCATCCTCGACGGGGCCTTCCACCTGTCGGAGGAGGAGCAGTACGCGGTCGCCGGCATCGTCACCCAGGTCCTGGTCGCCCTGCGCGTGCCCGAGCGTGGAACCCCGGCGCACCTGCCCGTGCCCGTCGCCCAGGAGGCCCACGGTGGGTACTACTCCCTCGCCCTGGAGTCCCCGCGCCAGTCCGGGGTCGTGCGCCCGGTCCGTCCGGTCACCACCAGCGACGTCGTCGTCAGCCTCGAGGCGTGGCGCGAAGCACTGGTCGGCATGTTCACCACCGCCTACCCGGACCTGACGGGGGAGGAGCGGGTCATGCTCACCAAGGTCTTCGACGACCTGCTCGCCGCCATCGGGGTGCCCAACCGCGCCGCCGCGTTCGTCCCCGACACCGTCGCCGAGGCCCTCAAGGAGCTGGCCGGCTGACCGGGCACGAGGCCTGCTTGCACGATCGCGCGAACGGGCGACGATCGCCGCCCATGACGCCCCGCCGCGTGTGGCACCTGTGGCCCGCACGGAACTGGCCGGCTTCCCCAGCGGAGGAGGTCGCCTTCGTCGCCGATCTCCAGGCGCTGGCCGCGGCAGACCGCCAACCCCGGTCCCCGACCGGGCGGCCGGCCCGCCACGACACCACCGCGGTCCTCAACGCGCTGCGCTGCGGCCTGACCGCACGTGAGCTCACCGCCGTGATCCCCGGCACCCCACCGGGCGCCCTCCTGCACGCCTACCGCGACCTGCACGAGCGCCTGGCGGCCTCGGTCACCGCCTGGCAGGCCCTGCTGGACGACCCCACCCAGGACGCCCTGGTCACCCACGCCCAGGCTGCCGCGGTCCTCATGCCTGTGCCCGTGTACCGGCTGGCCACGGTCGCCGCGCACGCTGGAGCGTCCGCCCTGGCGGCGACCGCCGAGGCGCTGGCCCGGCAGGTCGCCGAGCACGCACGCCTGGCTGCCGTGATAGAGGAGCAGCTCGCCACCCGTGCGCTGGCGCCGGCGGCTGCGGTCGAGCTCGGGACCCGACTGCACAACCCGTCCGAACCCGCACTGTGGGGGTCTCCGTACTTCCTGCCCACCCGGGTCACGTGCCTGTCCCCGCCCCGCGTGGCCGACCTGCTCGAGGAGCGCACCACCCCATGAGCGCACACGTCGCCCGCCGGCTGCTGACCGCCCTCGCCGTGGCCGGCGGCGGCGCAGGCGCGGCGATGGCGCTGCTCGGCCGCGTCGACGTGGCCACCGGTGTCGGTGGGGCGATCGTGGCGGGCGCCGTCGCCGGCCTGTACCTGGCGTACCGGGGCATGCGCCCGCTGCTGGGCCGGGCGACCGCCGGGGCGGCGATCGCGCTCGCCGGCGGGCTGGTGTTCATGACGGTGGCGACCACGTCACCGGTGTGCCCGCTCGTCGGGGCGGTCGAGCGGTGCACCCCCGCGCAGACCGGCGCGGTCACGCTGACCGGGGTCGTCGCGCCGCTGGCGTACGTGTCCGTCCCGCTCCTCCTGGCCACCCTGGTGCGCCTGCCCGGTCGGGTGTGGCGTGCCGTACGGCGGTCCGTGACCCGGCTGCGTGGGGCCCCGGGTTTGCGCCAGGCGCCCGCCGGGCGGGACCAGGCGCCGGGCCGACGCTGATCCCATGCAGATCGACGTCCGTCACGGCCCCGCGTACGCCCTCGCCTACTGCCACCTGCGCGCCGGTGAGGTGCTGCGCGCCGAGACCGGCTCCATGGTCGCGATGTCCGGCGGGGTCAAGGTCACCGTCGACGCCGGCCCCGGCGGGGTGACCCGTGGCCTGATGCGCAAGGCACTGGTCCGCGAAGGGCTGTTCATGACCAAGTACGAGGCCGTCGCGCACGGGGCGTGGGTGTCGGTGGCCCCCAGGTTCCCCGGCGACATCGTCGCCGTCGACCCCGCGGCCGACCCGCGCGGGATCGTCGCCGAGGCCGGGTCCGTCCTGGCCCTGGAGGACGGGGTGTCCGCCAACCCGAGGTGGGCCGGGCTGAGCATGGTCGCCATGCGCGAGGGCGCGACGATGATCCACCTGTCCGGGGCCGGCACGGCCGTCCTGGCGGCCTACGGCGGAATCGAGGCGTTCGACCTAGGTCCCGACGACACGATGATCCTCGACACCGGGCACGTGGTCGCCTACACCGCCGGGATGCACGTCGAGGTCGGCCCGCTGACCTCGATCATCACCTCGGCCCTGTCCGGTGAAGGCCTCGTCGCCCGCATCCACGGGCCCGGGCGCGTGTGGAGCCAGACCCGCTCGATCATCGACCTCGGCCGCTGGCTGTTCCCCAAGAAGGTCCCCGCCGGGTGAGCCGATTGGCGACGCCGGCCTCCCGCTCACGGTGTGTGCCGACACCAAGCGAAAGGAGGCGGGATGAGCGCCACGAGAACGCTGACCGTCCTGCTCGAAAACTGCGAGGTCCTGCCTGCGCAGCTGCACAGGGTCGAAGCGGCCCGAGCCGCCGCCGCCGGCGACACGAACCGGCTCGCCGAGCTCGCCGCGCGCCGCGACGCCCCCGGCGACCTGCTCGACCGGTACGCCGCGATGGTCGACCCGAAGATCCGGGCCGCGTACCTGTCCAGGCCCGGGCGCGCACTACCGGCACCCGAGCGCAACGCCGCGGTCCTGACCGCGGCGCTGGAGGCATGCCCCGACCGTGCCACGGTCGACACCGCCCTGGCCGCCCTGGAAGCCAAGCCGACCAAGGTCATGGCGCGCGCACTGTTGCGCAAGGCGCCTGCGGAGTGGCTGACCCCGCAGCAGGCGTACCTGGTGCTCTCGCGCGCCCCCGAGCTCAAGACCTCCGGCCGGTGGGGCGTGACTCCCCAGCGGGTAGCGCAGGTGGCCGCACGATGCGGACCGGACCTGAGTCACCGCCTGCTCGAGGACTGCACCTGCCCCGTACGCCTGGCCGGGCTGGCGTTGCTGCCGGTCGACCACCAGGTGCTGCGGGCAGCGGTCACCAGCACCCGGGCGCAGATGCGCCGTCGTCGCGCCACGGACTCAGGCCCCAAGCCGTGGCTGATCACCGCACTGCGCTCCCAGCACCGCACCCCGGCCGAGGCCGACGAACTGGTGGAGCTGATCCGGGACTCGATCGACGGGTACTCCTTCCTCGTCGCTTCGATGCTGGGCCCCCACGTGCCGCACCCAGGAGGCTGGGACACCCGTCCCGTCCCTGCACCTGAGCCGGTGACGGGCGCCACGGTGCAGACCCTGTCGTCGGACCCCCAGGTCCTGACCCGCACGGTCGACGCCGTGCTGACCGACCCGGCCGGGCCCCACGGCAAGCTCCTCCTCGAGCTGCTGTGCAACCCGTACCTGCCCCCCGAGGACAGGTCCCGCGTCGTCGACGCCCTGCGGGGCTACCCCGGCATGCACATGGCGGTCGTCACCAGGGACATCCTGGGGCTCAACCACGACGACGACCAGGTGCGTGACCTGCTGGTCTCCGAGGCGCCACTGGCCACACTCCAGAGGTACGGCTGGGAGCCGTTCGGCGGCCCCGACAACGCCGCCGCCGTCGCCACCCGCCTGTGGCGCCAGGAGGCGGACCGGGCGCCCGTGCCAGCCGCCGTCGCCCAGGCCCGCCCGCCACGGTCGACCTGGCCGCACATGCCCTGGCAGCTGCTCCTGCAGATGGCCGCCCCGCGCATCCACGGCGAGCCGATCGCGGCGTGGATCGCCGACGAGCTCGCCAAGCTCGTGGACACCGACCCCGCCGCCTGGCAGGCGCTGACCAGCCTCGCCGACGAGTTCGACGGGTCCTTCACGGACCTGATCACCACCTGTCAGGCCATCGCCGCCTGACGCCGCAGGGCCCGCCGCACAGGTGGGCCCTGCGTCGTCGTCACGGCCTGTGTCTTGCCGCGCCCCAGGCCCCGCACACGGTCACCGGCGATCCACCAAGCCATGAAGGGACACCCGATGATCATCACCAGACTGCTGGACGTGCTGGCGCAGCGGTGCCCCGTCCTGCCACCCACCGTGCACCGAGCCGCAGCCGCGGACGCGCGCCGCCGCGGCGACCGCAGACAGATCTGCCGCCTCGTCGGGCGACCGGACACCCCCAGGGACGTCCTGGCGGACCTGGCGACGATCGACGACCCTGAGGTGCAGACCAGCTTCCTGCTGCGTGTCGGGCCGCCCGAGATCCACGTGCCGGTCACCAGCGCAGTCCTGTCGTCCGCGCTCGCCCAGGCCGGCGGGGCTGTCCAGGTCGACGTCGCTCTGAAGTACCTGGAGCAGACCGGCGACCAGGACCTGGCCCGCCGGCTGCTGTACACCTGCCTGCCGCGGTGGCTGCGCGCCGAGGAGGTCTACCAGGTGCTGTCCGTGGCACAGCCCCTGGCCGACCTGCGGGCGTCCTTCTCGCTGTGGCACCTGACCGAGGTGGTCGCGCGCCTGGGACCCGACCTCGGCAACGAGCTGCTGGCCACCACCACGTGCCCGACACTCGTCGCGGCCCTGAGCCTGCTTCCCGTCGACCACTCCACCCTCAGGGGTGCGCTGGCCCGCGTGACCGCAGGGCAGCTCAGCAGCCGGCAGGAGCGGTGGCTGCGCGCCGCCGTGAACGCCAGCGACCGCGACCCCGATGAGGTCCGGGATCTGCAGGAGGTCCTCGGCCCGGCGTCGAGGGACGACCCGGACAGGCCCGAAGGGGTTGCCAGCTGCCGCAGCTGGAACCAGGACCCGCTCATCCCCCGTGACCGCCTGCGCGATGAGGACCTGGCCCACCTCGGGGCGACCCGCGACCCAGCTCTGGCGGCCCAGGTCGTGGCCGCCGCGCTGCGCAACGGCACAGCCCCAACCATCGGCTGGCTGCTGCGCAACCCCGCGGTGACGGCGGAGGACCGTGCCCGGATCCTTCAGTACCTGCGCAGCACCCCCCGCGCCGCCGCGAGCGTCCTGGACTGGGTCGACGTGTACGACCCGGACGACGCCGAGCTGACCGCGGTGCTGCGCGAGCACGCCCCGTTGCGCCTGCTCGAGCTGTACGGGTGGGACCCGTTCGGCGGCCCGGACCACGCCGCTGAGGCGATCCGGGAGCTGTGGCAGCGTCGGGACGTGGAGCACTCACCGGAGGCGGTCGCCCGGGCAGTGGCCGGCGCGCACGTGCCACGCCCGGTGTGGGCGCACCTGCCCTGGTCGATGGTCCCGTACCTGCTGGCCCCGCGGGAGCCTGCCTCGCGCTTCGCGCTGGTGCCCGGCCTGGCCAGGTGGGTCGCCGACCAGCTCGACGACCTGCTGCAGACCGGCGGCCCGGCGGCCATGAGCGCCCTGGAGGGGATCGGCGAGGAGTTCGACGGCACGATCGGGGACCTGCTGCAGGTCTGCCGCGCCGTCCTGCAGTGACACCAACGGAGGGGCCCGCTATCAGCGGGCCCCTCCTGTTCGTGCGCGGCTAGGTGACGTCGTCCTCGTCGGGGGTGAACCCCACCTCGTCGAGGTCGACGTCCTCGCCCTCGGCCAGGTCCAGGTCCTCCAGCAGTGCCTGCACGTCCGGGTCACGGTCGCGCCGGTAGTCCTCCAGGGTGATCGTGGTCGACCCGTCGTCGCGGCCCAGGGACGCGTCGGTCCGGTTGCGGCCTTTGCGCGCGTACAGCGTCTCGCGGGCGTGCTTCTTGCGTGCCTGCTCGCGCGCCATGGTCGCCGCCTCGTCGGCCTCCCTCGCCGCGAGCTTCTCGTCCCGCTCACCGGTCAGGACGAACAGCAGGTCCGACAACGTCGCGTGCACCTGCGTGGTGTCCACGTGCGCGGTGCGGTCGACCACCTGGGCGAACAGCTGCTTCTTGGCCTCCAGGACCTCGACCATGCGGTCGTCGATCGACCCGACGGGGGCGTCCTCACCGCCGCCGGGCCCGCCCAGTCGCGCCCCGCCGACACCGGTGGCGTGCAGGTACATGATCTCGATCGGTGGCCCGTCCAGGTCTGCGTTGAGCCGGTACACGCGCGCCTCGGCCTGCGCGAGCGCCGACGGCGCCCACACGTACGACAGGAACAGGCAGTACGTCGCGGTCGGGGACGCGGTCCACGACTCCCCACCGGCGGCGATCGTGCAGATCACCACGTCGAGCTCGCCGCGGTGCAGCCGCTTCTCCACCTCGACCCGTTCGAGCGGGGGAGTGGACCCCCAGATGCCGCCCCACCGGATCCCTGCCTTGTCCAGCTCTGCGCCCAGGTCGGTGAACGTGGCCCGGTCCACGCAGAACACCACGCCCTTGCGCCCGGCGGAGTGGAAGTCCCGGATCAGCCGCACGGCGTGGTCCACCTTCGGGTTCGGGCCCGCCACCCCGGCCGACCGGGGGTTGGCGATGATCTTGCGCATCTTCGACAGCTTGACCAGGGCGTTGAACTTCCCGTTGGGCCCGTCGAACGCCCCAGCCTCCTTCGCGGCCTGCGCCTCCGCCTCCAGCGCCGCGATCGCCGCCCGCTGCTCGGGTGTCATCGCCACGTAGATGCGGTGGTCGTTGCGGTCGGGCATCGGCCGGCCGACCTGGTCGATGCGGCGGCGCACCATCATCGACCCCAGGTGCTCGGCGACCGCCTCGACCGGGTCGCTGCCCGGGTACATGTCCTCCAGGTCCTTCGAGTTCGCCCGCGGGCGCCACTCCCCGGGCGCCAGGGCGGCCCCGACCGCGAGGATGTCCGACAGGGTGTTCGTCACCGGTGTGCCGGACAGGCCGATGCGGATCGGCATGGACGCGGCCAGGGCACGCAACGCCCGGGACCGCTTGGAGTTCGGGGTGCGGATCCGCTGGATCTCGTCGGCGACCATCGCCTTGAAGTGCGCCCGCTCGATCACCTCGACGAACGCGTGCAGCCGGTCGTAGGCGACCACGACCGCGTCGTGCTCACCGGCCTCGATGGTCTCCCACACCGTCTTGGCTGACCCGGTCGCCAGGGAGAACGACCTGCCCATCTCCCCGAGCTGACGCGCCCAGGTGGAGAACGCCGACAGCGGGGCGACCACCAGCAGCGGCCAGGTGTCCAGGATCTGCACCAGCGCCAGGGACACCGTCGTGTTGTGCGTGACCACCGCGTCGCCGAGGAGGAACAGCTCGTCGTCGGCGTCGACCTTGAAGCACACCGCCGGCCCGCGCCCGGCCGCCTCCACCGCTGTCACCGCGCGCACCGGGGTGCCCGCGCCGGTGGCGTAGGCGCCCGCCCTGGCGGGGTCGCGGAACGGTGCCACGGAGGAGGGCAGGTGCACGTCCACCGTCCAACGGCCCGTGCCGGCCCGCACGAGCGCGGTCCCGCCGAGGGACCGGGCCAGCCACGCCACCTCACCGGCTGCGGCTGCGGTGGGCACCTCGGCTCGGACGGACCCGCCGCTGACGCGCCCGCACGCGTCAAGGGCCCCGTGCAGGGCCGCGACCCGGGCCGCGGTCGCGGCGTACCGCAGCCCGTCACCGAGCACCCCGCCGGCGGCGAGCGCGCCACCGGCCTGGTACGCGAGGTCGTCGGGGACCGGTGTGCCGATGAACTCGATCGGGTCGCACAGCGGCACCTGCCACCGAGGCTTCCCGCCCGGGTCGAGCACCCCACCGGTGCGCAGGTCCCGGGTCGTCAGCACCTGCAGCTCAGCCCCATCGGCGGGGTGCACGGCCCACAGGTGCTCGTCGTCGACGACGGCGGCCGTCCCGTCGGTGAACGTGACCTGGAACAGGTCCCGCTCGCCCTGCGGGTAGACCCCGACCACCCGGGTGGGGTGCCCGTCGCGCCCGACGAGCTCGTCGCCGACGCGCACGTCCCCTGCGCGGACCGGCCCGTGCGGGGTCAGGACGGCCTGACCGGCCCACAGCGCCTTGCCCGACCCCATGTCGCCGGCCAGCAGCACCCCTCCGGTGGTCTTCAGGATGCGCAGCGCCTTGCCGGCATCCTCGGCCTGGAACGGGTACAGGGTCCACGGGAAGTCCGGGCCGAGCTGCTTGGCGGTCACCGGCCGCGCCGGGGCGGTCGCCTCCCGGATCGTGCGGGCGAGCTCGGGCGGGACCCGCACCAGCGGCTGGTTCAGCAGCGGCGCGGAACTCAGCAGCGGCAGCTTGTACATCCCGTCGTTGGGTCGGCCCGCGTACGCCAGCCCCGGCAGCCCCATCCGCTCGACGAGCTCGGGCCGGTTCGTGCGCAGCAGCACCGCCGACCCGGCCAGGGACGCGGTCGCGACGGACGCCCCGGCGTCGGCCAGCCGCTTGGCGAACAGGGACGTCGCGTCGGGGGAGATGTCCAGGGGGACGCCCAGGTGGGACAGGGTCGCGATCGCGGTCCACGGGGCGTCCTTGACGCGCAGCCCGGCTGGCCACCTGGGGGAGTCGGCGAGCAGGCGCTGGCCCGCGCGCCGCACTCGCAGCGGCTTGAGCCCGAGCGCGTGCGCCCACAGAGCGCGGGCGACGGCGCCGGCGGCCGCGTCGAGGGTCACCTGGGCGGGTGGGCGCACGGAGATGAGCCGGTCGAGCTTGTCGGTGCCGAACGCGACGCGGCGGGTCTTGATCGGGCGGATGGTGCCGACGACGTCGGCGAGCCAGTAGTGCGCCCGGTCCGGGTCGGGTCCGGTGATCTGCGCGATCGCCTCGTCGGGGGAGTGCAGGTGCACGTCGATGTCCGGCGACCAGGACGCGAACAGGGTGGGCTGCTCTTCTGCCTCGGCGAGCTTGGTCGCCCGCTTGCGCCGCTGGGTGGCCGAGATCGTGAAGTCGAACGCGAGCTGCTCGCCCTCCACGTGACCCCACCTCCTGCGACCGCCGCGGCCGCCCGGGCCACGGTGCGCGCCGGCGCGGGTTCGTCAACTGGTCCCCGCCGCCGGTGGTCGGTGCGCCGGAGCGCGACCCGGTCACCGCTCGCACCCAGGGTCGAGGGTCCACGTTGCCTGATCCGCCGTGGCGGGCACAGTCCCGGGCGATCCATGCACGGGAAGGAGCCCACGATGCGACGTACCGCGTCCGCACGCGCACGCCAGGTGGTCGCCGCGCTCGCCGTGACCTTGAGCCTGGTCGCCGCAGCAGCGGCCCCCAGCGCCGCCGCGCCCGCCCCCACCGGATGGTCCGACTCCGGCCCCGGTGCCGTCGGCGGGAGTGGCGGGTCGTCCAGCCAGACCGGCGGGCGCGGGGAGTTCCACTGCGGGCAGCGGATCGGCCTGACCCCCGGCGCCCTATACATGAGGTTCCAGGGCCGCTGGTCGCGCTGGTGGGACTACGGGTACCAGTCCTGCGTCGGTCAGGGCGCTTCGTCCCTGTGGGACAACAGCGGCGTGGTCGAGCTCGTCCCAACCGGGTTCCTCGTGTACCGGTTCTACGGGTCGGCGAGCAACCCGGTGCAGGCGATGACCCGCTCGCGGGTGAACCTGACCGCGTGGGGCGCTGCCGAGTCGTCGTACTCCTTCCCGGCCACCAACCCGTTCGACGCCGGAGTGGCCGCCGGAGCCCCGTGGCGCGCCGGGGAGGACCGCAACTGGCAGCAGTACTACGACGGTGGCGCCGAGTCCGCGGTGTTCCGCAACGACGCCGGGCAGCTGACCACGTCCTACCCGACGCGCGTGGCCGGGTCGTGCGTGAACGCCCAGTCCGACAACTCGATCGCGACCTGGTTCACCACCCAGGCCAGCGACACCGAGAAGATCGCGCTGCGCGCCGCCCTCGGCTACGACTACTGGGTCGCGTCCGCCGCAGGCAGGTACCCGGCGACCGGGCGCGCCGAGGCCGGCATCGCTCAGATCCGCTCCGGGTACCGGTTCGACTGGAACGCGTGGGTCAACGGCGACACCTCCGCCCCGCCCGCCCCCAAGGCCGACGGTGACGCGTACTACCTCGAGGACTTCACGTTCGAGACCCGCCCGTGCGCGTCCCCGTTCCAGTTCGCGTCCACCACCGCGACCCCGCCGGCTGAGCGCACCGTCATCGGCACCTGCTACGTGCCGCTGATGCGCAAGCGCATCCAGCTGCGCAACAACCGCACCGGGGCGCTGGGCTGGAAGTGGCCGAGCGTCCAGCACGACTGGACCGTCGCCGGCCGCGGTGACGGCGAGCGGATGTCGAACTACTACCGCGGCACCGCGTACACGCCCACCGGCCCCGGCGGGGACACCCTCGACCGTGGCACCACCGGGCTGACCGCCGCGCAGCAGACCCAGCTGATCACCGGGTGGCGCAACGCCATGGTCGCCGACTACCGCGCCTGGTGGTCCCGCGGCATCACCACCGGCGCCGGCGCCCAGGTCGTGCCGGTCAACCCCTACCCGGCCGGGCTGGCCTGGTGGCGACTGATGTCGCAGGCTCCGGTCGACGTCAACGCCGCCGCCGATGCGCTGTACCACGGGGCTCGCTGCCGCGTGGGGTCGGCGATCCAGTTCGACGTGCCTCAGGCGACCGACGTGCCCGAGGTCGGGGCGAGCCTGGACGTGCGTGTCGACGACGTCGAGGTGTTCCAGGTGTCCCCGCGCGACGCGCAGATCACCCTGACCGCGGGTCCGCTGCGCTGTGACGGGGCGGGCTGCCCTCCGGAGGTGTCGCTGCGGTCGCTGACGTGGACGTCGAAGCTGACCGCGGTCGGTGGGTACAAGCTGTGCCCGGCGCCGAACCCTGGTTCGTCGGGGCGCTTGCCCATCCCGCACGGGTGTGACGGTGTGGTGACCTCGAGCAAGGTGGTGCGCAACGGGATCGCGGTCACCGAGCAGTACACGGTGCGGTTCGTCCGGCCCACGGATGCGTCCCAGGTGCTGCGGCTGACGGTCGAGCAGGTGTCGGGCACGTACGCGCAGGCGGTGCAGACCAGCGGTCTGCAGATCCGCGGGATCAGCCCGATCACGGGTCAGCAGTACACGATCGACACGGGCCCGCTGAACGCGCAGGTCGTCAAGCCGCTGCCGGTTTCGGTCACCGGCACCCCGGTGCCGCTGACGCCGACGGCGACCGGTTACGCGTTGGACATGCCAGTCGTGGGTGCTGTTCAGGTGCCCGTGCGCTGACCGGCGAGGCAGGGCTGCCCCCGCCAGACGGCGGGGGGCAGTCTCGTTCGTGCAGGGCACGTGGGTGCGTGGGCGCGCACCCGCGCTGTGGCGACTGGCGGGTCGCCGGTGACGTGTGCAGTGGGCGCACCGCGACCCCGGCCTCCCATCGGCCGGGGTCGCGGTGGTGGGGTTCAGTGGGTGGGCAGCACCCACACCGACCCGGAGTCGGCGCCCTTGTCGTCGTCCCAGTAGGCGCCGACGACGATGGTGTCGGCGTCGACGGCGACCGCCTCGCCGAACCAGTCGCCTGCGGCGCCGTCGGGGGCGGTGAGCTTGCCCTGCTGGGTCCAGGTGGCCCCGGTGCGGGTGAACACGTACGCCGACCCGGAGTCGGTGCCCTTGTCGTCGTCGCCGTAGGCGCCGACGACCACCGTGTCGCCGTCGACGGCGACCGCGTACCCGAACCGGTCGTAGGCGGCGCCGTCGGCGGCGGTCAGCTTGGCCTGCTGGGTCCAGGTGCCACCGGTGCGCACGAAGACGTACGCCGACCCGGAGTCGCGGACCTTGTCGTCGTCGCCGTAGGCGCCGACGACCACGGTGCCGGCGTCGACGGCGACCGCCCATCCGAACCGGTCGCCTGCGGCGCCGTCGGCGGCAAGGAGCTTGGCCTGCTGGGTCCAGGTGGCCCCGGCGC